>ERZ1066130.2-NODE-2-length-234921-cov-17.574396_pt1 | contig 234921 bp, 164 predicted proteins | sample MGYA00382777_ERZ1066130 | MGnify/ENA primary metagenome ERZ1066130 (study PRJEB33369, sample SAMEA5778360) | biofilm metagenome | biome: Industrial cooling water; feature: Water cooling tower basin; material: Biofilm | place: United Arab Emirates | collected...
CACCGCCGGGGGCGTGACCGCCCGCAACATCGCCCGGTGGAACGGCTCGGCCTGGTCCGCCTTGGGCACGGGGATGAACAGCACCATGAACGCCCTCACCACGCTGCCCAACGGCGACCTGATCGCGGGCGGGGGCTTCTCCACCGCCGGGGGCGTGACCGCCCTCCGCATCGCCCGCTGGAACGGCTCGTCCTGGTCCGCAATGGGCACGGGAATGGGCACGCTCCTGAGCGGCCCCGTGTTGGCCCTCACCACGCTGCCCAACGGCGACCTGATCGCGGGCGGGTCCTTCACCACCGCCGGGGGCGTGGCTGCCACCTCCATCGCCCGCTGGGACGGCTCGGCTTGGTCCGCCCTGGGCATGGGGATGAACAACAGCGTCCGGTCCCTCACCGCGCTGCCCAGCGGCGACCTGATCGCCGGCGGGGAGTTCCTCACCGCCGGGGGCGTCGTTGCGCCATACATCGCGCGCTGGGGCTGCCCGCCGCCCACGGCCTGCAACCCCGCCGACCTCGCCGATACCGACGGCGAACCGGCTGCCGACGGCACGATCGACAACGGCGACTTCAACGCATTCTTCATCGCGTTCTTCGCGGCCGCGGGCGACCCGCTCCGCGCCGCGGCCGACATCGCCAACACCGACGGCGACACCGTCCTGACCGGCGGCGGGCCGGATGGGACCATCGACAACGGCGACTTCAACGCATTCTTCTTGTACTTCTTCCAAGGCTGCCCGTAAGGCCGCCCATCCAACTCGCGCACGTGCACCAGGGCCCGCGTCGACCGACGCGGGCCCCTTTCGTTTCGGAACACGCGTGCTCGCGGCGGCTCACGCCGCGCGGAGGCGCGGCACCCCTCCCCCCCCCCCCCCCCCCCCCCCCCCCACCCCTCGCCCACCCTCCGAACATCCTCAGTGAAAGTCCCTCGATGCCTGCGCCAGGTCCGGCGCAAGTTCATCCAGGCTCCGCACATCATCAACGATCACGTGCACCACATCGTCCTTGCGCTCGACACGTCCGCCGATCAGCAGCAGCGTGCTCAGGCGGGCGGCGCGGCGGAACTTCTCGAACGTCGCGCTCCAGAGCACCAGGTTCGCCACGCCGCTCTCATCCTCGATGGTGATGAACACCACGCCCGAGGCGGTGCTCGGGCGCTGGCGGACCAGCACAAGCCCGGCCAGACGCACACGCGCGCCGTGCGGGCAGGCCTTGCGGTCGCGCACATCGCCGCACAGGCCCGCGCCGCGGGCGCTGAGCCACGGGCGCAGGAAACTCATCGGGTGGGCCTTGAGCGACAGGCCGGTGTGGTGGTAGTCGAACAGCACCTGCCGCCCGGGGCGCACGCCCGGCAGGAGATCCTGCCCATCGTCATCGCCGCGGCCCGAACTGCTCTGGCCTACACCGCTCTGGCCCGCACCGCGCTGGCCAACCTCGCTCTGGCCCCCACCGCCCGCCGCGAGCACCGCCGCGCCCGCTTCCGCATCCGTCTCAGTTCCCGCAGCAGTCAGGTCAAGGTCGATCCGCTCGGGCTCCTGGCCCTCGATCAGTTCCGGATCGAACAGTTCCAGCCGGTGATCGCGCAGCGCCCGCGTCTGCCAGAGCGCCGCCTGTCGGTCGAGCCCCATCGAGCCGAACGCATCGGCGTGCGCCAGCGCCCGCAGCGTCGCGACGCTCACGCCCGTGGCGCGCCACAGGTCCAGCACGCTCCGCATCGCACCGTGCCTGCGCACACCCGCGACGAGTTTCCGCGCCTCATCTTCCCGCAGCGACCGCACCAGCCGCATCCCCAGCCGCAGCACCGGACCCTGCACCGGCCCGCCGCCCGCACCCCCCGCACCCTCCGCGCCCCCCGCGCCCTCCGCGCCCCACCTGCTCGGCGGCGCGGCAGCGCTCGCCGCCACGCCGCGCACCTCCAGCCCGGGCATCACGCCGCCGATGTTCGGCGCACCGGCCGCCTCCAGCGTGCAGTCCCAGTCGCTGTGGTTGACATCCACCGGGCGCACGCTCACGCCGTGCTCCCGCGCATCGCGCACGATCTGCGACGGCTGGTAGAAGCCCATCGGCTGGCTGTTGATCAGCGCGCACGCGAACGCCGCGGGGTGATACCGCTTGAGCCGGCACGACTCGTAGACCAGGAGCGCGAAGCTCGCCGCGTGCGACTCCGGAAATCCATACTCGCTGAAGCCCTTGACCTGCTCGAAGCAGCGCTCGGCGAACTCCTTCGGGTACCCGTTGGCCAGCATGCCGTCGATGAGCTTGCGGCCGAAGCGCACCATCTGGTCGCCCTTGCGCTTCCACGCGGCCATCGCCTTGCGCAGCGCATCGGCCTCATCGGGCGTGAACCCCGCCGCGACGATCGCCAGTTGCATCGCCTGCTCCTGAAACAGCGGCACGCCCAGCGTCCGCCCCAGCACCTGCCGCACCTCCTCGCGCGGATACGTCACCGGCTCCTCGCCCGTCCGCCGACGCAAGTACGGATGCACCATCCCGCCCTGGATCGGCCCGGGCCGCACGATCGCGACCTCGATGACCAGGTCGTAGAACTCCCGCGGCCTCAGCCGCGGCAGCATCGACATCTGCGCACGGCTCTCGACCTGGAACACGCCCACCGTATCGGCGCGGCAGATCATGTCGTACACCACCGGATCATCCGGCGGCAGCCCCGCACGCCCGACCGCCGGTGTCCGCGCCGGCGCGCACGGATCAGCGCTGCCAACCAGCGCCGCCGCCTTGCGGACGCACGTGAGCATGCCCAGGCCCAGCACATCGATCTTGAGCATGCCCATCGCGTCGAGATCATCCTTGTCCCACTCCAGAACCGTGCGGTCCTCCATCGCCGCGTTCTCGACCGGCACAAGGTCGGTCAGCTCGCCCTGCGTGATCACGAACCCGCCGACGTGCTGCGAGAGGTGCCGCGGAAAGCCCGCCAGCGTTCGCGAGAGTTCCAGCACCATCGCCAGCGCCGGCGTGGCCGGGTCGAGCCCGGCCTCTCGCACGCGCTGATCCGTCGGCGGCCCGCCCCACTTCTCAACCTCGCGCGCCAGCAGGTCGACCGTGTCGCCGGAGAGCCCCATCGCCTTGCCCACATCGCGCACCGCCGAGCGCCCGCGGTAACTGATCACCTCGGCCGTCAGCGCCGCGCGCGTGCGCCCGTATCGCTCGTAGATGTGCTGGATCACCTCCTCGCGGCGCTCGTGCTCAAAGTCGATGTCGATGTCCGGCGGCTCGTTGCGCGAGCGGCTGATGAACCGGGCAAACAGCAGGCTGAACCGCGACGGATCAACCTCCGTAATCCCCAGGCAGTAGCACACCGCCGAGTTGGCCGCGCCGCCGCGGCCCTGGCAGCGGATGCCCCGCGACCTCGCGAACGCGACGATCTCGCGGCAGGTCAGGAAGTAGTTCTCGTACCGCAGTTCCTCGATCAGCGCCAGCTCGTTCTTCAGCACGCGCGCGACCTTCGCCGGCACGCACGCGCACCCGCCGCCGCCATCATCGCCCCCGGAGCACGCACCGCCCCGCGCGCACGCGCTCTGCGGCGCCGCCGTGCCGTCGGGGCCGCGGTGCGTGCAGTAGCGCTCGCGCGCACCGGCCCAGGCCAGGCTCGCCAGATGCGCGGCCGCGCTCAGGCCCGCGGGCAGATCCGGGTCCGGGTAGCGGTACCGCAACTGATCCATCGAGAACGCCAGCGCCCGCCGCGCAACGCCCACCGCCCGCGCCAGCAGATCGCGCCGACCACCGAAGAGCCGCAGCACCTCATCCGCCGGCTTGAGCGTGCGCTCGCGGTGCGCGTGCAGGCTCGCGCCCGCGTCATCGATCGTGCACCCGCGCCGGATGCACGTCAGCACATCCTGCAGCGCACGCCGCTCCGGGTCGTGCATGTGCGCATCGAGGCTCGCCAGCACCGGCACGCCCGCCCGCGCGGCCGCACGCTCCAGCCGCGCCATCTCCCGCGCATCATCCGGCCCGAAGCGCCGCACCAGCGCCATCGACAACCGGTCATCATCGAACACCTCGCGCCACCGCGACAGTTCACGCTCCAGCGCCTCCAGCCGCTCATCATCCTCCGCCGCCTGATCGCCCGGCATCACCACCGCGAGCATCCCGCGCTCGTGCGCGATCACATCATCCATCGTCAGGTGGCACTGGCCCTTGGGCGCGCGGCGCTTGCCCAGCGTCAACAGCCTGCACAGCCGCGCGTACGACTCCACGCACGTCGGCAGCAGCAGAACGCTCTGCTGCGTGTCGAGCATCCTGATCCGCGAGCCGATCACCACGCGCACGCCCGCGTCCTTCGCCGCGCTGTGCGCCCGCACCACCCCCGCAAGCGTGTTGACATCCGCCACCGCCGCCGCGAAGTGTCCCATCGCCATCGCCGCGGCGACAAACTCCTCCGGATGGCTCGCGCCGGTCAGGAATGTAAAGTTCGTCGTGACGAACAACTCGACAAACTCCGGCGCGGGCGCGGCGACGCCAGCATCACCGCCGCGACGCGGGTCAACGCCGCGCACCTGCTGGCCCGGCGCCTGCTGGCCCGGGCCTTTGGCCGGATGCGGCCGCGTCTTTTTGAACTCCTGATCAGGCATCGCCGCTCCGATTCACCACACGCCCTCGACCCGCCAGATGTTCCCCGGCATGGTCCGCGAGAGCCAGAGCCACTGTCCGCCGCGCGTGCAGATGCGGAAAAAGTCACGCGATGCCGCACCACCACCCGCACCACCACCCGCACCACTTCCCGCACCACCCACCGCACCTCCCGCATCCCCCGCACGCCACCACTCGCTCTCGATCCGCTCAGGCCCCACGCACGCGATCACCTCCGCCATGCCCGCTCCGCCGCCGCGCGCACCCGCGCCGACCGGCCCCACCGCCACCACCGGACCATCCGGCGTCATGCACACCACGCGGACCTCCGCCGCACGCTCGGCCAGGCTCGTGGGCCGAATGTCCATCCCCACGCGCACGCCCGGCGCATCGCCGCCCGCACGCTTCATCGCGTGCAGCGCCGGCTCGTGCAGCACCGCGCGCTCGGGCTGATGCGTGCCCGTCAGCCGCGCGACCGTGACACGCCCCGGCGTCAGGCGGTTGCTCAGCGTGTCGATCAGCTCCGATTCCGCCCGCGCGAACGCCCCCTCATCCGCCGGCGAGTGCGCATCACGCCCGCGCTCCGCACCCGCTCCCGCGCCCGCGCCCGCACCCGCACCCGCACCGGCAAAGGCGATCCCCTCCTGCTCGTGACGCAGCCGCGCCGTCCACGCCGCGGCCATCATCACGCCCTCCACCCCATACCCCAGGTGCACACGCTCGAGCCGCGGCCGCAGCAGCCGCCAGAGGTGCCCCGCATCACGCCACGCGCGCGAAAGCGTCAGGTCGAGCCGCGCCGCCGGAAGGTCCGCCCTGCTCAGCGTCACCTCCAGCAGCCGCACTCCCCGCTGCGCGCGCGTCAACTCGCCCTCCAGTCGCTCCAGCAACTCGCGGCACACCATCTCGATCACCTCGATCCGCGTCGTCGGCCCGTCGAGCAAGCGCTCGACCACCATCGGCGCGGTGCGCCGCTCCGGCCGCATCACCTCCGGCATCAGACCCATCACGCGATCCAGCCGATGCACAAGATCATGCCCGAACCGGCGCGCCACGCTCGCCCGCGGCAGCCGCGCCAGTTCCGCCACCGTCCGCACGCCGACCTCCGCCAGCGCACCAACCAGCGACGCCGCCAGCCCCACGCCCTGCTCCGGCACCGGTCGCCCGGCATCCACCATCGGCACGCCGCCCAGCGACGCCACGCTCAGGCCGTGCACCGCCTCCGCCAGCGCCTCACGCGTGTCGATGATCCACGCGCCGCCATCACGGCGCGGCGCGGCGTGCCGGCACACCGCCCGCGCACCGGCGTAACTCGGCGCGATCGCCCCGCGCGCCGCGAACCCAAGACGACCCAACTCCAACAGCACCGCATCCAGCAGCCGCGCCTCGCCGCCCATCAGCACGCCCACCCCGCGAACATCCATCAGCAGACCATCCGGTGGATCGATCATCACCGCGGGCGAGAAGTGCTCGCACCACAGCGCCAGCGACCGCAGCGCCCGCGCATCACGCCGAGGTTCATGCTCGACCACATCAACGCCGCAACGCCCCCGCACGGCTCCCGACGGACCCCCCGACGAACCCAGCACCACCTGCGCCTGCGCCAGCGACATGCCCTCGCGCACGCCCGCACGCACCGCCAGCCCGCAACAGGCCCGAACCACCCGGCGCTGCCCAACGCTGGCGACCATCAGCAGCGCGGCCGGCTCACGGCCCTCACCGCCCGCGACAGCATCTGCGCCAACGCCATCCGCCGCGGCCGCCGCACGCCGATCACGCCGACGCCGCACGTCGATCGACAGCGTCGGCAGCCAGATGGCCATCGCCCGCACCGGCCCGCACGCCCCGCCCGTCCGCATCGGTTCGTCCGCTGTGCTCATGCTCCCTCGCAATCGCCGACTCGCGCGCCATCGGCCTGCACATCCCGTCCGGACACACCGTCCAGCATCCGGGCGTGCCCGCGTGCCGCAGTCCTTTGCAGCGCAAGAGCTCGAGCCTCCAGCCGAGCGTCCACCGTTCCTGTGTCCACCGTGCCGCCGGCGCCGCGTCGGCGCTCATCGCCACCGCCGTGCGCATCACGCGCCAGCGCGTGTGCGCCGCCGACAGCGTGCCCATCTCCGCTTCGGGCCTGATCAGCAGCGCCGTCGGCATGCCGCCGGCCTCACCGCGCCGGGACCGCGCCGCCAGTTGCAGCCGTCGCGAGCCGATCATGTTCAGCCCGCTCGCATCACCGAGCATCACGCCCACCGCGGGCGATCGCAGGCACAGTTCCATCGCCCAGACACGCTCGGCCAGCGTGCGCGCATCGACATACACGCACCGCGCAAGCAGCGACCGCCCCGGCACATCGCGCCCCCGCTCGCTCCCGCCGGCCGCGACATCCGCCATCGCCGCGCCATGAACCCGCGCCGCCGAGCCGACCATCACGATCAGCCCGCCCGCATCGACCGGTTCGCTCGCCGCACGCATCAGCAGCAACGCCATCAGCCCCAGCGCCGGATGGCGATCGCTGAGCGTCGGCTCTTCGCCGCCATTCCCCGCCCGCGTGGTCGGGGCGATGTCGCCGTACCACTCGTGCAGCACCCCTCGACGCAGCCCCCCGCCCAGAGCCGCGTCGATGCCGATCCAGCCCGTGCGCACCCTGGGCGAACCGTCGTCGTCACCCGCCCACGCCTCGGCCCCGGGCTCGTGCACATCGACCTCGTCCGCGGCCGGCAGCACCTCCGCCGACGCGCCCCCGGCCAGTTCCACCGCCTCCTCAACCGCCCGCGCCCCGCCGCGCCCGGCCTCCAGCCGAGCAATGGCCTCGGCCAACCGCCGCAGCCCGCCCGCATCCCGCCCCGCGCGAGGCCGGGCACCGGACCCGGCCGAGACCCGAGCCACACCGCTCTCAGAATCACACCGCTCAAAACCCAAATCGGCCACACACATGCACCGAGCGTACAACCCAAACACATTCCGATCAATACTCTTGATCATGATTTTTGTCAGCCACAAGGGCCGATAAATCAAGATCCCCCTGCACACCGCGTGATTGCCCACGCCCACCCGCCGGGCCAAAAACAAACCGCCCCCGCGAGACTCGCGGGGGCGGAAAAAGTTCACCCAAGATCACTTCGCGGCAGCCTTCATCAGTTCTGCGGCGGGCGGAGCAGGTCACGCAGAAGACGGTCCTGATCCGCAAACCAGCCCATGCCCGGGATGCCGACGCTCCGACCCAGGCCCTCGTTCTCCTCCATCCAGCGGCGGATGCGGTTGAGGTGCCCGCGAGCGATTCCAACCTCGCGACGCCGCGCATCCATGTCCCGTGTGCCCTGAGCGGCCTGCACCGCCATCTGGTACTTCTGCGCCGTGATGGGCAGTTCGGTGCGGGCAACATTCATTCGGCGGATGCCATCGTCAACAACCTTGGTCGCCTCGGCGCCGGCCATCTCCCACTCGGAGATGCCCATGAGGTTCATGAGCTGCTCGAACGTTGCGGCCGTTCCCTTCGAAACCTTGATGTCGTACGCATCCTTCGACGTGAGCGTCAGCACGCGCGTCGCGCCGTTGATGACACGCTGCCCAGTCTCGTCCTGGAAGTACGTCACGTTTCCGTTCTCATCGATGTTGACCGACAGAGCGGCCTGGATCTGCATCGCGCGGGCGATGAACGGGTGCTTCTTGCCCTCGCGGCTGATCTGCTCCATGCCGTAGAGGATCTTCTCAAGATCGAAACCCTCAACCGCCGCCACGCCGCCCATGTGGGCCGTCGCGCCGCCCAGCGCGCCCTCGGGCAGCATGTAGATGTCCTCGAAGATCCACGGGCTCATCGCCGCGGCGGAGATGCCCCACTCAACCCACACCGCGCAACGGAACGTCTCCTTGTACTTCCGGAAGATCTCGTGGAACTTGGAGACCTCGCTCAACGCGCCGCCGGGAGAGTTCACGCGGATGATCACCACATCGACATTGTCCTTCTTCAGGAGCGGGAAGGCCTCCACGAAGTGGCGGGCGATCGCCATCTCGCCGACGCCGTTTGCACCCTCGCCCAGCTTCCACGACGACGGACCGCCGAAGTTCAGCATCGCAACGCGCGTCGGCCGACCGGCCAATGCGCGAGCCTGAGGCTCGCTCTTCTTCTCGGCAGCGGCGGCTTGCGGCGCGCTCTGAGCGGGCGCCGTCTCGGTCTTGGGCGCATCAGCCTTCGGCGCATCGGCCTTGGGAGCATCGGTCTTGGGCGCATCGGGCGTCGCCGGTGTTCCGCGGACAATCTTGAGGATCTCATCGCGCGTCAGGAAGATGCGCTCTTCCTTGCCGTTGCGCATCACGCGGATGATCACCACGTCACCCTCGTCACGCTCGATCGTGCCCGAGACCGTCTCGCCCGAGGCGAGCGTCACGGTGTCGGACGCGAACGCCGCGACCGGCGAGAACAGCATCGACAGGCCGAGCGCCACACCCGCCACCACGCCCAGGCCGGGGCCACGGAGCGAACGCACCAGATTCTCAATCATCGTCTTCATACGTTGTTTCTCCCAAACCGTCGTCTTCTTGCCAATCTCGGCGGGCTTGCCCGCGCGTGATGATCACACTTCACCGGCCGCTCCGCAAACCGCTCGGAGCGACTTTCCGCTTCGCTGCTTACCGGCGATCGTTGCGGATCTCTCGCTCAAGGTTGGCAATCTGCAGTTCCAGGTTGCCCTTGAGTTGCTCGGGATTCGCGCGGATCGCACGCGGCGCGATCGAGCCCGCGTACCGATCCAGCAGCCGGATGATGTCCCGGCAGATGCCGATCGCACGTCCGCGCTGACGGTTGCGCTCCTCGGGGGTCTCGCCGTTGATCTGCAACTGCTGCAACTGCCGCAGACGATCACGGATGTCGCCCTCGGCACGCGCAAGGTCACGCGTCCAGGTCGCGAAGATGTCCGCCGAGCGGCCGCGGAGCACGCGATAGTCGCGGGCCACGCCCAGCTCGAAAACCAGGTCATCCGTCGTCGCCGCCAGACCCTTTGCGACCTGCAGCTTCAGCGCACGCTCGCCGTTGAGCGTGAGCCAGTCATTGCCCTGGAACCGCGCGAGCTTGTCGATCGTGTCCGCACGCTCCTCGATCATCCCTCCCGCGTCGGTGAGGATCTCCTGACCCAGCAGATCCTCACGGAACACCGGCTTGCCGCCGACGTAATCTACGGACAGCTCATAGTCCGTGCGGGCCATGGCTCGCACGACGATCGGATCGTGACCGCCCTTGATCGCCAGACCCTCCGCCGTCGCGAGCATGATGCCGATCATCTTCTCGCGCACACGCCGCGAGGGCGACCCGTGCACACGCTCGATGTGACCGATGCCGCCGTGCAGCGCCTCGGGCGTGTAATAGATCTCGGGGAGAACAAACGGCAGAAACGCCGGCGCACCCAGAGCCCTCTTCACCCACGCCACCGTCCGCGGCTTCTCGCCGGAGCGGGTGACGAAGGTCGGGTCATCGCGGATGTTGTCCGTGAACAGGAGCATCATCTGGCGAACGATCTCGAGCTTCCAGAACACGCTCGGCTCGGCCAGCTCCGGCTCGGTCTCCTCGCCGTCGTTGATGAACTCCATATCGATGTCGAACAGGATGATGTCCGGCTTGAGCCGCTTGGCGTCCGCCATGATCTCGGCCATCGGCGGGATCGCCACGTTCCGACCGAACTCACCGCGGAACGGAATCACATAAATCGTCTTGGTCTCCTCGCCGATCGGGTCCATCGACGAGCCGGAAACGAACGGGCTGTTGCGGTCCGTCGCGGCACCCGTGGCCGTGCCGCCGAGCGTCGGACGCGAGGGCGCCGCCGGCGTGCCCGGGGCCGGGTTCGATGAGCCGCCATCGCTCAGGGCCACCGACGCGATCTCGCTGCTCTCGAGCGTCCGCGTCGAAGTGCCGATGTCCTTCTTGATCCGGATCCGCAGTTGCGCCTGGGTGTGCTCGACGACCTCGCCCTCGAGGACCGTCCCGTCCTTGAGCGTCACCTTGACCTTGTCACCTGCCTTGAACAGTTCCGCCCGCGCCGCCGCGTGTGCTCCGGCGGTCAGCACCATGGGCGAGGCCATCAGCCCCGCGCCGGCCACCAGCAGCGACGCCGCCAACAGCCCGCGCACGATCGTCCCAACCCCTCGATTGCTCACGCCACGCTTGCTCGTCTGGCCCATGGTCTTCATCTGCTCACTTCCCTTCAAGTTCCGTCCACTCTGCACATCACGCACACCAAGCAGGTCATCCTCGTCGACAGCCTCCGCGGCCCAAGATCGACAACAGCCCGCAGTGCTTCCGCACCCGCCCTCAAGGCGGATGCTGCCCACGTTAGACGCTCAGCCCCCGCGCCAGTTCCAACCCCTCCGAAACGGTCGTAATCCGGCCCTCCAACTGGGCATCGTACACCAGGTCCAATAACCGCTTAAAGCGTGGTCCTGGCGTAAGTCCCTGGTCCACAAGAAGATCCCCAGTGATCAGCGGCGCCGGGCTCAAGCCTCCAAAACAAACCGACAGTCGGTTTGTTTCTTCGCTCACCCGTTGAGCCAAGTCCGGGTTCCGAGCCTTCAGCAGAGCAAGGGCCCCGGAGAAGCCCCGGGACGAGGCCCGCCGCTTACGGCCGGCCATCCCTGAAGCCTCCCACTCACTTTCCAGGCTCACCAAGCCGGAAATCACCGCCACAACACCATCACGCACATCATTGCTCAGGCACAGGGCTGCTCGGATCCTGCCCACCGTCGCCGAGATCGCTGCGGTCGGCCAAGGCTCGGCCGGAGCGAACGAGTCGACGATCCACGCGGCGAGCGCCGCAACGAATGGCTCGGTCGGTGCGGCAGGATCTTGGCCTTGGAGGCTGGAAAGACAGGTCATGGGCCGCAGCGGCGGCGTTGATGGCAGGTCGAGGACTGGGGCGAGCAGGTCCAGGTCGCGCAGGAGGGAAATGGCCTGCGCACGCCGCGGGTGGATGAGCATGCGGCGGACTTCCTCGCCGATTCGCTCGCGGCTGACGCCGGCCAGGTCGCGGGCGTGGGCGCGGATGGCGTCGGCCGTCGCGGGGTCGAGGGCGAAGCCGAGGCGAGCGGCAAAGCGCGCGGCACGCAGGGCGCGAAGGTGGTCTTCGCACAGTCGCTGGGCGGGAATGCCGACGGCGCGGATGATGCGGCGCTGAAGATCACTCACCCCGCCGACGTGATCGATGACGCGCCCCGCGATGGACGACTCGCCGATGGTCGTGGCGGGGGCGAGCGGGTCGAGAAAAAGGGCGTTGATCGTAAAGTCGCGGCGATGGGCGTCGGCGACATCATCGGCAAAGGCGATGGAATCGGGCCGCCTGCGGTCGGAGTACGGGCCATCGGCCCGGAAAGTCGCGACTTCGATCATGGCCTGCGCATCATCGCCGGGTACGAGCACGACGCCGAAGGCCTGGCCGACCAGGCGCGTGCCTCGGAATGTGCGTGCGACCTGGTCGGGTCGTGCGCTGGTGGCGATATCGAAGTCTGTGGGATGGAGCCCCAGGAGTTCATCGCGGACACAGCCGCCGGCAAAGAAGGCGGTGTGACCGAGTTCGCGCAGGCGCGCGACGATCTTGACGGCGGCGGCGCGCGCTCGGGCTGGATCGGCGTGAATAGCCACGGCTGGAGGGTATCTCGCCGGGTGCGGGGGCCCTCGGATAGGAAAATCACCTTGCTCAGTATGGCGAAGTGCGGTAAATTCTCGAGTCGCCACCGCTCCGGGATTGCGTCGCCCGCGAGCGTGTGGTTCTCGGACCGAGTGCCGACGAGCAACGGGTGATGGGCTGATGGCTCAGGGGTCGTCGTGTCGGCGGATGTCCGAAGTCAAGAACAGTGCGGTCTGTCAGGAGCAGCGATCATGCGTCACATCGTCACAGCGCTCGGGGTTTTGTCGGCGGGTGTACTGTCCGCCGCGGCTCTTGCGCAGCATGCGGGGCAGGCGATGCCGGGGTCGCAGATCAACACCTCGATACCGGCGCTGGGCCACGATCATCGGCGGGGCGGGGAGCCGGGGACGGCTGCGGGCGAGATGCCGGCGCAGGTCGATCCTCGTGCGATCGGCTCGACGCTGGGCGTGCACTACTTCAAGCAGTGGGTCCCCATGCTGGGCGACTTTTCGCGCGTGGCGGTGTACGACGGCGGCAAGGGTCGGGCCGAACTGCTGCGCGATGTGCTGAAGGAACTGGGCCTGGCTGATGCGGACCTGAGCTCCGGGCCGGCGCGGGGGTGGACGTATATCGCGGTGCCCGAGGCGGAGCGATCCGAAGCGGGCGTGCGGGCGCTGATCAAGCGGCTCAGCGCCGATGAGCGCGTGGGGTTCGTCACGCCGGTGATGCTCGACAGCGCGGACCAGCCCGTGCTGATCATGCCGGTGATGTTCGTTCGGCGATGGGCGACGATCGATGCGGCCGACGCGAAGGCGGCTCTTGCGGGACTCGGCGTTGCGCGCGAGACCGGGCTCAATGGCTGGACGCTCGAGCGGCTGCATCGTCTGGAGTCGACGACGAACAACGGCCTTGAGTTCCTCGACGCGGCCAACGCGCTTTCGAAAATGGACATGTTCGAGTTTGCGGAGACCGACCGCCTGGTCACGTACTCGTACGACTACATCCCCGGCGATCCGCTCTTTGGCCAGTCGTGGCACTTTCTCAACACCGGGCAGAACGGCGGGCTGGCGGGCTTTGATCTGAACATCGCGTCGGCGTGGGACACCTCGCTGGGCAGCAACGCGATCACCACGGTGATCTTCGACACGGGCACGCAGCAGGACCACCCGGATCTGAACCAGATCCCCGGAGGCGACTTTACCGGCGAGAACTTCCCCGGCGGCGGCGCGGCGAATGTCTGCGAGCGTCACGGCACGGCGGTGATGGGCTGCGTAGTCGGCATCACCGACAACGCGCTCGGCACGGTCGGTGCCGCGCCGTTGAGCCTCGCGGCCAGCGCACGGATCGGTGTCACGCCGGTGACCTCGCCCTGCGGCGGAACGTTCTCATCGAGCACCACCTGGGTCGGCAACGGGCTCAACTCGGCGATGGCCAACGGCTACCGCGTGACGAATCACTCGTACGGCGGCGGCAACAACACCGCGACGCTCGCGGCGATCTACGCGCAGACGAGGCAGAACGGGCTGATCCACTTCGCCAGCGCGGGCAACTCCGCGGGTGGCGCGACACGCTGGCCGGCGAACTACGCCGCGGTGCTGTGCGTGTCGGCGACCAATCGCTTCGGGGGCATCGCGAGCTTCAGCACGACGGGCCTGGAGGTGGACTTCAGCGCACCGGGCGAGGCGATCATCACAACGGACAGGACCGGCAACGACGGGTACGTCTCCGGAGATTCCGTGTCGATCAACGGGACGAGCTTCTCGTCGCCGCTGACGGCGGGTGTGGCGGCGCTGGTGCTGTCGGTGCGGCCGGACCTGACCGGGCCGCAGGTCGAGCAGATCCTGCGGCTGACGGCCCGGGATGTCGGCGCGCCGGGGTACGACACGACGTTCGGCTACGGCATGCCCGACGCGACGGCGGCGGTGGCGATGGCCCAGTCGATGATCATCCCGAGCCCGGGCGCGTGCATCAACTGGGCCAACGCCGTCTCGGGCGGGCCAGGTGCGCGCATCGACGCCGCGGCGGCGTTCAGCGAGGCGCAGAGCGCGGTGGTGTTCCACGGCGGGCTGGTCGGCGGCGCTCCGACGAACGAGACCTGGCGGCTGAACAGCGCGGGCTGGTCGCTGCTGAGCAACGCCGGCCCGACGATCTCCAACGCGGGCATGGCGTACGACCCCGTGCGACGCGAACTGGTTCTGGCCAGCGGCACACTCGCCGGCGGCGCGCCCAGCGCGAACACATGGGTGTTCAACGGCACGACGTGGACGAACTTCGACGCGGCCCATCCGGGCTGCAACGCGGCGCGGCTTGCGTACGACCCGACTCGGCGGCAGATGATCGGCATCGTCCGCGATGGATCGAACACGCTGCTCTCTCTGGCAAGGTCATCGTCGACGGGGCTGTGGTCGCTGCTGCCCAACTCGGGCGTGGTCGCTCCGAACAACTACGCCGTGGCGTTCGACGAGCGTCGCGACACGCTGGTGGTGATCATCGAGACGCCGGACCTTGCGCTGAACGTTCACGAGTTGAACATGGGCACGGGCACGTGGCAGAACGTGGTCATCCCGGGTGTGATGCCGGGCGTGCTGGCCGGGGCGTACTACGACCGCGCGCGGGAGCGCACGATGGTCGTGACCGGCGACAATCTGCGGACGCTCGCGTACGACGGTGTCGCCGCGGTACCGACGATCGGGCCGGTGTTCGCCGGCGGTGAGACGTCCACTCGCATCGCGTCGGCATACGACCCGGTCCGCCAGATCGGTGTGCTGCTGGGCTCGCAGGGGTCCGGGAACCGCGCGTACGAGACGCGTCCGTCGACCAATGTGACGCTGACCGGTTCGCCCGCGAGCGGAAGCACGACGGTGGGGCAGACTCTGCAACTGAGCGTTTCGGTGCTGGGTGCTGACAGCGGGGTTGCGTTCTCGTGGCGACGCAACGGCGTGCCGCTGGTCAACGGCGGCAACATTTCGGGCGCAACGGCGCAGACGCTGACGATTTCGAACATCCGTTTCGACCAGTCCGGCTCGTACGACTGCGTTGTGACCGGGCCGTGCAACAGCGTGACGAGCGAAATTGCGACGATCAACGTCTTTGCACCTTCGGCGACGGAACTGGGCACGCTGACCGATGCGGGCTCGCCCGTGTCCGAGAGCGTGACGATCGCCGCGGGGCAGGTTCAGTGGTTCCGCTTCACGCTCGTGACGCCGATCGATGTCTCGGCGAACACGTTCCTTGACATCGACAGCGAAGGTTCGAGCGTCGAGTCCTCGCCGGGTTCCAACAACAACGATGTGGAGATCGGTCTGTACTCCAGTTCCGGCGTGCTGATCGCGACGGACGATGATGACGGCTCGGGGCTGAACTCGCAGTTGACCTTTGGGCGCGGGGCTCGCACCGCGGTCGGCGATGGCCTGCCGTACGACGGACGCGACGGCGCGTCGCTCCCGACCGGGACGTACTACCTGGCGATCGCCGGGTACGACAGCGTGTTCGATCCGGCGAACTTCGGCGTCACGTCGTCGTCGACACGCACGGGCACCGTGGTGGTGAATCTCCGCCGCGGCGTGCAGCCGGTTGTGGCGACGTTCAGCGAGACCGAGCCCAACGACTCCAAGGCCCAGGCCAACGCGTTCTCGATGCTCTCGGGCGCCATCATCACGGGTACCTCGACGGCCACCAGCGGCGCGGGGATCGACATGTTCCGCATCGACACACCCGCGCCGAGCGGAGTGGTCCGCCATCGCCTGACGCTCTCATCGACGACGCCGGCGCAGGCACTGACGCTGCGCGGGATGACGCAGACTTCACCCGGAATCATCAACGTGACGAGCGACGCATCGTTCGCGACCGCGCCATCATCATCACGCGCGATTCAGTGGTACGGGCTGGCGGGCGGGACCGCCTCTGTCTTCGTCCGCGTGACGGGCAACGCGACGACAACCGCGCCGTACGCCCTGACACTCGAATCGACCGCGGCGACGATCACCGATCTTCCGGGCGGGCCCGTCCGCCCCGGATCGGTCACGCTGACGAGCGTCGGGCAGACCGGCACGACGCAGATCGATACGGAGATCATCGTGCTGGACTCGTCGTTCGTGCCGATCGCCGGGTATCACAATGACGACACACCGGGCACGACGGTCAACCGCGGCTCGACGCTGGCGCGGAACTTCGACGCGGGGACGTACTACCTGGCCATCTCGAACTTCAACACCGCGACGAATCTGTCGCAGGCCAACCCCGATGAGGGCACGCAGACCGGCAACGTGATGGACTTTGCCAACGTGATCGCCAACTCATCGACGACGACAACGCCTCAGAATGTCTCGCTCCTTGTGACGGATGCGAGCGGGCCGCGGCCCGTGCCGCTGACGCGGACAGGGGCCAATGAGATCCTGTTCGTGCGGATGATCGTGCAGGCCCCGGCGTCGTGCTCGCCCGCGGATATCGCCGACACCGACGGGCAGCAGGGCGGCGATGGCACGATCGACAACGGCGACTTCACCCTGTTCTTCACGGCGTTCTTTGCGCCGCTCGGTGATCCGCAGCGGGCGCTGGCCGATATCGCCGACACCGATGCCGTTCCCGGTGCCGACGGGACTGTGGACAACGGCGACTTCACGCTGTTCTTTGACGCGTTCTTCGCCGGGTGCCCGTGATGCGAGGACGGCTGATCGCTCCGAGTCGAGCGGTCAGGGGCCTTGTCAGGCCGCGTGCTGACGACGCTCGCGGCGCGAGGCCCACAGGCCGGCCATCGCCAGCACCGCGGCCGATGCGGGCGTGGGAATGACCTCCGGCGGCGGGGGACGCCCGCCACCGCCACCGCCGCCACCACCTCCACCGCCGCCACCTCCACCGCCGCCGGTTGCGGGCGAGCCGACGGGCGGATTGGAGTTCATGCCGCCGCGGCCTGAGGCAAGGGGATCGGTGCTCAGCCCGGACTTGCCGACGAGGTTGCCCGATGGCGAATCGGTCGCCAGTTGCATGTCGAAGACCTCGACGACGCAGTTATCGAGTCCCCAGGTCGCTCCCGGCGGGAGGCCCGCCGCGGTGAACGAGATGGTGATGGACCTGCCCGAATGCTTGACGGGGAAGAGCATGCGAAAGGTGGTGTTGGGCGCGGCCAGGCCGAGCGCATTGGTCGCGTACGCGCCCGCACCGGCGAAGACCGGGCGCGATGGGTCGGGATAGTTCTGCGTGATGATGCCGGCGGGGTCGTCGTTGGCGAGGGTGGCGCTGAGCAGCGGCGCATCGCCCCCGACGACCTCGATCACCATCGATGAAGGCGGCGTCGAGGTTTGCTCGTTTCCGTTGCCCGCCCACGGGCCGATGATGTGCAGATCGACGCCGACGAGCGCGTGCGTGTGCTCGGGCAGGTCGGGGATGGTGAGCTCGACACGCTGGTTGCTCAGCGGGCCCAGGAACGTCTCGCCGTTTGGCGCAGTGAACATATCGGCAATGGACCACTCGCTGCCGGCGGGCGCGACGAAGGCGGTCTGGTACACCGGCTTGGCCATCGCGATCGGGCCGACAAGGGCGCAGAGCGCGATGGCCAGGGCCGGGGCCCGTCGGGCAGAGGATGGCCGTGGCGGAGGTGTTCCGATGCGCATCGAGCGGCTCCTGAGCCGATCGCGCGGAGTGGAGACTCTGCGCGATCGGATCGCGTTGACGCTCGAAAGTTCAGATACGCAGGGCGGGCATGCCAGCCTTGGTGCATGCCCCGATGCGCGGGATTGTCAGGCCGTGCGGGTTATGCGGGCGCGGGTGCCCATGAACCGCGATCAGCAGGGGCTGAAGAACGAGGTGAAGAAGAGCGTGAAGTCGCCGTTATCGACCAGACCGTCGGGGCCGACTTCCGCGTCGGTATTGCCGAGGTCGGCGAACGTGCGGATGGGGTCACCATCTCCGGCGAAGAACGCGGCGAAGAAGAGCGTGAAGTCGCCGTTGTCGATCGTGCCATCGCTCCCGGGGTTGCCGTCGGTGTTGGCGATGTCGGCAGGGCAGGTCGGCGTGATAGCGGTGCCGAAGAAACGCAGACGCCAGGAGTTCCATGTGGCGATGTTGCTGGCGGTCTCATCGGCGATGCGGATGGTCCAGACGCCGGCGGATTCTTCATCCCAAAGGCGGCGCGTGGTGAAGACGTAGTCGGCGTAATTGTCGGTGCCGTCCGAACGCGGGACGGCCAGGACGCTGGGCGTGCCACCGGGGCTGGTAAGGGTGACGCGCAGATCGCCGACGCGCAGCGTGGAGATGTTCAGGACGACCTCGACGTGCTCCAGGCGGATGTTCTCCGGCAGGGTGAACGTGCGCGTCAGGCCCGTTGTGTTCGCGTCGGGCAGGGCCGCGCCGACGCTGAGCAAGCCCGAGTCGAGTGTGACCAGTGGGGCGACGGGGGTGAAGGACTGTGCCGCGGGAACGAGCGTGCCGGCATCGACCGCGCCGTAGCCGAAGCGGTAATGGATGGAGCGTCCCGCGGCGTTGGTGGACCAGCCGGAGTCGGCGGGGCTGTTCTTGCGGGCGTTGCGGACCAGCAGGTGCTGCACATCGCGGAGCGAGAGGTTCGGATTGGCCTGCATGACAAGCGCGAGCACGCCCGCGGCCAGGGGCGACGCGGAGGATGTGCCGCCGAAACTGGATGTGTAGGTCGCCGTGGTCGAGCCGCTGGTGGTGACGACGCCGCGCGTTCCGCCGCTGGAGTGCGCGACGACCAGAGCGGCGGAGCCGGGCTCGGTATAGGACGCGGCGACATCGGTGTCGGTGATCGCGCCGATGGGGATGGTGAACCTGCTGGAGGCGTAAGGGTCGTAATCGATGCGGTCGGCAGTGCCGCCGTTGCCCGCGGCCCAGGTGAACAGAACGCCCCGTCCGCCGCGGCCGGTGGTGGCGGCGGTCTGCAGGGCGGTACGGACCGCGGGGTCGAGGAAGGAGATGCGGGCGTTGTCCGCCGGGCCCCACGAGTTGTTCTTGATCACGTGCGAGGCGTTGAACGCGCCCAGAGAGCCGGCGGTGGTCGTGGCCGAGCCGTAGACGTGATTGGACCAGGTGGCGTCGTACGCGACGCCGACGCCGCCGAGGCCGTTGTTGTTCTGCGCGGCGATGACGCCCGCGACGCTGGTGCCATGGGAAGACGCGACGGTTGAGGTCGAGAGAGCGGACGAGTAGTTGGGAGCCAGGTCCGGGTGCGTGACGAGTGCGCCGCCGTCGATCACGCCGACAACAACGCCCGCGCCGGTGAAGCCAAGGTTCCACGCGGGCGCGACGTTCGCATCGGCGATGGGCGTGATGAGATTCTGCAGGTGCCACTGATCGGCGAAATTGGGATCGGTCGGCAGCACGCGATCGTTCTGCGGCGGAACGATGTCGACGTACGCCAGTTCCACGCCCGGCTGATCGGCCAGGCGCGTCGCGGCGGCGGCCGCGGCACGGATGCTCGCCGCCCGCAAGACGCGGAAGCCCGGAACGCCGTCGATGGACTCCAGTGCCCAGCCCGCGTCGATCAGGTCCGCGGCCGCGGTGTCGGAGAGCTGCAGCAGGACGTTGCTCTCGACCATCCAACCCGCGTCGAGCGGGCCGCCATCGGCCTTTGCGCGGTGGGGCATGACGCGTGCGGCGTGGCTGGCGCGATCGTCCGGCCCCGCGACGCGAAAGGTCCGCGGCCCCTGAAACGTCGGCAGTTCGATCTCGACCCAGGAAACGCTGGCCTGACGCAGGGCCTCCAAGTCACGAAGGGCCGGCGCATCATCACGGGCCTGGGCCATCGCCGCGTCCGAGAACACCGCGGGGAGCAGCAGACCGGAGAGGATCAGGAGGCGAGCGGCGGATGGACGAGAGCGGTTGAACGCGAACGAATCGGACATGATGAACCTTCCGCGCGTCAACCGCGAGAGGCCCTCGGACGGGCGTTCGCACACTCACGAGCGGGTGCGAACGCCGCCGGGAACGCTGGCCCGGTGCGGAAAGACGCCGAGACGATACGGTCAGGGCTCGAAGAAGGATGCAAAGAAGGCCTGGAAGTCGCCGTTGTCGATCACGCCGTCGGGCGTGGGATCGCCGTCGGTGTTGGCGACATCCGCCACAAGGGCGGCGGGACTTCCCGCAGGGAGGAAGAAGGCCGAGAAGAAGGCCTGGAAGTCGCCATTATCGACGACGCCATCGGCACCGGGATCTCCATCGGTATTGGCGATGTCCGCGGTCCGAGCGGGCAGGAGCGTGCCGGGGAGCGTGAGCGTGCCGGTGGTGGTGACACTGCCCGCGTTGGGAGTTGTGGGGCCGGCGTCGAGGTTCAGGGTGACCAGAACAATTGCCGGCGGCGGCGGGGGGACGGCGGTCGACGGGGCGGGCAGGGCGAAGGGCTGGGGCGTGCCGGCGACATCGACAATCGGCTCGGTGATGCTGATGCCCGCGACGAGCGAGACGGCGTTGGTCGCGAAGTTCACGGTACCCGTGAACGACAGGCTCGCGACGGTTGGCAGCGAGGATGCGACACCCTGAATGTCAACCGTCACCAGACCCGAGACGGGCACCGTCACGGCGATGCTGGCGGTGTCGGGGCCGGTGGGCGTGATCGTGCCCACGGCCGCGCCGGACTGCGACAGGTCGAAACCGCTGATCGTCGCGTTGCCGAGCGGAATCGGGAGCGACGTGAAGAGCGGGTAGGTGTAGTTGGGGCTGAAGGTGCGGAACGGGCCGTTGGTGAAGAGGACGTTCGCGGTGATGCCGACGCCGGGCGGGGGGTTGGTGGTGCCGATGGCGTCGACGGTCAATTGCGAAACTTCGACGGTGTTGGCCGAACGGTTGAAGGCGATGCGGGATGTGCCGGTGGGCGAGGTCGACAGGGGCACGAGTTGGCCGTTGCCCGATGAGCCGGTGCCGCCGGTTCCGGTGAAGGGCAGCGAGTCGTTCCGGGGCGCGGCGGTGATGCCGCCGAAGAGCCCGCCGACGACGCGTGTTCCGATGTTGGTGGTCGCGTCGTAGTTGCCGGTCATCGTGCCATTGAAGGTGGTGCTGACGCTGACGCTGCCGGCGAATGTGCCGCCGCTGAACGTGGTGCGGAAGGCCTGCGCCTGTGCGCCGGCGGGCAGAGCGGCCAGCGCCGCCAAGGCGAGCAGGGCCGGAGCAAGAGCGGAAGAACGGGCCGACGCGTTCGGGGACGTGGTCATGGGTGCCTCAGAATTTGGCGGGTTGCTGGTCAATCAAGCGCGAAACGAGCAAAAGCGTACCTCACGGGCCGCGCTCCGGCCAGCGGGAAGGTGAAGATACCCCAGATTCACAGGATTTTGCGTCGCTTCGCACCGCGGGTCTTGCAATTGCATCCGGCAAGTTGCCAAGATACCCCCGGCCCGAAAGGGACGAGGATGGCGCCGGTCCCGAGAACTCCGCGGGCAGGGGCCCGGCTTCGGCTCTGAGAACTGCAACACGGGAGGGTGCATGCATCGCGACGCACACACACTGGGCAAACTCCTGGAAGCGGGGCACGCCGTGGTTCGGATCGTCACGCCGGAGGAGCGCGAGGCACTCGATGCAGCGCGCACCGCGGTTCCGGGATCGTGGCGGGTGTTTCAGTGGTCGGCGGTGACGGGGCTGCTCGACGGCCGCGTCGGCACGACCGACCAGCGGCCCGACGACCCGACGCGTGAGCTGGCCGGCGCGTGCGTGCGGATGATGGAGCGATGCGACGGCCGCACACTGCTGATCCTCCTGGACGCGGCCCGGCACCTGGGCGATGCGCGCACGCTGCGGGCCTGGCGTGAACTGGTGCAGCAGATGGACGTGTCCGGGCAGCCCGGGCTCGGCGGGCGGATGATCATGATCGACGAGCACGCGGAGGTGCCGCCGGTCGTCGACGCGACCAGCACGCGGCTTGAACTGTCGTTCCCCACTGCGGCGGAACTGCACGCGCTGGTCAAGTCGACGCTCGCGGGCATGCACCGCGCCAAGCCGATCAAGGTGGACCTTTCGCGCGAGGCCAGCAACCTCCTGCTCCGGACGCTTTCTGGCCTGCCGGAGCGTCAGGTCGAGCGGATCATCCGCGAGGTCGTCAGCGAGGACCGGACTTTCGACGACGGGGATATTCGGAAGGTGCTCTCGGCCAAGCGTCGCGCGATCCAGACCCAGGGTGTGCTGGAGTATGTCGAGGCTCCGGCGAGCATGGACCGCATCGCGGGGCTGCGGAAACTCAAGAAGTGGCTGAGCCAGCGGGCCGGCGCGATGGAGGCTGGCGGCGACAACCTCGGCATCACGCCGCCCAGAGGCGTGCTGCTGCTGGGCGTGCAGGGGGCGGGCAAGAGCCTGTGCGCCAAGGCGATCGCGACGGCCTGGAACAGGCTGCTGCTGCGCATGGACGCCGGTGCGCTGTACGACAAGTACATCGGCGAGAGCGAAAAGCGTCTGCGCGATGCGCTGCATCAGGCAGAGGCCATGGCCCCTGTGGTGTTGTGGATCGACGAGATCGAGAAGGCCTTCGCCGGGGCGAGCAGCACGAGCAACGACGGCGGCCTGTCCCGCCGCATGTTCGGCGCGCTGCTGACCTGGATGCAGGAGCACCGGGCAAACGTGTTTCTGGTCGCGACGGCCAACGACATCGAGGCCCTGCCGCCGGAACTGCTGCGCAAGGGCCGTTTCGACGAGATCTTCTTCATCGATCTTCCCGATGAGGCATCCCGCGCGGAGATCTTCCGCATCCACCTGAGCAAGCGCAAGCAGGACCCGACGAAGCTTGATCTGGTCAGGCTCGCCGCGGCGAGCGACGGCTTCAGCGGCGCGGAAATCGAGGAAGCGGTCAAGGCCGCGCTGTTCGATGCGCTCGAGCAGCGCATGTCGGCTCCCGCGCCCGAGGGCGACGGCGCGCGCAAGCCCCCGACTTCGCTGACGCTGACGACCGAGCATGTGCTCGCCGTGCTGGAGCGGAGCCCGCCGCTGAGCGTGACCATGGGTGAGAAAATGGCACGGCTGCGGGCGTGGGGGCGCGAGCGGTGTGCGCCGGCGGACTGAGATTGCCTGTCACATGGCGGCGATGACGCGCATCGGATGTGGTGTGATCGTGCCGAGTGCCGCCGGGAGTACCGGCGACGCGGCGCGATCAGGAACCAACCGGAGCATCGTCATGAGCCTCTCACATTCAGCGTCGCGTCGGATTGTTCGCGGTCTCTCCGTGGCCCTTGCAGCGGCGGGAATCGCGGGTGTGGCGGGGATCATGTCCGCCGCGGGAAGCGCGGAGGCATCGACGGCTCAGACCGGGGCGGCCAGGCCCGTCGCGGCGGATCGTGTTGCCTCGCAGGTGCGCTACCGGGACGTGGTGATCGACGGCGTGAGGATCGCCTATCGCGAAGCGGGGCCGAGCGACGGGCCGGTGATCCTGCTGCTGCACGGCTTCCCGACCAGTTCGCACATGTTCCGCAACCTGATCCCCGCGCTGAGCGACACCTATCGCGTCATCGCGCCGGACTATCCCGGCTTCGGCGACAGCGACATGCCCTCGCCGGAGAAGTTCGAGTACTCGTTCGACAACCTCGCACGCGTGGTGGACAAGTTCACCGCCGCGGTTGGGGCCGAGCGCTTCGTGATGTATGTCCAGGACTACGGCGCACCGATCGGGTTCCGCATCGCCAGCGAGAGCCCGCAGCGTGTGCGAGGACTGATCATCCAGAACGGCAACGCGTACCAGGAGGGCCTGCGCGAGTTCTGGGATCCGTTCCGCGCCTACTGGAAGGAACAGAGCGCGGCCAACGAGGCGGTGCTGGCCAAGTTCCTGGAGATCGACGCGACACGCTGGCAGTGGACCCACGGCGTCAAGGATGTCTCGACGATCAGCCCGGACACCTGGAAGATGGACCAACTGGGCCTTGATCGCCCGGGGGCAAAGGCGATCCAGATGAAGCTGTTCATGAGTTACTCCACGAATCCGCCGAAGTATCCGGCGTGGCAGGAGTACTTCCGCACGCACCAGCCGCCGACGCTGATCGTCTGGGGCAAGAACGACTTCATCTTTCCGGCGGAGGGCGCCGAACCGTACAAGCGCGACCTGAAGAACCTGGACTATCACCTGCTGGACACCGGCCACTTTGCGCTGGAGGAAAAGGGCCAGGAGATCGCGGGGTTGATCCGTGGGTTCATGCGCGAGCGTGTGCGCTGAGGCATTGCGCGGCGGGCGTGCTGATCGGTATACTGCCCGGGCCTCCGCGAGCGTTCGCGGGGCCCGGGCGTTGGCATCTGGATCCTGCGATGAGCACGCGAGCGGATCACGACACGGCGATGATCCCGACCGCGCCGGACGACCCGGCGGTGGTCGACCGCCTGCGGGCTCGTGATCCCGAGGCGTTCGAGAGCCTTGTTCGGACGCTCTCGGGCCGGCTTCTGGCCGTCGCCCGGCGAGTGTCGCGTACGGAGGCCGATGCGGAAGACGCGGTGCAGGAGGCGTTCCTTTCGGCTTACAGAGCGATCGACACCTTCGACGGGCGCAGCAGCGTGAGCACGTGGCTGCACCGCATCGTGGTCAACGCGGCGCTTGCCCGCCTCCGCCGCGATCGCTCGCACCCGACGGTGAGCATCGATGCGTTGGTACCGGCGTTCAAGGATGGGGACCACGTGGAGCATCCGAGCCGCTGGAAGTCTGTCACGGATGACGGTGATCGGCGCATCGAACAGCGTGAGGCGCTGCTGCGGGCGCTGGGCGAGCTGCCCGAGGAGTTCCGCGAGGTGATCGTGCTGCGCGACATGGAAGAGCGGACCTCGGCGCAGGTGGCCCAGGCCCTGAACATCAGCGATGCGCTCGTGCGTCAGCGGCTGCACCGCGCACGGCAGGCGCTGGTCAGGCTGCTGACCCCCGCGATGAATTCGGAGGCCCCATGAGCGCGAACAACCCGGAGCCCACCCGCCCGCCGTGCCCGGATGCTGCGCGCACGATCACGTGCCAGCAGTGCGTGGAGTTCATTCTCGACTACATCGACGGGGTTCTGCCGGCGGACGTGCACTTCAAGTTCGAGTCGCACATCGCCTTCTGCCAGGACTGCGAGATCTACATCGAGAACTACCGCAAGGCCGCGGAACTGGCGCGTGCCGCGGGGGCGCCGAGCCGTCCCGGGGGCGAGAGCGATGGTTCACTGCGCGTCACGCCGGCGCCCAAGCACCTGGTTGACGCGATCCTTCAGTCGCTGCGGGATTGCGGCACCGATGACGGCAAGGGCCACGCCCCGCACTGAGCTCAGCACTGGGCCCCGCACTGGGCCCGAACGCCGATCGCGCGGCTCGATCGCCCGGTGATCCGGCCAAATCCGACAAATTCAGATTCTCTGTCACACGCATCGCTCGGTGTGCATCTGACTGGTAAGGCCGGGGCACGAGCGCCGGGCCGAAGAGAGAAAACGCGACGCGACGGACCGGCGGGTGTTCCGCCCGGGCGGACGCGACGCGGACACGACGAGAACACAGGAGCAGAAGCATGTCACGCATTCCGCTGGTTTCGGATCAGGACGCAACGGGCTCGGTCAAGGAGATCTTCGGTGCGCTCAACAAGGGCCTTGGCCTCGTGCCCAACATGACGCGGGCGATGGCCAACTCGCCGGCGGTCCTCCAGGCCTTCGCGCAGTTCAACGGCGCGCTGGGCGCATCGAAACTGCCCGGAGCGCTGCGCGAGCAGATCGCCGTGCTCACGGCCGAGAGCAACGCGTGCGCCTACTGCCTCTCGGCGCACTCGGCGCTCGGCAAGCTCGCCGGCCTGAGCCCTGCGCAACTCGACGCGGCGCGCAACGCCGATGCGACCGATCCCAAGACCAAGGCGGCGCTGGTGTTTGCCCAGAGCATCCTCGACGCACGCGGCGGCGTGAGCGACTCGGACGTTCGGGCCGTGCGCAGCGCCGGTTACACCGACGGGCAGATCGCCGAGATCGTCGCCGTGGTCGCGCTGAACATCTTCACGAACTTCTTCAACCGCGCGTTCGATGTCGAGATTGACTTCCCGCGCGTTGAGCCGCGGAACCACGCACTGGCCCGCTGACGCAGGGCCGGTTCCCGCGAACGGGCGAAAGTCCGGACGCGGGGTTCCTCCGAACGCTCGGGCGTCTCCTGGCGACGGAGGGCACGAAAGGAATCACCATGAAACTCAGCCACACGACCAGCGGATCGGGCAACACGTCCAGCAACACCGGCGGCGAGTCGGGGGCGATACTCCACCTGGACAGCGTGAACTTCGCGCATCAGGTCGCCGCGCCGGGGCTGACGCTCGTGGACTTCTGGGCAACGTGGTGCCCGCCCTGCAGGGCGCTCGCCCCGACACTCGACCGACTCGCGCGTGACAACGCGCGAAGCGGTGGAGTGCGCATCGCCAAGGTCGATATCGACGCGAGCCAGGACTTGGCCGCGCGGCACGATATCCAGTCGATCCCGACGATCGTCTTCTTCCGCGATGGCAAGGAGGTCGACCGCGTCGTGGGTCTGCAGAGCGCCGAAACACTCCAGCGCCTGATCGATCATCACGCGGCCGCGCACTGAGGCGCGGGCTGGCGTCGGGGCGAGCGTCGGGCCGGCGTCATGCCGGCGGACGCATGCTCACGGGCGGACCCAGAACCTCGGCGGCGATGATCGCCCCACGCCACTCCGCGGGGGTCTGCGGCATTCCCGCCAGCGACACGCCGACGTTGGGCTGACGCGGGTTGGACATCGCGCGGCGATCCTCGAGTGCCGCGGCGGCGACTTCCGCGGCGCTGGGCACAGGGCGGCGCAGCTCGGCCTCCTCGGCCTGACGCAACGCCTGGAGTTGCTGGCGGCGCCGGGCTTCCTGCTCCATCGCTTGGCGACGGGCCAGCATCTCCCGCTCGCTGTCGCCGCGGGAACGGCCCTCGCCCGCACGCTGCCGGTTCTGATCCTTGCGCTTCTTCTGGCGGCCCTCGCCCGGGCGAGGCGTGCCGGCCTGCTCGGTGCGGGCGATGATGAGCCTGCCGCTGGAATCCGTCGTGAGCACGAGGCCGCCGCCGCCCGCCCCACCGCCCGCCCCGCCGGCGGCACCGCCGGCGGGTTGCCGGGAGCCGCTCTGCTGTCGCTGCTGGGCCTCGGCCATCTGACGGCGGCGACGCTCGGCGATTTCGCGCAGTCGCTGCTCCTCGCCGGCGCGCTCGGCCGAGGGGCTGAATGTCTGCTCGACGACGGGAGCACGCGAGCCGGCGATGGGCTCGCCGGTGATCGGGTCCCGCCCGGTGCGTAGGGCCTCTTCGGCCCGCCGTCGTGCCGCGTCCTGCGCCTTCTTGACCTTTCGGGCCTCGGCGAGCGTCCGCATGATCCAACTGATCGTGCTGAAGAGCACGAACGCCGCGATGACGACGATCTGGCCCCAGGGCAGGCCCGACCAGCCGCCGCCACCGCCGCCCTGCGCGAGGATCGTGCAGGGGGCCAGCGTGTGCACCGGGCTGAGCGCGTGCTCGAACATCACGACGATGGTAAGCCCCGCGGCACGACGCCGGCCAGAGCGCCATCGGGCGATCGGGCCTCCCAGAATCGCACCCCAAAGGCCCTGTGCAGGTGCTCCTCGCAGAGGGCCTGACGGATCGGCCCGTGCGCGACGAGTTTCGCCGGTCCGATCGGGGCCTTTGCGGCATCCGCGTCGGTCCTTGGCGCGAGGACGACGCCCTCATCGGCCCAGCGGATGGCCAGCGAGAGATCGTGAAGCACCACCAGCACGAGCACGCCGCGGCGGGCAACATCGCGCAGCGTGGACATCGCTCGCTCACTATGGGCCGGGTCCATCGCGGCGACGGGCTCATCGGCGAGCAGGACCCGGGTGCGCTGGGCAGAAGAAGAAGCCGGCGCATCCAACTGCGCCAGCGCTCGTGCGAGCGAGACCCGCTGCTGCTGCCCGGCCGAGAGCGTGGAGAACGCCGCGTCGCCCGCATCGGCCAGCCCGACCTGCGCCAGCGCGCTGGCTACGGCTGGCGCATCGTCATGACCGTTATGCCGAAGTCGGCCCATCGCCACGACCTGTCGAACGCTGAAGTCGCCGGCGAGCGTCGGGCGCTGCCCGACGAAGGCCAGCCGACGGGCCATGTCCGCGGGCGACATTTCGGCGATCGGTCGCTCGTCGAGCGTGATGCTGCCCGAACCGGGCGTGAGCGTGCCGAGGATCAGGCGGAGCAGCGTGGTCTTGCCGCAGCCGTTTGGCCCGACCACCGCGACGACCCTGCCGGGTTGGAGCGTGAGTGTGAGCGCATCGAACACCGCGCGGCGATTGGCGAAGGCGAAGCACAGGCGATCGACGCGCAGAGCCATGGCGGAGCGTACGTCGCCCGCGTGATCCGACCACTCAACGCTTCCCGAACCGGTCGGGGCGCGTCGGCTTTCCAGCCCGGCGGATCGTCGCTAACCTTGGCTCTATGAACCACACGGTCTGCGTCACGGGTGCCACGGGATTTGTCGGTCGCGCGGTTGTTCGCGAGTTGCTGGCCGCGGGGCACAGCGTCCGCGCCCTGGTGCGCGACGCGGCCAAGGCCCGCAGCGTTCTGCCGACCGATGCGAAGCTCGCTTTGGTCACGGGTAATGTCCTCGAGCCGACGACGCTCGGCGCACTGACCGAGGGCTGCGACGCGTGCATCCACCTTGTGGGCATCATCCGCCAGAGCGGGCGCGCGACCTTTCAGCGGGTGCACGTCGAGGCCACGGCGAACATGCTCGAGGCCTGCGCCCGCGCGGGCATCAAGCGGTTCATCCACATGTCGGCCATGGGTGTTCGCCCGGACGGACGGGCCGAGTACCAGCGGACCAAGTTCGAGGGCGAGCGGCTCGTGCGGCGCAGCGGTCTGGATTGGACCGTCTTCCGCCCCGGGCTGATCCACGGGCCCGATGGCGAGTTCGTGAACATGGTGCGGACGATGGCCACGGGCGATGTCCCGCCGTTCTTCTTCATCCCGTACTTCACGCGAATGGTCGAGCATGATGAGGGCGTGATCGGCGCGCGCGTGAGTTTCGAGGCGGCGCGGGTCGCACCGGTGTATGTCAAGGACGTGGCGCAGATGTTCGTCGCGGCGCTGCGGTCGCCGGCGAGCATCGGGGAGGTCTACAACCTCTCTGGCCCGGAAGAGATGGACTTCCGCAAACTGATGGAAACGCTCCGGGACGAGCTACCGGGCACCGATGTGAATCTGCCCGTGGTGGGCCTGCCCGGCACGCCGCACGCATGGGCGGCCGCGGCGGCGGGGTTCGTCGGGCTGGGCTCGCTGCTGCCGTTCGATCAGGGACAGGCGTTCATGGCCCAGGAAGACACGACGGCCGACACACGCAAGGCCCAGCAGCACCTGGGCTTCAAGCCGGTGCCGTTTGTTCCGACGCTCAAGACCTACGCCCCGGCGATGGCGACGCACTGACCCGACGCGATCCCTACGCTTGACCATGGCCGACCGCTACGCGCGCCGAATCGTTGAACATCTCCAGCACGACCGCTACAAGCCCGCGCCAATCCCGACGCTCGCCGCGGATCTGGGTGTCGACCCGACGGAAATCGGCATCTTCGGCCAGTCCGTCAAGGCTCTGGTTCAGGCCGGCAAACTGGAGATCGACAGCGAGGGCAAGGTCGGCCTGCCCCGCATGGGCGAAGAAGTCATCGGGCGCTTCAAGAAGAACCCGCGCGGCTTCGGATTCGTCTCGCCCGAGACGGCCGTGCGCGAAGGCGACGTCTTCATCCCGCCCGACGCGACCAAGGATGCCCTGACCGGCGACACCGTCCGCGTGAAGATCACGCGCGGGCGTCGCAACGGCGAGGACGACATCACCGGGCGCATCGTCGAGGTCATCTCCCGCAAGCGTGCCAAGTTCACCGGCGAACTGCTCAAGCAGGGCAATACCTGGCTGGTGCACCCGGACGGGCGCGAACTGACCCAGCCCATCGTCGTGCGCGATGCGACGAGTCGCAACGCCCGCGTCGGCGACAAGGTCGTCGTCGAAGTTCTGCACTACCCCGAGGGCAACACGCTCGGCGAAGGCGTCATCACCGATGTCCTGGGCGAGGCCGGCCTGCCCGACGTCGAGACCCAGGCCGTCATCGCCGCGTACAACCTCCCGGGGGACTTTGACGAGCGCGTCAGCGCTCAGGCCCGGCGTGCGGCGGACATCTTCGACCGCGAACTGGCCCAGCTCGAGGCCGACGGATTCACAACGCGCGAGGACCTGCGCGGGCAGTTCATCATCACCATCGACCCGCCCGACGCCAAGGACTATGACGACGCGATCAGCCTCCGCCGGCTTCCCAACGGCGGCGGGTGGGAGCTGGGCGTGCACATCGCCGATGTGGCGCACTTCATCCCCGCCGGCTCGCCGCTGGATGTCGAGGCCCGCGCACGCGGCAACTCCGTGTACCTGCCGCGCAATGTCATCCCCATGCTGCCCGAGGTGCTCTCCAACGGCATCTGCTCGCTGCAGGAGGGCGTCCCGCGATTCTGCAAGAGCGCGTTCATGGCCTACGACCGTCGCGGCAACATCCTGCGCTCGGGCGTGGCCAGCACCCTGATCCACTCCGCCAAGCGGCTGACATACCTCGAGGCGCAGGCCCTGATCGACGGCGACGAAAAGGAAGCCCGCAAGCACGCCAAGACCGAGCCCAACTACACCGAGGAACTCATCTCAACCCTGCGCGAGTTCGACGCCTGCGCCAAGGCCATCCGGGAGCGCCGCCGGGCCGCGGGCATGATCCATCTCGAGCTGCCGGATGTCGAGCTGGTCTACAACGACGAGGGACGCGTTGTCGATGCGCAGCAGGAAGACGACGCCTTCACGCACACGATCATCGAGATGTTCATGGTCGAGGCCAACGAGGTCCTCGCGCGGCTCTTTGCTCGCCTCGAAGTCCCGCTGATCCGGCGCATCCACCCCGAGCCCGCGCCGGGCGATGTCGATGACCTGCGCCAGGTCGCAAAGGTCGCGGGCTTCGCCATCCCGAAACGCCCGACGCGCCAGGAACTCCAGAGCCTTCTCGACGGCACCCGCGGCACCGCCGCCGCACCCGCGGTCCACTTCGCCGTGCTGCGCACGCTCACGCGGGCCGAGTACTCGCCCGCGCTTGTGGGGCACTACGCCCTGGCCAGCGAGGCCTACGCCCACTTCACCAGCCCGATCCGCCGATACGCCGACCTGACCGTTCACCGCGCACTGGCCGAGTATCTCAAGCACACGGACAACGGCAAGAACCCGCCGCGGAGCGACGAGGAGCGAAAGGCCCTCGGCAAGCGCCTGCTCGAGTCGCCCAACTGCCCGGACATGGAGACGCTCACCGCGATCGGCAAGTCCTGCACGCAGACCGAGGAGCGCGCGAGCGAGGCCGAGACGAGCCTCCGTTCGTTCCTGGTCCTGCAACTGCTGGCCGAGCACGTCGGCGAGGACTTCCCCGCCATGGTCACCGGCTGCACCAACGCCGGCGTGTTCATCAAGCTCGACAAGTATCTGGCCGAGGGCATGATCAAGGCGGTCGACCTGCCCGTGGGCGACGGCGGCCGCAGCGGCGCCTGGCGCATCGATCAGCGCTCCGGCTCGCTGGTCAACCAGGCCTCGGGCCGGTCGTTCAGCATCGGCGACCGCGTGACCGTCACCATCAACCGCGTCGATCTGGCTCTGCGCCAGATGGATCTGATCATCGCCGACCCCGCATCTCGCGAAAAGGGGAAGGGCCGGAAGCTCTACCCCAAGCGCGGCAGCGACTCCTTCGCCTCTCCCACCGGCCCGCAGTCTCGCCCGCTGATCAGCGAGGAAGATTGGGAACGCCTCAAAACCGGGCGCGACGGCTCGAGCGCTCGCAACCAGAAGAGCAAGCAGCGCGACCGCGGCAAGAAGAACCATCGGCGGGATTCATGACACACCAGGACTTGATGGCTGAATGAACCGCCTTTGTCGCATCGCCACGGCAAACGCCTGCGACTTATGTCGGCCGTGTCAGCTTCGAGAGCTCGGGCGCGAGGCCAAGCCAGGACCTGTCGAAAAGTCAACATACCCCCAGCGGGCTTCCGCTACCGGCGTCGAAGTGGTTCAACGCCAAGATCACGGGCGATCTGCTCGAAACCCTCATCGTTCGAAAAGGGCCTGATATCGTCGCTCAGCTTGCCAAGCATCACCTTGTTCCATGTCCTCCCAATCTTCAGGTTTTGCTTGACATACTCAGCCGGCAGTGTGAAGAACTCCGGCTCGCGACGGCCGTCATCTCGATCCCGCCGATGGAGGAAGTTCCCGACATTGAGAAAGGCGATAACTAGGTAATCGAACGCGCTGACAGTCGATGGCTTGACTGGAAACCCGCGATCGCAGTCGCTCGCGTAGCGACTCTTGACCTGAATTCGCACCTGAGCTTTCTGCCTAGGTCCGGCCGTGTGCCTTGGATCTGGATGAATGCAGATAAGGTCGTATCCCTCGTTGCCTGGCGGAGCCTTATACGCGAGTATGTTGCGACGCATCAGAAGACCCATGACAAGGTACTCTGCGCCGTGAGCGACGACCGGGTACCGAAGTGCACTCCGTAACTCCAGCTTTGTCCTTTGGCTCAAGCGTGTACTCCGCCGAGAATCCTCTCCGCCGCCGCCGGCAGGTCCGCGCAGTCGCTCCCTGCCTCCCCGCTGGTCGCCAACAGAAAGCACCGCGACCGCGCGAGCCCCGCGTTGACCGCGGCCTGGACATCCCGCGGCTTGTCCCCCACCGCCCACGACCGCGACAGGTCCAGCCCGAGCTCCCGTGCCGCGGCCAGCACCATTCCCGGCCCGGGCTTGCGCCAATCGTGCTCGCGCGTAAACACCGGGTCCGTGCCCGTCGTCGGATGAAACGGCACGTAGTAAATCGCCTCCAGCGGCTGCTCCCCCAGTTCCTTGCTCAGCAGTTCGCGCACGCGATCGTTCACCGCCTCGACCTGCGCGAGGGAGTATGCCCCGCGAGCCACGCCGCCCTGCGAGGTGAACACCACGAGTGTGTACCCCGCCCGGCGCAGCGCCGCCAGTGCCGCGGGAACCCCCGGCAACAGCCTGACCAGCGACGGGTCGCCCATGTCTCCCGGAACGGCGTGGGTCTTGGTCGCCCCATAGGTGTCGGTGATCGTGTCATCACGATCCAGAAACACACACGGACGCAAACCGGCGGCGGCACTGGACATCTCGCGAGCATAGCGACCGAACGCGAGCCTGCCACGAACGGTATCTGTTTGGTGTCTGTCGGGCTCGCAGCGGGCCGCGTTCGACGCGACCGTTCCGCCCCTGGGCGCTATCCTTCGCTCCTATGGCCAAGACTCGCGAGATCAAGAAGCGCATCAAGGCGGTCGGCAACATCCGTCGCATCACCAAGACGATGCAGATGATCGCCACCAGCAAGTTCGCCCGCGCCCAGGCCGCGGCGACGGCGACCAAGCCCTACACCGAGGGCCTCTTCGAACTCGTCACGGAACTGGCCGCCACCGCCGGCGACACCTCCCACCCGCTCATCAGCGGCCCTGAGAAGTTCGCCGAGGGCGCCACCGAACTCACGCTGGTGATCACCAGCGACCGCGGCCTGTGCGGGCCGTACAACGGCTCGATCCTCCGCACCACGATGCAGCACTTCGCCAAGGCCGGAGTCCGCCCGCCCGCCGGGCTGCTCGAGCTCATCGGCAAGAAGGGCGCAGGCTTCATGCGCTACAACGGCACGCCCGTCGCGCGACAGCACACGCAGTTCGGCGATAAGCCCTCATTCGACAACGTCGCCGCTCTGGCGCAGGACTACATGGACCGGTTCACCAGCGGCAAAATCAAGGCCGTGCGGGTGATCTACATGAAGTTCCACTCCCCGGGCAAGCAGTCGCCCGAGGTGCTGCAGCTCCTGCCGCTCAAGCCGATCGCCAAGTCCAAGCCCGCAGCCGAGGCCGGCAAGGTCGATGCGGGCGTGGTGTACGAGTTCAGCCCCAAGGCCGAGGAACTGCTCGGCGACCTGCTGCCGGCGACGGTCAAGGCGACGCTGTTCCAGTGCTTCAACGACGCGATCGTCAGCGAGCACGTGGCCCGCATGGTCGCGATGAAGGCCGCGACGGACAACGCCGGCAAGATGCGCAAGCTCTACACCCGCGACTACAACCGCGCCCGCCAGGCCCAGATCACCACGGAACTGTCCGAGATCATCGCCGGCGCCGCGGCGCTCGGTTGAGCCGCAACCCCGCACGGCCGTCCGCTCCCGAGGCTCGCTGCCGATGCTTGTTCGCGCGGCCGCGTTGAACCGCGTTACCGTGCATCATCGCGCCGCAGCCGCGCTGCGCACCATGCCACGCCTGCCGCCATCAGCAACCCGAGCGCACCAAGATTGATGATGCTCGCGCTGGTCCGCTCATCCTGCAGGTAGTGCAACTGTTCGAGAAGTTGTCGGGCGAGGCTTGCGCGACCCGGCGGCTGGACCATGATCGCGCTCTCGATTTCGTGCAGGCTCAGGGCCGCGCCGACGATGGCCACCCCCGCGAGCACCGCCAGACGCGTCGGCGTCGCGAGCACGAGCACGCCAAAGGCCCGCAGCCCATCGCCGGCCATGAGCACGCGGGCCTGCCGCAGTGATTGCTCCTCGCTCCGCCAGAGCACGATGCCCGCGAGCACGCCAACAACGCCGAATCGGGCCACGTGCGCCGCGATCAGGATCATCGGACCTTCGCTCGCGCCGGCCAGCACGCCGCGAAGGCCCACGTTCTGATCGAGCCCGCGCAGGGCCGTCGCAAGCCCCGCCCACGCCGAGCCGATGAGCACGCCCGGAACCAGCGCTCCGGCGAGCATCACACCCAGCATGGCCCACACAACAGCGCGGATCACCGAGCGCCCGCCGCCGCGATCAACTCCGCCCCGCCCCGCGGCACTGAGCCCATAGAACGTCGCGACACACAGCAGCACGAGCGCCGCGCCGACCATCGCCGAAACGCTCAGACTCGCGCCGAGCGCCGGGCCGGTGTCGATCCAGAACCGCCAGAGCGACCGGGCCTCGCGCAGCGTGACGGCCATGATCGCCATCGGCACGACGACGCCCAGCACCATCGGCAGCATCGCCAGCAGCCGCGTGCGAAGGCTCAGGCCGACATCGCGCGGCCGGCCTCGCGTCGCAATGAAGTTCGCCTCCTCCGGCCGCTCGCGCCCGAGCCGCCCGCCGCCCCAGATCGCGATCGCCAGCCCGATGCAGACCATCGCCAGAACCAACGGCGTCGCCCGTCGCCACACCTCCGCGGCGGGACGCGCCGAGAGCTCCGCCCAAAGGTCGATCGCGATGGTCGGGATGTTCGCCAGATGGATCGGCACGGCCGACGAGAGCGCCAGCAGCACCGCGAGCACGAAGCTCGACGCCAGACCGCCCCTGCACACGCCGAGGCGCACGCGAAGTCGGCGCGCCGCTCCACGCACGCCCCGGGCCGTCTCCAGCGCGAGCAGATCCTCGTGCTCGCGGCTCAGCCGCGCCAGCGATAGCGACAGCACCACAGCGCAGATCGGCACCAGCCACACCACCAGCGACACGACACCGATGACATATCCCGCCCACTCGCTGGCCCGCCCGCCGAGGTTCTCGAGCATGCGCCCGCTCGCCCATGCGGGCGTGCGCAGCGTGCTCCAGCCCGCGTAGCCGACACTCATGGGCAGCACCATCGGCACGCACGCGGCCAGAACCCACCAGACCCTTGCCCCGGGAGCCGATCCCGTCCGCGAGAGCACCCGAGCCAGTGGCCAGGCCATCGCCGTCGCCAGCAGGCCGACGAGGATCGGGACAACGAGGCTGACGATCCACACAGCACGCTCGGACCACGGCGCGACCCCGCCCGCGCCGAACCCTCCGGGAACAGCCTCCGCCGCCGAATCACCCATCGCCCCCCACCACGCCCCACCCACGGCGTGAATCATCGGGATCAGCACCGCCACCGCGCCGACGGCCGCCACAAAGCCCGCCGCGACCCACGGACCGACCGCCGACCAGCCGCCAAAGGAGCGCCGGCCGGACCCGCTTGTCTGCTCGCTATGGCCGAGGGGGTCGGGCATGGTGGTGCCTGTGGTCCCCAGGCTTGGGTCGGGTGTTTCAGAGGGAATTCGGGAAAACCCGAGCCGTCGTCAAAATCTGTGAACGTGCTGAGATCTCACGGGCATCATGATACGATGTTTCCCCATGCCGAGCACCACCACCGCACGTCCGGCCCCCAAGTCTCGCCCGAAGTCCGCCAAGACTTCCCAGCCGGCCCACCAGCGATTCGTCGACCGGCTCACCCGGCTGCGGGCGGGCATGGCCAAGGCCGGGCTGCCCGCGGCTCTGATCACCAGCCCGAAGGATGTGGGGTACCTCACCGGCTTCCTCGGCGGCGACTCGTATCTGCTGCTGACGGCGACCGGGGCGGTGATCCTGTCCGACTCTCGGTACGACGAAGAACTCGAGCCCTGCCGGCCGTTCTGCGATGTGGTCATCCGCAAGAAACTCATGAGCGATGCCCTGGCGGACCTGCTCACCGCTCACCGCATCAAGCGCCTCGGCATTCAGCCCGAACACGCAACACTGGCCACGCGATCGGCCATCGCCTCCAAGGCCGCGGGCGTCGAGCTCGTCGAGGCCCCGGGGATCGTCGCCCGCCTGCGGATCCTCAAGGACGAGCACGAGATCAAGGCCATCAAGAAGGCCATCGCCATCCAGGAAGAGGCCCTGGAGGCGACGCTGAAGTTCATCGCCGCCCGCCTGCGCAAGGGGCCATCCAGCGAGATGGAGGTTGCGGCGAAACTCGAGTTCGAGATGAAGATCCGCGGCTCGAGCGCCCCGGGGTTTGAGACCATCGTCGGTGCCAAGGCCAACGGCTCGCTGCCGCACTACCGCCCGCACGATGTGAAGTTCTCGCGCAATCACCCCGTGCTGATCGACTGGGGCGCGATCTACAACGGCTATCACGGCGACATGACCCGCGTCTTCTGCTGGGGCAAGTTCCCCGCCAAGGTCCGCGAGATTTACTCGATCGTGCTCGAGGCCCACGAGCAGTCCGCCGCGGCCCTTGCCCCGGGCAAGAGCGTTCGCGCCGTCGATGAGGTCGCCCGCGGCATCATCCGCCGCGCCGGCTACGAACAGCAGTTCGGCCACGGCCTGGGCCACGGCATGGGGCTCGACGGGCACGAAGGCCCGAGCCTCTCGCACCTTGCCGAGGACCGACCGCTGGAGCCGGGCATGGTCGTGACCATCGAGCCGGGAATCTATCTCCCGGGCATCGGCGGCGTTCGCATCGAAGACGACTTTCTGATCACGGAAAAGGGCGCGGTGAATCTGTGCACCCTGCCCAAGGATCTTGATTACGCGACGCGCTGAGCGTCGCCCCGATTCGCGAGTCTTTCCCGCTCGTGCCGGCCGCGGCCCGAGCACACATTGGAGCCCACCCATGATCGACATCCGCAAACTCAAGGAACTTGTCCGCCTGATGGTCGAGAACGACCTTTCCGAACTGAACCTCCAGGATCAAGCCGAGACCGTCGCGGTCAAGCGCGGCTACAACGGCGTGCCGGTGGTTCATCAGGCCCCGGTGATGATGGCCGCCCCCGCGGCCGCCCCCGCGGCCCACGCGACCGCCGCCCCGGCTCCGGCCGCGGCCCCCTCCGCCGCGCCGGCCGCCGCCGCGGCCAGCGATGCCGGGCTCAAGGCGATCACCTCGCCGATGGTCGGCACGTTCTACTCATCGCCCAATCCCGACAGCCCGGCGTTCGTAAAGGTCGGCCAGGCCGTCAGCGCCGACACGACCGTGTGCCTGGTCGAGGCGATGAAGGTCTTCAACGAGATCAAGGCCGAGACCAGCGGCACCATCGAGCGCGTGCTGGTCCAGTCGGGTCAGGCCGTCGAGTACGGGCAGAAGCTCTTCCTCATCAAGCCCGCCTGAGCAACAACCCGCCACGGCGCCGCCCGCTTCAGCGTCGGCGGCGCACGTGGCGTTCGGCACTCCAAACGGTGCGGCACGCGGCGCTCCCAACGCCCTGCGCCCGCCGTCCGAACTCAGCACTCGATGATCCCGACGCTCACATTCACCGCCAGCCCGCCCTCGCTGGTTTCCTTGTACTTGGCCTGCATGTCCTGAGCGGTGGCCCACATCGTGCGGATCACGCCGTCGAGGCTCACGCGGGCCTTGCTCGGGTCGCTGTCCATCGCGATGCTCGCCGCGAGGATGGCTTTCATCGCGCCCATCGTGTTGCGCTCGATGCACGGCACCTGCACCAGCCCGCCGATCGGATCGCACGTCATGCCCAGGTGATGCTCCATCGCGATCTCCGCCGCCATGAGCACCTGCCCCACGCTCCCGCCGAGCACCTGCGTCAGCCCCGCCGCGGCCATCGCGCTGCTGACGCCGATCTCCGCCTGGCACCCGCCCATCGCGGCGCTGATCGTCGCGCCCTTTTTGAACAGGATGCCGACCTGGCCGGCGGTGAGCATGAACTGGATGATCTTGTCCTCATCGCACGGCGTGAAGCACCACGTGTACAGCATCACCGCCGGGATCACTCCCGCCGCGCCGTTGGTCGGTGCCGTCACCACGCGCCCGTACGCCGCGTTCTCCTCATTGACCGCCAGCGCGAACGCGCTGACCCATCGCAGCACCTGATCGAACCGCCGGCCGGAGCACTTGATCGCGTCGATCCAGGCCTTGATGTTCCGCCGTGTCTCGGGCGTCGCATCGTCGGCGATGAGCTTGTCGTGGATCCCGCGTGCCCGCCGCGTGACCTCCAGACCGCCGGGCAGAATGCCGTCGGTGTGGCAGCCGCGGTGCATGCACTCCTGCATCACGCGCCAGATCTTCCACAGCCCCGCGCGCGTCTCATCATCGCTGCGCCATCGCTGCTCATTGGCCCAGACGATGTCCGGGATGTCCAGCCCGCGCGCGCGGCAGTGATTGGTGATGTCCTCGGCGACCTCGATCGGGAACGGAAGACTCACCGCACGCGCACCCGTGGGCTTCTCCCCCTCCTGCACCACAAACCCGCCGCCCACGCTGTAGTAGGTCTGCACGATCCGTCGTCCATCGTCCAGCAGCGCCGTGAACCGGATGCCGTTGGCGTGATACGGCAGCACCTTGTCGAAATTGAACACCAGGTCCGCATCGCTGTCGAACTCCGCGTCAACCTCGCCGCGCAGCCGAATCCGCCCCGATGACTTGATCGCGTCGACGCGGGCCATCAACCCTTCGACCTCGCACGTGACCGGATCCTCGCCGCTGAGGCCCAGGATCACGGCCATGTCCGTCGCGTGCCCGCGCCCGGTCTTGGCTAGCGATCCGTAAAGGTCCGTCCGCACCCGTACGCACCGCTCCAGCAAGCCCAGCGTCCGGAGGTGCTCGAGGAACCGCTGGGCCGCTCGCCACGGGCCCATGGTGTGCGAAGAACTCGGCCCGACGCCGATCTTGAAGATGTCAAGAACGCTGATGGCTTCCATGAGCAATCGTTGCACCGCTTGCGCGCAGCGTGGGCCAGTTGCGCCGAACGGCCGCACACCCACAGACACGCTGGGCATCGCGTGATCGCGCGGCCCGCCGCGGGCCGGATCAGCCGACGGGGCAGCCGGTGAAGAACAGCGAGAAGAACGCCGCGAAGTCGCCGTTATCGATCGAGCCATCCGGCCCGCCGCCGGTGAGGGCCGTGTCGCCGTCGGTGTTGGCGATATCGGCGATGAGCCGCGCCGGCTCGGCCTCGGGCAGGAAGAACGCCTGGAAGAACAGGCCGAAGTCGCCGTTGTCGATCGCGCCATCGGGCTGCGGGTCGCCGTCGGTGTTGGCGATGTCCGCCGGGGAGCACGCGGCGTCGACCACAAACTCGGCGAAGCGCACATCGAACGCGCCGCCCTTGGTCAGGCTCACACTCCGCGCTCCGTCCGCGTCGGCGATGGTCAGCGAAACGTCCCGCCCCGTCGCGTCCGACGAGCACAGCACCACGCCCGGGAACTCCAGCACCACGCCGCCCAGCCACCCGTCATCGCCCGGGCTGGCCTGGTTGTTCGACAGGTCGGCATCGCTGATCACCAGGAGATACCGCCCCGGCGCGAACGTGCGCGTCAGGCTCGAGCCCAGGTCGCTCGGCGAGCGCCGGTCATCATTGCCAAAGCCCGCGATCGGCGACAGTGTCGTCGCGTCGTACACCCACAGGTCCGTGTCGGTCTGGTTCGCACCGGTCTGGCCCACGGTGCTCAGCGTGATCGCGCCCGGGCGGAACGCGCCGGGCACGGCCACCGGCGCGACGCTCACCGGATTGCTCAGCGTGATCGCGTAGGTCTGGAACGTCGCGGCGCTGCCCGAAACGCTCAGGGTGATCTCGCGTGCCGCGCCGCCAAAGGTGTACGCCTGAACAAAGTTCGCCGGGCTGGTCAGCGTGCTGGACCGTTGGGCGATAATGCTGGAGGTGCCGATGATCCCGCCGTTCGGTGACGAGTTCTGGTTCAGCCCGCGGATCGCGACGGTCTGGCTGGGCGTGAGAGACTCCAGCGACAGCCGCCAGCGAGTGATGCCCGGCGCATCGGGGAGCGTGAGCCGGAAGAAGTCGATCGACGAGATCCCCGGTGCCGAGGATGTGCCGGTGGTCAGGCCCGCGATGCTCCCGCCCGGCGCGAGCGTGACCGCGTTGGACTGCGCCCGCGTGTCGTTGGGTTCGATCTCGAAGGTCGCCGCCGGCGACACGAGCGGCCGCACGCGCATCTGCAGCGTCGACTCGTTGCCGGGCAACTGGCCGGTGCCGACCCGCCCGAGCACGATGTAGTAGGTCGTGCCGGCGGTGAGGCTCGCGCCCGCGACGGCGCGTGAACCGCAGGATGTGTCGTTGCAGGCCACCAGCGTGTACGGCCCGCCGCACGCCGGCGCGGTGTAGATGCCGACGATGGTGTCGCCGACATTGCCCGCGGGCGCGGCATCGGCGCAGGTCTCGAACACGTACGCCCCGCTCGTCGCCGGCGTGAATGTGTACCACACCGTCCGCCGCGCCTGCGCGTTGCAGAGCACCGGGTCGCCAACGCTCGATGTGCTGGCGGTGACGATGCTCGCCGCGGGCGAGAGCCACGGGAACGGTCCGGCCTGCGGAATCGTGATCGCACCGGCGCACTGATCGTTGCTCGGCGGGGCCGGCGGCAAACCGGAGATCAGCGTGATCCGCACGTTCGACCACGTTGCCTGCGTGCCGGGCACGCCCTGCGTGAACACCAGATGCAGCGGCCCGCCCGCGCTGAAGGTGTTGCCCGCGTTGGCGAACACGCCGCTCCATGCGACCTCACGCGCGATCGTGTCCGCGGCCGAGCCCTCGCCCGGGCCGCTGTCGGCGTAGACGATCGTCCCGCCCGGGAGCGCTCCGCCAACCAGACCGGCGCTGGTCAGACGGAAACTCGCATCACTCGACCACGCGTTATTGATCGCCCCACCCCACGACACGCGCACCTGATACGCGCTGAACGTGCCGCTGAGACCGGACGTGTCCAGAAGCACGCTCTGCGCGGCGCCGGTCGCGTTCAGCGACGCGATCGCCGGCAGGTCCGTGTCGGCCATCGCGGGTGAACCGATCATCAGCCCGCTCAGGGCCGACACCGCAAGCACCGCCAAACGCGAGCAGGAAACCCGCCGCGCACGATTGGTCATCAGGCTGAAGGCCATCTCTCTCTCCCATTTTGGAGCCCGGCTGCGCGCGATGCGCGCTCTCGGACCATGATCAGAGTCTATCGCACGAACGCCCGGATGCCAGCGGGAGAGAGTTCGCCGTTCCGAGCATTGGTCGAAAAATCAAACGCGGCCCCGGGCTGATGCCCGGGGCCGCGAAGTGTTCAACAGGTTGTCACCGAGTCACGCCGAGTAGTTCGGCACGACCGCGGCGGGGCGATCAGAAGCCCTCGGGAACCGGGCAGCCCAGGAAGAAGTAGGTGAAGAACGCGGTGAAGTCGCCGTTATCGACGCTGCCGTCCGGACCGGCACCCTGTCGCACGGTCTCGCCGTCGGTGTTGGCGATATCCGCGAGCAGACGGGCCGGATCGGACTCATCGAGGAAGAACGCGAGGAAGAACAGCGTGAAGTCGCCGTTGTCGATCGCGCCGTCGGGCAACGCATCGCCGTCGGTGTTGGCCACATCGGCGGGGTTGTTGCAGGGCTGAGCGCCCGCCGCGCCCGAGGCGACCGCCAGACCGCTGAAGCCGTCGGCCGTGCCGGTGGGCAGCGTGATGTAGTTGACGATGTTCGACGCGACAAACTGCGTCGTGACATCACCCGTGGCCGGGAAGGCCGCCACCGCGCCGCCGAAGGTCGACAGCAGCACCGTGCCGTCGCTGCGCAGGCCCAGTTCGCGGGCCGTGTTCAGCGTCGGGGTCGAGACGTTCACCACCGCTGTCGGCGGCTGGAAGATCGCGCCGGGCAGCTGCGTGGTGTCGGGCTTGGGCAGAACCCAGACGAAGTTCCGGGTGCTCTGCGGCGAGCCGCCGAAGGCACCCACGCTCACGACAATCTTGTCGCCGAAGCCCGTGGCGTTCGGGTTGAACTCGACATCGGTGAAGGCGTTGTTGCCGATGATCGGCAGCGCGCCGCCCGCGGGGATCGAGAGCGTGTCGATCTTCGAGATCGAGTTGATCGACGCGTCCACGCGGAACAGCGAGAGCTCGACGCGCTCGTTGCCCAGCGTGTTGAACGGAGCCGCAACGAGCAGGTACTCGTTGTCCAGCCACGCCGTGCCCGCGGTCGTGTTGGGCGCCAGCGTCACGCCGCCGTCGCTGAACTCGAAACCGTCGCTGATCGTGCCGGTGCCGTCACCGGTGTTGCTGTACTCGAGGATGCCGATAACGTTGCCCGACAGCGGGTCGGCGCTCGTCGCGGTCGTGTACGCGACCAGGTTGTTGTTGGGCGAAACCGACAGACCGCCCATCTGCCCGCGGCTGAGCGTCAGGCTCGGGCTGCTCTCGGTGTAGGGCGGCGCGCCGAGGAAGAACCGGCTGGCCGTCGAAACCGGACCGGGGAAGTCCGCGATGAACGAGCCCAGCACCACGCCGCCGCGCGGGGCGCGATTCACGGTCGGGTACGCGTACAGCGAGCCACCCGTGGTCGTCGTGCCGAAGTTCAACGCCAGCAGGTTGCCGGCCGGGTTGGCGATGATGCCGTCCTTGTTGTCGAACTCGACGCTCTGAGCGAAGCTCAGGTTCGTCCAGTTGTCATTGACCAGCGCCGGGGGCGTGGACACATCGCCGCGGATCAGACGCAGCGTCTGGAACACGCTCGAGCGGTTGCCGCCGAACACCACGTCGTTCTGCTGGACGGGGCCGGTCACCGTCTGCACCGCGGCGAACGTGTTCGTCGCGGCCTGGTTGCTCGGAGCGGGCGTGAAGGCCAGCCGCAGACCCGTCGTCTCGGGGAACTCCGCCGCGGCCGTCAGCACCACGTCGAAGCTCGGGATCACCGCGGCCGGGGCCAGCGTGCCCAGGTTGATCACCAGGTCGCTGCCGACCACGCTCACCGTGCCCGTGCCGCCGGGCAGCGTCGTGGAGACCAGCGAAACGCCCGCGGGCAGCGGAGCCGTGATCGTCGTCGGGGTCGCGTTGGCGACGCCGATGTTCGTGATCCCGGCGAAGGTGTAGGTGATGTCGCTCGGCACGGTGCCGAAGGCGAAGTTGTTCAGCGTGATCGCGCCGATCGCGACGTTGCCGGCGGGCGGGGCCGCGCCGACGTCGATCTGCACGTCGTCAACCGACACGCCAAGATCGTTGCCGCCATCGTTCAGGTCGGTCCAGCGCAGCGCGATGAACTCGCCGGCGGGGACGTTCAAGCCGGTGATGGTCTGGTCGTAGGAAACGCGGGCCGTGGCGTTGGTATCGGGATCGATGGCCGCGGGCGTCGCCGAGCCGACGATCGGGGCAACGAAGTTCAGCGCGGCGAACCCCGTCCAGTTCGTGTTGGTCGTCCAGTCCGCGCGCGCCGCCGGAGCCGTCGCGCCGGTGCGGAACCAGAACGTGAAGCCGTCGGTGGCCGCGTTCTCGGCGCGCCACTGCTTGCCGGTGTAGCGAACACGCAGGCTGCTGATCGTCGAGCCCGTGTCGTTCTGAAGGATGATGCCGATGTTCTGCGTGCCCGGCGTGCCCGAGCCAACCGTGCCCAGCGCCCGCTGGCTGCTGCCCGCGACGCCGAAGCCGTACAGACCGCCGCTAAAGCCCGCGGCACCAGAGCCATCACTCAGGCGCGGCACCGGCGGCGTAGCCGGATTCGAGTTCATGAAGTAAAACCAGCCCGGCAGACCCGCGATCGCGCTGCCCGTGCCAGGCGGCGTGGTGATCGGGTTCGGGCTCCACGGCGTTGTGCCCGCCGCCGCGTTCACCGGAATCGTGTTGAAGTTCTGCGTGTACGAGCCCGTGAAGCTCACCTGAGCCATCGCCGCTGACGCGACCACAGCCGCGCCGGCAACAGCAACCATCGAAGCAATCCGATTCCGCATGTTTGATCTCCTGTCGCTCTCGCGACGCTGGGGGGTTCCAGACTCTCCACCGGCGAGCGTCCCGACGTTTCATCGTCGGTTGTCGTTCGTTCGTCAACGTGCTCGCCCAGAGTGGTCGGTGAAGCCTAGCCCCCGGACCGTCCCAATCCACGCCTCTTCACGCCGTTTTGTCGCAAACGCCCCTGTTCTCGGGCACTACGCGATGCGCTTACACAATCCTCATACATCGATCGGATACTCGTTTGGCACGGGATCTCCCGGCATCAATCACGCGTTCCGTCAAATTGGGCAACATCGCAGGCGTGCATTACGGGTCTTCGCTCACTGTCCCCGCAAAGCCCCGAACACCACACACACTCCTACCCTCGGTCCCATGAGACTCGCCGTCATCATCGCCGCCGCCGGCGCTTCGCGCCGATTCGCAAGCCACACCTCCGAGCTTCAGCGCTCCAAGCTCGATGAGGATCTGGGCGGGCGTCCGGTGCTGCAGCGCGCGGTCGAGCTCTTCTCGGGCCTGTCGCAAACAGTTCAGACCATCGTCGCCGGCCCCGCCGATGCGCAGGCCATGAGCGCGTTCAAGGAGCGCCACGCCGATCGTCTCAGCCTGCTCGGTTGCACGATCGTTCCGGGCGGGCGCGAGCACCGCTACCAGACCGTGCAGGCCGCGCTGGCGCACCTGCTCCCCGAGGTCACGCACGTGGCCATTCACGACGCGGCACGACCCTGCACGCCCACCGAGGTCATCGAGCGCGTGCTCACCGCCGCGGAGCAGCACCCCGCCGTCATCCCCGTGATCCCCGTCGCCGACACGATTAAGCGCATCGATCCCGCGCCGCTGGAGCAGACCTCGCGCGATCCGCTCGCGGCGATCCTGGGCGCTGCGCCCTCCGGCCCGCCGCGGCATCGCATCGAGCAAACCGTCGACCGCACGCACCTTGTCGCGGTGCAGACGCCGCAGGTCTTCGAAGTCTCGCTGCTCCGCCGCGCTTACGCGCAGCCGAACCTGGACAGCACCGACGACGCCCAACTCATCGAGCGGCTCGGCGAGCCGGTCATCACCGTGATGGGCGACCCGAAGAACCTCAAACTCACGCGCCCGGAGGACCTCACGCTCATCCGCGCGATCATGGGCGTGCGAGCGCCGGAGTCCAAGCCGGCGCACCTGCGATTCTGACCCCCCTACCGCCTCGTCGGCACGTACGTCTCGACCACCGCGCCCGTGGTTCGCTCGAAGGCGATGCCGGGCACGCTCCCCCACCGCGCCGTGCCGATCGCGCGCAGCCGCGGCGCGTGATCACGCAGGTACGCGTCCATCGCCGCGCGATCGGGGAACGTGTACCGCACCTCCACACCGAAGCCCAGCGCCACCGTCGCGTCAGGGTCCAGCCGCACGATCGCCGCGGCCACCGCCCCGCAATCGACCACTTCCTGCACGTGCCCATCGCGCAGCCACGCGATGTACTCGTCGGCGGTCCGGGCCGAGTCACACCGCACCCGCACGCTGTACGCCGAAGCGATCATGCCGCCTCCGTTCCGTTCGTGTCCTCGTGAGGGTCAGCCGCGGGCGAGCATCAGCCGCACGCGGTCGAGCAGGTCCGGCTTGGCGACAGGCTTGGTCAGGAAGTCGTCCGCTCCGCAATCGGCGGCGCGGGCCTTGTCCGACTCCTCGCCCAGCGCCGTGATCATGATCACGCGGATGTCCCGCGTCGCGGCGTCGGCCTTGAGCTTCCGGCACAACTGGAACCCGCTCATCTTGGGCATCATCACGTCCAGCAGAATCAGCCGCGGCTTCTTCGCCTCGATGAGCCGGAGAGCCTCGAGCCCGTCCCGCGCCGATCGCACACTGCCACCGAGCTCATCCAGATACGCCTCGAGCAACTCGATGTTCTGCTCGTGATCATCGACGATGAGGATGTCGCCGCCGGCGACGCCCGCATCCGCCGATCCCTTGCCGCTGTGTGCCGATTCGTTGCCCATCGACACCATCCTAACGCCTCGCCGCGTCCGCCGCCGGGGCAACCCCGGGCAATGCCCGTTCCATCGCGGCGGCGCCTCATCGGCACGTCCGAATCCCTCCCCGATCCCCGGGCGAACTCGCCATCGCGACGGTATTCGGACGCATCGCGGAGGTTCGCGCAAACTCGCTGAAGCCCCCGCCCGTCGCCGGTCGATACAGTGACATCGTCGCAGAGAGCAACCGCTCCGCTGGGCCAGCATCGCACCCTTTCTCGGACGCACCCGATGACCCTGCTTTCCGCTCCCGTCGCCCCCGGCTCGATCCGCCCGCGCGCGGGCCTCCGCCGCGCCCTGCTCGGCGCCGCCGCGCTGCTCCTTGCCGCCGGCGCGGCCATCGCCGGCCCGCTGGACCGCGAACTGCTCAAACTCGCCGCCGATGCAAAGCTCGGCTCCGCCGTCGCCGGCGTGGCCATCTACGACGCGACCACCGGCGAGGAACTCGGCTCGATGAACGAGCGCCGCGCCCTCATCCCCGCCAGCAACCTCAAACTCCTCACCAGCGGCACCGCCCTGCTGGTCCTCGGCCCCGACTTTGAGTTCCGCACCCGCATCGTCCGCGACGGCGACCGCATCGTCGTCATCGGCGCGGGCGACCCCGCCTTCGGCGACAGCGAACTTCTCGGCGAGATGAAGATCACCGCCAACGAGTTCGTCGACCGCCTCGCCCAGCCCATCATCGAGGCCGGCGGCCATGTCCGCGAGGTCGTCATCGACGACCGCGTCTTCGACCGTGAGGCCGTCCACCCCACCTGGCCCAAGGGCCAGCTCCACCGCTGGTACTGCGCCGAAGTCAGCGGCCTGAACTTCCACGCCAACGTCATCGAGGTCTTCGCGACCTGCCGCAGCGCCACGGGCATCCCCAGCGTCCGCAAAGCCCCCGACGCCCCCTGGCTCGAAGTCAACGTCACCGCGCGCTGCGCGGGCAAGGGCGCCTCCACTGCGCTGGATGTCCAGCGCGAGCCCGGCTCCAACCGCTTCACCCTCTCCGGCACGCTCGTCGGCTCCATCGATGAGCCCATCCGCTGCTCGCTCACCGACCCGGCGCTGGTCTTCGGCCGCCTCCTGGCCGACCGCCTGCACGCCGCCGGCATGGACGCGGCCGCGACGACCGCGACCAGCCCCGCCACCCAATCGCCCGACGCCGTGCCCGGCGGCGCCAACGCCCCGACGCAGCGCACCGGCATCGTCGTGCGACTGGCCGAGCCCGGCGAGGTCTTCAACCCAAGCAAGCAACTGGCCGTCGTCCGCACGCCTCTGCAGCGCGTGCTCGAACGCTGCAACGTCGACAGCCACAACCTTTACGCCGAGGCCCTGCTCAAGCGCATCGGGCGCGAAGTCACCGGCCAGCCCGGCTCATGGTCCAACGGCGCCGCCGTCGTCCGCATGCAGGTCAACGAGAAGGTCGGCACCGAGTCGGGCAGCCTGCTCATGGTCGACGGCTCGGGCATGAGCGCCGAGAACAACGTCAGCCCCATGCTCATGGGCCGCTGGCTCGTCGCGCTCAATCAGAACGAGCGCGTCCGCGACATGTTCATCGAGAGCCTCCCCAAGCCCGGCGAGGGCACGCTCCGCCGGCGATTCCAGGATCGTCTCCCCGGCGAGGTCCGCGCCAAGAGCGGCTTCATCAACAACGTTCGCGCGTTCAGCGGCTACGTGACCAGCGAGGGCGGCCGTCGCGTCGCGTACTCCATCATCATCAACAACACCAACGCCGCGCCGCCCGGCAAGGTCGTCGAGTTCTCCGAGGACACCGTCGCCGCGATCGCCCGGTACCTCGACCGTCAGGAACGCGACGACAGGCCCGCCCGCCCCAACGCGCAGCCCTCGAGCAAATCCGGCTCACGCTGACCGCCGCGAGCGATCACGGCTTGGACACGGGCGCCGCCGCCGGCGATGCCCGCTTGACGAACTCGTACCCGCCCTTGACCGCGCCCCAGACCTGCGACCCCTGGGCGTCGTAGCCGCGGTCCCACGTGACCATCCGCGCACCCTTCTCGTGCGCCGGCATCATCGTCGCCTCGCTCGTCGCATACGACGCCCCGCGCAGCGAACTGGCGCACGTCTTGTCCCCCGTCGCGCCCTTCCACGTCCCGTCGCCCTGCTTGCCCAGCGTCAGCGCACACCCGGCCCGCGGCGTGAGCATCTCGGGTGTGACATCCTTGAGCAACTCGACCTTCGCATACGCCCCCGCGAACGCCAGCGCATCACCCGGCAGCTCGAACACCTCCGACCGCACGCGCCCATCCTCCAGCCCCACCAGCCGATACACACGCTGGCGATACGGCTTGTCCGCCCGCTGCGCCATCGCCTGCTCAACGTACAGCCACACACCGTCGGTCCGGTCCGTCCAGATCGGCGTCATGTGCAGCAGAATCTCGAAGTACTCCGGATCCGCCTTGGCCTGCTCGACCGTGTCGAACGCCCCGCTCAAGAACGCCGCGACCTCGCGCACGCCTGGCGTGATGGGCTCCTTGGCGACCTTGGCATCATCGGCCCCCGCCGGCACCGCGGCGGCCGGCGCCGCAACCGCGGGCGCAGCAGGTGCCGCGGGTGCTGAAGGTGCCGCGGGCGCTGCCGGCGCGTTCGCGGGCTTGGTCTGAGCCGTCTGCCCCACCGCCACCATCGGCACCGCGCACACAAACCCCGCCGAGATCACGACCATCGCCGAGTTCCAAAGCGTCCGATTGAGCCGAGCGTTCATCGAAGGTCCTTTCGTCAGGGCAGACCCCACGCCGCAGGATAGCCGCGAGGGCCACCGCCTCGACCGCCGAGATTCCAACGAAATCATCCGCACCCGCGCCCGATCCCGCACCTCACGGCAACACCACATCAAAGCCCTCAATATCCCGCATCCGCCAGTCCTCCAGCGGCTTGGTCCCGCCATGATCAACCCCATCCGGCCCGACGCTGTAGAGCACATACCCACGCTTGAGCACCGGCATCCCCCGCGGCGACCGCGCATCCGGATCCACCGTCCGCTCAGCCTCCTCCTGCACCCGGTACCTCAGCAGCCCGCCGACAAACGGATCCTGCGCATCGGGATCGTTCGCGAACATCGCCGCGAACTCCGCCTCCGTTGGCAGGCGACCGTGGTCGAGACGGAAATACTCCAGACGAATCGAAACGCGCAGGGATCGCGCAGACATGCCTGCCTTGATTTCCGCGTTCATCACAAAGTTCCACACCGACTCCACCATGGACACCGACTCACTCGAATAGACCTCCGGCCGACGCGCACGCAATTGCTCGCGCTGCTCGGCTCGCTTGATCCACGGCATGACCTCCAGCAATGCGATGCAGTCCTCAGCAAACGCCGCCATCGCCGCGCTGTTCTGTTCGAACGACATCCGCCGCGCGGCCTCCCGCGGCACGCCGAAGAACGCACGAACTCCGTACTCATCACCCTGAGCCACAGTCTCGGAAAGGCCATCGCGAACCGCCTGGGGATCGCTCATCAACTTCGCCATCTCGTTGCGAGAGAAGACCGCCTCGTTCCGCATCACGCGCTTCAGATCCGCCCGAGGAATCCTCGCCGCGATTTCGCTCGCCACGTCCAGCCACTCCCTCTCCGGTCGCGTGCGCGCGATCCAGTCCAAGTGCGTACAAAGCCACCCTGCGTGCCCCCTCGCGATCAGGTGCTGGCTCAGAAAGGACTCTTGCGACATGAGTTCGAGTGCCGCGACCGCCGTCAATGACTGTCGCCTGTACTCCGCGAGGTCACCCCGAATGCCCGCCTCACGCATGAACATCAGCGCGGCCTTCACCACGCCGGCAGCTTCGAGTTTGCCGTCATCAAAGTCGGTGATGACTCTCGCCGGCATCGGGTACTCCGGAAGCATCGCGACCGCATCGCGCACGCCGGTCAATCGAATCACCTCGAACATTTCGCGCTCAAGCTGCGCGGGAACCAGCTGATCCTCTTGCTTGTACTTCTCGCGTTCCGCTTGAGTCTGCAGCAGAAAGAGCTCCGTCGGCCACAGTCCCATGATCGATGCGACCCCCGGCAGGCTTGAGGCCTTGCCATACGCCACCCTGAGCTCCTCGTTGAGCCTGCGCACCGCCGCCCGTCGGTCCTCCTCACCCGCACGCGCCTCCGGCACCTGCGGCACCTCTACCCCCGCTCGCCCCTCGTTGACAATCTCCTCCAATTGCTCATCGCTCAGAACCGCCGCCCTCGCCGCCGCGACTTCCCGATCGATCCACGCTCTCACACGCACCTCCCGAATCCCCCAGATCGCCCCGCCGACAACCGCGATCGCGCCGATCGCCGCCCCGGCCCACACCGCCCGCCGACGCGTCCACAGCCGCCAGACCAGCCCGCTCGCCGGGCTGTACACCAGCCGAGCCGGCCCCGCCTCACCGCCCTCGCCGCCCGGCCCAACCTGCGGCCGCACTTCGGCCCATCCGCGAACCACCGCCTGCATCATGCCGCACTCGCTGCACCGCACCGCCAGCACCGCATCCTGCTCGGGCGTGCCGACAATCGGCTGCCCCGTCAGGTCGTGCGCACACTTCACGCACCACCGCCGACGCGCCAGGCACGCCCGCGCCCCCAAGCGGCACCAGACCAGCACAAACACAAAGAGCATCACCAGCCCCACCACACCCGCCACAACCGCGTACGACCCGGGCGCAAGCCCGAGCGCGACGCTCAGGTCCGACCGCCAATCGTCCCACATCGACGCGCCGGAGGGCAGCAGCAGCGTGATGATGGCCCTTTCACCCACGAACAGCCCGCCGAACATCGACCCGTCGTTCCGCTGCGCCGCCCAGGCCATGTCCAGGAACACCGCGCCCGCCACCACCGCCGCGAGCACCGCCGAGATCCCGATCCCCGCGGCGGCGACGGCCAGCCCCCAGAACCCGCTCACGCCCCAGCGCAACGGCCTGCCACGCATCTGCGCAAGCACGGCTCGCCGCTCTTCAGCGGTCGGGCCATGAATCCGACCCGGCGCGGCCGACGCCGAGTCACCCCCCGCGCTCCCCGCACGAACGCGCAGCGCACCGAGCCCGACATCCGCCACCGAACGAACGATGCGTCGCATAGCGTGATGTTACGTCCGGCAGTCGACCTCGGGCGGCCAAGCACTCGACCGCGCTTGGTTCACGCCCGCCAGTCATCCGCGGGAATCGTCCGACGCATGTACTCGTCGAACAGCGGCACCGTAAATGCAATATCCCCATGGCTCGGGCTGTACGCCATGCCCTTGTCAATCAGTTTCGCGCGAACCGGGCCGAGTGACGTCACGTCCTTCTTCAGCAACTCCGCCACATCACCGGAGCGATGAGGCCCAGGACCCAGCTCCGCCATGGCGCGAAGGTACCGCTTCTCGGCCGGAGTCAGGCGATCGAACCTGACACGGAAGAAGCCCTCGTCCAGCGCCGCGAGAACGACCTTCGTTGCCTCTTGCACATCCTCAAGCCGGATCGGCGAATCCTCCGCGACGTCCCACGAGTGCTTGCCCCACTCCTGCAGAAAGTACGGATAGCCTCGCGTCTTCTCGATGATCGCCTCGACCGCCGCGGGCTCGTAGGAAACGCCCTCGTCCTCCGCGGGCCTGATCAACGCCCGACGCGCATCGTCAGGCCCCAGCGCATCGATGAGCGGAAAATCGAACAGCCGCTCCGCGTACGACTTGGCGCTGCCCATCCGACCACGCAACTGCGGCAAGCCCGCTCCGACCAGCAGCACGGGCACCTGCAACTGCGCACACTTGTGCAGCGCCGTGATCAACGCCTCAAGCTCCGGCTCCCCGACATACTGCAACTCGTCGATAAACATCGCGATGACCGAACCGGCGTCTTGCGCCGCCCGACCCGCCGCTTCAAAGAGCGCCTGAAGATCGTGCTGCAGGTCACCGTTGTCGGCCAGCCCCGCCTCCGGCTCAAGGTCGATGCCAACCTCGACGTCCTGGTACTTGACCTTCAACGCCCGCGCGAACCCGGCCAACGCTCGAAGCCCTCGCCGGGCCGCATCGCCCGCTCGCTCGATCCGACTGAGCTCCAGCAGCACCCGCCGAAGTTCTGGCGCGAGCATCGCCGGGAGCGTTCGCCGCTCGGGCGCTTCGATCGAGATCGTCCGCGCGCCGTCCGCGACCGCGTCCCGCTGCATCTTGCTCAGAAGCACCGTTTTGCCCACGCCACGCAGTCCGACCATGAGCACCGACTTTGCCGGTCGCCCCTGCCGAACACGCTCAATCGCAACTGCAACCGCCGAGCGCACCGCATCGCGCCCCGCAAGTTCCGCAGGTTGCGCGCCAGCCCCGGGGGTGTACGGATTTCGGGCGGGATTCACGACTGAATTATACCGAGTTTAGCGAGTTTATCAAAACCCGCTATACTCGACTAAACTCGCTATAAATCAGGCGTTCACCTTATCGCCACTCGCGGGCACCACTCCGCACCCGCACCACTCGACACCCACCGCTCCCCTCTTCTCCTGACCATTTCGCCCCTTGGCCACTTGGCCACTTTGTCCCCCCTACCCCCGGATCTCAAAGACCTTCACCGGCGGCACCTCTACCCCCGAAATCGCCTTCCACAGCGCTTCGCCGCGTCGCTCGTGGCCGCGTTTGTTCAGCCATGTGCGGAACTGTCCCTTGTGGTCCCGCCCATAGACCTCCAGCGATGGACCGCCCACGAAGATCGCCCGGTGGATCAGCAGCAGATCCTCGCTGGCGTATTCGCTCTCGGCCGCGACACCGGCGAGCGCATCGACCAACTCGCCAAAGAGCGTCCGGTCGTGCCGCAGAAGCACGTCGGCCTCGCGCCACAAGTAGTAACGCCGCTTGGTGTGGTCCGCCAGGTCGCCGGGCCGCTCGTTGAGGCGTTCGACCACACCTCCCGGCCCATCGATCGATCGCTTGAGCCGCTTGCCGCTGCTCGACGGGAGCGACCGCTCCAACTGCTTGCAGAACCCATCGAGGGTGTGCACCGTCGCCCCGGCGATGATCACCAGCGACGTATCCGGGATCGCATGAAGCCCCCGCGCAAGATCCAGGGCAAACCGCTCCCGCAGCGCGATGTTCCGCGACCACGCACCAACATGGTGCTCGTCCAGCAGAACCTCCGTCGCCTCCAGCCAGGTCGGCGTTCGCTCGGCTTCGGGTTTGTTCACAACACTCCGCATGCGTTCGCCCATACCCGCCCCCATTCAGCGCGACCGACTCGACACGCTCCGCGGCCACCCGCGCTCGTGGCCGCTTCGCACGATTCACTCCCGCCGTCCTCCAGATACGTCGGCACACCGACGCATCAGAGTCGACAATCCGCGGCGAGCTCCATCGCACGAACACACAGAGTGTGCATCCCTCCGCCCGCGCGTGCCACTGTTCCCCGGGCAAATCGGGGGTTCATGCTCACGCAAATTGGCCGATACCAACTCGCCAACACCCCACAAAGGTCCCCCGTTCACCCGACAATCCGGGGCGGCAACGCCACGCTGCCCCGCTCGGCCACGGCGCATCGCCAGCGACCGTCACAACCACTATGGGCCAAAATCTCCGCAGTATTCCCGAGAAACCCACAGCAAATCGCGCACAAAAGGCACCAAAATGGACCAAGCCCCCCCTGGCCGGGCGGTCCTTCATCGACGACCTTCAATGTCCGTTCCACCCGAGAACGCGTCGGCGCATCCGCACAAGAACCCTCGATTCAGAGGATTCCGCGCGATTGTGTTCAGACGATGGATTCCCCCGTGCGCGGGGATCGATATCTGTCGATCCGTGCGCGTTTCCGCGCTGGTGATATCGAATCTCAAACTCGATCTGGCCGAATTGTGAATTCTGAGCGTGCCGCGCCGGCCTCGCCTGCCGACTGCACCTGCGTGCCGTTGACCGCATCGACGCGCACACGCGCACGCGAACGAACCTCCACAAGTCGCTCGGGCGTTGCGACGTTGACCGCCTGACCCTCGCCGCTGCCGGGGTCGATCCGCGCCGCCCCGCGGCTGACTTCGATCAGCGTCATCGCCGGGCGTGCGCCATCGGCTTCCACCCGGATCACCCGCGCCCGCGTGAGGCGTTCGAGCCGCACCTGCGTGCCGTCGCTCAGCGCGAGCGTGAGCGTCGACACCGCGCCAGTGCGGACCTCAAGCCCGCCGAGAAACTCGCCCATGACCGCCGCATCGGTCCACGCGCCGCTGCCGGCGCTGCCATCGGGAAGCAGTCGCCGCAACTGCGCGCGCGCCGGAGCATCGGTCCGCGATTCGACCGCGACCACACGCGTGCGCTCCGCGGCGATCGTCCGCCCCGCGAGCAGCTCCGTCGCGGCGCGCGTCGCTTCCGGAGGCGGCAGCGGCGCGGGCACGATCACCCGCCGGTCATCTCGCGGCGTAGCGCCCGAGGCCGCACCGCTCCCGCCGATGCGCTCCGAACCCTCCGGCCCTTCCGGCGGCACGACCTGGCCCTCGCGCACGCGCTTGGCCGCGCCGGCGAGATCGATCACCGGCTCGTTCACCGCGCCGCCCGGACTCTGCGCCATCGCGCCGGGGACATTCATTAGCATCATCGCGCAGCAGGCCGCCGAAAAGTTCATCATCGTGTTGAAGTTCATCTTCATGCTCACTGTTCACCGAATCGTGTCAAAGCCCGCCACGCCGAACGCTGCCGCTTACTTCGTCCCCGCCGCGGGCGTGGCGTCGAGGGCCTCGCCGACAGCCATGAGCACCGCGAGAAACTGCGGGCCCGTCGGCAGGTCGGTCTCGTTCATCGCCGCGGGGAGCGCCCCGCGCTGGCGCAGCCAGTTCATGCCCGCGCTCGCCTCGCCCGAGGCGAGGCTCGGCTCGACCGCCCGCAGAGCGAGCGCCACCAGCCGCGAAACATCACCCGCGTTGGCCGCACGCCGCGGCGCCGGCGGCGGACCGTCGGCCTCGCCCGCGAGGAGCCCGGCGCGCTGCGCCTCGGCCACACGGGCCGGATAGTCGCGCCCGATGCGCCCGGTCGTGATCAGCAGCATGCCCGTGATCGCGTCGTCGTTGCTGATCGCCGGGCGACGCTCCAGCGCATCGAGATAGTCCAGATCCGCCGATCGCACCGCGGCCCGCGCCTGGCCCGTTCCCCCGGGAGACACAACCCCGCCGCCGTCGGGCCGCACCGCGGTTCGTGTCACCACCGCCGGCCGCTCCCGCGGCACGATGCTGGCGGGTGTAATGACCGGCTCGGCTTCCGCCCCCGCCCCGCCCGCGCACCCGCCCAGCAGACCCGAAGCCACCGCCATTGCGCCAACGACGCACACCCCCGCCGCCCGGAGCACAAAGCCCACGCCCAATCCGCGACCGAAAGTCTGCATGCTCACACCTCTCTGCGGGAACGACATCAAGTGGTCTGGCCGAGGGGTCACAATAGCGAACTTGTCCAAATGAAACCGAATCGCAGCACCCACGGCGGCCGGAACTCCTGATCGGGGGGAGAACGAATCGTTCACAGGGGCACCGAGGCAAGATCAGGAAAACCACCGAACATAAAACAAACTGGCAGTCTGTTTTTGGGCAAATCGTGTATTCGAGTGCCCGAACCAAGGGAACCCCAGATCCTACGCGCTCGCCATGTTCAGGGGTGTACGCCCGATTGACCCGATCTATACTGCATGAGTCAGATCCCCCAAGGACGTGTGGCTAAAACGTCGGCAGCATCAAGGCCAACATCGGGCCTGAATCAGGGACATGCTCGTTCGCGGGTGTCGTTGTGAACGATGATCGCGAGCGAAGTCTGGTGGCAAGCGGATGGACTCGATCACGGACCAGGCAAGATCGGTCGTTGAGCCCCGAACAGGCGTCAGGCCGATCGATGCGTCTGGTGCCGTCGTACCAACTGAGAGGAATCGCATGAAAGTCGCGGCAGTCCTGACGTCGTATGTGATGGAAGGCCTCTGTCGCCTGCCGGGTGTGGCGACGCTGGATTGGTGCGATCGTGCCGCGGCGGCGCTGTCGCGCATTTCGCACCCGTCATGCGTGATGGTCTCGCTCGGGCGCGTCGACGCCAAGGGCTTTGTGGTGAATCTCGAACTCGCGGGCGCCGCGGCGAGCGATCCGCATCACCGCATCTCGGTCGAGGAGTCCAGCGGCCGCACGTTCATCGGCGGGCAGGGTGTTGCGCCCGCGTGCGCATCGCCGGCGGACCTTGATCGTGTTCGCGAGAGCGTCCTTGCCGGCGAGTGGATCGGCTGGAACATCGGCCAGCTCAACGAGGGCCTGTGGTTCGTCGCCACCGCCAGCCAGCAGGGCCTGCTGGGCACCCGCGGCCCGAGCCCGCTGGTCAAGCGCTGGGAGTGGCTGGGCGCGAGTGAGATTCTTCTCGGCGCGATTTCCATCCCCGGCACACAGTCCGGCCGCATGCTCATCGTCGAAATCGCCTCGACCGACCCGGCGATGCGCGAGAGCGCCCGTCAGCAGGCGGTGCTCGCGGCGATCCTGCCGCTGCTGCGCCACCGCGTGGCCAACGCCTTCGGGCCTGACAGCGAGGACAAGCACCGCTGGCTGACCCCGCGCGAGGAACTGGTCCTCTGGCACCTTGTCGCCGGCAAGAAGGTTCCGCAGATCGCGGCGGAGTTGCACCGCTCGGTGTACACCGTCCACGATCACGTCAAGAGCCTGCACCGCAAGCTCAACGCCAGCAACCGCGGGCAGCTTGTCAGCAGGGCGCTGGGCCACCTCGGCCCGCTGAGCATCGACGCGGAGATGATCCCGATGGTCGAGACGCGCAACCTGCTCGCCGACGAGCCGCCGGCCAAGGGCAAGCCGATCAAGTCGGCCCGCTAAGGTCATCGCCACGGCGTCAGCATCGAGAGCGGGCTGATGAGCGGCCAAGAGCCACCTTCGTGGCAAGGGTGTCCAATCGTGCAGGCTCAGTCCGAGGATCCCAGCAGTCCGAGCACCACGCCACACGGTGGCGTGGTGACCAGCGGGGCTCACGCCGCGGACACTCCAGCGAGCAGCGGTGCCGGACGCTCGGCGCGGATTCTCGTGTACCTTCCCTCATGGCTGGGCGACACGATCATGGCCACGCCGACGCTGCGTCTGCTGCGCTCGGCGTGCCCGCGCAGCGTGATCATCGCGCTGGGCCGACCCGGGATGGATGACCTGCTGGCCGGCAGCGACTGTGTCGACGACGTGATCATCGGCGATGGCCGCTCGCTCATGGGTCCGGCCAAACTCGCCTCCCGGCTCAAGCCCATGCGCCTCGACGCGGCCCTGCTACTGCCGAACTCCTTCGCCAGCGCCATGACCGTGCGCCTCGCGGGCGTGCCGCGACGGGTCGGCTATGACCGCGATGGCCGCGGGCTGCTGCTGACCGAGTCGCTCGCCGCACCGCGGCGGGCGCAGCCCCAATGGGCCAGCGCGGGCTGGATGCCCATCAGCGCCGTGGACTACTACCTCCGCGGCGCGCGCGCACTGCTCGCGCTGCTGCGCCGCGAGGGCTTTGCCATCGCCGACCTGCCCGCGGGGTGGGATGTCGAAGGTGTGTACTCGGCGCCGGCGATGGAACTGCCTCTGACCGATGCGCAGGACCGCCACGCGATACAGGTGCTCCAGGCCGGGGGCATCGCGCCCGGGCAGCGCTTTGCGCTGCTCAACCCGGGCGGCAACAACCCCGACAAGCGCTGGCCCGTCGAACGCTTCGCCGCGGTTGCGCACCATCTCATCAGCGTTCACGGTCTGAGCGTCGCGATCAACGGCGCTCCGTCGGAGAGCGAGTTGGTCTCGCTCATCCGCACGAGCATCGCGCTCAATCACCCTGACGATGAGTCACGCGTCGCGTGCCTGAGCGAACTCGGCGGGACCATCGGCTCGCTCAAGGGCATCGTCCGCCGCGCGGCCCTGATGGTGACCAACGACACAGGTCCGCGGCACATGGCCGCGGCGTTCGGCACGCCGTGCGTGACGCTCTTCGGTCCGACCGATCCGCGCTGGACCACGCTGCCGGACGCGGGCAGCGGCCGCGAGGCCGTGCTTGTTGCCGACCCGACACTGCCGGCGAACGAAGTTGCCGACGATCATCCGCAGCGCTGCCGCATCGACGCGATCAGCACGCAGGCCGTGATCGAGGCCGTGGAACGCGTGCTGCGCGGCAGGTGATCCTGTCCGGCGTCGGCGGCCTCACTTTGGCGACCACGGGCTCTGCTGTCGGATCGCGTCGAAAGGCATGATCGGAACCGCATCATTGAAGTGGTGCAGGATCCACTCAAGCCGGCCCGTGCGATACAGCCGCGTGAACATCTCCACGCTCTGCGCGTCGTAGCGCGTTCCGGCCTCGCGGGCGAGCAGTTCGAGCGCCTCCTCCGCGGCACGCTCGCCGATCTGCTGGCGGTACGGGCGGACGCTGGTCAGCGCATCGAACGTGTCGATCACGCCGAAGTGTCTGGCGGCGATGGGGATCTGCTCGCCCCGGAGCCCGTCGGGATAGCCCAGGCCATCCGGACGCTCGTGGTGGTGGCGGACCAGGTCCAGATCGATGCGGTCGGAGTCATCCAGTTCCAGCAGACGCGTGTGCCCCAGCGCCGCGTGCTGCTTGATGATGTCGTATTCGTGCGGGTCCAGACGCGCGGGCTTCTGCAGAACGTTGTCGGGGATGTCCAGTTTGCCGATGTCGTGCAACGCCGCGGCGTGGGTCAGGCGCTCGATCAGCGTGTGCGAAAGGCCCGACTCCTCGGCCATGGCCCGCGTGTACAGCACCACGCGCCAGGTGTGCGCGGCGGTCGAAAGGTCCTTGAGTTCGATGAGCCGGACCATGGTCTGGACGAGCGACGGCTGCATGGACCGATCGTACACGACCGCCGCCGCAGAGCACGCCGGATCATCACGCCGCCACGGCACGCGGCGACGCGATTACACTGCCCGCATGACGCTTCGCAACGCCGACATCGCCGATGCCAACCCGCCCCGCCGCGATACCCGATCGGGCCCGAGCCCCATCGCGCTGCTCAGGGTGGCGGCGATGGCGATGGCGGGACTCGTACTGACCGGCATGGTCGGCTGCGCCTCGAGCGGGAGCGGGAGCGGGAACGCCGGCACCGGCCCGAGCGAACCGATCTCCGTCCCCGTGACGGGCCCGACGGCCCCGCCCGAGGGCGTCAGCGCGCCGACACTGGACCAGATCACGCTCGCCAGCGAGCGGTCGCCGCTGGACTTTCAACTGGCCGTGACCGTGCTCCCGGCCACGCGCGGGCGCACGAGCGAGAGCGACCCCGCGGCCCTGCGTCGCGGGCAGCGGTATGTCATGGAGGCCGACCGCGTGCTCCGATCGGCCGAGGGGCCCGCGGCGGGACGATCGGCGTTCCCGGGGCGGACGCGTCAACTCACCCGCGAGCAGGCGGCGGACCTGTGGGACGTGCTGCTGGGCAGCGAGATGGGCACAACGCTCTCTCGCCGGCTCGTCGCGGGCGATGCGGAGGCACACCCGGGCCTGGTCGGCTCGCTGGCAGGACGCACGTTTGCGCCGGACCGGGCCACCGTGCTGGTCTGGGTTCACGCCGACGGCGCGGCTCGCCAGTTCGCGCTCACGGGCGAGGACGCCGGCGATGCGCTGGTCCTCGTCGAGCGATTGAGCGAGTTGAGCTGGCCGCTGGGCTCGCGCTGACGGAGCGGTTCGGCGTCAGTCCTCGGCGGCGATGGACTTGGGCCCCTGGCTGCCGGCGGTGCGCTCCATGTAGCCTTTGCCCTTGCGCTCGTACTTGGTAAAGCCCAGGCGCTCGAGGTTCTTGTTGCTCAGCGCGCTCTTCTGCTTGAGCGGGGACCACTTGCCGGCGATGTTGGCCGCGACGATCGCGCGGCGGACCGGCTCGCCCGTGAGCGGGTGCTTGGTCAGCGCATCGGCCTTGATCGACTGAAGAATCTCGAAGGTCTCGCCCGTGGGCTTGCCCTTCTTGTCCAGCACTTCATACACGTACGTCGGCATGCAGAATCATACGTCGGGCCTGCGGCAGGGTTCGCACGGGGCGTTCGCCGCGTGGTTACGGGGCGAGGATGTCCTGCCCGGTGCCCGAGAACAGCGCATTGCTCGGGCCGCGGGAGCCGGTACCAGGGTTGGTGGCCTCATCGGCGAATGACCCGTCGGGATTCAGGACATAGCCCATCGCCTCGAGCGTCAGCAGCGCGGCGTGGCCATCGACAAACACGCTCGCGCTGGCGCGCTGATGTCGAGGCTCCGCGCCCATGCGGGGCGAGCCGACATCACCCGTGCCGCGATCGCTGGCCGGACCGAGCCGGGGCGGGTCGAGCGTGTACGCGTGATTGCCGATGTCCGTCAGCGCCGAACCGTTGTTGGCATACGGCGTGCGGAGATCGCGAGCAAAGCCCGCCGCGGTTCCCATGCTGTCGGCCATGACGATGGTCTGGCTCGTCGCGGTGATGCTCGAAAGGTTCACGGGCCAGTTCCGCGAGCGCCCGGCCACGAGGCGGGCGTTGCCGAGGAACTGGTAGTTGTATCCGTATGCGGCGTTGCGCTCGTCGGAGCGCTGCGACGCCTCGGGACAGGTGAAGACCGGGCTGGCGAAGTCCTGTCGCTCGTCGCTGGTGCTCGGCTCGGCGAAGGGATCGATCCCGACGTACGCGCTCATGGCGGCGATGTACGTCGGCCGGTACTTCAGGCCGTTGCCGACCTGGTACCAGTTGGCCGGGTTCGCCGTTGCGCCGGTGAGCCGAGGCGGACGGTGAGCGGGGAAGACGCCCTTGTGCGAATCGGCGTAACTGCTCAGGCCTACGACCAGTTGCCGCATGTTCGAGAGGCACACCGAGCCGCGGGCGCTGGCCCGGGCGCTGGCCATCGCGGGCAGCAGGATGCCCACGAGCAGCGCGATGATCGCGATGACGACGAGCAGTTCGATAAGCGTGAATGCGTGTCGGCGGTGCATGCTTGCCCACCTTACCGCACGAGCCACCGGAAGGACGCGAGATGGGGGCAAACCTCCACGCGACCGCACAAAACCCCCGGGTTGGGGCGTTTACAGAGGCCCCGGAGCGTGAGGATTCCTACCATCCGCGAGACTCGGTCGCACGAACTGGAATACGGGCCGGACGCGGACGGTTCTTCGGCATCGGATTCATGGCATCGGATTCATGGCATCGGATTCATGGCGTCGGTTCCGGCACGTCGCGACGCACACACGCACGGTTTGTTTCCTCGAGCCTTCACGCCGCATGAGCACTCCCGATACGCGCACCACGACCGCCGAGAGCGAGCCCCGGCTCGCGCACGCGCCGACAACCAGCGCCGCGGTGGCGGACATGCTCTCGCAGGCGGCGCGCGTGGGCACATCGAGCATCATCGCGGCCGATGACCTTCGTCACCGTGTCGCCCGGGCCGTGCAGGCGGCCAGCGCGTCGCTGATCCGCAAGCAGCGGACCATGCCCTTCGCCGGACGCGGCGCACCCGGCGCGCACTGGTGCGCCGAACTCGAGGGCGACTCGATCCTCTCCAGCGAGTACTTCCTGATGAAGTGCATCCTGGGGCAGCAGAACGAGCCCGGCGAGAAGAAGCGCCTGGCGCGCATCGTCAACCAGTTGCGGCTGAGCCAGCGTGCCGACGGCTCGTGGGGCCAGTATCCCGGCGCTCCGATCGATGTTTCGGCGAGCGTCAAGGCGTATCTCACGCTCAAGATCGTCGGCGATGACACCGATGCGCCGCACATGGCGCGGGCCCGCGAGGCGATCATCCGTGCGGGCGGCGCGGAGAAGTGCAACACGTTCAGCACGTTCTATCTGGCGTGCCTGGGCATCGTCTCGTGGGAGGCCTGCCCCGCCATCCCGCCGCAGATCGTGCTGCTGCCCAAGTGGTTCCCGTTCCACATGGACAAGGTCGCGGCGTGGACGCGGACGATGATCCTGCCGCTGGCGCTGTGCTCGGCGCTGCAGCCGGTGCGCACGCTGAGCGTGAACATCGATGAACTGTTCATCGACAAGCGCTTCAAGCGTCGCCTGAGCAAGCGCATCAACCCGAAGAAGCCGATCAGTTGGCACAACTTCTTCCTGCTGGTGGACAAGGGCCTGAAACTGGCCCGGCGCGTGGGCTTCACGCCACTGCGGCAGCGATCGATCCGCCTGGCCGAATCATGGATCACGCAGCGCATGGACCCGGAGACGACCGAGGGTCTCGGCGCGATCTTCCCGCCGATGGTGTACGTGCAGATCGCGTTCCAGAAGCTCGGCTACACGCGCTCGCATCCGCTGATCCGGCAGGCCGAGGCGGATCTCGATGCGTTCATGATCGACGAGCCCAACGCCGATCCGCGGCTGGATCACATCCGCCTTCAGCCGTGCTTCTCGCCCGTGTGGGACACGGCCATCGCGCTCGATGCGCTGATCGAGGCCGGGCACCGCGCGCACAACAACGACGCCGTCGCCAAGGCCTGTGACTGGCTCCGCCAGCGCGAGGTGACGCGCCCGGGCGACTGGATGAACAACCTGCGCCCGCACGACCGCACGCTCAAGCCCGGCGTGGATATGGCCTGCTGGGCATTTGAGTATCGCAACGACTGGTACCCCGATGTCGACGACACCGCGATGGTCGCAAAGGCCCTGCACAAGGCCGGCGATCGCCCGGGCGAGCACGTCAATCGCGACGCCGCGGCACGGGCCGTGCGCTTCGTCTTTGCGATGCAGAACGACGACGGCGGCTGGGCCGCGTTCGACCGCACGAAAGATCGGCGATGGATGGAGGCGATCCCCTTCGCCGACCACAACGCGATGCAGGACCCCAGTTGCTCGGACATCACCGGGCGCGTGCTCGAGAGCCTGGCCACCTGCGGCGTGGATATGCGCGACGCACGCGTCGGGCACGCGATGGAGTACCTCCTGCGCACCCAGCAGCCCGAGGGCTGCTGGTGGGGACGCTGGGGCTGCAACTACATCTACGGCACGTGGCAGGCCATCAACGGGCTCATCGCCGGGCGGCCGTCGCTGAACGAGCGTCAGCGTGCGCGGGCCGATGCCGCGATGGACCGCGCACGCGCGTGGCTCCTGGCGTGCCAGAACCCCGACGGCGGCTTCGGCGAGTCGGCCAACAGTTACCTCGACCGCTCGCTCATGGGCAAAGGCCCGAGCACCGCAAGCCAGACCGCCTGGGGCCTGATCACGCTCATGCACCTGCTGCCGATCGATCATCCCAGCATCGAGCGGGCCGCGGCGTACCTGGTCGGCAACCAACTGACCGCGCCGAAGCGGCCCTTCGCCAGCGCCCAGCGACGCGGCGACAACGGCGCACCCGGCGACAACGCCCCCGCGGAAATCGTCGGGAGCGATGCGCTGGCCGACGATGAGGGCTCGTGGGCCGAGCACTGGTTCACGGGGACGGGCTTTCCGAAGGTCTTCTACCTGCGCTACCACTACTACCGCCACAGTTTCCCGCTCAAGGCTCTGGCGCGGTTCGCCGAGCGCCGCTGGGGAACAATGCCGAGCCACTGAGCACCGGGGTATAGTGCTCCCGTCGGGGGCGAAGATCGCGGGCACGGACCGATCAAGCCCGCGGCGAGCAACGACCCGGCCAGCCCCGCAGAACCTCGACACGAGTCGATGATCGCGGGCAGCAGCGAACGCCTGGACCACAGGCACGATCGCACAGGCGATCACGATCACTCCAGCGCCCGCACGACGAACGCGGCGCTTCCCCCCCTCGCGGAGACACGGACGTTGGGATCTCGCAGACGCAATCGCGGCCGGGGCGGACACCACGGACAAGGCGGACAGCACGCACACGCAGGGCCCAACGGCCACGGCGGCAACCACGCCGGAGGTCATCACCCGGGCTACGGCGGCCACGGCGGACCAGTCGGCCACCACGCGCCCGCGGCCACCGCCGAGCCATTTCCGGTGCCGGGCTTCGACCCCGCGACCTCGCCCCGAAACAAGCCCTTCGAGGATCTGACCAGCATCGACCCGCAGCCGCGGCTGACGCTGGAGTATCCCGGCTGCCCGGATTCGTGCCGGCTCATCGACCTGTTCTGCCCGATCGGCCGCGGACAGCGATCGCTGATCGTCTCGCCGCCCAAGGCCGGCAAGACGACGCTGCTCAAGGACATCTCGCTGGCCATCGCCAAAAACCACAGCGATGTGACCATCATCGCGCTGCTGATCGACGAGCGGCCGGAAGAAGTCACGGACTTCCGGCGGTTCTTCGGCCACTTTCCCAAGGGCGAGGGCGATGTGCCCAGGGCCGTGGTCATCGGCTCGAGCAACGACCACGGCGTGGATCGGCACATCGCGGTGGCGACGACCACCATCGCCGCGGCCAAGCGCATGGTCGAGAGCGGCCGGCACGTGGTGATCATGCTCGACTCGCTCACGCGGCTGGGCCGCGCGTTCAACCTGTCGCGCAAGCACGCCAACAGCGGTCGCACGCTCAGCGGCGGGCTCGACGCCAAGGCGCTGGAGGTGCCGCGGCAGATCTTCGGCGCCGCGCGCAACGCCGAGGAGGGCGGCTCGCTGACGATCATCGCCTCGTGCCTGGTCGACACCGGCAGCATCGGCGATCAGGTGATCTTCGAGGAGTTCAAGGGCTCGGGCAACATGGAACTGGTGCTCGATCGCAAGATCGCCGAGCGCCGGCTCTACCCGTCGATCAACCTCGCCGCCAGCGGCACGCGGAAAGAGAACCTGCTGATGGGCGACACCGAGTACAAGACGATGGCCGCGCTGCGCCGAAGGCTCATCAGCATGCCGCCGCATATGCAGATCGAGCAGTTGCTCAGCGCGCTCAAGCGATTCAAGACCAACGCGGACCTGGTTGGCTCGGCGAGCTGATGAGCGGCGGCAAGGGTCGAGACCGGGAGCATTCGACACATCCTCAGGCCGCAAACGAGAGGGCTTGCGGCGGGACTGAAATTTGGCTTACCTGATCACGCCAATTGGGATGCTGTTCACGGGAGCGAAGCTCGCCGCACCGTTGTCGCGGAACCTCGACGGTCGGATTTGAAGCAATCACGCCATCGAGGGCCGCGCGGGGCCAGCTACGCTACTGGCGAGAGACAAGCCCGACTTTCGGCACTGGACAAGCCCGATTACAGCAATTATACTCAATCCGATCAGGTGGCGTATCCATTCCTGCATGAGGAGTTTCCAATGAGCAGTCGAATTCGCCTCTTTTTGGTGATGGCGGTAGTGGGGTGTTCTCTGGTCGCAGATTCACCTCCCGCGCAGGCGCGCGAAGTTCCGTGGCAAGACGGGGCCGAAGGCGCTTGGCTAGCGCTCACTGGCTTGGCGTATCAGCCAACAAGTGCCTTCGTCGCCTATCCATCTTCTTTCCAAACGATCACCTCGACAATGTGTCTGGACAAGGCAACCGACGAAAAGACCGTAGCCTTTGGCTCCGTGGCAGTTGTCCACTCCCAAGATGATCCATTTGGATCAGCATCTGTATGGACATTCCCGCCCGATGTCACCGGATCTCCAGAGGCAGCCAGCGTCTATGCAAAGTCATCATTCGTTGTGGTGGAGATGAATGATCTCTGGGGCAACAAGCGATTTGTCGCCGCCTTCGCAGTAGACGCGACCTGGACTACGGGCTTGGAGCAGGTCCGACTTCTGTACTTGCGACCATTCTTCTTAGCGAATGACGCATTGGAGGCTACGGAGTTCGCTTCGGCTTATGCATTGACCCCCGACTCGGGCATCAGTGGGGGCTTGCCGCCATCGAACTACGCCCCTGACGATGTCCCGCCTGACGACTATCGCATGCCGCGTCCGGCATCAGTTCGGCCCCAGCCGGGAGATAAGGTCATTCCGTCGTTTTCTACGAGCCCTCTTTGGACAGACCTCGCTCTGAAGTGCTGGGATGAGTATCAGGACGACAAGCGGGCCAGCTTCAATGAGTTTGAAGTTGAGTACAATCAATGTACACTGTGGTCTAGCATGAACTTCTTTTCGGGTGGCGGTGCCGGCGCTGCCATCGGCGCATGCGGCCTTGGCTTCGGCGGTGCCCCCGTCGGGTTTGTTGCTGGAGGCGTTGCAGGCATGATCTTGGGCCGCGCAGAGTGCAGAACGAGCGCACAAAGTGGCTGGAACACCCGATGGAAGCAAGCTTGGGACGAATACATTGACTGCCTCACTGCAGCTGGTATAGCTATTCCATAAGAGCGAGCTTGATCCGTGGATCAAACAAAACCACCTATTCTGAAACGTCATCGAATACAAACTCATGGTATAATGTTTTTAATGATGTTGGTATGGGCGTTTTACGTTCTCTTTCGCATCCCACCGACACTTGGCTTTTTCCCCGAAGACACCGCACTGTTGCTGATACTCACTGTCCTTGCCCCGGCGGCATTCTGGCCAGACATGCAATTGCTCCGCATTGTGCGCAGAGTTCGGGCGATTCCGCACTATGCTGCCTGTCCGTCGTGCACCTATGACCTGAGCTCGCATCAAGGTGCAAGGTGCCCCGAATGCGGGTACGCATGCACCAGAGAGCGTGCGCAGGAAATCTGGGCACTCGAACTCGACCAGATGCGCAGAAATTTGATCTTCTATCGCTGGGCCTTTCGCAAGCCCGCAGGACACCAAGCGCCCCCCTCGATACCTCCAAAGACCAATCGGCAATGAGCATGCCGCTCCTCGGGAAGTCGCCGCGTCGCGCGTTCGCGATTACTTGAGCAACTCGCTCATCGGCGAGAGCTGCTCAACGAACGTCTTGTGCACGTTCGCGTAGTGCTTGCGGTAGATCGCGTCGATCTTGTCGGGGCTGAGGAACTTCTTGCTGAAGCCCGGGGCCGCGTGATCGATCGTCAGTTCGGATGTGCGGATGATGTGCGCCAGGATCGTGCGCGGGTCCTCCGCGCCAACGGCGATGCGCACCGTCGTCGGCTGAATGCCCGCCGAGCGCAGCGCCTCGTCGCTCATCTCGCTGTGGCTGGTGATCGCCGGGCAGAGCACAACGGTGTTGGTCTGCCCGAGGCTGACCTGGTGGCCCATGACCGGGTCCAGCGCATCGAAGAACCGCTTGAACGTCTCGCGATCGATCGGCGGACGCTTGCCCGGCTTGCCCTCGAAGTCGATCGTGAACAGCGGTGCGGGCATGCCCAGGTGCAGACACTTCTCGCGGATCGGCCCGTTGAAGTGCCCGGCGACCGCGTTGCAGTTGGCGTTCATGTCCGGGTGCGCACCGAGCACCTCGGCCAGCGTCAGCGTGTTGGCCGCCTTGGTCAGCATGCGCATCTCGAGCGTGTGCAGGCCGTTGATCACCTCGTAGGCCTTGTCGGCATCGAGGAACGCGCCCTTGATGTAGTACACGTTCCAGAACAGCGTCTCGTGCCCGTGCCACTCGCGGGCCGAGCCGTCGACATCCTTGCCGATGACCTTGTCGTGCTTGCCCATGAACATGCGCTCGTTGCGCCCGATGACGCAGCCCGCGGTGGTGCCGCCGGTGCCCGAGATGTCCTTGGTGTAGCTGTGAATCACAAAGTCCGGACGCTCCATCTCGTCCTTGCGCCGGAGGGGGCGGTGCAGGAACGGCGTGCCGACGGTGCTGTCGCACAGCACGGTCAGGCCGCGCTTGTGCGCCTCCTTGCACATGGCCGGAATGTCCAGCACGTAGCCGTGCGGGTTGCACGGGCTCTCGAGGTACACGTAGATGTGCTTGCCCTCGGCGATGCGGTCCTTGTACTTCTTGCTCACCGCGTCGAGCGCCTTGACAAAGTCCGCACCGCTATAGCCGTCGAAGAACTCCACCGCAACATCGAGGTTGCTCGGCTTGGCGAACCAGTCGTGCAGCAGCTGGTACGTGCCGCCGTAGACGTTCCGCGAGGCCAGCACGATGTCGCGGTGGCCGACCAGGTGCGAGAGGATCGCGTCGATCGCGGCCATGCCCGAGTTGAAGTTCCACGCGAAGTAGTGCTGCGCCTCCGGCCCGGCCTCGATGTCCACGATGTGGTTGGCCAGCGCGACGTTCGTCGGATTGAGCAGACGCGAGTAGACCTCGAGCATCAGCTCCTTGCCCTGGAACGCGTCGTCCACCCACTCCGAACACGCGTAGATGTACGTCGCCGTCCGCGTGATCACGGGCTTGGCGCTGAACAGCGCCGTGAGGTTGTCGAACACGGGGTACGGCCCGCGCGCGAGCCTGCTGCTCTGCGTGTCGACGATCGACTGATACGTCCGGCGGAACGGGTGCATCAGCGTGTCGAGCATCTTGGCCATCTGGAAGCACAGGAACTTCTGGGCCGCGAAGCGCGCCGCCCGATCCCGCCGGGGCAGGCTCGCCAGTTCGCTCGTCAGCGCCTGCCAGAGGTGCTTGAGGTCGGCGTGTCCGGAGTAGATGTGCCCGGCGACGCCCGCCAGGTGCTTGCCAAAGTCGCTGGCGGGATCGATGCCGAAGTGCTCGAGCTGCTCGCCGACGAGGCCCTGAATGTCACCGGCCTTGGTGCTCTTGCGCCGGGGGCTGATCTCGCGCGCCAGTTCGAAGTCCGTCAGCACGTGCGGCCGCGCGACCTTGCCGCGGCCCGAGGCCGGAGCGGCGGCAACCGCCGCGCCGTTGCTGGTCCCGTTCTTCGAGCCGTTCTTCGTCCCGTGCTTGTTCGCGGGCTTGGAGGATTTCTTCGAGGTGCTGCGAGCGGTGGATCGGGCCATGGGGCGTCCTTGTGGTACACGAAGGTCGGGGACCGGCCCTCACAGAGACCCGCACAGACAGACCCCAGGCCGGGAAGAGGAGTGTAGGTCGCGTGAGGCTCAATCCTCGTCTTGCCCGCCATCGGGTCCGCTCCCCGGCCCGCCGCCAAGCCCGCCGCCGAATCCCCCGGGCCCGTCCTGCCCGACGATCATCCCGCCGAGCCCGGGGCTCATCGGCCCTCGCTGGCGGACGACCATCACGTTGTCGCGCCCGGGCACGATGATGTCCGCGACCTCCAGCGCATCGGCGAAACTCGCCCGCGCCTGCTGCACATCCGCGCAGGTCGGCATGACCATCTGCCGACGCACGTGCTCGATCGTCGCCACCGCGTCGCCCGTGATCAGCGTCGTGGCCTCGTCCTCGCTGATCATCACGCCGCAGAGCCCCGGCGTCACGCCCGGCAGCGGGTAGATCTCCACGCCATCGGCCAGATGGTGCGGCGCTTCCTCGCATCGCTTAAGGATCGCCACCTCGTGCTCGAGTTGGCGGACCAGTTCCTGATCGCCACCCTGGGACGCGCGCGTGAGCATCGCGACAAGTTGCCGCCCGAAGCCCTCGCGCTCATCGCGCGAGATGAACCACCGCGCGTTCTCGAACGCCGTCAGCGCCCGGTGCGTGTCGGGGTGGAAACTCGTGAGGAACACGTGCGTGACATCGTCCGGCGTGATGCACGCCCGCTCGCCCAGCCGCGCCGCCAGCGCGCGCTCGGGCAGGCCCGGGTCGATGAGAATCGTGCGATCCAGCGAGCGGATGAGCGTGGTGGTGCTGTGCCCCGTGCGGATGGGCGTGCGTTCGCCCCAGAGCGGATGGGCCGGGAGCGTGCCGATGGAAATCACGCGAACGTCGAGCATGATCGAGTGTACGGGGCGGGGAGCGCCGAACGATGAGCCGCAAACGATGCTCGCCGCGAGCGAAGGCGCATCCGTCGATGGCCGATGGCCCCCTTACCCCTCGTGCCCGCTGTCGCGCACCAGCGCCAGCCGCGCCAGCACCGGGTGCCCCTCGTGCTTCTTGCGCTTGAGCGCCTCGACCACGATCGGCGGCACCATCGATTCCAGCGGCCGCAGGTCGGAGCCCATGGCCGTGAGCTGCTTGATGAGCGAGCTGCTCGTGTACGCGAAACTCTGCCCCGCCACCACGAAGGCCGTCTCGATCCCGGCGATTTCGCGATTGGTCACCGCCTGCTGCACCTCGTTCTGCAAGTCCGACAGGTTGCGGATGCCGCGGAGCAGCGCCGTCGCGCCGACCTTCCGCGCATAGTCGACGGTCAGGCCCGAGTATCCCTCGACGCGCACGGGCGCGCTCTTGGGGCTCTGCCGAACCATCTCCGCCACCAGCCGACGCAGCAGATCGACGCGCTCATCGAGCGAGAAGAGCATCTCCTTGTCCGGGTTCCGCCCGACCGCGACAACGATCTCATCGAACAGCGTCCGCCCGCGACGGATCACGTCCAGATGCCCGTTGGTCACGGGATCGAACGAACCCGGGAAGATCGCGATGTGCGAGCGCCCGTGGTGCACACGGGGCGTTCGAGAGGACAGGGTGCGCGTGGTGTTCCGGGCGGGTTTGCGGGCCATGCGGCGCCAGTTTAGCAGTCGCCACGCCCGCGCGCACCGTACCCTGCGGGCATGAAGGCCCTGGTCATCTCCAAGCAAGGTCCGATCGTCCACGAAAACGTCGCCCTGGCCGACTGGCCCGAGCCCCCCGCGCCGCCGACAGGACACGCGCGCGTCCGCACGCTCTGCTCCGCCCTGAACCACCTGGACCTCTGGGTCGGCAAGGGTGTGCCCGGCCTCAAACTCTCGTACCCGCGTATCGGCGGGTCCGATGCCTGCGGCATCATCGACGCCGTCGGCCCCGACACCGATGCATCGTGGCTCGGCAAGCAGGTCATCCTCAACGCCGCCACCGCCAAGCCCGCCGCGCCGCGCCCGGACGACCCGCCCTCGCCCATCGCCGCCGACTACGAACTCCTCGGCGAGCACCACAACGGCGTTCACGCGCAGTACTTCAACGCGCCCGTCGCCAACCTCCAGCACGTCCCGAACATCGATCCCGCGCACGCCGCGGCCTTCGGGCTGACGTTCCTCACCGCCTACTCCATGCTCGTGACCAAGGCCCAGGTCCGCCCGGGACACTTCGTGCTCATCACCGGCATCGGCGGCGGCGTCGCCACCGCCACGCTCAATCTCTGCGTCGCCCTCGGCGCCCGCCCCATCGTCACCTCCCGCCAGCAGTGGAAACTCGACAAGGCCAGGCAGCTCGGCGCGATCGCCGGAATCCTGGACGACGGCACCGACTTCTCACGCAAAGTCCGCGAGGCCACCGCCGGCCGCGGCGTCGACATCGCCATCGACTCCTCCGGCAAGGCCACGCACCTCTGGTGCATCAAGTCGCTGGCCCGCGGCGGAACCTACGCCACCCCCGGCTGCACCTCCGGCCCCGATGCCACCACCGACCTGGCCCGCATCTTCTGGAACCAACTCCGCATTCTGGGCTCGACCATGGGCAGCAACGACGAGTTCGCCAGCCTCGCGGCGATGCTCCGCGCGGGCAAACTCGCCCCCGTTGTCGACAAGGTCTTCCCCGCGGCAAACGGCGCCGACGCCTACGCGCACCTGGCCGCGAGTCAGCAGATGGGCAAGGTCGTCATCGACTGGCGCTGACCGGCCGCGATCACGCCGCCCGTCGCGCCGCCTCGACCACGTACCAGCCATGACCGTGCGACCGCGGCAGCGCCGGGCCCATGCTGCTGGGCACGACCTGCTCCAGCCAGATCAGCGTCGCGTACCGCGCTCGCGCGTGCGCCGCCCAGAATCCGTCCCCCGCGCGAATCAGCGGCTCATACCGCTGGCGAAGCGCGGCCAGCCCCTCCTGCGTCAGCCCCGCGAACGCCTGGACACGGGCCACCCGTGCCATCGCGCGATAGCCCTCGCCGCTCGGTCGAATGTGAATCAGATCGCCCGTGTTCACCCGACCCCACGGCTGCGCCTTGGTGTTGCTCAGTCTCAGTTCGATCACCTTCGTCCCGCCCAGAATCGCCTCGATGTACCGGGGCCGAAGCACCGCCACATGCTCGGTCACATCCTGCGCCTCGAACATCGCCACGCCCGGCAGGCCGTTGACCGGGCTGTCGGCATTCGCCGAAACGCCGCCGACCTCGACGGACTCTGTCACCTCCAACTGTGCCAGAATCGCATCAAGGTCCGCCGCGACCGTCTGCGCATCGCGAAGATCGCTCGGGTCGGCCCAGACACCGTTGGCATACTGCTGCGGGATCGAGTCTTCGTTCGTCGGCATGTTCGACCACTCGGCCTTCACGGCGCGCCATCGCGACTGACACCCCGGCGCACCGAGCGGGGCGACATACGGTGATCATCGGAGTCTTCTTTACGACAATGCGGCCTTCCGCCCGAGGATCATCCGTAATCGCACGCTCAGGGGATCACCCACCGCCGCCAGTTATCGGACGGCGTTCGCACGTTTGGCGGCTTCGCTTGCGGCTCTAGCGCTTCGCCGCCGTCGGGTCATTGATGAAGCGGGCCTGCTCGCCCTTGGGCACGGTGATCTCCGCGCGCGGGTCGCCCATTTTGCGGAGCGTGCCCGTGGTGCTCGCGCCGGGCTTCATCGGCACGCGGACGACCTCGCCGCCCCATGACCGCACCATCGCCGCGCCGGGGATCTGGTCCTCGCGGTACTCATCGCCCTTGACCAGCACATCGGGCCGCAGCGCCTCGATCGTCTCCGCGGGCGTGTCCTCGGCAAAGACCACGACGCAGTCGACGCTCGCCAGCCCGCTGAGCACGCGCACGCGGTCATCAAGGTTGTTCACCGGCCTGCTGGGGCCTTTGAACTCGCGCACCTTTTCATCGGTGTTGGTCGCGACGATGAGGTAGTCGCCCAGCGACCGCGCGTGATCGAGCAGCCCCACGTGCCCGCTGTGCAGCACATCGAAACAGCCGTTGGTCAGCACGATGCGTTGCCCGGCACGGCGCGCGCTGGCGACTTCGACCTTCGCCTCGGCGAGGGTGCGAAGCTTGCCGCGCGAGCCGCCCTCGCGCCGCAGGATGTCGCTATGGATGCGCTCCAGCGGGATCGGCACCACGCCGAACTCCTCGACTTCCAGCCCCGCCGCGGCGTTGGCGAAACGCACGGCGTCGACCCATCCCAGCCCGTTGGCCACGCCCGCCGCCAGAGCCGCGAGCACCATATCGCCCGCGCCCGTGACGTCGTAGACCTTCCGCGCCACCGTCGGCACCAGCGCCGGTTCCCCGTCGCGCTCCAGCAGCAGCGCGCCGTGCTTGTCCAGCGTCACCACCGCGCTGTCCAGATCCAGATCGCGCACCAACCGACGCGCGACATCGTCGAACTCCGCCGGCTCGAGACGCCCGCTGCGCCCGCCGCCGGCCGCGAGCTCCGCCTCGGTGCGGTTGGGCGTGATCGTGCTCGCGCCGCGGTATCGCGAGTAGTCCGCGATCGCGGCCGGATCCACCAGCACCGGCACCCGCGCCGCCCGGCACGCACGGATCACGCCCTGGCACAGCGCCGGCGTGCACACGCCCTTGGCATAGTCCTCGATGCAGACCACATCAACGCCCGACTGCAGCAGCGCCGCCAGACGTTCGAGAATCGCTCGCTCGATCGTCGCGTCGATCGGCGCCCGCGACTCAAAGTCCATCCGGAACATCTTCTGCGCGTGGCGGTGCTGCGCGAGGCCGATGAGGCTTCGCTTGACCGTCGTCGGCCGCGTCGCGTCGCCGATCAGCCCATCGCTCTGAACGTGCTGCTCGCTCAATCGGGCCCGCAGGTCCAGCGCTGCGTGATCGCTCCCGACAACCCCCAGCGCGTGCACACGGGCCTTCATCGCGACAAGGTCCAGCGCCACATTCGCCGCGCCACCGGGCCGCTGCTCCGTCGATCGCACCGCGAGCACCGGCACGGGCGCATCGTTGCACAATCGATCGACGTCACCGAAGACCAGTTCGTCGAGCATGAAGTCGCCGACGACCACGGCGGTAAACGGCTTCCAATTCGACAGGCGTTCAAGAAGTGCGGGCATCCTCCCACTTTAGCGCCGCCACCCGCGCCGCCAGCCGCGGCCGCTCTGGCAGACATCCGCCCAACGCCCGCCGATGCGCACCGCCGCCCCAAGCACCAAAAAGAACACCCGCGCCGCTTCCACGCGAAGCGACGCGGGTGGTGAATGGGCAGGTTCTACCGAGGCATCAGGCCGGCCGATCGGGGCTCGGGTGACTCTTCCACAAGTCACCTGAACACCCGATCGCCCGACCCGATCGCCCGTCGATACGACCCGAAAATCGCGGCGGTTCCGATGAACCTCGATCGCGACGTGAAAAACTATGCCTCAAAGGCCGAGAATTCAGATTCCGCGCGCAGTTTTCTTCAGCAAATCGCCTCCGTGGAGGTCGGTACTCGCACCTCTCAGAGGCTCATGCGACGAAATCTGTCGCCGGTCGACGCTTGCGCTCGCGAAAATCAAAAAAACGGGACGCGGCACAGAGAATCTCGCCCCCGCGGCCCGCACTACGCGCCGAGCCGATCGGCGCTCAGCCCACCCAAGAGGTCCAAAAACACACACCGGCCACCTTTCGGCGACCGGCGCGGGAAGAAGGAGTTTTGTCCCGGAGGCACCCGCCTTTCGGCGGCAAACCCCGGTTGAACCCCGCGGCTACCGGTGAGGGAGAACCGCGGGGAAAAGAAGATGTGCCGTGCGGAACCTGCTTTGTTCTCCTCAAAACAAGCAGAGCCCGCAAGCACACTCAATGGTCTTGCCGCCACGTGCCCGATCCGGGCCGCGGCGAGGACATCGCTCAGCGAGCCCGACCGGTGCTCATCTCCAGACGGTCGCGCTCGTTCCAACTGGACGGCGCCAGCACGCTGAAGCCCATGGCGATGACGAGCATCGACATGTCCTTCAGCCAGGAAACGAACGACCGCAGCGGACGGTGCCACCACGGGCGATGGACGATCAGGCGACGCCTGGGCGTGCTGCCGATCATGTTGAACGTGCTCATGAAACGCTCCTTCTCTCCCCGGGGAACGCGCTCCCCGGACTCCTTCTTTCTCTCGGCAGATTTCCCGCCGACTGACCCTCGGCGGACGTCCCGCCGAACTCCGTCCCGCCGCGCCCATGGGCTCGGCGAGCGCTCACTCCTCCAGCGGGGCCCGTGAACACGCGCACCATGGGGCCGCGGCCACGAATCCTGCATCGCGGATGCCCGCACCGACGTCGACTCCTCTCGGAATCGCCGCCTTCGGCGCGGATCCACCTGCTGTTCGACCTCACTTCGGCGATCTCTCTCCCGTCTTGCACCAAGGGCTCTGCCGCGCGGCTCTCTCCTTCCGCACGGACGACCCATCGGCACGCATCCGATGTGCAATCTCCAGCGATCGACGGCACGTTCCAGCTCCTCTCTCTCAGCACAAAGGCCGGTGGAAGAAGGAGTGTCGTGTCGTGGTCGGCCTCAGCACAAAGGAGCTGATCCGCGCCGTCGATCGGCAAAGACTGCCCCGGCAACCCGCCCGCGGCTCGTCTGCGATTCTGTTCGAGCAACCTCTTCGGGTCGGTCCGGATCGACGGCACGATTGAACGTCCTCTCTCTCTGGCCGGCAGGCGGGTGGAAGAAGGAGTGTCGTGTCGTGATGTTCCGCAGGCGACCGAGGCACTCAGCCACGCCGTCGATCCGGAACGACCCTGTTCGCGCGACCCAAGGGCCATCTGCCCTTGATCGTCTCGCTCTACGCGGACGGCCCTGATCGGCCCGCCCGCTCGTTGCTCAAAGCTCTGTACTTGTCAAAGAACACCAACCCGAATCCGCAATAACCAACCGGTTCACGCTGATTTTTCTGGTCGCGCCGATCTCTGCAAGCCCTCGGCGGTCGCCGCATTCGCCCTTTCGAGCGCTCGGCGGGATCTCTCTGCTCAATGCGCCCCTGTCGCTCTCGCGAACAGGATCGCCTCTCTCAACCACGCGGCGGCTCTCTCTCCCGACTCAGGGCCGACCCATCGGTCGCCAGCCCTTCATGCCGCCACGATTGACCCGGGAGCCAAGCTCGCCAGGGCCTCTTCAATCTCTGCCTGCCCCGCTTCCGGGCCAAGCAAGCACGTCGCGCCGGCCTGCCGCATGCGAGCCTCGGTCTCGGCCGAGTGATCGCTCGCGATCGCCAGCACCGGCACCGGAGACCAGTGCCGACGAATCCGATCGAGGAACTCCACGACCGGACCCAGTGCATGAGGGACCTGAAGGACGAGCACCCTCGGCCGAAGCGCAAACACCTGCCGCGTCATCGATTGGTTCGAGCGAGCATCCCACACAGGCCAACGGTGCTTGAGCGCGCACCGACTTACGCCCGGTTGGACACCCTCCTCGTACTTAACGACCACGACACCGTATGGCTCACGAAAGGCCATCCATGCACTCACGTCTCCCACTCACGAAAGATCAGATGCGAATGACATGCCGCAGAAATCGTCGACAGATTCATGCGCAAGTGCATGACAATCAACACTTTAAGCGCATCCCGAGAACCCCCAAACCCGACCGGACATGTACCACTTTAGTACCATTTTGGTGCCACCTCGGGTCGCAATGGCTTCCAAATCCCTGCAATCACTGATGCAATTTCACATGGTCGCATTTTGACCAGACTTGTACCAAAATGTGACCCTGTGCCCGCGCGTCAGCCCGCTCGGAATCGCCTCTCGAGCCCGTTCTCATGCCGCCCGCTGCAGCTCCGATCACTTCAGTCCAGGCCCGTATCTCACTTCGACGACGCCCGAAATACGACCCGTGCGCGCCAAAAACAAAAACGTCCGCGACCCGCGCAAACGGGTCGGGACGTACGTGGCTCAGGCACTCGACGCGCACCGATGCGCGGCTCGTCGAGATGAGATTCACAGAGTCAGCAACGTTGAACGGCGCTCACGCAGCGCCATTGCACAGTTCCGCCAGGCCATGACGCTTGACCTTGCGGTACAGGCGGCGGCGTTCGATCTGCAGGATCGCCGCGGCCTTGGACTGGTTGCCGTTGGTCGCGACAAGAACACGGGAAATCAAGGCCTTTTCCATCGCGTCGAGCGTCATCAGCGGCATCTCGCCGCCGCTGGCCGCGCGAACGGGATCGATCGACGTCGCCGCGGCGCGGATGCGCTCGGGCAGGTCGCTCAGGCGGATAAGCCCATCGGTCGAGAAGACCGCCGCGTGCTCGATGGCGTTGGCCAACTCGCGCACGTTGCCGGGCCAGGAGTACGCCATCATCGCGCCGACCGCATCGGGCGCCAGTGCGCGGCGAGGCTCGCCGTAAAGCTCGCTCAACAGGTTCAGGAAGTGCTCGGCCAGCCCGGGAACATCGCTGCGCCGCTCACGCAGCGCCGGCGCCGCCAGTCGCACAACATCCAGCCGGAAGAACAAGTCCTCGCGGAACTCGCCCTTGTCGACCATCGCCCGCAGGTCGCGGTGCGTGGCGCAGAGAATGCGAACGTCGACATCAACAGGCTTGACGCTGCCCAGCGGCACGACGCTGCGCTCCTGAATACACCGGAGCAGCTTGGCCTGCGTCTTGAGGTCCATCTCGCCGACTTCATCCAGGAACAGCGTGCCGCCATCGGCCGCGCGGATGAAGCCCATCGTGTTGGTCTCGGCCCCCGTGAAGGCCCCCTTGACATGCCCGAAAAGCTGGCTCTCCAGCAGCGTGTCACGCAGGCCCGTGCAATCCACCGCGACAAACGGCCCGCTCCCGCGGCGGCTCTGCGTATGGATCGACCGGGCCACGAGCTCCTTGCCCGTGCCCGATTCACCCGTGATCAGCACCGTGCAGTCCTTGGTCGCCACCGCCTCGATGAGCCGACGCAACCGCGCGATCTGCGGCGAGGTTCCCACGATCATCGCGGGGCCGGCCGAGCCGGACGACGCGGGCGTCGTCGGGGGCGCAACCTCAATGCTTCGCGCCGCGCTGGTGGCAGCAGAACTCGGAACATGGGCAGTCATGGCACATCCTCTTTACAGCGACCTTTCGGCCGCCCGATCCCTCTTCCGCTGCCGAACCAGAAGCGCACCGCCTCCGTTCGAGATCCGCTGCCGCACCGGTTCGGCAATGGACCATCATCAGCGAGCCTAGGTTGGAAAGCGACCACTCTCCCTCACCTTGGGCGTGCCTCTACGGTACACCAGGTGTGACGATCATGCAAGCATTTTGGTCCACAACGGTTGTACCGTTTCGAACGTTTTTCCGGCTCTGAAGGTCCGGAAACCTCGATTCCCTCCCCGGCGGCAAGCTCGCGGCACCGAATGACCGAGAAAGTCGCGCAGCACTCAAGAACTACTAGACTGACAGTCTAGTTTCTGGGCGTCGGCGATCCGCCGCGCTGGCTTCAGAATGGAACAGGGGTTTCCCGGATTGTCGAACTGGCCGCGGTGGGTTGCGTCAGAATGCGACTTCGGTCCGCAGGCCGCCGACGGTGGCGTTGTCGAACTCCTGCTTTCCGCCGGGGTTGACGATGTGCTGGATGTACGGCTTGACGCTCACGAATGGCGTCACCTGGAACTTGTAGAAGGTCTCCAGAGCCAGTTCGTCGCGCGTGAAGGTCTCGCCCGGGTCGCGTGTCGAGCCGACCAGGGCCACCAGCAGACCCGCGGCGTCATCATCGCGGCCGGTGAACGTGCCGCGAAGGGTCAGGCCAGTGGCGATGGACCAGGGTTGATCGAGGAAGGCCTCATCGCTGAAGGCGCCCTGCACAAACGTGAAGAGTCCGCGTGCATCGGGCGCAGCGTCGTCGGGGGCGGGTTCGCGCTGGAAGATCTGCTGCTCCAGAATCGCGTAGCCGCCGGAGAGGCCCCGGCCGGTGGTGGTGTCGAACCGGCTCAGCGGCGCGGTGGTGACCCAACCGCCTCCGGCGAGCCTTCCCGAGCCGATGGACGGCGCGAAGGGGAGCCGCGACCAGACCAAGCCGGCCTCGCCAATGAAGTAGAACTCGCTGCCATTGAATGCGGACTTGGGGCCCTGCGAGCCGGTGTTGATGCCGATACCTCCGGAACCATCGAACGCGCCGCCGGAGATGTAGACGTACTCGCAGGGCTTGATGGCCAGAACGAAGCCCGCGGCGGGGTCGGGGTAGGTGGGCAGTTGTGCGTCCGCGGCGGGCGGGCTGGCGCCGCCGCCGTGGACGAACTCGTCGGCGTTGTTCACGAACATGAACTCGCTGCCCGCGTCGATCTTGCCGACCTTGATGCGGAAGAGATCGTCGGTGAAGGTGTACTGGAGCCAGAGTTCGGCGAGCTGGTGGACGTTTCGGCCGGTGTCCAGCGCATCGGTCTCCATGAGCGAGCCGACGTCGCGCGTCCCGCCGCGGACGTCGCTGGAGTAGAACTCGGCGAAGGCGCTGAGGCCCTGAAGGGCTGCGAGTTTGCCGAAGTCGACGGCAAGATTGGCATCGACAAGCGATCGCGTGCTCGCGCGGCGGTTCTGTCCGCCGGACCAGACGCTGGACCAGTCGTACGTGAGTGAAGCGCTGAACTCGATGCCGCGTTCGAGCAGTGTGGTGCGTGCTCCGCCCCAATCTCCGGTGGCCTTGTCCCACTTCCACCAAGGAAGATGGCCAAACCAGGAGCGAGGCGCAGCAGGCTCAGCTGTGGTTGTGGCCTGAACGTCGGCGGGCGGCGGGGTATCGCCCGGTGCGGGTACTTTGGGTGCTGGCGCGGCCGGGGTCGTGGCGGGCGGATTGGCCTAGGGGGCGCGATCGCGACCCGGCACGCGGCGAGGGCCCGATCCGCCCGGATCCGCGGCGGAGTACTCGCTGGAGGACTCGATTCCGGCGATCTGCGCCATGGCGAACGGTGAACCAACGAGCAGCACAAGAACAGCGACAGTGCCCAAACGTGTCTTCATGAACGCGATCCGCGGAGCGTGGGATAGCGACCGCACGCACGCGGCCGACCGTTGGACTTCGGCCCAAGTGCAGGACGGCTTGCGTCGAGAGCTTGCCGGTGCACCTCGCAAGGCAACGCCGCCGATCCGCCAAGACCGAGAACATGCTCGCGCTGAGGCTGGCTGGACCGGGAACAATGGCGGATGATCGAACACCGTGACTTTGGCGCGACGGGGCTTCGGGTGAGCGTGCTGGGATTCGGCGGGGCCGAGATCGGCTTCATGAACACGCCGATGGATCAGGTGACGACGCTGCTCAACGCGGCGCTGGACGCCGGCATCAATGTTCTGGACACGGCTGAGTGCTACAACGACAGTGAGGAGAAGATCGGCAAAGCGGTGGGCCACCGCCGGAAGGACTACCTGCTCTTTACCAAGGTCGGCCACGAGCACGGGCTGGGGAAGGATGCGGACTGGTCGGCCGCGAGCATCGAAAGGTCGATCGATCGATCGCTCAAGCGGCTGGCGACGGACCATCTGGACCTTGTTCAACTGCACTCGTGCAAGGGCAGCGAACTGGGCAAGGGTGAGTGCATCGAGGCTCTGGAGCGGGCCAAGAAGGCCGGCAAAACGCGGCTCATCGGCTACTCGGGCGACGGCAGCGATGCGCTCGCGGCGGTGATGACCGGGCGCTTCGATGCTCTGCAGACCTCGATCAACATCGCCGACCAGCGTGTGCTCGATGATGTGCTTCCCGCAGCAGCGCGGCGCCGCATGGGCGTGATCGCCAAGCGCCCCATCGCCAACGCTGCGTGGCAGCACGACCAGCAGCCGACCAACGGGTATCACGTCGAGTACTGGAAGCGGCTCAAGGCGCTGGACTATGCCTTCTGCAAGAAGCCGCTGGAGGAAGCGGCCTCGATGGCTCTGCGATTCACCCTGAGTCAGCCGGGGGTGCACGTGGCCATCGTCGGCACCACGCGAGCCGAACGCATCGCGACGAACGTCAAGGCCGCGGCCCGCGGATCGCTCCCGCCGGCGGGAATCATGGCCATTCGCGGGCGCTTCAAGTCCGTCGCGGGCGGGGATTGGGTCGGGCAGGTCTGACGGGCCGCGCTCTCGCGGCCCGGGCTCGATTCTCGCAACAGGACCCTGCTTCGGGCGTCCGCGCGGCGGAGAGACCGAGCACCGAGCGGTCGATCTTCGGACTTGCCCCATAACGCTGTGATTCTGCACAAACTCTGCGGGCGGGGAGAGCGCGGCAACACGCGCACGCTCGCCCATCTTGCCCACGCGGCACCGACCGCACGCGCGGCGTGATCGGCACGACCGGTGCGCTTGGCGCGGCGCGGCTGTGTGGCATCTTCATGACCGGCGTGCTCACCCGGTGCGCCGAGTAGGGAGAAGGGCAGAAGGAGTATGCAAGTCAACGGAGTCTCGCCGTACGGACAGATCTATCAGGGCATGTCCATCGCGGAGATCCAGAAGAGCCTGACGACGGGCGGGCTGGCGCAGGGCCAGTCGGCGGCGAGCGTGCAGTCGGCGCTCAACGAGGGTTCGTTCGAGTATCGCGCGCCGGACACCGTGAGTCTGAGCAAGGAAGCGCTGGCGATGGCCGGACAGATCGCCGCGATTCCCAAGGGCATCAAGCCGTGATGAACGACGACGATCGGCATTGAGCCGCGGGCGGACCCGGACGGGGATGACCGGGTTTCGCAGGACCGCTCGCGGGCGACAGGTTGGCGGGATTCAAAACAGCGCGCCGCGCGGCCCAGAGATGAGGACTCTGGGCTGAAGCGTCGCAGGCACGATCGCGTTCTCCATGTGCAGCGCCGGGAGCCTTGAGGGGCTCCCGGTGCACTTTTGGTCAGGGTGGCGGTGAGCGCTGAGCTTCGCCCGGCACGCTCGCGGAGCCGATGGATTGGTCCATAGGATTGGCCCCTTTCTCGGAGACCCAAGCATGACCGCCGCCCCCAAGTCGATGGATGCCATCATGGCCCTGTGCAAGCGCAGAGGCTTTGTGTTTCAGGCCAGCGACATCTACGGCGGGATCAACGGTTTCTGGGACTACGGGCCGCTGGGCGCGCAACTGAAGAAGAACCTGCGCGAGGCCTGGTGGCAGGACATGATCATGAATCCGTGCTGGGGGCGCAAGGGCCCGAACGGCCAGCGCGTGCAGTGCGTGCCGCTGGAAACGTGCATCATTCAGCATCCCAAGGTGTGGGAGGCGAGCGGGCACGTCGGCGGGTTCAATGACCCGATGGTGGACTGCAAGGAAACCAAGGGGCGGTACCGGTACGACCACGTGATGGTCTATGTCCCCGCGGGTGGCGCGGCGGCCGCGGGCGACAAGCCGATCTTCGCGTACGTGGGCGATCAGCCCAGCGAGACAAAGCAGAAGAAGAAGGCCGAGAAGACCTTCGGCGAAGTCGCGAGCGTGGCGCTGTCGACGATCCCGCAGCCGTGGTCACGCGTGATCGGCCCGGATGCCGAGAAGCCCGGGACGCTGACCGAGCCGCGGATGTTCAACCTGATGTTCGACACGATCCCCGGCGCGATCCGCGACGAGGCGAACAAGGCGTATCTCCGCCCCGAGACGGCGCAGGGCGTGTTCCTGCACTTCAAGAACGTTGTCGACTCGTCGCGTGTGCGCATCCCCTTCGGCATCGGCAACACCGGGCGCTCGTTCCGCAACGAGGTGACGCCGCGGAACTTCACGTTCCGCTCGCGCGAGTTCGAGCAGGCGGAACTGGAGTTTTTCTGCCACCCCGATGAGAGCAAGGCGTGGTACGAGTTCTGGCGCGACTTCCGTATGGACTGGTGGAAGAGCATCGGGCTTGCCGGCGAGAACCTGATCCTGCGCGAGCACGACAAGGATGAGCTCTCGCACTATTCCGTCGGCACCAGCGACGTCGAGTATCGGTTCCCGTTCACCGCGCCGGGCTTCGGCGAGCTCGAGGGCATCGCCCACCGCGGCAACTACGACCTGACCCAGCACCAGACCCACAGCAAGGTCAAGCTCGAGTACTACGACACGACCCGCGGCGAGCTGCTGCCCAACGGCGGGCGCAAGGGTGAGCGGTACATCCCCCACTGCATCGAGCCCGCCGCGGGGCTGGATCGCGGCGCGCTGGCGCTGATCTGCGAGGCGTACACGCGCGACGACACGCGCCCGAGCCCGGAGTTCCTGAAGCTGCACCCGCGCGTCGCGCCGATCAAGGCAGCGATCTTCGCGCTGATGGACAAGGACGGCATGCCCGAAGTGGCCGACAAGCTCGCCGATGAGGTTTTCGCGAAGTTCGGCCGGTATGGGTTCATCGAGAACGACGCCAAGCAGAGCATCGGCAAGCGCTACGCCCGCATGGATGAGGCGGGCTGCCCGTTCTGTTTCACGATCGACAGCGACACGCTCAAGGACCAGATGGTCACGGTGCGCGACCGCGACACGGGTCAGCAGCAGCGCATCGGCATCGACAAGGTGTGCGGGTTCCTGACTGAGAAACTCGGGCTGTAAACTCCCGAGCGGCGACTCGGCGTGATCACCCGCCCGCGCGCTGCGGATCCGGAAAGTCGCGCTCCAGCGCCGACACGAAGTCCGTCACCATGCTGTACACCGGACGGTGGAGATTCTCGACCTGCCCCGTGCGCGTCGCGGCCTCGCTGAAGGCCTCATCGAGCTGCGCCAGCGTCTCGGCCCAGACGACGATGTGGAACTCGCCCAGCCCGGGCGGGCCGAAGCCGAACTTGCGGCGCGTCAGGCTCCAGCCGACGATCTTGTTCTGCGACTTGAAGTGATCCAGGTACGCACGCACGGCATCCGCAAACTGCAGGTCCTGCCGGCTGTCGCGAAGGTTGACCCACATGTGGTAGTAGTTCATGGCGCGAGCGTACACGCGCGCCCCACGCATCGGAAATGAAAAAGGCCCGCGCCGGTGCGGCGCGGGCCTCGGAAACTCACAATCGGCGCACCGGCGAACCGCCGGCACGCGCGGGCATCAGGCGCGACGACGACGCGCGGCAACCAGGCCGGCCAGACCCATCACGCCGGCAACGGCCGGCGTCGGGACGATCTGGGCGCGGATCTCGCCGCCCGGGAACGCCGTGGTGTGAATGTTGAAGTACGTGCGGCCCGAGAGCAGGTTCTCGAGCTCCGCGGCGGGCCAGGCGAACGGCGCGTTGAGCGTGCCGCCGCTGTTGAACGACGTGCTGCCGATCGAGAAGAGAGCCCAAGCCGGACGGCCGCCGCTCAGGGCGATGCCGTCGAGGCCGACGATCACGGGGCCGTTGCTGCCGGCCGGAGCGCGGTGCACGTGAGCAACCGTGAGCGGAGCGCTCAGCGTGCCCCAGGAGCCCGACAGGCTCCAGGCGCGCGTCGCCGTGTCGATGGTGACCGTCAGCGAACCGGTCGCGGGCGAGTTGTTCGCCGGAACTTCCTGGTTGCCGTCGAAGGTCGCCGTGAGCGTGACGATGCTGGCCTGGGCGCCCGCGGCGAGCGCGAGTGCGGAAACGGAACCGACAAGCATGGACCTCATGAGTCTCTCCTCAAACAAAAGCCACGGGTAAGCGGCCAGAGGACCCCACGCGGGCGAACTCTGCCCATCCGATTGGCTGGGTCAGTATACTCGGGTTGCGATCACCCCTGAAGAGGGAATTTTGGAAAGTCGTCGGGCCAGATCTCGCGGCTGGAATTTGTCCGGATGGCCCGTCGGCCAACGGCGATTTTGAGTATCATCCGTCCGAGTCGGAGAACGTTCGTACCCGCCGAGACTCGAGGGCTCGATCATGGCTTCCGTTGTCTTCTACTTTCAGGTCCACCAGCCCTATCGCCTGCGGCGGTACAGCGTCTTTGATGCCGACCCGTTCTACTTCGACAGCCAGAAGAACGGGGACATCTGCCGCAAGGTCGCCGAGAAGTGCTACCGCCCGGCGACGAACCTGATTCTGGATTTGGTCAAGCGGCATCAGGGCCGCTTCAAGGTCGCTTATGCGCTGACGGGCGTGGTGATCGACCAGTGGCAGGAGTTCTGCCCGGATGTTCTGGACATCTTCAAGCGGCTCAACGACACGGGCTGCGTCGAGTTCGTCGGCGAGACGTACTACCACTCGCTCTCGTTCCTCTACTCGCGCGAGGAGTTCAAAGCCCAGATCGATGCGCACACCAAGAAGATGCAGGACCTCTTCGGCCAGACGCCCAAGGTCTTCCGCAACACGGAACTGATCTACAACAACGATCTTGCGCACTTCATCTCGACGCTGCCCGGCGCCGATGGCAAGCCGCGGTTCCTCGGGGCGATCTGCGAAGGTGTCGACAACCTGCTGGGCTACCGGTCGCCGAACTATGTCTATCGGCCGCCGCACACCGGCGATAACGCCCTGGGCAAGCCCTTCGGCGTGCTGCTGAAGAACTACCGACTCAGCGACGATATCGCCTTCCGCTTCAGCAACCGCGGCTGGGCGGAGTGGCCGCTGACGGCCGAGAAGTTCGCGACGTGGGTCAACAAGATCAACGGCGATGGGTTCGTCTGCAACCTGTTCATGGACTACGAGACTTTCGGCGAGCACCAGTGGGCCGATACGGGGATCTTCAAGTTCCTCGAGGCGCTGCCCGAGAAGGTCTTCGACGTCAACCCGGGGCACAACGACTTCGCCACGCCGACCGAGGCGTTCATGCGCTTTGCGCCCGTCGGGGCGTACGACGTGCCGCACATGATCTCGTGGGCCGACACCGAGCGCGATCTCTCGGCGTGGCTGGGCAACGCGATGCAGAGCAACGCGCTCAACGAGGTCTACCGCCTGGAGAAACTCGTTCGCCAGCGCGCCGACGCGGCCAAGGGCACGGGCGACGCCAAGGCCATCGAGCACGCGCGGTATCTCTACGAGGACTGGCGCAAACTCACCACCAGCGACCACTTCTACTACATGTGCACCAAGTACTGGGCCGACGGCGACGTGCACAAGTACTTCAGCCCGTACGAGAGCCCGTACGACGCGTACATCAACTTCATGAACGTCATGGACAACCTGCGCACACGCGCGACGGTGTGATCGCGGGGAGCGGCCATCGGCGCTGGGCCATTGGCCATCGTGAACGGGCCGATGGCATCTGCGCGCTCACGCTTGTCGATGACCGATAACCTATGACCGATGCCCCCGGGCTCACCTCGGCCCGGCGATCACACTGGCGTCGACCGCCTGCAGCACGCTCAGGGCCGTCGCCGGCCGCGTGCTCAGATCGATGACCTCGCCCATGCGTCCCGCGGCGTCGATGACGTGCACCACCGGGCGATCGATCATCTCCGGATGGCTGCCGATGACCCGGGCAAGGCTCTCGTCGCTCAGCCGCACGATGCTCGAGACCGGGAACAGCCCGCAGCATCGCACAAGCATGCGCGCAACAGCGCGGTCGAGTTCTCCGGCGCTGGCGCGCCGCACGACCTGCTCCATCGCGTCGTACGCGAGCATGGGCTCGCGGTGCGGACGCGGGGCCGTCAGCGCGGCGAAGACATCGGCCACCGCGACCATCCGCGAGATCGGATGTGTGCGCCGCTCATCGATGCCGCGCGGATAGCCCGAGGCGTCGCTGCGCTCGTGGTGCTCGTACACCGCCCGGCCGACCTGCGAGGGAAGGTCCGCGATCGCCTCCAGCAGCACGAGCCCGATCGCCGGGTGGCGACGGACGCGGTTGACCTCCGCCTCATCGAGCGGACGCTCGGCACGCCGCACGCCCTCGGGGATCATCGTCATGCCCACATCGCTGAGCAGCCCGGCAAGGCCCGCCTGCAGCACCCACGAACGCGCCCAGCGCGCCCGCGAACTCATCGCCACGCAGAGGCACGCGGTGGTGAGCATGTGGTCGGGCAGGTACTCGGGCCTTCGCGGCGTGTTGAGCGCCAGTTCGCAGAACCTTCGCGGCCAGCGCGCGTGCAGCGCGATGAGTTCCTGCACGATGGCGCTGGGCTCCTCGAGCTTTACCGGCAGGCCCGCCGTCAGTCGCGCGAGGGTCTGACGCTGGCCCTGAACCAGTCGCGCGCGGAGATCCAGCAGCGAGCGCCCGTCGGGCCAGCCCGCGAGAGACTGATCATTGAGCACCACCGCATCGACGCCGGTCGGCGGCTCGGTGGCGTGGCGCTCCCACTGAGCCGAGCGCTGGGACGCCATATCGTCGGCCAGCCGCACCATCGTCGATCGCACGCGAGCGAGTTGGTCGTGGCGGATCGCCCATGGGCGCGAGCGCTCGGGCGGGAGCGCGACACCCGCCGCGGGAACCTGGTTCTCGGGGTCGAGCGGATCGATCACACCCTCGGGCTCGCCGAACGGGCCGCGGGCGGTGTCGGACTCGATCGGCTCGTACGCGCCCATGGCCATCGCGTCGAGGTGGTGCTCCTCGAACGGCTGGCCGGGCTCGGCGGTAAGCACGCCGCCCTCGCTGATGATCGGGCCGTGCGTCGCGGTCAGACGCGACGGGCGCACGCGCCGGACCATGCGCGCCCGCGCGATGTCCGACACACTCTGGGCCATGACAAAGACCGGCTCGCCGCTGGCTCGCAGCGCGCCGATCATCGCCTCGGTCAGCCGCACATGCGGCGGGAGCAGCTTGATGCCCTGGCGCGAGAACAGCGCCTGGGGCAGCATCTGCCCGACGTGCAGTTCGCGAACTGGAATGAGTTGCGCCAGGGTGGGCCGTCCGGTCTGCGGGTGCTCGGAGGAACGGCGCACGAGCGCCGCCCGACCCTTGCGTTATCGGCAACTCCGGGCACGAACTGAACGCGACCGCCGCGAGCGACGCCTTTGCAGGGGACGCGATCGGATGGTCCGAGAAAAAAGCCGCCCGGGGCGTGCCCGGGCGGCTTTGGGGACTCACTGATTGTCGTCGCCGCGTGCTTGCGCGACGCACGAGTTACTTGGCGGACTCTTCCATGATCACGGCCTGAGCCGCGGCAAGCCGCGCGATCGGGACGCGGAACGGAGAGCAGGACACATAGTCCAGGCCGGCGCGGTGGAAGAAGTGCACGCTCTTGGGATCGCCACCGTGCTCGCCGCAGATGCCGACCTTGAGCTTGGAGTTGGTCGCGCGGCCCTTGTCCAGGCCCATCTTGACGAGCTGGCCCACGCCGCCCTGGTCAAGGCTCTGGAAGGGGTCGCCGTCGAGCAGCTCGCGATGGAGGTAGTCGGGCAGGAAGTTGTTGATGTCGTCGCGCGAGAAGCCGAAGGTCATCTGCGTCAGGTCGTTGGTGCCGAAGGAGAAGAAGTCGGCCTGCTCGGCGATCTCGTTGGCGGTGACCGCGGCGCGGGGGACTTCGATCATCGTGCCGATCGGGATGTCGATGCGCTTCTGCCAGCCCTTCTCAAGGCGGACGTTGTTGATGGTGTCCAGGGTGAGCTGGCGGAGATAGGCCAGTTCCTTGCGCGTGCCGACGAGCGGGATCATGATCTCGGGCATGGCCTTGATGCCGTTGGCAACGCAGTCAAGGGTGGCCTCGACGATGGCCCGGACCTGCATGACGAGGATCTCGGGATAGGTCACGCACAGACGGCAGCCGCGGTGGCCCAGCATCGGGTTGGCCTCGTGCAACTCGTTGACGCGGTGCTTGACCTTGTCGAGCGTCACACCCATGCTCTTGGCCAGCTCGGCCTGCTGCTTCTCCTCGTGGGGGAGGAACTCGTGCAGCGGCGGGTCGATCAGGCGGATGGTCACGGGCATGCCCTTCATCGCCGTGAACAGCCCGACGAAGTCGTCGCGCTGGTGCGGCAGGAGTTCGGCGAGGTACTTCTCGCGCATCTCCTTGCTGTCGGCCAGGATCATCTTGCGCATGCTCTTGATGCGCTCGCCGTCGAAGAACATGTGCTCGGTGCGGCACAGGCCGATGCCCACCGCGCCGAACTCGCGTGCGCGACGCGCATCGGCCGGGGTGTCGGCGTTGGTGCGGATGGCCAGGCGGCGGTACTTGTCGGCCCAGCGCATCACGGTGGCGAAGTCGCCCGAGAGCTTCTCGGGGATCACCACCGGGACCGAGCCGGCCATGACTTCGCCCGTGCTGCCGTCGATGGAGATGATGTCATCGGGCCCGAAGGTCTGGCCGCCGACGGTCAGGCGCTTGGCCTTGGTGTCGATCTGCAGTTCGCCCGCGCCGACGACGCAACACTTGCCCCAGCCGACGGCGACGACCGCGGCGTGGCTGCTGCGACCGCCGGTGCTGGTCAGGATGCCCTCGGCGCTGTGCATGCCCTCGACGTCCTCGGGGCTGGTTTCCTCGCGAACGAGGATGACCTTCTCGCCGCGGTGGCGACGATCAACAGCCTCGGCGGCGGTGAAGGCGAGCTTGCCGACGGCCGCGCCGGGCGATGCCGGGATGCCGCGGGTAAGAACCTTGGCGACCTTCTTCTTGGTCAGGTCGAAGCTCGGGAGCATGAGCTGAACCAGGTCGCCGGCCGGGATGCGGACGACGGCCTGCTTCTCGGTGATGAGCTTCTCCTTGACCATGTCGCAGGCGATCTTGACGGCGGCGGCGCCGGTGCGCTTGCCGGTGCGGGTCTGGAGCATGTACAGCTTGCCGCGCTCGATGGTGAACTCGATGTCCTGCATCTCGCGGTAGTGCTTCTCCAGCTTGGTCTTGATCTTCATCAGCTGGTCGTACGCCTTGCGGTCCCACTTGGTCATCTCGTCGATGAGCTTGGGCGTACGGATGCCGGCGACGACGTCCTCGCCCTGAGCGTTGATCAGGAAGTCGCCGTAGAACTTGTTCTCGCCGGTCGCCGGGTTGCGCGTGAAGCCCACGCCCGTGCCAGAGTCCTCGCCCATGTTGCCGAAGACCATGCACTGAACGTTTACGGCGGTGCCAATCAGACCCTGAATGCCTTGGATGCGGCGGTAGGACACGGCGCGGTCACCGTTCCAGCTCTTGAACACGGCCTCGATGGCCAGTTCGAGCTGCTTGTACGGGTTCTGCGGGAACATCTCGCCGACCTTCTTGCGGAAGACTTCCTTGTACGCCTCGCACAACTCGACGATGCCCTGCTCGGGAACGTCGGTGTCGGTCTCGGCCTTGTACTTGGTCTTGATCGACTTGAACGCCGACTCGAACAGGTGGTGATCCACACCCATGACCACGTCGCCGAACATGTTGATCAGGCGGCGGTACGCGTCGAAGGCGAAGCGACGGTTGCCCGTGCGCTTGGCCAGACCCTCGACCGCGGCGTCGGTCAGGCCCAGGTTCAGGATCGTGTCCATCATGCCCGGCATGCTGACGGCCGCGCCGGAACGCACCGCGACCAGCAGCGGGTTGTCGCTGTCGCCGAACTTCTTGCCCGTTTCCTTCTCAAGGAGATTGATGTACTTGTGAACCTCGTTCATCAGGCCCACCGGCAGACGCTGGCCGGCGCGGTAGTACGCGGCACAGGTCTCGGTCGTGATGGTGAAGCCCGGGGGCACCGGCAGGCCGATCTCGCACATGTCCGCGAGGTTCGCGCCCTTGCCGCCCAGCGACATCTTCATCGAGGCGTTGCCCTCGGTCTTGGAGGCGCCGAAGTAGTAGACCATCTTGTTGGCCTGCAACTTCGAGGGCGTGGCCTTGCCCGTGATGAGCGGGCGGAGCCCGTTGGTGGTGCCGTTGGTGTTCGCGGGCTTCTTGGCGGTGGCGCTGGGCATGAGGGGTACCTTTCTTTCGGGCGTGCGAGGCTGATTTTCTGCCGCCGTTGCGGGCGGGTGCCGATCCCGCTCGGGGCCAGTTTCTGGCCCGGGCGTCACGAGCCGGGAACAGACACGACGCGGCGACAACCAATCCCGCGCGGCCGGCTCGGCATGTTCGATGGTCCAAAGACCCGCGAGGGCTCGGCCCGCCTCTCCATCCGACAACCTGCCGGGCGAACAAGCGGACACCTTCAGACCCAAGATCAATATTAGGAGCCCTCGGCGTGATTTTCGACGCAGAATCCGCGCCGTTGCCGACGAATCCACCCCGGGTTGTGGTGTTTACCCGCCGAGTCCGACTCGCGCAAGGGAGCAGACCGTGGTGCTCTGATGGGCTCAAAATCGAGCCTCTCAGGCCGATCTTGGGGGTTGCCCTCGGACACGGTCGCGGCCTTGGCTCGATGGCCAGAGGTCATCCGCGGGCCGAGAGCACGGGCAGGAGCTGGGGGCGGACAGAAATAGACAGGCGGTCAAATAGTGAGCCTTGCCCGGGGAGTGCCTCGCCATCGAGTTGGCCCGGTGCGGGGCCGCCCACGGCCTCGATGACGATCTGGCGGCCACGCTGGTAGACCAGGTGGGCATCGCGGGTGTGCCGGCGGAGTCGGGCCATCGCGGCCCAGAGCAGGGTGCGGGCGGCGCTGGCGCAGGGCATGAATGCGACATCGAGCTGGCCGTCGGTCATGTCGGCGTGGACGGCCGGGTCGACGCGCAGCGCATACTGACGGCTGTTGCCGACGACGATGATGCCGCGCTGATCGCGGACGACCTCGCGGCCATCGACGGTGACCCGCAGTCTCGGAAAGGTGGGCCTGAGCAGTTCGGCCAGCACCGGGCGCACGTACGCGGAGTGACCTCCGCCGACGATCCCGCGAGCCCGATCCGCGGCGAGGCGTCCGGTGACACTGGCGTCCGGCCCGCTGGAGCACATGAGCAGGAACGATCGTCCGTTGCAGACGCCGACATCGGCCCGGACGATCTGCCGGCGGTTCAGGGCGTTCATGAGCGTTTCGTAGCGTCGGCTCATGCCCCACTCGCGAGCGAAGAGATTCTCGGTGCCCAGCGGGACGTGGTAGAGCGGCACACCGGTGGCGACGGCGTCATCGGCGCAGTGGGCGACGGTGCCATCACCACCGACGACCAGCAGCGCATCGACGCCGGTGAGCGCACCGCGGACATCGGCGTTGATTCCGGGGCCGACGCGGACGAGTTGGACACCGACGCCATCGCGGACCAATCGGTCGGCCAGCGGGAGCGCGACGCGCTGCGACTTGCCATAGCCGCTGACGGGGTTGTAGAGCAGGACGACGCGCATGAACGGCTCCGCCGCCGCGAATCGGGGTGGATCGCGGGGAAGAGGATTATCGACCGAAACGGCGGCGTGGGGGTCGAAGCGCGGAATCGGGCGGGCAATCTTCACACTGCGGGCGGGTGCTGCTCGGCATCGGGCCGCGCGGCGCGTGCTCGCCGGTGGCGTTGCATCGAATCAGACGGGGCGCTGGCCCGCGAGGAACATGAGCGTGCCCTCGGCGTCGGTACGCCAACTGAGGCTGGCCAAGAGCGGGTTGATGGTGCCGCGGAGGCCTGCCAGGCGGGTGGAACGGTTCATCTCCTCGCGCAGTTCGCGTTCGAGGCTCCACGCGGTGCGCGCATCGGGTGCGGCCTTCCCTTTGCGGCGTTCAGCGCGAAGGGCGACCTCCCAGGTTGTGAAACTCCCGATGCGTGAGGGCGTGATGCCGGCGCTGCGCATGGCGCGGGCGAGGGTCTCGGGTCCGAACAGGCTCACGTGGGTATGCGGTATCCACTTCGAGAAGCCCGCGCCAAGTTCGCGCACGATTGGGGACTCGAAGTTGTCGGTGACCACAACGAGCCAGCCGCCGGGGCGCAGCACGCGGACCTGCTCGCGCAGGAATGCGATGGGGTCGAGCGTGTGCTCGATGACCTCGGCGCTGAGCACGCAGTCGAACGATCCGGGCGCGAAGCCGGCCCGTTCCAGCGGCTCGTTGATCACGGGGACGCGGAGTGTGTCGCGGGCATGGAGCGCCTCGCCGCGACTGACCTCGACGCCTGTTGCATCGATGCCGCGGGCGCGGAGCTGCGCGACGAGGTAGCCGTAGCCGCAGCCGACATCGAGCACGCGTGGCGCGGGCGAGTCGCGCCCGGTCGTGAAGACCTCCGGCAGCAGTCGCGCGAGCAGGCGGACGTTCACACGGGCGTTTATGAGCTGGCCTGCGCGGTGCCAGTCCGATCCCCAGTCGTGTGCGTAGTAGCGTGCGGTGGCGTCGGCATCGAAGACGCGCGACGCGAGCATCATGCCGCAGCGCGTGCAGCGCACGACGGGGATGAAGCGGAAGTCGTGAACGATGCGGCGTTCGCTGTCCGGAGCGCCGCAGAGCGGGCACGGCCCGCGGTCGACGAGGTTGACGACCTGTCCCGTGTGGTCGAGCAGCGAGCGCGCGCCGACCGTGTCGGGCGTGGCGGTCACTTGATGCCCGCCAGGCGACGGACGGTCTGGTCGAAGTTGCGGGTCATCGCGGTGACCAGCCCGTAGATGATCGCCGCGTGGATCGCCAGACTCACCAGCCCGCCGATGATCAGCGCGGTGCGTGCGGCGCCCATGCCGCCGGTGCTGCGGACCACGGTCTCCTGCAACGCGACTTCGGGTTGAATGGTGGCGACGATGGCCGCGGCGGGGTTGAGCGCGGCCAGGACGGGCCCGAGCAGCGGGACATCCGCCGCGGCGCGCCAGGCGCAGAGCCCGACCATTCCCGCGACGACGCCGACAACGCCGACGGTCTGCGCGACGGATCCGAGCACGCCGCGGCTGCGGAGGCTGAAGCTCATGCCGATCATCACGCAAAGGGCGATGAACGGGATCACCGACAACGCGCCGACGACGCCGGCCTCGGGCAGAACCAGCGGCGCCTGCGAGGCGCCGCCCATGGCGGCACTGGTGTACGCGATCTGCGTCGTTGATGTTGCTCCGGGCGCGCCGGTCTCCATCGCGCCGGCGATGCCGACATACAGCCCGGCGACAAGCATCGTGAACAGCGGGACCGCGAGCATGGGCAGCAGGTAGGCCATCATGCCCTGGAGTTTGCCCGAGAGGTACTTGGCCGGCGTGATGGGCGTGGTCAGGAGCAGGTCGAGCGTGCCGTCCTCGCGTTCGCGGCTGACGGCGGTCGCGGACATGTTCACCGCCACGAGCGTGATGACCAGCAGCTCGCCCATGACCGTCGCCAGCAGCACGGTTCGGAAGGTGGTCTGCGTCAGCGTGCCCATGTGCAGGAGCAGCACGATGACGACGCCCGAGAGCAGGCCCGCGGCGATGAAGGCGTACCGGGCCAGGATGCGCCCGAGTGTCGCGTTGCGGCTGGCGGCCTCGCGCCAACTGATCGGGTTGGCCCAGACGGCGCGGGCGGGTCGAGTCTCGCTGCCGGCAGCGCCCAGGCCCAGCATGCGTCGATACCACGGCGCGGGGCCGCTGGCGGTCCCGGTGCGCCCGCCCAGCCCGCCAACACCCGCGATGCCGCCGATTCGCACCGTGACGATCGACGCGGCGATGAGCAGCACGCTCAGGCCCGGAGCGATGATCAGGCTCGTGAGCACCGGACGCTCGAGGAACCAGGCCTCCAGGCCCGCGCCCGTGCCGGGGGGCATGACCGGGTACGTGCTGGGCTGGAGCAGCGCCGAGAGGGTGAGGAACGGGTTGATCGCCGTCATGTACGTCACGCCCGGGTTGCCCGTGGCGGCGCGGATGACGGCGTCGGCGCCCGCGGTGACGGCCAGGTACGAGATCACGCTGACATAAAACGCAAAGACGGCCCGCTTGCCCACCACGCGCGAGACCGACAGCGCCACCGCGGCCGAGCCGACGACCAGCGCCGCGCACGCGGCGATGAGGTAACTCAGGAAGATGCGATCACCCGGCACCCCGCCGAAGTACTGCGTGATAGCGAACAGCGGCAGCGAACTGACCAGCAGCGCCAGGATGAAGAAGAGCCGGCCGAAGAGGTTGCCGAGCACGATCTGCGTCGCGCCCAGCGGGGTGGTCAGGAGGATGTCCCATGTGCGCGGGTCGGCCTCCTGCGCGATCGCGCCGGCCATGAACACCGGCGCGAGGATGCAGATCAGGGCCACCTGCAGGAACGCGATGTACTTGAAAGCCGTCGCGCCCTGGGCCGCAAGGTCGCGGAAGTTCATCTGGTCGCCCGACATGAGCACCAGCAACGCCCAGAGCAGGACCGCGATGAGCACACCCAGATACGCCATGCGCAGATACAGGTGCTTGGTCCGGCGCGAGCCGTTCTGAACCAGGCGAACGGCGATGGGGTTGGCCGGGCCGAGCCGCAAGAGCCACGAAAGTGCAACGGGCATAGACAAGATGATAACCGGGGCGATCGGAGGGGGGCCGCGTCGGCGACCGCCGGAGGTGCGGACATGGGTGGTGGCGGTGGTGGTGGCGTCTGGAGCGATGGCAAAAAGTGCCCGCCGGAGCGGGATTTGGCCGATCACGTTCGTATGCGCGCCCGGAGTGCGCGCCGTTCGCGACCGCGAGAGCACCATGAGCCAAAGCACCACACTCGCCCAGATGTCCCCGCTCGAACCCGTGAGTCAGTTCACGCAGGCCGTCTCGGGCATGCCGTGGGTCATGCATGTCATCATCGGCTCGGCCCTCTTGGCCGGGGCGACGCTCTGGCTGGTCGGCCGCAGCGTCATCCGTCCCGCGACCGCGACGATCGGTGCGGCGTTCGGTGCCGCGGCGGGGTTTGTCATGCTCCCGGTCATGGTGCCGCAGGCCGATGTCTCGCCATACCTGGCCATGGTCGCGGGGCTGTTCCTTGGGCTGGTTGGTGGCCTGCTGCTGTGCAGGGTCGCCACGGCCATTACGTTCGGCTCCGTGCTCGGCGCGGGCTTCGGGCTCATCGCCGCGGCGGGGATCAGTGTCGCGGGGATCGTCCGCGGCACCGGCGCGCCCGCGGCGGCGGCGCTGGCCCAGACCGGCATCGGCGGCGATGAGCAGCCCCTGCTCCCGCCGGCGGAGATCCCGATGGATGAAGAGCCGGCGCCGCCGGAGTATGTCGACCCGGGTCCGGACCCCAACGACGTCGAACGCCCCGCGACGCGGCCCGCGCCGATCCGCAAGCCCGCGACCGCGCCGAACCAGACCTCGGGCAAGAAGGCATCGAGCGCGCCGCCCGCGGGCGGCACGTCGAACGCGGACGCGAGCACACGGGCGACACGCGCCGTGGCCGAGCGGATGTTCAGGGCCGAGCCGGGCACGCCCGCGTATCAGGCGCAGCAGTTGTACGCCTCCGCCCGCTCGTCGCTGAGCGAGTCGTGGAACGCGACGCCGGTCGGGCACCGGCTGTGGATCAGCGCCGCGGGCGTGATGGGGCTGCTGCTGGGCACGCTGGCGGGCATCGCGATGCCGCTGTGGGCCGCGGCGGCGGTGACATCGCTGGTGGGCTCGGCGGTGATGCTGCCGTCGGGCGTATGGCTGGCGCACGCGTTCGATGTGCCGGGGCGCGGGATGCTGGACCTCTCGCCGCTGAGCTGGGCGCTGGTGTGGCTGATCATCGCGATGATCGGGTTCGTGGTGCAGAGCCAGGGCCTGCTGCCGGACACGACGCCCGCCGGCGCGGGCCGGAAGAAGGGCAAGAAGAAGCCCAAGCGCGATGAGGACTGAGGCGATGTCGGCGCGATGAGCGCCTTGATCAGCCGTGGACCTTGCGCAGGCGGCCCGTGGGGATGTTCAACTGGCCGCGGTACTTGGCGACGGTTCGCCGGGCGATCTCGAGCCCGCGCTTCTTGAGCTCCTCGCTCAGATCGTCGTCGCTGAGCGGGTTCTTCTTGTCTTCCTTGTCGATGATGTCCTGCAGCGCTGCGCGGACCGCATCCCAGCTCACCTCGCTGCCGGCGTTCTCGCCGGAGGTGCTCACGGTGCCGCCGCTGAAGAACTTGCGCAGCGCGACGATGCCGCGCGGTGTCTGGACGTACTTGTCGGCAACAGCGCGTGAGACGGTGGCGACGTGGATGCCGAGCTGCTCGGCGACCTTGGTCATGGGCAGAGGGCGCAGAGCCTCGGGCCCCTCATCGAAGAACTCTCGCTGCGCCGCGACGACCGCCTCCAGCACGCGGAGCACGGTGCGCTTGCGCTGCTCGATCGCGTCGAGCAGGAAACTCGCGTTGGACAGGTTCGTGCGGATGAAGTCGCGCGTCGGCTTGGGGGCGGCGCGGTCCTTGGCGAGTTTGGCGTACTCCTGATTGATGCGCAGATTGGGCAAGCGCCGATCGTTCAGGTACGCGTAGTAGCGATCGTTCTCGGCGTCGTATTCGACGAACGCATCGGGAACGATGGGCGGCTCGCTGGCTCGCTCGAGCTGCCGGCCCGGTGCGAGGCTGAGCGTCTTGAGACGGGCGACGGCCAGGCGGAGCGCATCGACACTCACGCCGAGTTTGCTCGCGATCTTCGGCTGGCGATTCTGACGAAGGTCTTCCAGGTGGTCCTGCACGAGCGTGCGCGCGAGCGTCCACGCGGCGCGGTCCTCGTCGCTCTGGTCCTGATCAAGCCGGGCGTCGACCTGCAGCAGCAGACACTCCTTGACATCGCGCGCGCCGATGCCCGCGGGCTCGAGCAGCAGTTGAACGGCCTTGAGGGCGTGCTCCAGGTCCTGCACGCTCGGGCGCGGGCCGCTGCCCTGCGGCGCAGCGCGCTCGGCGATCTGCTCCAGCGGCGTGCGGAGGTAGCCGTCGTCCTCGATGTGCGCGATGATGATCTCGCCAAGTGCGCGCAGTTCGGGCTTGACCTCTGTGAGCCCCCACTGCTCCTGGAGCTGCTCGCCGATGGTGCCGACGCGGGCCTGGGTGTTGGCCATCGCGTCCATCTTCGAGTCGCGGTCGCCCTCATCACCACGGGCGCGGGGCTCGTACTCATCCTCGCGGGTGCTGACGCGTTCCTCGAAGGCGTTCTCGGCCGCGTCGGGATTGCTGGCCTCGAAACTCTCCAGGCGTGAGAAGTCGTCGCTGCCGTGCTCGGCGTCGACGTGGAGCGGCGCATCCTCGGCGGCATCGGCGGCGCTGGCGTCGGCGCGATCGCGGAGCTGGTCGCCCGTGTCGCCGGCCTCGCCCGTGTCGCTCGCGCCCGGCGCATCGCCGCCGTCGGCGACCTCGAGCGTCGCGTTGTTTTCCAGTTCCTGCTCGATGCGCTCCTCGAGCTCGGCCATGGACATCTGCAGAATCTCCATCGACTGGATCATCTGCGGTGCTAGCTTCATCTGCTGGCTCATGCGCATCTGTTGTGAGGTGTCAAAGCGCATGGTGTCCGTCCATCATCAGGCCGCCCGTGTGGGCACGATCAGTCCGCCGCCTCCGACTCGTCCATCATCCCGCGGCGCTCGGCGATCGCATCGGCCAGCACCGCCTTGCTCGCAAACTCCATCGTCCCGCCCGTCGGCAGCCCACGCGCCAGCCGCGTGAGACGGACCTTCCGGCGTCGGCACTGCTCGCTGAGGTACAGCGAGGTCCCGTCTCCTTCCATCGTCGGATTCAGCCCCAGGATCAACTCCTCCACCGCCACGCCACCGGCGTTGCGGCCCGCATCATCCAACCGTTCCCACAATTGCGGAATCGTCAGGTCCGATGGTCCGATTCCATCAAGGGGCGATAACCGGCCCAGCAGCACGTGGTACAGACCGCGGTACGCGCCGGTGCTCTCCAGCGCCAGCACGTCCCGCGGCTGTTCGACGACCATCACCACCGAGCGGTCCCGCCGCGCATCGGCGCAGATCGGGCACAGGGCCTGCTCGGTGAGGTTGAAGCAGACGCGGCAGTTGCGCACCGCGCCCTTGAGCCCGCCGATGGCCGCGGCCAGCGACGACGCGACCGCCGACTCGCTCTTGAGAAGGTGCAGCGCCAGACGCTCGGCGCTGCGACGGCCGATGCCCGGCAGCCGGGCAAGTTCATTGATCAGGCGATCGACCGCCTCCGGGTAGCCCGTGGACTGCGAAAAGCCGCCGACACCCGCGCTGACACGCGCCGGGCCTGCCTTTCCACGCGCCGACCGCGCACGCGATGAGACCTCGGCGTTGGCCGGGCCGGCGGAAGTCGGCTTGCCTGAGTCTGACGCGTGCATCACGGAACTTATGGTAACCCCTCCGCCGGGGCGGCTGCACAAGCAAACCGCGGGCCAAACGCAGCCAAAATGGATGTGTCACCCTATGCTTGGGCATGATCCGATCGTGGAAGTTCATCGTCGCGCTGGGTCTTGGGCTGACCCTTGCCGGGCTGTACGCCCGATACGGCGTGCGCGACAACGTGCTGCCGCGGAACTTCGGCGTTGTTGTCGAGGGGAAGGTGTACCGCTCGGGCAGGCTCACCCCCGCCGCGACGCAACTGGTGCACGACCGGACCGGGTTCCGGACGGTCATCGACCTTGGTGCGTATGTCGGCAAGCCGATCGATGAGCAGGTCGCCGCGAAGACCGCGCGGGCACTCGGCGTCAAGCGGATCAACTTCACGGATCTGGACGGCTACGGCGTCGGCAATCCGAACAGTTATGTCGCGGCGTTGCGGGCGATGAGCGACCCGGCCAACCAGCCTGTGCTGGTGCACTGCGCCGCGGGGGCGCAGCGCACCAGCGTGTGCATGATGCTCTACCGCAAGATCTACCAGGGTGTCCCGTTCGAGACCTCGATCGCCGAGGCGCTCGAGCACGATCACGACCCGCGCGACAATCCGCACCTGCGGGTGTATCTCCAGACCTACGCCGAGGCCATCGAGCGGGCGGTGCGGACGGGCGAGACGATCCCGTGGCCCGACGCGACAGATGCGACCGAATCGCCCGCCACGCCCGCGGCGACGGCGCCGATTACGGCACCGTAAAGCCGCCGTCGACCAGCAGGTCGGTACCGGTGATGAAGCTCGCCGCATCCGAGCACAGGAACAGCACCGCCGCGGCGACCTCTTCGGGCTTGCCCACGCGGCCGATGGGGTGCAGCGAGGCCATGTAGTTGCGCTTGTCGGCGTTGTCGGCGAAGCGGTCGTACATCTCCGTTTCGATCGCCGCGGGCGCGACGCTGTTGACGCGGATGCCGCTCTTTGCCCACTCCATCGCCGCGACCTTTGTCAGGCCAACAACCGCGTGCTTGGTGGCGACGTACACACCCATGCCCGGCATGCCGATCCGGCCGGCGATGCTCGATGTGTTCACGATCGCGCCGGCTCCGCCCTTGAGCATCGCGGGGGCCTGGTGCTTCATGCTCAGAAGCACGCCCAGCACGTTGATGTCCATCACGCGGCGGTACTCGCTCTCGGTGGCCTCGGCGATCGGACCCGTCGACTCGACACCCGCGTTGTTGAACGCCCAGTCGAGTCTGCCGAACTTTGACACGGCAAAGTCGACCGCGCCCTTGGCGTCGCTCTCTTTGGAGACATCGCCCTTGAAGTACGCCGCGTCGCCGCCGGCCTGGCGAGCCAGCTCGACCGTCCGGGCCCCCTCCTGCTCACGACGCCCCGTGACGACGACCTTTGCGCCGGCGCGGGCGAAGGCCAGCGCGGTGGCGCGGCCGATTCCGGACGTGCCGCCGGTGATAAGTGCGACTTTTCCGAACCCTGGGGTGTTGCTGCTGCCGCTCATGTTTCCTGCTCCGTATCAGTTCGGCCCGAACGAGCGCCGGTGTGTGAACCGCCCGCACCGCTCCGAAACGCTCGGCCTGCGGGCGGTGAATCATATTGATGAGCATCGATATGGTTGCGTGGTGCGAGCCGCGACCTTCGCGGGCCCGGTTCACGGTGATGCGGCGATCACCGCTTCCGGGGGCTGCCGGTCTTGGTCTTTACGCGCGATGAGCGCCGTGCGGAGCGGGCGGGCGGTTCGCCGGCGATGACCGACGCGAACCCGGCGAGCACGTCCTCGTTGGCCGTGAGCACGTGGAAGGGCCCGTCCTTTCGGACGCTGATCAGGCCGGACTTGGCCAGTGTGCGAACGTGGTGCGAGATCGTCGGCTGCGAGAGCTCGAAGTGTTCGCACACCTCGGTGCAGGTCATCGAACCGGCGCGACGCAGTGCGCGGAGCATCTCAACCCGCGTGGGGTCCGCGATGGCCTTTGCAACTCGGACGATCTGGGCGTCTTCCATCGTGGCAGCCTAGGCCCTCATGTACGTCGCGCAGAGTCTGGGCGGGCCGGATTCACCCGTGACCAGCCCCGTTCGCGCCTGGCCGTAGCTGCTCAGGCCCGCACGCAGCATCATCGCGTCGACTTCCGCGAGCATCAGCGGCCATGGCGGACCGTCGCGATCATCGCTGGCCTGCTCATCTTCACGCGACCGCGCGATCACCACGGCGACGCCGCGCGGCGAGATGAGCCTGCCGATCCCCTGCGCCACGCACTCACGCACCGCCGGGCGGACGGACTGGAGCGTGTAGATCTCCACCACAAGGTCGAAGCGTGCCTGAAGCCGCGATGGCAGGTCGCACGCATCGGCGACAACAAAACGCTCGGCCATTCCCGGGTGACGCCGCTGCGCCCACTTGATCGCCGTTGGCGAGCAGTCAAAGCCCAGCACGTCGTAGCCCCGGTGGCACAGCTCGGCGACATCATCCCCAAGCCCGCACCCGACGACCGCGGCCCTGCACCCGGGCCGCACCACGCCGCAGGCGTCGCGATTGAGCCACTGGACCAGCAACGGATGCGGGCGAAGGTCCGCCCAGGGCACCCGCGTGGCGTCGTCCTCCGCACAGCGATAGATCTCATCGAAGAAGTCCGTGTGCTCGGCCATCCGGCATCGATTCACGGGCAGCTCATCGGCGCTCGGCGACGGCTTGGTTTCAGCCATCACGCCCGGAGGCATCATGACGTCGGGATCGATCGCCGTCGGCTGCTTTCGCGCTGCGGAGTCATCGAGAACCATGGGTGTGCTCCCGTGCTGGCTCGCGCCAAGTGCCCGCTGCCGATGCACCGCACCCCACAGACACCAAGCGCGAATCGTCCAGTCTTCTTCAGCCTAACCAGATCTTGATCATCTGCAAGGGAAAAAGCCTGAGTTTGGGCAGGGTTTGCCGCGTGTTCGCATGAACCGATGACAAACTTAAGCCTCGGAGGCCCGAAGGTTTGTGGATCGCTCAACCCCTGATCCGCGGCCGAGCGCGATGTCGGGGGCACCCAAAAAGCACGCACCCCGGCGCAAGGCCGGGGTGCGTGGGATCAATTCAGATCGAGCGTGTCAGCCTGAGCGAGACTTAGGGCTGGCAGAGGCCGTTGAAGAAGTAGGTGAAGAAGGCGGTGAAGTCGCCGTTGTCGACGGAGCCATCGGGGCCGCCGCCGATGTCGATCACGGTCAGGCCGTCGGTGTTGCCCAAGTCGGCAACGAGGCGGGCCGGATCGGACTCATCGAGGAAGAACGCGGCGAAGAAGGCGGTGAAGTCGCCGTTGTCGACCACGCCATCGGGCGACGGATTGCCGTCGGTGTCGGCGATGTCGGCGGGGTTGACGCAGGGGAGGTTGTTGTAGATGTTCGCGGCATTCGTGCCGGTGCCGGCGGCGGCGGTGGAGAAGACGAAGTTCGCCAGACGCGAGTTCGTGGCGTTGTACGGAGCGACGCCGAGGTAGTACGTGCCCGCGGGGAGCGTGCCCTGAGCGCCGATGAAGTTGGCGGTGTGGGGAGCGTAGTTGCGGACGGGAGCGGCCTGGCCGAAGCTGAAGGCCGTGGAGGTCGAGCCGGTGTAGTTGTCGTCACCCTGAGCCAGCAGCGCGCCGGTGCTGCTGTACAGCGCGGCGATCGAGTCGTTGACATTGGCGGGGCCGCCGGCGTAGACCGAGCCGAGCGTCGTCATGTCGACGAAGTTCGACGCGGAGGTCGATGCCAGCGTCGTGAACTTGAACCAACCCTCGCGCGGGGCGCCGGTGAAGGCCGACGTGCCCGAGACGGGCTGGGCCGAGCCGCCGTGGATCACACCGAGGTCGGTCACCGCACGGACGTTGTAGTTGATGGTCGCCGTGGCCGTGCGGGCCTGGTCATCAGCGATGTTGACGGTGATGGGGTAGGTGCCCGCGGTCAGCGAGGGGTTGCCAGCGATGGTGGCCGTCCACGTGTTGCCGCTGGTGTTGCTGAAGGTCAGCGACTCGCCGGACGGACCGGTCGCCGTGACGATCAGACCAGAGGACGTCGGGCAGGCGCCCGGCGTGATGGTCACGGTCACATCGCGGCTGGCCGACTCGCCCTCGAACACCGCGGTGCTCGATCCCGTGGCGACGATGGGGTTGAGAGAACCGGCGGTCGTTGTCGCGGTCAGCGTCAACGGGTTCAGTGACACGCTCGCCGTGGACGCGTTGAACGGAGTCGAGAGGACGAACCCGGTCGCCCAGTTCATCACCGCCGCGTAGTACGTGCCGGCGGGCAGTGTGGCGAGGCCGTTCTGACCCACGGCGCTTGTCGTAAACGGGGTGTAGGGACGGGCGGGGCTGGCAAAGCCGAAGCTCAGCAGCGACTCATTGCGGCTGCCGAAGTCGTCGTTGCTCGCGACGAGCGTGCCGGCGGCGGTGAAGATGCCCATCACCGTGTCGCCGTTGGTCGGCGGTGTGTTGAGCGTGTGGAAGTCGAACGCCGTGCAGGCGCCCGAGTCGCTCGTCGTCGTGAACTTGAACCAGGCCACCTCTCCTGGGCCGGGAATGATCGCCGCCGAAGCCGTCGAGGTGACCGTGCCGAGATCCGTCGCAACCACTGCCGCGGCGTTGCCCGTGCCGGAGCGGGCCTGATCGTCCGTCGCGGTGATGGGGAGGAGCTTACGGCCCGGGGTCACCGAGCCAACAACCGCGGTGGCGGTGTAGGTCGTGAAGCTCGTCGGGGTGAAGGTCGTCAGACCGGGCACGCCCGTCAGAGCCGACAGATCGCCCTCGACGGTAAGGGTGGAGCTGGCGGGATTGGTGCCGGGCGTGATGGTTGCGGTGATCGTCAGCGTGTCGCCGACGACACCGGGACGATCGACCGTGACGGACGCGACAGCAGGCGGCGTCGGTGTGGTGTTGGGATTCACCACCATCTCGAACCAGTGCATGAAGCCGCGGTCGTTGCCGGGGAATGTGAGGCCCGTGGTGTCGAACGTCGTGAAGTTCGCGCCGCTGATGCGGATGTTGGCGTCGGCCGTCAAGAGGTTCCGGGTGCCTGCGACGGCGTTGGGGAAGTCAAGCCGATTGCCGCCGCGGAAGCTGTCATCGGTCGGGTTGGCGAGATTCGTCGCCTGGTTGGAACCCGTCCACGCGACGTAATAGGTGCCCGGCGCGAATGTGCGGCGGAGGCCGGCGGCCAAGCCAGTGCCGATGGTGATCGGACGGTCATCGTTGATGCCGCGGAGGTTGTTGTCGGCGGCGTTGATGATGTTGAAGTTCGAGTCGTACACGACGATGGCGGTATCGGCCGTGTTCGTGGGGGTGTTGGTGAGGGTGATCTGGCCCTCGATGATCGTGGTGCCGAGGCTCACCGGTGTCACGGGGATGCGCTCGAGCGTGATGGTGTAGGGCTGCGTCGTGGCCGTGGCGCCGACGACGGAGACAAACACCTCTTCCTCCCTGCCGAAGGAGTAGTACTGGAGGCTGCGGGCGGTGCTCGGGGTCACGCCGGCTCGGGCGGTGTCAGCCGTCGCCACGCTCACGTCGCTGACCGTGTTGATGACACCGCTGGACTGCGACAGGCCGCGAAGGCTGAAGGTCATGGTCCCGGTGTTGGCCGTGTTCATGATCAGCCGGTTGCGGTAGATGCCCAGTGCGGCTGGCGTGGTCTTGATGCGGTAATAGTCAGCCGTCGTTGTGAGCGTGGAGGTCGTCGAGCTCGTCGAACCCGTGCTGGTGCCGGTGATCGTGTCACCGGGTGCCATCGTGAACGCGTTGGCAACGGTCTTGGCGCTGTTGGGCTCGGCCTCAACGAAGTTGGTCTGAGCGAACGCGCTCAGCGGGGCGGCGAGCATGGCCGCGGCGGTCAAGGTACGGATCTTCGTGCGTGTCGTCATGTTCTGGATCTCCTGTTCTCTGTTGAGAGAGCGTGTCCGTGATCGGGCAGAAACAGCCCACAGCGCGAGCGCAGGGGTCGGGGCATCCCCAACAAAGAACCTGCGTTATGCGTACTCGCACCGTCCACGGAAACCGCGACAGAGTTTACCACCGATCTTCGCTCCTTCACGAAATGTTGTCCGAGTGAATGGCATTTCGTGCTTAAGAAGCCGGACATTCAAGGGGATCCCTTCATTCCCCCTGATCAATTCGAGGGCTACGAAGCACCGCGAACGTTTGTGGCCTGCTCGGTGTTGCTTGTCTCGCTCGAGACCCGCCAAAAAGACGAACGCCCCGGTTGCCCGGGGCGTTCGCGATCAGACATTGATCTCAGGCTGGCTCAAGCCGTTCAGGGCAACGGCAGCGGGCAGCCCTGGAAGAAGTAGGTGAAGAAGGCGGTGAAGTCGCCGTTGTCGACCGAACCATCGGGGCCTGCGCCCTCGATGAACGTCGCACCGTCGGTGTCGGCGATGTCGGCGATCAGGCGGCCCGGGTCGGTCTCATCGAGGAAGAACGCGGCGAAGAACGCCGTGAAGTCGCCGTTGTCGACCGTGCCATCGCTGACCGGGTCGCCGTCGGTGTTGGCCACATCGGCCGGCGAGCAGCGGGCGTCGACCGTCAGCGTCGCGGCGGTGCTGGTCGCGCTGCCGCAGGCGTTGGTCACGACAACCCGGTACGAGCCGTTGTCGGCCGGGCTGGCCGCGGCGATCGTGAGGGTCGCGCCGGTCTCGCCGCCGATGTCAACCCCGTCCTTCTGCCACTGGAACGAGAGCGGGCCCGTGCCCGAGGCGGTGAAGGTGAACGACGCGGGCTGACCGCTCAGGCGGCTGAGCGAGGCCGGCGGCGTGTCGACCGTCGGGCTGACGCACGACGGAGACAGGTTGCTGCCGACGATCGCACGAACGGTGCCGGTGTCGGTCGAGCTGGTCAGCGCGGTGAACAGATCGGCGCCAACCGGGATGGTGAAGTTGAGTGCCCAGCGATGGATGGAGATGTAGTAGGTGCCGGCGGGCAGGGTCGGGCCCGTGCGGCCGTCGAAGAGGGTCTGCGTCGTAGCGCCGCCGGTGTAGGAGCGGGTCGGAGCGGTCTGGCCCCAGGACAGGCCGGAGGGGCCGACGCCCGACCAGTCGTCATTGGTGGCCACGAGGGTACCGTCGGGGCGCCAGATGCCCATGACGGCGTCGGTAGAGGTCCCGAACAGCGAACCGGCGGTGGCGACATCCACGAACTTGGAGGCATCGGTCGCCTCGAGGGTCGTGAACTTGAACCACGTCGCGCCCGTGGGGGTCGCGGCGGCGGTCTGCGTCAGACCGGTCGGGGGCAACGAGTTGGCCGCATCGGTCGTGCCGAGGTTCGTCACAGGGCGAACGTGCACGGTGATGGTGCCGGACTCGATGACGGTGCCGGCGGGCTGCTCGACGGTGAAGGGCAGGGTGTAGATGCCGTCCGCGGTCGAATCGGACGCGGCGAAGCTGCCGGTCCAGGTCGTCAACGTGGCGTTGGGGATCACCGCGGCGGCGGGGCCGCCGATGCTCGAGGCGTCGACCGTGACAATCGCGGTCGTGCCGGAGCAGGAGGTGATGCGGGTGCGGGCCGGGAGGCCTTCACCCTTGAGGAAGGTGCTGACGCTGCCGGACGGAGCGCCGGTGGCCGAGCCGAAGATACCGGTCAGCGAGACCGTGCCGGCATCGACCGAAGTTGACGAGACGCTGAAGCCAGCGCCGAAGGTCGTGATGCCCGAGCCGCTGGCGACGGCGATGTAGTAGACACCGGCGGGCAGCGTGCCCGAGCCACCAACGAGGTCGGCCGTGAAGGGGCTGTAGGTGCGGGGCGGGGCCGCGGCGCCGTAGGACAGGGCGGAGAACAGCGCGCCGCCGAAGTCATCGTTCGTCGTGCGAAGCGTGCCGTCGGCGTTGTAGACGGCGATGGTGGTGTCGTTGGCGGGCGACAGGGCCGAGCCGATCGTGTGGATGTCCACGAAACGGCAGGTGCCGGTGGTGTCCGTGGTGGTGATCTTGAACCACGCCACGCCGCCGCTGGTGATCGAGGAGCCGGTCACGTTGGGCGTGTCCAGCGCCAGAGCGCCAGCGTCGAAGCCGACGATCAGACGGATGTTCCCGTTGGCGACATTGCCTTCAGCATCGCTGGCGGTAAAGGGGATGAGGTAGGTGCCGGCGGCGATGGAGCCGAGGGTGTCGGTGTAGGTAAAGGTGTTCGTCGGGCCTTCGGTGAAGGAGACGGGGTTGTCGCCGCCGATGCTCGAGAGGTCAGCCTGCACGCTGATGAGCGTGCTCGGGGGCGTCAGGGACGGGAAGACGGTCGCCGAGAGCGTGTAGGACTCGCCGACGAACACGGGGCGAGCGTCATTGTTGGCCACGGCGCCGAGGCCGCTGCCGGGCAGATTCGTGAAGAGACGGGCACCGACGGTGCTCGCGGTGGTGAAGGGGCTGGCCATGCCGAAGTTGGCGCCGAAAGAGAAGCCCGAGGCGTAGGGAGCGACGCCGATGTAGTACGTTCCGGCGGGCAGAACAGCGCCGTCCTGGCCGGCGAAGTTGACGGTGTAGGGCGTGCGTGCGCGCGACGGCGTGGTGTCGCCGAAGCTGAACGCGGCGCGGAGGGTGCCGTAGACCGGGTCGTCGACGGAGTCGACCACGCTGCCGGACGCGTCGTAGATCGCCGCGATGGTGTCGGACGCGGTGGAGTTGCTGGTGTCGATGTCAACGAAGAAGTCCGTCGCGTTGGTCGGCTGGGTAGTGACAAAGCGGAACCAGGCGATCTGACCGGCGGAGACCGCGCGGGTGCCCGCGATGGGCTGAGCCGAGATCACGCTGACTTCGCCGAAGTTCTCCGCGATGCCGGAAAGCGTGATGGACGAGACGAAGCTGCGAGCCTCGGCATCGGACACCGTCACCGGGGAGGTGTACGAGCCGGGGGCCAGGGACGAGAGCAGCGTGATCGTCGCGGTGAAGGTGCCGGCGGGGCCTTCGACGAAGGTCGTCGTGCCGGGAACGCCGGTGATCGCGGAGAAGTCGCCGACGACCGAGATGCCGGTGCTCGGGGGCGTGGAAGCGGGGGTGGGGGTGACCGTCAGCGTCACGCTGTCACCGCCGGCGTAGGGCCGCGTGATGGTGATCGGCGCGAAGAACGGCACGTTGTCGATGATGTTCGAATAGATGTTGGCGACGGCCTGGCCGGGATCCACCGACGGCGAGACGAGAGCGAAGTTGGCGCCCGCGGCCCAGCCGGTGGCCTGACGGGCGACGCCCAGCCAGTACTGACCGGCGGGCAGAACCGCAGCGGTCTGACCGGTCATTGTCGTCGTGTAGGGCGAGTACGTCCGCGCCGGGGAGGTCTGGCCGTAGGAGAAGCCCGCGGCGGTGCTGCCGCCGAAGGGATCGCCAGCAGAGTTGCGGAGCGTACCGTCGAGGTTGTACACCGCGGCGACCGTGTCGCCCGAGGCACCGAAGAGGCTGCCGAGCGAGTTGATGTCGACATAGCCCAGAGCGGCCGAGGTGGCCGAGGGCACCGTGAAGCGGAACCAGGCAACCTGACCGGCGCCGATGTTCGTCGTCGCGGTCGTGGGCTGGGCGCTGCTGGAGTTGACCACGCCGAGGTCGCGGCCGACATTCAGCGACAGGGTCGCCGTGCTGGTGCGGGCCTCAGCGTCGGCGATGTTGACCGTCGCCGCGTACGGACCGGCGGCGGTCGTGGCGCCAACGGTGAACGTCGCGCTGAAGGTGTTGCCACCGATGTCCGTGAACGTGGTGGTGCCCGGGACGCCCGTGATGGCCGAGAGATCGGCGTTCACGGTGATGCCCGTGCTGGGGGGAGTCGCGGCGGGATTGACGATGATGTTGGCCGTCACCGAGTCGCCGGGCAGATAGGGCTGGGCAAGGGCCACGTTCGTCGCCGTCGGGATCGAGGGCGGAGCGACCGTGAGTGCGAACCACGCGATATCAAACTGGCTCGAGGGCGTGCCGGCACCGGTCGCGACGACCGTTGCGCCGCTGGCGACGTCAATTCCGCGAACGACGGTGCTGGTGCTGGTGGCCGTGGACACGACGATGTCAGCGAAGTCCGTCACCGGATCCGGGAAGTCGGCGGCCGGAGTGGTCGGCGAGGGGAAGCGGACCGCGACGTTGTACGCCGAGATGCCGATGTAGTACGTACCCGTGGTCAGCGAGAGCGAGACCTCGGACGGATCCGGGTCGTCGCGCGTCGCGATGACGTTGAACGAACCATCGAGAACCACAAGATCGGTATCGAGCGCCGTATTCGTCGCCGCGTTGGCGCGGATCGCGTACGTGCCCGGCGTCACCGACGTGCTCATGGCGGTCGGAACCACCGTCGTCGTCGAGAGCGTCGCGACGTAGTCGGCCGTCGTCGTCGTCGTGCCCGTCACACGGTAGAACAACCGCTCGCCCTTGCCGAAGCCGTAAAAGTCGTTGAAGCGAGGCGGGGTGGTCGTGGTGATGGACGTCTGGAGAGTCAGGTCGTCCGTCGCGTACACACCCGACGATGTCTGACCGTTGCCGCGGATCGTGCCGGTGTGGCCGGCGGTGCCGGCCGTGGTGATCGCGAGCCGGTGCTTGTAGATGCCCGGGGCGGCGGTGGCCATCGTGATCAGGTAGTAGTCGGCGCTGGTCGAGCCGGCGACGGTCGTGCTCAGGCCGGTCGAGTTGCCGGTGATCGTGTCACCAGCGACCATGCCCGATGCACCGCCGACGGGGTTGGCCGCGGCCTTGGTGTTGTTGGGCTCGGTCTCGGGGTAGTTTGTCTGAGCCAGCGCCGAAATTGGCGTGGCCAGCGTGGCCGCGGTCAGCAGCCACTTGACGTACGTTCGAGTCATGGAGCATCTCCTGATCTGTGACCTCGGACGGCTCTGCACACGCTCAACCACACACGAGAAGAGCAATGCCGCAGGGCCGCGCTCGGGCAATCCAACTCGCACGCCCAAGAATGGGCGCGCGATGTCTCGGAACCGAGACATCGTCTAGATTAAGTCCGTTCTCCGGCTCTGCAACCTGAAAAGCCTCAGAACCCCCGATTTTGCGCTCATTCTCGCGCTTGCGGGCATTCCCCCGAATTTCGAAACACTGCTCAAGTTTCCCGCTCCCGCCGACGAGTACACGTCCTCCCTATCCGCGGCATGGATCCCTGCAAGCTCGAACACCATCGCGTCTTTGCGCAAAGAAAAGGGGCACCCCACGGAGGGGTGCCCCTGAACTTCAGATCAGTTTCTGTGCCGACCCGCGATTACGGGCAGCCCTGGAAGAAGTACAGGAAGAAGGCCTGGAAGTCGCCGTTGTCGACGGTGCCATCCGGACCCGCGCCCTCGAGCCGAGTCTCGCCGTCGGTATTGGCGATGTCGGCCACGAGCTGCCCGGGGTCGCCCGGCGCGAGGAAGAAGGCGGCGAAGAAGGCCTGGAAGTCGCCGTTGTCGATCGACTGATCGGGCACCGGATCGCCGTCGGTGTTGGCCACATCCGCCGGGTTATCGCACCCAACGACCGTGCTGCCGACGGTGAACTTGAAAAACCCGATCTGCTGGACGGCGTTCTTTGCGAACGTCGTGGTGCGGGCGGGATTCACGCCGTCGTCCATGATGAAGTTCAGGTTCGCGCTCGTCGTGCTGGCACTGCTGACGATGTAGCCGGGGAAGTCCGCAACCGCCGACGTGCGACGACCGTCATCGGAGGGCGATGCGAGGTTATTGGCCATGTTGCTCTCGCTGATCGCCAGGAAGTAGGTGCCCTTAGCGAACGTGCGGGTCAGACGCGACTGGATGGATGTGCCGTCGTTGTCGTTACCGAAGTTCGCGATCGGGTTGAAGTTGCTGTCGTAGACCCACAGTTCCGTATCGGCGGTCGTCTGACCGGTGGTGCGGATCGTGATGCTGCCGACGGGGAAGGAGCCCCCGGCGACGTCGATCGGCGTCACCGGATCGCTGAACAGCGCGATCTGATACGGAGCGGTGGTGGCCGCGGTACCGCTGACGCGCGCAAGGAGCGTCGCGGCGGAGGTGCCGAGGGCGTAGACCTGGGCCGTGGGGACCGGATCAAGAGCGGAGGGAATGGCCTGCGTGATGGCGTTGGACAGGATCGTCTCGCCCGTGCCGATGCCCGTGGCGGTCTGCGTAAGGCCACGCAGCGTCATGGTGTGGCCGGTCTGGGGCGTGCCGCTGGAGATCAGCGCCAGACGGTGACGGGTGATGCCCGGACCCGCGGGGAGGTTGATGCGGAAGTAGTCGAAGGTCGTCAGGACGCCGCCGGTGCTCGTGGTGCCCGTGCTGGTTCCGGTGATGCCGGTGTTGTCGGTGAGGTTGAAGACGTTGGCGGTGGCCTTGGTGTCGTTCGGCTCGGTCTCGCCGGAGAGCGTCGGCGGGTTGGCCAACTGGCGGAGGTTGAAGGCGATCGTGCCCTCGCCGCCGCTCAGCGCGCCGAGCGCGTTGCGGCCGATCATGAAGGTGTAGGTCGTACCGGCGGTGGCTGCGAAGGTCACGCGACCGCGGCCGCAGGAGCTGGTCGACGCGCAGGCCACACTGGTCAGCGAGCCGCACGAGCCGGTGAAGATCGAGACGAACGACGCGGCGATCGTGTTGGCCGGCGCATCGCTGGTGCAGGTGGACAGGAGGTAGTTGCCGGACGCCTGCGCGGTCCAGCGGTAGAAGATGGTGCGCGACTGGCTGGCGGCGCAGGAGGTCGGGTCGGAGCCGTCAGTCGTGGCGAAGGTCAGGTCGACCGGCGAAGAGACGAAGGGCAGTGCGAAGCCGGGGATCGCGTTGAGATTGATCGCCGCGGCGCAGGTGTCGCTGGCGGGCGGCGAGGCGTCGGAGATGCGGAAGGAGATGTTGCCGTTGGTGGTGCCGGTCGTGCCGATCGCGATGCGGTAGGTCGTGCCGGCGGTCATGGGCACGGTCACGGCGCCGCGCGTGCCGCAGAAGTTCGAGCTGCACGCGGCCTCGAGCAGCGTGCCGCAGTCACCCGAGTAGACGCTGATGAAGGTGTTGGCCGCGGTGGTACCGGGGGCATCGGTGGGGCAGGTCGAAAGGAAGTAGGAGGTCGAGACCGTGGGGGTGAAGGTGTACCAGACGCTCTTGGTCGCCGCGGCGCAGGTCACGGTGGGGTCACCGACGGCCAGGGCGAAGTTGATCGACTGGGCGGGAACGGTGAAGGGGATGCCGAAGCCGGGGAGCGTGTTCACGTCGATCGCGCCGGCGCACGTGTCATTGGCGGGGGGCAGTTCCGCCGTCACCTTAAACTGCAGGATCGTCTGCCCGGCGGGCAGCGGCTGCGCGGTGCCGTAGCGGCCGATGACGAAGATGTAGGTCACGCCCGCCTCGAGCTGGGTGCGGAAGTTGGAGCGGAAGCTCGTCAGCGTGGTGTTGGCACAGACAAACGCGTTGGTCCCCGCGGGAAGGCCCGTCGTGGTGGCGTCGTCATTGCAGGCCTGGAAGGTCCCGAGCGTCGGGCAGACGTTGGCCGGGTCCGAAGGCCGATAGATCGCGATGACCGTGTCCAGCAGCGTCGCCGCGGGAACGTCTTCCTGGCAGGTCGAGAAGAGGTAGTTGCCGCTGACGGCGGGGGTAAAGCGGTAGAAGATCTGCCGCGTGACGGAGATGGTCGCGGCGGCGCAGGTCGCGATGGACTGCGCGTTGGGGGCGCTGGTCACATCGATCGGGTCGCTGGTCCAGGTCGTGAACGAGCTGGGCATGACGATGGCGCCCTCGCACGTGGCCGAAGCGGGCGGCGGGGCGATGTTGCGGATGTTCAGGGCGACCAGACCGGTCACGGTCGGTGCCGCGCCGGCGCCGACCTGGATGTAGTAACGCGTGCCGGCGTTGAGGAACAGCGCGACGCTGGCTCGGGTGCCCGTGCAGCCCACACCGCCGTCGTCGTTGCACGCGCGGAGCGTCAGATCGCCGCAGGTGCCGGTGCTCTCAAAGACCGAGATCGTCGTGTTGGCGACCGTCGTCGCGGGGGCGTCGGCGGCGCAGGTGGAGAACTGGAAGTAGTCGGTCGCCGTGGGCGTGAAGGAGTACCAGATCGTGTTGGTCGAGGCGACGCAGGTGGCCGGGTCGCTGGACACCGTCGCGGCGAAGATGTTCACCGGGGTGGTCGTGTAGGGCAGACCGAAGCCGGGCTCGGTTTCGAGAACGATGGCCGCCGTGCACTCGTCGTTGGCCGGCGGCGTCGGGGGCGGACCCTGGAGAGAGACGCGCATCGCCACGGCCTGAACGCCGGTGGGCGTCGTCGTGCCCTGGCGGCCGAGCATGATGCGGTACTGGGTGCCCGCGGTCAGCAGGACATCAACGCTTGCGCGGGCGCCGGTGCAGGCCGCGCCGCCATCGGCGTTGCAGCCGACGGAAGTCAGGGACGAGCAGTCGCCCGAGAAGACCGCGATGATCGTGTCGGCGACCGCGTTGGGAATCGTGCCGATGTCCCCGGCGCACGACGAGAAGCGGTAGATGCCGTCCTGCGTCGGAACGAACGAGTACCAGACCGTGCGATTGGTCGTGGCGCAGAACGTCGGCTCGCCGACGTTCGTGGCGTTGAGGACATCCACCGGGTCCGTGATCACCGGGAGCGTCACCGGATCGATCGAGGTGGCGTTGAAGCAGTCGTCGTTGGTCGGCGGGACCGGGCCGGGCGGATTGAAGTTCACGCGGAAGCTCAGGGCCGACTCGCTCGGCGGGACCGGATCATCCGTGCCCACGCGGCCGATGACGACGAAGAACGTCTCGCCAGCGGTCAGATTGGTCGTCACGGTCGAGCGGGTGCCGCAGCCGTTGGTGTTGCACGCCAGCTGGGTGTAGGTGCCCGTCGCGCAGTCACCCGAGAACACGCCGATGGCGGTGTTCACCACGGTCGTGGCGGGAGCCGAACCGGCGCAGGTCTGGAAGGTGTACGAGCCGGTGACCGTCGGCGTGAAGGTGTACCAGATCGTCCGGCGCACCGTGCCGCAGGAGAAGATCGGATCGCCCGTGTCGGCGTTGCTGGCCAGGGAGATATCGATCGCCGGAGAGAGGAAGGGCAGGGCGCCGATGGCGACCGCGGCGGAGCAGTTGTCGTTGGTCGGGGGCGCGGGCGGGGCCGTCACGCCGCCGAGCGTGATGCGGACGTTGTTGAACGTCGCGGTCTCACCGAATGAGTCCTGGCGACAGATGAAGAACAGCGGCGGATTGCCGGCGTTCTTGGCGTATGAGATCGCCAGCGTGCCCGACCAGCCGAGGTTCTGCGCCGAAGAGTTGTCGGCCGCGCCCGGCGCGGCGCCGGGGGCGATGTAGGTCACGGCTTCGGTCGGGATGGTCGTTCCGTCCACAACCGCGCGGTCGGTCAGAGCGAAGCGCGCCTCGGTGCCGCGCGAATCGAACGGCGCGGCGCCGTTGCCGGTCCACGCGATGTTCACGGTGTAGGTGGTGTACGTCCCGTTGGTCGCGGGCGCAACATCGAGTTGGACCGCGTTGAAAATCTGCCCGACCGGAGCCGGCATGTTGAATGACGGAAAGCTGTACTGGGCCATCGCCGTCGAACACGACAGCCCGAGCCCGGCCAGCAGCGCCAGCGCAAAACGCTTCTTCATGTCAAGTCCCTTTGTTCGCAAAGGCCACGAGTACCCAACAGGACGACGGCATCGCCGCCACAAGTTATCCCATCGTCATTCAGACATGTTCGAGGATGACGCGCCTCGAGCCGCGGACGAGCGTCCGCAATCTCAATGTACGGCTTCCAGAGCCGGTTGCAAGGAGGATCACCCCCGATGTCGCTGACTTTCTGAGGGGCACCCCAGACGCGCCCGCCACTGACGCGGTTCGCCTTAGAGTAAACCCTTGGGTTGCGCCGCCGTTCATCCCACAACGGCGGCATCATGGTGCGGGCTGCGGCGGCTCGGCCAACGGGAGCGGACAGCCAACAAAGAACTGGGCAAAGAAGTAGTTGAAGTCACCGTTGTCGACCAGCCCATCTGCCGGACCGCCGTCGCCATCGGTGTCGGTCACATCCGCGACCAGCCGCCCGGCATCGTCTTCGGGCAGGAAGAACGCGGCGAAGAAGGCCTGGAAGTCGCCGTTGTCCAACTGCCCATCGGGCGTCGGATCGGTGTCGGTGTTGGCGATGTCCACCGGGCTGCACTTGGGGCTGACGGTCAGTTGCACGCTCTCGCTTGTATCGGTGCCGCAGGCGTTGGTGACCACACAGTCGTACTGCCCGTTGTCGGCGGTCGTGACGCTGGCGATGGTCAGCGTCGGCCCGGTCTGGCCGTCGATGTTGACACCGTTCTTCCTCCACTGGTAACTCAGCGGCGCGGTGCCGCTGGCGGCAATGGTGAAGGTCGCGGGCTGGCCGGTGAACCTGGACAGGCCGGTCGGCTCGGTGCCGATGATCGGCTCATCGCACGGCACCGGGACGTTGGTCCCGACGATCAGGCGGACCGTGCCGACATCGGCGGCGCTGGTGAAGTGGCCGAAGCGCCCCGCGCTGGCGGCGGGCACGCCGAAGCCCGTGGCCCAGCGCGTCACCGAGGCGTAGTACGTTCCGGCGGGCAGCGAGGCGCCGGTGCGCCCGTCGAAGCCCGGGAGCGATGCGCTCGTGGGGGATGTGGCGCTGTACGCACGCGTCGGCGTCGTGCGACCGAACGAAAGGCCCGGCACAAAGACCGTCGGCGCGGCCCAGTCGTCGTTGGCCGCGACGAGCGTGCCGTCGGTCCGCCAGAGGGCAAGGACCGTGTCCTGCGAGGTGGGCGTGAACGATGAGCCGAGGCTCGTGACATCAACGAACGTTGTTCCGGTTGCCTCGCTGGCGATGTCGAACCGGAACCAGGTCGCGCCGCCCGGCGTGCCGGGAGCGGTGGCGGTTCGGCCTGCGGGGACCGCGGCGTTGTCGACATTGGCGTTGCCGAGATCGGTGACGCTGCGGACATGCAGGGTCGCCGTGCCGGTCTGCACCGTTGTGCCCGCGGGAAGTTCGACGATGAACGGCAGGTTGTACACGCCGTCGGCGGTCGAGTCGCTCACCGCGAAGGTCGCGGTGAAGGTGCCGGGAGACGAAAGCGCCATCGGCACGCTTGCGGGACCGCCGACGAGCGTCGCGTCGAGCGTGACGATCGCGCTGTCGCCGGCGCACGTGACGATCCGGGCCCAGCCCTCCAAGCCCTGGCCCTTGAGGTACGTCGCGGGCACAACGGTGGGCGGCGCGGTGCTCGGCCCGGTCAGGGCGCTCAGCGATGCGCTGCCGGCGCTGGTCGCGGCGCTCGTCACACCAAAGTTGGCTCCGAAGGCGTTCGCGGAGTTGAACCCGACGACCGCGGCGTAGTACACGCCGCCGTTCAACAGTCCGGCGGTCTGACCCGTCAGGGTCGTGGTCCACGGCGCGTACGTCCGCGCGGGCACGCCAGCACCGAAACTCAGGGCCGAGAGGTCGTTGACCGATCCCTGCAAGTCGTCGTTCCGCGCCACCAGCGTGCCGGTCGCGTCGTAGAGCGCAAGTTCGGTGTCGTTGATCGTCGTCAGCGTCGTGCCCAGTGTGTGCAGATCGACGAAGCGGCACGCGCTGGCCGGCGATGTCGCCTCGAAGCGGAACCATGCCACCCCGCCGGCGCTCAGCGTCTGGCTGACGCTCGTGCCCGCGCCATCGCTCAGCGTGCCGAGGTCCGCCGCGATGATCAGCTTCAGCGAGCCCGTGCTGGAGCGGCCCTCGGCGTCGCTGACGGTAAAGGGGATCGTGAGCGTTCCCGGCGGAACATCGCCGAGCGTCGATGAGAACGTAAAGGTGTTGCCCGCGCCGGTAAACGCCTCGGTCGCGCCCAGGCCGAGGGTCGTCAGGTCGGCCACGACGCTCAACCCGGTGCTCGCGGGAGACGCCACGGGCGTGACATTCACCGTCAGCGTGTAGCTCTCGCCCTGCACGATGGGCTTCGCGACCGCCACGGGCGTGCCCACCGGGGATGTGTTCGGCGCGACGGCGATACGGAAGAACTGCACGTCGAACGCCGTCGTCGCGCCCGAGTACGGCAGACCTACGCCCGTTGCCACCACCGTCGTGCCCTGCCGAATCTCGAGGCTCATGGGCGTCGTGCTCGTCGCCAGGCTCGACGAGTTGGCCACCAGATCCGCAAAGTCAAAGCCGGGGCCGGCGTTCTCATTCAGGTCACGCGGGTTGAACACGCGCGCCACGAGGTTGTACGGCGAGAGGGCGACGTAGTACACGCCGCCCAGGGCGAGCGTCGCATCGATGCCCTTGTCATCCGGGTCGTCGCGCGTGGAGATGAAGTTGAAGTCCGAGTCGAGAAGCACAAGGTCCGTGTCGTACGCGCCCTGAGCGGCCGCGACGGCGCGGATGTTGTACGTTCCGGACTGCACGCCGGTGATCTCCACCGGCGTGACGGCCTGCGTCTGCAACTGCACCACGTAGTCGCCGGTCGTCAGCGAGTTTCCGACCACGCGCGTGTAGACCTTCTCGTTCTTGCCAAAGCCGTAGAACTGCGCGTATCGCGCCGGGGTCGTGGTCGTGGTCGCCGCCTGAACCTCAAGATCGTTGGTGCCCCATGACGCGGGCGGGCCGAAGGACTGCGAAACACCACGCAGCGTCAGGGTGTGTCCGGCGGTGCCGGTGGTTGTCAGTTGCAGGCGATGGCGATAGATCCCGCGCGATGCCGCGGGTGTGGAGATCAGGAAGTAGTCCGCGCTGCTCACGCCCGCAACGCTCGTGCTGCTGCCCCGGGTGTTGCCCCGGATGGTGCTGATGCTCGGCCCGAAGTCGACGGTGTTGGCCGTCGCCTTGGTGTTGTTGGGCTCGACCTCCACGAACTCCGAGACACCCGCGAGCGCCGGAACGATCGCAGGCCCGGCGAAAAGCGCCAGCGCCGCGGCCGACGCCAGCATCATCCGCCGCGCACCGTGCGCCCGGCCCGGGGTCGGATTGTCGGTCGGCGTCGAAGTGGCGAATCGATGAGCGGTCATGCCTGTCTCCTGTCAGCAATGGCACCTTCGGCCTGCGTCGGGCGGTGCGGATCGAGGGGGCGAGGTGCCCGCGGGCGCGCACGGCTTCCGTCGGTCGGCAACACTCGGCCCCACGCAGTATCGTCTAGCCTAAGCCGTCTCTCCGCGGCCCCGACCAAAAAGATCCCTTCTCAGGCCCGAGAATCCACGAAGACCCGGGCAACCCCGCACCCAGGACGCGACCTGACCACACGACCGCGGCAAAGGTGATACTCTGTCGCAAGTGCGCCGCTGCGCTCATTGGCACGTCGTCTTGGCAATAGCGGCACCCAAGCAGGATCCAACCATGGCGAAGATCGTCATCGCTTATCACTCAGGTTTCGGTCACACCAAGGCCATCGCCGAGCGCGTGCATGCCGGCGCGGCCGGGGTCAACGGCGTCGACGCGACGCTGCTCAATGTCGAGGAACTCCCGGCGCCGGGCGCCGACCGCAGCCTCGGCGGGCGATGGGGCGAACTCAACGCCGCCGACGCGATCATCTTCGGCACGCCCACGTACATGGGCGATGTGAGCTGGGTCTTCAAGCGGTTCATGGAGTACTCCAGCGGGATCTGGTTCGGCCAGGGCTGGAAGGACAAGATCGCCGCGGGCTTTACCAACTCCGGCGGGCTCAGCGGCGACAAGCTCCAGACGCTCCAGACGCTCATGGTCTTCGCCAACCAGCACTCCATGGTCTGGGTCAGCACGGGCGTGACGCCCTCGATCTACACCGGCGATGGCAAGGACCTCAACCGGCTGTCGTCCTTCTCGGGGCTCATGACCCAGGCCGATCAGGGCCCGCCCGACAAGACCCCGCCGCAGGGCGACCGCCTCAGCGGCGAGGCCTTCGGCGCGCGGGTGGCGCAGGCGACCAGGCGTTGGCTCGCGGGCAAGGCCTGACATTCGCCGGACCGGTCATCGGAATGCGGGCCTTGCCTCCGCGCTGCGCGGCCGCTGGTGCTCGCGTCATGCCGCGCTCAGGCGTCTACTCCGTCAGTCCGACATCCGCCGCGACCAGCGGCATGTTCGCGCGAACATCGCGCGCGAGCACCCGACCGACCACCTCCCCCACTCGCCATGGCTCCAGGCCCGTGCCGGGTCGCTTGAAGGTGATGTCCGCGCGCGTGAGCGTGCTGCCCGCGGGCATATCGCGCGCCGCGACGATCGACTGACGCGAAACAGCGCGGACATCGCGCTCCAGGTCGCTCAGTCGCTTTTCATGCGGCGCGGCCGCTCGGCGGGACACGACCTCCTCGTGTCGCGGGTCGCCCGGCTCGCGCATCAGACGCCAGGCCTGGCGAGCCAGTTCGACATACCTGCGAAACTCTCGCGGCTCCAGACTCGCGGCGTGGTCCGGGCCCGCCGCTGATTTGTCGAGCGTCAGGTGCTTCTCGAGCACGCAGGCGCCGCTCGCGACCGCATCCATGGCCGTCTCGGGCACGCTCGTGTGGTCGCTGTAGCCCACGGGCACATCCAGCGCGTGCGCCAGCGCGACGATGCCGCCCAGTTCGGCGCGATCGACCGGCGTTGGGTAGCTCGACACGCACTGCAGAACACAAAGCCGATTCCGCGCGGGCTCGAGCCACTCCACCGCACGCAGCACCTCGCCCATGGTCGCGGCGCCGGTCGAGACGATCATGGGCCGACCGGTGGCGATGAGCGCATCCAGCAGCGGACGGTGGATGATGTCGGGGCTTGCGGTCTTCAGCGCGTGCCAGGGCAGACGCATGGCCTCTTCGACGAGCTCGACGCTGAAGCAGGTGACGATGGCGTGAACGCCGCGGACCAGCGCACGCTGCACCACCGGGCCCATCTGCGAGACGCGCAGTTCCAGTCGGCGGAGCATCTCCAGCGGGTCGGTCTCGCCGGCTTCCTGCTGATAGCCGGCCAGGCGCGAAGCCCGGCTCATCAGCAACTCGGCCCGGAACAACTGGAGCTTGACAGCGTCGGCGCCGGCGTCGGCCGCGGCGTCGACCATCGCCACGGCGCGGTCGACCGAGCCGTCGTGATTCACGCCCAGTTCGGCGATGACGTACGGCTCGGACTCATGAGAGATCACACGGTCAGCGATGCGCACGCGGACGGTCCTTTCGCTTCGGATTCCCTCGCGGCGTCGATCCGCCACGCTCACGCGTGCGGCGCGTTGCCTCACGCAGCTTCGCACCGGCGACGAGCACGTCCGACTCCTCGTCGATGTCGACAACACTGCCCTCGGGGTTGATCACACCCAGACGCTTGAGGCCGAAGAACGCGTGCGGCCCGGGGCGAGCGCTGGGCACCTGCAGGAAGAGTGATCGGCGTGTCACGACGATCACGCCGCCATCGGGGATGTACGCCGGCGGCAGATCCTGTCGGCGAAACACGCCGCCGTTGAGCACGAGCCCCTCCCACGGCGCGACGGTGCCGTCGGGTCGCATGCGCGCGGTCCACATCGGGTGGTTCTTGCCGACGGGCTGGTAACTCTGCACGCTGTCGGCGTTCTGGCTGCGCCGGCGCAGCATCGCGACGGCGCGATCGATCAGGCCCTCCGGCCGCACGGGCACGTTCGCGTACAACAGGACGATCGGGGTCTTCGGCGCGAGCGGGCGCCCCGCCGCACGCTCGATCGACTCGATCGCGTGGCGAGCCGCGGAGTCAACGGTCGCGCGATCGCTCGCCAGGTCGGGCGGTCGCTCGACCACCTCGCACCCGGCTCGCCGGGCGATGCGCGCGACGACGGGCGCATCGGTGCTGACGATGACGCGTGAGACGCTCTCGGCGCTCCTGGCCGCGTCGATGGTCCACCAGACGCACGCGCGCCCCGCGATGCGACGCCAATTCTTCCCGGGCACGCCCTTGCTGCCCGCGCGCGCAAGAATGACCGCGATCGCGTCGGGTCGGGCGCTGCTCGTGCGGCGTGCTGGTCCGCGTGGCCGGCTCACAACGCTGCACTCCGCCGCGCGACAAGGTCCGCCCACTGCCGCCTGGCATCGACACCGGCAAAGAGCACGCCGGGCTCGCCCACGACGGACAGATCGGGCTCGAGCGCAAGTTCGCCCAGCGCAAGGCGCGTCCGGGCCAGCCGCGGCAAGGCCAGCGGCATGATCCGTTCATCCGGCAGCGGGATGTCGTCGCGCCCGCGCGGATCGATCACGGCATGACCGAGCGAGAGCAGAGCGCCGTCGTACCACGCCTCGAGTCGCTCGTACACCGCATCGCGCCGTGTGATCCGCGGGACGACCCAGAGCGGCCCGCCGACACCCGTCTGCTCTGCGCGACGCATCGCGTTGACCGCCCGCTCGAGATTGTCGCGCAGACGCGCGAAGCCGCCGTCGGCATCGCGCGGGTTCAGGCGTGCGTAGGTCGCCGAGTCGTCGGCGATGGTCTCGACGCTCAGGATGTCCGGCGCGCTCTCGATCAATCGTTCGGCAGCGTCTGGCGCGGCGGTCAGCCTCGTGCGCACGTGGACCGCGATGTTCATCGATCGCAGTCCTCGTATGAGTTCCGGCAGGGACTCGTGCTCGCATCGTGCATCGCGCAGCGTGACGGCCCGCACGCCCAGAGACTCGCACAGACTCGTGATCAGGGCCGCGTCGGCTCGTCGATGATCGCGCACAAGTTCCACGCGAAGGTGCGTCGGCGCATCGGGCACGAGCGTGCGCTGCACGCTTGCTACATCGGCGAGGGTCGCCGCCGCGGGATCGATGCCGACCTGGCGCAGCGCGCGGTCGATCAACGCGACACGCTCCGCGTCGGTGATGCTCCACCGCATGTCGCGCACGGCGGGATCGACGCCGACACACAGCGTGCGTGCGATCGGGTCCATGACCGGCGCGACCGGCACATATGCGAGCATCGCGCCGATCGTCGAGTGCATCATCGATCGCTCGCGAGCGATGTCAAAGTCGCGCGTGAGTGTTCGCGAGAGGACCACGCCCGCCGCGCCGGGCCCGGCCTGCGAGAAAACGATCTTGTGAGCCGCGGCCTGCTCGCGATGGCGCTCGACGAGTTCGGCGCAGAGAACCGGATCGATGTGGGCCCACGAGGCGCCGACGACAAGCAGTGCATCCGCGCCGCGTCCGTCGCGCGTGAGCGTGTCGAAGACCTCCAGCAATGCCGGCGGGTGGACAACTTCGTCGTAGCAGGTCAGGTTCGCCAGACCGCCGCGCCAGCAGTCGCGTGCGAACGCGCGCGCCGCGGCGACGCGACGCGCACTCAGCGGCCCGACACGCGGCCGGGGCGACGCGGCCCGAAGCACCCGAACACCACGATGCCGCGCCAGATCGCGCACGCGATCGATGGCCGCCTGGTTCCCCGGCGCGATCGGCTCGCCCGAGGCGGCACCATCCCCGGTCATGTCCAGCCCGGTCATGTCCAGCAGTACAACGTCCGCGATGCCGGCGACTCGCCCAAGGCGCTCCATGGTGCGTGCGACAAGTTCGGGCGGCTCATGCCCGAGCATCACCGCGACCGCGGCGACGCGGGCCGGGCCGGTGCTGATGCTCGCGCTCGGGCTCGTTTCGCTCTCGCGGACCGGCTCGGCCGCGGGAAGCGGATCGCGCGTTCGCGGCGGCGCACCATCGAGGACGCCCGCGGCCTCTCGCAGCATCGTCGCCAGCGCCTCGCCCGCATCGGCCAGCCACGTCACGTTCACGATGTCGCGGTCGATCTGTCGCTTCTGCGCCTCGATCGGCGAGAGGTCCGTCGCCAGATTGATCGCCCGGTCGGCACGGAGCCTGTTGAACGCGCCGGTCTGGTTCAACCGCTCGATCAGCCGGAACGCCTCGCTGCGCGACTCGACCTTCGCACGGATGGACATCACGCGGTCGATGAGGCGATTGACGCGCTCCTGATCGTCGTGATGTTCGCGCATCTGCTCGAGCAGCGCGCGGGCCTCGCGGCTGTGAGTCGCGATGTTCGTCACATCCCTCGCAAGGCTCAGCAGCCGCTCACGAACTCGCGCGCTGCGGGAAGCGCGATCGAAGTCCGGCACGAACGGCGGATCATCCAGCACGCCGCCGGATGAGCCCTCGCTCGCGGCGGCGTCGGCGCCGGCGATGCTGTCGATCAGTGCATCGAGGTCGATGTTCCCCGCGAGCGTCGCGGATGCCGAGTTGCGCGCACGCTCGGCGCGGGCCAGTTCCGCGTCGATGACCTCGCCGAGTCTGGCGGGCGTGGTGCCGGCCTTGAGCACGCCGCCCTCGGTCGCGTCGATCACGCGCATGCCGCGCTCGCTGTCACTGAGGAACATCGCCTGGAACTGCACCAGATAGCTGTTCATCTGCTCGTCGCTGTAGATCGGCCGGCCCAGCACATCGGTGCCCTTGCGCAGGAGCGAGCGCATGCGCATGATGCGCTCGTGCTCGAACATCTCCAGCGTTCGGAACTCGCCGAGTTCCGGCGCCCAGGTGTCGTGGATCGCCGCGCCAGAGCCGTAGTACTGCCCGTCGGTAAAGCCGAGATCCTGCCCGACGAGCACGACGGGATCGCAGCCCAGGTGCCGCGCGAGGAAGTACGCCAGGTGCGCGACGGTCGCGCCGGCGGAGATCGCGCCCATGTCACGCACGAGTCCCGGGCCGAGCACCTCGTCGAGGAACTCATCGCGCGCACAGCGGATCACGCCGGGGAACGCCCGCGTGACGGCGGGGTTGACCTTGGCCTCGGCCACGAGCGTCACGCCGCGCACGTCGTCGGCGGTCAAACCCTCGTAGAAGCGTCGCGAGATCTCGTGATAGTCCAGCGCGGTGACGTAGTGAGGCCGGATGCCGCGGGCGAGCAGTTGCCGCAGCACGGTCTGCACGGCGATGATGACAAACCGCTCGCGCACCCCGGGCCGGGCCAACTGCTCGATGTTCCGCGCCAGCGACGGGCCGGCGCTGACGATGATCGCGGGCTTGCCCGCGCAGCGTCCGCGAAGATCGGCGATGCCGCCGCCCAGGGCGTAGTGGTCGATGTTCTGCGAGCTGTTGCGCAGCGTCGTTTCCGTCTGCACCAGCGTCGTGGCGACAACCGTGCGGACCGACTCGAGCACCCTCGTGAACGTGCGCGCGAACCGCGATGCGGCATCACCCAAACGCGTCTGACTCGCCGGGTGCTCGAGTGTGAGCGTCCCCATGACCAGCGCGCTCTCGCACTGCTCGACCTGGCGCGCAAGGCCAGCCTGATCGTGCGCATCGTGAACAAGAATCAGGTTGCACGAGGCGAGCCACGAGGTCATGTCGATCCGGCCCATCACCTCGCGCAGGAGCGCCACATCCGGCTCGTGCACGATGACCACGCCCGTGCGGCCAAGCCGCCGCGCCGCGCGCTCGACATGATGCCCCAGCCCGAAGCCGTTGATGACCACCGCCGCGTGCTTGGCCGGATCGAGCGCGGCGACGAGCGCATCGGCCTCCTGCCCCGGCGAGTACCGCGAGGCCAGACTCAGCCGCGTGCCCGGTGCGGGCGCGATCGCCCCCGTCACCAGCCCGTCGCGCGCGATGGCAAAGGTCAAGCCCGCAACGGCGGGAGCCGTACGAATCAAGCCGACGATCCTGGTGTTGCGCCCCACCGCCCTGCCGCCGCTGGTTGCCCCGGGCACCGCGCCCCCCGAGGCGAGCACCGCGGCGAGATTTCGCTCCAGCAGCACCGGATCAAACGTCGGCACCGAGGCCGATGGGCCGAGGCCCGCCCCGCCGGCGGCGTCGAGGGGTGGATGGCTCGGCGAAGAGACTCCGGGCGAGGTCGTTGGCGGGCTGATGGTCACCGTCGGCTCCTGCGATCGCGGACACTGGCGCGCGGAATCCCCCACCGGTTCATCGGTTCCCGGACCGGGGCGGGTTCAGGATGGTCCGGGAATGGGTGTGAGACTGGGGATGAACTGTGGATTTCAGCCTTTGGGGCTTGTTCTTTGGACAACCTCAGAATCAGCCAAAAAGGCTTATATCTCTGCGATGATCGGCGATGGGTCGACGCGGGGAGAATGGGTCGAGCCCGGGATGGGGATGATGTGTGTACAACAAAGTCCGAACGTTTGGTCAGGGTTGATTCGCGGGACGGGGTTGGTAAGATTGTCCCCCACTCGGCACCAGCGAGCGGCGGTCTGCGTGCGCACCGAGCGCGTGGATTGGAAAACCTGGCCGCTGTAGCTCAGTGGTAGAGCGCATCCTTGGTAAGGCTGAGGTCACGGGTTCAAATCCCGTCAGCGGCTCTGTTGGAATGGGACGGGGCGGGTCGGGGGTCGATCTGGCGGAGCCGGATCGGGCGAAGACGACGGGAAGGCGGCGACGCAGGTCGCCAAGAGTCCGGATCGCGCCAAAGATGAAGGTATAGTCGTTCGCGTCGGCGCGTGCCGACGGAGCGAGACGGGGCCGGTCGTTTGCCGGTGCCGACATGTTTCAACGTCCGAAGCCCGACCGGGGCGCAACGACGGACGAGCACTTTCCGGAGCGGCATCGGCGCAGGCCGGTGACGGATCTGGGACAGCAACTGGAGAACTGGTCATGGCCAAGGGCGTATTCAATCGAACCAAGCCGCACGTCAACGTCGGGACCATCGGTCACATCGACCACGGCAAGTCGACGCTGACGGCCGCGCTGTCGGCGCGGTCGGCCGTCAAGAACGGTCAGACCCCCAAGACGTACGCGGAAATCACCAAGGGTGGTACGGTCCGTGACGCGAACAAGACGGTGACGATCGCCTCGTCTCACACCGAGTACGAGACCCCGTCGCGTCACTACGCTCACGTCGACTGTCCGGGCCACGCCGACTACGTCAAGAACATGATCACCGGCGCCGCCCAGATGGACGGCGCGATCCTGGTGGTGTCGGCCGCCGACGGCCCGATGCCGCAGACCCGCGAGCACGTGCTGCTGGCCCGTCAGGTCGGTGTGCCGTACATCGTCGTGTTCATGAACAAGGTCGACCTGGTCGACGACCCGGAGCTGCTGGACCTGGTCGAAGCTGAGATCCGCGACCTGCTGAGCAAGTACGGCTTCCCGGGCGACAAGACCCCGGTGGTCCGCGGCCAGAGCAAGGCGGCGCTCGAGAACCCCAAGGACGACGCGGCGTGCAAGCCGATCGACGACCTGTTCGCGGCGCTGGACAGCTACATCCCCGAGCCGGTCCGCGAGGCCGACAAGCCCGTGCTGATGGCGGTCGAGGACGTGTTCTCGATCAAGGGCCGTGGTACGGTCGCGACGGGCCGCGTCGAGCGTGGCACGCTCAAGGTCGGCGACGAAGTCGAGGTTCTGGGCATCAAGAAGGAAGCCACCAAGACGGTCGTCACGGGCGTTGAGATGTTCCAGAAGACGCTGGATCAGGCTCTGCCGGGCGACAACGTCGGCGTGCTGCTCCGCGGCATCGACAAGGACGGCATCGAGCGTGGCCAGGTCATCTGCAAGCCGGGCTCGATCAAGTGCCACACGAAGTTCAAGGGCGAGGTCTACGTCCTGAGCAAGGAAGAGGGCGGTCGTACGACGCCGTTCTTCTCCGGCTACAAGCCCCAGTTCTACTTCCGCACGACGGACGTGACCGGCAGCATCAAGCTCCCGGACAAGGTCGAGATGTGCATGCCCGGCGACAACGTTCTGGTCGAGGTCGACCTGGGCGACAAGCCGGTCGCGATGGAGAAGGGTCTGCGTTTCGCCGTCCGCGAGGGTGGCCGTACCGTGGGCTCGGGCGTTGTCGCTGAGATCATCGCCTGATTGAGTTTGGCATCGGCTTGAGACATTCAGCAGCGGGCGCCGTCGGGCGGGATGGATGGGCAGAGGCCCTGAAGACCGCTTGAACACGACGGGACGCTACGATCAGAACCCCACCGGCCCATCGGGAACCCCCGATGGGCCGGCTTTGTCAGACGAGCAGTATCTTTTTCCTTCGCCCAACGGCGCGGGGCGTGTCCGGACCGGCATGGTCCGGCCCACGCCACGAGAATGAATCGGAGATTGAATCATGGCCAAGAGCAAAGCCGCCGCCCGTGAGTATGTCTGGCTCCAGTGCTCGGAGTCGGGCGACCTGAACTACCGCACGCAGATCAACACCAAGGGCGGCATCGCCGAGAAGCTCAAGGAAGGCTTCATGAAGTACTGCCCGCGCCTGCGTCGCCACACGCTGCACAAGATCAAGCGCAAGTAATCCGCGCATCGCCCGCATGGTTCGGCTCCGCGCCCCGTCGGGGTTCTGCGCGGCCGGCGTGTCGGCGATCGTCGGACGTCGGACGTCGGAACAACGTACGCCGGTAGCTCAATTGGTAGAGCAGCGGATTCCAAATCCGCAGGTTGCGGGTTCGATTCCCTCCCGGCGTGTTGAAGGTTTCTGAATCCGGGGCTCTCGATCCGCGTCTTTCGGTGTGGCGGCCGTCGCCTTCCGGGGGCCATGCGGATCTCGGCCTTCATCACCGCCCCCGCCCCATCGGCCCTCGGGGTGCTCCGGGCACCGCGACGACAACGGGGCACTTACTGGAACGTTCATGGCACTGGGCATTTACAAGTACGGTCAGGGTTACTGGGTCCGTGTGCTCACGGCATCGCTTATCGGCATCGCGGCGCTGGCCGCGGGTCTGTGGTCGATGAAGCAGACGACCCTGGCGATCGACGCGTTTGTTCCCAAGTCCGTGCTGAGCGTGACGCTGGAACTCGATCCCGCTGCGACGGAGGTTGCCGGCGGCACGAGCGTGATCCTGCTGGGCACACCGCGCGCCGGCGAGGCCGCGGCACAGGTCGGCACCGCGACACTGCTGGACACCGTCCGCCCCGGCGAGCGCAGCGGACGGCTGGGCTCGATCACCTACGCCGGCACCAACACTCAGGCGGAGATCGCCAGCATCACGCTGAGCGACGGCAAGCCGCTCGGCAACGTGCTGCAGCGCAACGCGCAGACCGCGGTCGAGCCGATTTATGTGCAGGGCGCGGTGCTGTCGTTGTTCGTGATCATCGGCACGGTGCTGGCGTACTGGCTCGTGGCGGTCAAGCCCGGATCGGTCGAGTTCCTGATCAACACCGACTACGAGATGAAGAAGGTCAACTGGTCGACGCGACGCGAGATCCGCGGCAGCACGGTGGTGGTGGTGCTCGCGTTCTTTGCCATCGGCGCGGCGCTGTTCCTGTTTGACATCATCTTCCAGAGTTTCTTCCGGCTCATCAACGTGATGCCGAGCTGATGCGGCCCGGTGCGCCACCGGCGCACGAGCGTGCCGCGATGCACCGCCGCGGGGATCGATCCGCAGACGACCAGAACGAGGCCAGCGGGCCCGAGGACCACATGAGCGAGCAGCAGAACACCAACGCGGGCACGACCACCAACAGCGCGGCGGCCGACGCCGCGGCGGCGACGCCGGCCTCGCCCATGGCCAAGGCCATGAGCAACGCGTACGCGTCGACCAGCGACCCGATGACCAAGGAAGGGATGAGCTGGTGCGTGCTGCGTGTGGCCAGCAACAAGGAAACCAGCGTGCGCGACACGCTGCTGCGCAAGGTGCAGATCGAGAAGATGGAGCACCTTGTCTCGCGCATCCTTGTGCCCACCGAAAAGACCAAGACCATCAAGGGCGGCAAGCAGAAGGTCACCGAGACCAAGCTGTACCCCGGGTACGTCTTTGTCGAGATGAAGCTCGAGGACGACAAGCGCATCCCGCAGGACGTGTTCTTCCTCATCAAGGAGACCACGGGCGTGGGCGACTTTGTCGGGACAAAGGGCTTCCCGACGCCCATGAAGCCCGTCGAGATCGAGAAGATGCTCGCGGCCAGCCTCCGTGTTGATGAGCAGCCGCAGATCAAGCTCGTCTTCGAGAAGGGCGAGGCGGTCACGATCAAGGAAGGCCCGTTCCAGGGCTACGAGGGCACCGTCGACGAGCTCATCCCCGAGAAGGGCCTCGTTCGCGTGCTGGTGACCATCTTCGGTCGCCAGGCCCCGGTCGAACTCGAAGAGTGGCAGATCGGCAAGACCGACGAGCAGTAAGCGGCCGCGCCGGGTTCTTGGAGCGCGTTGGCGCAATATCGGACCCGTGCCCCCTTCGCCGATCCGCATCGACCAGCCGTATTGCTTGTTGGCAAGGGTCTTCGCCGTGGGCACCTGTCCTCAGCGATCCGAATTCCCGCACACCCGATTCAGCGCCGGGCGAATTCTACCGATATGTCCAGCAACGTCGTCGCGAACCCATGCGACGCTCGTCGGAGCATTTCGGTGCACACCAGACGGATCCAAACCGGACTCGGTCGGGCGGTCATCGTCGCCTACTTCATCGCGCTCTTGACGGGGATTGCGTTGGTGCATCGCGCCTCGGCGGTTTCCGGACCGACCAACGGCTCTCCAGCACAGTGGCCCGGCTCGAACGCTCTCACGCTCGCAGCGGATGCTCCGACACTGCTCATCTTCGCGCACCCGCGATGCCCATGCACCGAGGCAACACTGATCAATCTTCGGTCGATCGCCGCGGCCGAACGGGCGCGCGTCGTCCTGATCATTTCCGGCCCGGCGGCGCGGGTTCAGGCCAGCGATGACGAGCGCAGGCTCCTCGAGAACGCCCGCGCGGACATCGTAACTCGCGATCCGGATGGCGCTGAGGCCGAGCGCTTCGGCGTCCTTACCAGCGGGCACGTTCTGGTGTATCGCCAAGACGGCACGAGAGCATTCTCGGGCGGCATCACACCGATGCAGGGACATCGGGGAGCGTGCGATGCGCTGGAGCGGCTCTCCCGGTCGCTCAAGTACGAGCGGGTTCCAGCGGACAAAGGGGCGACGATGGGCGACCTTCCCGTCTATGGATGTCCGATTTTCAGCGCGTGCGATTCGATCTGCGGCGCCCCGGCGGGGCCGCAGATCTGTAAGGACGCCGAACTCAAGCAGCGAGGTCCTCAATGACGACGTCGACCATTCAGACTTCCGGCATCAATGGCGTTAGCGCCACGGATGCTCCGGGCAACGCGGGCGGAGCGGCATCCGGCGGACGCGACGAGCAGGTCGCCGCGATGTTCACTCGTGAATTGACCAGCGGCTATGCGCGGTCGGACCGGCTGCTGGGGGTGGTTCTGCTTGCCGAGTGGCTGCTGCTCATCGGCGTGTCGCTCCTGTGGACGCCGCGGACGTGGATCGGGCAGGAGTCCAGCACGCACGCGCACGTACTGGCGGCGGTGTTCATCGGCGCGCTCGCGGCGGTGCCCGGCTTTGCACTCTCGAGGATGATGGCTGGCGCACTGATGACCCGGGTAGCGATCGGCGCGGGACAGGCCGCGCTGGTCGGTCTGTACATCATGCTCATGGGCGGGCGCGTCGAGGCGCACTTCGCGGTGTTCGTGTCTCTGGCGGTGCTGATGGTCTACCGCGACATGTGGCCGATTCTCGCCGCGGCGGGGATCACCGCGGCGGACCACCTGCTGCGCGGACTGTTCATTCCCAGAACGATCACGGGCGCGATCGATGGGAGCGTGCTGATCGTGCTCGAGCACGCGGTGTATGTCGTCGTGCAGGTCGGTTTCCAGTCTCTGTGTATTCGGAGCATGAGGCAGAGCGTGCGCTCGACGGTGGAGCGCGAAGTCGATGCGGCGGCTCAGCACGCCGCGCTCAGCCAGGGCGTTCGTGCGCTGGCACGAGACCTTGAACTTGTACAGACCCGCAACGACCTTCGTGTGGACATCGGCAGGAATCTCGACGGGAAGCTGGGCGAGCTTGCTCAGAGCATCTCCCGCTGCCTGGGTTCGCTCGGCGGGATCATCTCTGAGGCGTCGGGCACATCCCGCCAAACCGCGGCATCTGCAACGGAGATGGCGTCCTCCGCCGAGGAGCTCTCCCGCAGCGTAACGCTCGCCTGCAAGCAACTCTCCGACGCGTCATCGACGGCGCACCGCGCCGCGACCGAGGCCCACACCGGCGCAAACGTGGTATCCGAGAGCATCGCGTCGCTGGATCAGATCGGTGAGGCACTGAGCAAGAGCGGCAAGTCGGTCGACGGCTTGCTCGGGCACAGCAAGCAGATCGCCGAGGCGACGCAGCTCATTCAGGACATCAGCGATCAGACCAATCTCCTGGCACTCAACGCTGCGATCGAGGCGGCCCGCGCAGGCGAACACGGGCGGGGCTTCGCGGTGGTCGCGGATGAGGTCCGCAAGCTCGCCGAACGCACCGTGACCGTGACGCACGAGATCTCCAAGAGCATCGGTCAGATGGGCGGTCAGACCGAGCAGGCGGCCCGCGAGTTGCGACAGGTGCGTGAGCTGGCCGATGCCTCGCGTCAGCAGTCAGCCGGTGCCAAGCAGCGGCTGGACGCGATCATTCATAACACCGAGCAGATGCGGGCGCGGATCGAGGAAGTCGGTAGCGCCGTCAATCAGATGGCCGAGGCGGGAGGACAGGTCGCTAGCGTGTCGGTCGATGTCTCCAAGCAGGCGGAACTGCTCGACGGACTCATGCGGCGTTTCACGGTGTGAGTATTCTCAGACCGGGCATCCGGCAAAAAACGCGGCGAAGAACGCGCTGAAGTCCCCGTTGTCGATCATGCCGTCGGGGCCGCCGCCCTGATCGATGGTCAGGCCATCAGTGTCGGCAATGTCCGCGGCGATGCGCGAAGGGTCTTCACTCGCGGCAAAGAACGCACCGAAGAACGCGGTGAAGTCGCCGTTGTCGATCGCCCCATCAGGCCCGCCGCCCGCCTGCGAGGTCAGTCCATCGGTGTTGGCGATGTCCGCTGGCGAGCACGCGCCGGTGCATGCTGCCGGGGTGAATCGGAGCATCGCCAGTGTGGTGGTGACCGTGCCGCAGGGGTTCGTCACCGTGCCGCCGAAGTTGACGTCCCGCGGCGGGAGCCCGACGCCCGCGACGATGTCCGAGATGTGCAGCGTGTTGGTCGCCGCACCCGAGATGAGCATCGAAGTGCCCGAAAGCGGGTCGACGAACGGTCCGTCGCTGAGCGGCACGAGCTCGCCGGTCGTCGGCGAGATCTCAACCACCCATCGATACTCGAGATTCACCTGCCCGCCGCCCGGTGCCTCGGCATCGAACGTGAAGGCGACGACGCCGGGTGATGTCGGGCATGCGGCGCGACCGATCGGGTCGGAGATGATCCGCGGCGTGCTCGGACACGGAACATTGCGGATGAGAAACGCACGCGAAAGGCCCAGAAGTGAGCCGGTGGCGACGATCGCCGAGCCGTCCTGGCTGATGTCGGTCGCGGAGATGAGTGTGTATCCGCCGAGCGATGCACCGAGAGACGTGAGGTAGTTCGTCAGGTCGACGGTCCCGATGCTCGTGTTCCAGAGCAGCGCTCGACTGTTGTTCACGGCGATGGAGTACGAGCCGACCGCGGCTTTGCCGTCGCCGTTGACGGCGTCGGCCGACGAATCGAGTCCGCCCGCGGGGACTCCAAGGTTCACCATGCCGCCGGCGCTGGTCCAGCGGAACGCGCGTTGGCCCGAGCCGATCCACGTGCTGGAGCCGACGATGGTGGTGTTGTCGGTGCTGCAGTCGTTAGCGCGAGCGTTGGTGCCGCCGGGAAGCGCGCCGAGATCCTGAACGATGGTCCCTGCGCTGAGCCATCGAACAGCGCGTATGCCTGCGCCGGACCAGCCGCTGGTGCCGACGATGATCGAGCCGTCGGGGCTGATGCCGAAGGCGTTGTTGCCGATGCTCAGTCCGCCGGGCAGAGCGGGGAGCAGTTGCAGACCCGCGCCGGCCCAGCGGAGCGCGGCCTGACCGCCGAAGCCGTTGTTGTTGCTCCAGCCGACGACGATGTTGCCGTTCGCGGAGATGCCGCGGGCAAGGCCGACGGTGCTCGATGGCCAGATGCCCAGGTTCTGCATTCCTCCGGCACTGGTCCAGCGAAAGAGCGAGTTGCCGCCATTACCCGCGACGGCGTTGCCGGTGGCAGCAATGGAGTTTGCGGCCGTCCACGGGCTGCCCAGCGGAGGCGGGCCAAGGTCGGTCATGCCGCCGGAAAGCGTCCAGCGGAACGACCGGCTGAAGCTCGTGGCCGTGTTGGCCGAACCGGAGACGGTCCAGCCGTCGGGTGTCAGTCCGCCCGCGCGCGACTCGGTGCCCGTGGGCAGCAGCCCGAGGTTGTAGACCGTCGGCGCGGCGATGGCCGGCACACACACGAACACACCCGAGGTGACCAGCGCGGGCACCGATAGCGACGCGGGGCGAACGCCGGCGAGGGCAAAGAGCGTGCGGGTTGAGCGGAGCATGGCAATCCCTTCTTGGCATCACGGCGGGCGGTCTGAGCGCGTGACGATGAGCTCGTGTCCTTGGGAGATGCTCGCGCTGGGGGCAGATCTTTCAGATCGAATAGTGCTGGGGGGTCGCGGGGCCACTTTTCGGACGTTCTGAGGGCCGACACTGTTGATTTTTGGTATATGTTTGTGCCATTTTATGACGATTGTGCCGTCTAAATGGTGGCAATCGTCCGATCGTGGGCTATTTTTGACACGTCGTCGGGATCGCTCCCGGTGGCGGTGTCGGGCCTCGAAAGGGGCAACAGCGCGGGAAGAAGGAGCAGCACCATGGCCTATGGGCACGTGGCGCGTCCTCGGCCTATGCCGAGGAACGCGGGATGGGTGTATGAGGATGAAGCCGACGGAGAGTCGACGCAGGCGGCCCAAGGCGCCGGTGCGTGGACGCAGGACCCGTGGGCAACGATGGGGTGCATGGGCGGCATGATGGGCCTGATCACGCTTTGCGTGATGCTCGTCGCCCGCGGGGCTCAGGAGACGATGGGCTCTGGCCACTACGCTCGTTCATGAGCGAGGTGTATCTCAACGGTCGGTTTCTCGATGAGCGCGAAGCGACGCTGAGCGTCGCCGACGCGGGCCTGCAGCACGGTGTGGGTGTTTTCGAGACGCTGCTTGGCGGTTGCGGGGATGCGGGCAACGGCGAGCAAGGCTGGGCGATGTTGCTGGATGAGCATGTCCAGCGGCTGGCGATGGCCGCGCACACGCTGGGCCTGGCAACGCTGAGCGATGACGGCATGAGCCTGGGCGGGATGCAGCTTTCGGGACTATCGCAGGCGATCCGCGAGACCGCGAGGCGGAGCGGTCTGACGCGTTGCCGGCTGCGGCTGACATTGACCGGCGGAGAGGTGAACCTGCTCCGACGAGCGCAGGGAGTTCAGAACGGGAGCCAGGGCGCGGCGTCGGGTGCGGGCGCTTTCGCCGGTACGGTGCTGATCGTGGCGAGCCCGGCGACGCAGTACCCGCAATCCGCACGCGAACAGGGCATTCTGGCGACGCTGGCCGACACGCGCGTCAGCCCGCTGGACATCATGGCGGGGCACAAGACACTGAACTACTGGTGGCGCCTGCGCGAACTTGGGCTCGCGGCGGGAAAGGGCGCGGGCGAAGCGCTGGTCTTCAGCGTGAGCAATCACCTCTCGGGCGGCTGCGTGAGCAACGCGATCCTTATCCGCAAGGGCGAGGCGCTCACGCCGATCGCGCGGGGAGAAGAGGGCCGCGTGGATGAGCAGGGGTTGATGACGCAGCACGCGCCGGGCGATGCGCCGGCGGATGAGGCACTGCGAGCCGAGGCCGTCGCCGCGGCGAGCGCGACGCAGCCGGGCCGAAGGCCGGGGGTGTACCTGCCGAGCCCGACACTCTCGGGCATCACGCGCGCGTGGGCGATTCAGGAACTCGCGGGCATGGGCGTGCTCACGCGTCGGCGCATGGTGACGATCTCGGATGTGCTCGAGGCCGATGAGGTGATGCTGACCAATTCGAGCTGGGGCGTGCTGGGCGTGTCGCGCGTTGAGGGCGCGACCATCGGAACAGGTGCGGCGGGCGCCATCACGAGAGAGTTAACCGCACGCTGGGAGCGCGCGGTGGAGCTTGGAAAACTCGGTGGGATCTAGCGCAAGCGAACCCGCAGCGACCCGGCGACGCTTCGGCCAACGGACCATGGGGATGTCGGACGACGATCTCAGACCCCCAGAGACACACCCACGGGCTGCGGGCGGACCTGGTGCGTGGGGGCGATGGAAACGCCCAGAGGCACGCGCTTGCCGCCGGCGGGGGGCAGGCCTTCTTCGTCGATGTGCTTCTGGATCGCCATGATGCCCTCGAGCAACTGCTCCGGACGGGGAGGGCAGCCGGGGACGTAGACATCGACGGGGATGAACTGGTCAACGCCCTGCACCACGGCGTAGGTGTCGAACACGCCGCCGGTGCTCGCGCACGCGCCCATGCTGATGACCCACTTGGGCTCGCTCATCTGCAGGTAGATGCGCTGCAGAACGGGCATCATCTTGGTGCTCACGCGGCCGGCGACGATCATCAGGTCGCTCTGGCGCGGGCTGAATCGCACGGCCTCGCAGCCGAAGCGGGCCATGTCGTACCGCGAGCAGGCGGTGGCCATGAGTTCGATCCCGCAGCAGGCGGTCGCGAACGGCATTGGCCAGAGGCTCGAGCGGCGGGCCCAGTTGATCACCCGGCGCAACTGCGTGGTCACGAACGTGTCGGGCGGAAGAGCGGCTTCAAGACCCATGGTCGGCTTCCCTGCGGGGCATGGCCCCTGCTGCATTCATCGGCGATGATCCGCACCCGCGTGACGCCGTCCAACACGGGCCATGCGGGGGTTGGTGGGCAGGACTCGCCGCTGGAGACTGTAGTCGGCACGCGGCGGGCGGACCTGAAGACAGCCCGGCGTGCCGCGGTTATTCGGACTTTGTCCGGACTCCCGGTATGCGTTACGGGCGGTCGCGGAAGATCTGGCGATCGATCCACCAGTCGGATTGATACGGCTCCTGGATCGTGTCGCGCGATGAATTGATGCCGGTCGAGCGGATCGTGCGCTCATAGCACCCGGCCGACGCCGATGCGAGCGCGGCGAGCACCATCATCGCCGCCAGCGAGAGCGGCGAGCGAGCCCCGTATCGGGCACTCGTGTTCGGGCGGGATGATCGGTCGATGGTCGACTGGGACATGGCGCGGCTCCTGCGACGGGATCAAACGAGGTCAGATGATAGTGCCAAAGCCCGCATCAGCGATCGGCATCAGCGGTCGGCGACGAGATCCGCGAGCGATCGCGTCCCGAGCGAAGCGAGGGCGGCGCGGCGCATGGTGACCAGCGCGTCGCCTTCGCTGCTGGAGCCCGGGACCGGCGTCTGCATGAGCGCGTGGCCGACTTCGAGCAGTTCGCGGAGCGAGACGTCCGATGGTGGGCGGGCGAGGGCGTATCGCGGGTCGCGCCCTGGCTGGCTGATGGTGTGCAGCACGCCGCGATCCTGAAGTCTGCGAGCGATCTGTCGGCAGACGACCACATCCAGCCCGGTGCGCTGGGCGATGGCGTCGGCGTCGAGGGCCTTGCCCCGGGCAAAGGCCCGCGCCACGGCCGCGGCGACGGAGATGGCGCTGGACGCATCGGCCGAGACTGGCGCAAGGGACCTCGCACCGCCCAACGCCGCGACGGCGCGGACGAGCGCGCCGCTGCGCAGGGCTCCGTGCTGGATCAGCGCGGTAGTGCGCACACCGACGAGCACGATGACCCACGTGACGTAGATCCACATCAGAAAGATCGGCAGCAGCGCGAGCGATCCGTACAGGGTCTTGAAGCCGGCATGAGCGAGGTAGAGGCTGAAGCCATACTTGGCCAGTTCCAGGAGCATGCCGCCGACGAGCGCGCCGTAAAACGCGGGCAGGGGCTTGACCCGTGTGTTGGGCAGAGTGAGATAGAGGACCCAGAGAAGGCCGCCGGTGACGAGCACGGTGGTCGCGTACCCGGCGAGAACGACCAGACCGCTGGCCAGGCCGATGCTGCCGCCGCTTACGCCGTCAACGATCTGGCCTCCCTGTTCGGCGAGGCTCTGGGCGAGCCTGCGGAACTGCTCGCCGATCATGAAGCTCGCGGCGACCAGCAACGGGCCGAGGGAGATCATGAGCCAGTACTGCATGAGTTGCTGGCGAATTGGGCGGCCGCGCGAGACACCGAACAGGGCGTTGAAGGAGCGCTCCATTTCCATCATGAGGCTGATGGCGGCGTATGCGAGCGTCAGAACGCTGACCAGGCCGATGCCGGTGAAACTGATGGTCCCGACTTTGCCGACGACGGTGTCGAGCCATGCCTGAAGGTCAAATGAACTCTCGGCGGAGTTGGTCGCCAGAACCTGCGAAAGGCCGGTCTGATCGAGCAGGCGGGCGAGGATGTCGCGGACGAGTGTGGCGCGATCCTGGAACAGGCCCAGGATCAGCATGCCGATGAACAGAAGGGGGATGAGCGAGAAGATCGTGCGGTACGCCAGTGCCGCGGCCATGATCGGCACGGTGTCGTGCCCCGCCCAGAGCAGGAGCGTCTGCACGATGCCCGGGCGCGACGCGACGGAGCGCTCATCGGCGCGAGCGGAGGCCGCGTCGGTCGCGTCGGCCGGGGGCGCTGCGCCGGCATCGGCGGACGGATCCACGACTCCGGGCGCGGGCTCGCCCGGCAACGGGCCGCCCCGCGTGCTGGTGTCAATCGTCGTCAAGGGCTTCATCTCCGAAGTCATCATCGCGCGGCGCTCGAGCGCGCGGGGTCTGCTCCGCAGCGGAGTCATCCGTCGCCTCGCCGGCGGGCGCACCCGCGCTGCTCTGGGCGCGCAGCCGCTCTCGCTCATCGGCACGCCGACGGGCGGGGGGCCGGCCATCGAGCCCGACACTTCTGCGGAGCGCGCCGATCTCGCCCGGTCGCAACTCCCGCCAGTCGCCCAAGGCAACCTCGCTGAGTTTCAGCGGGCCGAGGGCGACCTGAGACATCTTGACCACTCGGCAGCCGCAGCGCTGGAGCATGAGTTCCAGTTCCGCCAGTTTCGGATCAACCAGCGTGACATCGAGCACGGACTTTGCTCCGCCGACTCGCCCCGGCATCGCGCGGTTGGTCGCGCCGACAAGCCGGCGCGGGTCGACACGGCGCGAGCCGGGCCGGGGCGTGCTCGCGGCTGAAGACTGATCCTGCTGGGCGCGGTCGTCGGCATCGAACGCGTCGCTGCCTTGGGCGATGATCCCGCCGCGCTGCTGCTCGATGAGTTCGACCTCGACCGGCGGCACTTCCGACGCGTTGACGCGCTTTCGCTGGGCGGCGCGGCGCTGGGCGCGGTCGAGCATGACGCGAAGATCCTCGACGACCTTCGCATCGATCTGCCCGCGGACCCAGAGTCGATAGGTCCGCAGCGTGCCGAAGCTCGGATGGGTCAGGCGGTGGGCCAGGTCGCCGTCGTTGGTCAGCAGCACGAGCCCGGTGGCATGAAAGTCCAGGCGGCCGACCGGGAACACGCGGACCGACGGACCTTCGCCCTCGGCCGTGATCGCCGGGTGGCGGACCAGGTCCATGACCGTCGTGCGCTCGGGCGCATCGGCGGCCAACGCGTCGTAATCGCGGATGGCGGTCATCACGCGCTCGGGCTTGTTGACCAGGATGTACATCAGCCGCGCGGGCCCGGCGAGCACAGGCCCGGAATCGCGGGCGCTCTTGCCGCGGCGAGCGCGCGCCAGCGAGAGCGTTCGCCCGTTGACCGCGATGCGGTCCTGACCCGGCACAACGAAGATCGGCAGGCTGGAGACAACCCGGCCGTTGATCTCGACCTTTCCGGTGAGGATCAACTGCTCGCACGCGCGGCGAGAGGCCACGCCGGCATCGGCGAGCACGCGCTGGAGCCGCTCGCGCCCGGGGCCGGGGGTCGTCAGCGCGGGGTCAACGTCGCCGGCGTGAAAGGGCGCGGCATCGCGCCGGGCGGCGCTGAGTCGGCGTGCGCCACCACGGCCCTGAGCGGGGCTTGTGGCCGGGTTGGCCGGACGAGAACCGGAACGCGGTCCGGGCTCGCGATCCGCGGGCGCGGGGCCGGCCTGGGGGCGTGCGCTCGGGGCGGGCGAGCCCGCGTCCTGAGAGCCGCCGCGGCCCCGGTTGCGTCGAATCAGCGGTGTTTCGTCCATGAGACAAGCGTAGCGCCGGTGCGGGCGGGCCCCGTGCGGCCGCGGCTGCGATGGTGCGCGCTCAGGCGTCCTTGCGGCCGATCAGATCCATGAGCGGCGGCAAGTACGCGAAGGCATAGGGCAGTTTCGCGGACTCGTCCCACGACGCCAGCAGCGCGGCGCCGTCGCCGGTGGTCATCTGACCCGAGGCGATCATGCCGGGCAGAAAACCCTCGATCATGCAGCGAGGCCAGTGCCAGAGCGGCTCGCCCGGTCGGGCCAGACGCTGGTGAGAGTCCAGATGCGCGATCGTCAGCCCGGCCTCCACGAGCATCCGCGGCAGTTGCTCGATGACATCCGGGTCGCGCTGTGCGCCGCGGAACGATGCATCGAGCGCGGTGTGGAACCGGTCCATCGCCTCGCTCCGCGGGACCATGGTCGTGCCCCGGCGCAGGTTGACAAAGTCCTGAATCACCAGCCGGCCGCCCGGCTTGAGCATCTTGCGGGCACCGTCGATGATCGCTCGCGGGCGCGGCGGATAGGCGAAGAGCCAACGCGCAAAGACGACATCCACCTTGCCCTCGTGGTGCGCCAGCACGCCGGCAAGATCCTGCGCATCGCCCAGCACGCGCTCGACGTGCTCGAGCCTGCGGGCGCTGGCCTGCTCGCCGAGTTGTTTGAGAAAGTTCGGGTTCTCGTCCAGCGCGATAACCAGGCCCTCGGGGCCGACGATCTGCGCAAGATCCATCGTCGCGTGCCCCGGGCCGCAGCCAAGGTCCAGGACAACGTCGCCCGGATGAACGCCCGCGCGCTCCCAGAGCAGGTGGGCCGAGGCGGCCCACAGACGATGCTCGAGCCCGAGACGAACGGACTCGTCCGCCGCGGCCTTCGCGACAGCCTGCGCAACCGACGGACGCACCGTCTGCCCGCCCGCGGCCGGTTCGCTGCTCTTTCGTGCTCGGATCGTTGCGGTCATGGTGTCCTCTACTGTAGCGTTCGACGCTGGGCTGCACGCAGTTCCCAACCCGGCCACATTCGTCTTGTCGTAACCTTTGCTCGGTCGGATGCACGATCTTCGGCAGTCGCACACTTCTTCTTCTAGTCTTTCGGCATCCTGACCGATCTACACCATGGACCCTGAAGGTCCGACAACTCCCCGAATCGATCCAGACCACATCACCGGCCCCCGCCAACCGACCAAACGCCCCACATGCCACGCGAAATCCCTATCGGCAATGGCGACCTTCTGGTCACCTTCGACGCGCTCTACCGCGTTCGGGACATCTACTGGCCGTACGTCGGCAAGTTCAACCACACGGCGGGCCACGTCCAGCGCTTCGGCGTCTGGTGCGACGGCACGCTCGCTTGGATGGAAGACCCGGGCTGGAAGCGCACGCTCCGGTACCGCCCCGGCACGCTCGTGACCGATGTCACGCTCACCCACGACGGCCTGGGGCTCGAGCTGCGCTGCGCCGACGCGATCGACTTCCACGAGCCCGTCTGGCTGCGACGCACCATCGTCCGCGACCTGCGCGGGCACGGCGAGCGCGACGTTCGGCTCTTCTGGCACCTGGACCTGTCGATCCAGGAGAACCCGGTCGGCGACACCGCCAACTACGACCCCGACACGGCCGGGCTTGTGCTGTACAAGGGCGAGTTCTACTTTCTGGCCAACGCTTGCGACGATCAGCGCTGCGGGATCGACCACTGGTCCATCGGAACCAAGCGCATCAACAACGCCGAGGGCACCTGGCGCGACGCGGAGGACGGGCAACTCGGACGCAACGCCATCAGCCAGGGCTCGGTCGACGCGACCATCGGGTTCAACCTCAAGGTCCCCGCGGGCGCATCGACGGCGGTCGATACGTGGCTGGCCTGCGGGCACAAGTACGAGGATGTCGAGCGGCTCAACCGGCTCATCCGCGAGCGAACACCCGAGAAGTTCATCTCGCGTACCGATGCGTACTGGAAGCTGTGGGTGCGCAAGGAGAATCTTGATCTCTCGCCGCTGCCGCCGCGCGTGCGCGAGTTGTACGAGCGCTCGCAACTGGTGCTCCGCACGCAGGTGGACAACCGCGGCGCGATCATCGCCGCCAACGACACGGACATCACGCACTTTGCGGGCGATCACTACTCGTACTGCTGGCCGCGAGATGGCGCGCTGGTGGCGTACGCGCTCGTGCTAGCCGGGCAGAGCGAACTCAGCCGCGCGTTCTTCAGGTTCTGCGCACAGTGCATCACGCCCAAGGGCTACCTGATGCACAAGTACACGCCGGATGGACGGATGGCCAGCAGTTGGCACCCGCGGCTGCTGGACGGACGCAAGGTGCTGCCCATTCAGCAGGACGAGACGGCGCTGGTGGTCTGGGCGCTGCGCAAGCACTTTGAGACCTTCCGCGACGTCGAGTTCATCAAGCCGCTCTACAACCCGCTGGTGGTCAACGCGGCCAAGTGGATGGCCGAGTTCCGCGAGAAGCCCGACGACATGGCCCCGAACATGCGCACACGCACCGGCCTGCCCAAGCCCTCGTGGGACCTTTGGGAAGAGCGGCGCGGCGTGCACCTGTTCACCGTCGCGTCGACGATCGCCGGGCTTCGCGCCGCCGCGGCGTTCGCGATGGACTTCGGCGACACCAAGCGTGCCGCGTACTGGCTCAAGGCCGCGCAGGAAATCGGCGAGGCCATGCACCGCGAAATGTGGAACCCCGATCGGAGGTGCTTCGCACGCATGGTCACGACCAGCGTCGGCGGCGACGGGCTCATTCACGGGTACTCCCAGGACATGACCCGCGACAGCGCCAACTACGCGCTCTTTGCCTTCGGCGCGCTCGATGCTCGCGACGAGCACGTCGAGGCGGAGATGGCCTCGCTCCGCGAGCGCCTGTGGCTCAAAACCGATGTGGGCGGGTGCGCCCGCTACGAGCGCGACTACTACCACGCCGTGGAGCGCGACGACATCGCCAACGTACCGGGCAACCCGTGGCTGATCTGCACGCTCTGGCACGCCCAGCACGAGATCGCGCGGGCGACCACACTGGAGGAACTCGACCGCGCGCTGCCGTACATGGACTGGGCCGCCAAGCGCTCCAGCGCATCGGGCGTGCTGGCCGAGCAGTTCCACCCGTATTCGGCCGACCCGATCAGCGTCAGCCCGCTGACCTGGAGCCACGCGACGGTGGTCATCGCGGTCGCGGAGTACCTGCGCAAGCGTGAGCAGTTGGTCGCCTCACGCTGAGGTGCATCAAACGCCGCCAGAACGGGCATACGCACAGAACCCGACCCGGCTCTCTCTCACCGCGGCCGCCGGAGGGCGCGAACCCCGATCGCTCCACCTCCATATGAATACAGGGCCGCTTGCGCGTTCTCGACGCGGGCGGCACATCGATCCGGGAGCATCCCATGCACACGCGCCATCACGCCGCCATCATTTCGCTCATCGCCGGCCTTGCGATCGGAGCCCTGACGACGCCGGGGTTCGCTCAGGCCCTCGGCGGCGGCCGCGCTCTCGATGGCTCGCGACAGACCGGCGGCGGCCGCGCCCTGGATGCCAACAGCCGCCAGGGCGGCGACGGCACCAACGACCGCACCACCGATCTGGACTCCATGCGTCGATTCAACGACGACGTGATCTCCGGCCGGGCCAGCGGCGGCAAGAGTTTCCGCGACTTTGTGGGTTATCGCGCCACCGACGACTTCGGCGACCGCACCGCCAGCGACTCGTTGTTCCGCTTTCAGCGCGACAGCGCCGCCAGCGGGCTCGGGCCGACGGTCCGATCCAGCGATGCGCTGCGTCTGCAGTTCGCGCTCTCGACCGGTCGCGCGGTCAACGATCTCAGCCCCGCGCTGAGCCTGGCCCTTACGCCGTCGCGATCCAGCAGCGCCGCGAGCGCATCGAGCCTGCGCTCGCTCCGATCGATCGCGGACTTCGAGACCGCGCAGCGTTCGCAGCCGACGATCGTCGCCGTTGACAGCAACTCCGCGCCGGGCACGCGGCGGCTGCTGACCGCCTCGCCGCTACGCGGCGTCGCGTCAACGGTCACTCCGACCGATCGCCTCTCGACGCGCGACCCCGCGAGCGATCGCCTCTCATCAACCACACCCGCCGGATCACGAGAGGCGCCGGAGCGCACCAGTTCCGCGTTGAACTACCGCGTGCCCTCGACGAGCACGTCCTACGCCAGCGCGGTCGAGCCCATCCGCAGCAGCCTTGAGGCACGACGCTTCTCCGTCGCCGTCAACGCACCCGCGGGAGCGCCCGCGACCGGCCCCGCAGGCGCAGCGGGTGATCGCGCCGGCGTGCCCGCAACCGGTGACAACCGCCGGACCGACCCGGATGCGCGGCCGCGCATCGGATCGCCGGAAGAAGAGCGCCTGTGGCGCGAAGAACTCGCGCGGCTGCGCGAGCGGCTGGCCCGCGATCAGACGGACGAACTCTCGCCGCGCCAGCAGCGCGACGCTGCGCGACTGCCGTGGCGTGAGGCTCTGGCCCGTGCCAACACGCCCGCAACACCCGACGCGGGAGCGCGGCTGTCCGAGGCCGAGCGCGAGTCTCCCGGTACCAGCGCCGTCGACCGCGCCCGCGAGCGTGCGGCGGCTGCGCGGCGTGAGAACTCGCTCACGCCGCCGGTCCTCAGCGCCGCGGCGATCGCCGACAGCGAGTCGCTGATGAAGGCCCTTGAAGAGGCCGTGGCCCGCGGCCCGCGCCTCGATCGCCTGCTGCCGCCGGGCATCAGCGATCAAGAGGCGTTCGTTCGGCTGACATCCATGGGCCAGGCGGACCTTGCCCAGCAGCGCTACTTCGATGCGGAGGGCTCGTTCTCCCGGGCGCTCGGGCTTGAGGGTGTAGAGTCCGGTGCGATGGCCATGGCCCGTGTGGGTCTTGCGCACGCGCAACTGGGCGCGGAGCTGTTCCTCAGTGCAGCGGGCAACATCGAGACGCTTCTGCGCGAGCACCCGGAACTCGCCGGCACGCGGTACTCGCCCGAGGCCTTCGTGCCGCCCGCGCGCGCGAGCGAACTTGCCGCGACGCTCGCGCGCGAGATCCGCATGGGCGTGGCCTCGCGCCAGGCGGGCTTGCTGCTGGCGTACATCGGCTTCCAGAGCGGCAACGCCGAGTGGCGCACCGCGGGGCTCTCGGCGATGGCCGACGCGACCGACCCGAGCAAACCACAGGACGCGGCGCTGTACGAACTGGTCCGCCGCGTCTGGTCCGCCGGTGGCGAGGCACCCGCCGCCACCACGCCCCCCGCCACGCCCGCCACTGCGCCCGCCGCACCCGCGATTCCTTGAAGATCTCCACGTGAAGCGCCGCGTTCATCCGCTCCCGCGATTGCTCGCACGCGTCGGGCGACGCGGCGGGCGTCTCTCGCGCGTGCTGGGCGTGATCCACTGGCGATCGCTCGTCCGCCTTGCACGCCTTCGGCTCAACACCACCAGACGCCGCGTCGCCGCGGCCATGATCACGCTGGCGGGCATCACCGCGCTGGTCATCATGGTCGGGCTCTGGCTCGGCGCGCGCGTGCCGTCGTGGTGGAGGCCGATCTCGCCCGCGGACCCGTCGCTGATGGCCACCGCCGATGCGGTCGAGAACGGCGTGACGACGCTGATCAATCAGGCGCGGCCCGGCGACTCGCCCATGCTGCGCTCGCAGCCCTGGAGCATGACGCTGGATGATGACTCCGCGACGGCCTGGCTGGCGACCAAGTTGCCGCGCTGGGTCCTTTCGCGCGCTGACATCGGTCGATGGCCGCCGCAGGTTCGCCTGGTCCAGGCTCGGTTTACCCCCGGGCGGATCATCCTCGCGGCGCGGGTCGTGCAGGGCACACACGACGACGTGCTCTCGATCGCGCTGGCCCCGCGCATCGGCGACGACGGTTCCTTGTGGCTCGAGGCAACGAGCGTGGCCATCGGCTCGCTGCCGATGCCCGCGGGGCTCGTGCTGCACGCCAGCGCGAGCGACGAATCGCCGGGTTTTTTCGATGCGCGCCGGGCTGTGCCCGATGAACTGCGCTCGCGCCGCGAAACGGCGCCGATCATCGCCGCGCTCCGGGGCGAGCGCCCCCTGGCGGTGCTCGCGCCGCTCCGCCTGCCCGACGGCCGCAAGGTCCGGATCGTGGACCTTCAGCCGATGGAGGGCCGGCTGGTGATCACCTGCACGACGACCGACCCGGACCGCTGAGCATCACTCTCCGCGCCGCGATGCACGCCACCCGTCCAGCGCGGCGCTCACCGCGACGATGGTCATCTCCTCGCGCCAGCGCTGCTCGGCGCTGCCGATGTGCGGCGTCATGACGACGTTGTCCAGCCCCGGCAAGTCCGGATGAACCCGCGGCTCGTGCTCGAACACATCAAGGCCGGCCCCCCAGATGCGCCGCTCACGCAGGATCTTCGCCATCGCCGCCTCGTCGATGACCGCTCCGCGCGCGGTGTTGACGATGATCGCGTCGGGCTTGAGCAGCGAGAGCCGGCGTGCATCGATCATGCCGCGGGTCTCGGGCGTGAGCGGCGTGTGGATGCTGACGACATCGGCGCTGACGAGCCCGGCGTCGAGCTCCACCCGGCGCGCCGCCAGCGGAGCGATCTCGAAGGCGAGCTTGCGTGATCGCGACACGTACGCGATGCGCATCCCGAACGCCAGGGCCCGCTGCGCCACCGCGTACCCGATGCGCCCGGCGCCGACGATGAGCAGCTCGCGCCCGCAAAGATCCATGCCCATCCAGCCCGTTGGAAACGTGTTGCCCTCGCGCGAGAATCGCCCGCTCCGCACGTACGCGTCGGCCTGAACAATCCGCCGGGAGCACGCGAGGATGAGCCCCATCGCGAGATTGGCCGTGCCCTCGGTCACGACGTCCGGCGTGCTGCGCACGACGACCCCGCGCCGCTCGCACGCGGCAAAGTCGATGTTGTCCGTACCGACCGCGAAGTTGCACACGCATCGCAGGCGCGGTCCCGCCGCGTCGAGAAACTCATCGTCGACACGATCGGTGAACATGGTCACGATCGCGTCAGCCCCGCGCACGAACGAGAGCAGGTCCGCACGCCCCATGGGCGAAAGCCCCGACGACATTCTCACTCGCACCGCCCGCCCATCGGGCGACGCGGCATCGGGCGCAGCGCCCACCGCACGCCCGCGCACGGGAACCACACCCGTGATGGCCAGATCCAACGCCCGCTCGCTCATGCGCTGATCCTACTCGGTCACGCGACGATGCTCGCGATCGACCACGACGACCTGGTGGCCGTCGGGGTCATCACCGGTAGCGGGAGCCCTCGCCTCATCGAAGGAGACGCGATACTCCGTCTGCCAGACCGGGTACCGCTCGCGCACCTCAAAGACACGAAAGTCCGACTCGCGCAGACCGTTGGCGCCGATGACGTACGCCGAGAGCGCCGCAACCCAGCGGTTGACACCTTCGGCGCCGAACCCGAAGCGTGTGGCCGGATGGTCTCTCTCGCGCGAGTGCTCACGCGCGATGCTCGTGTCATCGAGCACCCGAACCACGGGCGACTCGGGGAACCGCTCGTACCAGCATTCATCCGGCGAGCCCGATGGACCATCGCCGGGCGGCGCGGCCATCGAGTACACACCGACATCCGCCCGAGCGCTCGCCAGCAGCGAGCGATGGATGTACACGCGGCTGACCAGTTGCCGCGTCGGCTGAACGATCCGGACCGCCGCCGAGAGCCTCGCGTCGCGGTGCGCCAGAGGATTCAGAGGCGCATCACTCCGGAACATCACGGTCACATCCAGCCCGCTGTGCCCGCGAGCCGGCGAACCGTCGGTGTCGGCCACAAGGAGCGTCCGGGCACGCCCGCTCGGCAGTTTCACGGTTCGCACCGCGGTACTGCTGAATCGCTCGATGAGCGCGTGTGTCGGTGCATCGGTCGGGCGGGCCTCGCCGCGCAGGGTCTGGTGCTCCTCGGGCCCGGACAGAATGAACGGCACGATCGGTCGCGCCGTGCGCTGGCGATGGATCCCGCGAAGGCTCGATATCACCGCCGCACGAACTCGGTCGTGCTCGAGCGGCGATGGCCACATCACCGTGACCGCGGCCTTGAGTTCAACCTCCTCGCCCGTCAGCCCCCGGCTCGCGCCGAACAGCGCCCTTCGCTGCTCCTCGCTGCGCTTGCGCGTCAGGCTGTCCTCGCCCGGCCCCCCGGCCTGTTCGCCCCCGCCGACCGGTGTTCCCCGGGCTCGCATCGATGCGATCAGATCCACCAGCCCGCGCTGGCTCACATCGTGCTGCTCGAGGACCTGGGCGAACTGATCCACCGCGGCACGCGCCGCAGCCACCACCTCCGCATCCACTCCGCGCGCTTCGCAGGTGCTCAGAAACTGCCGCAACGCCCGAACCCCGGGAAACCGGATGAATGCGGTCAGCCCGCCCTCACTGAGCTGCACACCCTCGACCACACGTTGGCACGTGGCCTTGTGAACGCCGAGCCACCGGGCCATCCCGCTGATGCCGCGAGCCTCCGGCGGCATGGTCGCGATCAACTGGCCGATGGTAGAGACCAGTCGATCACCGACTCGGGTGAGGTGCACAAGCTCTTGTTCGATCATGTCGCGCTCTCGTTCTCGCCCCCAGTACCATCGTTTGAATATCCCCTGATCTACGATTACCCATCTTTACAGCATGGCCACGAAACTGGCCGCCGACGTTCTCACGACGCCGGCACGTCGTGAAGTATCGCATCAGGGGACGACCTCTGCCTTCAGCCCGCTGGGCCAAAAATATGCCCGTACCGCGTAAAAATCCCCAGTCCTTGAGAACGATTCAGATTCCTACGTTATCGGGCGTCAATTTGATGATCCGTTCACCTAGAACCCTTGGATTGATCCGTGTCATCTCTACGTGATTCAGCTCATCTGGGCTCGTTGAATCCGATCGAGAACTCGAGGATCGCCCGAATTGACCAAACTTTCCCTGATGGAGAGCTCGGATCTCAGCCCATACGGCACGGGAAATTGACTCATGACGCTGACATCAGCGTCGACGATTGTCAGCTGTTTGTGCGGTATTGGTGCGCTCGACCGCCACCCCGTGGTCCATGGCCGCAGAAGTACACAAGCGCCGGTCCGCCTCGTGTGGCGGATCGGCGCCTGTGTGGGGGTGCATTCGGAGCGGTTCTTGATCGGGGCAACGACCGGGGATCTACTTAGGAACAATCAGTTCGGACAGCCGTTGAAGAACACGGCGAAGAACGCCGTGAAGTCGCCGTTGTCAATCTGGCCATCGGGGCCGCCGATTCCGGTTCCCCACGGAATGCCCAGTTCACCGTCGGTGTCGGCGATATCCGCTTCGAGCGCGATCGGATCTCCGGGCTCAGCGAAAAAGGCGGTGAAGAAGACGGTGAAGTCCCCGTTGTCGACGCTCCCATCCGGATCACTGCCGGGTTCGCCGTCGGTGTTCGCGATGTCGGCCGCCGAGCAGGCCAGGTGATCCGGGCCGAGATCGATGATGAACGGTCCGATTTCACCGGTCAGGTCGTTGGCATACTGACCGGTGAGATAGCGACCGTTGCTCGACATGCCTGCGCAGCTGGTCAGTCGCACGAACTGCGCATCGAGATCGAGACCGCGCGAGATGAGCCAGGTCGTGAGCTTGATGCCGCCGGACTGCGGCGTCCAGATGAACGCATCGCGATCGAGCCCGAAGGAGTGCTGGCCGACGATTCGGTTTCCATCGTCCGTGATCGCGGCAGCGACGGGGTTCCGCCGGTTGTTCTGGGTCGGGTTCGCCGCGGTGAAGACCGCACCGAGATCCTCAACGCCTCGGGACGCGCTCCAGCGATAGAGACGGGGTGAGCCGAGCGTTCCAGCAACCCACTGACCGCTCGGGCTGATCGCGTACGCCTCGCCGACGATCGTCTGGCCCGGCTGATCGAGACGGATGAGCGTGCCATTCGACCACACAAGCCCGCCGCGACCGCTCGGCCCGGTTCCGTTCTGATACCAGCCCGCAGCGGCGGTACCGTCCCGGTTGAGCTGCCAGATCTTGTGGCTCTGGCTCTCCAGACCGGGCAGTTTCGGCAGGAACGTGTATCCCGAATCGGCTCGCCAGATCGCCGGTGATGTTCGACATGCAGCCCAGACCGCGACGGCGAGCGCCTGACCGTCGTGGGAGATGTCATCGACGGATACGCCGTTTCGATCGCATCGGATCGCCTCCGGTGGGCGGGGAATCGGCGTGTACGACCCCGTACCCAGCAGCGAAGGAATGGTGTAGAGCGCGGCCTGAGTCCATCCCGGCGAGTACTCCGGAAGCGGTCCGGAGTTGAACTCGCCCGCGAAGATCGAACCATCGGCGCTCATGCCCGAAAGGCCCCCGGTACCCTGGCCGCCGGTGACGGTGAAGATCTGCGGTATTCCATCGCGGCGATAGATGAACCCGATGTCCCCGTTGACAAAGCCCATCGCCGTCGCGCCGTCGTCGCTCACATCCAGACCGATCACCACGGCCGAGTTCCCCGCGGGCAGGTAGGTGATCGATGGAGGCGTCGCCGCCAGACCAGCCTTGGCAATCAGCAAGGCGACCCCGGTGGCAAGAACTGTTCCGGCGGAGCGGGTTCGGAGCATGGAAGCGATCATCGCGGACTCTCCTGCTGCTGATGGTCGATCGTGCGTGCGGTGGGATCAACGTGCTCGGCAAGCGCGGGCGTTCGACGCGAATCGAAGCCCGCGAACAGTTTGTGGTCCTGACGGTCAGGCCCGACGGCGACGCGCCGCCAGACCGCCCGCAAGGCCAAAGAGAGCAACAGCACCGGGGCCGGGCACATTCGCCACGAACACTCCGGACGTGCCGTCGGTGAAGGTGAGGTTGAACACCACATCGCCGCGGTCGTTCAGCACGAGCCCGCGGCCATCTTCGCCGCCCGTCGGCTGATTGCCGACCGTGGCCCTCGAAAAGATGATGTCCTGCACGGTCCGCCAATCACCCGGGGCGACCTGGAAGAGAGAACCCTCGCGAGCGAGCAGATGCAGCGCGCCCGACGCGTCGGAGCAGAACAGAACCAGATCGCTCGAGGATGTCACCGCACCCGCGACGTTCAGCGTCGCCATGAAGGCGACCTGCCCGCGGGCATTGATCGCCCGCTGCGAGGCGTTGAACGCGGCGAATGTTCCGCCGGTGCCGGGGGCGGCATCGCCGGTTACCGCGAGAACGCTGATGAGCCCGCTCGTATCGATGGTAAAGAGCGTCTGATGTCCCGCGCCGTTGGGCAGCGCTGTACCCGCGGCGTTGGTGTTGCCGGAAGATTGGGCGAGGATCGTCCCGAACTTGTTGATGGACACCGCGCCGAACGTACTGAGCGCGGTATTGGCCCCGCCGAAGAACAGGTCTGATCGGCCGGGCACGCCGGCGCGCTCGCGGAGCACGGTGACGACCGAGCCGCTGGCGTCGGAGCGGAAGATCGTGCTCTCGTTGATATTCGCGGTGATGCCGACGCCGCTGGTTGCCGACGTGAAGGCGACCTGCCCCGCGTTGTTCATCGCCGGAGAGAATGTGCCCGTGGATGCGAAGTTGACGCCCGGCAGATCGCTCACCGGCGCGCCGCTGAACGCGAGAACATCCACGGTCCCGCCCCGGGTGGTCACAAGACGGCGAGCGTTGGAGCCGGTTACGGCGGGGACGCCGGAACCGGTGCTGAAGTTGACGCTGGCGGCGAGGGCGCCGGAGTCGTTCAACGCCGGGTTGCCGTCAAAGCCGCTGATGACCGCATTGCCCGCCGCCGCGACGGCCTGCCCGGACTGGAGGGCCACGGTGAAACTGCCCGGAGTGCCGACAAAGTGCGCCTGCTGGCCGCCGGCCCATGAACCGACAAAGCTCATCATGCCGCCCTGCGTCTGGAGCGGCGTGCTCGATGCTCCGGACAAGTTGGTCTGACCGTTGGGCAGCGCCCCAACGGCATTCGATCGCGCCACGAACTCGAGCGTGCCAGCGGATGTGGAGCGGAACTGGCCGACATCGTTGACGCCGAGCTGGCCGCCCGGCGTGAACGTGTAGCTGAAGCCGACCTGGTTGGCGTTGCTCATCGTCAGGCCGAGGTACGCGTTCACGCCAAAGTTGGTGAGGCTCGGCGCCGGTGAGGCCGTTGTCGCACGGGCGATCACCTGATTCGTTCCGCCGATGTTCCGCCACACTCCAGCACCCTGCGACGATGCGGCGACGAACGCGACATCACCGTTCTGGTTCAACACCGAGGTACGAGCAAAGCCCGTGATGCCCGCCACCGGGGCCAGACCCGCGGCAGTAAACGTCGCGGAGCCGAGCCCGGGGCCGAGCGGCCCCGTCGTCCCCGGAAGCGCGATCGTGCGATAGGTCACGTCCGCCGATGCATGCCCCGCGGAAGCCACCAGCGCGAGCACCGCGGCGAGCGCCATGCTTCGCCCCGCGGTCTGACGGGACAGCGCACCGCGATCTGGATTGGCTCGAGTCTCGACGCCGCCGCGAACAGTGCCTGAGGGGGTCATTCGTCTCTCTCCTGAGTCCGACGTTTCCGCCGGGGTTGAGTGGCCAGTTCGGCATGGCAGAGAACGCGCGTGCGCTCTGGCTGCGGACCGAGCCAGTGAAAAGATAACCCAGCCAATTGTCCGTGCAAGTGTTTGCAGAAACAATTTTCGTGAGTAGACTAGACGGTCGAATCTTGGAGGTATGCTTGTCGGGATAACGGCCTCTGAGCCCCAAAACACGATGGCACCTTTACAGACCCCCCAATTTGAGGAACATCTCACGAGCGCGTTCCTGAACCTCAGCCGCGCGCTGGACGAGACGATTTCGGCGACCGGCGTGCAGGCCGCGATGCCGCAAGATGTCGCTCGGCGGCTGAAGATCAGCCGAAACCTGACGTGGAAGGTTTCGAAACTCGTCGGGGGAACCGACCCGTACACGGCGCTGCAGCACATGCCCGGCGATGAGGGGATGGAAATTCTGCTCAAGGCCTCGGCGGCGGCGGGTGTTTCGGAGACCATGCTCGAGCAGGTGCGTCAGGCACAGCGGGCGCTGCGCGAAGTGATCGGGCTGCACGCCGGCGATCGCGCCACGTTCGACCTGATGCTCGACGGCATGGGTGGGGCCAACTCCGGCGAGCGGCTTGACGCGAGCCGGAAACTCGCCTTCCGCGGCAACTCCGGCATCTGGGGCATTCAGGCCCGGGCGAGGCTGAACACGTTTTTCCTAACGCCGAGCGCGTCCGATCCGGACATGCTCGAATACATGCTCGTCAGCGGCCTGCTGGATCTGCGGCGGTTGCGGGCGAATGTCTCCTGGCCGCTGTTCCGGCCGCGGTACTTCTCGACCGACGGTCTGCCCTGGACACGCGGCCCCTCGGCTGACGATCAGCGTGGTGTGCAGGCGGGGTCGCGCTTCAGCGACAAGGCCGGCCGATCGGCGATCGCGACGGATCTCAACCGTGGCTTCCAGATCCTGCCGGAGTTCTGCTCGCCCGATGATCCGCCGATCGCGATCCGGCATGATCAGTCCGGCATGGTCTGCATGCTGGAGGAAGGGCCGATCGGCAACGGCGGTGCGACGACGTGCTACTTCGGCGAACTGATCCGCAATGCCGCACCACGATTCGCCGTCGAGGGTTCGCGGTTTGCGGAGTTGTTCGCACAGATCATGCTGCCCGTCGAGACGCTGCAGATCGACCTGATCGTGCACAAGAGTTTCGAATGGGGCCTTCAGCCGCGGGTGGAGATGCGCGGCCGGATCGAGCTCGAGGGATTCCAGAACCCGCCGATTATTCCGATCGCCGATCAGCCGCATCGACTTGCGGGTCGGCCGCCGGTGTTGCAGACGCCGCTGACGGACCGGTACGAGGAGATCATCGCCAGCGTGATGGAGCGAGCGGGATGGGACCTGCGGGACTTCAACGCGGTGCGGCTGGTCGTGCCGTATCCGCCGATGCACACGATGACCGTGCTTCGGTGCCCGCTGCCGGAAAGGCCGACGTCGGCGTGAGGCCGCGGGCGCGTGCTCAAGGCAGGACACGAACGACGGTGCCGACCCGGACGGCGCGGGCAAGGCGGGCGGCATCCCAGTTGGTCAGGCGGAAGCAGCCGTGGCTGCCGGTTTTTCCGATGTCCTGCGGTCGCACTGTTCCGTGAAGGCCGTAGCCGGGCAGGTCCAGCCCGATCCACGCCAGGCCAACGGGGTTGCGCGGGCCCGGGGCGATGCGCAGGCGGCGGTCGACGTTGGTCACTTCGGGCCACGAGGCGGGGTTGAAGGTGTAGTCGGGGTCGGTGGCGATGACGCTCACGCGCAGCTCGCCCACCGGGCGCTTCTCGACATCGCGCGCGATCGAGCAGTGCGTCAGGAAGACCAGCGCCCCGTTCGCATCGTGCCCCAGCACAAGCTTCTCGCTCAGGAGGATCTCCAGGGACGCGACACGGGGCAGCGCGGACTGACGATCAACGCCCCAACGGAACTCGGGAACACTCGGCAGCGTCACCTCGTCGCCCGCGGCCAGCGCGGCCAGATCCACGCCCGGATTCAGCCACGCCAGAAGATCGCGACTGACCCAGCCGCGTTCGCTCAGGAGGTCGATGAGGTCCTCGTATCCGGATTGCTCCAGAAGCGCCCGCTCGTTCCAGTCCTGCGGAATCGGTCCGGTGATCATGGCCATGTCACGCTCGGTGATGACGTAGCGCATGGTCCAGGCCCAGTCGGCCAGTTCCTCGCGGACGGAACGTTTGGGTGCTGCTTCGTCGGCGGGCGGCTTGATGCCGACGGTCACCAGCAGCTCCTGCGCTGTGACGCGATCGAGTTCGCCCGTGACCGTCAGGCCGCGGGCGAGTTGGAAGTGCTCGATCGCCAGTCGGGTCTTGCGGCCGGGCTTGGCGTCGATCAGCCCCGGAGAGAAGCCGGAGCGGGCCAGCAGCGTCTGCAGACGCGCGGCATGCTCGCGGTCATCGATCATCGCTGGTGCGACAGCCTGCTGCGAGCGCGGGGAGGGCTGTGCGACGGTGACGGGCGCCACCGACAGCACCAGCGCGGCCATGAGGGCCGCGAGCGCCGCGCTTGCGCGGCGAACCGGCTCGGGATGACCGGCGGCGATGTCCATGCTGTCTTCTATCGGCGATCGGTCGCCTCGTCGCACACGCGAGCGAAGCAACGCCAGGCGGCGGCCTCGTCGAGTGCTTCCTTCATCGCGATGGCTTCGTCCTGAGGCATTCCCGGGCGACGGCGGTGAACCGCGGCGAAGATCGAATCCTCGGGGTTTGCGCGGACAATCGGAGCATCGCTGCCGAAAACCAGCCCGGCTCGGCCATCCCGGCGCGTGCCGATGACGCCGGGCTCGAGCCCGCTGGCCAGCAGCGAGCGGAGGGGGAGCACGCGCTCGATGCGATGCGGCACGTACCGCCGCAGCGCTTCGATATCCGTAAGCAGGTGGCAGGGCTGGACGCTGGCGGTGACGCCCAGCTCGACGAATCGCGGCACATCGGCCGCGTCGAGAACTTCCAGATGCTCGATGCGGAGCGTGCCGCGGGCCGGACGGACGCGCTGGGCGCTGTCCAGAACCATGCGCACCGCGCCGTCACCGATGGCGTGCACCGCCAGTTGGAGATCGAGCGATTCGACGGTGCGCAGCGCCTCGTCGATGAATACGGGCGCGACCATCGCGTGACCGCGGGGCATGTCGGGCCGCGGCTCGGCGTAGCGGTGGATCATCAGCGCGGTTCGGCTGCTGAGCGTGCCGTCGCTGAAGACCTTGCCGCCGGCAAGACGGACGCGCGTGCTCTCCCACTGTTGCCGCTGCTCGGCGACGGCGCGAACCTCCGCGACATTCGGATAGAGCGCCACGCGCATGTCCAGACGGCCCTCGCGGTCGAGCCGACCGAGCATCGGGCCGAGCCAGGCCTGGCTGTGCAGGTCGTGGACCTCGGCAAATCCGAGCGAGCGGAGGTGCGCCAGCGCCAGGATGACGAGCCGCTCGCGCTCGCTCTCAACCGGCTCGGGCGCGGCCTTCCAAACGGCGTACGCCGCGTCCTCCAGCAGCACGCCCGTGGCTTGGCCCTGCGCATCGGTGCAGACAACGCCGTTGGTGCCGACGGCCGCACCGGCGCGCACGCCCGCCGCGGCCATGGCCGCGCTGCTGGCCATGGCGCAGTGGTAGTCGAAACTCATGATGACCACGCACGCGCCGGCGCACGCCGCATCGAGTTCCGTCAGCGTCGGCCAGCGGCCCTGATCCCAAGACTCCACCCGCGCGCCGAAGAGCCGCACCCAGGCGCGACCATCCGAGGACGGCCGCGACGAGGCGCACGCGCGGCGGACCGCGTCGAGCGACTCGGCGACGGTGGCGCAGCGATCCAGCGGCGTGAGTTCCAGCGACTGTCCCAGCGCAAAGACGTGCGCGTGGGCCTCGACAAGATTCGCGGGCGGCGCGGCGCTCATGATGCCCACCACAGACGACGGACGCCGAGCCTGGCGCGGACATCGACACCGAGCGCATCGGCACCGACGGCAACGACACGCTCGCCCGGCTCGCCGACCTGCCGCGCGAGCGACTCGGGGTCGGCGTTGAGCGATCGCAGGCGGGCGAACTCGGCCTTGCCGTGGAGCGGATTGCGAAGGTCAACCTCATCGATATCCGCGACGTTCGTGCGCTGGCGGAGGCTCTCGATGCGTGCGAAGGCCCACGCGATGCCGCCGGAGCCTTTGTGACCCGGCGCCGCCGCGGCGGGCGCGCCGTGATACGCGGACCAGCGGTCCATAAGGTCGCCGTGCTCGGCTTCATCGCATGCATCGATGCTCAGTTCGAGCCGGAGCGCATCCTCGTGCTCCTCGGGAACACAGAGCACGCCGCTGCCGCCATCGCGTGAAGGGTCGAGATCCGAAACGGGGCAGACGAAGATGATGGCAGGTTCGGCGGGGTGAATGACGAATCGAACGGGCGTGGCGCGTGTGCCGCCACCGAGATCATCGACGATGAGCGTGCCGACGCGATGGCTGAGCAGTTCGACGAGCAGGCACGCGTGCGGATCATCGGGCTCGGGGCGCGGGCCAAACGCCGCGAGGGTGCTGCCCGGCGCGGAGCCGGTCCCCGCGCCGGGAGATGCGCCCGATCTCGCGGGGGGCACTGGCGGAAGATCCGGAGAAGGAGTCGTGCCGCTCATCGTCCCATGGCCTCTCGCTTACGACGGATGAAGCCCAGATGGTGCTCGAGATGGTCCACGTACATACGGACCATCTGGGCGAGGGTGACGGTGCCGCGCTGATTGTGCACGCCGGTGCGGGCGAAGGCGCTCTCGGGCAGGCGTGCGAGGATCTGGGCGGTGTGCTGGCGATTGAGCCGGAAGAGCTCGCAGGCGATGGCGATATCCAGCTCGTGATAGTGAAGTTCACGAACGAACGCCGACTCGTCGTAGGCGATGAGCAGCGGCTTGTCCTCCGAGGCGATCCGGCACATGCGGTGCGTCGCGGCCAGGTCCGAGTGCCAGAGATGCACGATGGTCTGCTGGATGCTCCAGATCCCAAGGTCCGCCGCGGACGAGGCGAGCGCCGCGGGCCGGGGCGTGGGCAGGCGGAGCAGTTCCTCACGCGAGAGACCATCGATGGCCTTGTGCAACGCGTCGGCGCCCGCGAGATAACCGGCAAGGTCGGGGTTCATGCGAGGAGCGTATGTGGTTGCCGGACGTGTGTGGACAGGTCGGGTAACGAGCGGTGAATGGACTCTGAGAATGAACTCGGTCAGTCACACACCGCAATGCACGGCACAGGTGCTGGGACGCGGACGCATCAGCGACGATCACTCCTCGCCCTGATCCAGCACCGCCATGAACGCCTCCTGCGGGATGTCCACGCGGCCGACGTTCTTCATCTTCTTCTTGCCTTCCTTCTGCTTTTCAAGGAGTTTGCGCTTGCGGCTCACGTCGCCGCCGTAGCACTTGGCCGTGACGTCCTTGCGGAAGGCCTTGATCGTTTCGCGGGCGATGATCTTCCCGCCGATGGCCGCCTGAAGCGGGATCTCGAACTGGTGGCGGTCGATCTGCTTGGCGAGTTTCTTCAGCAGCAGCCGGCCGCGGTACTCGGCGTTCTGGCGGTGGCAGATGAGGCTCAGGGCCTCGACCGGCTCGGCGTTGATGAGGATGTCGACCTTGACGAGATTCTCGGCGCGGAACTCGGCGATCTCGTAGTCCATGGTGCCGTAGCCGCTGGTGATAGCCTTGAGCTTGTCGTAGAAGTCGTAGATCAGTTCGGCCAGCGGAACCTCGAAGGTCACCATCTGGCGGTTCTCGCCGACGACCTGCTGGCTCTTGAACACGCCGCGGCGTTCGGTGCAGAGTTTGAGCACATCACCGATGTTCGTGTTGGGGCAGATGATCTCGACCTTGCAGATGGGCTCGAGGATCTCCTCGTACGTTCCGCCCTTGGGCAGCTCGGCGGGATTGTGCACATCCATGGTCGTGCCATCGTGCATCTTCACGCGATAGGTAACCGTTGGCGCGGTCTGGACGACCTGCGTGTTGAACTCCCGCTCCAGGCGCTCCTGAATGATCTCCATGTGCAGAAGGCCGAGAAAGCCGCAGCGGAACCCGAAGCCCAGCGCCTCGCTGTGAACCGGCACGAAGGTGAAGCTGCTGTCGTTGAGGCTGAGCTTCTCGATCGCCTCGCGCAGGTTCTCGAAGTCGCCACCCTTGGCGTCCTCGCTGGTAGCGGGGTAGAAGTCGCAGAAAACCATCTGCACGGGCGGCTTGTAGCCCTCGAGCGCTTCCTTGGCCGGATCATTCTCGAGCGTGATGGTGTCGCCGATGCGGACATCGGCCAGCGAGCGGATGGCGGCGACGATGTAGCACGCCTCGCCCACGCCGGCCTGACCAACGCGCACGGGCTTGGGCACGCGCTTGCCGATGTCGGTGATCTGGAAACTGCGGCCGGTGCCCATCATGCGGATCTTGTCGCCGACCTTCAGGGCGGGGGCGTTCTCGGGACCGTCCATCACACGGGCGTACACGACCACGCCGCGGTAGTCGTCGTACTGCGCATCGAAGATCAGCGCGCGGGTCTGCTTCATGATGGGCTTGCGCGGGCCGGGGAACTTCTCGCAGATCGACGCGAGCAATTCGGGGATGCCCTGGCCGGTCTTGGCCGAGACGAGGATGCAGTCCTCGGCGGGCAGGCCGAGCACCTGCTCGACCTCCATCGCGACCTCTTCGGCCCGGGCGCTGGGCAGGTCGATCTTGTTGATCACCGGGATGATCGTGAGATTCTCGTTGATGGCCAGGTACGCGTTGACGACGGTCTGGGCCTGCACGCCCTGGGTCGCATCAACGACCAGGATCGCACCCTCGCACGCCTTCAGGGCGCGGCTGACTTCGTAGTTGAAGTCGACGTGCCCCGGCGTATCGATGAAGTTGAGCATGAACAGCGACGAGTCGTCGCGCTGGCTCAGGGCGGCCTCGCCCCCTTCGGGCGCGCCGGCGTCGTTCTCCTCGAGCCGGTCGGCCTTCTGGCCCATGACGTGGTGGTGCATCACGGTGACGGCGGAGGCCTTGATGGTGATGCCGCGCTCGCGCTCGATGTCCATGTCATCGAGCAGCTGCGCGCGGGCCTCGCGTGCGGAAACGGCCTTGGTGGCCTGCATGAGCCGATCGGCCAGCGTGCTCTTGCCGTGATCGATGTGCGCGATGATCGAGAAGTTCCGGATCTGCATGGGTATTGACGCCGACAGTCGCGGGGATGGTCCGCCCGGGGTGGACGGGCGAATCCCGGCGGAGGATGGAGCGGTCGGGCAACGCCTGCGCTGGGCTCGACGGGCGGACCCGATCGAGCGCCGACGCCGGCCTCCCGACGCGCTAAAGGTGGACACTCAAGTGTAGGAGCCCCGGGCGGGGGGCCCAAAAAAGCGGACGCCCCGGGGCAAACCGGGGCGTCCGAGAAACTCAACTCGATAGACCCATCAATCAGTTCGGATTGCAGGGGTTCGTGAAGAAGGCGGCGAAGAACAGCGTGAAGTCGCCGTTGTCGATCGCGCCGTCCGGGAGCGGATCGCCGTCGGTGTTGGCGATGTCGGCAACCAGATCACCGGCGAAGAACGCGGCGAAGAAGAGCGTGAAGTCACCGTTGTCCACGGCGCCGTCGGCACCCGGATCACCGTCGGTGTTGGCGATGTCGGCCGGGCCGCATTCCGGCGTCGTGCTGCCGACGTCCAGTCGGACCCAGACGATGTCGTAGACGCCTGACTTGGTCAGAGCGGCCGTCTGCGTCGCGGCGAGCGAATCGGTCACGCTCAGGGGGAGGGCGACGCCGACCGTCGTCGAGGTGTTGGCCGTGATACCCGCGAACTGCGTCAGCGGGCCGCTGCGCCAGGAGTCATCGAAGGACGCGGTCTGGCTGTTGGTCGTGCGGTAGTTGGAGACGCCGATGAAGTAGGTGCCCGCGGCGAACTCGCGGGTCAGCGAGGCGGCGAACGACGTGCCCGGAGCCGGCTCGTCATCGTTGATGAAGTCGGGGATCTCATTGTAGTTGCTGTCCAGAACGACGATACCCGTGTCCGTCGTCGCCGGCAGGGTCGTCAGGGTCACCGTGCCCGGCGCGACCGCGATGAAGGGCTCCTCGACGGTCACGGCCTCGGCCGCGAGCGTGATGGTGTAGGGAGAGGTCGTCGCGGCATCACCGGTGACAACGATGCGGACGCTGGTGGGCGCGTTGCCCGAGGCGTACCACTGGAGCGTGCCCGGGAGAGCCGCGGAGGTGCTGGCCAGGAACAGCTCGGCACCGGTGCGCAGACCCGCCGTCTGAGCATCAAACAGGAGGAACATGGTCTGACCCGGCGTATCCGACGAGATCGTCGCGCGGTACCGGAGCAGGCCGTTGGGGGCGGGGAGGTTGATGCGGAAGCGATCGCTGCTCTGATCGGTGTCGCAGGACGAGTCCGAGTCGCCGGTCGTGATGCCGATCACGCCGCCACCGGGGCCGACGTTCGCAACCGTTTCATCGGCAGCGAAGCTGTTGGGCTCGGCGTCCTCGTTGACAAAGCCAACGGGAGCGGGGGGAAGAGTCGTGGACGGGGTCAGCGGAGCGAAGGAGGCCGAGAGCTGGACGAGGTCCAGCGGGGCCTCGGGGGCATCGGCCGTGAAGTAATTGCCGATGACCACAAAGTAGGTGGAACCGGGGTTGAGCACGGTGGTGATGCTGCTCTGCGAGGAGCCGGTGCCGCAACCCTCATCGTTGAACGCGACGAGGGTGAGCGGGCCGGAGCAGCCCGTGGGAGCCTCGACGACGCTCAGGACAGTGTCCAGAACCGTGGTGCCCGAGACGGAGGAGCAGACCGAGAACGTCCACTCGCCGCACTCGGTCGGAACGACCTTGTAGAACACCGCGTTGCTGCCCTGCGGCACGCCGAAGAACGTGTCAACCGGGAAGAAGCCGCTCAGAGCCGGGTCGGCCTGAGCCAGGCTCACCGGAGCAGTCAGGTGCGGGAACGTCTCGGCGGAGATGTCGATCGCACCCTCGCACCGGGCGTTGGACACGTAGACGACCAGGTCAACGTTGCTGGTGCTGGTGCGAGCATCGCTCGCGGTGACGGTGAACGGGATGCTGTAGATGCCGGGCGGCGTGCCGGTGGGGATCGCCGTGGGCGGAGCGCTGAAGGTGAGGTTGTCGCCGGAGTCGGTCAGCGTGATCAGCGAGCCGCCGGGCAGACCGCTGAAGTCGGCCGTCACCGTGTGACCCGAGGTCGTGGTGTTGGTGCCGGGGGTCACCGTCGCGTTGATGAGGACCGTGTCGCCGGCGAAGCCGCCGGAGGGATCGATCACGCCAGCGACCGTCGGGGGCGTGGGGACCACGCTGGCCGCGACGTTGAACTGGACCAGAGACACCGCGAACGCGCCGGTCAACGGAACGGTCACGGAGACCGTCTGACCCAGCGACGCATTCTGGAGCTGGACCGTGTTGTTGATCGCGGTCGTCGTCGAGCTGTTCGCAACGATGACGTTCGGGAAGTCCAGTCGATTCGGCCCGAAGTCATCGTCCGTAGCCTTGGCCTGATCGTTGGCGAAGTAGTACCGGCTGTAGGCCAGGTAATACGTGCCGGGGGTAAACGTCCGCGTGAAGGCGGCGCTGAAGTTGTTGGTGGCCGGGACGGGGAACGGGTCCTCGTTGCCGAAGCCCGCGATGGCATTGAAGTTCGAGTCGTACACCCACATCGTGCTGTCGAAGTTCCCACCGGTGATGTCGCTGATGCGGATCGAACCCTCGGAGATCGAGGTCGGAGCGACGACCGGCGTCACTGCCGTCGGGGCAAGCAGCGTGGCCGTGTAGGTGCCGGTCGTGGTCGCACCGCCGGTCACGCGAACGTAGAGCTCCTCGCCCTTGCCGAAGCCGATCCACTCGAGCGTGCGGGCGGGAAGAGAACCCAGGGCCGCGGCCTGAGCGGTCTGGATCGTAAAGTCGGTGCCGACGTTGATCGAGCCGGGAGTGCCGCCCGAGCCGGTCTGGGACAGACCGCGAACGGTGAACGCATAGCCCGTCTCTGGGGTCAGCTGCAACCGATGGCGATAGACGCCCGGCGCGGCGGTTGGCATCTGGATGCGGAAATAGTCCGCGCTGCCGATGCCCGCAACCGTTGTGCTCGCACCGGTCGAAACACCGGTGAACGCCGGCCCGGGGCCGGTCAGCGTGACGAGCGTCGCCGAGCCCTTGTTGTCATTCGGCTCGACTTCGGCCGTCTGGCCCATCGCGCTCAGCGGCGCGAACGCGGCGGCCATGACCGCCATCACGGTCAACTTACGATCCCACTTCATGAAAACCTCCAGGAAAAACTGCACGGCGGGCAACGCCCGCTCCACACCACACGAGATCTTGAACCACACCACTCAAGACGAAGCCGACCTCGCTTCATTGCCCAAGATCAGGGCCAGAAGCGCAGACGGACTCTCCAGCATACTCGATTGTGCTCACTCTGCAAACGTTTCGTGAGGATCTCACGGCGGCAGAATTGCCCAGACCCCCAAGCCACGCGGGTCTTCAGGGAACACCCATGCCGTGTTGCCGCTCAGTCGCCAGCAAATTCGGGAAGTCCTGTAAAGCGTGCCGGTCGAAGGACCCCCTTGAACGATCATCTTTCAGAACCTTGCTCCGCACACCCCGCGAAGAACCACACGAAGAACGCGCTGAAGTCACCATTATCGACCGTGCCATCCGGCCCGCCGCCATCCTCGAGCGTCTGGCCATCGGTATCGGCAATGTCGGAACTCAGGCGGAGCGGGTCGCCATCATCGGCGAAGAACCCGATGAAGAACAACGCAAAGTCGCCGTTGTCGACCCGGCCATCGGGCGGCGTCTCGCCGTCGGTGTTGGCGATGTCCGCGGGCGAGCACGCAGAAGGCCCTGTGGCCCGCTCATCGATGATCACGCGGACGAACGCGATCTCCTGCCCCGGCCCGAGCGTCAGCGCGACCCGATCCGTCGGGCGGTCGCCCACGCTGAGCACGACGTCAACCGGAAACTGTGCCGCGGCCTGATGCGGGACGAGCAGCGAACTGGAGAGCGCCATCATGCCCTGGCGTCGCCCCTCATCAATCGCCGACAGGTCGCCGTGGGCGAGGCCACCGAGAGCGACCGCGACGATGTACTCGCCAACCGAGACCTGTCGCTCGATCGCGCTGCGGCCATCGGTGGTGCCGATCACATCCTCATTGGTCCAGCCCGCGATGAGCGTGCCGTCGGGATACAGGACCGCGATCGCGGTGTCAACCGCGCCCGCCGGTGCATCGGCGCGAAGTCGCAACAACCCCGGCGCAACCGTCGGCCCATTGATCAAGGTCACGGGGGCGATGTTCACACCGAAGCGATAAACCTCGTTGTCCACGCCGATCCCGGCGCCCGGCCCGCCCGGTGGCCCGCTCACGGCGAGGTCCATCGCCGCGCCGGCGAACTGACCAAGGGTGTACCAAACCACGCCGTCATTGGCACTCTCGCCGAGCGTCGCGGGCTCTGTGCCCTGCTGGCCATCGACGCGGCGAGCGCCGAGAAGGCGGAGCATCTGCCGCCCGGCGCTCGTGCGCATCGCACGCACGCGCGCGATCGGGGCCGTGGCCTGAACCTGCACGCGGAAGCGGTCGATCGTCGTCGGTCCCGCGCACGGGCCTTCATCGCCGCCGGTGGTGCGACCGATGACCCCCGCTCCATCGAACAGCAGCACGCTGTTGGCGTTCCACGGTTGGCCGTTGGGCTCCCACTCGATCCAATCTCCGGGCGGCGGCTCGGGCAACTCCTGCGGCGACCCGTCGGCGGCAAAGTCGAGTCGCACTGAGACCGCGGACGCGTTTGCCGGTGCGGGTGTGCCCTCAGGCACGAACGCAACGATGCTGTACTCGCGCCCGGGTTCCAAGGCGACGCGCACGGTGCCGTGACCGGGGCACGAACTGTCCGAAGCGTCGCGCGATGGGTCGAACTGCGCGAGCAACTTCCCGGCGGAAGAGCAGCCCGGCACGTGCTCGAGCACACGCACGCCCGCCGCGGCCAGTTGCGTGCTCGTCAGGCTCGGGCAGGTGCGAATCGTCCATGTGCCGCAGGTGCCGGCGATGATCCGCTGCCAGAGTTGACGCTCGCCGCCCGGCGGAACGTTTGCCATGCTGCCAAGGGAGATGACGGCCCCGGTGCCGTCGGAAAACGACGAGCCGTCGATGCTCCCCGCGCCGGCGCAGCGCGAGCGGACATCTCCAACATTCAGCACGGCCGACGCCGCGCCGGTTCGCCACGGCGAATCGAGTTCTCGCACGACCAGCCCCACGCTCCGGGTGCCGGGGGCCTGGCCACTCGGCGGGATGAGTCCGGCGGGGAGATCGAACGTCACGCCGTCTGCACGCGGGAGCATCTCCACCGTGCCGAGCCCGACGCCGGAGAGATCCGCAACGACGCCGAACGCCCCGCTGCTGGCCGGCGATGCGCCCGGTGTGACGCGGACACTCAGCGTCGCGGCCTGCGCTGCGGGCTCGGGCAACGTCCACGCGTCTCCGACCTGTGCGACACTGGGCGGAACCGAGACCGCGCCGCCGACGGTCAGGCGCGCAAAGCCCACCTCGAAAGCGCCTGGGATGTTGATGGGCACGGTCCGCACACCGCCGGCGTGCGTGATCTCGAGGGTGAGTTCGCCGCCGGCACCGAACGACGGCCCGGGCGTGCTCGCGCCGCCAACGACCGTGCGTGGGAAGTCCAGCCGCGCGTTGGCGGTGACGAACGCATCGTCAGCCGCGCCGGCCGACGAGTGGCGCACCGGCCCGGGGGCGACGGCGACAAGGTACTCGCCCGCCGCCATCGTGCGCGTGACCGATGCGAGCCTCGGCGAGACGCTCGGAACGGGCCAAGGGTCATCGTTGCCCATCGCCGCGACGGCCTGACCCGAAGTGTCGAGCACCCAGACGGCGGTATCGGCGACCTGCGTCGCGGTTCCGGGGAGCACGCGCAGTCGCACACTTCCCGGGGCGACGGTGCCGGCATCCGCCAGCGCGACGGGATCGCGTCTGAGAACCAGCGCGTACGCGCCGGGAGAGGTCGAGGTGCCAGTGACCTGCACGTACACCTCGCTGGCTGCGCCGAAGCCGAACCACTGAACGGTGCGTGCGGGGAGTGTGCCGGTCGCAGCGGCGTTGGCGGTCTGCGCGACGCGGTCGGCGGTCGAAATCACGCCGGGCGCGCCGTTGCCGCCGGACTGATTGAGGCCGCGGATGGACACGTTGCCCCCCGGCGCGGCGACGGGCTCGAGGCGATAGCGGTACACCGCGCTGCCCGCTGGCCCCGGCGTGGTGCGTACGCGGAAGAGATCGAGCGATGCGGCTCCGGGGCTGTCGCTGGCACCTCCCGATGAGCCGCGGAGTTCATCACCGGGCGACATCGAGGCGATGAGCGTCGCCCGTGATCGTGTCTCGTTGGGTTCGGCTTCGAAAGTGACGACCTGCGCGGGCGCGGCGGAGGTCACCAATGCGACCGCCAAGCCCGCCGCCCGGCGGACCATCGCCGCGATCTGATCGCTTGCGAGTTCAGCCATGCCGCGGAGCCTACCGGGGCGCCAAGCCGCGGCGGGCTGTCATCCCGGCAGGCAGGGCGGCTCGACGACGCTGTACACACGAATCAACAACCATAGACCCCAAACCAAACACAGCACAAACACATTAGTTGATCGCGAAATCAACGCTATTTGCCGCGATTGCGCCTCGATCATGCGGGCTTCTCCTGGAGAGATCGCCTGATCCTTCACTCGCGGGCTGGCGCGCCCCTTGCCCTTTGTCAATCACGCCCGGCGTGTAAATGTTGCCGGGCAGTCAGGAGTCTCCATGCGTCCCGATCGCTTCACCACGCTGGCCCAGCAGGTTCTCGCCGATGCTCAGTCCGATGCCGCGCGGCGGTCGAGCCCGGAGGTGCTGCCGCTGCACATCCTCGGTGCGCTCGTGGCCGATCAGGCCGGTCCCGCGGCATCGATCCTTCAGCGTGCGGGGGCGGATGTGTCGCGCGTCCGGCTGATGGTCGAGAGCGAACTCAAGCGCCTGCCGACGATCGCCGGGACCGCGCCCGCGGCGGGGCGACCGATCATGGACCTGCTCGCACGGGCGGAGCAGGAGTCCTCGCGCATGGGCGACGCGTACGTCTCGGCCGAGCACCTGCTGCTGGCCCTGGCCGCGACAACGGGCGGGCCGGGCAGCCCGGCGGAGATCCTCAAGCTCTCCGGCGCGCGGAGCGAGAACATCGCCAGCGCGATCAAGCAGGTCCGCGCGGCCAGCGGCGTGACGAATCTCAACGACCAGAACGCCGAGGGCTCGTTCGAGGCGCTGAAGAAGTACGCCATCGACCTGACGGAGCGCGCCCAGCAGGGCAAGATCGACCCGGTCATCGGCCGCGACGATGAGATCCGGCGGTGCATGCAGGTGCTCGAGCGCCGGACCAAGAACAACCCGGTGCTCATCGGCGAGCCCGGCGTGGGCAAGACCGCGATCGTCGAGGGGCTTGCTCTGCGCATCGTCAACGGCGACTGCCCCCAGAACATGCGCGATAAGCGCGTCATGGCGCTGGATGTCGGTCAGTTGCTCGCCGGCGCCAAGTACCGCGGCGAGTTCGAAGAGCGCCTCAAGAGCGTGCTGCGAGAGGTGCAGGCCAGCAAGGGCGACATCATCCTGTTCATCGACGAACTCCACACCATCGTCGGCGCGGGCCAGGCCGAGGGCGCGGTGTCCGCCGGCAACCTGCTCAAGCCCGCGCTAGCCCGCGGCGAGCTTCGCTGCATCGGCGCCACGACGCTTGACGAGTACCGCAAGCACATCGAGAAGGACCCCGCCTTCGAGCGACGATTCCAGACCGTGTTCGTCGACCAGCCGAGCGTGGAGGAGACGGTCGCGATCCTGCGCGGGCTCAAGCCGCGGTACGAGGCGCACCACGGCGTGCGGATCCTTGATGAGGCGATCCTCGCGGCGGCGCAGTTGAGCAACCGGTACATCACCGAGCGCTTCCTGCCGGACAAGGCGATCGACCTGATCGACGAAGCGGCCAGCAGGCTGCGCATCGAGAACGACAGCATCCCGACGGAACTGGACGAACTGCGCCGCCGCATCATGCAACTGGAGATCGAGCGCGAGGCGCTGAAGATCGAGCTCTCCGGCGCGTCTCCCGCGCGGGGCGATGGCGCCAAGCCCGCCGCGGCGGAACTGGCCCGCATCGAGCGCGAGCTGGCCGACTTGCAGGAGCGCAACCGCACGCTGACGACCCGCTGGGACGAGGAGAAGAAGGACCTGTCGGCGGTCAAGAACGTCAAGGCGCAGATCGACCGCAAGCACACCGAACTCGAGCAGGCCCAGCGACGGGGCGATCTGGAGACCGCGGCGCGCATCCGCTACGCCGACATCCGCGAACTGGAGAAGCAACTGGCCGATGCGGAGCGCGCGATGGACGACCGGCGTTCCCGGGGCGTGGCGCTGGTCAAGGAAGAGGTCGACAGCGAGTCGATCTCCCGCGTGGTCAGCCAGTGGACGGGCATCCCGGTATCTCGCCTGGTCGAGGGCGAGCGCGAGAAGCTCCTGCGCATGGAGCAGGAACTCACGCGGCGCGTCGTCGGTCAGGACGAGGCCCTGCGGGCCGTGGCCGACGCGGTGCGCCGGGCGCGCTCGGGCCTTGGCGATCCGAACCGGCCGATCGGCAGCTTCCTGTTCCTGGGGCCGACGGGCGTGGGCAAGACCGAGACGTGCCGCGCACTGGCGGAGTTCCTGTTCGACACGCCCGACGCGATGGTGCGGATCGACATGAGCGAGTACATGGAGAAGCACGCGGTCAGCCGGCTGATCGGCGCGCCGCCCGGCTATGTCGGTTATGAAGAGGGCGGGGCGCTGACGGAGGCGGTGCGTCGGCGTCCGTATGCGGTGATCCTGCTCGACGAGATCGAGAAGGCGCACCCGGATGTGTTCAACATCCTGCTGCAGGTGCTCGACGACGGTCGCCTGACCGATGGTCAGGGCCGCACGGTGGACTTCAAGAACGCCATCATCGTGATGACCAGCAACTTCGGCAGCGCGATGATCCAGGAACTGGCCGCCAGCGGCGCGGAGGATTGGGAGATCGACGCGGCGGTGCGCGACCTGCTGCGCCGCGGCGTGACCGGCATCGCCGGCGACGCGATGAACCAGATCGGGCGCGCGCTCAAGGGCTCGGGCGGGCAGGTCAGCCCGAAGGTCATCGAGGCGCTCGTCCGCGCACAGCAGACGATGCTCCAAGCCGCGGGCACCGCCGGCGCGGCGTTCATGCGGCCGGAACTCCTCAACCGCATCGACGAGACCGTGGTCTTCCACCAACTCAAGCGCGAGCACCTGGCCAGCATCGTCGAGATCCAGCTCGAGCGCCTGCGCAAGCGCCTTGGCGAACGCCAGATCAGCCTGATCCTCAGCGACGCGGCCCGTGCACAACTGGCCGACGAGGGCTGGGACCCCGCATTCGGCGCACGCCCGCTCAAGCGCACGATCCAGCAGCGCATAGAGAACCCGCTGGCCTCGCGGATCCTCCAGGGGCTCTTCACGCCGGGCGACACGGTGCGTGTCGATACGGAGCGCGATGCGTTCACCTTCAACAAGGCCTGATCGGCGGCGAAGGACTCAGAAGCAGGCCTGGAAGAAGAAGGTGAAGAAGGCGATGAAGTCGCCGTTGTCGATCACACCATCGGGGCCGCCCGAAGGGGTGCCGGCGGGCCAGACGGGAGCGACCTCCGCATCGGTGTTGGCGATGTCGGCGCGAGGGCTGAGCGGATCGGTTGGATCGGCGAAGAAGGCCTGGAAGAACAGGATGAAGTCGCCGTTGTCCAGAACGTTGTCCGAGACCGGGTCGCCGTCGGTGTTGGCGATATCGGCGGGCGAGCATCCCGGGAGTGTCGGAGCGTCAACGACGATGCGGAACATCGCAAGGTCCGTGGCGCTGCTCGCGGTCGCCGTCAATTCGGTCGTTGCGATGCTGTCGGTGATCGCCGTGTTCAGGACGAACGGGCCGGGGCCGGAGTTGCCACCGCCGACCGCCAGCACACCGGGAACATCAAGGACAGGACGGGACCGCTGATCATCGTCGCTGGGCGAGGGCAGGGTGTGGGCCAGATTCGCCGGGGCGACGACAAGGATGTACTGGCCCGGGTCGAGCGTGCGGACCAGGCGCGACTGGCCGGTGGTGCCGCTGCCGCCGGAGAGCGGAGATTCGTCGTCGTTGCCCATGCCGACGAGCGGGACAAAGTTCGTGTCAAAGAGCCAGAGTTCGGTGTCGGCACCCGTGCGGCCCTGCGTCGAGAAGATCACGGTGCCCGCGCGGAGGTTGGCGCTCAACGCGGGGGCGGGCAAGTCGGTGCGGGAGATGGTCAGTGTGTAGGGCAGACTGGTGGTCGTATCGCCGCGGACCCGGAGGTACGCGGGCGAGGTGCCTCCCGGCAGTTGGTAGTAGGTCAGAACGCCGGTCGAGGACGCGGCCAGCACGACCGCATCGAGCGCGGGGTTGCTCGTCGGATCCGCGCCGATGACGCCGTCGAGTTGCGAGCGGCCGAGCAGTTCGAGCGTGTGGCCCGGGGTGAGCGAGGAGATGGTGACCCGCACGCGCGTGATCGAGTCGACGGGCGTGGCGGCGGGTTGCGAGAGCAGGAAGATGTCCTGGCTGGTCGTCAGGCCGGAGGTATCCGATCCGAGGCACGTGCCCTGAATGGCCTGCGTGCCCGAGAGTGTGACGGGCGTGGCCTGCGCGCGAGAGTCGTTGGGCTCGGTTTCGCCGAATGGCGTTTCGAGTGCATTGCCGACACGGGTGATGCGGATCTGCGTCGCGTTCTCGAACGGCGAGGGGGGAATGTTGCTGTTGGCGCGGCCGATGACGATGCGATAGGTCACGCCGGCGATGAGCGTGGCGCGTGCACGGGCGCGGGTGCCGCAGTTGGTCACCGGATCGTTGGTCGAGTCGTTGTCGTTGCAGGCGATGATGGTGAAGGGTCCGGCGCACGGGCCGGAAACGATCGCGATGGCGGTGTCGGCGATGTTGGCCGCGGGCGCGACGGCGGGGCAGGAGGAGACCTCATACTGACCCGTCGAGTCGGGCGTGAAGGTGTACCAGACGGTCTGCGCAACATTCGGCGCGCAGGGGAACGGCGGGTCGCCGGCGGTCGAGAGCGAAGCGTTGAACGGGTTCACCGCGCTGGGGGTGATGGGCAGGATGAACCCGGTGAGGCTGATGGCGTTCGCGCACGTGTCGTTGGTCGGCGCGGGCGGTGTGTACTGCGAAACGCGGAGCTGGACATTGATCTCGGTGGCGTCTATCGGCGTCAGCGCGTATCGGGCGATGATGATGTAGTGCAGCTTCCCGGCCTGAAGCGGGACGCGGACGCGGGCCTGCTGGCCGCAGGAATCGTCGTTGCAGCCGACGAGGACCATGCCGGGGTCGCACGGCTCCTCGGCCCGGAAGACACCCATGACCGTGTCGATGATCGTGGTCGACGGCGCATCGGACTGGCAGGTGGAGAACTCGTAGTAGGACGTGACAGTGGGCGTGAAGGCAAACCAGACAGGACGCTCGTTGGAGCCCTCGCACGAGATGCCGGGCGTGGCGTTCATGTTGGAACTCACGAGCGCAACCGGCGCGGTCACGAAGGGCAGGGACGCGGGGTTGATGACCACGGCGCCGGAGCACACCTGATTGACCGGCGGCGGTGGCGCGGCCTGGGTGCGCTCGATACGGAACTGCATCACCTCGCTGGTCGAGGGCGTGGAGAGGCCGAGGCGACCGATCTGGATGAAGTAGCGAGCCCCGGGGATGGTAAAGAACGAAGCGCGTGTGCGCTGGGCGCAGCCGGAGGTGTCATCGACGCAAGACACGCGCGATTCGTTGTTGATCGCCGCGCAGCCCAGAAGGGGATCCGTGACGAACACCTCGATGATCGTGTCGCTGACGGTGCCCAGCGGCGCATCGCCGGTGCAGGTGCTGACGGTGTACGAGGCGGCATCCGGCGCGATAAAGGTGTACCAGAGCGTGCGGCGCGATGCCGGCTGACAAGCAGAGCCGATGGCCGGATCGAAGTTCTGTGCGACATCCGCGGTGCGGACGGCCTGCGGCGAGGTGACGAGCGGGAACGTGCTCGGATCCAGCACCAGCGCGCCCGAACAGCGGTCGTTGGTCGGCGCCGGAAGCCCCGAGCTGAGCGTCAGGACGACATTGCGCCAGCGGGCGGACCCGGCCGTCTGGCGGAAGACAAAGTGCAGCGGGTTGCCCGAGGTGTACGGAACCGCGAAGTTCTGATTCGATGAGACCGTGGTGATGCCGCCGGCGGTGTTGACGGAAAACGAGGTGATGTTGGCGTATGCGAAGTTCGGCAGTGCCGGGGCGGAGGTGCCGGAGTTCACCGCGGTGCTCGAGAGCAACACGCGGCAGTTCGCGGGCAGCGCGCCCGAGATCAACTCCCACTCGAAACTGAGTTGATACGCGAAGTAAGTCGTGCCCGCCGGGACGGCGCCGGTATCGAGCGTAAAGGTCTGGAAGGAACTCGACGCGATGAACGTCCCCGCCTCCGGCAGAAAGGTGGGGAATGTGTACTGAGCGTGGACGCGCGCCGCGGGCACAAGGGCCAGCAGGGTACAGAGCAGGGGCAGCAGTCGGGCCGCGCGGAGCAGGGGCTGGTACATGGCGGGTCCTTGGGCGTGAGTGGCGGGCAAATCGGCGCGAGCGGTGGGCGTCAGACCGGGAGCGGGGCCGAACGCAGGCTTCGCCGCTCGTCGGCATGCGCAGACGAGATCCCACGAGAAGGTCTCGTCAGGTGAGACTGACGATGAGTGAAGGGTAGACGATATCGGCAGGAACGCCAAGAGAAGATGGGGAAGTTGAACCCAAATTCTGGCGGGGACTCCCGGCTCGCGCCGGTTATGGGCGTGGCGTAACTTGCGGGGTGACCTGGCTCCAGTGCGGAGCAATCCCGAGCCGCGGGCTTCCGGGCCTGATCGCCCATCGTGCCCGCGAAACGGACAAATGAAAGCCGCCGCCGACAGATCTGTCGGCGGCGGCGGAGAATGGAACTTCTGTGGATGGCTCGCTTACTGGCAGGAGCCGAAGAAGTAGGTGAAGAAGGCCGTGAAGTCGCCGTTGTCAACGGTCGCGTCGCTGCCGGGGTTGCCGTCGGTATCGGCGATGTCGGCAAAGGCGGACAGCGGATCGGACGGGTCGGAGAAGAAGGCCGCGAAGAAGAGCGTGAAGTCGCCGTTGTCAACCGCGCCGTCGGCGCCCGGGTCGCCGTCGGTGTTGGCGATGTCGGCGGGGCTGAAGCGGTAGACGCGGATGGTGGTCACGGCGTTGGGGAAGCCGTCGGCCAGGGCGGCCTGAACACGGACGCGGCCGGTGTTCGTGTCGACGCTGGTGGGCGCGACGGGCTGGCCGTTGACCAGAACCAGGCAGGGCGTGACGCCGGCATCGATGCGGATGACGGTGTCAACGTCGACCGGCTCGCCGGTGCGGTTGGTGAAGGTGTGGGTGTGGATCGCGCCCTTGCTGATGGTGGCATCGATGCGCTTGGAGCCAACGTGCAGGTTCTGGAACGTCATGGTGTTCCATGCGGTGGGGAGCTTCGGCTCGATGCGGAGGGTGTTGCCCGGCGCATCGGGGGTGAAGTCCAGGAACATCATGATCGCGTCGACATAGAAGGACATCGACTCCCAGGCGTTCGGCCACGCGGTCTGGAGCGTGAAGTCAGACTGGCCGGGGTACAGCAGCGAGTTGCTGGGGGCCATCTGCTCGGCACCGAAACCGATGGGGCCGTTGTGGTCCTTGGTGCGGTTGATGCGGTAGTAGTGGTTGTCGATGTCGACCGAGCCGGGGTTGTAGTCCTGACGCATGGCGTAGTAGACGCCGTACCAGAGGGTCGTCAGGAACCAGGGGCCAGCGGTCGTCGGACCGGCGGCGGAGTTGCCCCAGTACGAGTCGCCCCAGTACCGGTCGATGAGGTCGACCCAGTCCGACGCGTTGTTGATGTGCTGATTGGCAAAGCGGACCAGGGGCTCAAAGGCGCCGAAGCGGTCGGGAGCAACGCCGTTGATGCGGTCCATGACGCGGACAGCGCGGGCGTCGACGGGGCTGTGGGTCTCGAAGGGATAGACGATGCCGAGCAGGGAGATGTCGGTGTTCTCGCCGTTCCAGTCGAGCTTGGCGTTGAGGCCGGCGAGGATGCCGTTGGCACGGTTGGTGAAGTTGGCGGCATCGCCGGGCAGACCCAGGACGTTGGCGATGTTCGCCGCGTCGCGAAGGCCGCGGACGATGTTGGCGTTGGAGTAGATGAAGGTGTCGTACTGGTCCTCCCAGATGTTGTTGGAGTACATCAGGAAGGCGGACGAACCGGGGTAGGCGGCGCGGTGGTTCAGACGGCTGCCGTCGATGGTGGAGGTCTGGCTCATCGCGATGGCCGCGTCGAAGACGATCGCGTAGGTGGAGTTGGCCGGGTTGGCGGGGTGGGACTCGGTCAGGTACGACGTGTCGCCCTCAACGAGGAAGTTGTAGTAGACCATCCACGGGATGACCGCGGTCTCGTCGACCTGCGGAGCGCCCCAGACGGTGTAGCCGTCGGTCGTGTACTTCTGCTTCCAGAAGCCCTTGCGCGAACCGAAGAACGGCGAGCCGCCGGCGGCGGCGAAGCCCGGCGTGTTGGCGCCGGTCCAGTTCTCAAAGTCGCGATAGGTGATGTCGCGCAGGAAGCGGGTCATGGAGCGGACCACTTCGTTGTGGCCCGTGCGGGCAAGGGTCACGCCCGCCCACGCCATGTCACGCGGCCAGACGTACGGATACGCGCCGTTGCGGAAGCCGGCGATCAGACCGCCGTTGCGCTCATCAAAGTGCAGCATGGTGCCCAGCAGGCCGCGGCGGAACAGGGCGTTGATCGAGGCATCGGGGGTGTTGACAAGGACACCCGAGTTCAGGAAGTTCTGCCAGTACGTGTCGGTCTGGGCCTGCCAATCCGAGGGGTTGCCGTTGTGGAACCACTCGATGGCCTGTCGCATCTGGGTGTTGAAGACGCCGGGGCCGTTGATGCCGGCGAAGGCATCACGACCAGCCGGACGCTCGAAGCCACCGACGATGACGAAGGAGACCTCGACATCCTGACCCGGGGGCAGGGTGACCTTCTGGCCGATCCAGCCCTGGCCGTTATCGCCGGAGGAGTCGCGCCAGGTGTCGGTGCTGCGGGCACCGCCGGCGGCGCCGACAGCGGGAGCGGTCTTCATGGAAGCCGCGAAGAACAGCGAGATGTTCTTCTCGTAGCCGCTGAACGTGGTCGGGTTGTACTCCTGACCGAAGCCGATCGAACCGGTGTTGGTGACAACGCGATAGGCGTTGTCGCCGGCGATCATCGCGCCGGTGGCCGAGTCGGCGAGCATGAAGTCGTACTGGTCACCGCCGTTGATGGCCGGGTCCATGTACATGTAGACGTTCACGGTCTCGGTGGCGGGGTTGTTGTTGCGGAGGATCATCCGCTTGAGGAGGATGCCCTGTGTGGCGTTGGGGGGCGTGAAGACGCCCTTGGGGGAGAAGTCGTACTGCGTGATGTCGATGTTCTGGCCGCCGCGGACCAGGCGGGAGCTGGTGCGGATGGTCTGGGTGTCGGTCACGTAGGCCTGCGTGACGTTGGTGAAGTCGGTGCCGTTCTGGTTCGACAGCCAGCTGGTCACACCGCCGGCGCGGATGCCGGTGATGATCTGGTTGAAGTGCATCTGCCCGCGGTTGTCCAGGGGCAGGCCCGCGGGGAAGGTGTCAAGACCGTTGACGTAGCCTTCGTTCTTCGTGCCGACGCCCGAGACGCCGCCCGCGCCGGGGAAGTACACGTCGAAGATGTTGCCATTCTGATCGAGCATGGCGTTGATGAAGTTGTTGCCGACGACGCCCTCTTCCTTCCACGCGTGGAAGGGGGGGTAGCCGATGGCGTGAGCGCCGCCGAAGTTCGAGCCCTGGCCGGGCCAGGCGAGCTTCACGTCGTACGACTGGACCAGCCCGGTGGCCTGACCAACGGGGCTGTTGTTCCAAGCGACGACGCGGTAGCGGACATTCTGACCGTACGCACGTGCGGAGGCGGGGATGGTGACGCGCCACCAGTCGCGGGTGCAGGTACCGCCGAACTCGTTGGCGACGAACGTGGCGGGGATGATCTGGGTGGTGCCGAAGGCGGTGCTGCGATCACCGTTGGGGTCGGTGCCGTCGGTGGTCAGGTAGATCGCGGCGTTGGAGTAGGTGAACTGGCAGCCGACGCGGAAGAAGACCGTAACGGCCTCATCCTCGCGCGGGCTCAGCGGCGAACGCTGGGTCGGCGCACCGCCGAAGGGGTTGGCGGGGTTGAGGTTGCTCGTCGGCAAGGAGCCGAAGGGATTGTGGTCGATGCTGGTCGGCTGCGCATGCGCGGCGGAGGCGACCAGTGCCGCGGCGGCGGCAAAGGGAAGGAAAAAATCGCGATCGAACGTCATCTCAAGTCTCCAAAGAGGACAATTGTCCACCGAAGCCGACAAGGCCCGGGCCGCGAAACGTCGGCAGGATGACCGCTGGTGTCGGGTCCCCTTGCGGAGCAAGGTGGCCGCGGCAGTTCAACGGAACACTGCGGGCGAACGGGTCTCAAGTATTCCCCACGAACGCTCCCGGAGTGGGGTGGAGGAGTCTCTGGAAGAGAGACTTAGGGCTTTTTTGGCCGATATCGGACCCAATATCACCTGATGTGGTGGGTCAACTACGCCAGTTTGGGGGTCCATGTGGGAACGGGGACGCGCAGAGCCGAACGTGGTCCAATGTGAAGCCAGCGGGCGGAGTCCGCCGGAAGTGGGAATGATCGATGCCCGCTTCGGAAGTGACCGACAGCATGGTGTGGGCCCAATGGCCCCCGGGCGCGGGTGTTCCGGGGGTCTGGGGCAAGGAGCAGGACCGGGACTGTGAGCGAGGCAACCGATCAGACCATTGCGGATCGGGAGGCGGAGTTCGGGACGCCGGGAGCGATCTCGGCGGTGGCGCGTCGGCTGTTCATGACCGGGCCGAGGATGCTGCGGAGTTTGCAGCACTACCGGCCGTTCATCTGCCCCTTTGAGGAGATGATCGGGCACGTGCCGACGGGCTCGAGTGTGCTGGATGTCGGCTGCGGCGGTGGCCTGTGGCTGGGCCTGCTGTGGGCTTCGGGACGGATTCGTCGCGGGGTGGGGTTCGACAGTTCGAGCAAGGCGATCGAACTGGCAAGGCACATGTCGGCACCCACGCGGGTGAGCGATGGGCCGGAGGCCGGGCAACTGGAGTTCCGGTGTGTGCCGGTGGAGGAGCCCTGGCCCGAGGGTCCGTTTGATGTCGTCAGCGTGATCGATGTGATGCACCATGTGCCGCGGTCGAGCCAGATGGAGGTGATCCGGCTGGCGGCGACGCGGCTGCGCGCCGGCGGGGTGCTGATCTACAAGGACATGTGCTCGCGGCCTCTCTGGCGGGCCGCGGCGAACCGGGTTCACGATCTGGTGCTGGCGCGGCAGTGGATCCGGTACGCACCGGTGGCGCAGGTCGAGCGTTGGGCGGGGGAGCACGGGCTCAAACTCGTCCACAGCCGGGATTCGCAGCGGCTCTGGTACGGCCATGAGCTGCGCGTGTTCGTGAAGATGTCGCGGACCGGAATGGGCGAACTGGATCGGGAGGCGCTGCGGTCGTGAGCACGCTGCGCGAACGCATGGCGACGCTGCTGAGCGACCCGGCGAGGATGCCCGGAGCAGCGCCGGGCCTGCGCGGGCGGGTGCTCGTGTCGGTCGTGCTGATGGTGATGGTGGGTGTGACCGCGGTCGGCGTGATTCTGTTCGGCTCGACGCCGGAGCGGATCGCGTACGACCAGGATCGGTATCACGTGCCGGCGATACGGACGTTCGCGGCGGAGATGCCGACACCGAACCTGAAGGACTACTTGTCGGCGACGACGCCGGGGTACCACCTGGCGCTGGCGGTCATCGCGCGGCAGATTGATGACTCGTTGACCACGCTGCGGCTGAGCGGGATGGTGTTCGGGCTCGGGCTGATCGGGACGCTGGGATGGTGGGTCAGCGGGCGCGCCCCGGGGGTCGGCGGACTGGCGCTCTGCCTGCCGATCGCAGGGTCGATCTACGTGTTCGGGCCGACGGCCTGGGTGCTGCCGGACAACGCGGCGTGGTGGGCGGTGCTGGGGATCGTGCTGCTGGCTCTACGCGGACGGCTGGATATGGTCGCGGTGACGGGGTACACCGGCCTGTTCGTCCTGCTCGTTTTCGTTCGGCAGGTGCACGTCTGGGCGATGGGTGTGGCGCTATGCGCAGCATGGCTGGGAGATGCAGGCTCGCGGCGTCGCGGGCCGGCGGCGGGCGCGAACCAGGCCGAGCCGGCGCTGCTCTCGCTCGATGATCTTGACGGCCTTTTCAGCGGTGGCGCGGGCCTCGGTGATCGGATCGCGCGGGTTGGCGGGGCGGTGATGGCGAGCCTGCCCGCGCTGGCGATGCTGGCAGGATTTGTGGCTCTTTGGGGCGGATTGACCCCGCCGGGGAACATCAACCCGGTCGGCGAAGACGCGCCGGCGAATTTTCACGGGCGGCTGCATGGCGGGAACGGTGCGACCCCGGCGCTGATCTTGTCGCTCGTGGCGCTGTATGCCCCACTGCTGGCGGCGTACTGGTGGCGGAGTGCGGCGGATCTGTGTCGGCGCGGGTGGTGGGTGATGATCGCCGCGGCTCTGATCGGGCTGGTCGCGGCGGCGGTGCCGGCGACGACGTACAGCGTGGAGGCGGGGCGGTGGACAGGGTTGTGGAACCTGGCGGCGCGGCTGCCGACGGTGATGGGGCATTCCAGCCTGCTGCTGCTCCTGCTCGCGCCGATCGGCGCGGTGGTGATCGCGGCGATGGCGCACGGGCTGCGGCACCGGGATCGGTGGATCATGCTGGGGACGCTGGTGGCTTTCGCGGTTGCGCAGAGCGCGAGCAAGGAGAGTTGGCAGCGGTACCTCGAGCCGATGCTGCTGATGCTGATGGCCGTGATGTGTGCGCTGCTTGCGGAGCGCGCGTGGAGCGGGCGGACGACGCGGCCGCGGTGGGAGGTGATCGCGGAGGTTGCGGGGCCGCTGCTGCTCGGGGTGGGGCTGGCGGTGGTCGGGGTGGTGGTGAGCTGAGCCGGGCGCAACCCGCGGCCATCGCTCAGACGCGGAAGATCGCGCCGAGTTTTCGGCCCATCAGGACGCTCGCGCCGACCAGCGTGACGGTGAGCAGGGCCATGCCCCAGACACCCATGGCCGAGGCGATGTACGGGCCATCGGCCAGGCGACCGGTGAACTCGAAGATGGCCTTGGTGATCGGGAAGTGCTGCTGCTGCTGGGCGAGAATGAGCGAGTCGGAGACTTCGAGCATCGCGAAGGAGAAGGCCAGCAGGGCGCCGGCGATGAGGTTCGCAGCGATGAGCGGGACGATGATCCGCCGGACCGCGGTGAACTTCGATGCGCCGAGATTGAGCGCGGCCTCTTCCATCTGGCCGCTGGTCTGCTCGAGACCTGCGACCGTCGCGCGGACGATGTACGGCAGGCGGCGGACGGCGTACGCGATGATGAGCAGCGGAATGGGGTTGGGCTCGGCGCCGAGCACGGACACAAACCCCTCGAGCGGGTCGCCCTTGCCGAACGGCCAGCCGAGGCTGAGCGCAACGTAGCCGAAGGCCATGACCAGGCCGGGCACGGCCAGCGGGAGCATGCAGAGCGCATCGAGCACGCCTCGGCCCTTGATGTTCGTGCGGACGATGAGATAGCCGACGACGATGCCCAGCACGACATCGAGAAGTACCGCGCAGGAGGCAAGCAGGAGGGAGTTGTTGATCGAACGCGAGGCCAGATCGCTGGTGAGGGCCTGCTCGAAGTGGCTCGTGGTGAAGGCGGTGGGCAGCACGGACTGGTACCACGCGCCGGGCTGGCTGAAGGCGGTGAGGATGACGCCGACATGCGGAAGTGTGGCCGCGAGGATGACCGAGCCGAAGACCAGCGTGGCGAGGATGCCGGCCACGGGGGACATGGGAGCCTCGCTGCTCGCACGGGAGGCCTTGGCCTGCATCGCGTATGCGCGGCCACCGAAGATGAGTTTGCCCAGGGCATAGATGCTCACGGCGGCAATGAGCATGATCAGGGTCAGGGCGTACGGCGTCGCGGAGGTCTCGACCTCCTTGAGACCCTTGAAGATCTGCACGGGCGTGGCGACGGAGTAGTCAAAGACCAGCGGCGTGCCGAGCTCGGTGAAGGCCCAGATGAAGACGATCGTGCCGCCGGCGAAGAGGCCTGGGCGGATGAGCGGGAGGGTGATCGTGAGCAACCGCTTCCAGAACCCCGCGCCGACGTTCTGCGCGGCTTCATCCAGGGCGGGGTCGAGGTTGGCCAGCGCGGCGGAGGCGTTGAGGTAGATGATGGGGTAGAGCGAAAGGGCCTGAACGACGATCACGCCGAAGAACTTCGCGTGGGCGAGGATGTCCCACTCTGTGCCGAGCAGCGAGTTGAGCGCACCCTCGCGACCCAGGAGCATCTTCACGCCGATCGCGCCGACAAATGGCGGGAGAATCAGCGGGACGAGAATCAGGGCGTTGAAGGCGGTCTTGAGCGGGAACTTGTAGCGGACCGACAGGATCGCCAGCGGAACGCCGATGCACATGGCCAGAAAGGTCGTTCCCGCGGCGATGGCGAAGGAGTTGAGCAGACCCTGAACGAGCATGGGGTCCTCGAAGACCCGCGCGACGTTCTCGAGTGTGAAGCCGGAGCGAGCGGAGAGGTCCTGATAGAACGCGCCGCGGAGCGTGAGGTAGATCGGGTAGAGCAGGAAGATGCTGAGCAGCCCCAGGATGCCCGTGAGAAGTACGTAATTGGTGAAGTTGCGTGGCAGTCGCATGGGGTACCTGTTGCACGAAGGCACAAAGACGCGAAGGCGAGGGAGCGGAGAGAAACCGGGGATCAGCAGCGTCAGGCCGGGAACGTCAGGGGCTTGGGGCCGAGGGTGACCAGGGTGGTCGTGCCGAGAGTGCGGGAGCGGAGGTAGGCGTTGACGTCGTTCAGGGTAATCGACTCGACCTGCCGCTTGAGTTCGTCCAGCGAGCGGGGCCTGCCGAGGCGGTGCTGGTCCATGGCCAGTTGAACAGCGCGGGCGCCGGTGCTTTCGCCCGAGAAAACAAGGCGGGAGCGGTACCCGATGATCGCATGGTCGAACTCTTCCTGCGTGACAGCGCCGGTTTCGGGCGAGTTGACCCGGCGGAGCTCGCTCATCAGCACGTCCAGGGACTGCTGGGCGCGTTCGGGGGTGGTGCCGACATAGGCGATGAGCCGTCCGAAGAGTTTGTCCGCGCCGTACACGGCGCTGACGGCGTAGCAGAGGCCACGTTTCTCGCGGACCTCGGTGAACAGCCGCGAGGAGGAGCCGCCCGAGAGGACGGCGGCGGTGATCTTCTCGAGGATGCTGCGCGGGTCGGGCTCGGCCGGGGCGTTGTGCGCGAGGAAGATGTGGGTCTGGTTGCTCTCGTCGTGCTCGTGGTGGTGCGAGCCCGCGGCGGGGTTCGGCGCGGCGGAGATCACCGGGGCGCTGCCGGACCAGGAGGCCAGAAGGGTGTTGAGCTGTGCCGCGACGGTATCGGCGTGAACGTCTCCCGCGATGGACAGGATGCTGCCGACGGGACGGACGTTGCGCTGCCAGTGGCTGGTGACATCGTCCCGAGAGATGGCACGGAGGCCCTCTTCGGTGCCGAGGGATGAGCGATTGAACGGCGCGGGGTTGTGCAGGCGCGAGAGCAGAATGCCGGCGCGTTCCTGCGGGTTGTCCTTCAGGCCGGCGAGCGCCTGGAGTTGGAGTTCGCGCGTGGGCTCGATGTGCTCGGCATCAAAGCGCGGGCGGAGGACGATGTCGGCCAGCAGCGGGAGCGCGGCGGGGAGTTGATCGGCGATCATCGTCGCGCTGATGCGGAGGTACACCGGACCGACATCAACGGAGCGGACCAGGCCGAGCGCATCAAGAGCGTCGGCGGCCTGACGCGAGTCGCGGCTGCCCGCGCCTCGGAGGACGAGTTCGGCGAGCATGCTGGCCATGCCGAGTTTGTCCGCGGGGTCGTGAGCGCAGCCGATCGGGATGAGCCAGCAGAGCGCCGCGGAGCGAACCCCGGGGATGTGCTCGATGATGAGCGGCATGCCGCAGGAGAGTGTTTGGGAAGAGATGCTGGGCAAAGGGAGTTTCCAGGTGGGCGGGTGATCAACTGGCCGATCGAAGACCGCGGATAAACGAGCCGGGAGGGGAGTCAGGGGCGGGACTTGGTGCGGAAGGCGTGCCAAGCCGAGGACAGGGTATCGGCGAAGCGAGCGGTGAATGCGGGGACGTCGCAGAGCGGACCGGTCAGGAGTGTGTCTCGGAGGGTTGTGCGCAGCGCGGCCCGACGGGCACCGTCGGCCGCGAGGGCGACGGCGGTGCGGACGAAGGCGTCAGGGGTTGGCGCGGCAAGGTCGGAGAGGTTGACCTGCGCCAGCAGCGAGCCGCCGACGCGCGTGGCGTGGAGGGCATCGGGCGGGCAGAGGGAGACGACGGGCACGCCCATGAGCAGCGCTTCGCAGGTGGTCGTGGTGCCGGCGTAGGGAAAGGTGTCCAGCGCGATATCGACGCGGCGATACTCGGAAAGGTGGTCGCGCGTGGTCGTGTTGAACCCACGGAGCACGAGTCGCGACGGATCGATGCCGTGCTGGGCGAAGCGCTGGGCGGTGGCGGCGCGGGTGCGATCATCGCCGAGCGGGGCGGACTTGATGAGCAGGCGCGAGCGGGGAACTTCGTGCAGCACCCGGCTCCACGTCGCGACGCAGGTCTGGCCGAGTTTGGTCAGCGTGTTGAAGGAGGCGAATGTGATTGCGGGCAGTGATGGATCTTCCGAGTCGCGTGCCGCATCGGGCAGGCCGAGGTCCGGAGCGCTCGCGTCGATCGCCGGCGGGCGGTAGCACAGGAAGCACGGATCGAGGCGCACGAGCCGCTCGGTGCTGGCGGCATCGCTCGATGGCACGTGCGGCGCGGGCGGATCGGTGATCGAGTCGACGATCCGCAGATCCACCGCCGAGAGGCCTGTGGTGTTGGGATACCCGAGGTACGTGACGATCAGCGGCGCGGGCTTGAAGCGCAGGGCGTCGTAACGGTTGCCGGCGGTCAGACCGTTGAGTTCGATCAGGATGTCGATCTTCGCGTCGGCGATGGCGCGGGCGAGCGCTTCGCCATCGTGCCGTGCGACGCCGGCCCAGAGCGCCTGCGGATCTCGCCGGCGCACCGCGGTACGGAGGCGACGCGTGGTGTCGTCCTCGATGGGCGAGGTCGCAAAGACGGCGACCTCGAAGCGATTGGCCGGCAAGGCGGTGAGCAGTGGTTCGGCGAAGAAGGCCACCGAGTGCGAACGAAGGTCGGACGAGAGAAAGCCGACGCGAATGCGGCCATCGCGGCCGCGGCCCGGGAAGGTGCCGTCGGATCGAGCGGGAGGGAGCGTGTGGGTCAGTCTCGGCTGGCGGTCCAGAAGGTCGACGATGCGGCCGAAGTTGCGGTGCCGCGCGATGATCTGCGCTCGGTCGGGCGGGTCCATGTAGTTGCTGACGGTGCACAGGAAGCCGGCCAGTTGCGGGTCGCTCAGGTCGGTGAGCAGAGCATCGGCCAGAAGGCGTGCGGCAAGGTCGCTGCGGCCCTGCTCCATGTACGCCGCGGCGAGCCGGAAGGGCAGAGCGCGGTTGTCGGGGTGCCTGGCGATCGCGCGCTCGAGGAGTTCCTGCGCATCGATGAGGCGATTGAGGCGGAGCAGGACGGCGGCCAGGTCGATCCAGCGATCCGGATTCGCTTCCTCGAGCGCCAGCGCCTTGCGGAAGGCATCGACAGAATCTTCCTTGCGCCCGAGTTCGAGAAGGACATCGCCAAGGCACGAGAGCACGCCTGGATGATCGGGAGCGAGTTCCGCGGCGCGGAGCGCGGCGGGAAGTGCCTTGTCGGGTTGCCCGAGCGCGAGGTAGACGCTGCGGAGCGTGTCGTGCGTTTCGGCACGCGCGGGGAGCATGGCAACGGCGCGCTCCGCTGCGGCACGGGCGACGGCGGGCTGTTTGCGTGCGAGCGCTCTCTGGGCGTCCTCGAGAAGTTTGGCCACACCCGCGGGGAGCGGTTCGGCAGCCGGGGGCATCGCGGAATGTGCGTGATGATCGTGCGGGATCACGCGGATGCTCCGGGGCGCGGACGCTGGTTCTCGTAGACGCCCCAGCCGCGCCAGACTCGGCGTGCGCCCGAGGATGACAGCCCTTGCGGCTTGTCGCTGTGACACCAGTCGGTCCACATCGACTCGAGCGCGGCCTCGAAGCGGCGCGTGTACGCCGCGGCGTCGCAGAGCGGGCTTGCCAGAAGTCGCTGCCGCAGGCCAGCGCGGAGCTCGGCCAGCCGCGGGCGATCGCCGGCCAGCGCGACGGCGGCATCGATGTACTTCTTCTCGCTGGTGGCGATGAGATCGGGCAGGTTGAGCGCTGAGAGCAGCGAAGCGCCGACACGCGCCGCGTGCATGGCCTGCGGCTCGGCGAGCGTGACGATCGGAACGCCCATGTACAGCGCCTCGCAGGTCGTCGTCGTTCCGGCGTACGGGAACGTGTCCAGCCCGATGTCCACGCGGCGGTACAGACCCATGTGACCCGCGCGGTCGGCGATCCGGCCGACGAGCTCGACGCTGCCCGGCGGCGCGCCCGCGGCGGTGAAGCGGGCGGCAAAGTCGCTCCGCGTCGCCGGGTCGTCGAGCACGCCGGACTTGATCAGCAATCGCGAGGATGGAACGCGCTTGAGGATGGCGCTCCAGACGCGGATGACGGCGTCGTTGAGCTTGACCACGCGATTGAACGAGCCGAATGTGATGGGCTGCTGCGGATCTCGCTCCGGCGCGATGTCGGGAGCCTCTTCGGGCGGGCGGTAGCAGAGGAAGCAGGGGTCCAGGCGGAGCAGTCGCTCGCGCGCGCGGTCATCGGTGCCGGGCGGATCGGTGATCGAGTCGACGATGCGCCAGTTGATGCGGGACATGCCGGTGGTGTTGGGATAGCCGCAGAACGTCGCCTGCACCGGCGCGGGAGCGAGGTGAAACACATCGCTGCGGCAGCCCTCGAAAAGGCCGTTGAGATCGAAAAGGATGTCGGGGCTCTCGGCGTGGATGAGCGTGGCGAGCTCGTTGAAGTGCATGTTGTAGACGTCGAAGAAGCCGCCGCGGCCGGGGCCGGGGCGGACCAGTTCCCGGATGTGCTTGTTGGTCTCATCACGGACCAGATGGTTGTAGAAGCACAGGGTCTCGAAGCGGTCGGGACTGAGATGCTCGAGGATCGGCCGGAGGAAGAACGCAACGGAATGGTCGCGGAGGTCCGCCGAAAGAAACGCGATCCGCAGCCGACCTTCGCGGCCGGAGCCCTTGAAGCGTGCGGCGTCGATCCGGTCGCTCTCCGGCGGCGGGAGGTGGACGAACTTCGGCGGTGGCGCGTGGCGATCCAGCAGTTCGCCGAAACGCCGATGGGCGGCGATGATGGTGCGCTTATCGGCCGGATGGATGAAGTTGCTGGTCGTCGCGGCGAAGCCGACGACCTTGTCGGCCAGAGGCTCGCGACGCACGGCCTGATCGAGGATGCGCGCACCCTCGTTTGCGCGGCCCTGATCGATGAGTGCGCCGGCCAGAGCGATCTCCAGTCGCAGATCGGCGGGGAACTGCTTCATCGCCTCGCGCACGATCAGGATGATCTCCGATGGACGCTCCAGCCGCTGGAGGCACTCGATGATGTCCTGCACAGCCTGGCGCGACGAGGGGTCCGCCTCGCGCCACTGGCGTGCGACGGTGAGCGCATCGGCGTGCCTGCCGACGGCGCGGAGTGTCGCGCAGTAGCACTCCAGTGCGTCTCCATCTCGCGGGCGGGCCTCGGCGGCCAGTCGGGCATGGGGCAGGGCGTCACTGAATTGGCTGTTGGTGTAGAGCGCCGTCGCCGCGACGAGGTTGGCAAAAGGGTCGTCGGGCATCGTTGCGACGATGGACAGCGCCAGGTCGCGGGCGGCTTGCGGGCGGCCCGCGGTGAGCAGGTCGATGGCCTCCCTGGATGGATGCTGGGCGTCGCTCATGAGGAAGAATCCTTGGGTGCATCGTCGGCGATGCGGCGGAGGGCCTCGCCGAGGCGGCGGGCATACGCACGGGCATCGCACAGCGGCGAGGCAAGAAGCGCCGATCGCAACGACGTGCGGCGATGCGCGAGCGCGGCGGCGTCTGCCGCGAGGGAGACGGCGATTTCGACAAAGCGCTCTGGCGACTCGGCGACAAGATCCTGCTGATTCGCGGCGCTGAGCAGACTGGCGCTGACGCGTGCGGCGTGACGATCGCCGAGCAGCGCGACAACGGGAACACCCATGAACAACGCTTCACAGGTCGTTGTCGTGCCGTTGTACGGGAACGTGTCCAGCGCGATGTCGATCAGCGCATACGAGGCCAGATGCTCGCGCGTCGTGGCGGTCGGCGGCAGAAGTTCGACACGGGCGGGGTCGATCCCGGCCTCGGCGAGGAGCGCGTTGACCGAAGCCGACACGCCCGGGTCGCTCAGACGCTGGGCCTTGAGCAGCAAGCGCGAGCGGGGAACACGCTCCAGAACCTGCGCCCAGGTGCGCACGCATCGACGCGAGAGTTTCGCGACGTTGTTGAACGAGCCGAAGGTCGGCGCGCCGCTCGCAAGCATCGGCGCAGCGGAGACCGGCGGGGTATCGGGATGCGTGTCCGGCGGCGGCGTGTAGCAGAGGAAACAGGGATCGACGCGAAGCGGACGCTCGGTGATGTGATGGTCGTGCGCGGGCGGGTCGGTGATGCTGTCGACCAGGCGGTAGTCCATCGCGGGCTCGCCGGTGGTCGATGGATAACCGATGGCCGTGACCTGCACCGGCGCCGGGCGCAGGGCGAAGACGCTCAGACGATTGGCGGCGGTGTTGCCGGCCAGATCCAGCAGCACATCGATGCGGTCGCGGGCGATTCGCTGGGCCAGGTCGCGGTCGCTCATGGCCGAAGCCTGAACCCACGAGGGCACAAGTTCGCGGAGTGCGGCGGTGATGTGATCGGCGCGGTCGCCCGTGTGATAGAGCGTCACGTGCAGCGCGGCCCGGTCGTGCTCACGCAGGAAGCCGGCGAGGAACGTCGCGACGGGATGGTCGTGCAGATCAGGCGAGACGATGCCGACACGCAGCGGCGAGTCCGGGCGACGCTGGGGCCGCGGCGATTGCGCCGGCGCGAGGCCCCGTGCCGCGAGCACGCCACGGCGGGCATGGGCGAGGGATTCGTGCGCAGCGCGAACGACTGCCGACGAGAGATCCTCGGCGTAATTGCTCACGAACGCCCGCGCACCGTGCGCGAAGTCATCGCCCGGGTGACGAGATAGGAACGTGTCGATGACGTGCAGGCCCTCGCCGGCGCGGGCCATCTGGCACAGCAGGTTCGCGAGGTTGCCCGCGGCCGTGGGCGAATCGGGATCGAGCTCCAGCGCTCGCCGGCAGGCTCGCTCGGCTTCGCCAACCCGCCCGGCGCTGAGCAGCGCGAACGAGAGGTTCGTCCACGCGGGCGGGAGGTTCGGGCACTCGATCGCCAGGCGCTCGAGTTCCGGCAATGCGAGTTGCCACTTGCCGGCGGCGAGCAGGGCACGCGTGTACTCGCCGCGGTACTGAATGTTCGCCGGGTCGAGCGAGCGCGCACGGTCGAGGTGGAAGACCGCCTGATCGGGCAGACCCGCGTCCATCAGGATCAGGGCCAACTCGAACGCGGCGTTGTGATCGGTGGGGCGGGCGGCGACGGCGCGGCGGAGGAGGGCCAGTCGCGCATCGGCCGGGCCGGGGCGGGCGCTCACGCCGTCCCCGCGACGCCGACAACGCTTCGCGTGATGCGCGAGCGGACGAAGCGGCGGGCCTCGGCATCGGCGTGGAGAACATCATCGAGCGACAAGACGGCGCGCGCGGGGTGCGCATCCAGCGCCTCGCCCGCCAGTTCGGTGATCCGTCCGAAGGGGATCTGCCGCTGGAGAAACGCTTCGACCGCCGCCTCGCTCGCTGCGTTGAAGGTGCTGCCCGCCGTGCCGCCGTGGGTCATGACGCGCTGGGCGTGCGCGAGCGCCGGGAATCGCTCGTGGCTGGGCGTTTCGAACTCGAGTTTGGACATGCTCATCAGGTCCAGCCTGCGGGAGCAGCCCTCGGGACGCGCGGGGAACGTGAAGGCGTACTGAATCGGGCTGCGCATGTCCGGCGGGCCGAGCTGCGCGATCAGCGACCCATCGGCGTACTCGACGAGCGAGTGGACGATGCTCTGCGGATGAATGAGCACGCCGATGCGATCGGGCTCGAGGCCGAAGAGCCAGTGGGCCTCGAGGACTTCGAAGGCCTTGTTCGTCAGGTTGGCCGAGTCGATGGTGACCTTCGCGCCCATCGACCAGGTCGGGTGCTTGAGGGCCTGCTCCGGAGTCGCGTCGTAGGCCTGCTGGAGATTCCACGTGCGGAATGGGCCGCCGGAGGCCGTGAGGATCACGCGGCGGACCTGCGAATCGACCCTGCACGGCGGACAGAGAGGATTCGCGGTCGAGGCCGGGCTGGTGAGGCCCTGGAGACACTGCCAGATGGCGGCGTGCTCGCTGTCGACCGGGAGCAGCCGCGACCCGCTGGCCCGGGCCGCGGGAATGACCAGTGCTCCGGCGGCAACGAGGGATTCCTTGTTCGCCAGAGCGATGTCGCGCCCCAACTGCACCGCCGCGAGCGTCGCGGGAAGGCCCGAGGCGCCGACCATCGAGGACACGACGATGTCCGAGTGGACCTCGCGAACGAGGGTCTCCGCGGCGGAGGGGCCGGTGCGGAGGCTCACACGGGAGAGGCCGATCCACGTCCCCGGCGGGCTGGAGGCGTCCGTGCCGGACTCGGCAAGGGCCAGGTCCTTGACCTGCCACCGCTCGGCCTGCTGCATGAGCATGCCCGCGTTCTTGCGAGCGGCAAGGCCCACGACCTGGTAGCGGTGCGGATACTTGCCCTGTGCGTGAAGGGTGTTGAGGTGCTCGAGGACTTCGAGCGTCTGGGTGCCGATCGACCCCGTCGAGCCGAGGATGATGACCCGGCGCAGGGAATCGACGGGCGCGGAATGGGCGTTGATCGGGCGGCTCATGACGGGTGGTGGGCCGGTCGGGCGGGAGATCGGATCAGAGTTTGCTCAGCTCTTCTTGCCGATGAGCATGCCGATGACCGCAAAGACCGCGGCCGCGGCGGCGAACGCACCGACGATGATCCAGAGGTTGCCGGCCAGTGAGTTGATCAGGCTGGCGCTGGCGCCGGAGAGCGCCATGGTCGTAACGGCGACCATCGTGCCCAGGACCAGGACCAGCGCAAGGGCCAGACCGCCGGTGATGCCGGACCACGTCGGGTCAACCTGCTCGCCCATCGCGTAGAAGACCGGCGCACCGCCGGAGCCGCCGCCGGACGCCACATCGCTCGCGACGCCCGCGGGCTCGAAGAGGGCCTGGCCCTGACCGGTGCCGCCCGAGTCGCCGGCCTGATCGCCGTACACGTTCCCGAGCAGGTTCGCACCCGCGGCGGTGTCGTCGCCCTGACGGGTCAGATCCAGCAGGCCGGACCCGGAGCCGCCGAGATCCCCCATGCCCGTCGTCGGCACCTGGGTGTTGGAGACCTGGGTCTGTGCGGAGGGGTCGGTATCGTCGAGTTCATCGGCCTCGAAGATGGAGATGCCCGAGCGCTCCTTCGCGGCGGGGTCCGTGAGCGAGCCGAGGCCGGGGCTGGAGCCCGAGCCGGAGCGGGCGTCATCGGCCAAGCCGATGGGACCGCCCGAGTCGGCCAGCGGGATCACGCCGCCATCATCGCCGCCGCCGGAGAGCGTGTCGACCTGCTCGCGCTTGAAAACGAGCTTGTCGCGGTCGCGGAACTCCTGGAGCTGTCCGGATGCGGCCATTTCCTTGACACGCTGGGCGGTAACGCCGAGCTTGTCGGCGGTCTCTTCGAGGGTGTAGAACATCTTGGCCATGGCGGGACTCCTGATTCGATCCGGATTCGAGGTCGAGAGGAAGGATACCCGGCCCGGCGCGGGCGTGTCAGGGGGTGACGGGCAGAATTCGAGCCTGGGTGGGGCCGGCCACGATTGGGGACCGGATGTGGAGAGGTCGCCATGGGGCTCCTCGGGTCGGGCCTTTGGTGGCCTCAGGGGGGTGTTGCCGCGGCACGGCTCGCGTCGAGCGCCTGTGCCAGCGGGACCAGACGGGCATCTCGTCCCAGGATCAGGTCGATCAGTTCGCCCGATCGGCTTGTCCGAAGGCTGATGTTGCGGACCAACCGCGCGACGACCGGGATCTCCTCGGTGGGGAGCTCAAGGGCGAAAATGGACATGAACTCGTTGGGGACCATGCCGTAGCGGGCATCGGCGTAAACGCGGGGCGTGCCAACGGGGTCGCCGAGGCTCGAGGGCCGGACGACCCAATTCTGGCTGAACCAGATCCACTTCTCGAAGTAGCCCAACTGGGCGTCGGTCAGGCCGTCGGTACGGGCATCCTCGCGGGTGAGCAGCGGGGTGCTCGAACCGGTCCAGACTGTCGGCTGGCCGAAGAACGGAACGCGGACCTGGTCGGCGTACACACGCCCGTTGTGAACGTACACGCTGCGGTAGAGAACAAGGTTGATCGGTGTCGGCAGTGCACGCCGCGGCGTGTCGGCGCTGAAGACGTGGCCCCGGGCCTGAGCGAGTTGGGCCTGAACGCTCATGACGCGGGCATGCTGGATGGACCCGATGACGCCGATGTAGAACACCGTCCACGCGACGCCGAGGATGGCGGGGGTGCGGATGAAACTCGGAGCCCGGGAGGCAGATTCGGACGTGGCGGCGATCGCGCGGGGCGTGGCGCGGGACCACGATCGCTTGATGGACCAGATCAGGCCCAGCATGAGCGGAAAAGTGACCAGCGGATCGATGATGCCCACGAGATCCCAACTGATCCGCTCGAAGGAGAACGGCCAGTAGATGAGCGTGCCAAAGGTCGTCGCGGCGTCGAGCGGGGCGTGGGTGAGGATGCCCGCGCCGGCGGCGGCGAAAACCGCCGCCTTCTCGCGGCGCAGCGAGGGGATGAGCATGAACAGCAGCGTGACCAGCAGTGCGCCGAGGGGAACAAAGCCGATGCCGTGCGTGAAGTGCCTGTGCCAGAACCAGCCTTCGAGCGGATCGCCCGGGGGCTGAATGAAGATGTCGGCATCGGGGAGATAGCCGGCCAGTCCGCCGATGAGCCACGCCGAGCGCGGCAGTCGGCGCCCGAGGGCGGCCTGGGCGGCCGCCGAACCAAGAACAACTTGCGTTATGACATCCATAGAAATAAGCGGGTCGAAGGAAGATCGGCGAGGGCGATGCACGGCGCGGGCATCCGCACCGACTGATCACATGACATTGACTTCATTTCCTGCGGCTTGGCGGCCGACGCGATCACTGCTGGGGTGGAGCGGACATGGACCGAGTCATCGACTTTCTGCGGCTTTCCCAGCGGTTTTTGAGCGTGTGCTCGATCTTGAGCAGGTCGAGACACTTGGCCACGATGAAGTCCACGATGTCGTCGATCGTCTCGGGGAGCAGATAGAAGCCGGGGTTCGCCGGAGCAATGATGCCGCCAGACAGGGTGATCGCCTCCATATTGCGTATATCAATGAGACTCAGCGGGCTCTCGCGGTGAACAATAATAAGCGGGCGTCGCTCCTTGAGCGTCACCATCGCGGCCCGCGCCAGCAGGTTGGAGCCCGAGCCGGTGGCGATGTAGCCGAGCGCCGTGCTGGAGCACGGAACGACGACCATGCCGTCGTGCATGAACGAGCCGCTGGCGATGACCGCGCCGACGTCCTTGTGCGGGTGAATGAACAGGCGAACGTTCTCGATCTCCTTCGCCTTGCCGGCAAGGGACGGCACCAGGTCCTTCAGCGCCAGGGTGCGGATCTCGAGTTCGTCAAAGAGCAGTTGCCGGCCGTACTCGGTGACGACAAGGTGAACCTCGTGACCGAGGGTCAGCAGTTGCTCGATGAGCCTCGTCGCGTACTGAGCGCCGGATGCGCCGCTGATGCCGACGACGACCCGCTTGCGGGCCGCGGGGGCCGCGATCGGGCCGGGAGCGGGCGAGGATCGTGGACGAGAGGAGGACCGTTTGGCCATTTCGTTCGGCTTTCGTGGAGAGAGTCTGAGGCAGGAGTCGATGGTAGGTTCACGCGGCGGCGTGTCCGTTCATACAGTCCTGAACGCGGTTGGTCGCATCAGCGACGGCCCGGACGCGGTTCTCGGACAAAGCGCGTCGCGCGGGCGAGCGAAAGGACATCGGCGACCGACGAAGTTCGAACGGACTCGAAGAGGGAAAGAACCATGACCAGCGAGCTCAACATCGGATCGTTCACCACGCGTCAGCATCGCCCCGGCCGCGTTCGAGCGGCGGCGTCCCGAGCGTTCGCGCTCGCGACGGCGGGCACGCTGATGATCGGCGCGGGGCTCCTGACCGCCTGCGCGGGGCACGGCTACAGCAGTTGGCCCGAGGTCAACAACTGGGACAGCGCGGGCGACGACATGAACGTCGCCCCGTCGCCCGAGGCGATGGCGACGGCGCTGCGATGGACGATCCGGCGGTTCCCGCCGGTGGCGAACCCGGAACTCGGTCGCGAGTACGACGAGCCGCTGGTGATCAACCTGCCGCCGATGCTCCGTCAAAACGTCGCGGAGGACGTGTTGCGCCGCGTCGGCGGCCGCGCCCAGTTGGCGACGGCGAGCAACAGCGGGCCCGATTCGACCCTGCCGACTTATCACGTTTCGCGCGTGCTCATCCGCGGGGCCAACGCCGAGGTGGAGATCATCCGCCCGGTGCTCACGATCGGGGCCAACGCCGGGGGCACGCGGCTGTATCAGGCGGTCCGGCTGGACCTGCTGGGCGGTTTCTCGCCGTGGCGGGTCACCGGCCATCAGTCGCTGGCGGTGGGGCAGGCCAGCGTGCCGCCGGTGACGCTGATGGAGAACCGTGCCGATGCGTCGGGCTTCAGCCCCGAGGAGCGCCGGGCACGCGAGCAGCGGCTGCGCGACCAGTTGCCCGGCGCTGGAACGCGGCACAGCACGCCGTCGACCGCGCAGCCGGCGGTGAACGCAGTGCCGGCCGAGCCGCGTGCGGTGGATCCCGCGCCGACTGAACCGCGCGCGGTCGATCCCCAGTAAGCCGAAGGACGCAGCGCGACGTGAACTGCCGGACGGTCAGGCGATCGTGATTTTCGCAGGATCGATCTTGAGCCACGGGCCCTCGATCGAGTCGCCGGCCAGCAGGGTCGCAACCTCCGCCAGCGATGCGCGCTGACCGGGCCATGTGCTCAACCGCGATGCATCACGCAGAAGCACCCAGCGGTGCGCGGCGTGCTCATGGTTCAACGACGGCGTCCAGTCCGGCGCGACGAGCGCCAGGAATCGGGGCGAGAGAACCACGCAATCGATCGCCGAGATGAAGTACGGGTGCACCTGCTCCAGCGCCCAGAACGCGGCGCACGCGGCCGGGTCGGCGATGTTCAGACCGACCTCCTCTCGAGCCTCGCGCATCGCGGCGGCGGTGGCGGACTCCTGGCCATCGATGTGGCCCATGACCGGCTGCCACGTGCCCTTGAGCGGATCTCGCGTGCGCTGGAGTTGAAGCACCTCGAACCGATCGCCAACCTCGGCACTCGCGGGCGATCTTGTCGGGCGCGCGATGGTCACGTCGATCACATCTGCGCGCAGGCGGGCGCCGCGTCCCGCGGCATCGGGGCGGTAGCCGCGGGCGTCGCGATCCGCACGATCGGCGGCCGCTGGGCCAGAGGACGCGGGGCTGTCCGGTTGGTTCGGTGTGTTCATGCGTGAGCGGCAGACGGCTTCTTCGGCGTGAGGGTGGATGGTTCGGCCACTTCGTCCGCTCCGCCCGAGAGCGACCGTAGCGTCGCGGCCTTGACGAGCGTCTCGGCCCACTCGGTCTGAGGTTCGCTATCGGCGACGATGCCCGCGCCGACCGAATAGTGCAGCGCGCGCGGGCCGGCCACCGCCGCGGCGGGCTCACTCGGAAGGATCGCGGTGCGGATGGCCACGCTGAGCGTCGCGGAGCCATCGGGCAACAACAGACCCATGCAGCCGCAGTACTGCTCCCGCGATGCGGTCTCGAGGTCGGCGATGATTCGCATGGCGCTGATCTTCGGCGCACCGGTCACGCTGCCGGGCGGAAACGTCGACGCGAGAACACGCTCGAGCGATGTGCGGGGCTCGAGTGTTGAAGCGACGGTGGCCGTGGCTTGCAGAACGCCCCCGGCGTGTGCGGGGCCGTGAGCCTCGATATCGCGCGGGCGCTCAACGACAACCGATCCCGGAATGCTCAGTCTGCCCAGGTCGTTGCGCATGAGGTCCACGATCATGTTCAGCTCGGCGTTCTCCTTTTCGCTTGCGCGCAGCTCGGCGGACGCCGCATCCTCGGCACGCGAGCGCGGCCGCGTGCCCTTCATCGGTCGCGTGCGGGCGAGGGCGGTTGTCGCGTCGATGTGCAGGAAGAGTTCCGGGCTCGCGGAGATCAGCGTGCGATCGGGCAGGTCGGCGTACGCCGGGTATCGGGGCGTTGCCGCGGCGAACCACGCGCGGGCCAGCGCTCGGGGCGGGCCGGAGAGTGACGCGGTCAGGCGGTGCGCGAGGTTGACCTGATAGATGTCGCCCGCGTCGATCCGTGCGAGCGCGGCGCGCACGGCGTTGATGTACCGACGCTGCGCGTGCGCGCGATCGGGCTCGGGACAAAGGGGCGAGAGCTCGAATCGCGTCGCAGCATCGGTCGACGGAGTGCAGAGACGCGCAAACGCGCTGCGCGCCGCCTCGATCGCTCCCGCGCCAGGGCCAAGACACCACCATGACGGCGATGGGCCGGCGCGATGGGCCAGCAACCAAGGCGGGCTCAGCAGCGAGACGCCGCGGAGCGGCTCGCCCGTGGTCGGGCTCGCGGCCCGGGGTTCAAAGTGCCCGCCGACGGTGTACGCGCACACGAGGAACATCGGCGCGGGGGGAGTCATCGCCGCGCGAAAAACACCGGTCTGCCGCCCTGTCGCGGGCACGTCCGCGCGCACTGGCGCGACGATCTGATCGCGCAGTCGACCGAGCGCCGGCTCGCCGACGATCCACGCATCCGGCGATGAGGGGGCGAAGAACGACCACGGACCGAGCCAGGTAGCCAGCTCATCAGCATCCGCGGTCGAGGGCGGGGCGATCGCATCGCGGCTGAGCCACGCGGCCAAGGGGACATCCGAGGGCCAGGATGTCAGGGCCTCGAGCGGCGCGGGTGCCGCCGCCGCGCCGGGAGGGGGCGCGAGCGGCTCGGCACGCCAGCGCTCGACGAAGTTCGGCATATGCGGGAGGTTACGCGTCAGAGATGGCCAAACCCGCCCGACACCCGAAGCAGATGCCCAGCCGCCGCATCTTCTGCCCGTGATGCCTGTTCGGCGTTCATTCGCACACCGAGGGCCTGTCCGGACCATCTGGCGGCTTCCGCACGGTCGGAGTGGGGGCTTCAGGGGCCCGGGGCCGCAACTGGCGGGCGTGGCGGGCGTACATCTGACCATGAACCCGAGAAACTCCGTGGTGTTTGGGAACGCCCTGCTGACTCGCATCCTGGGTGCAGCTCGGGCGGCGACGCTGCTTCTGGCGGTCCTCGCGGTGATGACCTTCGCGGGTCGCACGCTGGCCCAGCCCATCAGCGCCGAGGAGAAGGAGTCGATCCTTCGGGGCGCCGAGCGGCTCATCGAGCATCGCGCCTTCGCCGCGGGTGTGGACTTCAAGAAGTGGCCGGTGATGCTCGACAAGTATCGCGAGCGGATCGACCGCGCCGCGACGGTGCCCGAGTTCACGATGGTCGTCAATCGTGCGCTCAACGAGTTCGGGATCTCGCACATCGATCTGGTCACCCCGCGGCAGGCCGAGCAGATCAACCGCACGAGTTTCGTGGGCATCGGGATCCGCCATCGCGGCGACGGGTACGAGCAGGGGCTGCGGGTCAACGAGGTGATCGAAGGCTCGCCCGCGCAGGCCGCGGGGCTCAAGGCCGGTGACACGATCGTCAAGGTCGATGGCCAGCAATTGACCGACCCGTCGCAGATCCGCGGCGAGGAGGGCAGCGTGGTGAAGCTGACCGTGCTCCGCGGCGAGGGGCACGAAAACGCCGGCAAGGAAGAGGACATCGAGGTGACACGCGCGACGATCTCCACGCGTGAGCCCGAGACGCTCAAGGAACTCGACAGCAAGACCGCCGTGCTGTACATCCCGACCTTCAGCGCCGGGTACGACCCGCGCGCCGTCGAGCGGCTCATCACGCGGGCCAAGGGGTACGAGAACCTGATCATCGACCTGCGCAGCAACGGCGGCGGCGCGGTGACGAACCTCACGCACTTCCTCGGCTGCCTGCTCCCGGGCGGCACGGTTGTCGGGACGAGCATCTCGTCGCGAACGGCCGAGCGCTTTGCGCAGGAAACGGGAAAGGACACGACGGATCTGAACGCGATCGTCGAGTGGGGCGGCGGCCGCAAGATGACCGCTCGACGCGGGGCGTTCAAGCCGTACGAGGGCCGCGTGGCGGTGCTCATCAACGGCGGTTCGGCCAGCGCCAGCGAGATCTTCGCCGCGGCGATGCGCGAGCTGCGCGATGCGCCGCTCGTGGGCACCCCCACCGCCGGCGCGGTGCTGGTCAGCAGCTATATGCGGCTGGAAAGCGGCTTCCAGATGAAGGTGCCCATGAGCGACTACGTCACCATCAAGGGCGTGCGGCTCGAGGGCAACCCGCTGGAGCCCGATGTCGCGGTGCGCACGCGACGCTTCTCGCGTGCCGCGGATGTCACGGAGGATCCGGTCGTCAAGGCCGCGGCGGAGCGGCTCGTGGCCATGGCACAGGCCAAGCCCGCGCCCGAGCAGCCCATGCCCGAAGATGCTCGCGACGGCAAGAACATGGTCAAGCCGGAGTGATCCGAGGAGGCGAGCGTGCGGTACACGCTCGACCCGCGCGTGTCACACCGATCGCCGGAGCGCGAATCGCATCAGCGGAAGTACTCTTCGTGGCGAACTTCCTTGCCGCACTCGGGACAGACGGGCTTCGCGACGCCCCTGAGGTCGTATCCGCAGCGCAGGCATCGCAGCGTTGAGCCGACCAGGTGCTTGACGATGCGATGGTGACGGGCGAGAGCTTGCCAGCGCGCGAGGTCAGACTCGATGAGCCTGTCCTTCTGCGGGTCGATCACCCGCCGCGGCAGACAAAGAAGCCACTCATTGAGCGGACTGTAAAGCAGCACCGCCGAGGGTGTATGGAAGACGTGCGCAACACCGGACCACGTCACCCTGCGCTCGCTGTCGTTCGTCCGAACCCATACATCCGCCGGGGTGATCGCCGCGACAACCTCGCCGGCGCCGATGGTGGCCTGGAAGTCGCTTGTGAACGCGTCGGCCCTCAGACGCAGCCGCGACTTTGAGAACGGTCGCCACCGCTTCATGACCAGATGGATCAGCACCACGAACATGATCACGCCCGCGACGCTGGGCCAGTAGTCGGCGACCTGGCGAGAGCCACCCGAGTACACCGACACACCGATCACGCCCGCGGAACACAGAAAGAACACCGCGCCGAGAGAGCCCATCAGCACATCCGAGCGAGCCTGCCGCCGCTGGGATCGGACCTCCGGGCTGCCATCGTGGAGTTCCCACCAGATCGCGGCGATCTCCTCGCGCGAATACGTCCAGGAGAAGCGATACTCCGGCCTTCCCGAGTCCTGCTGCGGCTCCATCGCCCTTCCCACTCCCTCGGACATTCGCGCTTTACTCCTCGAGGTACGTGTACCCCTCAAGCCCATCGTCGTAGTACTTGAGCAGGCTCTTGCCCTCGGCGAAGGTCAGTCGACCCTGGCGGCATGCGGCCTCGATGTCCTGGCGCATCGCGCGCTTGAGGTCCGCGACGTCGTACTGAACATACGAGAGCACCTCTTCGACCGTGTCGCCCTCGATGACCTCGTCGATCTCCCAGTGGTTGCTGGAGTCCAGCGAGATGTGCACGGCGTGCGTGTCACCAAGGAGGTTGTGCAGATCGCCCAGAATCTCCTGGTACGCGCCCAGCAGGAACACGCCCAGGTAGTACGGCTCGTGGCCGTGGCCCTTGGGAAGACTGCTGGCGGCCAGCGGATCGGGCGCCGCCTCGCGGAGTTCGTGCAGCTCCAGAGACTTCTTGTCCACGCGCTTGTCGACAAAGTGGTCGACCTTGCCGTCGGAATCGCACGTGATGTCCGAGAGAATGCCGCGACGCTGCGGCTCTTCGTTCAGCCGGTGGATCGGCGCGATGGGGAAGAGCTGGTCGATGGCCCACGAGTCCGGCATGGACTGGAAGAGCGAGAAGTTGCAGAAGTAGATATCGCTGAGGCTCTCGGGCAGGGACTCGAACTCCTCCGGCAACTCGCCCTTCTTGGCGGCGCGCTCCAGGAGTTTGTGGCTGATGGCCCAGAAGAGCTGCTCCGCCGCGGCACGCATCGGCAGGCTCATGTATCCCAGGCTGAACAGGCTCATGGCCTCATCGCGGGCCTGCGTCGAGTCGTGGTAGGCCTCCAGCAGATTGCGGTCGGTCATCGAGCGATACGTATCCAGCAGATCGAGCACGGGCTGGGGCACCTCGGTCTCGGCCTTCATGGCCTTCTCGATCGCCGGCATGTCGGGGTTGGCCTCGAACCGGCTCGTGCCCAGCACATCCAGCACGAGAATCGACGAGTACGCGACCATCGCACGCCCCGACTCGCTGACGATCAGCGGGTGCGGAACCTTCGCGTCGTCGCAGACGCTCTTGACGCGATAGACCACGTCCGCGGCGTACTCCTGCACCGAGTAGTTGATGCTGCTGGACCAGGCCGACTGCGAACCGTCGTAGTCGACGCCCATGCCGCCGCCGATGTCGAGCATCGTCACGCCCGCCCCGAGGCGGTGCAGTTCGCAGTAGATGTGCGTGAGCTCGTTGATCGCGTTCTTCAGCACGCGGATGTCGTACAACTGGCTGCCCACGTGGCAGTGCAGCAGATTCAGGCAATCGAGCATGTCGTGGGCCTTGAGGTACTCCACGGCCTGGAGAACCTCCGACACGAACAGGCCGAACTTGCTGCGAACACCCGCGGAGGACTCCCACCGCCCCGCCCCGCGGCTGGAGAGCTTCACGCGGATGCCGATGCGGGGGCGAACGTTGTACTGCTTGGCGTGCTTGACGATGAGTTCGAGCTCGCTGAACTTCTCGACCACGGGCAGGATGTTGCGCCCGAGCTTGGTGGCCAGCACGCAGGTCTCGATGAACTCCGAGTCCTTGAACCCGTTGCAGATGATCGGCATCCCGTTGACACCGGGCCCGCCCGCGGTGGCCGAGAGGCCCAGCACGGCCAGCAGCTCGGGCTTGCTGCCGGCCTCAAGCCCGAAGTTGAGCTCGACGGCGAGATTGGCGATCTGCTCGCAGACATGGCGCTGCTGATTGACCTTGATCGGGTACACGCAGGAGTAGCCGCCGACGTACGCCTGATCGGCCATGGCGTCGTCAAAGGCCTTGCGGATCTCGCGCAGACGGTGCTCGAGGATGTCGTTGAAGCGGAGCAGGACGGGGGTATGAATCCCGCGCTCCTTCAGACCCTGAATGACCTCGTGCAGGTCGATCTGGCGGGCGGGGTCCTTGGTGGGCAGCACGGTGACGTGCCCGGCGTTGTTCACGCCGATGTAGCCCTTGCCCCAGTCGGGAATGCCGTAGAGACGTGAGGCGTCCTCGGGCGTCCAGCGACCCTGCAGGAAGGCGTTCTTAACCGAGGAAATGGTGGCCATGGATCGGAGTTCCGGACGAAAGGCGAGTGTGCGAGGACGCGAAGGGCAACGACAAACCAGGCGGGCACAGACGTGAATCGATGACGGAGGCCTGAACAAACGCGAGCAATCAAGCGGCCCCGGCCGAGGTGCGCTCGGCGGGGTGAGGAACAACAGGAAGATCGTCGCGATTGCTGAGCGGATTCAGTGTGCCGAGCCTGAGTGCTGCGCTTGTCAGGCCGGCCGCGCGCCGAGGGGCGTTGGTTCCCCGGAACAAGTGTAGTGCGGTGCGAGCGTCATGCAAGCGCCGACGCGGACGGATTCGCGCGGCGAGTCGCGGCCGCACTCAAGCGCTCGTGCCAGTCGCCCTGCCCCGCGTTCCGGACAGCGCCTCGGCGACCGCCGAACGCGCCAGGCCCAACGACGACGCGTACCTCAGACACGCGAAGATCGGCCCGATGCCCGCCAGCGGCGCGCCCACTGCAAAGATGATCGGCAGCCGCACCCGCTGCCACCGAACCTGCGTGGCCAGCGCCTCGGACCCAAACGCGGTCGCGATCTTGGCCAGTACCTTCTGCATAGCCAGAAACTGGATCAGCAGACCGATCACCCAGAACGGAACGGCAAGAACCGAAAGAACCGCCACAAAGAAAACGGGCGGGATGAATCCCACGTTCGGCTCGAAGCTCGTAAAGAACGCCAGAATGAACATCGACACACTCGCGGCCATGTTCCACGCGGTGCCAAAGAGCGCGGTGCCGAGGTGCCCCGCGGGCGAATCTCGATCCGGAGCACCCGGCGAAGTGACGTTCATGATCGAAACGCTCGCGAAGCAGAAGGCGTCGAACACCAGAAGCGTGAGCCAGAAGGCCGCAAAGCCGGAGCCATTCAAGCCGAATGAGTCCTCCACCACCAACCCCAAACCCACCGAAAGAACCAGAACCAGCGGCATCATCATGACCGCGATCCTCATCATGCCAAGCCCGCGATGAAGCTGACGGATCACCCAAGGTGTCGCCCGGAACGCCCACGCGGCACTCATCGATGTCGCGATGGGCTCCGCACACTCCGGGCACACATCGTGCGATGTCAGGCCCACGAGGCTGTACCCACACCTCCGGCATGGGATATTGCCCGCGGCCCGTGGCGCCGCCGCACGCGCGACGCCCAACCCAGAATCCAGACTTCTCGGGCCGCTGATGATGCTCCGTCGCAGCGCGGCGAGCCATGACCCATAGGTCATCATCGCGAACACACCCAGGAACGACAACCCCGCCCCCGCGACGGCGAGAATCACCATGATCGCGGCCATTCGCGGAGCGCTGATGTCCAGCGCGCGATCGGGAACCCGCCGCGCAAGCCACCGCGCCCACACAAGCGTGATCGCTCCCTGCACGCACGTGAACACAAACGAAACGATCGGCAGGAACTCAACCGCGATCTCGATCTCCGACGGCCTCGGGCCGCGCGGCGTGCCGATGTTGCTCACGACAAACGCCAGATGCCCGAGCGCCCACGCGACGGCGACGACGACGTTCGTCCACCCGAGAAAGACCGCGAGTCGGCGTAGGCGCGCAAACCCGCGAGGCAAGGGCGCGGCCCCGTCGGCGGCCATGAGCGAGAGCACTCCCAGCAGCCCGAGCACCGCGAGCACAGGGCAGATGAACGACGCGATCAGCGGCGGAAGGCTCGAAGAGAGCATCCACGCGAGCGCGGCACCGACGGACGTGGCGATCAGCAGCACGCACCCGTGCAGCACGCTCCGCCGATAGTTCGGAGACGCGCGGGCCAGCGGCGGCGTCCGCACCGACACCTCGACGCTCTGCCCGCAACCGGAACACACGCTCGAGGGCGGGAGGCCGACGATGCTCTTGCCGCATGCGAGGCAGAGTTCGTTGACGGGCTGCTGCGTGCCGGGTGGTGGGCTCATGATGGTTCCAGATCAGCGGCGTCGTCCGAGGCATGAGCACATTTGAGCCAGGACGGTGCGCCGACCACACATGCGCCCCCTTGCGGAGCCACCGGGCAGGACACACCGAGTGATTATGACCACGCCCATCCCGACTTGAAGAGCATATGCATGTCATTCGCGAAACTGGCGTTCATTGCTCATGAAGCACGCCGTGCCGGTCATTGCTCTCCTCGCCGACTCGATCGATTCGCGGCACTAGATCTCGATATCCACGGACCGACGCGGCAGTTTCATCTCAGGCAGAGATCGGACGAGACTCCTGAGCACCGCGATATGCAGTGCGAGCGGCACAAGAGCGCCGATGATGCCCATCGGGAGCGTGACAACGACCAGCAATGGCACCAGCACCGCGTGCCGCCTCGCCTGCGCCGCGATCGCGGCGCGGGCACACAGGTCGGCCATCCGTGCGACCACGCGGTTCACGCCCGAAAGCGTCATGAGCATACCGATAAACCACACGCCCAACGGCAGCGGCGAGAGGAGGGCCAGAAGCCCCTCAGCAAGCCCTGTACCCCAGACCGCGGGCCCGGTCCCGTCGAGCAGCGCAAACAACGAGATTGAACTGGCGTGCAGAGACAGAACCGCGCCCAGCACCGCCCTGGCCGCAAAAGTCGAGGGCGGGTTCGGAACCCGCAGCCGCGAGTCGGCGCGACACACGATCAGAACCCCGACCAGCGCGACAATATCGTGCAGCAGCGCCAAAGTGAAGAAAATCTTCAGCGCAGAAGTGTATCGAATCGCCCATGAGGGTTCGACCGAGTGAAAGTAGTCGTACGCCGCGGCTGCGGGCGCAGCGATGGCAAGCAGCGCACAGACACACAGCACACGCAGGCCCAGTCCGGCCCAGCGAACATACTGCGGTGCCGCACGAAACGCCATGCGAGCCTCATGTGATGGGCGTATCGGCGCGTTGCACTCCGGACAATTGCCGTCGATCGGCAGGCCCGCGACAACATACCCGCACGAGATGCACCCGCAGCGGCTGCACGCGAGCGGCGGCTGGCTGTAATCGTGCAATCCCGATTTTGACGAACCCGCGGGCATGACATCTCCTCCTGTGCCGTCGACAAGGCCTCAGCCGCCCGTTCAGGAACTCTGTTCAACTCTAAGCACGGCGGCGGAGCAGCGTTCCCCACCGCCCGCGAGTTGCGGCGGCGAGCGCCTCGGCGACTCATTCCACCGACAGCGTCGCGGGTCATCATGGACGCGGCCGCCGACTTCGCGTGCGACGGAGTTCTCCCCCATACTCAGCCCGGTTCGCAGGCCGCACTCAGCGCCGTTCGCTCTCGCCGCTGGCGTTCATCGAGCGTACCCAGCACAACGGAGCGAAGCCGGGAGAGCAGATCGAAGTGAATCACCATCGCGATGAGCGGAAAGATAATCAGGACCATTCCGAAAAGCATGAGGATCGGAACCAGTGTGGCGTGCGACCGGGCCCGCTCGTAGCCGCGCCGATTCGAAGATCGCGACAGCAACCATCCCGCACGCCGCGTGGTGGCGGATACCTGAACAACCTGCAGCACCGCGGCCACGATCATGGCTCCGCCGACCACCGCGGCGAAGGTGAAGCTCGGGACGCCGAACACGAACATGCATAGACAACAGATGTTCGCAGCGCACTGGTACATCGCGATACCACGAATGGTGATTCGATCACCTGTGCTCGCGGCCGTCTCGACCTCATCGCGATCGCGCACAGTAAAGGCGAGTGCTCCCCGAAGGCTGCCGAAGGCCAGGCCGATCAGTGTGACGACAAGCGCAAAGAACAACACGGTCGTCGCAAGCCCCGGGCTGATGTGGACCGCTGTCGCCAGCGTCTGAATGAGCACGATCACCACCGGGAAGATGCCGAGATTCACAATGACGAGAACGAGCAGAACACTCCCGATGATGGCCGAGAGCCGGATCCAGCGAATGCCCGATGCGATAGACCGCAGATAGGCATCCGGCGCATTCGCCAGCGCCATGCGCACCGTGATCGCGATGGGCAAGCCGCACTCCGGGCACTTACCCTCAAGCGGCAGGCCGACCAGACTGTAGGCGCAGCGGATGCAGAGCTTGGCCTCGGACACATCATTGATCGATACTGGTGGGCTGCTCTCGATCATCATTCCTCCGTGCAACACATCATGAGTGTCCCGAGCCGATCGCGAGCCTGACAGGCCTCGACTGCGCGAGCGCATCTCGCAGATTGACAGTATCCGGAGCCAATGTTCGTGTCACAGCGGCATGGATCAGATCTGAATGAAACTGCGCTCAAGTCTGTCAGCGATTCTCTCGTCCTTCAGCGCCGACCGCACATCCACAAGCAGAATCCAATACAAAATCATCGCGATCAGCGGACCGCCGATCGGAATCGCCGTAAAGACCACCGCCATGGTCGGCAGAAGATAGATGTACTGCCCGGCGCGCATCGCCAGCTCCGGTGCCGGCACGCGCGCCGCGATTGGGCCGACAAGGTTCATCGTCGCGAAGAAGTCAAAGCACACCGCGATCATGGTCACGCCGATCGCCGCCGCAACCAGCGTACTCGACAGCACATATCCCCCGTCCGACGGCATCGCCCCCGCACGCATACTGCTGATCGAACTCCAGAGCCACACGCCGATCGGCAGCCACATCGCGATGGCCTGCGCGATCACACTCGCTCGCAGACTCCTGCACGCGAACGCCCGGGCAGCACCGGTCTCGCCGCGGCCCGCGGCGCCGCTGAGCATCCAACTGCCCATCAGCCGTCCCGTGCGCAGCGCCGCGAGTGTCGGCACCACAACCATGACCACCCACTGAAAGCCAGAGTGCCGCGACTCGGCCGCGGCCAGAATCAGGACGCCTGTCGAGACAATCGCCGATATCCACGTTCCCGCCATAAACGCTGTCAGCACGGTGAGCGCTCGGATCGCGCGGCGTCGCTCATCGCCACTCAGCGGCTGCCCACGATGGAACATCGGCCGCTCACCGAACTCCAGATTCACAATCGTCGTCGCGATGGGCAGCCCGCACTCGGGGCAATGCCCGTCGCTCGGTAATCCGCGCAACTCATAGCGACACTTCACACACTCGAGTGTCTCAACAATCGTGCCCTTGCGATCGAGCAGGTGTCGTGCGGCAGACAACCCATCGTCCTGAGTCACCCCGGACTTGGCCCGCGGTCGCGGATCATCGTTCGAACCCGGGTTCACCTCGGCTGGCCCCATGCTCGATGCTACCCCGTGTCGCCGCGTCTGTTCACCGTCTCGCTCAAGATCGTGTTCAGATCCATCCTGCGCATCATGACGACCGAATCATGCTGTACGCTCTCTGTACCAGCGTTGATCTCACCATCTCCGTCCACATCCCGCCGCCCAACCCTCCCACCGTTCGGAGCACACACCATGAGCGACACCCCCCGCCGTCAAGCCCTCGAGAACGCCGCGAACATCTCCCGCCGCGGCGTGCTGCTCGGCGCCGGGCTCGGTGCCGCGGCCCTCGCCGCGGGCGGGCTGGGTCTCGGCGGCTGTGCGGCCACGGGCGCCAGCGCTTCGGCCCAAGGTTCCGCCCCCCCCGGCGCACGCCGCCGCGTCTCGCGCCTCTGCCACTTCACCGACTCGCACATCCGGCCGGAGTTCAACGCCGTCGAGGGCGTCGCCGCCGCGATGGCCGCGGTCACCGCCGAGCGTGATCGCCCGGATCGCGTGATCTTCGGCGGCGACATGATCATGCACTCGATGGACCAGACCGAGCAGCGCACGCGCGAACTCTGGAGCCTCTGGACCAAGGCCACCGCCGCGCTCGGCCCCATCCCCACGCACTACTGCCTGGGCAACCATGACATCTGGGGCTGGGACAAGGCCGCCAGCAAGAGCACGGGCAACGAGCCTCTCTGGGGCAAGCGCTGGGCACTGGACATTCAACAGGCATCTCGCACCTACTCCTCATTCACGCTCGGCCGCACGCCCCGCGGCACACCATCCTGGCGCGTCGTGCTGCTCGACACCATTTCGCCCCGCGAGAACACGTACGAAGGCCGGCTCGATGACGAGCAGTTCGAGTGGTTCGCGGGCGAGCTCAAGGCCTCCGGTGCCGAAGGTTCGCACGTGATGATCGTCACGCACATCCCGATCCTCTCGATCTCCATGGTCGCCGTCGATGCGCGTCATCGTGCCGAGGGCCTGGTCCTTGGCCGCGGCGCGATGATGATGGATGTGCTGAGGATCCTCGAACTGCTCCGCGCGCACCCGAATGTCCGCCTCTGCGTCAGCGGTCACATCCACACCCTGGACCGCATGGAGTACGAGGGCGTGACCTACGTCTGCAACGGCGCGGTCAGCGGCGGGTGGTGGCGCACGCGCGAGGCGAACATCGAACGCTCACGCGGCCGGATGCAGCCCGGCGACCCGGACCCGGCCACGCGCCCGGCTCGGGCCCAGAGCGGCTACACGCTCATCGATCTCTTCGACGATGGCACGTTCGAGAACACCTACCGCCCGTTCGGCTGGAAGCCGGCCTGACGATCGCCCGTGCGGCTCGAACATGCTCCTCGCGGCGATCAGCGTCGCTGGCGGCCGCGCATGTCCGTATCGCGCGACGCCCGCACACCCGCCTCCAGCGCGTTCGCATCCGCGACCGTCACCGTGCCGTCGCGCGTGATGTCGCTCGTGGCGGTCCGCCAGACGTACATGTCCTCGATCCCGATCGCACCGTCGCTGTTGGCGTCCTCGCGCGAGCGGATGTGTCGGCCCAGCGGGTCACCGATGACCACCTGCTGCCAGCTCACCAGCGGAATCGCCGAGTACGCCGACTCGGCCCACGTCAGGTTGCCGGACAGGAAGTTCCGCGCGATCGGCAGATTGTCGGTCGCGAACTCCGCGAAGGGCTCCCAGACCGTTCCCACGCCGAACGTTCCGCCCGCGGCGATGAAGTCCGCAACCTGCTCCTGCTGGAGTTGCCCCTGGATCGCCGTCGGCGCCGGAACGGTGCCGAACTGCCGCCCGTTGTAGCTCTCGATGGAGTTGAACACCGCGCCATTGGCGTAGTTGAAACTCCCCGCGTACGTCGTGCCCGAGTTGCCGGGCGTGTTGCCGTGATTGGACCCGAGCGTCGCAAGCAGGATGATCGGCGCGGAGATGATCTGGCTCAGGCTCGTCCCCGGATACGTGATCCGCGGGCCGACCAGGAAGTCCGTCGCCGCGGCACCCACCGCGTTGTACCGCACGCTGCTCTGGGCGTAACGGCGCTCCGGCGCGTTCGGGTTGCCATCGGCCGGCGCAGACGTGCCCGTGCCGTTCACACCCGCGAGCAGATACCGCGTCTGCTCGTAGTCATCGCCGCCGCGGATGTTCAGCAGCCCGAACGTAAACGCGATGTTGCGGTTGTCAAACTCGCTGTTGCTCGCGGTGTCGATCACGCCGTTGGAGGCGCTCTCATCCAGAATCACGCCGACGGTATCGGTATCCACCGGCGTGCCGCCGGACGAAAGCACCGCGCGGTCGAGCATCGCGTACACATCCGCGACCGTTGGCGCATCCAGCCGCACAACCAGGTACATGTCCCCGGGCGAGGTCTGCGTCTGCGCGACCCCGTTGACGTCAAAGTTGTTCGCCACGCCCGACCAGATCTGCCCCGAGCCGACCTGCGGACTCGATGTCGGCACGCCAAAGTTCTTCGTGCTGGCGATCGCCACCGTCGACCACGAGTTGATCGGCAGCGTCTGCCGGTAGTACGGATTGACGATTCCGCCGGTCGACCGCGTCCCCGCGGCGGTGTTGGTCGTGCCGCCCAGGTCCTGCGTCAGAAACACCAGTTCGCTGTCCACGCTCGCCGAGCAGTAGATCCCGCCATTAAACCGCGACGCGGCCTGCGTGGGAACCTCTCCCGGATAGTTCGTCTCCCAGATCCGGTGCGAAAGGCCCTTGGTCAGCACGATGCAGCGGATCGTGCGCTGCGGGTCGTTGGCCGACAGCCACGCACGGATCGGATTGCGCAGCCGCGTCGTGAACTCGTTGTAGTCCACATCCGGCCCGGGCACGACCGCCGGACTGCCCGGCGCGGTGGCGAGGTTCATCACCCGCACCCCGCGGCGCGTGCCGGCAAACGTCCCCGAACCCCCGGGTACCGCCGCCGACCCGGCGTAGTACTCGGCGACCGCGCGCGAATCGGGGATCCGGCTGTCGTAGACCACCAGCACCTGCTCACGCGTCAGCCCAGACGCCGACGCCATCGACGCACAGAGCCCCCCAACCGCCGCCGCGGCACCAGCGACACAAGCGAGCACACGTGATGAAATTCCGGCAAACAACTCGGACATCAGCACTCACAGTCTGGAGAAGGTCCGGAAACACGCTCCGAACGCATCGCGCCCGAAGACCCCCTTGAGGTTCGAAATCTACACCACCCCTGACGATCGGCCACTCGGCACCGAGCCCAACCGGGCGATCCACCACACGGGTTTTCCCGCCCGCAAGGCCCGAGGTAACAGACAACCTCAAAAAGAGCCTGGCAGGCTCAAACCGACGGTCGCCCGCTGTCGCCCACCAAAACGGGTGGATCAATCACAGCCTCGCCATCTTCCGCGAGCCACTGGACATAACGCTTGCGCAACTCCGGGGCGATCCCCCCGGCGCGGATGCCCTCAGCCTTGAAGTCGATCAACGGCATGACCCGCACCCGCGCCGCCGAGGGTGTCCAGAGGCTGGCCCACGACGACTCCATCATCGGCGTACCCGTGATGACGATGGGAAGCACCAGCGCATCGGATCGCGACACGATGAGCCCTACGCCGGGAAGGAACTCGTGCAACTGATGCCGCGCGGTACGGAGGCGGCCCTCTGGAAAGATCCCCAGAGCCTTGCCGTTGGCGAGAGTGTCCAGCGCGGCTCGGACGCCCGCCATGTCCGCCTTGCCCGAGCGGTCGATGCTGATGACCTCGAGAAATGACCACAAACCCTCGAGCGATTCGGCCCGCATATCCGCCGCCATCATCCAGCGCACATAAAACGGCAACGCGGCCTGGATCAGCAGCGGGTCGACGCCGGCGGTGTGATTGGCGACGACGACGATCGGTCGCCCGTTGACGACCGGGCCGGATGGGATGTTCTTGCGGTGAACGATTCGCATCCAGTGGAACAGACGCGCGTAGACAATGACCAGCCGCCAAGCCAGACCGGAGGCGATGTCGCCCGCGCGGCGCGGGTTGTGGACGACGCGCTGAGACCACCAGCAGAAGACCAGCCAGAGCGCGGCCGCGCCGACAGGCAGCGCGAAGGTCGTCAGACTGGCCAAAAGCGGGATCATGCGGGGCCGGATGTTAGCACGTGCAAACCTATGGGGAAACCGAAGCCGTCGGCTCGTTTTGAGCCGCGAGGGCACTTGCGGCACCACGAGTGCTCGCGATCGGGCTGAGTACGGTGCGGATGAGCCGTACCCTCGTCACTATGAGCGACCTCTGGCGAGCGCGGCGGGAGGAGCGGCGGGCGCGGGTCCAGCCGCTGGCGGTGCGCATGAGGCCCACGACGCTCGACGAGATCGCCGGGCAGCGGCACATCCTCGGACCGGGCAAGTTGCTGCGGCGGCTGGTGACGGCCGGGACGCTCGGATCGATCATCCTGCACGGGCCGCCCGGGACGGGCAAGACGACGCTGGCGGGAGTGATCGCGGCGAGCACGAAGCGTCGCTTTATCAGCGAGAACGCCGCGGGGGTGGGTGTCGCACGCGTGCGCGAGGTCATCGACGAGGCCGAACGGGCGCTGGAGGGCGACCCGGCGGAGCGCACGGTGCTCTTTCTCGATGAGGTGCACCGCTTCAGCCGCGCGCAGCAGGACGTGCTGCTGGCGGCGGTCGAGCGTGGAACACTGACGCTCATCGGCGCGACGACGGAGAACCCGCTTTTCAGCGTCAACAGCGCGCTGGTGTCGCGATCGACACTGCTGCGCCTCGAACCGCTGAGCACCGAGGACATCATCGCGGTGCTCCGCCGCGCCCTGGCGGACAAGGAGCGCGGCTATGGCCAGCGCGATGTGCGCGTCAGCGATGATGCTCTGAGCGCGTGGGCGAAACTCAGCGACGGCGATGCGCGGCGTGCGCTGACAGCGCTGGAGGTCGCGGTGCTCTCGCACCCGGCGCACGCCGATGGCGGGATGATCGAGATCGATCTTGCCGCGGCCCAGGACTCGATCCAACTCAAGGCCGCGGCGTACGACCAGACGGGCGACGAGCACTACGACTGCGCCAGCGCGTTCATCAAGAGTCTGCGTGCCAGCGATCCTGACGCGGGGCTGTACTGGCTGGCGCGGATGCTCGACGCGGGGGAGGATCCGCGATTCATCGCTCGCCGCATGGCGATCCTGGCCAGCGAGGACATCGGCAACGCCGATCCGCGGGCGATCATGGTCGCGCAGGCAACGTGGGAGCTGGTCGAGCGCATCGGCATGCCCGAGGCGCGCATCACGCTGGCGCAGTGCTGCACGTACCTGGCGCTGAGCCCCAAGAGCAACGCGTCGTACGAGGCGATCGAGGCGGCTTTGAATGACGTGCGGAACAACCCGACCCGTGCCGTGCCGACGCACATCAAGGACCGGCGCGTGCGCAAGGCCGGGCAGATGAGCGCGGGGTCGCGCGACGAGAACGCGCAGCGGTACGAGTACACGCACGAAACGGGCGCACAGAGCGATATGCTCGGGCGCGTGGGGACGCAGGACTACATGGGCGTGAGCGTGGAGTACTACCAGCCGACGCAGAACGGGCACGAGGCCCAGTTGGCGGCGCGGCTGGCACAGGCCCGCGCTCTGCGTGCCGGAGCGCGCGGGGAGCAGCCATGAGCCGGACGCGCGGGCCGACGCCGGTGGATCCAAAGAGCGCGCTCCGCGCGCAGATTCGCGCGTCGCTCGGCCGCCTCTCGCCCGCGGATCGGGCGGCGAGATCGACACGGATTTGCGAGCATCTTGGCCGGCGGCTGCTCGAGCCGGGCACCGCCGCGGTCATGGCCTACGGCCCGATGAGCGACGAGCCCGACGTGCTCACGCTTATCGCGCTGCTGATGTCCCGCGGCGTGGTCGTTGCGATGCCGAAGGTCGACTGGGATCGTTCGACGATGCGTCCCGCGGCCATCTCGAGCCTGCTGACCGACCTGGTTCGCGGGCGGCACGGCGTGGCGGTTCCGGCGGAGCATTGCGCCGAGGTGTCGATCGAATCCCTCGCCGCGGTGATCGTGCCGGGGGTTGCGTTCGATCATCGCGGGCATCGGCTCGGGCGCGGCGGCGGTTTCTACGACCGGTTTCTTTCGGAACTTGCGATCGCAAACCCCAGAGCACTGACCATCGGCGTGGGGTTCGAGGTCCAGCGTGTGCCGAGTGTTCCGATCGGGCCGCATGATCGGCGCGTGGCGATGCTGTGCACAGAGAGCGGGCTTTCGCGCTGTCTGCCGTGATCGAGGCGGAGTAAACTGCGCCCATGCCAGCACGCACGAGCAGCTCAACGGTGGCGGACGTGAACGCGGCGGGCGGGCCGGGCCCGCTCGGCGCGGGGAGCCTGACTTCCGCCGCGTGGCGGCACGCGCACCTACTGCAACTGGGCGGCCTGAGCGACGCGGAACTGCGCACCGTGCTCTTCCGTGCACGTCAGTATGCCGGGCTGCTGCGAGAAGCCGACCGGGTCGTCCGGCCGATGATCGGCGTGGAACAGACCGGGAGCGTCGGTCCGCTCGAAGCGGTGTCCAGCGAACTGCGCGGGCGCGTGATCGCCAACCTGTTCTTCGAGGACTCGACGCGCACGCGCGTGAGTTTCACCGTCGCGGCGCGAAGGCTCGGGGCGGAGGTCATCGATCTGACGAGCGTCGGGAGCAGTGTGAGCAAGGGTGAAACGGTCGGCGACACAGCCGCGAACGTGTCGGCGATGGGTGTTGACGGGCTCGTCATCCGCCACCGGTCCAGCGGCGCGTGCCACCTTGTCGTCCGCACACTCGCGGGCGACTCGGAGGCCATGCCCGAGCGTCGGCGCGACCCGGGCCGGCGGATCTGCAGCGTGATCAACGCGGGCGACGGCCGGCATGAGCATCCGACGCAGGGGTTGCTGGACATCTTCACGCTCGCCGAGTCATTCGAGCGGCTGGGCACGTTCGATCTGAGCGGGCTTACGGTCGGCATCGTCGGCGATGTGGGCTCATCACGCGTCGCCAGATCGGATATCGCGGGCATGACCGCGCTGGGCGCGCGCGTGATCTGCATCGGTCCGCCCGCTCTTGCGCCGAAGTCTCTGACAGCGCTGGGGTGCGAAGTGAGCCATGACCTGGACGAGGTGCTGCCGGAACTCGATGCGCTGAACGTGCTTCGCATTCAGTTCGAGCGCCACGAGGTCAAGCCGGGCGAGGCCAAGGAGAACCAGCCCCGCGCCGCCAGCAGCAACGTCATCGCCAGCGTGCGGGAGTACGCCGAGCTGTACGCGGTGAACGCGCCGCGGGTGCAGCGCATGAGGCCGCACGCGATCGTGATGCACCCTGGACCGATCAACCGCGGTGTGGAGTTGACGGCGGAGGTCGCCGACAGCAGGCGCTCGATGGTTCTTCGGCAGGTGACGCACGGGGTGGCGGTGCGGATGGCCGTGATGAGCCTGTGCCTGAACGCCCCGGTGAGCTGAATCGCCGGGCGCGCGGGCGGAAACCGTTCCGGTGTCGCGGGCGATGGATTGGGCTGGTACACTGCCCGACCATGGCCCCGGATGCGCTCAATCGACTGCCGACGGACACCGATGATGGAATGGTGCTGGTCATTTCCGGGCCCAGCGGCGCGGGAAAGACGACGATCACGCGGGCGGTGGAGCGGGCCTTCGGCGATGCGGTCTTCAGCGTCAGCGCGACGACGCGGGCGCGCACACCGGCGGATGTCGAGGGCGTGGATTACCACTTTGTCAGCGAGGAAGAGTTCTCGCGGATGGTCGAGGGTGATGAGTTCCTCGAGCACGCGGGGGTGTACGGTAAGCGCTACGGCACGCCGCGCGGGTGGGTGATGGAGCAACTGCGGCGCGGGCGGCTGGTGATTCTCGAGATCGATGTGCAGGGTGCGATCAACGTCAAGCGCTCGCTGCCCGAGGCGTTCTCGATCTTCGTCCTCCCGCCGAACGAGGAAGAGCTTCTCCGTCGGCTGCGGGATCGGCGGCGCGAGGATGAATCCCGCATCCAGGCACGCTTCAGCCAGGCGCGCAACGAGATCGCCGCGGCACAGACCTGCGGCGTGTACGACCGCTTCATTGTCAACGACAACCTCGAGTCGGCGATCAACGAGGCGATCACGCAGGTGCGCGCTGAGCGCGCCCGCAGGCGTGAGCAGGCCCGCGCGCGGGACGCGAGCGGCGCCCGCTGAGCGGGCCCCGGGGGCTCGCGAGCGCCCGTGCGTATACTCGCGCCGCGTAGGGGGCCGCGGATCCTTGGAGCACCGCCGTGTTCGATGAACGGGAAATCAAGGACAACCCGCTCATCAGCGACAGCAACGGCGCGTGGCAGGAGCTCGTCGACGCGATGAACCCCGCCTCGCTGTTGGTGCTTATCCAGTCGCGCATGGGCCCGGACCTGCTCCGACGGTCAACGCCCGAGGACGTGCTGCAGGATGCGCTCATGAACGCGTGGCGCGATCGCGCAAAGGTCGAGTGGCGGGGCGTGCGGCCCTTCCGCGCATGGCTGCTGACGGTCATCGACAACCGACTGCGTGATCTTGCCGACTACGAACACGCCCAGAAACGCGGCGGGGGCCGAGCGCCCATTTCCATCGATGCCCCGTCGCGCGGCAACGCATCCTCCGACGGTCAGCGGCCCCAGTGGCTGGTCGCGACGACCACGCCCAGCCGCATGGCCGTCATGCGCGAGCAGGCGGTGGCGATCCGCACAGCGCTCGAGAGTCTCCACCCGGACGTGCGCGATGTGGTCCGCCTTCGCGTGGTCGAGCAGCGGACGCTCGAGCAGGTCGCCGACCAACTGGGCATGCACATCTCCGCGGTGCGGCGCCGGCTGGTCAAGGGTGCACAGGAGTATCAGCGCCTCGTGATGAAGCACCTGAGCGGCCGGTCGATCGCGCTGACGCCGGCGGACCAACTGACCTCGGCACTGGATTCCGCAGCCGAAGGCGCAGATGGGCCGACAGCCCGCCGCGCAGATTCCTCTCCGGGCCTCGGACGGCGGAAGAAGTCGACCTGAGCATCGGCGCGATGCGCCGCCGCTGTTCTCTGCGCACACGCCAAGCGAGTCCGGCCCATGTCCACCGCACCCGAACACGACGGCAGGCCGATGCCACCGGATCGTGATCCGGCGAGCAGCGACGCGGCGGACCAAGCCCTGCTTGACGAGATCTTCGACCGCGCGCTGGCGGCGATCGAGGAACGCGGCGATGTGACGGCGGATGAACTGCTCGCCGGAATCGATCGCCCGGACCTGCGAGATCGCGTGCTGTCGATGATCGACCTCGCCGAGCAGGTCGCGATCGCCACGCCCGCGCGGCGACGGCCATCGGGGGTCGGCGCGTACGCGATCCTCGCGGAACTTGGGCACGGCGGAATGGGCTCGGTCTTTCTGGCGCGCCGGCAACAGGGTGACGGCCGCTATGTCGCGCTCAAGGTGCTGCCGCCGGCGATGGGCTACTCCGCCCGCACCCGCGAGCGGTTCCTCGCGGAGGCCAACGCGCTGGCGAGGCTCCGCCATCCGCACATCGTTCAGGTGCACGAGGTCGTCCGCGACGGACGGACACTCGCCTACGCGATGGACCACATCGACGGTGTGACGCTCATGGGTCTGGTGCAGGGAATCGTCCGCCACGGCGGAGGCGATCCCGATGTGGCGCCCCCCAGGCCCACGATCGACGATGTTGCCCGCGTGCTGGATGTGCCCGCGGCAGACGTGCAGCGCGACGGCCCGGTCCGCACGAGCGATGCAACGCTCGCGTATGTGGCGTTCGTGACCCGGCGCGTGATCGATGTGGCCGGTGCGCTGGAACTGGCACACAGCCAGGGCCTGCTGCACAGGGACATCAAGCCGGCGAACATCCTGCTGTCGCGCGCATCGCACGCGTATCTGACCGACTTCGGTCTCATGCGCGACGAGGATCTGGACATGACCACGATGGTCGGCAGCGAAGGCGGATTCGCTGGCACGGCGGCATACGCGTCGCCCGAACAACTCTCCGGCGAGACCGCCCGCATCGGCACATGGAGCGATGTGTACTCGCTCGGCGCGACGCTCTATCACACACTGGCGCTGCGTCTGCCGTACGCCGGACCCGGGCCGATGCAGATTCTCCTGCAGGTGGCTCGCGGGCAGCGGGTGGCGTTGCACGAGGCCGCGCCGTGGGTGCCGGCCGAACTGGCGAGCGTGGTCGATAAGGCCATGCAACTCGACCCGCGACAACGCATCGCGACGGCGTCAGAGTTCGCGGCGGAGTTGCGGGTCGCGTTGAGCGCAGCGCTGGCCACGCGATCGGGCGCGGGCGGCTGAGAGCCGGTCAGTGGCCGCCGTGATCATCTTTCTTTGCGGCCTTCTCGTCCTTCTTTGTCTTGTCCTTCTTGGCCGCTTTGGCTTCGCTCTTGGCGCCGTGCTCGTCGTGGTCCGCAGCGGCGGGCTTGCCCGTGCCCTTCACCGCACCGTGTGCCGTGCCATCTTCGCCAACAAGCCCGGGCTGATCGGTGCTCGCCGCGGCGAGATCGGGCGGCCCCTGCATCAGCACCCAGCCCCAGAGCACGCCCGCGTTGAACAGCGTGACCAGCGCGGCCCAGCCGATAGTCTGGCGGGTCTTTTCCGGTACCGCGCCGAGCTTGAGCAGATAAGGCGTGATCGGCGCGACGATCAGGTCCAACGGGAGCGCGATGCTCACCTTCCGCTTGGGCTTCGGGGTGACCTCGACGCTCGGCGCGGCCGCGGGTGGGGCAGCCGGCGCTGGCGCCGCTGATGGGGCAGGAGTTGGCACCGCCGCCGGAGACGGCATCGGAGCCGCCGCCGGGGACGGCGCAGCGGACTGTGCAGGCGACGGCACACTCGCGGTAGCGCCAGACGGGGAGACGGGCACGGTCGTGAGCGCGGGCGTACCCGCCGCGGCGGCCGCTCCGAGAATCTGTGTCGGATCGGCGAACTCGTCGTCGAGCGCGCTGCCCGCCGCGGATGCCAACTGCTCGTCGAGTGTCGCAATAGTCTCGGCAGCGGGCCGCGGCACCGGAGCGGAAGAGGCTGGCGTTGACGCGGAGGCCTCGCCGGCCGCGGGTGCCGCCGAAGAGGGTGGTTCAATTGTCTCGACCGTCGCGGCGTCCGGTGCATCGGCGACTGGCGGCTCCGCGTTCGCGGGCTCAACGCCGGCTTCGCTCGCGGGGACGGGAGCCTGCGTTTGGGCCTGAGCCACCGCGGCATCCACCTGCGAGTCCAGCGGAGACTCGGCACTCGTCTGCGCCTGCTCGATCGCCGACGCGACACCCTGCTCAAGGTCGACCGGCGTTGATGGCACGCCAGATTCCGTAGAAGGCGGCACGCCCTCTGGACTCGGTGCGGCGGGCGCGGGCTCCTCCGCCGGCTCAGCGTCGGGGTTGTCAACACCCTGAGGCTTGCCATCGAGTTCGGCCTCAACGCGCGCGGTGGTCTGCTCGACCTGGGTGAGCAGATCGCCCACGCGCTTGTCAAGATCCTCGGCTTGTGCCTGTGCGGCGCTCATCGGTGTTCACCATCATCGTCCGGCTCGGAGACGAACTCAAGCCCGGCCCACGCCCGGCCGCCAACCGGAACCCGATCAGCCCGCGCGCACGGACCGAATTGTCAGCCTCATCGGGCTTCGCCCGGCTTACCGGTCCTTGAGTGCGTTATCGTCACGCTATGCACCATCCCGGCGCGGCCCATCGTGTGTTTGTTGATCAGCCCCTTGCCGGGCCCGGGAGCATGGTTGCCCTTGTCGATGATGAGGCCCATCACGCTCAGAATGTCAAGCGCATCCGGATCGGCGACCAGGTTCAGGTTCACGATGGCGCGGGCGGGTTGGCGATGAGCCTTGTCGAGTCGCTCTCGCCGGCGCAACGCAAGCAGCCGGGCTCCGTGCTGCTGCGGCTGACCGATGTTCGGCACGAGCCGCGGCCCGCGCCGGAGGTCATCATCTGTTCGCCCGCTCCCAAGGGTGGTCGGCTCGAGGACATGATCGACCAACTCAGCCAGTGCGGCGCGTGCGAGTGGCGGGCTCTCGCTGCCCAGCGCGCCGTCGTCGAACCCAGCGAGCGCCGCGGCGAGCGCGTGCAGCGGGTGTGCATCGAATCGCTCAAGCAGAGCGGCCGCGCGTGGCTGTTGCGCGCGACGCTGACGCCGATGTCCTTCGATGACGCCCTGAGCACCTCTCCGGGCACGCGTGTGCTGATTGCCGATGCGACGGGCCTGCCGATCGGACCGGCGCTGGCTGCTCAGGCCTCCGATCGCGGCGGCGGAACGATCACGTGCGTGCGCGTGCTCATCGGGCCGGAGGGCGGATGGACCGACGATGAACGTGGCCGCGCGCTGGCCGCGGGGGCGATCGGTGTCTCGCTCGGGCCGAACATCATGCGGCTGGAGACCGCGTGCGTCGCCGCGGCGGTGCTGGTGCGTGGGGTGTTTTCGGCCTCGCGGGCGAGCGCGGGAACGAACTCCGGTTGACCGCCCGACCGCCCTCTCGTGCGGTCCCGCGCCCGCAATCTCGGAGATTGTGAACCGCGCAGGGGGCAAGACAGTAAACTCATCACCATGAACACCCGCTCCGGCTCGCTGCGCTCTCGATCCGCACTTGCGTTCGCCTCGGGATTGCTGGCCATCGCCGCCGCGTCGATCGCCCAGACCACCGGGCCCAAAGACGCCGCCACCGCGCCCGCGGCCGCCAGCACCGCCGATCCGCTGAGCGCGGATGTGCGCCAGCGCGGCGAGGCCATCGCCCGCAAGGCCATCGACTTCCTCCGCACCCAACAGGATCCCGCCACCGGCGGCTGGAGCGTCCCCACCGAGCCCGGCAGGCCCCACCTGCCCGCCATCAGCAGCCTCGTTCTCACGGGCATGCTCATGCAGCCCGGCCTCGATCACCGCGATGCGCACATCGCCCGCGGCGCGGCGTACGTGCTCTCCTTCGCACGCGATGACGGCGGGATCTATGACAGCATGCTGCCGGTCTACAACACCGCCATCAGCATCTCGATGCTCACGCGCCTGAACACGGCCGAAGCGCTCGCTCGCATCGCCCCGGGGGTCGAGTTCCTCAAGCGATCACAATGGGGCGCGCCCGAACCCGTCGGCATCGCCGGAACCGGCAAGGAGACCCCGGCCGTCGTCACCGCCGACAACCCGAACTTCGGCGGCCTTGGCTACGGCAACCGCGGACGCCCCGACCTGTCCAACCTCGCCTTCACCATTCAGGCTTGGCACGATGCCGGCCTGCCCAAGGACGATCCCGCCTTCGCCCGCGCGATCACGTTCCTCCAGCGCGTTCAGATGCTCGAAAAACTGCCCGACGGGACGCCGGTCAACGACATGGCGTACGCCAAGGGTTCCACGCAGGGCGGCTTCATCTACGCGACGGGCGAGAACGAACAGACCACCGGCCAGGGCAACTCGTGGGCCGGCGTGATCGAGGAAACGCTCAGCGACGGCACCAAGGCCTCGCGACTGCGCGCGTACGGCAGCGTGACCTACAGCGGATTCAAGAGCTACATCTACGCCGGGCTCACGCCGACAGACCCTCGTGTTCAGGCGGCCGTGAACTGGACACGCGACAACTACACACTCGCCGAGAACCCGGGCCTGGGCACCGACGGGTACTACTACTACATCGCGCTCTTCGGCCGGGCGATGAAGGCCCTGGGCCGCGACAGCATCGAGGTCACTCGCTTTGCGCCGTACCGCTCGACGATCTGGGTCAGCGGGCTCCGCGACGGTGCCGAAGCGAACGACCTTCGCAACGCCTTCTCCGCTCATGGCAAGGTCGCCGGCGTCACGCTCGTGCCGGACCCGCGCACCGGCAAGCCGACGGGCAACGCATTCGTGCAGTTCGCCGCGGAGGAAGAGGCCCGCAAGGCCGCGGCCGCGATGAACGGGGCCGAGGTCCTCGGCGCTCCGATCACCACCTCCATGACCAACTCGCCCGATGTGCCGCAGGTCCGCAACTGGCGCGCCGACCTGATCGCCCAACTCGAGCTCATGCAGAACGCCGACGGCTCATTCCGCTCGGTCGATGACCGATGGATGGAGAACAACCCGTCGTTGATCACGGCGTACGCGCTGCTCTCGCTGCAGGAAGCCCTGCGCGACGGCGCCGCAGCGCCGAGCGCCGAGTCCAAGTAACACGTCCGGCGAACCAGTCCGGAGACAGGGGCTGGCAATCGTGCGGCCCGGCGGAAGGTGAACATGCGACGCGCCCCCCACTGGTCCCGGACCGCCACGCCCCGAGCACTCGCGCTCGGAATGCTCACCGCGATGATCACACTCACCCCCGCTGTGCCGCTCGCGGCCCAGCCGCCAACGGCGGCACCAGCCGACTCCGTCGCGTCCGCACCGAACATCTTCGAGCGCAGCCCGCGCGAGGGCCTCGACACCGCGCAGCCGATGACCTGGTATCAGGCCACCAGCCGCGTCAAGGGCCTGACCATCGACGGCAAGCGAGGCGGCAACCTTGGGTATCTCTGGTCCGTGCCGAAGGGGCTCGACCCCGCCAAACCCGGCGACCTGATCATCGTTCTGCACCCCAGCGGCACCGATCGCTTGTGGGCGACGCGCTCCCTGCCGCACGAAATGTTCCGCCCCGGCAACATCATCGTCGTGCCCGATGCCGTCAGCGAGGGAGGAGACTTCGATGTCACCGACGGCACGCGCGCGTGGCGACAACGCACCAGCGACGTGACCGCGCTCCGCGACTTCATCCTCGATGTCGCGCGCCAGTTCCCCACCGGGCAGATCATCCTCTGCGGCTTCGGCGGCGGCGGAAGAATGTCCATCGCGTTTCTCCGCTCATTCCCGCGCCTGGTCACGGGGGTCGCCAGTGTCTCCGGGGGTGTGTGGCCTGAGTCGCTGATCCAGTTGCCCGATCTCATCCACCCCGTGGTCATGGTCCATCGGGTCGACGACCGGTCCGTGCCGTACTCCGTATCTCAGGATGCCCAGAACCTGCTCTCCATCGGCGGCTGGTCCACCGTCAGGCTCCAGCGTGTCGCGCCGCTCGATGATGCGCCCGCGCCGGACCCCGCCAGTCCGGACGCAAGCCTGCTCGATGGGGCCAGCGACGCGATCGACTTCATCGCGGGCATGGGCACCGAGAGCGCGGCCGATGCGCTGCGCGCCGCCCGGGCGCTCGCCCGTGCGAGCGATGAAGCGGGCACAATCCGCACCCTCGGCGCCGCGCGTGAGGTGCTTCGGCGCTTCGACCCCAAGTCCGGCATTCGGGCTCTCAAGGACATCCAGCCGGAGCAGCGCGAGGAGGCGTTCGCACTGGCCGTGGAGATCGAGGCCCACGCGGGCGAGCACATCCGCGCTATCGTCGCGACCCTTCCGAAGCGGCCCGATCGCACCCTTGACAACATCGGCCCGTGGGCCGGGCACATCCTCGCCGTGCGCGATGCCCTCTTCGGCACCGATTCATGGGCGAGTTTCGAGAGCGACACCGACCTTGCGATCGATCTGGTCAATCACACCGAGGCATCCGGAACGATTCTCGAGGCGTGGGAAGACTCCGAAGCGACGCCGCAGATTCGCTACCGCGCCGTGATCTCGACGCTGCGCACGAGCTTCATGAGCGACGGGTTGCCCGCGGACATGGTCGAGTTCTGCATCCGCACCAGCGCCGACGCGGCGGCGCTGAAGATCAGCCCGGAAGATGCGGCCAAGATCGCCGATGTGCAGGCGTACGCCCGCGCGATGGAAGCCGGTTCCGAACGAGCGCGAACGATCGCGAGATCGTGGCGGCCGAGCGAGCGGGCCCGCTGAACAACCGCGCCGCCCCGTCGCCTCGGCAAGTCAGCGCAGCTTGATCGTCGCCAGCGCGGTGACGACCAGCAGGATGCTGATGATCCAGAACCGTGCGACAACCTGCCCCTCGCGCCAGCCCAGAATGTGCAGGTGATGGTGGTACGGCGCGCACTTGAACACGCGCTTGCCCTTGGTCAGTTTGAACACCGTGACCTGGATCACCACGCTGGCGATCTCCGCGATGAACACGATGCACATGAACAGCACCAGCAGTTCCTGCCGCACCACCACCGCGAAGTACCCGATCAGCCCGCCCAGCGCCAGAGAACCCGTATCGCCCATGAACACGCTCGCGGGCAGGCAGTTGAACCACAGGAAGCCCAGGCACGACCCCGCGAGCGCACCGGCCACCACCGCCAGTTCATCGCTCCCGGCAACGTACGGCACCAGCAGGTACTGCGACCAAGCGCGCGTACCTGCGACCACCGCCATCACCAGCACGCCCAGCCCCACCGCGGCACTGATGCCCGCGGCCAGTCCGTCCATGCCGTCGGTGATGTTCACCGCATTGCTCAGGCCCGCGATCATGAGCGTTGACAGCAGCATGTACGCGCCGAGGCTCAGGTAGATCAGGTTCGGACTCACCGGACCATCGCTGGACTCGAACGTCTTCTGGAACGGCAGATTGAGCACGTGCGCCAGATCGCCCGGGGCCTCGGTGTTGCCGTGGCTGTACGCGAAGTAGCCGATGAGCGCGCCGAGCCCGAGCTGAAAGACCAGTTTCTCCCACGCGTACAGGCCCTGACGGCTCGCACCGGGACGCTGGGCCGCGGTGAGTTTCAGCCAGTCATCAAACCCGCCAAGAACCGCGAGCCAGATGGCGACAACCATCGCAAAGAGCACGTAGTGGTTGCTCAGGTCACACCACAGGATCGTTGACAGCACGATCGCGCCGACGATGAGCACGCCGCCCATCGTGGGCACGTCCTTCTTGCTGCCCGCCGCCGCGGCCAGCGCCGCCGCATCGCTCAGGCCCGCATCGCCGATCTTCTTCCGGCGGAGCCACGCGATCACCGGCTTTCCCGCGAGGACGACGACGAAGAACGACATGATCGCCGCGCCCAGCGCCCGAAACTGCACCTGGTCGAGCACCTGCAGGTACGAGAGCAGCCAGTTGCCCTGGATGGCGTCGCGGATGAACTGGTCGTAGATCGTGTACATCTCTGGCGTGCGTCCTGTCGGTCGGAGGATCGTCGGGAAGGTTGCTCGGGCGGGTGGTCCGCGGCTGGCGCGGCGCTACGCCGGTGCACCGGCAGCGCCCGCTCCCAGCCCCGCGGCAATCGTCGGCACCACGCCGCTGAGGTGCTTGACGATCCGTTCCAGCCCCACCGCCCGCGAGCCCTTGAGCAGCACCGTGTCCCCCGGACGGACCATCGCCGCGGCCACCGCCGCCCGCTCGGGGCTCGCGTCGGCCAGTTCGACCACGCTCGCACCGGGAACACCCGCCGCGACCGCCGCCCGCGCGTAATGCGGCCCACCCGCGCCGACGACGATCAGCGCATCATCGCGACCGATCAGCCCGAGTGTGCCGACCTCGCGCCCGACTTCCTCGTGCAGCGCGACCGAGCCCGCACCGAGCTCGCGCATCTCGCCCAGAATGATCACGCGTCGCCCGCGCGGGGCGCTCGCGAGCACCGCCGCGAGCGCGCGCAGGCTCGCGAGCATGGATTCGGGGTTGGCGTTGTACGCGTCGTTGATCACATCCACGGGGCGCGACGGATCGCTCGCCAGCAGCACGCGCGAGCGGTCCCACCGCATCTCCGGCCCGCGAGCGGTTCGCAGCGCCTCGACGATCGACTGCTCATCCACGCCCAGTCTTCTCGCGACGCCGATCGCCGCGGCCGCGTTGGTCGCGTTGTGCATGCCCGGCAGCGGCACGAAGTACCGCCCGCGCCCATTGAGCGAGAAACTGGTTCCGACCGGCGCACCCGCCGACACACCCGCGGCGGGATCGGCCTCCACGCGCGGCTCGGTCACTCGGAGCATGCTGCCCTCACCAAGCCCGAAGGTCATGACGGCCACGCCGCCGACACCATCGCGGACCTGCCGCGCGAGTTCGGGCGAATCGCCGATGACCAGCGCGAGCCCGCCGGAACGCGTGCCGCGAACGATCGCGGACTCTTCCTGCGCCACGCCATCGAGCCCGCCGAGCAACTCCAGGTGTTCTCGCCCGATGCTCGTGATCACACTCACATCGGGCTCGACGATGCCGGCCAGATGCGCGATCTCGCCCGGCGCGTTGGTGCCGACCTCGCAGATGAGGTACTGATCCGTCGGCGATGCGCCCAGAATCGTCAGCGGCACGCCGATGTCGTTGTTGAAGCTCTTCTTGCTTGCGCTGCCGCTCAGGCGCGAGGCCAGCACCGCATCGATGAGCCGGACAGTCGTGGTCTTGCCGTTGCTGCCGCAGACGGCGATCACACGCGTGCGCGTCAGCGATCGGCGATACGCGTGCGCGAGCCGCCCCAGAGCTTTCCGCGCATCGGAAACACGGATGACCACCGGCGGAACACGCACACCCTCGCGCAGGCGCGACAGGTCGACATCGCGCTCGATGAAAATCAGCGGACAGCCCGCCGCGGCGACCTCGTAGACGAACTCATGTGCATCGAACCGCTCGCCGCGGATGGCCATGAACGCCTGTCCCGGCAGGATGGACCGCGAATCGATCGAGAGCCCCTGCAAAGCGGGCGGCGCTCCGCCCGCGCCGGGGTCGGGCCTGAGCACAAAGGTGCCACCGGAGGCGCTGCGCAGGGAGTCGGGTGTCCAGAAGTTCACGCCGGGCCTCCGCCCTGTCCGGGCGTTCGGCCGTGCGCATCGCCCGGCCCGTGGCCCGACGGGCGCGTGCGCTGCACCGGCGCGTGAGCCCGCGCGTGAGCCGCGGTCTGCGCCAGGGAGTGCCTGGCCGTGACATGGACCGCCGTCGGATGCTCATCGGGCTCGATGCCGCGAGCGCTCAGTGCTTTGCGTGCTTCCTGGCGATCGCTGAAGTCCTTCTTGATCGTCGAACCCTTGCCGTCGGGCACGATCTGATACTCCTCGTGGCCTTTGCCGGCGATAAGCACCATGTCGCCCTCGCTCGCGCCCGCGACGGCCCGCGCGATCGCCAGCGCCCGGTCTTCCTCGATGATCACGCGCGAGCGCCACTCCGGCCGCACGCCCGCGAGAATCTCATCGATGATCGTCCGCGGGTTCTCGCGCCGCGGGTTGTCGCTGGTGATGATCGCCACATCGCTCAGTTCCGCGGCGAGCGCACCCATCTTGGGCCGCTTGGTGCGGTCGCGATCCCCCCCGCAGCCGAAGACGCACCACAGCCGCCCCTTGCCGCGCGCCGCGACCGTCGCCCGCATCAGCGTGAGCACCCGGCGCAGCGCATCGTCCGTGTGCGCGTAATCCACGAACACCGCCAGCGGGCTCTCCGGCGGAGAAACCGGCTCCAGACGCCCCGGCGGCGCGGCCACTCGCCCGAGGGCATCACGCACCCGCGCCTCATCAATCCCCAACCCAACCACCACCGCCGCGGCCTGCAACGCGTTCATCACGTTGTGCGCACCGATCAGCGGCAGGCGCACCTGCCACGGCTCGCCCCCCGCCGAGCGCCACGGGCCGAAGATCTCCACCTGCGTTCCGGTCAGGTCGCCGCCGATGATCCGCGCGCTCCAATCGGCGACCGGCTCGCCCGCGCTGTGACGCGTGCGCATCGTGCACCGCACCACACGCGCCCGCGTGTCGCGGATCATCCGCTCGCTCCACTCATCATCGGCGTTGACAATCGCCAGCCCGCCCTGCTCGGCCGTCGGCAGCCCCGCGAACAGCACCGCCTTGGCATCGGCGTACCGCTCCATCGTCCCGTGATAGTCCAGATGATCGTGCGTCAGGTTCGTGAACACGCCGATTCGGAACCGCGCGCCGCCCGGCGCCCCCACGCGGCACTGATCCAGCGCATGGCTCGACGCCTCCATCACACACGCCGAGCACCCCGCTTCCACCATCCGCGAGAGCGTAAGGCTCACCTCAAGCGCCATCGGCGTCGTCAACTGCGCCGCGGCGACCTCCGTCCCGTCATCGATCAGCACCGTGCCCATCATCCCCGTCCGAATGCCCAGGTCGTTCAGCAGCCGATGGATCAGAAACGCGATCGTGGTCTTGCCGTTTGTCCCTGTCACGCCCACCATCGCCAACTTCGATGCCGGCGAGCCGTAGAACCGCTCGGCCAACTGGGCCGTGATCAGCGCGAGGTTGTCGGTCGTGAGCATCACCGGCGCGGCATCGTGCGGACCGAGGTGGAGCGCCGGGGCGAGCGTCTCGCTCAGAACCGCCGCCGCGCCGGCCCGCGCCGCACCGGAGGCAAAGGCCCGCCCATCGCTGCGCTCGCCCTTGCGGGCGATGAACAGCGAGCCGGGCATGACGGTGCGGGAGTCCTCGGTAATGTCGGTGATGCGGATCGCCGACCAGTCTCCGGCCGCGCTGGCGGGGCCGCCCGGCGCTTCGACGCTGATCGCCAGCCCAGAGATGAGTTGCCCCAGAAGCATGTGCGCAGGATCCTCCTGCCCGGCCGCCCGCCGGGGGTCACGTGTCCGCCATTATCGCTGGTATCGACCCTCACCCGCCCGCAGGCGCACATTTCGCGCCGTGTTCGCACGGGCCGGCATGGCCAGACCGCTCAACCATCAATCCCGCCGCGCTCGCACCCGCACATGAACCTATCTTCACTCGCATGAGGCTTGTGCGTCCGGCCATCCTGTGGCGGTTCATCAGCCGGGAGTTCTGGAAACTCCTGCTGCTGACCGGCTCGGTGCTGGTCGTGGTCATCGCCTTTGCGATCACGATCAAGCCGCTGGCCGACGGGCTCATCGGGCCGGCCGACGCCGTGCGCTTCATGCTCATGGCCAGCGTGCCCATGATGCAGTACGCCCTGCCCTTTGCCGCCCTCTTCGCCGCGACACTCGTGTATCACCGAATGGCGCAGGACAACGAAGTCGTCGCCACGAGCGCCGGCGGGATCGCATACCGCACCATGCTCGTGCCCGCGGCGGTCTCGGGCCTCATCCTGGCCATCTTCGTCGGCCTGCTGGCCGATCAGGCCATGCCCCGCCTCCTCCGCGCCATGCAGGAACTGGTCGCTCAGGACGCCTCGCGTCTGATCTCCTCCAGCGTTGGTCGGGGTCAGGCCATCCGCCTCGGCGACCGCCTGCTGTACGCCGATACGTTCAATCGCCTCGAGCCCGAGCCCGGCTCGCGCGCTTTCCAGCGGTTCCTGCTCTCGGGCGTGCTCGCGGTGGAACTGGACTCCGACGGCAAGCCCACGTGGGAAGCCTCCGCCCGCTTCGCCGAGGTCTGGCTCTATCGCGAGAGCACCGCCGTACGCGGCCAGGGCCAGACCGCCATCGTCATGCGCCTGCGAGACAGCGTCGGCGGACGCGAGCAGCGCGGGCTCTCGCAGGTCGAAGAAACCTCCATCGTCTACCGCATTCCCTCGACATTCACCGACGATCCCAAGTACCTCTCGCTGGGCGAAATGCTCACAACGCTCGACGAGCCCGAACGGCTCAACATCATCGACAGTTCCCGCCGCGTGCTGGCTCAACGCATCGCCGAGCGCGAGGCCTTCGATGCTTGGCGTCGCACGCTCGATCGCGATGGCCGCCTGACCCTGCGCGACGCCGGCAACCGTCTGATCGTCGTCCGCGCCGCAGGACTCGCCGCCGCCCCGGATGGAGACGCGGGCTTCATCCTCACGCCCGGCACACGCGGCGGCCCGGTCGAGGTCTCCGTCATCGCCGAGGACAGCCGCACCCGCACCCACCGCGCCGAACGCGCGTTCCTCACGCTGCCCATCATGCCCGATGCAAGCCGAAGCCTCGCCAGCGTGCTGATGGAGAATGTTCGCACCTCCGGCGCATCGCCCGCACTCAGCGAAGCCCTCGGCCAGCCCGCCGACGGGGAGCCCGCCCGCGGCATGGGGGGCATCGTGTCCCGATACGCCGTGACCAACCTCGTTCCCTCGCCCGATCCGCTGCCCGATCTGCTCGCCGCACGCTCATCCGTTCTGCTGGCCAAAGGCCGCGCCAAGCTAGCCTCCGGCGCTTCGACCGCCGACGATGCGCCCCTTCGCAGCACCATCGACTCCCTCCAGGCACAGATCGATGACGCCCGCCGCGAGATCCTCTCCAAGGCCCACGAGCGTCTGGCCGCGAGCCTGACCTGCGGCGTGATGGTCGTCCTTGGCGCGGTGCTGGGCATGCGCCTGCGCGACTCGCTGCCGCTGGCCGTGTACCTCTGGGCGTTCCTGCCCGCGCTGGTCTGCGTGCTGTCGATCTCCGGCGGGCAGCGCATGGTGCACACCTACGGCCTGGCCGGCCTGCCCGTGCTGTACGCCGGTGTCATCGGGCTCTCGCTCTTCTGCTTCTATCAGTATCGAATCCTCGCCCGCCGCTGATCCACGCCTCGTCCCGCCCGCACACCCCGCCGACCGGAGCACTCGTTCGATGCGCGTCGCCCTGTTCACCGACACGCTTGGCGACGTCAACGGCGTTTCCCGCTTCATCCGCAACATGGACACGCAGGCCCACCTGGCCGGCAAGTCGCTCCACGTCCTGACCAGCACGCGGCTGACCATTCCCGATCGGCCAACGCTCATCAACATCCCCCCGCGATACGCGCAGCCGATGCCCGGGTATCCCAACCTCGAACTGGCCTGGCCCGACGGCGTGCTGCTGGGCCGATGGTGCCGATGGCTCAGGCCCGATGCGATCCACATCTCGACACCCGGCCCCGTCGGCGTGCTGGGCCGGCGCCTCGCCCGGCAACTCGGCATCCCGCTGGTCGCGACGTATCACACGGACTTTCCCGCGTACGTCAACATGCTGCTGGACGACCGCGTGCTCGACTGGATCTGCACACGCGTCATGAAGTGGTTCTACCGCCCGTTCGACCTCGTGCTCACACGCTCCGGCGCGTACCGCGCGCCGGTGATGGCCCTTGGCCTGCCCGAGGATCGCGTGGTCACCCTGCGCCCGGGCATCGACACCGCGACCTTCTCGCCCGGCCCGCGCGACGATGCGCTCATGTCGCGCCTTGGGTGCCCCTCCGGCTCCGTTCGCGTGCTCTACGCCGGACGCGTCAGCGTCGAAAAGAACCTGCCCATGCTCGCGGCGATCTGGCCCGGCATCGCCGAACGCGCTCGCAGCGCCGGCGTACCCGCCACGCTCGTGGTCGTGGGCGATGGACCGTACCTCGCCGACCTCCGCGCACGCCTGAGCACCGAAAACACCGTGACGCTCGGCTTCCGTCACGGGGCCGAACTCCTTGCGATCTACCGCTCCTGCGACCTCTTCGCCTTCCCCTCCATGACCGACACGCTCGGCCAGAGCGTCATGGAGGCCCAGGCCTGCGCACTGCCCGCGCTCGTTGGCGATGTCGGCGGCCCGAGTGAAGTCGTCGAGCACGATCAGACCGGCCTCGTCCTGCCCGCCAGCAGCGCCCGCGCCTGGAGCAACGCGCTGCTGTCCCTGATCCTCGATTCCGCCCGCAGGCAGCGCCTCAGCACCGCGGCGGCGCAACGCATGGCCCCTCGCACCATTCGGGCCAGTTTCGAGCATTGGTGGTCGCTGCACGAACTGGCCGTCGCCCGCAGACAGCACCCGACGGGCAACTGATCGGGTACGCTCCCGGCTCATGCTCCCACTGTTCGCGCTGACCATCTTCCTCGCCGCGTTCCTGCTCTTTCTCGTGCAGCCGATGGCCGCGCGACTGATCCTGCCGCTGCTCGGCGGCAGCCCCGCGGTCTGGAACACCGCGATGGTCTTCTTTCAGTTTCTGCTCCTTGGCGGCTATCTCTACGCCCATCTGCTCAGCCGCCTGGCGTCGCTCCGCACGCAACTGATCGTCCACGCCGTCGTTCTGCTCGCAGGCGCGGCGATGCTCCCGATCGCGCTGCCGGCGGATCTCAACCCCGCCGGCGGCACCCATCCGGCCCTGTTCGTGCTCACCACGCTCGCGCTGGCCGTCGGTGCGCCCTTCCTGGTCATCTCTTCCGCCGGCCCGCTGCTCCAGGCATGGTTCAGCCGATCCGACCACCGAGCCGCGGCCAATCCGTACTTCCTCTACGCCGCCAGCAACCTGGGCTCCATGCTCGCGCTCATCGGCTACCCGCTGCTGGTCGAACCCGGCCTGACACTCGCCCAGCAGCGCTGGGGCTGGAGCATCGCCTATGTCCTCTTCGGCGCGCTGGCCCTGATCGCCGGGAGCATGGCCATGCGCCGGCCGCGGCCCCTCGCGCCCACCACCGCCGCCGCGACCACCGCGGCAACACCCGCGCCCATCGAGACCATCTCGTGGCTCCGCCGACTGCGATGGATCACCCTCGCGCTGATCCCGAGCAGCCTGATGCTCGGCTGCACGCACTACGTCACCAGCGATGTCGGCTCGTTCCCGCTGCTTTGGATCGTGCCGCTGGCGACGTACCTGCTGACCTTCATCCTGGTCTTCGGCCCCGGCGGACGGATCATCGCCGCCAGCGCTCGCGGCGCACTGCCGATCGCCGCCATCGGCATCTGCGCCATGCTCATCATCGAGCCGCGCCAGCCCCTCATCGGCGTGCTCGCGGCCCATAGCGGCTTCCTGCTCATCGCCGGCCTGGCCTGTCACGGCCTGCTCGCAGACGACCGGCCGCATCCCGCGCGGCTGACGGAGTTCTACCTCTGTCTGTCCATCGGCGGCGTGATCGGCGGCATGATCAACAGCCTGCTCGCGCCGCTCATCTTCAACTCCATCGCCGAGTATCCGATCGTCATCGTCCTCGCCGTCCTCATGGGCACCGCGACCTTCGCCTTCGCCCGCGTCGACGCCGCGCGGCCGTGGAAGGTCCGACTCGCCGGCATGCTCGACGTCGCCATGCCCGCGCTGGTCCTTGGCGCGTACGTGCTCGCCTCGCGGGACATGCTCCCGACTTCGATCTTTCCGCCCCATTCGCCCGTGCGCGACAACGCCGTCTGGCTCCTCCCGGCAATCCTCTGCGTAACCGTTGCCGCGTGGCGCTTCCGCCTGGCGCTCTGCATCGCCGTCATGGCCGCCATCCCCGCGATGGAAGCCTCGCGCGACATCCGCGTGCTCCACCAGGAGCGCACCTTCTTCGGCGTGCTGCGCGTCTTCACCAGCGACTCTTCCGCCAAGCGCACCGATCGCGTCCACACCCTCTGGCACGGCCGCACCGAGCACGGCGCACAGAACTTCGCCCCCGAACTGGAGCGCGAGCCCACGACGTACTACACGCGCTCCGGCCCGGTCGGCGATGTCATCACCGAACTCCGCATCCGCCCGACGCCGGGATCCGCGGCGATGGACCCCGAGCCGCCCGCGACTTCTCCCGCCGCGCAGCGCCCGCTCCGGCTGGCGTTCGTGGGCCTCGGTGCCGGCACGATGGCCGCGTACCTCCGCCCGAACGATGTCGGCACGTTCTACGAAATCGACCCCGCCGTCGTCCGTCTGGCCAGCGACCGCAGGCTCTTTACGTTCATCGCCAACGCGCAGTCCCGCCCGAACTTCGTCATCGGCGACGCCCGCGTCACACTCGCGCAGGCCGACGGCCAGTACGACGCGATCATCCTCGACGCCTTCAGTTCCGACGCCATCCCCGTCCACCTGCTCACGCGCGAAGCGATCAGCATGTACCTGGACAAACTCGCCCCGGGCGGCATCCTGCTCGTTCACATCTCAAACCGCTACCTCGACCTCGAGCCCGTGCTCGCGCTGGCCGCGAACGAACTGGGCCTGTCCGCCAGACTCCGCGATGATGTCGGCGACCACGCCGACCGCGACCCCGGCGTGCTGACCAACGGCAGCGAGTGGGTCGCGCTCTCGCGCCTCGAGGGCGACCTCGGCTCGCTCCTGCTCAGCACCGACTGGTACCGCCTACGCCCCAGCGACAAGGTCCGCCTCTGGACGGACGACTACACCGACATCTGGAGCGTCCTGAGTTGGAGGAATCCCGACTGATGGACACGGACGCCCCTCGCCCGCCCGGCCCCACCGCCCCCACCCCGCCCGCCCCGCCCGCAACGGCCGCGACGCACGCGCCATCCGTCGCAGGTTCGCTCTCCGGTGCGCTCCGCGCCGTAAGCGGCATGACGTTTCTCTCCCGCCTCTTCGGGCTCGTGCGCGATGTGCTGCTGGTCCGCATCTTCGGCGACTCGGCCATCGGCTCGGCTTTCTCCGCCGCGTTCACCATCCCCAACACCTTTCGCCGTCTCTTCGGCGAGGGCGCGCTCTCGGCCGCGTTCATACCCGAGTACACCCAGGCGCACAAGTCCGACCCCGCCCGCGCCGGCTCGCTCGCCTCGCTGACGATCCTCGTCCTGACCATCGTCACCTCCGCGCTCTGCCTGTTGATTCAACTCGCGCTGGTCGCGGTCATCATCTTCGCCCCGCACGATGCCGATCGCTCGCTCTCGCTCTGGCTGACCATCGCCATGCTCCCGTTCATGCCCCTGGTCTGCATCGCCGCGATCCTCGCCGGCATGCTCCAGGTGCACGGCCGATTCGCCGCCAGCGCCGCCGGGCCCGTCGTCCTCAACGCCTTCATCATCGCCGTCGGCATGCACGCAATCCTCACCGGCACCCGCGGCGGGGCGGTCACCGCTTTCGCTCTAGCCGGCGCAACCGTCCTCTCTGGCCTCACGCAGGTCCTGTGGTTCCGCAAACTCCTCCGCGCCAACGTCACCTGGACCCGCACCTTCGGCCCCGCCCGCGAGGCCGCGGCCCGCATGTTCCGCAAGTTCATCCCCGTCGTCATCGGCATGGGCACACTCCAGATCAACACGTTCCTAGACATGCTCATCACCATGTGGCCCATCTGGGTCGGCCCCACCGTCATGGGCTTGGCCTACCCCATGGACGATGCCTCCGCCAGCATCCTGGCCTTCACACAGCGCCTCTACCAATTCCCGCTCGGCGTCTTCGGCATCGCCGTCGCCACCGCCGCGTTCCCGCTTCTGGCGCGCCACGCCGATGAGCCCGGCAAGTTCGCCGATGTCATCCGCCGCGGCCTGCGCCTCTCGCTGTTCATCGGCCTGCCGGCGAGCCTTGGCCTCATCGCCGTCCGCACCGACCTGACCACCACACTCTTCGGCGGCGGCAGCGCCGACACCGGCTTCAGCGCCGCCGGCCTCGAACGCTCCGCCTTCGTCCTCCTGGCCTACGCCCCCGGTGTCTGGGCGTACTCCATCAACCACGTCCTGACCCGCTCGTTCTACGCCCGCGGCGACACCGCCACCCCCATGCGCATCTCCATCGCCATGGTCTTCATCAACCTCCTGCTCAACCTTTCGCTGATCTGGTCGATGAAAGAAGCCGGCCTGGCCCTGGCCACAAGCCTCACCGCCATGCTCCAGTGCCTCATCCTCGGCGTGATTCTCCGCTCGCGACTCCGCGCAGACCCGCGCGCAGCCGCTGCCGACGCCGCACGCGAGAACCTCCACCTGCTCGACGGACCGACCGCCCGCGCGATGATCCGCACAGCGATCGCCAGCGCGATCATGTTCGCCGGCGTCCTGCTCCTGCTGCACTTCTGGTCGTCGATCGTTCCCGCCGCCCTCGCCCCGCACACCCCCGAGCGCTGGCGCGACCACGCCTTCCGCCTCATCTGCGCGACCGCCGTCGGCGCTGCGCTCTTCGCCGGCGCATCACTCGCACTCCGCCTGCCCGAACTGCGCTGGCTTCTCTCACCCCGCTCGGCCCGCTGAGTCTCGCGGCCAACCGGTCACGTCAGGACGTGACCATCGCGATCACTTGCCCTTGTAGTACTCGAGGTTCACCTGCACGAACTTCGTCCACTCCTTGGGCAGGTCCTCTTCCGGGAAGATCGCCTTCACCGGGCACTCATCCACGCACAGACCGCAGTCGATGCACGTGTTCGGATCGATGAACAGCTGGTTGCTCTTGCCGAAGTCCGGCTCGTTCTTGGTCGGATGAATGCAGTCCACAGGGCACACCTCCACGCACGAGGTGTCCTTGGTCGCGATGCACGGCTCAGCAATCACATGCGGCATGTTCAATCTCCACAACTCAACCCGCGTCACCCTCTTGGGACGCGGCTGGGTCATTCTAGCGACACCCGCTTGGCCTGTCGCCGGCCACCCGCCTTTCGTTATCGGAATCCGCACCCACGCCCGCGCGCCGAATGTCCCGCAAACACGCCCCCATTCGCGGGTCCATCCGGTGCACGCCGTCAACTTCCCCCGTCTTGAGGGTCTTCGCCCTTGCCCGGCCCGCCGGCGCGATCATCCTTCAAGGTCACACGTATCCGCAAGACCCGCCAAAACCTCCCGAGCATCGACATGCCCACTCCACCCCAGATGACCGCCACGCCGTCTCCGCTCACCTGGCCGCGGCTGGTCGCGCCGATCGCCGCGCTCTCCCTCGTCCTGGCCGCCGCGCTGGCCGGGCCGCTGGAGCCCCCCGCCGGCCCGGTCGCCGACTCGGCTCTGAGCCCCACGAACTTCAAGACCCTCGCCGAGGTCGAACCCCGCATCAACATCAACACCGTCTCCGGTGTCGGCACCGCCCTGTACCTGCTGGACCGCCCCGGCTCGTACTACCTCTCGGGCAACATCACCGCCACCGCTGGCCGCAACGGCCTGGTCATCGCCAGCGACAACATCACTATCGATCTCAACGGCTTCGCGCTCATCGGCGTGTCCGGCGCGGGCGACGGCATCTCGTACGCCGACCCCGCCCGCTACTACCGCAACATCGAAGTCCGCAACGGCACGATCCGAAACTGGCCCGGCTCCGGCATCAACATCCAGGCCGACAACGTCCGCGTCGACGCCGTTCGCCTCTCCAACAACTCGCTGGCCGCCATCAATCTCAACGGATCACTCGCCGCGATCGTCACCGGCTGCACCATGCTCGACAACGTCGGCGGCGGCATCTTCGCCGGCAACGCCGCCATCATCGAGAAGAACACCATCAACGTCGCCACCACCCTCGGCGATGGTCCCGGTATCTCCGTCGCCGATGCCTCCGTCGTCCGCGACAACATGATCCGCGGCACACGCGGCTCGGGAATCCTCGCCGGCGCAACCAGCACCATCGAGCGAAACACCATCGTCTCCGCACGCCAGGAAGGCATCAACGTCGGCGCTCGCTCCATCATCCGCAACAACCTTGTCACCGCCTCGACCCTCACCGGCATCACCCTCGCCGGCGCTCAGTGCCTGGTCACCGACAACCACCTGACCAACAACGCCCCGGGCTCGACCACCAACGGCGGCCTGGTCAGCACCCAGAACAACCACCGCATCGAGAACAACACCTTCTCGGGCAACGGCCAGGGCCTGCGCCTGACGGGCAACGGCTCCTTCATCGCGCGCAACACCTTCCGCCAGAACACCGGCAACTTCCAGATCCAATCCACCAACAGCATCGGACCCTTCGTCACCGTCAGCCTCGGCGGAGATATCTCCACCAATAGCAACGCCAACAACGCCCACCCCTGGGCCAACTTCATCCACTGACGCCCCCACAGCCCGAGTCCCTCCCCCGCACCGCGGCGATCAGTCCACGATCCGTACCGTGCTGATCCGGTCGATCAGCAACTCGTACAGCATCGCGATGTCCTCCGACCCCAGCCGCACGCACCCCATCGATCGCTGCTGACCGATCGAGTCCGGCTCGATCGTCCCGTGAATGCCGTAGCCCGCAAGCTGCCGCGTGCTCGCATCAACGCCATCGAGCCCGATCCAGAACTCGCCGATCGGGTTCTGCGGGTCGCTCGCGGCGTACACCTGCCCCGTCCGCGGGTTCACCCAGCGCGGATCGACCAACTTCGAATTCGGCCGCACGATGAACAGCCCCGTCGGCGTCCCGTTGCTCTCGCCCAGCCCCACGCGGAACGAGCGGATGAACGTCCAGCCCGAAGCCTGCCCATCCGGCCCCGGGTTCGTGATCGCCGAACTGCCCATCGGCAGCGGCGAGCCCGCCCACAGGTCCAGTCGATAGTCCTTCTTGTGCACCACCGCGTGCAGCGGCTGGCGGATCACCTTCAGCCGCTGGCCGACACGCAGCGCATTGGGGCTGCTCATCCGGTTCAGCCGCTGCAAGAGCCGCCAGTCCGTCGGCAGGCTCTGCGACCGAACGATCCGCACCAGCGAATCGCCCGCCCGCACCGTGTACCAGTCGCTCAGCGGATCCCCCGCCGCGACCACCGGCCCGAAGAACAACTGCTCATTCAGCGCCGCGATCTGCGCACGCATCGCCGCCCGATCCGCCGCCGATGTGCTCGCATCGAACAACGCCCGGTTGAGCACCTCGCGCGCCTCCACCGGCTTGCCCGCCGCCAGCGCGCGCTGCGCACTCTCCACCGCCGACTGCGCCACACCCGTCGGAAGGCCCGCACCCGGCGCCGTCGTCTCGCCCGCGCCGGGACCGGTGGCGGGCGCGGTCGCCGGTGTCGTCGTAGCGGCCACCGTCGACCCCGCGGCGGTCGTCGGCGCTCCCGCCGGCGCATCCGGCGTGGCCGTCGGGATCATGTCGATCACCACCGGCCCGCTCGCCGCACGCATCGCCGATGTATCCGCCGCGGCGTTGACCGGGGCATCAGCCGCCGGCCCCGCGGCCTTGGCCGCCAGATCGTGCGCCGGCATGTTGGCCTCACCGCCGGAGAGCCTGCTCCAAGTGAACAGACCCGCCGCCAGCGACAGCGCGACGATCCCCACGATCACGACCCCGGCCAACGCGCTGGGCGCGCCGAACGGCGTGCGCTTGGGAGAAATGCTCACGCGTGACTCAACCCGTGCGGTCTGGCTCGGCAGCGTCATGGTTCAACCTCGAACAAGGCGACCCCCGCCGACTCTCGCCGACAAACAGGGCCGCGGATGCGCTCGTATCGCGCCCCGCACCATCCACGCGGGCCGCTTCATCAAACTTTATCGGCCCACCAAGCCCAACGAGCCCACCTTTCCACCCCCAAGCCCCCCGCCACAACCCCACACCGCCCACCCGCGCCCCGAATCGCCCGCAAAACGCCCCCCAGAGCAAACCGGCCGCACCCCAAAGACGCTCGCCATACGCCCCCCACGCCCACCAGACGCCCCCTGGACGCCGGACCTGAGGCGTCCTCGCCAAAGGTCCGGATCACCCGTGCCGCCAAAAGCCCACGCCGAACACCGTCGCCTCCGAACCCCCACTCCTGGCGAACTCTTCCTCATCTAAACTCCGAGATCTCGCGCATCGCGCCCCGCGCTCTCGCAGCCCGAAGGGCTGCACGCTCGTCGCCGGGGGTCAAGCGAGTCCTCGAGCGCGACCCCCGGATAACACGCGCAGGTCCATCGACCCTGAAGGGGTCGTCGTGCGCCCCGCACCCATCGCATCACGAGCAGCCCTTCAGACTGCGGGCCAGAGACGGCCACGTGAGCGTGTTCGCATCGAGTTTCCGGGGGTGTCGCTCGAAGCCCTCGCGACACGCCCCGGCTACTCACGCACAGGCCTACGGCCTGCAGACACATCCCGCCCTCTGCCCCTGAGCATCCACACCGTCGCCGATGACAGCCCAGCGAATCGATACATCGGATCGATGTATCGCTCGATGACATAGAACGCAAAGTAATACGCTCGGCAGAAGCTCCAGACCGCGACGCCATGCAGCACCACCTGCTGCCACGCGTGCGCATGCACCGCCTCAAAGATCGCCGCAACCAGCAAACCCGACGCCATCACACCGAGCGCCACAAACAAACAGCCCTTGACGACAATCAACCTCGGCGACGAGATGTCCCGGAGCAGTCTGTGGGCGTTCACCACCGTCCATTCGCAACCGCCATCCCACCGGTTGCCCCGCCGAATCTCCACCCGCTCTCGCCCCCGCCCGCTCTAGAGCGCATGCCGCCGACTTCTCGCCTTGTCGTGCCAGCGGCTCGTCGGGCTTTGGCGACGAGCCGATGCGCTCTTGCTTGGGCGTTCGATCAACACGGGCTCGGTTCCTTGTCCGCGGGTCCAGCCTCACCGACTCCATGCCAAAGCTCGTGGAGTCGGCGGCGCGGTTCCGGTGCCACGCCCCCGATGGTTCCGCCAAGATCACGCAAAGGTCATTGACCGCGCGTGCCATGAGTGGT
>ERZ1066130.3-NODE-3-length-230391-cov-15.490401_pt1 | contig 230391 bp, 200 predicted proteins | sample MGYA00382777_ERZ1066130 | MGnify/ENA primary metagenome ERZ1066130 (study PRJEB33369, sample SAMEA5778360) | biofilm metagenome | biome: Industrial cooling water; feature: Water cooling tower basin; material: Biofilm | place: United Arab Emirates | collected...
TCGAAGGCGACCACGCGTGTGGCCGTCCAAGGCAGGTTCTCATCCCAATCGGGTGAAGCCCGCGCTTCGCGGGCGCAACCCGTGGACCGGTGCGTCTTTGTTTTGCTCTGCCCCGGAGGGGCAGAGGACCGTCTGAACGCGGCCGTCGTGTCGGGGGAGTGTGGGGTGCCTTCGCCCCTTCGGGGCGAGAAGAGAAGAACGTGATCTCCGTTCCACGGATTGCGTTCGCTCGAAGACTCGCTCACTTCATCCGTGGCTACACCCCGCGGCCCCTCCGGGGCCGGGATCGGGGAGCGTGGCACCGCTCCCGTGCCACCGACTCCACGGGCATGTGGGGGGTGGCGTGGAGTCGGTTCGGCTGGTGTCGCGATGAAGGAACAGTCCCCGTGTTGATCGAACCCCAAGGCAGGCAAGCACCGGTTCGTCGTCAAAGCCCAAGGAGCCGGAAGCATGACAAGGACGCCAAACGGTGCTACGCCCCCGGTACATCGATGAGGTCCGATGGCGCCGCGATGCCGCGTATCTCGCCGAGCATCGTGGTCTTGAGGGCGAGGGGTGGCGGTTCGACCTGCACGAGCCGGGTGTCGCCCCCGCGTTCATCGGGGTGTTGATCGCCCGGGGGAGACCTTGAGTTCGTCGCGGGGCCGTCGCCGGAGGGGCCGACGGGGGTGGTGGAGACGGAATGAGGGAAGGGTGGGGTGAAGCCGCCGCGTGTTCTGCCGATGGGAACAACGAGCGACTTGTTCGGACTTGGTTCCAGGTGCCGGGTCCGACTTCGACTCGTTGATCAGCCCGAGTGCTACGCTGCATTCCGAAGGCGGTGCCGACGGGCCGAGAGTTGTGAGCACGACTCGATCAGTTTGGCTTTGTCGATCGGCTTGGTCAGGTACTCGGTGCACCCCGCGCTGATGCAACGCTCGCGATCCCCCGACATCGCGTGGGCGGTCAGGGCGACGATGGGAAGGTCGATGGACTTCGCTCTCAGCGTTCGCGTTGCTTCGTAACCGTCCATTTCCGGCATCTGCATGTCCATCAGCACCACATCGGGCCGGCGACCGTCAGGCGGCACGAGAATCGTTTCGCATGCGATCCGGCCGTTCTCGCACACCACCACTTCGGCGCCCGCCTTCTTGAGGTGGAAAGAGATCAGCCGCTGATTGTCCGGGCCGTCTTCAGCGAGCAAGATGCGGAGCCCCGCGAGTGGCGGTGCTGTCTGAGACGGCACGGCGCCGTCCTGAGGTGACCTTGGCGACGGATCGCTGGACGGCATGATCTGGTCGGGACGCCGCATCGCCACCCTGTCGAGGGCGCCCGTGGCGATGCGGACAGTGAAGGTGCTCCCCTGGCCGCGCGTGGAGTCGACTTCGATCCCCCCGCCGAGCATTGTCGCGAGCGCGTTCGAGATTCTGAGCCCGAGGCCAGTGCCGCCGAACCGCCTTGTCATGCTCGCGTCCGCCTGCCTGAATGCCTCGAAGCGTGCGACGTTGTCGCGCTGCGTTGAGGTCATGCCCTCTCCGGTGTCCACGACGCGATAGATCAACTGCAACGCCTCGCGGTCAAGCTCGACCTCGATGGCGACGCTTCCCGACGATGTGAACTTGATCGCGTTGCTCGTGAGGTTCAGCAGGATTTGGCGCAGACGCGTGGGGTCCGACTCGATCGACGCGGGCATGTCGCTCCTGTAGCGGATGCAGAAATCGATGCCCTTGCTCATGGCCTTGGGCCGCATCAACGAGGCCACCTCTTCTGCGATCTGGACGGGGTCTGTCGCGAGAGACTCCACGGTCATCTGTCCTGCCTCGATCTTCGAGACGTCGAGGATGTCGTTGATGACCGAGAGCAGATGCTTGCCGTTCGCGTTGATCGAGGTCGCCAGTTGCATCGCCTGCTCGGGGTTGCTCCGGACCGCATCGTCGCTCACCAGCAGGTCCGCATAGCCGAGGATCGCGGTCATGGGTGTGCGGATCTCGTGGCTCATGTTGGCGAGGAATGCGCTCTTGGCATCCGACGCCTGGCGTGCTGCCTCAGCCTCCGCCGATGCGCGCATCGCGTGTCGCTCCACGCGGATGTACCGAGCAATCGAGCGAGTCAACGAGAGCCACGCTAGGGACGAAGCAACACCGATCGCGTAAGCCGCTACGAGAAGCACCGCGAATCGGCGCTCCGCCGCAAGCGCCTCGGACTGGATCGCGGCTTGGACCGCTTCTTTCGCGCGAGTGTTGCCCTCCGCATACAGGGCCTTCTGGTGGGCGTACTCATCGGATCGAAGAACGGCGATCGCGCTCGGCGTGTCTCCCTCGGCCGCGAGACTCATCGCGCGCTCCTCCAACGCCACGAGGCGCTGGTTGGCATCGTCCGTCGCGCCGCCGAGCGCTACGTCGAAGAGACCGGGGCTGTGGGAGCGGATGCTGTCTATCGCGTCGCTGAGGGGGTCCAAGTGCGCGGCATATCGATCACGCCAGAACGGATCGCCCGTGGATGAGTAGAGCATCGACGATGTGGTCAGCACTTCGTCCAGGTGCGTGACGCGAGCGACGGAGTCCGCGAAGGCGATCTGTCGATCGACGACATTCAATCGTTCCTGGGCACTGCGCACCGAGAGCGTTGTGGTCAGGATCAAGGCGATCGTGGCGCCCAATGCGAAAGCGAGAGATAGCCAGGGCGGTCGGTTCAACCGCCGAGACTGCTCGAACGGAGGGCGGTCGCGCTCAGTCACGGTCGCGGCCCAATCCTCTGCGGCGGATTGCTGGAGTGGGAGGCCCCGTCGCTTCCCGCTGACATGGCCAAGGCACGTCCGCCGCGACGCCGGTGATTCCCGCTGCGCGCAGAGTCAACAACGTACGAACTGCCACAACCGTGTTCCGAGGTGCCTGTTGCCCTGGGCACTCGTTGCCCGTTGTCGTGTTTGCGTCCATGCGGCACAAATCTCCAAACCGCTGAATCCCGAAGACACCCCCGAGCTATCGGTCACCAAGGTGTGCGAGGTTTGCCATTCATCATGGATTGCGAGGAAACTCGCTACGGCAATCGCAGTAGAAGTCAATGCCCGGTCGTGCGTTCGGTTATCGGATCCAGAATCCCGTTGCAGACCTAGGGGGCGTCGTGGAGCAGGGCCTCAAGTTTGGTCCGACGCTCATGGCAGTCCTGCGGGTCGCGGCCATGAGGCTCTTGAAGCCGAAGCGGACAGGGCATTCTGCCGGTCAGATCGTCGGCGCTTTCTTGAGGTCGACATCAAGCTGGCGGCGCGCCGGTTGATGGCCCGGATCGTGCAGCAGCCCGGTGTCAGCGAGCCGACTTTCGCTCGCGGGCGAGCGCGCTGGCGCAAGGAGTACAGCCACCGACTGCCGCCGTCCCTGCAGTGTTTCCCCCGCTGCGTGCGCCTTGACGCCAGACGTGCCACTGGTTGGGGATGCGTCTGGTTCCGCCGATCAGGTTCGGCCCGGAAGCGAGGGGGTCATGCCCTTCATGACCTGGGTCATGACCAGCACGCGGGCCCAGCGGGGCAGTGTGGCCAGCGACCAGGAGAGCAGTTTGGTCAGCGCGCCCGGGCGGGTGGTGGAGCGTTTGCCGAGTGCGGCGAGGGTGGCGCGGGCGATGCCGGCGGGGCTCTGGGCCTTGCCCATGGTCATTCCGGCGCGATCGGCGAACGCGGTGCTGATCGGCCCGGGCGCGCACGCGATGACGCTGACGCCCGCCGGGGCGAGTTCGACGCGGAGACCTTCGGCGAGCGACTGGATGTACGCCTTGGTCGCGCTGTAGTTGGCGGCGCGGGGCACGCCCTGGAAGGCGACAAGCGATGAGAGCAGAACGATCCCGCCGCGGCGCTGCGCGGCGAAGCGCCGCGCAAAGTGCCAGGTTGTCTCCAGCACGGACCGGCAGTTCAGGTCGAGCATCGCGAGTTCGGCGGCGACGGGGTTGTCGATCAGCGGGCCGGATGTGCCGACGCCGGCGGAGCAGACGAGCAATCCGACTTCCAGGTCCGCCGTGGCCGCGATGAGCCGGTCGGTGCTCCCCGGTTGGCGCAGATCGATCGCCAGGGTGCGGACATCCACGCCGAGGGCGGCGACCTCGCGTGCGGCGGCGTTGAGCGGCTCGGGCCGCGATGCGATGAGCACGAGATCGAAGCCCGCGCGGGCGAGCGTCCGGGCAAAGTCGAGCCCGATGCCCGATGAGGCGCCGGTGATGACCGCGGCGGGGCCGAAGCGGGTGCGGAAGCGTTGCTGAGCGGGGGAGAGTTTCATGGGGATCATGGGTGGTGGCGTGCCCCGGGGGCGGGGCGTGCCCGGGGGCGGGGGGGCGGGGCGTGCTCGAGGGGGCGGGGGGGCGGGGGCGAGACGGCGGGCTGCGCGGAACGCGGATCGGGGCGGCCGCGACGGAGCGTAGGCCAATCGCTTGCAAAATGCAAGTTACGGGCCGGCGATCATCCCGGCCGCCGCACGCGGCTTGCCGGGGTAATGATCCCGACCATGAGCACGAAGCCCTCGCGACGATCACCCTGCCCCATCGCCTGCACGCTCGACCTGATCGGCGATCGCTGGACGCTGCTGGTCATTCGCGACCTGTTCAGCGGCAAGTCGCGGTTCGCGGATCTTGCCGACTCGGCGGAGGGGATCGCGAGCAACATCCTGGCCGATCGGCTCGATCGATTGACCCGGGCGAAACTCATCAGCGCTCAGGAGAACGGCGAGCGCAAGGGGAGCAAGGCCTACGGGCTCACGCCTGCGGGGCGATCGCTCTACCCGTTGCTCGTGGTGCTGCGGGACTGGGGGCTCGCGAACATCCGCGGGACCGAGGCCCGGGTGGCGGTCGCGGACGAGCCATCATCGGAGGCCAGCGCCGCCATCGGGCCGCGGCACGATGCGCCGGTCAGGACGCCGGTACCGGCCAAGACCCGCGCGCCGGTCAAGGCTCGGGCATCGCGCAGTGGCCGCCGTTCTTGATGTGGTAGTCCTGGTGGTACTCCTCCGCGGCGTAGAACTTCACATCGCCGCCCGCGGGGGAGACGCGCGTGACCACCGGTCGGCCCTTGAAGCGCGGGTTGCCCTGCTGCTCCTTGATGAACTTCTCGGCCGCGGCCTTCTGGGCCTCGCCGACGGTGAAGATATGCGAGCGGTACTGCGTGCCGACATCCGGGCCCTGGCGGTTGAGCTGCGTCGGGTCGTGCAGGCGGAAGAAGAAGCCCAGGAGCTGCTCGTAGTTCGTGCGCTTGGGGTCGAAGACGACCTTGACGGTCTCGGCGTGCTCGGTGTCGCCGCGGCAGACCTGCTCGTACGTCGGCTCCTTGGTCTTGCCGCCCATGTACCCGCTGACGGCGTCGATCACGCCGGGGAAGCGCTGCAGGCGATCCTCCACGCCCCAGAAGCATCCGGCGGCGAAGTACGCCGTCTCGGTGGCGACGGGCAGCGCGGCGTCGGGCATCTTCTGGCCGTCCTCGATGAACTCGAGGCTGGCGGAGTTCACGCAGAAGCGCAGACCGGTCGGCGTGCGCGGGGCGTCATCGAAGACGTGGCCGAGGTGGCCGCTGCAGCGGGCGCAGAGGATCTCCACGCGGACCATGCCGTGCGAGGTGTCGCGCAGTCCCACGACGTGGGCCGTGTCGACCGGGGAGAAGAAGCTCGGCCAGCCGGTGCCCGAGTCGAACTTGGCCTTGCTCTCAAACAGCGGCAGGCTGCACAAGCGGCAGATGTACGTGCCCTGCTTCTTGTTGTCGACAAGGTTGCCGCAGAACGCGGGCTCGGTCCCGCTGGCGAGGATGACGCGGCGCTCTTCGGGCGTGAGCTTCTTGGCCAGTTCCTCGATTCGCTCCTTGCTCAGGGGCGTGATGTCGTGCGCGGCCTTGGAGTAGACGGGCCCCTGGGGCTGGGCCTTGTCGGCGTCGTTGTTGATGGTCGCGCGCTCGTGCTTCATGTAGAGGTCCTTCATGTTCCTGGGCGTGGCGATGCCGGCGGCGGAACCGCCGGTGGTGTTGGGGCCGAAGAGGACCGCGTGCGCGATCGCCGCGCTGACGCAGAGGGCGGTCATCGACAGCACACCGATGATCATGGACTTCATGCTCGCCTCGTTGTTCCCGCCGGGAGTCAGGTTCGGGGCGCTCGGCGGGCGAACGCACCACCCATCAACAGCCAGGTTCAGCCGTGTCCTGCGATACCGGATCTTTGGGCGGGTCCATCGCGGGACAGACGCGATTGCCCCCAAGGGTCAACACGAATCGTTGCTTGATTATTCCGGCGATGGGCCGCCCCGCTGCATCGATGTGCCGATGGCCGGGACGCGGACTAGTGGGGGGCGGGGGGCGGAGGCCGGTGGCCGGGGGCGGAGGGGCGTAGGTCGCATCACGGCTGAGAGGCGGACTCGCCGGGCGTGCTCTTGGGGCCGGGTTCTTCGCCGCGACTTGCTTCTCCGCGACTTCCTTCGCCGCCGGGGGCGGTTCGGCTGGCCGTAACAACGGCTCCGGCCGCGACCGGGCGGGACGAGGAGACGACCACGCCGCCGGCGCGTTCGATGGTGACGGCGAAGGCCGCGGCGTGACCGATGGGCTGGGCGGGGCGGAAGGTGATGGCGACCGGGGCATCGCGCCCGGTGGGGGAGTCGATGGAGAAGATGCCGCCGTCGACGGGGAAGCGTTGATCGCGCAGCGTGTCGACGATCCAGAGTTGATAGGTGTCGCCGGGCTTGTCGATCGGCGCGATGCCGTGGGCCAGGAGCACGCCCATCTGGCGCTCGGGCGACCAGATCACCGAGCCGATGGCCTTGGACTGCAGGTCATCATCGGGGGCGTAGAGCGTGACGACGGGCATGTCTTCCGGACGCTCGTTGAAGAGCGAGGAGACCAGTTCGTTGACCTGACCGATCACGGCCTTGCCGATGCCCTCGAGCGGGAGTTGGGCCGAGAGCCGGGCGGTGTTGGTCGAGCTCGTGCGGATGCCGCTGCCGCCGCCGGCGACCGGCGAGATCCGGCCGGAGTTGCCGCCATCGCGCTGCGAGATCAGCAGGGCCAGGCACGCCGCGGCGGCGACCCAGCCGCCGTAGCCGCGAACGAGGGTCCACGCGCTGCCTCGGGGTTGATCGGTGGTGGTCGGGGTGCCCGCGCGATCGCCATCGGTCAGCGATCGGGAGATTCGCAGCGGCGGCACGACCTTGGGCTCGGCACGCTCGGTGCCGGTCTGGCTGCGGACGAAGGACACGCCCTGCTCGAGCACGCGCTGGGCCAGGTCGGCGGGCAGTTCGGGGAGCGCCGAGAAACGACCGGGCACGGTCAGGGCCAAGTCCACCGCCGCGGCGGCCTGGTCGTAGCCGTCGTGAATCTCAAGGCCGAGCGAGCGGGAGAGCGCGAGCAATTCGCGCTCCTGCTCCGGGCTGAGGCCCTCGACGGCGCGGTCGAGCAGCAACTCCTCGAACCGCTCACGCGGCGAGATGCCTCCCGAACCATTGGCCGGGTCGGCTGGTCCGGGGTCGAGATGGTAAGAGGAGTGGTTCACGTCTGGTCCTGCGCTCTATTCGTCAGATTTTCCGACATCGCTTCACGCAGGGCAATCAATCCGCGACGAACGTGGGTTTTTACTGTGCCCAGAGGCATGCCCGTTTGCTTGGCGATCTGCTCATGGGAGAAACCCCTCACCGAGAGTTCGATCATTTCGCGCTGTTCTTTTCGGAGCGTGCCGAGAAGCTCCATCGCTCGGACCGCTAACTCGTTGCCCTCGGCAACCTGCTCGGCTGCGCCTCCGGAGCCACTCGCCGAACCGCCGCCCGCCGCGGGTTCCATGGAGGAGCCGGAGCCGCCGGCCAGCCCGCCCGCGCCGCGGTCGGCGACGACGGCGCCGAAGTCGACATCGAGCGTTGGCAGCGCCCGGCGCACCGCGCGGCGTCGGCGGTCGATGAGTCTGCGGCGAGTGACCATGGACACGAAGGTGTCTTCGGTGCCCAGGGCCGGGTCGTACTTGTTTGCCGCCTTCCAGATCGCCGCGAAGACTTCCTGCACGGCGTCGTCGAGATCGGCTTTCTCGGAGGAGAATCGGCGGGCCAGTGCGTACACCAGCCCGCCGTAGCGTTTCATCAGTTCCGAGACGGCGGACTCGTCTCCGGCCGCGATGCGATGGAGCAAACAATCAGACACGGATTCTCCTCGCGCCGGGCGCGGGTCGTGTTGATTGTAGTGCCCAAAGGCCCCGAGGCTTCAACAACCGTCGACCGCCCGAACGGACAAGTGCGACCGGGCCTCCCCGGTCGGGATTACTTGCCGCTCTTCTCGTCCTTCTTGGCGTCGGCCGGCAGGATCACGGTGTCTAGGACGTGGATCACGCCGTTGGAGCCTTTGATGTCCGTCTTGACGACGTTGGCGGTGGCCTTGTCGTTGCCGATGGAGACCTTGCCGTCCTTGACGGTGATCTTGAAGGCCTGGCCCTGCAGGGTCTTGGGCGAGTCCTTGCCGTCGAGCTTGACGACGTCGGCGGCCATGACCTCGGCGCCGATGACGTGGAACTTCAGAACTTCCTGGAGCTGAGCCTTGTTCTCGGGCTTCAGGAGCGACTCGACCGTGCCGGCGGGGAGCTTGGCGAAAGCGGCGTTCGTCGGCGCGAAGACCGTGAACGGGCCCTTGCCCTTGAGCGCATCGACCAAGTCCGCGGCCTTCAGCGCCGTGACCAGCGTCGAGAAGTCCGGGTTGCTCAGGGCGATGTCGACCACCGTCTGCGGCGCGGCCGCGGCGGGGGTCGAGGGCTTGCTGTCCTTCTTGACCTCAGGGGCGGCGAACGCCAGACCAGCCAGCGCCACAACGCCCGCAACCGTCAGTGCAATCGACTTCTTCATAAAAAACTCCATGTTCTGTTCGAGGTGGGCAATCCCGGCCCAGAGCAACACACCCATGACCGGGACCACCGCCTTCGCCGGACCCCTGAGGTTGGATTCAGACCTGTCCCGGAAATTTGTGCCACACTTTCCAAGGCTCGCCGATCGTCCAAACATCACCCACACATCCGCCTTATCCGTGCGCACCGTGCGCCGGAACCCATCGGGCTCACTGACCGATTCACTGAACGGACCACATGGCACACGCTCGTGACTCGTCCAATGCCGTCGCCTCGCCGAGCGTGCTCGCACGCCTGCGGCGGTGGGTGATCATTCTGGCGGTCATCGCCTGCGGATGGGTGATGCTGCTGTATCTGCTGCAGGATGGGCTGATCTTTCCGCGTGGTGTCGCGGGATTCGGGCCGCGGGCCTCGACGATTTCAGGCACGACGATCATCACGCTGCCGCGGGGTGACGGCACGAGCATCCGGGCCGCGTATCTGCCGCCCGCGCGCCGAGCCAACAACGCCGCGACCGTTGCCGCGACCGCCGATGCGCCCGCGCGATACCCCGCGGCGATCTGGTTCCACGGCAACGCCGAGCGCATCGAGAACCTTGCCAACCTCGAGCACGTGCTGTTCTACCACGACCTTGGCTACGCCCTGCTCATGCCCGAGTACCGCGGCTTTGGCATGGCCGATGGCACGCCGTCTCAGGCGGGGATTCTTGAGGACAACATCGCGCTGCACGCCTGGTTGGTGCGGCAGCCGGAGGTCGACCCGACCCGCATCGTGTATCACGGTCTGTCGCTCGGCGGCGGGGTCGCGATTGACCTTGCGCGCACGCACCCTCCGGCGGCGTTGATTCTCGAGAGCACCTTCACATCGATCATCGATCACGCGCGCAGGTTCCTGATCCCCGGCCCGGTCGCGCGGCTCATCGTCCGCCACCCGTTCGATAACCTCGCGGCGATCGGCGAGCTGAAGATGCCGATGTTGATCGTTCACGGCGTGCAGGACCAGGTCACGCCGATCTCTCACGCCCGGGCGCTCCGCGACGCCGCGCCGCACGCGCGGTACGCGGAGTTTGACGCGGACCACTTCACGCTCGCGCGTCACGCCTCGGCCATTACCGCGTTGATCGGGCAGACGCTCACCGACGCGGGAATGCCCGTCGATCCCGCCGCGCTCCTGCCGGCGGCTGGAGCGCCGCGGGAGGGCAACGGACGCCCGGTCACTCCCGCGGCGCCATCGCCCGCCACTGCTGCTCCATCACCAGCCCCAGCCCGCGGGCCACGGCGAGGTCAAAGTCCGGGCAGACGTTCGCCGGGTCGAGCAGTTCATCGATTCCCGCGCGGTGAAGCTGCGCCAGTTGCTCGTGCGTGAGGCCCGAGATCACCAGCCGCCGCCCGGTGAGCGAGACGCTGGCCATCGCGCGCTGGAGTTCATCGATCGAGTCCATGTTCAGGCCGTGCGCATCGCCGACATCCAGCACGATGACGCGGGCCTTTGCCGGCAGGCGCTGCGACCACGAGACGAGGTTGGGCACCTGCTGAACGCCATGGGGACGCGAGCGGTCGGGGTTGAGTTTGTACGCCGCGAGCGTGCCGAGCGGGTCGAGGTCGGCGACGTGCTCGATGTTCGCGGGCGTGATGCGGGCGATGGGCTGGAACAGGTCCGCGGCGATCATCAGCAGCAGGAACGCGGCGGCGGGGATCATCGCAAAGACGGGGATGTGCTCGTACGCCAGCGCCGCCAGCGCCGCGCCGAAGGCGAACGAGAGCATGATGCTCGCCAGCAGCATGAGCCGGTGGGCCTCGGGCTCGCGGACGAGCGCGATGAGCCTGCGTGCGGCGTCGCTGAGCCGCGCCCGGCGCACATCGGCGATGTTCAGCAGGAATCGCGCAAGCTCGAAGCCCAGGTCGCTCAGCACGCCGGTGACGTGCGTCGTGCGCACCGCGCCGCCGGAGATGTGCGTGACGGTTGCGTTCTGCAGGCCCATGGCCATGCTCGCGAGTCCGGTCATCGCGTACAGCCGCGCGCCGTGCGCGGCCTGGCCCGCGGTGTGCTGCTCGACAAACAGCGCGAAGCCCGAGAGCAGCAGGGCCTCGATCCCCATCGGCAGCACATAGATCGACTCCCACCCGCGGCGGCGTCCGACCTCCGTCGCGAGCCCCGCGATCATCGCGCCGATGAGGAACATCGTCAGCAGGAACAGCGCAAAGCCCGCCGCGCTCCAGAGCCCCTCGACGAAGAACCGCCCGGCCTCGCTCGCGGTGCCGGAGACATGGCTGGTGACGTGCCCGCAGGTCAGCACGCTGAGGATGTTGGTGTACCCGGCGACCCAGGCCAGCGTGATCGCCAGCCGGGCCTGCTGTCGGAATGAGTGAGCGGTGGAAATGAACATGGCCGCTGATGCGTCCGGCGCGATACGCTCGCGGGACGATCGTCCTCTGCCGGTATCTTCGACACGGAGGCACGCCATGGCCAAGCGCCGCACCGGTTCGCGATCAAGTCTGCCCAAATCGGGCGGGAAGAAACACGCCACTTCGCGGGGCACCCGGGCCTCGAAGCCCACGGGCGCGGCGGCCTTGGCCGCAATTCGCGACCTCCACGCCGAGCACGGCGAACGGACGCGGCTGGCTTCCAGCGGCACCCCGGCGCCGCAGCCAGGGCGCGATGACACGATCATGCTGCGCACGCTCTTCTGGCACAACGTCGCACGCGAGATGCTCAGCAGCATGGCGGCGCACCAGGCCCAGAGCGGCGAGGACTTCGGCGGGCGATTCGGGATCATTCTGGCAACCGGCGAGCGCGTCGGGATCTCGCAGGTGCATCCGCTCTTTGCCTGCGGCGTTCCCGGGACCGAGAGCGAGCGCGAGCTCTCGATCGCCGTCGAGTGCACCGTGTTCCGCGTCATCACGCCCGAGGGCGAGAGCCTGACGTTCCCGCTCCACGAGGTGCGGGCGATTCATGCGCTGACGGATGAACTGGCCCGGGAGATCGAAAAGGCCCAGAAGCCCGACACCACGCCCTTCGGCTTTGCCGCGTTCGCGGCGATCGCGGCGCAGCGCAAGCGTAATGAGCAGCGGGCGAGGCGCGAGGCGGCGCCGAAGCGATCGCGCAAGGGGCGCTCGGCGGATGCCGGCGAGCCGGAAGCAACGCCGACGACCGGGCCGGATGGTGCCGCCGCGCCGGGCCGGCCGGCCTGAGGTGCCTCAGCGCACGCTGCCGCCGTGAAGTTCAACCGCGGGGCCGGCGGCGGGGGCTTTGTGCATCGCACCGCCGGCGTGCTGCGGAGCCGGCTGGGGGGCTGGTTGGGGGTCGGCGGCATCGCGGGGCGGGTCGTACCAGTACTCGAGCCCCTCGCGGGACTGCATGGCCTTCTCGCCGCGGAGCAGCAGTCGGCCGAAGAGCTTGATGAGTTTCCACGGCTTGTACGCCCGCATTTTGCGACCGCTGGTCTCGACGTACGTCGGCAGCAGGATGAACTTGCCCGCTTTGCGCAGGCTCTTGGCCAGGTAGCAGTCCTCGGCGGTGTAGTAGCGTTCATCGAAGCCGCCGACCTTGGCGAAGCCCTCGCGCGTGGCGAAGATGAACACGCCCGTGGCCATGCCCAGCAGGTACACCCCGCGGAAGAACAGGAACGCGCTGACGCGGGCGAACAGCGGCAGAGGCTCATCGAACCCGCAGCGCGCCGCGCCGCCGATGGCCCCGCGGGCGACGGCGTCGAGCGCCATCCGCACCGCGGTCGGCGTGACGACCGTGTCGGCATCGACGAAGATCAGCACCTCGCCGCGGGCGCGCCGGGCTCCGGCGTTTCGCACCGCGGCGATATGTCGGAGCTGCACATCGATGACCTCGGCCCCCAGCGAACGCGCGATGGCCGGCGTGCGGTCTGTCGATGCGTCGTTGACGACGAGCACCTCGTACGCGAGGCCGGTGGGCCGGGTGGAATCATGAATGGACGAGATCGTCCGCCCGAGCAGCCGTTCCTCGTTGTACGCGGGAATGACGAACGAGATCATCGCCGACGATAGATGAACTTCGCGCCGGGTTCGACCGGTGTTCGGAGTCTTCGCCAAGTCTTCGCATGCGGGCGACGGGTCCTGCGGGCCGGTCTTGATTGCCGAGGCTGGTCGGGGGAGTTCCTGGTTCGGCCATACCCTGACGAGGCCTTCTGACCTCATCGCGGAGCAGTTCGTGACCAATCGCCCATCGCCGAGTGCGTTCGATCTGCGGAGCCTCTACGACGCCACCGGCCCGGAGGCGCTGTCGCTGCACGAGCGGTACATCAATCCGGCGTACGCCGCGGTGCTCAAGACCATCGGCTTTGATGCGCTCTATGAGCGTGCCGAAGGGCCGTACCTGTTCGATCGGGCCGGCAACCGGTACATCGACTGCCTCGGCGGGTACGCGGTCTTTGCCTGCGGACGGAATCATCCGGTTCTTCAGGATGCGATCCGCCAGTATCTCGACTTGAACTCGCCGAATCTGCCGGGCATCGGGACGTTTCGTCTGGCGGGCGTCCTCGCGCGCGAGCTCACGCGGATCATGCCCGGTGGCGACTCGACCGATGGGCTCTCCAACGCCTTCTTCACCTCCGCCGGAGGCGAGGCGATGGACGCTGCGATCAAGATGGCCCGCGCCGCCACGGGCAGGAGCCGAGTGGTTTACTGCTCACGCGCTTACCACGGCCTGACGCTCGGCGCGCTCGCCCTCAATGGCAACCACGAGTTCCGCGAGGGATTCGGGCCGCTGATGCCCGGCGCGGCGGAGATCCCGTTCAACGATCTGGCCGCGCTCGAGCGTGAACTGGCCGCGGGCGACGTCGCGGCGTTCGTCGTCGAGCCGATTCAGGGCAAGGGCGTGCACGTGCCGCACGGCGACTACCTGCGTGAGGCGGCGCGCCTGTGCGGCAAGAACGGCGCATTGCTGGCGATCGACGAGGTGCAGACGGGTCTTGGCCGTACGGGCCGCTGGTTCGCCTGCGAGCACGACGGCGCGGGGCAGTCGTGGATGCCCGACATGGTGATCATCGCAAAGGCCCTTTCGGGCGGCTTCGCCCCCGTCGGCGCGGTCATGACCAGGCCCGCCATTCACGCAAAGGTCTTCGCCTCCATGCAGCAGTGCGCCCGCATTCAGACGACCTTCGGCATGAACGATCTGTCCATGGTCGCCGGGCTGGCCACGCTCCACGTCATCCGCGAGGAACGCCTGATCGAGAACGCGGCACGGGTCGGCGCGCGACTGGCCGAGGGCCTGCGCACCGCGATGGCGGGCATGGAGTTGTTCAAGGAAGTCCGCGGCCGCGGGCTCATGCTGGCCGTCGAGTTCCAGCGTCCGCGAAGCCTGACGCTCAAGGCTCAGTGGGACCTGCTCCACAAGATGGACGCGAGCCTGTTCTGCCAGGCGATCCTCATGCCCATGATGAGCGAGCATCGCGTGCTGGCGCAGGTCGCGGGCCACGCTCAGGATGTGATCAAGCTCATCCCGCCGCTGGTGCTGAGCGAGCGGGATGCCGACGATGTGACGCACGCGATGAGCAGCGCCGCCGCGGCGTGCCACAAGCTCACCGGCCCGGCGTGGGAAGTGGGGCGGAAACTCGGTGCCGCGGCGTTGCGGCGCTTCGGCATGCGGCGTCCGACCGAGCCGGCGACGGCCTGAGCCGCCAAGACCGGCCCGCGAGAATCACGGCTCGGTCACGAAGTTCAACCCGACACGGAAGTCCAGCGGCAGGTTCAGAGACTTGGCCACGTCCTCGGCGATCTTTCGTGCCGCATCGCGATCGGCCTGCGTGCGCACATCGCCGAAGATAATCACGCGCTCGGGCTTGCGGGGGACATTCGGGTCGGCCGAGGGGGCACCCAGGAGGATGGTGGGCTGGATCTGCTCGAAGCGCTCGGGCTCCGGTGCGGAACGGAACGCATCCTGCAGGGCGTTGCTCTTGACCGCGCCGACTTCCTTCTCGGCGGCTGGCGCGGGCGGGGGTACGAAGGTGCGGTAGAGCCAGAACGACGAGCCGATCAGCACCAGCACCGCGAGCGCGGCCAGACCGATCTGCCCGCCGGGAAGTCCTTGCTTGGAGGCGGCGCGGGGCGACGTTTTGCCCGCGGATTCAAGGTCGGGGGTCATCAGGGACGACGGCGGAGGCTTGACGCCAGCCATATCCGAGGCTCCTCAAGAAGTGACGTTACCCACGCATGATAGGAAGAAAAAGAGCCCGTTGCCGGGCTCTTGTGAGTCGTGAGAATTATGTCCGGCGATCAGCGGCTGCCGGGTTGAGAGACCCAGCTAAAGGAGTCTGCCCCGACACTCCAGAGCCGCATGTCCCACAGGTCCGGTGCGCCGCGGAGTTCGACGTGGCCGTCGAAGAACGAGACGAGGGCCTTGTTGAAGTGGCGGCCATCGAGATAGCCCCAGCGCTCGGGCGCCGAGTCCTGGGTGAACTCGAAGAACGGGCGGGAGTCGGTGAACGAGGTGCCGTCGAACTTGGACCAGAAGGTGTTCGGGGCCAGCAGGCTGTAGAAGCCGGGGACCGTCGGCAGCGAGGAGCCCGAGGGCGGCGAGGTCCAGGGCGGGGAGCCGCCGTTGGGGCCGGGGCCGCGGGAGGTGCCGAACATGATCAGACCGCTTGCGCCGCGTGGGGAACGCTCGACGGCGCTGTTGGTCCAGACGACCTGACGGGTGCGACGATACACCATAGATTCGTTTGCATTGGCCGGCTCGCGCTGGCCGAGGGCCGAGTCGCTGTACCAGGCCATCTCGGAGCCGACCCACGTGCCGTTGTAGCCGAAGGACGGGTTGAACGAGAGGGCGAACTGATAGCCGGAAAAGCCGCTGAGGTCCGAGGGCAGCTTGCGCATGTCCTCAGCCAGGCGCGTGTCCGTCACCATGGCGTCGATGCGGTTGTTCAGATAGGGCATGAGACGCCACGGCCAGCGCTTGGCGGGCCAGCTGCTCATCGAGCGACCCGCGTCGTCGAACACGTTGTAGTTCAGGCGATTGCCGGTGCCGGTTTCGCCGACGATGACGTAGCTCGCCGTGACGCCGCCCTTCCAGTCGCCCATGTACGTGCTGTGGGCGAGGGTGAGCTGCTGCAGGTTCGCGGCCTCGCGGACCTGGCGGGCGAGTTTGCGGGCGTTTGCCAGGGCGGGCAGGAGGATCGCCACCAGGAGCGCGATGATCGCGATGACCACCAGCAGCTCGATGAGCGTAAAGGCGCGGGGGGAGCGGGATGATGCCATGTCGGTCTCCGAGACTGTCGCGCGCAGCGCGACAAGGCGCGAAATGCGGCGCCGAAACGCCGCGGTGGAGACTCGCGATGCCCACGAGAGATGAGCAGCGGAGCCACGAGAGCCGCCGAAGAATACGGCGGGCATTCAAAAAGCGTACATCAGGGCGTCCCTGAACGCAAGGGGGATGTCAAGGGGGATCGGGAAATAAACAAATTCGGGGGGATTAAGGGTCAACGGGATCGGCGGGGCGGCGGTGGGCGGTCACGCGGCGACCGGTCGCGCTCAGGGGGCAAAAATCGCCTCCGGGGCGGGTTCAGCGCGGTGTGGGGGGTGGCGGGAGGCTTGCGGGCGCTTCGGCGGGGCGTGCGAAGCCGCCCCCGGAGGGGGGAATGTACCGCCCGAAGCGATCCAGGAGGTCTTCGAGGGTGTCGGCGGCCTGGAGCATCGCGCGGAAGCGGGGCTGGATGAATCCCGCGGCGGTTGTGGCATCAAGGAAGGCCAGCAACGGCCCGTAGAAGTTCCGCACGTTGAGGATGCCGACGGGTTTGACGTGAATGGCGAGCTGTCCCCAGGTGATGATCTCGAAAAGTTCATCAAAGGTGCCGTATCCGCCGGGCAGCGCGATGAATCCATCGGCAAGGTCGGCCATCAGGGCCTTTCGTTCGTGCATCGAATCGACGATCCGCAGGTCGCTGACGCCGGTGTGGGCGCGTTCGGCCTGAACCATCGCGCGGGGGATCACACCGATGACCCGTCCGCCGGCACCGAGCGCGCCATCGGCCACTGCGCCCATGAGCCCGATGCGACCGCCGCCGTACACCACCGCGATGCCGCGATGGGCGAGCGAACGGCCGACCTGGCGGGCCGATTCGATGAAGGCCGGGTCGGCGCCGTCGGAGCTTGCGCAGAAGATGGCGAGGCTGCGGATGGCCACGACGGGCTCCTGGTGCGGTGCGGCCCGCGGTCAACGCGGTTGATCCTTCCGGCGGCGCGGGCCTCAGCGGGTCCACATCGTGTTGCCGAAGGTCGCGGTCGAACCGAGGGCATCGGCGATGCGGAGCAACTGGTTGTACTTGGCGTTGCGATCGCTCCGGGCCGGTGCGCCGGTCTTGATCTGCCCGCAGTTGGTGGCCACGGCGATATCGGCGATGGTCGAGTCCTCGGTCTCGCCGCTGCGATGGCTCAGGACGGCCGCGTACTTGTTCCGCATGGCCAGATTGACCGCGGCGAAGGTCTCCGTGAGCGTGCCGATCTGGTTGACCTTGACAAGGATGGCGTTGCCGCACGATTCCTTGAGGCCTCGCGCGAGAAACTTGGGGTTCGTGACGAACAGGTCGTCGCCGACGAGCTGAACCTTGCTCCCGAGCTTGGCGGTGAGCTTCTGCCAGCCCGACCAGTCGTTCTCGGCCAGGCCGTCCTCGATCGATCGGATCGGATACTTGCCGCACCAACCGGCCCACAGGTCGATCATCTCATCACTGGTGGCGATCCGATCGGGGTTGCTCTTGAAGAAGCAGTATCCCGTCTTGCCCCGCTCCTTGGCTTCGTTCCAGAGCTCGCTTGTGGCGGGGTCAAGGGCGACAAAGATCTGCTCTCCCCAGCGATAGCCGGCCTTCTTGGTCGCTTCCTCGAGCAGCTGGAGGGGAACTTCGGCGTTCTGAACGTTGGGGGCGAAGCCGCCCTCATCACCGACGGCGGTATTGAGGTGTTTGTCGTGAAGAACCTTCTTCAGCGCGTGGTAAATCTCGACTCCGGCACGGAGCGCATCGTGAAAGTTGTCGAATCCCCAGGGTTGGATCATGTATTCCTGGAAGTCGACGTTGCTGTCGGCGTGTTTGCCGCCGTTGAGAACGTTGAGCATGGGGACCGGGAGCGTTGTGGCGGCCGTTCCGCCGAGATAGCGGAACAGCGGGAGCCCGCTGGCGGCCGCCGCGGCCTTTGCGACGGCCATGCTCACGCCGAGGATGGCGTTGGCGCCGAGATTGGCCTTGTTCGGCGAGCCATCGAGCTCGATCATGGCGTGATCGATGGCCTCCTGCTCGCGTGCATCGCGGCCTTCGAGCAGCGGCGCGATGCGTGTGTTGACATTGGCGACCGCCTTGTTGACGGCCTTGCCGAGATAGCGCGACTTGTCGCCGTCTCGGAGCTCACAGGCCTCGTGCTCGCCGGTGCTGGCCCCCGATGGAACCGCTGCGCGGCCGAGGGTTCCGTCACTGAGGGTCACATCGACCTCAACGGTGGGGTTGCCGCGCGAATCGAGAACCTGACGGGCGTGGATGTTGGCGATCTTGTGGGGCACGGCGGGGCTCCTGGCTGCGTTCGGGGGGTGTGGGCGGGGAGGGTAGTCTTGGCGGTGTTGTCGGGCGAACGGTGGGAGCGAAATGGTCAAATGGTCAAATGATCAAATGGTCAAAGAAGAGGGGGTGAAGCCCGGCGGGTGGGGTTCGGGGATGGCCGGGCGGGGGGTGAAGACGGCCGGGTGGGGGGTGAAGACGGTCGGGCGGGGTTTGGTGCCGGGCGGATGGGGTTTGATCGGGGGCTGAACGGGTACAGCGCCCGGCGGGTGGGGTGCGAAGCCAGTCGGGTGGCGTGCGGAGCCAGGCGGGTGGGGTGTGAAGCCAGCCGGGTGGGGTGTAAAGGCAGTCGGGGCTTGTTTGGAGCTTCGTGAGCGAGGGTTTTTGCGGGCTTCGAGCCCGTCGGCGGTGATTCGGGCCTGTCTGGCCGACTTTCAGCGGGCATCGAGGCCGCTCCGGACCGCGCCAAGGCCTGTTTGGTGCCCCGCGAAGCTCCTTCAATGCCCTTTGAAGCTCCTTCAATGCCCTTCGAAGCTCCTTCATATGCGTTCGAAGCTCCTTCACACGCGTTCGAAGCTCCTTCACATGCGTGTGAAGCTCCTTCACATGCGTATGAAGCTCCTTCACATGCGTGTGAAGCTCCTTCACACGCGTATGAAGCTCCTTCATCGGGCACCGAACAGGCGTCAGGGCCCGTGGTCGGACCCTCGATGGCCACCGCCGCCGCCCTGAACGGTGATGCCCGATCACTCCACCGCGCTGACCGATAACCACACCGCGTGGGCCAATGGCCCAAGGCCGCTGGCCGATGGCCGATCCCCTCTTGCCGATGGCCGATCCTTGCCGGCGCTCAATCCGGTGCCGTCACCGTGTAGCGGATCTTCACCGCCTGGATCGTCTTGTTGTTCGCCGGGCCCCAAAGGCTGCTCACCGGATAGACACGCACCAGCACCGGGCGGTCGGCGCTCATCGCCGCGCCGGTGGGGAAGTTGAACACCGCGGTCTTGGGCGATGAGCTGGCCGAGGAGAGCGGAAGGTTCGTGCCGACGGCGGAGAAGTTCGGGACCTCGGGGTTGTACACCAGCACATCCATCGCCAGGTTTCCGAAGATGTCGTTGTCGATGTAGAACGCCGTCGCATCCAGGATGATCGCCCCCGGCGGCAGATCGGCCTGCGCGATCAACGCGGTGTTGGTGCCGTCCGGACCCCCGGCGCCGCCCGTCAGCGGGAACATGTTCACCGGCTGGCCGCTCTCAGCGGCGAAGGCCGTGAAGGCGACCGTCGTCGAACGGATCCGATCGGCCGCGTACCGGAAGCCGGTGGCCTTCACCTCGCCGACAACATCGAGTCTGGTCGTCGGCGTGAGGGTTCCGATGCCCACGGAGCCCGAGTCCGTGCGCATGGTCAGGCCCCAGCCCGCGCCGGCGTAGCCGAACATGCCGATGTTCGTGTCGCTGGCCATGCCGATGAAGGCCCGCTCGATCGGAGCGGACAGCGGCGAGGCGAAAATCAGGCCCGGCGAGTTGTTGCTGGCCCCCGATTCTCCGCGGATCAGGCCCCGCGTGAACAGATCGATGCCCGAAGCCGTCCCGGCGAAGTTCGCGAACGTCGCGTTGTCGGCCGTCGCGGCGGAGTTGGCCGTCTGCGCGGTCGTGGCGCTGCCCGCGGTCGTCGCGACCGCGGCCTGATCGGCAAAGAGCGCACGCGGAGAAGGGGCCAGGCGCGTTCGCGGGGCCAGCGTCGTGTACGCGCCCCCGCCGCCGCTCTGCCGCACGCGCACCTCCATGTACCGCGCCTCGCTGGTGGCCGTCGCGAAGGGGCCGAAGTCCAGGTCCGCCGTGACAAGCCCGCCGGTGACCGCGACGTTGTTCGCCGAAGCCGGTCCGCCGACGACCGTGCCGCCGGTGGGCGAGTCGTAGAGCGTGGCCTCGAGGTCGAACAGCCCGCTGGCGGGCAGGCCGGAACTCTTCAGCGAGCCCTGGAACGTGATCGCCGACGGTGACGGACCGGCGGGGCCGAAGGTCACGCTGAAGGAGGCCGGTCCGGCCGCGGGGAGCACGCCCGGGAGATAGCTCAAGGTGTATCCCAGGCCGTAGGTCCCCGGCGGGAGCGTGACGGTCTGATTCAGCGTGCGGCCGGAGACGTTCACCGAGCCGCCGGTCAGCGAGAAACTCACCGAGGCGAACGATGCGAGATTGTCCGATGCGGTGATCGTTGCGCTGATGGGCGTCGTGACCGTGAAGTTCGCGCCGAAGGCCGCCAGAGCCGCCGGCAGACCCCCCTCGGGCGGGTTGGTCCAGACGACAATGTCGCTCGAGAACGTCACGCCGGTCGGCGAAATGTTGCTGGTGAAGCCCATGGTGTTGGCGCTGCCCGGTCCCTCGCCGCTGTCGAGGTTCCCGTTGACCACGCCGGTCACCGAACTGGAGACACCGTCGGGCGTGTTCCCGGCAAAGACCACGAACTGCCGGATGGCGTTGGTGTACGTCACCTGCGCGCGGGCCGGCGAGGGGACAAGCAGGATCAACGCGGCGAAAAACAGGCTCAGAATGCGCAGCGGCATGGCGGAATGCTCCTGGATGGGCACGGGCGGAACCCCGAGCCTTGACCGTACCACACCGCCGCGAAATTGCCATCCCCGCAACGCCAAATCCGCCCGCCCGATGCCCCCCGGCGCCGCATCAGGCCTCCATCGGGGCCGGCCGCACGCCGAAGAGACGCTCGACCGCCGCACGCAGAAGGTAAATGAACGGTGTGGTCATGATCGCGATCGCGAACTTGATCGCATACCCCTTGGCGGCGGCCGTCAGCGTGAATGCAAGATCGGGCGGACGGCCATCGGCCAGGGTGCTGAAGAGAGCGAGCACGGTCATGATCGCGGTGGTGTCGACCGCCTGGCTGATGACGGTCGAACCCGTCGCACGCAGCCAGAGCAGACGGTCACCGGTCAGACGCTTGAAGGCTCTGAACGACCAGATGTCCGTGAACTGGCCGCACAAGTAGGCGATCATGGAGGCCAGGATCATCGTGCCCGAGCCCGAGAGCACCGTGTCGAAGGCCGCTTCATCGATGAAGGTCCGCGACGGCTCGGCGGCGGGCGCCCGCGTGGCGATGAAGAGAAAACCGAACGCCAGCAGCGACATCGCCAGCCCGATGAACGTCACCCGACGCGCGCCACGCTTGCCGAAGTACTCGTTGAGCAGGTCCGTGAGCAGAAAGGTGATCGGGAACGCGAACATGCCGACGCTGTGCTCGATGCTCAGCTCTATCCCGCCGACATTGACGGTCCCGAAGAAGAAGAACTTGGAGCCGACGATGTTGGCCAGCAGCAGACACGTGACAAAGATGGCCGTCAACCAGAGATAGAGAAGCTGCGCCCTGCCGAACGTCACCGCCGATTCGCCGTCGGGACGCGCTCGCTCAAGCGTTGAACTCATGCGGACATGCTAGCCCTCGCCCGACCGCGGCTCGCCGGAGCCCTGATGGGCAACGAGTCCGATGCGCTCGGCACCGGACGCTCTCGTTTCTCCGCCCACCAACGCCAAAGCGACTTCGATCACCCCCCGGCCGCGTCCGTGAGCCCGACACGACGCTCCCTCGAGCCGCGGACGTCGTTCTGAGGAGTGCAACGCCGATGCGGCACTTTTTGCGCCGGCTTCACGTGCGGCATGTAGATCCAGGTCGTCTCCGCCTCACGGCGCGGCGTTGGTTGGGCCGCCATCCTCGATGACTCGCGTCCTTCGCACCCCCTGAATTGATGGTTCCGGAGATTGTCTGCTCGCTTTCAATTCGCTCCCTCAATTCGCCGATTCATCCACGGCAGCATTGTTTCGTTTCCAACGCATCCCAGAAAATGCAGTTGCACAATCATCATCACGGTCATTCTGCTTCCGATGCCGCCGCGGCGAGCCTCGAGGGTGTTTCGTCCCTCGGCATTGGGTTGCTGGACTACTTCACGGCCAGCGGCAGCTACATGCCCCGCGTGCACTGCATGGTCAACGAGGAAGGGCGGCCGGACTGGCCGTGGATCGGCGCTCTGATCGTCCTGAACCTGACCATCATCGTTGGATATCTCAAGATCTTCCGCTTCTGGCGAGCCGCCTATATCGCGACCGAGGCCCGCGATCGCAACGGCAAGCTGATGGATCTCGCATGGATCTTTCTTTGGTGCGCAGTGTGCGGATACGTCGCATCCGTGCTGATGTTCTTCTGGCCGGCGTACCGCCTGGTCGCTCTCTGTCTGATCCCGCTCGCGGTCTTTACGTGGAAGTTCGCGCTGAATCTCGAGCCGTTCCGCATCTCGCTGTCGGCCGTGCGCCTCGAGCGCGAGCTCAAGGAGTCGCTGGAACGCAAGAACGAGGAACTGTGCCGGCTTGTCGCCCAGCGCACCGCCGAACTCTCCGATGCTCTGGCTCGCGCGGATCAGGCAAACGTGGCCAAGAGCATCTTCGTCGCCAATCTCAGCCACGAGATCCGCACCCCCATGAACGCCATCATCGGCTTTGCCGATCTTCTGGAGGACGATCGCAAGAACGAAGAAGTTCACGCCCAGCATCTCGAAACCGTCCGCAAGAACACCGCCCATCTGCTCGAGCTGATCAACAACATTCTGGACTTCTCCAAGATCGAGGCGGGAAAGCTCGATCTCGAGCGTCAACCCACAGATGTGAACCGCATCGCGCGCGACGTCCGCGAGCTCTTCGAGTCCCTCGCCGGGGCCAAGGGCCTCTCGATGCCCCTCGACTTGTCCGACGATGTCCCGCCGCGGCTCTCATTGGACCCGACCCGCGTCCGACAGATCATCACGAATCTGGTCAGCAACGCGATCAAGTTCACCGAACGCGGTTCGGTCTCGATCTCGACTCGATACGTCGATCATGAGATCATCATCACCGTGTCCGACACCGGTCCGGGAATGCCGCCCGATGTTCAGGCCAAGCTCTTCGGCTCGTTCACCCAGGCCGATGCCTCCACCACCAGAAAGCACGGCGGAACCGGCCTCGGGCTGAACATCAGCCGGCAGCTGGCTCGCCTGCTCGGCGGCGACATCACCGTCGCCAGCACCGTCGGTTGCGGATCGACGTTCACCGTGCGCCTCGATGCGCCGCGGGTTTCCGAAGGGACCGACACGGGGCAGCGTCAATCAGACAATCAGTACATCGATCTGGCCAACGTGCGCGTCCTGCTCGTCGAAGACGGTGACGACAACGCTCGACTTGCTACCCATCACCTTACGCGTGCGCACGCGAGCGTCCGCCGCGCGATTCATGGCCTCGATGCGCTTCACGCAATCGACCAGGGGGAGGAATTCGATGTCATCCTGATGGACATCCAGATGCCCGAGTTGGACGGCTATCAGACCACTCGTGAGCTCCGACAACGAGGAGTTCAGCTCCCCATCATCGCCGTCACCGCGAACGCCTGCATCGAAGACCGTCAACGCTGCCTTGACGCTGGTTGCAACGATGTGCTGACCAAGCCTTATCGGAAGCCCAGCCTTCTCAGTGCCGTGGCCCGGCTGATCGCCGATCGTCGACTGCCCTTGGGCCGCCCAGTCTCCGGGGCCGGAGCAGTCCCGCCGACCTGAGTGATCGGAGAGCCACCGGAGACCGAAGGAGTACCGGGCAAAAACAAAGCCAGCCTCGGATGCCCGAGGCTGGAGAAAGTCAAAGCGGGCGAAGGGACTTGAACCCTCGACCCTCACGTTGGCAACGTGATGCTCTACCACTGAGCTACGCCCGCGTATGCACTTGTCAGGCCATGCGTTTTCGCATGGCCGATGGCCGCGCCGGGGTGGTTTGGGTGATCGGCGTGAACGCCGGCTCCCGTCCCGGGTCGGGCCAAGAGAATAGACCGGTCGTCGGCGTGCGTCAACCCGTGCGGATCAACGCCGGGCCTGGCCACTCGATTCGGGGCCTTTGATCCTCTCTGAGATGGGATCTCTCCCGGATTTCAAGTTTTCCCCGCGACATGCACGATCCTCCCGAAAGTGAGGCGGGCAGCCTGCCCGTGTTGCCCAAGGTCCCCAGGTTGTCGCCGGGACTGTTGGGCTGCCCTGCCTCGTGCCGGAGCCGCGACTCGTGCGCACCATCGCGATCATCAATCAAAAGGGCGGCTGCGGCAAGACGACGACCGCCATCAATCTCGCCGGAGTCTTCGCCAGGCGCGGAGCCCGCGTCCTCCTGGTGGATCTGGACCCGCAAAGCCACTGCGCGGCGGGTCTGGCGATTCCTGAGCAGCGCATCGATGTGCAGATCGGCGACGCGATGCTCGCGGTCGCGGAGAGGCCCGACAAGTCCATCGACTGGACGCGGCTGCTCTGGCGCGTGTCGAGGAATCTCGATCTCGCGCCCAGTTCGGTGCGCCTCGCGGCGATCGAGGCGCCGCGGGCGGGCCTGGCTGGCCACCCCGACAGCGAGCGACGGCTGGATCAAGTCCTCACGCGGATCGCCGATCAGTACGACCTTTGCCTCATTGACTGCCCGCCGTCGATCGGTCTGCTCACGTACAACGCGCTCGTGGCCGCCAACGAGGTGCTGATCCCCGTGGAGATGGGTTTCTTCGCACTTCAGGGTGCGAGCAAGCAGGTGCTGGCGATCAAGAGTCTTTTCAAGCGGTTGAATGTCGCGCCGACGTATCGGCTCTTTGCCACGCTGCACAACCCCGACAGCACGCTGCAGAACCAGGTGCTCGATGAGTTCCAGCGGCGATTCGGCGATGCGGTGATCCCCGTGGTCGTGCGGCACGACCCCAAACTCCGCGAGGCCGTGCACTTCGGCCAGCCGATCATCGAGACCGCGCCCGATTCGCAGGGCGCAGCGGACTATGCGGAGCTTGCGTCCTGGCTGCTGACCAACACCCCGGCGCAGCAGGCCGGCGCGCTGGCGTCGACGATGCCCGGACCGGAGGCCCACGCCGCGGCGGCACGCGGAATTGCCGAATCGGGCGCGGTGCGGGTGATGCCAAACGCCACCGATCGCGTGCTCAATACGCCTCACGCCACCGCTGCGGCGCAGCCGGCACTCGGTCCGCAGCGAGAGGAACCGATGCCGACCACCCGCGCGGCGGATGTGGCCCAGCGGCTCAGCCGCGGGCGGGCCGACGAGGCGATGTCGGCCGCGGCGGCGGAGCAGGTTCCCGCGCCGGCAGATCTTCTTCCGCGCGGTGCGGTCTTCGAGCCGCGGATGGTGCTCACGCCCGTGCACGAGCCGCGGCCGCTGCTGCGTGGCGAGGTTTCGAGCGCGGGCCTGCTGGGCATCAAGGTTACGCGGCAGGGCGTGCTGTTCGTGCAGCCCGCATCGCTGGGCTCGCGCGTGAGCATCGCGGGGGACTTCAACGGCTGGTCGCCATCGGCGACGCCGATGCGGCTCAACCCGACGCTGGGTGTGCTCGAAGCGCTCGTGGCGATCCCCGCGGGAACGTTCCAGTACAGGCTGGTCGTCGACGGCCGCTGGTGCAACGACGAGTACAACGCGAGCCTGGCGACGAATCCGTACGGCGAACGGAACAACGTTGTCCACGTTCCGGCAGAGCAGGATTCATCGTTCCTGGAAGCGCTGAACGCGGTAGGCTGAGCGGGTTGGACAGAAGGACGCATGGATGCGTCCGGCCCCGCGATGATCCTCGGGGCGATTCGGGATAGAAACGCGCACAGAGACATGGATGTCCTCATGGTCGCGGACTCAGGAAGTTCATCATCGTGGCCGACGGGCGATCGCAGGGGTGACGGCGCGGGCGGTCGCCACCGCCCGGGAGCCGATGGGGCGGGTCGTGAGAGCGTGCCGGGGGCGATGCCAGACGCCGGTGGCTCCGCTCGCGGGCCCGCCGAGACGCACGGCGACAGCACGCGAACCGGCGCGGTTTCGCGGCGTGGCACGCTGCCGACGATAAACGCCGATGACTTTGATGCGCTGGCGGATCTGTTTCTGGGCGAGGTGTCCTCGGGCCCTGCCAAGGGATCGCCGAGCCAGACGACGATTCCGACCGGCAACGCGGACGCGAGCGCTCCGGCGCGCCGCGTCGAGCACGCGGCGGGCGAAAGCCCTCGAGCGTCCGCCGCGGCCGATGGAGCCGGCGAGCGCGGGCGGCTGGAGTTGCTGCTTGTCGGGCACTTGCCCGTGATGACCTCGGCATGGGTGGGGCAGTTTGTCCGGCAGGAGTCTCAGCCGACGGAGAGGTCGATCCCGTCGGCGCTGGCGTTCATCCGCATGCACGACGAGCGTCTGCGGATCGAGCGGTACGCATCTGCGGTTCGTACGAGGGGCGACATCGCCGACGACGCAAGCGGGGCGGCGATCATGTACGAGCCGGGCGATGAGCCGATCGCGCTGTGCCTGGCCGAGCCGCGGGTGCTGGTGTGGGCTCAGGGCGCGATCGATGTGCTGGCGGCGCAGCCCGGGCTCTTTGCGCGCGTGCATGTGCTGACGGCCGGAGACGAGACCGGCGTCGTCAACGCATACCGCACGCTCAAGAGCCTCGTTGATGCGTGGCGGCGGGGCGGGCACCCGGTGGCGATGCAGCCGCGGTTCGCATTGAGCGTGCTGGGCGTGCCGATGGATCGTGCGCGGGCATCGCACGCGAGGCTGAGCGAGGCGTGCCGATCGTTTCTTGGGCTGGAACTGGAATTCCACGCGAGCATCGAGCGGATCGGCTCGGCGGCGGTGCTGCCGTTGCCGCCGCGGGTGGTGTTCGATGAGGAGACCGGCTGGACCGTCGGCGAGGTGATCTCGGCGGTCGCTCGCCCGGTCGCGATGCCCGATCCGGAGCCCGATGTGAGTCGCGGCGAGCCGGACGCGGCGGTGATCGATGGCGATGAGGGCATCGAAGTCGTGTCGGATCTGCGGTTGGCCGAGCCGGCGCTCGATGACACCTCGGAGTTTCAGGCGATCAATCCCGGTTCGCCCGGGGCTGCCGATCCGGCGGCGGCCGCGGGCGCGGAGACGACGTTTGCTGCGCAGATCTCCGGCGCGATGGCCCACGGGGCGTCGGCGACGGGAGCATCGTTGGCGTCGGCGGGTGAAGGTGCCGCGGCGGCGCACGAGGCCGATGAGAGCGAGCGACCGACGGCGGCAGAACTGGATCTGGCGCACTTCGTTCCCGGGCTTGCGGGAATCGCGGCGCGATGCCCGTACGCGGAAGAGGTTCAGTTGGCGGTCGATGCGCTGGGGAGGCTGCACCTGCTGGCGCGTGCGGATGATGACGACGCGTGCGCGATCGAGTGGCTGACAGTCGCCAGCGCATGGGCGACCGAGCATCTCAAGCTGCTGGGCATGACGCTGCCGACGGCGCAGCGGCTCGATGAATCGCTCCGTCCGACGCTGCACCTGTTCAGCGATCGCGCCTCGCGTGTTCGCCGGCTGCTCGACACCGACATGCGTGTGCACGTGCTGGCGGATACGCGCCGAGCGGCGCAGGCGGGGCTGGTCGCCGTGGCGTTGAACTGATCGCGCGGCGTGCGCGATGCTCGGACAAAAGCAAACCGGCCCGCCGAGGGGGCGGGCCGGTCGAAGCCTGGGTCCGAAGGTGGGGGCGGTGACTTATGCCGACTCTTTGCGCTTGGAACGCAGGTCGGTGAGCTTGCGGCGGATCGCCACGTCGCCCTCGTCGATGATGAACTCAACGCCGCGGGCGTTGGCGTCGGGCAGGTCGTAGAGCAGGTCGATCATGGTCTCTTCCATGACCGAGCGGAGGCCGCGGGCCCCGGTCTCGCGGTCGAGCGCCTTGCGGGCGATGGCCTTGAGCGCGGGGACGGTGAAGGTGAGCTTGGCGCCTTCCATCGAGAACTGGTGCTGATACTGCTTGATCAGCGCGTTCTTGGGCTCGCAGAGGACGCTCATCATCGCCTCGAGCGTCAGGGGCATGAGCGGGGCGAGGACGGGGAGGCGGCCCACAAACTCGGGAATCATGCCGAACTCGACGAGGTCATCGGGTGTGACCTGCTCGAGGAGGATCTCGGTTTCCTTGGCCGGATCGCGCTCCGAACGGACCTCGCTGAAGCCGATGCGAGCCTTGCCGACGCGACGGCGGATGATGTCCTCAAGGCCGACGAAGGTGCCGCCGCAGATGAACAGCACGTTGGAGGTGTCGACCTGGATGTACTGCTGCTCGGGGTGCTTTCGCCCGCCCTGCGGTGGCACGTTGGCGACGGTTCCTTCGAGGAGCTTGAGCAATGCCTGCTGCACACCTTCACCGGAAACGTCACGGGTGATGGAGACGTTGTTGGAGGTCTTGCCGATCTTATCGATTTCGTCAATGTAGATTATGCCGCGCTGGGCGCTCTCGAGATCGAAGTCGGCGTTCTGGAGCAGCTTGAGGATGAGGTTCTCGACGTCCTCGCCGACATAGCCGGCCTCGGTCAGCGTGGTCGCATCGCCGATGGCGAACGGGACCTTGAGCATGCGGGCGAGGGTCTTGGCCAGCAGCGTCTTGCCCGAGCCGGTCGGCCCGATGAGCAGGATGTTGCTCTTATCCAGCTCGATGTCCGTGTCCTCGCGCTCCAGGTGCATCAGGCGCTTGTAGTGCGAGTGCACGGCGACGGAGAGGGCACGCTTGGCAAAGTGCTGCCCGATGACGTACTGGTCAAGGAACTCCTTGATCGTGCGGGGCGATGGGATGTCCGTAAACAGCGGCGCGCTCGCACCAACGCGTCGGCGCTCCTGCTTGAAGATGTTCTGGCACAGGTCGACGCAGTTGGCGCAGATGTACGTATCGCTCGGGCCTTCGACCATCGGCCCAACCTCGCGGGAGGTCTTGCCGCAGAACGAGCACGTGGTCAGGCGACGGCCCTTGAACCCGCCGCCACCGCCACCCGCACCGCCGCCACCGTTGCCGCCGCTGCCGCCTCCGCCTGAGCCGCCGCCGGAAGCACCCGATGACTTGCCCGAACCATCGCCCGCGGCGTTGGTGGGGGTGTTGGGGGCTGTGGCGCTGCGGGAGGGCTGATCGTTACGGGGCTTTGACATGGAGAATCTCAAGTCGAGAAAGTCGGGCTGGAATGGCTGAACGTCGTTGCAGTGTATCGGCCTGATCAGGAGCGGAATCGAGCGGCGGCCGCGCCGATTCCTCGATTTAGTTCTCGGTCCCCGTGCGGTCCACAGCCGGTCCCCCGGTTGTCCGGCGAGGATCGTCCTCCGGCGGGGGCGACATGCCGCGGTGGGTCTGCTGAGAACTATCGCGAAGGTCTGCCGAGCCGACTTGAGCCTCATCGCGGGCGAGCCGAGCACCATCACCGCCTTCGGCGTTTCCACGCGCCGGCCCTGCCGAAATGCGCGTGCCCGAACTGGTCTGCTCCCGCCGGGTGATCGTTGTTTGTGCCGGTGATGGTGCGGGGGCCGGGGCCGGGGCCGGGGCCGGGGCTGGGACTGGTGCCGGGGCCGGTGCAGGGCCCGGGTTCGCCGGACGAGGCGTCTTGGCGGGGGCACGAACGGATTGCGAACTTGGTCCTGGAGCGGGTGTCGCCGCCGCGGGGCGAGCGGTGCGATGCGCAGGAGTTGCTGATTCGGCGGCGGTCGCAGCGGATGATGGGATCGCACCGTCTTTGGATGGGGCTGCCGCATCGGGGCGGGCAATGCTTGCGCGCAGTCCGGCGGACATTTTGGCCTTGACCGCCGCGAACTCGGCGTCGGTCATTTTGCCCTCGGCGTGCATCTGGCGGATGGAGTCCATCAGCGACACGGATGGGGGTGCATCGGCGGATGCCTTCATCCGCCCGCGGATGAACATGATGGTGACGTACCCCAGAATCAGCACGCCGATGAGGATGCCGATGACCACCAGCAGTTCCGTAACGTCGCCCTTCTGGCCGCCGATGCCGGCGGCTTGGGCGAGAACGGGGGTGGGGGGTGCGGGGACGGGGTGCATGACGCGGTGGCCTCAGGCTTCGCCCTGCTCACTGCCGATGGCATCGCGCAGCGGGACGACGAGATTCGGTACGACGCGGGCGCGGAGGAGTTCCTCGCCGGTGCGGGTGAGGGTGCTCAGAGCTGCGGAAAGTTCGGAGACATCTTCGAGCGAGCCGTACTTCCTGAGCGTCACGTACACGGAGATGGGAGCCGGCTCGAACTCGCCGCTGACTACGGCCCGCATCGGCGTGCGGGTTTTGACCTCGAAGTGGACCTGAAGGTCGCAGGCATCGGTCATGCCCAGGCCCAGCACGGGCTGGCACTCCAAGGGAACACCGGGCGCGCCCGGCTCGACCATTCGTGCCAGCGGGCTGCGGGAGTGACCTCCCGCGCCGTCGCCGGCGATCAACGCGTCAAAGACGATCGCGTCGTGGTTGCCGGAGGCGATGAGGTCGAAGCCGAAGAGCAGTTCGAGGTAGTCGACGTCGAGGGGGCTGATGCTCAGGAAGTACGGGGCGGTTTCGAGGACCAGTTCGTGGAGGCGATAGGCGTCGCGCGGGGTTGGCGGATTGACGACGCCCGAGCGGATGCTCAGCCGCCGCAGGCTGAGCCACTGCTGCACGGCGTCGGGGCTGTCCGCCTCGAGGGCCAGTTCGTTGCTGTATCGCCGGAACCGCCGCATGGATGGGAACTCGCGGCGGATGCGGTCGAACATGCCCAGAACGGTCTCGCGGCCGCTGGGCAGATCGAGTTTGAGGGCCAGGCGCTGGTTGATGTAGAAGTCCGAGCACAGGGCCTTGTACGAAGTCACGTCGCTCATGGCATGCTCGGGAGGTCGTGCCGCGGGAGTGGCACGGGGAATGGGATCAAGAGAAGGGTAGTCGACGAAGTGGGGGGTGATGGCCGATGATCTACGTATCGGCCGCAATCGAACGCGTGTTCAGGCGTTTGTCACAGCAGCCGACAGGCAAGGAGACCGGACATGGGCGAAACCTGCGTGACTCGCGTGCGTGGCTGGTGGATTGGCGCGGCAGTGAGGAATCGGGCGCTTGTGCTTGGCGTCCTTGTGTCCGGCGCGATGCTCGGCTCGTGCGCCGGCAAGGCGAGCACGGCCGATGGGGCCGGCGGCGGCGGCTCGCCGATGGGCGGCTCGGCGGGGTCGGCGAATGCCGGGACGCTCGCGGCGGTGAACGACCGTTGCCCGATCATGGATGAGCACCCGGTCTCGAAGCGAACGGACCCGGACCTGACCCGACGCTTCAAGGGCGAGTTGGTCGGCTTCTGCTGCGATGACTGCCCCGGCGCGTGGGATGCGCTGAGCGATCAGGAAAAGAGCGAGGCGCTGGCGAAGGTTCGCAGGCGCTGATGCCGCGGCGATCGACGGAGGCGTGACGGATCAGTCCTGCGATGTGAGGCTGTCGCCGGGAAGGTCGAAGCCCTCCGGTGCGGGCATCGCGCCGGCATCGGAGAACGTGTCGGCCAGAGACTGAGCATCGGCACCAACGACCGCGGCCTCGGCGAGGCTCTGTGCCGCGGCATCGACGACGCGTTCCATTTCCGTCGCGCGGTCGCCCGCGGGCGGCTTGACCTCGGTGATGGATTCCTCGAGAAATCCGGCGAGCTTGCGCGAGCGGACGGGGTGCTGGAGCTTTTTGAGGGCCTTGGCCTCGACCTGGCGGACGCGCTCGCGGGTGACCTTGAAGATCCGGCCGACTTCTTCCAGGGTGTAGGTGTAGCCATCGCCGATGCCGTATCGGAGCTTGATGATCTCGCGCTCGCGGTACGTCAGGGTCTTGAGGACGTGCTCGAGGCGTTGCTTGAGCGTCTCGCCCGTGGCGCTCTGGCTCGGCGAGGCGCAGCGGGTGTCCTCGAGGAAGTCGCCGAAGGATGAGTCTTCGGTCTCGCCGACGGGGCGATCGAGGGAGACCGGCTGGCGCGAGATCTTGACGACCTTGCGGACGTCCTCGACGGACATGTTGGAGGCCTTGGCGAGTTCGTCGATCGTGGGCTCGCGGCCGAAGAGTTGGAAGAGCGCCTTCTCGCTGGCGCGAAGGTGGCTCATGGTCTCGATCATGTGCACGGGAATGCGGATCGTGCGGGCATGGTCGGCGACGGCGCGGGTGATGGCCTGGCGGATCCACCACGTCGCGTAGGTGCTGAACTTGTAGCCGCGTTTGTACTCGTACTTGTCGACGGCGCGCATAAGGCCGGTGTTGCCTTCCTGGATGACATCCAGAAAGGACAGGCCGCGGTTGCGGTACTTCTTGGCGATGGAAACGACCAGGCGCAGGTTGCCACCGGAAAGGTCGCGCTTGGCCTGCTCGTACTCCCAGAAGACGGTCTCGATGGCGTGGAGGCGTCGGCGGATGGCGTCGGGCTCTTCGAGCAGTTCGCGCTTGTAGCCGTCGAGTTCCTCGCGCATGACGGCGACTTCTTCCGGTGCGTACTGGCCCGGCTTGCGGGTGGCGCGCCGGATTTCGTGCGAGAGCTCGTGCATTTTCCGGCACATGGACCGGAGCTTGCGCATCAGCGGGATGATCCGGCCCGTGCGCAGGCAGAGTTCCTCGGCGAGCACGCTCATGCGTCGGCGGCGACCGGCGATACGTTCGCGGAGTTCCTCGCGCGCATCTTCGCTCAGCGGCGAGGTGCCCTTGGCGTCGCGCTGAGTGCCGGCGCAGAGAGTTGCCCAGTCGGCGCGATTGTGGGCGAGCAGGCGCTCGAGCGTCGCGAGGTTCGCGGGCATTCGCCGCAGGATGCGGTCCTTGTGGTTGGGCTCGAGCGTGCTGATGCGCATCGTGCGGTCGAAGGGTAATTCGCCCGTTTGCACCTGGCGGAGCACCGCGACGGCCTGGTTGACGATCCAGTCGGTCTCCAGGCAGCGACGCCGGAAGATCATGCGAGTGGTCTCGATCTTCTTGGCCAGACGCACTTCCTCGGTGCGGGTCAGCAGGGGGATCGAGCCCATCTGGGACAGGTACATGCGCACCGGGTCATCGATGCGGCGGTCGCCGGTGACCGTTCGACGGCTGCGCTCGATGGGCAATTCGAGATCGACCTCATCGCCGTCATCGCGGAGACCGGCATAAGCCTCGCTGTCCTCGGCGAGGCGCTCGAGATTCGAACGCGCCGCCCGGGATGCATCGCGCGATGTCCCATTTGTTCCGGGAGCCGATGACGACGTCGAGGAGTTGCCCGCGCCGCCGGCCCAGTTCATGCGGATCCAGCCATCGCCGCCGGTGCGTTCGCCGCCGACGACGGTCATCGCACGCGAGGGGCCGCCCTTGATCGCCGGGGCCTTGGCGGCGGGGGCCGCGTCCTTGTCGCTCGCGGCGGCGCCTCCGCAGGCCGCAGCGGCTGCGCCGGCATCGCGCGTTGCGCGGTACAGGCGTGCGCGGTACTCCATCTCGTCGATGAGTTCCAGGCCCATGCGATCGACCTGCGAGAGCAGTTCGTGCAGCCGGCCCGCGTCAACCCAGTCATCGGGAAGGGCGTTGTTGAGTTCTTCGTAACTGAGCCACCCCCGCTGCTGCGCGGCGGAGAGAATCGGTGGCAGCGGGTCGGGCAAGCGAATGTTCAAGCGATCCTCCAGCCTCACGCGTGTTCGACCCAAGTCCAGTCCGCCCGACGCCGCGAATCACGATCACCCACGTCTGTGCCGAGCCTGGCCCCTGTTGGGCGATGCGTCGCGGCGAGCGAATCTTCAGCGATCAACCATCGACCGACTCTGAGCCACCAAAAGCGGAACACTCAACAATCCGGCCCACGAGTACGCCGCTCACCTCAGAGCGGAGAAGGAACGAGCGAGTGTCGCTCCCTTGTTAAACGTACACCCGTTTCCGTCTCGGGGCTACCCCGATGTCCAAGGTCGTGGCATGGTTCGAGGGTCTCTCCCAACTGTGCGTTCGACCTCGCGCAGCCGCGCGAGCCGTTCGGCCGCGGCGAGATTGGGATCGGTGGCCGCAGATGGCGCGCCCCCGGATTCAGCGGCGTCCATCGCGGGTCGATCGGGAGATTGCCCTGCTCCGGCGGTCGGTGGCACGGGGTCAAGGGTGCCGCTGAGAGCCGAGCGGGTGGCGTGCTGCCGGCAGAGATCGAGGATGCACGCCTCGAAGGCGGCGCGAAGTTCCGATGCCCGGTCGCTGAAACGAGCCTCGATATCCGCGGCGAGGCTGACGGCGAGCGTGCTGACGGCCAGCCCCTCGGGCGAATCGTCGATCTCGGCACGCACTTCTGCGAAGGTCATCGTCGGGCCGCGTTCGCGCCAGAGCCGCAGAACGTGGCGAGCGAGGGATGCGGCGCTCGCGGAGGACTGCGGCGCACGTTCGAGCACCTGGGCCTGAGAGTCTGTCAGCGTGCTGAGCACGCTCGGCTCGGTCAGCGCGATCGCGATGGCCAAGCCCGCGGCCGAGCGGATGATCGCGGTGCTCGAGGTATCGACGCCGCCGGCGGAGGCGGTGCTGGTGACGGGCGTGCCCGTCGGGCTGTTGGCGGCGCCTTGCGACGCGGTGCCCGGAGCCGGTCGCGCTGCGCGCGATGACTTGATCGCGGTCCAGATCGTTGCTTCATCCACGCCGGCGATGCGGGCGACTTGGCGCACGATCATCTGCTGGCGGATCGGAACGATCTCCTTCAGGCCGAGTTCGGCCAGTCGCTCGACCTCATCCTGCACCGCGGCGGCCTTGGCGGAGAGCCCGAGCGAACGCGTGCGGGCGGCCAGGCGGGCGAATCGGTAGGCCAGCGCGTCCTGCGCCTCGGCGATGACCAGATCGAACACCGCGCGGCCGGCGCGGTCGCCCTCGCCCTGCTGCTTGAGCAGTTCGTCGGGGTCTTTGGCGGATGTCAGGCCGCGGGCGCGCACATCCGAAAGTGTGGCGATCCGGACATCCAGCCCGGCGCCGAAGAACACCTCGATCGCACGGTCGGCGGCCTTCTGGCCGGCCTCATCACCGTCGAAGAACAGCACGATCTTTGAGCAGAGCCTCTGGAGCACGCGCGCGCCGAGAGGTGTCAGCGCGGTGCCGAGGGTCGCGACGACGTTGGTGACGCCGGCCTGGTGGCAGGCGATCGCGTCCATGTAGCCCTCGGTCACGATGGCGACGCCGGAGCGCTTGATGGAGTCGGCGGCGAGATTGAGCGCGTAAAGCGTTGCGCTCTTGTTGAACAGCGCGGTCTCGGGCGAGTTGATGTACTTGGGTTCGTCCGCGTCGTTGAGCCGCCGCCCGCCGAAGGCCACGACGCGGCCGAGTTGGTCGTGGATCGGGAACATCAGCCGGTTGCGGAACGCGTCGTAAACGCCCGAGCCGGACTCGCGGCGCTTGAGCAGGCCCGCGGCGACGAAGGCGTCGGCGTTCATGGCCTTCTTCTCGAGCGTCAGGACCAGGCCGTCCCACTTGTCGGGCGAGGCGCCGATTCCGAAGCGCGCGATGGTCGCGGCGGTGAGGCCACGCTTGTCGGCGGTTGCGCGTGCCGCGGAACCGTGGTCCGCGTGTTCGTAGATGGCGCGAAAGAAGGCCTGGGCCGTGGCGTTGGCACCGGCGAGTTCTTCCTTCGATGCGCGGGCGGGAGCGTCAACGGTGGAACCGTCGCCCGGACCTGCTGCGGTCCGGGGCTTGAAGGGTGTGAGGGTGATGCCGGCGCGATCGGCGAGGTACTCGAGGGCCTCGCGGAAGGAGAGTTTGTGGTGATCCATCACGAAGCGGATGGGATCGCCAGCGGCGCCGCACGAGAAGCACTTGTAGATCTGCTTGTGCGGGACGACGTACATCGATGGCGAATGGTCATCGTGAAACGGGCAGAGCCCGACAAACTCGCGGCCCTTCTTGCGCAGGGAGACCTGCTCGCCGATGAGCCGGACGATGTCCGTTGCGGCGAGGACCCTTTCCTTGTCGTCGTTGAATGCGCCCGGGGGCATCTCTTTGGACAGTAGCAAGCGCGAGCGGACCGGCGGGGCGGTGCCGGATGGGCCTCTTGCGGCGGGCCGCGTGGCACGGAAAGCAGGGCAAGGGTGAAACCGGTGGTATGCTTCCAACGGACGCAGAGATGTGGATGAGCAGTTCGGGAGGCGGGGTACGGGGGCGGGTTGACGGAGGATTTATGCCGCGGACGCCGGAAGGGTTTTCGAAGCGACTCGATGAGATCAAGGGCGCGATGGTCGTGCAGGGGCGGCGGGTGCAGGCGCTTGTGGAGAAGGCGTACGAGGCGGCCTTTGCGCGCGATGTGGAAGCCGGCGCGGCGATCGCGCGGCTGGACGAGGAGATCGATCGCGTTGATGTGGAGATCGAGCGCACGACGGTTCAGTTGCTGACCGAGGCCTGCGGCGACGGTGCGGCGCTGCTCCCCGAGCAGGTGCGCCTGGCGCTGACGATCGTGAAGATCAACAACGAACTCGAGCGCATCGCGGACGTTGGCGTGAACATCGGGCAGGAGGTCGCGGCGCTCCGTGCCGCCAGCGAGACGGGGGCCGCGGGTGCGGGCGGGCTGGCGAGCATGCCGCCGGCCTTCCGCGTGCTGACCAACAGCGTGGTCGGAATGGTGCGCGACAGCGTGACGGCGCTGGACAAGGTCCACGGCGAGACGGCGCGGGTGGTGCTCTTGAGCGAGGAAGCGGTGGGGGAGTTCAAGAAGGCGCTGGTCGCGGATGTGCAGAAGCAACTGGTCGAGGGCGGCGGCAAGGGCCGGATGAGCCAGGCGCAGGCCGCGGCGTTGCACGACATCGCGATGTACTCGCTCGTGATGGCGGATCACTGCACGAACATCGCCGAGCAGATCCTGTACGTCGCCACGGGGCGGATCATGCGGCACATGAAGGGGCACTGGGAAGAGGTCACGCTCGGCGAGAAGTAAGCGGCGGCGGGGGGCCGCGGCCGCGGGCGGATCGCACAGCGCTCGATGCGCGCGGGCTACGCTGGGGCATGTCCAAGAAGTCCAACCAAAAGAGCACCAACCAGGCCCCCGGCGCGGGGGCCGCGGTTGTGAGTACGAAGAACAGCGTTCGCGCGGGCAACGGGTCCGCGGCACCGGCGTTCGATCCCAACGCGGCGGCGCCGCCCGGAGCGGGGATCTTCGGGCTCGCGTGCGAGCGGGCATCATCGCGCGTGGTGATCACGCCGGTCCAGTTCGACGCGACGACCAGTTACGGCGGCGGCGCGAGCGCGGGACCGGGTGCGGTGTTCGAGGCTTCGATGCAGGTTGATCTGCTGGATCATCAGTTCGGCGATGTGTGGAAGCACGGCATCTTCATGGCCGAGGCGGACGGGAAGATCGCCAAACTCAGCCGCAAGGCCCGGGCGCTGGCCGAGCCGATCATCGAGGCCGGCGGCATCGATGCGACGGAGGGGAAGGCGGGCAAGCGTCTGCGCAAGGCGCTGGCCAAGGTCAACGCCGCCAGCGCGACGGTCAACGAGCACGTGTACGAACGCACGCGCGATGTGCTCAAAGAGGGCAAACTCCCCGGGTTGCTCGGCGGCGATCACAGCACGCCGCTGGGCGCGATCCGCGCGTGCGCCGAGCGCCTTTCCGCGTCCAAGGGCGGCAAGGGTGAGGGCCTGGGCATTCTGCACGTCGACGCTCACATGGACCTGCGCGATGCATTCGAGGGGTTCACGTACTCGCACGCATCGGTGATGTTCAACGTTCTGCGCGAGTGCAAGGGTGTGTCGAAGATCGTGCAGGTCGGCATCCGGGACTACTGCGCCGCGGAGAAGCAGGTTGTTCAGGCCAGCAAGGGGCGTGTGAGCGTGTTCTACGACCAGGACATCGCCGACGAGATCAACGGCGGCGGGAACTTCCTGTCGATCGCGCGGCGCGCGGTCGAGAGCCTGCCCGCGAACGTCTATGTCAGTTTCGATATCGATGCGCTCGAGCCCTCGCTCTGCCCGCACACGGGCACGCCGGTGCCCGGCGGGCTGGCGTTCGCTCAGGCGGCGCTGCTGCTGAAGGTGCTCAGCGACAGCGGGCGACGCGTGGTCGGGTTCGACCTTGTCGAGGTCTGCCCGAGCCCGCGGCGTGATGACCCGCCGATCGATGAGAGCGTCGGGGCGCGCGTGCTGTACAAGCTCTGCGGCGCGGCGTGCGCGGCGGGGGCGTGAGTTTCCGGGATCTGCGCGTCAGTCTCGGGGTGAATCGAGCCAGCCGTACGCGCGGCCGGGGCTGCCGCCGAACGACGGCGCGAGCTGGTGCCAGCGCGTGCCGTGGCTGCTGGCGTACATGTGGTTGGCGGTGATGACCCGGTCCTTGCGGCCCCAATCAACGGGGATGACCGAGCCATCGAGGAACGCGACGTACGCCTGACCGGAGTGCCGGTCGGCGAGGCGGTCGGTGTTGGAGAACATGCCATCGGGGACGGGGCCGTTCCACTGCGCGTCGTCCTCTTCGACGAACACGGGGATGCCGTTGACGGCCTGGCGGTCGGCGTCCGCCGGCGGGCCGCCGGCCGCGTCGCCACGAGTATCGATGGCGATGAGCGTGGTCGAGCCCATGCGGACGCCGGAACTGCCGTAGATCATGGTGTAGTCGAAGTTGATGTCGCGGCTGGACAGGTCCATGTCCCAGATCGCCCGCTGCGGCTGGAACTTGGGCAGGCTCCACGGGGCGGTGTTCAGATCCGGACGCGTGGAGCTCAGCGCCCGGCGGCGCTGGGTGGGGCACTGCCAGACGCTGGTGTAGTCGCTGACGTACGCGAACGCGGGGCCGAGCACGGCGGGATTGTCCGGCGCGACGGAGCGACGCGGGTCCTTCGGCTGGCTGTGCCAGTAGCGGAATGGTGCCGTCGATCCGGCCTCCCAGATGCGATCCCGGTTGTCCAGGGCGTACGCGTTCATCGCGATGCCCATCTGCTGCGTGTTGTTGGAGCAGACGCTCGCGCGGCCGGCCTCGCGTGCCGAGGCGAGGCTCGGCAGCAGGATCGCCAACAGCAGCGCGATGATCGCGATGACCACCAGCAGTTCGACGAGCGTGAAGCCGGATCGGCGCGTGCGCATGGTCGTGCTCCGGATGCCGCCCGGCAGGTTGAAGGGCCGAGGACGGGGGCGGTTGCGTCGAATGCCCGCCACGGGGATCGGCGGACGCGTGAATGTGGCGCAAAGACCCGCTCGGGGGAGGCGCAAGCGGCTGGGGCGATACACTGACGCGATGGCCGCGGATGATGTGCGTTTCGAGATCATGACCAGCATCGCCGATGCGCCGGCGGTCGTGGCGATGATGAACGGCCTGTACGATGAAGACCCGGCATCGGGCCGGCTCGATCGCGGGCGGTTCGGGCGGACGATCGAGATCTTTCTGGCTCAGCCGCAGCGCGGGAGCGTGATGCTCATCCGCGTGCGGGGCGATTTGGCGGGGTACGCGTTGCTGGTGCCGTACTTCAGCAACGAGCTGGGCGGCGTGATCCTGTTCATCGATGAGTTGTTCGTGCTGCCGCCGCACCGCGGGCGGGGGCTGGGGCGCGGGCTGATCGGGTTCCTCGCCTCCGCGCGGCCGATGGACGCCGTGGCCCTCGGGCTGGAGGTCACGCCGAGCAACACGCGGGCGCGGGGGCTGTACGAGCGGCTCGGCTTTGCGCCGCGGCGGAACACCACGATGATCCGGCCCCTCTGAGCGGCCCGGCCGGACGTGGCCGGCCCGCGTGGGCGATGCCCGGGCGGGCGCACACGAACATCTCTAGAATCGGGGCTATGAACGCATCCGATCAGGTCGTCACGCGATTCGCCCCCTCGCCGACGGGCCACCTGCACATCGGCGGGGCGCGCACGGCGCTCTTCTGCTGGGCCTACGCACGCAAGCGCGGCGGCCGGTTCATGATCCGTATCGAGGACACCGACCAGGCCCGCAGCAGCGATGAGTCGGCCCGCGGCATCCTCGATGACCTGGCGTGGCTGGGCATCGAGTGGGACGACGGCCCGAGCCACGCGGTCACCGCGCCCGATGTCGCAGCCGGTGGCGGCGGCCGCGTGATCGGCGCTGCGTGCCGCGATGTCGGCTCGGCGTGGGGCCCGGAGCTGGCCGGCGGGGCGGGGTACTTCCAGGCGCGACGCCTGAAGATCTACAACGCCTACATCGAGCATCTGGTCCGCGCCGGGCGTGCCTATCCGGCCTTTGAGACCGCGGCGGAGCTCGATGCGCTCCGCAAGGCGGCGACGGCGGCCAAGCAGACGTTCAAGTATCCGCGGCCGGCGGATGTCGTGCCCGGCGTGTTCAACGAGACGCGCTGGGAGCGGGCCCTTGCGGGCGCCGAGCCGCACGTCATCCGCTTCGTGGTTGACGGCGAGGGTGTGGTGGTCCGCGATGAGGTGCTCGGGGAGGTGAAGTTCGCCGCCGGCGAGGTCGACGACTTTGTCATCCGCAAGGCCGATGGCTTCCCGACGTACCACTTTGCGGTGGTGATCGACGATGAACTCATGGGTGTGACGCACGTGTTGCGGGCACAGGAGCACCTGAACAACACGCCGCGGCACGTGGCCCTTCAGCGGGCGCTGACGCGTCTGCCGCAGGACGGCCGCGCGGGTGAGCGGTTCCGCACGCCCGTCTACGCGCACATGCCGCTGATCTTCAACCCCGATGGGGCCAAGATGAGCAAGCGCGACAAGGCCAAGTCGGCGCGCAAGGCCGCGCGCGATGCGATCGCCAAAGACGCATCGCTCACACCGGCGGTGCTGGCCGGGCGCACGGGGCTCGATGCCGCGCTCATCGCGGGCTTCATCGCCTCGGAGAACGACAGCATCGAGGTCGCTTCGGGGCTGGCCCGGCTGCTGGGCGTGAGCCTGCCGGAGATCGATGTGTGGGACTTCCGCAAGAGCGGCTACCTGCCGGAGGCGATCACGAACTTCATCGCGCTCCTCGGCTGGTCGCCGGGCATGAAGGAGAGCGACGGGCGCGATGTCGAAAAGTTCGACACCGCGTTCCTGGCGCAGCACTTTGACCTCTCGCGCATCGGGCGCACCAACGCGCGGTTCGACCGTGTGAAGCTGCTGTCCTTCAACGCGGATCTGCTGCAATCACTCAGCGATGAGCGGTTCCTGGCCGCGTGGTCGGCGTGGTTGGCGGCGTTCGAGCCGGCGGTGCACGTGCGCCTGGCCTCGGTGGGCCGGGCCGAGCTGCTGCTGCTGGCGGCGGCGATCAAGCAGCGCTGCAAGGTCCTGCGTGACTCCTTGGGCCACATCGCGATGTTCCTGTGCGCCGATGCGGACCTGGCGTACGACCGCAAGGCGATCGAGAAGTTCCTGCTCAAGGCCGGGGAGGATGGTCAGCGCGGCGTGGATCACCTGCGGGCGGTGCGGGAGGTGATCGCGGGGCTGGGGGCGATCGATGCGGGGATCGGCGGCGAGCTGGAGCGTGCGGCGGCGGGGCGGGGGGTGCAGATGGGCGCGATCGCGCAGCCGTTGCGCGTGGCCGTCAGCGGCGGGGGCGTCAGCCCGCCGATCGACCTGACGCTGCGGATCCTCGGCAAGGCCAGCACGCTGGCGCGGATCGACCGGTGTCTGAGCCAGTGCTGAGCGCCCGGATTGGCGGAGGGCTCGCCAGGGGCGATCGTCGGCCCGCGTGAGGCGGTTTCGGGGCATCACCCGCGATTTTCGCGTGCAATCGGGGATTGGGTCGGTGTTCTCCCGGATCCGGGCGGCGATTCGCAAGGGTTTGTCGCCCGACGGCGCTCCGAAGCTGCACACCTTTTTGAAAATGCTGCGCGCCTTTTTGATTCTGCTGCGCGCCTTTTCGCTGAGGCGGATGAGCATTTCGGTGCCGCTGGTCACGTCCTGCGGTCGGCCGTGCCGCGTGCGGGCGTTGCGGGGCGGCTTCTCGGGCCGGGTGGACACCCCCCCCTCGCAAGGTGGACCGTCGGCTGATTTTGGCCCCCGCACCATCTCGCGGTGCGGTGTATTCACCTTTGCAGGTGAATGCCGCCCAGCCCCGGCCCGCCGGGTGCCAAGCCCGCCCCGCCGGTTGCCAACCCCCGCCGCCGGTTCCTGGCCCCTCGCGGCAGGCCCTTATCGCTTCCCGCCCGTCGCCTTGGCCCACGCCGCCAGCACCTCGGCCTCGCGCTCGCGGGTCAGGCCGGCGCGCAGCCGCCGCGGGTCGGGGAGTTTCGGCGCCGGCTCGCCCCGCTCCGCCGCCTCGCGCTTGAGCCGCTCGATGTGCTTCTCGCGCCGATCAAAGCTCCCGGGGAGCCACTTGAGCAGGTCGCGGCAGGTCTCCTCCAGCGGGCGGCGCGTGAGCCCCGCCCGGGCGGCGCGTGCACCGCTGCGCCGGGCAAAGCCCGCCATGCCGGGGGCGCTGTGCGGCACCCACGCGGGCATGTTCATCCACGGGCCGACGTTCTGTTCGGCCAGGAAGTCGGCATCGGCCCAGATCGGTTCGAAGTCCTTGACCGTGATCCCCGCCGCCGCCGCGCCGGCGAGGCTCGCCGCGACCAGTTCGCCCATCGTCGCGTGCCAGGGTTGCGTGATCGATCCGACGGCGTTGAACGCCCCCGAGTGCTTGCTCTCGGCCAGCGTGACCAGGAAGCGGCCAAGGTCGCGGTTGTCGATTGTCTGGATCGGCGCGCCGCGCCCTTCCGGCAGGAGGGTCGGCCCACCCTGGCTGATGCGCCACGGCCAGTAGGTCAGGCGGTCGCTCGCATCGCGCGGGCCGCCGATCAGCGCGGGGCGGACGAGCGCGCAGCGATCGCCGAGCAGCCGCAGCGCGGTTTTCTCGCACGCGCACTTGCCCGGGCCGTAATGCTCCAGGTCGTCGCTGCGGAAGTCATCGGCGCTGGGGGCCACCAGCGCGTCGTTCTCGTCGGCGTCGATGGTGTTGTTGCCCGCGTAGACGTTGATGGTCGAGACCATCACGTACCGCGCGATGTTCTCCGCCCCCAGGGCCTCGACCAGCTGCGCGACATCGGGCGTGAAGTACGCGCTGGTGTCGATGATCGCGTCGAAGGGCTTCTCGCTCGCGATGGCGCGGAGCGACTCCAGGTCGCCGGTCTTGCGATCGCCGCGGAGCTTGCGGAGACGGTCGGCGGGGACATCGTTGAACCAGTGCGGGTTGCTGCGCCCGCGGTTGAAGAGCGTGACGTGATGGCCGCGGGCCAGCGCGTACTCGACGGCGGGTGGGCCGAGGAAGATGGTGCCGCCCATGAACAGGATGCGCAGCGGCCGCGGCGCGGGATCGGTCGGCCCCGGCGCGGTGCAGGAGTCGGGCTCGGCCAGGAGGAAGGGCGAAGGCCGGCCGGCGCCCGGATCGGGCGCGCCCCCGGCGGGGTTCTGCGTGCTCGCGGCGGCGCTCCGCAGGCCGGGGATGCCCGCCAGCGTCAGGGATGCGCCGGCCAGCAGCCCGGCGGTGAGCACCGCCCGGCGACCGGGGTTCGGCAACGGGTGGGCGGCGTCCGGCGGCGAAAGATCGGCGGTCGTGCGGTCGCGGCGAAGCGGAGGATTGGACATGCGATCGGGCTCCGGTGGGTGATCGCTGTCACGATGCGCGGGTCGGGCCGATCCGTCCGCGGTGCGGCTTGACCACGCAGCGGTGGGGGTTCGCCGCGTCGCGGCGGCGGTTCAGACATCCAGGTTCCGGACCTCCAGCGCGTGCTCCTCGATGAACTTGCGCCGCTCATCGACGTTCTCGCCCATGAGGATGCTGAAGAGCCGCTCGGCCTGGCTGGCCACATCCCAGTTGATGCGCATGAGCGTCCGCTTGGCGGGGTCCATCGTCGTCTCCCAGAGCTGCTCCGCCTTCATCTCGCCCAGTCCCTTGAAGCGCTTGATCTCCAGCCCGCGGCGGCCGACATCGTGCAGCGAGGTGAGGATCGCCGCCAGGTTCACCGCATCGACAAACCGCCCCAGCGGGGCGCGACGCGCCTGCGCGGCGGCCTGCGCCGCATCGGCCTGCGCGCGATCATCGGCGGGCTCGTCGCCCGCATCGGCGCCGGTGTCCGCACCCCCGAGGGTGGTGTCCGCACCCCCGGGGGTGGTGTCGGCACCCTCCGATGTGGCGCTCGCCTCCGCCGCCGGGGCGTCGCCCAGCTCCCAGCCGAACTTGGCCGGCAGCGTGTCCCCCGCGGCCGAACGCTCCTGCGTCAGGGCGTAATCCTCGATGGAGAAGCCCAGCTTCTGGAGCTGCTCGAAGATCTTCTCCAATTCGCGGTTCTCGTGCAGCTCGCGGAGCGTCGCCACCGGACGGCCGCTGTCGAACTTCGGCGCGCTGGTGGCCGCCGCGGCGCCGCCGCTGGCTGCGCCCTCCTCGGGCATGTCCGCCAGACGCAGGGAGAGGCCCTCGGCGATGCTCAGGGCCTGCTCATGCGAATAGGCGAAAGCCTCGCCGACGCCGCCGGCGCCGCTGCTGGCCCCGCCGCCGGTCCACGTCAGGCGGTACATCGGCAGCCGGGCCTTGCGCTCGGGGTCCTTGCGCCGCTCTTCGAGCAAATTCACGAACTTCACGCCGCGCCGCTCGACGATGGTGACCAGCTCGCTCAGCCGCCGCAGCACGCGCATGAGCCGGGCCAGTTCATCCCCGCTGATGCGCCGCGCGATCGGCGCGGTGTTGGCGATCGGGTCGAGCTTGTCGAGGTCGCGGATGATCAGGCTGGCCCGAGCCAGGCCCTGGTCGGTCAGCACGCCGTCCATCTGCTCCTGCGTCACGACGTACTGCTGACGCTTGTTCCGCCCGCCGCCCCATTCCAGGAGATACAGCGGCGGCTGGGCGCAGAAGATCTTGCCGCGCCGGATCAGCTCGGGCATCTGCCGGAAGAAGAAGGTCAGCAGCAGCGTGCGGATGTGCGACCCGTCGACGTCGGCGTCGGTCATGATGATGATGCGGCCGTAGCGCAGCTTGGCGATGTCGAACTCCTCGCCGATGCCGCATCGCAGCGCGCCGATGAGCGTGCGGATCTCCTCGAAGCCGAGCACCTTGTCCAGCCGCGCCTTCTCCACGTTGAGGATCTTGCCGCGCAGCGGGAGGATGGCCTGCGTGTCGACATCGCGTCCCTGCGTCGCCGACCCGCCTGCCGAATCACCCTCGACCAGGTAGAGCTCGGAGCGGTCGACGTCGCGGGTCTTGCAGTCGCGGAGCTTGTGAGGCATCGAGCCGCTGTCCAGCGCGCTCTTGCGGCGTGTCAGCTCGCGGGCCTTGCGGGCGGCCTCGCGCGCCTGGGCGGCCACGATGCCCTTGAGGCAGATCCGCTTGGCCTCGGCGGGGTGCTCCTGCAGCCAGGTTTCGAGCTTGTCCGACACCGCGCCGGCGACGAACGTCTCGATCTCGGGATTGAGCAGACGCTCCTTGGGCTGATTGTTGAAGGTGGGGTTCGGCAGCTTGACGCTGACGATCGCCACCAGCCCCTCGCGGAGGTCCTCGCCGCTGGGGGTCGGATCGTTCTCCTTGAGGATGCCGGACTTCTTGGCGTAGGCGTTGAGCGTGCGCGTGAGGGCGGCCTGGAAGCCCTTGGCGTGCGTGCCGCCGTCCTTGTTGTTGATGTTGTTCGCGAAGGCGAGCAGCGACTCGTTGTACCCGTCGTGGTACTGCATCGCGACTTCGCAGTACAGATCGCCCTCGGTCTTCTTGATCGTGACCAGACCGGAGTACGCCTGCTTGCCGGACATGAGGAACGCGACGTATTCGCCCAGCCCCTCGCTGCACTTGAAGGTCTCCGAGCGGATGCGCCCGTCCGGCCCGACGCGCTCGTCGGTGAGCTTGATGGTGACGCCGGGATTCAGGTAGGCCAGTTCGCGCAGGCGAGTCTGCAGCACCGCAAAGTCGAAGCGCGTGTCCTCGAAGATCGTCGGATCGGGCATGAACGAGACCTTGGTGCCGGTCTTGAACGCCGAGTCGGCCGGGATCGGCCCGATGACCTTCAGCGGCGTGGTGGTGTGCCCGCGCTCGAAGGCGATCTGGTGGATCTTGCCGCCGCGGTAGATCTCCGCCTCCAGCCATTCCGAAAGCGCGTTGACGCACGAGACGCCCACCCCGTGCAGGCCGCCGGAGACCTTGTACGCGGAGCCCTCCTGGCCGAACTTGCCGCCGGCGTGCAGCACGGTCATGGCGATCTCGACGGCGGGCTTGCCGTCGTACGCAGGGTTCTCGTGCTTCTTGGGCTCGACGGGGATGCCGCGGCCGTTGTCGACGACGCTGCATGAACCGTCGGCGCCGATCGTGACCCAGACGGTGCTGGCAAAGCCGGCCATCGCTTCGTCGATCGAGTTGTCGACGACCTCGTAGATCAGGTGGTGCAGCGGCCCCAGGCCGGTGCCGCCGATGTACATGCCCGGGCGCTTGCGGACCGCCTCGAGGCCCTCGAGCACCTGGATCTGGTCGGCACCGTAGTTGGCCGCGGCGGCGGTCGCGTCGCGCTGAACGCGGACCTCTCCCGCGGCGGGCGGGACGGGCGCGGCGGGGGTGTTGGTCGTGGCCGATGCGGGTTGGGATGGGGTGTCGGGCAAGGCGTCACTTCCGTGCGAGGAGCCTGTCTGGATCGGGAAATCGAGCGTTCGCGGCGGGGCGAAAAAGCCGCCACCCGTGCCGATCCAAATGATAGCCGATCGCCGTCGATCCTGCGCGTTCGCTCACCGCGGATCCCCGCCCGGCGGGAGCATCGGCGGGGCGTGAAAATCGCGGTTCTCGCCCTGTGTCGGCCGCCCCGCCGCCGCGGGCCTTACACTGCGTCGTGCAGCACCCGACGAACCACATTTTTGCCTTTACACCCGAGACACTCCGCGCCTGGTTCGAGCAGCGTCACCTTGAGGCGTATCGGGCCGATCAGGTGCTCGAATGGGTCTACGAGAAGCGGGTCATCGACCCGGCGAAGATGTCGAACATCTCCAAACGCTGCCGCGAGGTTTTGGCGGCGGAGATGACGTTCCTCTCGGGCGTCACGGTCGCCGATCGGCTGGCCAGCGACGGCACGCACAAACTGCTCATTCAGTGGACCGATGCCGATGCCGATGCCGCGGCGGCCGCGCCGGGCGACGAGGGTGATGGTCAGGGCGTCCGCGTCGCGCTGCCGATGCTCGGCGCGGAGGCGTCGGACGGCGTGCCGGTCGCGCCGGATACCTCGCGCCAGACCGAGTGCGTGATGATCCCCAGCGAGTCGGATGCTGGGCCGCGGCGGACCGCGTGCATCTCTTCGCAGGTCGGCTGCCCCGTCGGGTGCAAGTTCTGTGCCTCGGGCCTTGGCGGGCTCGACGGCAACCTGAGCACGGGCCGCATCGTCGAGCAGGTCTGGCGGCTCGGCGGGCTGCCCGATGTCCGCCGCATCAGCAACGTCGTGTTCATGGGCATGGGCGAGCCGCTCAGTAACTTCCAGAACGTTGTCGGCGCGATCCGGATCATGAACGGCCTCTGGGGGCTGGGCATCAGCGCCCGCAAGATCACCATTTCCACCGTGGGCCTGCCCGCGGCGATCGAGAAGCTCGCGCGTGAACTGGAACTGCCGGTGACGCTCGCGCTGAGCCTGCACGCGCCGACGGATGAGATCCGCCGTCAGCTCATCCCGTGGGCGAACTACACCACGATCAAGGACCTTCTGGCCGCGTGCGACTTTTACTTTCGCACGACGGGGCGCGAGATCACGCTCGAGTACACGCTGCTGCGCGATGTCAATGACCGCCCGCAGCACGCGCACGAACTGGCCCGCCTGGCGCGGACGCTTCGTGCGAATGTGAACCTCATTCGATACAACGAGGTTGCCGGTATCGCGTTCAATCGGCCGAAGACCGACGATGTGCGAGGGTTTCAGGAGATCCTGCGGCAGTACAGCATCAACGCGCACATCCGCGCCAGCCGAGGCCGCGACATCGCCGCGGCGTGCGGGCAGTTGCGGCACGAGGCGGCGGGAAGGTGAGCGATCGGCTCCGCCGCAGAGCCCCGTCGCCAGAGCCCGATGAGGCGGTGGCACGCCCAAGGCATGACTCGGCGACGGGCCCCGGCGTTGGGCCCCGGCGTTGGGCCCCGGCGTTGGGCCCCGGCGAAGGGCCCCGGCGACACTGCCCATCCGGACCTTCGGCGAAGGCGCCTCAGGTCCGGCGTCCGGCTGGGGAAGAGTCGGGGGCTGGCCTCGTCCGCGAACGTTGGACACACGCACCGCGATCGCCGATAGACTCTGGCCATGACCACCTCGCACCGCGTTCCGACCATGCGTCTGTATGATGGCGACACCGACAGCCTGCTGCACGCGGACCTGGCGCCGCAGCGCGTGAGCCTTCTGCCCGGCAGCGGTGCCGCGCCGGGCGTGGCCGGGGCGGTCGCGGCCAACGAGCGCATCCGCATCATGTGGGGTCAGGACCTGCTCCGCGATGTGCTCGACGGGCGGTACCGCGCGATCGTCGTCGGCGTCAATGACGAGGACAACTCCCGCGGCATCGTCGCCAAGATCGTCGAACTGGTGCAGACCAGCCAATGGACCGCGCGGGCGGTGACCAGTTACGCCAAGATGTTCCAGGAGAGCGTGAGCATTCACGCGGCACGTGACCGCGAACCGTATGTGCTCAAGATCGACCTTGACAGCATTCTGATCCTCGGCCTGCTCCGCCCGCGCGGACGCACACACTTCACGGTCGAAGATCTCTATCGCGGCTTCACGACCGTCGCCCGGATGCTCTCGGACCGCGGCGATCGGCTGCCCGTCGCCAGCGTGAGCTTCCTCAACGCCCACGCCAACACGCTCAAGGGCCCCGACGGCCAGGAGCCGAGTTTCGAGACCGTCCTGCGCACCATGTACAACGCCGGCTTCCGCGGCGACGTGTACACCGCTCCCGCGATGTGGCACTTGGGTCACGTCGGTGTGTTCCCGAGCTATCCGTTCCCGGAGTCCGTCAGCCGCATGCGCGAAGGCAGCAGCTGACGCCCGGGGCATCACCGCCGCGTCGGCGCGATGTCCCAGCGGTAGCCTTCGCCCTCGCGAGCGACGCGTCCGAGGCCGGGCCACGGCATGTGATACGCCGCGACGAGCGTGCCGTCGGCGCTGAGGCGGTCGAACATCGCCTTGCGTGATGCGACGGCCTGCTTGCGATCAACGTCGAAGATGATCGTCCAGTCTGGCCGCGCAAAGGCCAGCACGTGGTTGTGCGCCAGGTCGCCGAGCACGGCCAGTTGCTCGCTTCCGCCGTCGATCATGTAGCTCGCGTGCCCCGGCGTGTGCCCGTGTGTCGCGATGATCTGGATTCTGGGGAAGACCTTGTCGCCCGGGGCGACGATCTCGATCTTGTCCTTGATCGCCGCGAGGTTCTTCTGAACGCTCGCCACCATGCCCGCACGGGCCTCCGGCGGCAGCCCCGTGTCGCGCATGTCTACCGGGTTGCCGGTCCAGTACTCGTGCTCGGCCTTGACGATGAAGTGCCGCGCGTTGGGGAACACCTGCGACCCGTCGGCACGCACCGCTCCGGCGAGGTGATCGCCGTGCAGGTGCGTGTACACCACGCCGGTGATCGACTCGGGCGCGATGCCCGCGGCCCGCATGTTGTCGATCAGTCGCCCCGTTGTCGGGCCCATGCTCCCGCCGGAGCCCGCGTCGATCAGCACGCGCTCGCTGCCGATCTGCACGCACAGGATGTTCAGTTCGACCGTCGCGACATCGAGCGGGTGGTGGGCCTTGGTCAGCACGCGGTCACGATCGGCCGCGGTGGCCTCCGGCGCGAAGAACTGGCCGATGGGCCCGAGCTTGCCGAAGCCATCGCTCAGCAGCACCGCCGTGAGCTCGCCGATCTTCAACCGCGCAAAGTCCGCGGGCTGCGGGCCGTCGAGCGATGCGGCGCCCGACGGTGCACCGGTCGCGCCCTTGCCCGCCGGGGCGGAGCCTGCCTGGCCGAGCGCCAGCGTCGGCATCGCCGCGGCGGCGGCGCCAAGGGCCGCGAGTGTGATGGCATCGCGACGCGAAAGGGCGACTGCGGAGGTCTGCGTGCTGGACGTGCTCATGGTGCTGCTCCGAAGCGAAACGGGTGCGAGGTTCTCTTGAACTAAGCGGGGGTGGGGGCCGGTCGATCCTGGGGTGGCCGCGTTCAGCGTTGTGCGTGGAACGGTTCGCCGGGAATCGCGGCGGCGAACTCGGGCGTTCCCATGTCCCATGTGATGAGCCCGGGCAGGATCGGGCTGACCAGACGATCATCCTTGGGCAGCACGCGCACCGCAAAGCCATGCTGGCCGGAGTGCGCCGGGCTGAACACCCCGGCGAAGCGCTGGACGCCGCCGCCCGGGTGCGAGCCGTTCTGCGTGGCCGTCTCGGCGGTCATTTCGACGGTCTGCGTGTCGACAAGTTCGCCGAGGCTCGTCACACGCCCGTGCAGAAGCTGCACGTGAACGTCCGTCGCGCTGAGCGTGCCGAGCGCCACGTTGGCAACCACGCGCACGGGCTGACGCACGCTCACGCTCGAATCCGGCGTGAGCTTGCTCTCGACGCTGACGATGCGGATTCCCGCCCAGTGCTCGCGCAGCCGCCGGATGTGCGCATCAAGGTCGCGCGCCTCCGCGGCGTTGTTGGCGTTGAGCCGGACGCCCGCGTTGTGCGCGGGGAAGTAGAACTTCTGGGCGTAGTCCACCAGCATGCGGTGCGTGCTGAATCGCGGTGCGAGCACCTTGATGCACTGCTTCATGCGCTTGACCCATCGGCGCGGAATGCCGGACGCGTCGCGGTCGTAGAACTCGGGGATGATCTGGCTCTCGAGCACCTGATAGAGCATGCGGCTCTCGATGTCGTCCATCTCGCTGGCGCGGGCGGGGTCGTAGCTCTCGCCGCGACCGATGCCGAAGCCGACCTCGGGGTCGAACGCCTCGGCCCACCAGCCGTCGAGGATCGAGCAGTGCAGGTTGCCGTTCATCGCGGCCTTCATGCCGCTGGTGCCGGAGGCCTCAAGGCCGTGGATCGGCGTGTTGAGCCAGATGTCGCAGCCCTGGGCCATGCGACGGCCGATCTGGATGTCGTAGTCCTCCAGGAACACGATCGAGTGCTGCACGCCGGTGGTGCGGATGAAGTCGACGATGTCTCGGATGAGCTGCTTTCCGCCGCCGTCGGCCGGGTGGCTCTTGCCCGCGATGAGGATCTGAACGGGCTTGTCGCCCTTGAGCAGTTTGAGGAGCCGCTCCTTGTCGCGGAACAGCAGCGTGCCGCGCTTGTAAGTCGCAAAGCGCCGGGCAAAGCCGATGGTCAGCCGCTCGGCGTCGAGCGCGCTGGCGGCACGATCGATCTCCAGAACGCCCGCGCCGCGCGCGGCCATCTGCTCGCGGATCTTGCGCCTGGCCCACGCGACGACCTGGCGGCGGCGATGCTGGTGCGCCGCCCAGAGTTCCTCATCCGGGATCTCATCGATCGCGCTCCAGCTTGCCGGATCCTGCGGGGCAAAATGCCAGCGGTCGGAGAGGTATCGGTCGTACAACTGCGTCAGTTCCGGGCTGATCCACGAGCGTGCGTGCACGCCGTTGGTCACGTGACCGATCGGCACGTCGTTCTCCGGGGTGCCGGGCCAGATCCCGCGCCACATGCTCCGCGACACGTGGCCGTGCAACTGGCTCACACCGTTGCAGAACCGGCTCGTGCGGATCGCCAGCACCGCCATCGAGAAGTGCTCCTTGCGATCGGCCGTGTTCTCGCGGCCGAGCGCCAGCAGCCCCTCGCCATCGAGCCCCAGCGGGCCGGACATGTGGCTGATGTAGCGCTCGACAAGGTCGGGGTGGAACCGGTCGATGCCGGCGGGCACCGGCGTGTGCGTCGTGAAAACGTGGCTGGCCGCGACCGCCTCGCGGGCCTGGTCGAAGGTCAGATCGGTGCCCTTACGAACGCGGGCGATCCGCTCCAGCGCCGCGAAGGCCGCGTGACCCTCGTTGATGTGCACGACGCTCGGATTCTCGCCCAGCGCCGCCAGGGCGCGAACGCCGCCCACGCCGAGGATCAGTTCCTGCTTGATTCGCGTTTCGGCGTCGCCGCCGTAGAGGTTCGCCGTGATGTCGCGGTCCTCGCGGCTGTTCTCGGGGAGGTTCGTGTCCAGCAGGTACAGCCGGACCTTGCCAACGTCGCATCGCCAGATGCACGCGGAGACCATGCGACCGGGGAACTCGATCTGCACGATCATCGGCTTGCCGGTGGATGTGTCGGTCACAAGCGTCAGCGGCTGGTTGGGCGCGTCGACGTCCTTGTACATCTCCTGCTGCCAGCCATCGGAGTTGAGATACTGATGGAAGTAACCGCGGCGATAGAGCAGCCCGACGGCCACGAGCGGGAGCCCGAGTTCCGCGGCGCTCTTGAGGTGGTCACCGGCCAGACACCCCAGACCGCCCGAGTAGATCTGGAAGCACTCGGTGATGCCGAACTCCGCGCAGAAGTACGCGACCTTCAGCGGCGTGCCGGATTGCGTGACGGCCCCGGCGTTCTCGCCGAACCAGCCGCGAGACTGCATGTGGGCCTGCAACTGCGAGTGCACCGTGCCGACAAGGTGCAGGAACGAGCGGTCGCTGGCGGCGCGGTCGAGCCGCTCCTGCCCGATGAGCCCGAGCATGCGCACGGGGTTGTGGTGGCACTGCTCCCAGAGTTCGCGGTCGAGTTTGCTGAAAAGGCCGACGGCGTCGATGTTCCAGCACCACCACATGTTCTGAGCGATCGCCAGCAGCGGCTTGAGCGGCTCGGGCAGGCTGGGCACGACGCGGAGCGTCTGGATTCGGGCCTGGCTTGGGCTGAGTGTCGCGGACTTGTCGGCGTAGGGCATGGGGGCCTCAAAGAAGAGATCGCAGCCGACCTCCCGCCGGGCCGGCAGGCCAAGCGTGTCGATGCATCACGAACGATACCGGCCCCGACACCACGTCGTCGGACGGGCCATCGCCCCATTCGGGCGACCGACCCGAACCTTCACGAAACCTCAATGCGCCGGGCTCGCTCAGTGCGTGCAGCCCGCGCCGCAGCCGCCGCCGTGCTGCTGGGCCATCTGCATGAGCGCCTGGGCCTCGATCTCGGCCTTGTGGGTCGGGGGAGGGAGCGTGTTGAGCACCGCGAGGAACTCGCGGCGGAAACGGTCCTCCGCGAAGTTGCCGTTCTGCGCTGTCGCGTACTCGGTCCGGAGCAGTTCCTCGATCTGCGCGATGCGGGTCTCGGGCATCGGGTGTGTGCTCATCCACTCCGGCTGGCTCCTGCCGCCCTTGCTCGCATCGCGAAGGATCATCATCACCTGCAACTGCCCGCGCGGGTCGTAGCCTGCGCGAGACATGTATCGCAGGCCAAGCCAGTCGGCCTGGCTCTCCTCATCACGCCCGAACTTCAGCAGCATCAGGCTCCCGCCAACTTCCAATGCGGGCAGGATCGTCTGCGCGCCGGTCGCGGCGGTGGATCCCGCCGGAGCGGAACTGGCCGCGACGTTGGCCAGGCCAAGCCCGAGCTGGAACAACTGCTGCTGACCGACGCGCCGCGAGATGTGCTGAGCGGTGACGTGGCCGATCTCGTGTCCCAGCACACCCGCGAGCTGTGCCTCGTTGGTCATGCGCTTGGCCAGCCCGCGTGTGATGAACACCTTTCCGCCCGGCAGCGCGAAGGCGTTGAGCACATCGCTGTCAAGGAGCGTGAACGACCATGGCATCGAGGGAAAGTCGCCCTCGGTCAGTTTGGCCATTCGTTCGCCAAGTTCGCGGACATACGTCTGCAGCGCGGCGTTCTTGACCTCGCCGCCGAATTCCTGCGTGAACTGCGGGGCGGCCTGTGCGCCGAGCGCGAGTTCCTGATCTCGCGAGAGCCCCGCGAAGAATCGCTCGCCGGTGGCGATGTTCGTCGTGCACGCCGACAGAACAAGCGTCAGCATCGACAGGCTCATCACGATGGTCACACGCAGCGATCGGTGAAGGTCCATGATCGGCTCCTGTTGGCGGGGGCGAAGACGTGGCGGCTCAGGGACTTCGCTCAGAGTATCGCGGCGGATGCTCGGCGTGTCCAGACCGATCGCCTACGCTCCGCCTGTGACCAGCCATTCGCCCAATGACCGGCCAGATCCCGCCGCGCCAGGCACAACTGGGGCCGCCAGCCGGTCCGGTGCCGCGGCGGGCCCGGGCTCCGCCGATACCGCCTGGCGCGAAGAAGAACTCGCCGGAAACGTCCACCAGCGGGGCGACAAGCCCGAGAAGGTCCGGCGCATGTTCGCCGCCATCGCGGGGTCGTACGACCTCAACAACCGCGTCCACTCCTTCTGGCAGGACCAGCGTTGGCGGCGTTTTGCCGTGAAGGTCGCCAACGTCGGCCCCACCGACGAGGTTCTCGATGTGGCCTGCGGCACGGGCGACCTGACCCGCGCGTTTGCGAAGGCCAGGCCCAAGCGGGTGCTGGGCGTGGACTTCACGACGGAGATGCTCGACATCGCCCGTGCCCGCCGCGTGCGAGATGAGCAGTCGGGCAGTGCGCCGGCGGTCATCACGTCGTACGCCGAGGGCGACGCAACCAAGCTCGCGTTTGCCGATGCCTCGTTCGATGTGCTCTCGATCGCATTCGGAATCCGAAACGTGGGCGAGCCGGCCAAGGCGCTCGCGGAGTTCTTCCGCGTGCTGCGCCCGGGCGGGCGGCTGATCATCCTCGAGTTCGACAAGCCGGGCTTCGCCCCGATCCGAGTGCTCAGTGAGTTCTACACCAGCCGCGTCATGCCGATCACCGCGACGCTCATCAGCCGCGATCGCTCCGGCGCGTACAAGTATCTGCCGCGGAGCGTCTCCACTTTTCTCGATCGCGAGCAACTGGCTCAGGGCGTGCGGACGGCGGGCTTTGGTGAGGTTCAGCAATGGCCCCTGTCCTTCGGCGTGTGTGTCTGCACCCGGGGCGTGAAACCTGCGCGTTCGTGAACCGGATCGGCCCTTGGACGGGGGTGTTCACCCGCGCGATCCGAACGGTTGCCGATGATCGGCGTCGGGACTCTGATCGGTTTCGGCAGCACCTGCGCGTTCGGCGTTGCCGCCGCGGCTCGGCCCGGGAAGATCGGGGGCGATCGGCAATTTTTGACATCTTTATTGGACACGCGGCGATTCTCCGCCGATGCTCAGAAGACCGGTCAGTTTCTCATTGGTTCACGGCGCCATGCTCGATAGCCGGAGAACCAACGTCGGGCGATGTGGAGCGTCGCCCTGAGCACACGCACGGTTCGGTTGAGAGTGGAACTCTCGCCCGTCCAGGCCCATTCATGCGGGCCGGGAGCAGCGTTCCATGTCTCACACCAGCGAGCAGCTCGTTCAGCGTTTCCTCGACATCCTCGTCACGGGCGATCGTCCCGGCGCACGCGCGCTGGTTCAGCAGGCCATCCGCCAGGGCCTGACCCCCGATGCGCTCATGAGCCAGGTCTTCTGGCCCACGTACAAGACCCTCGAGGATCTCGACCGCAACGACCACATCACCAAGCTCTCCCATCACACCGCCACGAGGCTGCTCCGCACCCTGGTCGATCAGATCGGTGCCCACCTGAACTTCCAGCCCCGAAACGGCAAGCGCGTCATGGCCTTCTGCGGCCGGACCGAGTGCGATGAACTCGGCGCTCAGATCGCCAGCGACCTCATGGAGGCCGCCGGCTTCGATGTCACCTTCTGCGGCGGCGGCGTCGCCCTCGATGAGATCACCACCACCATTCAGGAACGCCAGCCCGATGTCGTCGTCCTCTTTGCCAGCAGCAAGGAAGACCTGCCCGGGATCCGCGCCCTGATCGACACCATCCGCGACAACACCGCCTGCGACCGCATCCAACTGGCCGTCGGCGCTGGGGTGTTTGCCCGTAACCCGGGCCTTGGCGAGGAGATGGGCTTTGACCTCTGGGGTGATGATCCGATCGAATTGATCACGTGCATCATCGAGGAACCCGAGCGCCGTGCGGACCCGTCTCAGAGGCTCATCGGCCGCGCGCGGCCCAAGAAGTCCACGCAGGCGGCTTGATCAGCCGCAGACATCGCCATTAAACATCGGGGAAACCCTCGGTGATTGCCGATACCCTTTCCCGGGCCCGATTCGTAGAGGATCGGCCCGGTTTGTTTTGAACAGGCGCGATGGCACTTTGCTCGGAACGGGCTTGGGGCGCATCCGGTGAGATCTCAGGGAGGCAAGCATGGCCCGTACAAGCAAGGCGGCTGCGGCGAGCGGTTCTCGGGCGGTGCGAAGCGGTGGGGAAGGGGTATCGGCATCCCGGATCGGGCCAAACCCGCCGAAGTCCCTGCATCCAGCGCCGGCGCGATCCGTATACTTTGCCGTGATGACCGCTCCACGCGAACGTGCGCTGATCCGACGGATCCTCGCCGGCGAAAAGGCCGCCGCGGAGGAACTCATCAGCCATCACCAGCCCTCGCTTTACGCGTACATGGTCCGCCTGACGGGTCGTCCGGAGACTGCTGAGGACGTGACGCAGGAGGCGTTTGTTCGCGCGTTGACGCATCTCGAGCGTTACGACCCGCGATTCAGATTCTCGACCTGGCTCTTTACGATCGCCAAGCGGCTCTACGTGAACGCGAACCAGCGTCTTGCCCCGTCTTTCGATACCGAAGTTGTCGCGGGCGCGACGGCTCGTGGCACGTGGGGCTCGGTGGACTTTGATCGCCTGGAGATCAAGAGCGGGGCGGCCGAGGCGCTCAAGGTGGCGCTGGAGGCTCTGAGTGAGGAGCAGCGCGAGGCGGTGATTCTGTTCTACCAGTTGAACTGGTCGGTCGAGCAGATCGGCGAGTACATGGACCTGCCCGCGGGCACGGTCAAGAGCCATCTTCACCGTGCGCGCAAGCGCATGAAGGACGCGCTGGAGGCAAGCCGTCAGAACACGGATCGCGTGCGAGAGGCGCTGGCGTGAGCAGGTGGTCGGACGCATATCGGCTTTTTCGTTTTCCGGGGCTTTGCCGGAAGGCCGATCGCTCCGCGATGCTCGAACGCGAACTTGATGATGCGCTCGGCGTGCTGCGTGGGCCGCGGATGTCCTGCCCTGATCTGACCTCGTCCGTCCTCTCGCGTGTCTGCGAGAAGCGAGCACTGACGGATTGTCGCGGCGTGCGTCGCCGAGCGATGATTCGCGCCGCGAGCATCGCGGCGATGGTTGGCGTTGTGTCGTTTGTTGCGGTGGCGGTGTGGCAGTCTCCGTTGCGGCCGCGGCCCGCCGCGCCTCTGTCCAGGGTTGTGCAGACGGCATCGCTCGATGGCGCTGAGCAGTGGCGAGCCGCGACGGCTCGTCTGATGGCCAGTCGGGCGCGGGTCACGGGCGAGCCGGGGGCGATGCCCGAGATGCTCGCCGGTGCGATGGAGCCGCTGGGTCAGTACCTTGGCGTCACCCTTCCCGCGCCGTCGGACGATGTCCGCCGCGCGATGCGTCAGCCTTTGTCTGCTCTGGCAACGAGCGTGACCCCGGCGTCGGGCATGCCCTCGGTGGTCCGCGCTGTGGCGAGCCCTGCCGCGGGCATCGAGCGGTTGCTATCGCAGGTTCAGGCCGGAGCGTCCGCCCCCATGGTGCCGACGATTGACGAATCCCTGAGCATCGATAGCAGCGGGTTTGTCTCGCCGCGGTAACCTTGTTCGATGCCGCGGGGAAACTTCGGACACCTCGTGCTCTTTGTTCGTGCCGTCATGGGCGCGGCCGGGCCCGTTCTGGCACTGGTCGTTCTCGGATGCGCGACTCCCGTCCGCGCCTCGGGCGATCCCGCGATGGATCGTGCGGCGGAACTTGTCCGTCGCCTGCCGCAGTCGTCCGTTCTTGTCGCGTTCACGCCGTCGGGCGAGACGCTCATGGACGAGGTCGAGCGGCTGATCCCCGCGGGGAATCTCGCGTCGGTACTGGTTGGTGATCGCACGCTCGCGGCGTGGGCGGCGCTGGCCCGGAAACTCGGCTGGGAGAAGCGCGACGCCACGTGCAGGCTGATGGGCGGTGTCGCGGTGCTGGTCGTGTACCGCCCGTCGCTCGAGAGCCCCGAGCTGTCGTGGGCGCTCTTCCTCGAGGCGACGCCCGAGACCGCGCGGACCATTCACGCGGTGCTCGATGCGCACCCGAGGCAGGTTGTCGGGCGAAGCCCGATCTTTTCGGTCGAGGAGGGCGCGTTTCTGCTCTCAACCGGGCAGTTGCGCCCGATTGTCGGCGCGAACGACGGCCCGATCGACGGCGCGAACGCGGCCGCGATCACCGGCGGTCGTGGCCGGTTCGTCGTGCTCGTTCCCGGAGATGAGCCCGCGCCTGAGCGAAACGCGAACGCTCCGCGCCTCGCGTCCGCGGATGAGCGGATCGCGTCGATGCTGGCCGTGCTGGAGGGCGATGCGGGCGAGTCGCTTCGCTCGACATCCGCGAGCCTGATCCTCCGCGACGCGAGTGTTCATGCCGGAGTCCTCATGCGGGGTGATCGCGTCCCGGTGATCCCGCCTGCCGCTCCTGGTGGGGCTGTTCGCCGCGGCACGTGGGGCGAACTCGGCATGATCTCGCTCTCGGCACACGACGGCGTGCTCAAGGTCGAGGCCATGGCCCAGAGCGAGCGATTCGCCGCCGTGCTCGCGGGCGTGCCGGATATGCGCGCGGACCTGCTGAGCGATATCGAGCAGCGCCTCGGCGCCGACGCTGCTCAGGTCAGCGTCCGGCTGCCCGGTGATGCTCAGCGCATCATCGCGCCGCCGCCGATGCTCCCTGCGATGCTGCCGGACCTTCTGCCCGTCTCGAAAGAGCCAATCGGCCATGTCAGCACGCGCCTGGTCTGGCTTCGCAGCGAGGGCGGCGATGTCCCTCGGGTCGCGTTCATGGGCATGGCCCAGAGTCTGGGCGAGGCCAAACGTGCGGTCCCGGTCGTCGATGGTCAGGTCGCCTCATGGGTCGCGCGGCTGGAACGCGGCGCCAACGGGCGAACCGCTCGCGATGCACTCGCGGGCGTGGCCACGCTCGATCCCGGCGTGCTTCGCGAGGTTGCGATCTCGGTCGGATCCGAGGTGCAGGGCGTTCGACCCGGCGATGCGACGCTCCGCTATCGCCCGGACCACGCGGGCTGGTGCATTGTGGATCTCGCTTCCGACGGCGTTCCGCAGGGCGACGCGGGCCGGCCGCGCGATGCGCTCCGCGTGCTGGGCGAAATCGTCGCTCCGGGACAGGCCGCAAACACGGCACCGGGTGCAGCGCCGGAGGTTCGCCGCACGCTGCTGCGGGGCTTCGCCGGGCCGTCGATGGTGCCGCAGTTGCTCAATGGCGCGATGATGGCGGACCCATCGACGGCGGTGATCTGGCGGCACCTCAAGCGATCGCAGTGGGAGATCTGGCTCGACGACGGAGGCCGCCTGCGGGCGCAGGTCGAGATGCGATTCGCCGAGGCTCAGCCCGGACGCTGACGCGTCGTTCCCGCGGATCGGTGAGGGCGAGCGGTGCGAAATCGGGCCGCCTCGGGCCTATCCTCTCTGCGTTCGCGGCAGGTACGGGATCGTCACAGGCCGATTGGCCCGTCGATTCTGCGTCTTGGCCGAGCAAATGCCGTCCAAAGCCTGTCCATTTCCCTGATAGATCCCGCACAGGTCCGAAGGCCGACTTCGGAGCGCCGCCCGAGTTCACGCCCATGCCCCAGCCCATCCGCAACGTCGCCATCATCGCCCACGTCGACCACGGTAAGACCAGCCTCGTCGACAAGCTGCTGTTCCAGTCCGGCCAGTTCCGCTCGGGCGAACTGGAGAAGCTCCAGGGCGGTCAGCACGGCCTGATCATGGACTCCAACCCGCTCGAGCGCGAGCGCGGCATCACCATCTTCTCCAAGAACTGCGCCGTGCAGTACATGCCCACCGAGACCGACACCGGCGGGCAGCCCGTGCTCATCAACATCATCGATACCCCGGGCCACTCCGACTTCGGCGGTGAGGTCGAGCGCGTGCTCCGCATGGCCGACGGTGTGCTGCTGGTGGTCGACGCGTTCGACGGGCCGATGCCGCAGACCCGCTTCGTGCTGGGCAAGGCGCTCGGTTTCGGACTGCGGCCGATCGTCGTCGTCAATAAGTGCGACCGCCCCGGTGCGCGTCCGCAGCACGTTCAGAACGAGGTCTTCGACCTCTTCGTCGAGCTCGGAGCCGAAGAGATGGCGATGGACTTCCCGATTGTCTTCGCCAGCGCGCGCGAGGGCTGGGCCTTCAACGACATGACCAAGGCCGTCGCCGGCACCACGGGCGATCTGCGGCCCGTATTCGAGGCCATCTGCAAGCACGTTCCGGCGCCCAAGGACGATGTCAACGGGCCGCTGAGCATGCTCGTGACCACGCTGGATTATTCCGACTATGTCGGGCGCATCGGCATCGGCCGCGTGTACAGCGGCTCGGTCCGCCCAGGACAAGATGTCATCAGCATCAAGCGCGACGGCACCACGCAGGTCCGCAGCCGGGTCGGCAAGCTCTATCGCTTCCAGGGTCTTGGCCGGGTCGAAACGCCCGAGGTTCACGCCGGCGACCTGTGCGCGCTGGTGGGGCTCGAGAGCGTTGACATCGGCGACACCATCTGCGACCCGAGCAAGCCAGAGGCGCTGCCGCCGGTGACGGTCGATGAGCCGACCATCACCATGGTTTTCCGCGTCAACGATTCGCCCTTCGGCGGCACCGAGGGCGACAAGGTCACCAGCAGGCAGATCCGCGATCGCCTGGAGCGCGAGTGCCAGACGAATGTCGCCATGCGCATCGGCCAGGGTCGCAGCGCCGAGGAGTTTGCGGTTTCCGGCCGCGGCCTGCTCCATCTGGGCATCCTTCTGGAGACCATGCGCCGCGAGGGTTTCGAGCTCTCCGTCGGCAAGCCCGAGGTCATCACCAAGCTCATCGACGGCGTGGTCAATGAGCCTGTCGAGCTTCTGGTGATCGATGTCCCGCCGACGGCGGTCGGCCCGGTGATGGAACTCGTCGGCAGCCGACGCGGCGAACTCAAGCAGATGGACCAGCGCAGCGACACGCTCACGCATCTGCAGTTTGAGATCCCCTCCCGCGGCATCATCGGCCTTCGCTCGAAGATCATGACCGCCACGCAGGGCGAAGGCGTGATGCACCACTCCTTCCTCAAGTACGCCCCGGCGCACGGCGAAACCGTCCATCGCGCACAGGGCGTGCTGGTTGCGATCGAGGGCGGCGACGTGACCACCTACGCGTGCGAAGGCATGGCCGACCGGGGCGTGCTGTTCGTCGTGCCGCAGGACAAGGTCTACACGGGCCAGATCGTCGGCGAGCACAACCGCGACAACGACCTTCCCGTGAACATCACGCGGGCCAAGCAGTTGACCAACTTCCGCGTGGCGTCCAAGGAGGCAACGGTCGTGCTGAAGGCGGCGAGGAAGATGAGCCTCGAGGTGGCGCTGGAGTACATCGAGGACGACGAACTGGTCGAGATCACGCCCAAGTCGATCCGGCTGCGCAAGCGGATTCTCAGCGAGAGCGAGCGCAAGCGCGCCGAACGCCAGAGCCGCGACCGAGAGGCGACACTCGCCGGCAAGGACTGATCGACGCCGGGCTCAGGCCGCGGTCGCGGCCTGGGTCTCCGGAGCCGCATCGCCCGAACCGGAAGTGCTCGCGTCTCCCACGGGTGTCACCTTCATCAGGGTCTCGTGCAGCCACTCGTCGAGCACCTGCTGCGACTCGGCGGGTATCTGCGTGAAGCGGTACCCCGCGACCGTGCCCAGCCGCGATACGCGCTTGGTCCACTGCACACACCCGCGTACCGCGGCCGTCCGCCCCGACTGATCGGAGATGACGAACTCGATCTCCGAGCCCAACGCCGGCATATCGCGCCGCCCGAGCACGATCCGAGCGCCGCTCGCGGAGAGGTCCGCGACGGTGCCGAGGTTCGAATCCAGTCCCGGGATGACGAATCGGTCGAACTCGCGACGCGTGATCTTGTAGCGCTTGACGAACTCGAGGATCTTCTCGCTCTGGCCGGAGACCTCCGCCGCGGCGAGCATCGACTGATCGCCGTCATTGGTGCTCAGGGTGCAGGCCTGTGTTGCCTCGGTGATTTCATCGCGGATGCTGTTGATCGCCGACGCCTGCGCGACGGACTTTGCCCGCAGCGCCTCGGTGAGCGTTGCGACGTGGTCGAAGGCGCCGATGATCTGATTGAGCCGGTCGCTGGCCGATCGTGTCGCATCGGCGCTGGCGTGGGATCGGCTCACCCCTTCGTTGATCGTCTGCACCGTCGAGTCCATCGCGTTGCTGATCGACGAAATCGACGCGGAGATCTCGCTGGTGATCGATGTCGTTCGCTCGGCGAGCTTGCGGACTTCATCGGCAACGACCGCGAATCCCCGGCCGTATGTGCCGGCCCGGGCCGCCTCGATCGCCGCGTTCAGCGCCAGCAGGTTCGTCTGGTCGGCGATGTCCACGATCGAAGCGAGCAGGGACTTGATGCTCTCGGTGTGCTCCTGCAGCTTTTTGACGCGATTGGCAGCGTCGGCGATCTGGTGGCTCGTCTCCGCGACGCCCCCGGTCACCGTCGTCAGAGCCTCCGTGCCCGCTTTCGCATCGTCGCGGGCTTTCTGGGCCTCGGTGCTCATGTGCACCACGCTCTCGGAAACGTCCTGTGCGCAGCTGTTCACCTCGTCCATCGCCGAGGAGACGATCTGCAGCCGGTTCTGCTGCTCAAAGAGCATGCTGCTGAGCCTGTTGGTTGTGTCGGCGATCATCGCGCCGGCCGCCGCGACATTCACGCCGCGAGTGCCCAGTTCGGTCGCGAATTCGCGAGTCCGATCGTTGATGTTTCGGAGCGACTCGGCGAGCCTGGAGATTTCGTCGTTCGCCGCGTCGCGATCCTCGATGATGAACAGATTGCCCTTGGCGATCTGATCGGCCACGCGGACCATTTTGCGCACGCGAACGTTGATCGACCGAACGAGGAGCCAGCCCGCCAGCAGCGATGTCAGGCCCACGACGCCCGCGCCCGCGTAGAGCGCCGTCCACACCCGTTGCTCCTGCACGCTCACGGACCCGAGCCTCGTCATGATCATGTCTTCGATCGTGACCAGTCCCGCGGCGGAGTTCTCCGCGAGCACATTCAGCGGACCGGACTCCAGCGTGCCGACGCCCCGGAGCAGCGCCGTGTGCTCGTTCTGCCAGGTTCCCAGCGAGTCGAGCGCCGTGACCGTCGCGTACTGCTCGCTGTCTCGGATCGACTCGAGGATCTCTCCGCTCCGAAGAAGAGCCGCGTCCAGCTCGGCGAGAGCCGCTCGGGTGTCGGCGGGTATCTCCCCGCTCGGCGCCGACGCGGCCTTCCGCGTAAGGACAGCCGCGGTTCGATGAACGTTCGCCACCTGCACCTTCAGCGGCACCAGCGTGTTGGCGATCGAGGCGCGCTCGGCGCTCAGTTGATGGACCGCGGCTCCAATCAGCGTCCATGCTGCCAGTGCCGTCAACGACACGACGCCGAGCGTCGCGGCGATCTTTGTTCCGAGTGTGAGTTTCATGCGTGTCCGCGGACTGCCCGCGCTCCTCAAGCTCCGGTTTCATCGCCCAACTCGGGTTGCCGCTGTGCCGCCGCGGCGTGGGGTAACCCCGAATGCACTTCCGGAGGTGGGGGGGCGGAGGCGAAAGTTGGGACCTTTGAGTTAAGCATTATCATGTATCGTCGCCCAATCTCGGTCCTTGCCCTTGCCGGCTCCGATGGACTCTCAACACGGCTTTGCCTATAAGTCCCTCCCGCTGCAACCCGGGCTATCCCAAGCCGGGCCTTTCGGCCCCCCCGCGAGCGCGATGTGGAGATTCTCATGTACGCAGTGATTTCTGAAGGCGGCGGCCAGCGTCTGGTCCGCAAGGACGAGGTTGTTCTCATCGACCTGATCGATGAGGGCCTGGCCAAGCCGGGTAAGCAGGTCAAGTTCGACAAGGTTCTGGTGCTCGGTCAGGACAAGGGCGATGCCAAGGTTGGCCAGCCCTATGTCGCGGGTGCGACGGTGACCGCCGAGGTCATCGAGGGCCTGGTCAAGGGCGACAAGATCTACATCCACAAGTATCGCCGCCGCAAGGGCTATCGCCGCAAGACCGGCCACCGCCAGCGCTACACGAGCGTGAAGATCACGGCGATCAACGGCTGAACACGCCGCATGGCGAGTGCTTGAGCAATCGACCCAAGGGGCCCAGTCGGGCCCCTTTTTCATTTCCGGGCGTCCGGCCCGGCAGCGCAGGCGCAGCGATACGGATGGGCGAAAATGAGAAGAGGCCCGCCGGCGGATGCCGACGGGCCTCGAGCATGATGCTGGATTGTTTCTGCCGACTCAGGCGCGACGGCGACGCGTCGCGACGAGCCCGCCCAGGCCCAGAAGCGCGGCCGCGGCGGGGGTCGGGATCACGACGACGGAGGTCGCCGAGGCGCTGCCACCGGCGATGATCGTGCCGAAGTTCCACTGGAACACGCCGGTGAGGTCCTGCCCGCCGGTCGGGGTTGCACCGTTATTGAAGTTGTTGAAGTTATCGGTGTTGGTGTCGGTCATCTGGCCGCCGACGGCCGAGAACGAGCCGACGCCAAAGGACGACGCGCCGATGCCGATGTGGGACATGCCCAGACCCGCGGCGAGCGAGTCGTTGACGGTGATCCAGCGGTCACCGCCGGCGGTGGTGCCGGTGTTGGACAGCGGGACGACGTCGTTGGAGTCGCCACCGTTGAGGTAGTAGTCGACGTAGTTGAAGAGGTTCAGGCCGAGGATGTCAGTCGTGCCCGTGTTCGTGACGGTCAGGGTGCTGTAAACGATCGCGGCACCGGTGCCCGCGCCGTCGAGATCGACGATGCGGTAGTTCAGCGCGAACCGAAGGAAAGAATTGCCGCCGGTGGTCTGGGGCTGAATGTTCGAGTACGTGACCTCGTTGGGAAGGAGCGAGCGGCTGACCGCGGCGGAGCCTGAAGGCGACGCGATGGCGTGCTCGCGGGTGTCGTTGGCCGTGCGGTACCACCACCAGTTCGTGTACAAATGGTCGGTCGAGGTCAGGCTACCCAGGCGGAAGTCGGCCTGGAAGCCCGTCGCGCCGCCCGTCGATGACGCCGGCATGGTGGTGCCGGTGCCCGACGTAGCAACGCGGAAGTACGCGGTGCCATCATTGATCGTCACGCCCGTCCACTGGGCCATCGCGGCGGACGTCAGAGCCAAACCAGCCAAAGCAGCAACAACAGCAATCTTCATTTCTCTCTCCCTCACGAATTGAGCCCGACACGCAGCGTCAGCGAGACGCGTGAATCGGGCGGGTCTTTTCCGGCAACAGCGGCGCAACACGAATGAGCCGACACGCCAGATTCACTCAGCGAGCAGCACGCCCGCAGCCATCCGCGCCGCCCCGACGAGCGCGGGGCAAGAGCGAACAGACAGCCCCCAGTATGGACTGGAAATGTGAAGGAGCAAGAATTAATGAAAAGTCCATCGTCGGGGAGGTTGATTCGATCCGGCTTGGGTGGAAACACCTAGCGATGGCTTTGCCCAAGTTCTCACGTCAATCCGGATCGATGACCCAACTTCACATCACTTCAGTATCCGAACGAACGTGCCGCGCTCTCGGTCTTTGATCACGCCCGGGAACGCGATTGCTCGACCGTGTGCCGCGGCGTACACGCCCGGCGCGAGCACGCCGGTGCTGAAGATCGCCTCGGTGAGGTTCTGCAGCGCATCGGTGCGGGTCATCTCGAACGGTCTCATCGCTCCGGTGAGCACAACGGGCACAACGGGCCGGAGCGTCGCGTGAAGCAGTTCACCCGTGACGCAGAGCGTGTCGGTGCCATGCAGAATGACCACGCCGGCGCAGAGCGCCCCGGGGGTCGTCGCGCCGGCGGCGACCACCGCGCCGCTGATCCGCGCGCGGTCCTCGTCGGTCATGAGCAGGCTGTCCTTGCTCATGAGCTCGATGATGCTCACGCTCGTGTCCTCCAGGCGGATTCGCCGCAGCATGCGCCGGACGATCGAGCGGCGGTTGTCGAGCGAGCCGGTCTGCTCGTCGTAGGTCTTTTCGATGGTTCCGCCGGTGGTGATGAGCGTGATGGATCGCATGGGCGTGGTCCGTGGGTGAGGCGGGGGCGTTAGTCGTTGCCGCGACGATCGGACTCGATGTCGGACTTTCGGACGACGATGACGCGGCCGTTATCGCCGCCCCGTCGTGTGCGATCCGGGCGCAAGCCGTACTGGCGACGCCAGAAGAAGAACACGACGACGAAGAGCAGGGCAACGAACGACGTGACGCCGACGGCGATGAGGATGTTGGTCTGGTCCATGGCGAGCCAGAGCGGGATCGGCGCGGATTGCTGGATGTTGTCGCGGTGCATCGGCGGTGGTGCTCAGTGGCCTTCGTCGCGGAGGTGCCCTTGGCGCGCGGCCATCATGAGCGCGACCATGGACTTTCCATCGCGGAGTTCTCCGGTCTGGAGCATCGAGAGCGCGACGCCGACCGGAACGACGCGGACCTCGATGTCCTCGTCTTCTTCGAGATGCTGGCCGACGTGCGTCAGTTCGGTGGCCAGGAACGCGTGCATCACCTCGTCGCTCAGGCCGGGCGAGGTGTGGAACGTCGCGATCGGCGTGAGACGGCCCGGCTTGTAGCCCGTTTCCTCGATCAGTTCACGGGCGGCGCAGATCGCGGGATCCTCGGCCGTGCCGTCGGCTTTGCGGTCGATCGTGCCGGCGCAGAGTTCCCACGACATCTGGTCCAGCGATGCGCGGTACACGCGGATGAGGACGACCTCCTGACCCGTTGCCGACTCGATGATCGGCACGATGACAACCGCGCCCGGGTGCTTGACGTACTGACGTGTGTGCGTTTTGCCCGAGCCGCCGCGGACCTCGATCTGTTCATAGGCGAACTTGCGACCGATGTGCAGCGTTGTCCGCGAGACGATGCCGGGGGTTGACCTGCTCGTGCTGCTCATTCGAGAACGCTCCGTCTGGGCTCAGTTGGTCGGTGCGGGTGTTGAGGTCGGCGCGGGCGCGACCGGGGTGGCGGGGACTGTTGCTGCGGGCTCATCGCCGCTGATGATCGGCGGCAAGCGCGGGCCTCGCGCGGCCTCGGGCATGAGTTCGCGGGCTTTGGTGATGACCAGTTCCCACTGCAGCGCGGGGCCGGGGTCGGCCTTGTCGCTCTGGATGTGGTAGTGCCCGATCACGCCGCGAAAGGCGCGCAGGTCCGAGTCGTCCAGAACGTGAGGCACGACCTGACCATCCGGCCCGCGCGGATAGTCGGCGGGCATGTTCGGGAAGATGGTGCAGAGCGCCGCGGTCAGGCGGATGAGCGAGTCGTACTGCTCGGGCGTGAGGTCGTACTGGGTCCGCTCTTTGCCCTGAACCACGCCGCGGACGGGCTCGGGGCGAATCGGTCTGCCGACGAAGTTGGCGGTGCGCACGCCGCCATCGCCGAGGGCCTCGGGAATGGTGATGCGAACACCGCCCCGTGCGTCGGTCGTGTACCACTGCGCGAGCGGGCTGCGTTCGCCATCGGCGTACGCGCCCATGTTGGCGATTTCGACACCCACGGAACGGTCGTTGCTCGTCGTCGCGTGGAAGGCACGCTCCTTCAGATCGAGGGTCTGGTAGATCGTGCCGTCGATATCGATCATGAAGTGGACGCTCAACCCACGGACATCGTGAAGGATGCGGAAGCACTGCTTGCTCACGCCGCAAACGTCGTAATGCAGCACGAACTGGTCGACGACGCGCTGCAGGCCGGGCAGATCCCACCCGCCGCCGCGGTACTTGCTGATCTCCGCATCGGAAAGCTGGCCCGCGCCGTGATACGCGGCGGGCTGCTTGTCGCTGATGCGGAAGAAACGTGGCGAGTAGCGCGCGGGGTCACGGTTGGAGGCTTTGAGCGTTTCCCAGCTCGATCGCCCGAGCGGACCGAAGCGGTTCTCGACGCGATACGCGTCGTATCCACCCGGGTCCGTCCAGAGCACCACCGGCGCGCCGACGTGGAACAACTGGCCCGCGACCATGATCTCCTGCCCCGCGCGGCCGAAGCCCTCGGATCCCGATTGCGCGGCCAGCGGTGCGCCCGGGTGCAGATCGGCCCGTCGGGGCGTGCTGCAGCCGGTGAGTGTGCAAAGAACACCCGCAAGAAGCATGGTCAAACCGGCGCGAACAGGCGATACGGACGAGGTCAGCATGGTTCATGCTAAGGCCCCAGAATGCCCGGCGGGACTCGGGCGATGTCGGACCGGGTGTGGCCCGACGCGCCGCCGTCGCCGCGAACGCGACCTACAACGTGGTATGTCGAACGGGATCGACCTTGCCCAGTTGCTCGCACGCTCGTCGGATGTTGTCCGGCGGGTGCTCGACGACGCTCCGCGGCGTCGCCTGCAGGTCCTCCTGACGCTGATCGAGCCCGGCGCGACGAGCCTCGCGCAGCCCGCGGCGTTCCGCGCCGACGACGAGTACTTCTATCCTGCCAGCACGATCAAAACCGCCGCGGCTTATGCGGCGCTGCTTCGGCTGGACGAACTCTCTCGCGCCGGACACCCGGACCTTTCACCCGAAACGCCGATGGTGTTCCACCCGTTCCCCGCCGACCGGTCGGTGCAGGATCGCGATGACAGCAACATCCGCGGCGGGAGCATCACGATCGGGCACGACTGCCGCAAGATCGCGCTGGTCAGCGACAACCCGGCCCACAACCGGCTGTACGAGTTCGTGGGGCATCGGGAGATCAACGAGATCACCGCCCGGCTTGTGCGAAGCGAGCCCGGGCGAGAGGTGGTCATCAACCATCGCCTGGCCGAACCGAAGATCCCGCTGGACTCCAACCGCACGACGCCGCGGGTGGATGTCGGGTGCGAGGTTCCGGTTCAGATCCCGCAGCGCACCAGCGACCTTCTGCTGGACAACGAGCACGTGCCGGGTGTGCGTGTCGGGCGCGAACATGTCGACCCATTGACCGATGAGCGCCGCGCCGTTCCGATGGACTTCTCGCGGCGAAACCGCATGAGCCTGCGCTCGCTTCACACGCTGCTGCTGACGCTCACGCGGCCGGATCTGCTCCCGCCGCCAGTTGCGCTGACGCTCAGGCCCGCTTGGCGCGACATGCTGCTGGAGGCGATGACGATCCCGCCCCGCCTCAGCGACAATCCGCGCTACGAAGCCCGCGAGTACCCCGATCACTTCGCCAAGTACCTGCTCCCGGGCCTTTGCCGACGCTGCGCCACCGCCGACATCATCGTGACCAACAAGGTCGGACGGGCGTACGGCTTCTCCATCGAGAACGCGATGATCACGCACCGGCCTAGCGGCCGATCGATCGCGATCACCGCGACGATTTACGCCAACGCGCGTGAGGTGATCAACGACGGCGGATACGAGGACGAGTCGCTCAGCGACCCGTTCATGGCCGACCTTGGTGAAGCGATTGCTCGCGAGTTCTTCTGACGTCGGCCCGCGTCAGACCTTGATGAAGATCCGCCGACGCCACAACTCGTAGCAGAAGATCCAGTAGATCATCAGGTACGTGCCGGTGGCCAGCCACGGCCCAAGGCCACGGCCGACTTCCGCGGCTGCGCGGTCGGTCAACGCGATCGACAGCACCTCCTGAGCAAACGCGGCCCAGTGCACCTGCAGCGCCGGGAATGCGAACTGCGAACCGAAACTCCCCGGCCCCATCACGCGGAAGTGCATCCAGAAGAGCGTCCAGGTCAGTTCCGCGAGGAAGTACACCGCGATGGCGTTGGAGCCGTAAATCACCCAGAAAGACGCCTTCGCCGGGCGATCGCGCAGCAGAAGCAGATCAACAACCGCCCAGGCGACAAAGACCGCGAACATCATCCCCAGAGCGATCGCGCACGAGGTCAACTGCGATCGCCCGAGATCGGTCGAGGGGTCGATGAGCCACGCGCAGACACCAAAGCTCGCGGCCATCAAGCCAGCACCGATCAGCGAGAACATCCATCTCGGCAGCGTCCAGGCGTCGAGAATCGCCACGAGTGCGCCGAGCGCGACCATTCCGCTGGCGACGCTCATGAGCACGTAGGTGGGGGTGAAGAAGTCCTTGCTGAAGGGCATCGCGCCGAGCGCGGGGTGCGCCCACGCGGCCGCCAACGCGCAGAGCACACCGCCCAGTCCGATGAGCACGCCGGCCTTTGCCTTTATCGATGCTTCGTGATTCCGCAGGTACTCACCGGTCAGGACGCCGCCGATGACCGCCGCGCACGCGGGCAGGCCTTGCGTGATGGCGGTGCCCAGCCAGCCCGCGAATGCCCCGAGGATCCGCGCGACCTCCGGCCACTCCTTGGCGTCCACGAGCGTCCGCATCCAGTCGCCGACGGGGCCGAGCGAACGGATCGAGTGTTCGATGTCGGCCCGATCCTTCATCCAGGCGGCGCGATCCAGCCCGATGGTCTGCGTCAGATCCGGCAACGCGTACCACTTACCCACGAGAATCGCCGCGAACAGGACAAACTGCGTCCATCGCGGCAGGTGATACACGATCACACCCACGAAGTACCCCAGCGCGATCAGCGGCAGGATGTCCCAGTGCAGAAATGTCGTCCACGTGATCGGCGTCCCGGTCTCGCCCTTTGCGCTCTTGGCGATCCAGATCGCGATGCCCAGCATGTAGATGACCAGTGCTCGCCGGAACGCCGAGACAAATCGCCGCGGCACGGTCTGCTCGCGACCGCGTCCGCCGCTCATTGAAAACGGAATCGCGCAGCCGACGATGAACAGGAACCACGGAAAGACGACATCCGCGAGCCAGTAGCCGTGCTCGCCGTTGTTCCACCCCGCGTGCCCGAACCACTCGGGGAACGCGGCCCTGCTCGCCGACAGATTCACGAAGAACATCAGCGCGATGTCCATGCCTCGAAACGCGTCGAGCGCGAGAAGTCTGGGGCCGGACGCCTTGGCCGGTGGGGGGTTGGCGGTGCGTGCCTCAGCGGCGCCGATCGGTGCGGTGCTCATCGTCGGTTCCTTCCGTCCCCCGACCATCCCTGATTGATTCAACGCTTCGAAGTTCCTCGGCGCTGATGCCGGGACCTTTCCATCACGGTGCGGTGCGGGCCGGGGTTTCGAGGATGTACGCGGTGCCATCGACACGATCAAGCCACACGCGGGTCATGTCGTCCCGGCGGTAGACCAGTTGTCCCTCGCGTGCGGTCGCGACCGCCGGGTCGGCGACCATCACATCGCCATCGGCGGTCAGGCCTTCGAGAACAATCAGGTGCCCGGCGGTCTTCTCATACGGGGCGTTTCGCAGTTCGCCGGGGCGCACCTGGATGCTCGCGATGATCGGCTGCCCTGCGCGAAGCGTGCGTTCGACCTGCGACCAGTCGCTGAAGCGCGTCAGGTATCCCGGCAGGCCCATGGTGAACGCGGCCTGCACGTTGCGGGGCCAGTTGCCGTAGATGTCGTTGTCCGCGTCGTACGCTCGCTCGGCGACCTGTGCGACGACCGCCGCGTTGCCCGCGTGAGCGAGCACCATGCTCACGCTCGTCGGTGAGCAGAGCCGGCCCGAGAGCTTCTCGTCCGGCGTCTTCTGCGATCGGAACGGCACGCCGATGCGGAACTCGCCCTCGAACATCGCCGGGAGGTTCTCTCGGGTGCCTTCGGTTGTCGCCGGTGCCCCGGCGATGAACACCGGGGACTCGCCCGTCACATCACTGAACAGCACGCTGAGGCGGTGCACACGCACGCTCTGGCCGCGAGCACCCGCGGCGACAATGCGAAGCCGCACGCGATCGAAACGCTGCTCGCTGACGAAGTAGTCCACATCGATCTTGCCCGAAAGGCGAGCGTTGGCGGAGCCGGCGGGCGACCCCGCCGCGTCGGCCGGCATCGCGATCGACGTATCGAATGTGGTCGTCGGATTCTCCGGCGGCGCACCCGCGCCCCACCGCCCGACGTACAGCCACGGCGACGTGAAGTTCGTCTCGCTGTCGCCGACCTGCACCTCGACCCGTGCGCCCGCGCCGTCGCTCACATCCAGATTCCACGAGATCAGCAACTCGTTGAACCGCAGCGGCGCCACGAGCGTCGGCGTCGTCAGCATCGATACCCCGGCTTCATCGCTCCCCGCGGGCTCGAGCACCGCCCAGCCGGACCCGGCGCTCGCGCTCGGTGTCAGCACGCTGCGACGGAGCTCAAGCCCATCGCCGAGTCGCGCCTCGGGCTGCGTGTCCATGACCAGCAGCCGATGAGTCCGCGGCACAAAGACCAACGGCTCGGGCTCGGGTGCGGGCGTCGCTGAACAGCCGACCACCGCGAGGCTCGCGACAGCCAGCGATGAACACACGATCGCAGAAACGAACACATGGCCGGGGCGAGCGCCGCGTTGCATCATGCCCGCAGTCTACCCGATCGCGTCAACGTGCGCAAGGCCGCCGCACACCATTCCGGCATGTCGCCCCGGCCTTCGCCAGATGCGGCCAGCGGGCGGTGTTCAGCGCTTCAGGACCGTCGCAGGACCGGCCCGGCCGACCCGGTCAAGGCCGATGATCGCAACCGCGTCGGGCGCGCCAGCGCCCGCGGGCAGGTCCACCGACATCACGTCCCGCGGCAGAGGCGTCATCCGCCAGCGGCCGCCAGAACGCTGCCACAGCACCCGGGTGTGCGTCGTGCCCGCGGCATCGGGCGTGATCGTCAGTCGCCGACCGCTCACGCTGATCGCCGGTGCCTGCGGCAGCGCAGCACCGCGAGCGAGCCACGGCGAAGCCGGTACAACGGCGAAGTCCTTGTACACGCCGCCGGTCAGGGCGGGCACGATGCCGCGATGGTTGTTCATCAGCGGGGTCATCGAGAAGTGAACATTGCCGCCGGCGCCGCCCGGGCCGAGCGCTCGCGCGCGGGTTTCTTCGATCTGCGAGACGATCTCCGCGGGCTCCCACGAGTCGCGTCCGCGCCGATCCTTGGCCGCGGCCTGCTCCGGCGTTTCCGCTGACAGAACTCGGCTGGTGTTGTTCCCGGGCCACATGTGCCGTCGCTGGTCGTTGTTGGCGATCCACCAGTCCAGCAGGCGTGTGTACGACTGCTGCCGAGCGTCAAGCGCCCAGTACAACTGAGGCGTGAAATAGTCGCACCAACCCTCGCGCAGCCAGAGCCGCGCGTCCGCCGAGAGCCCCTCGTACGCGTCGAAGCCCGCGATGCCCGGCGGGTGGCCGGGGCGCCAGATTCCAAAGGGGCTGATGCCGACTTTCACGTGCGGCTTGGCCTTCTTGATCTCCTCGTACAGCCGCCGCACAAAGCTGTCGATATTCGCTCGGCGCCAGTCGGCCTTGCTCCGCGTTTCGCCCGCGGCTCGCGCGCGTGCGAACGGCGCGTCATCCGGAAACGGCACGTTGTCCTTCGGATACGGATAGAAGTAGTCGTCGTAGTGAACGCCGTCGAGGTCGTAGCGGTTGACCAGATCCATGATCACGCGCAGCGAGTGCTCCTGAGCCTCCGGCTCGCCCGGATCCAGCCAGAGCAGGTTGTCGTACTTCCGCACCAGGTCCGGCCGCGCGATGTTGATGTGATTCGCCGCATCGGGCCCCTCGGCCCGGAAGTGCCGCGACCGGAAGGGGTTGACCCATGCGTGCAGTTCCAGCCCGCGAGCGTGGGCCTCTTCGATCCACATCGCCAGCGGGTCATACTCCGGCGATGGCGGTTTGCCCGACTGGCCCGTGAGGAACTCGGACCACGGCTCGAGCGACGACGGATAGATCGCGTCGCATGACGGGCGAACCTGGAGCAGGATCGCGTTGAGCTTCAGTTCCACCGCGCGGTCGAGGATCCGGCGCATCTCCGCCTGCTGCTGATCGCTGGGCAGGCCCTTCTTCGATGGCCAGTCGATGTTCGCGACCGTCGCGACCCACACGCCGCGAAACTCGCGTGGGATCGCCGGCGGGTTGTCCTTTGGATCGTTCGTGGCCATCCATGCTGACGACGCCGCGTTCGGTGCTGCGCCCGCGGGCGTTTGCGCGGACGCGACGCGCGGCAGCAGCATCGAGAGAATCAGCGTGAGAACGAGAGAGAGTCCAGGGTGCCACGTCCGTGTGTTCATTGGGGTCTCCATTCTTTGCCAGTCGGACAATCCTCGCGTCGGTCCGCGAGCGCTACTGAACCTGCCGCTCTTCCGGGTCGAGCCTGGCCAGCAGTCGCGCGGCGACAAGTCCGGCGATGATCAGCACAATCGAGATACCGACCTGCATCAGCGTCGGCGAGTAGAACTTCAGTTTCCAGTCGTCCTTGTCGATGCTCGCGAGGTTCTCTGCGGTGATGGTCACGCCCTTGATGACATCGCCGACCGCGGGCTGGACGTAACTGGCGAACGGGTACAGACCGATGAACGCACCCATGAGCACGCCCAGCAATAGGCCGAAGGTGGGGGCCGGGTACTTCTTGAACAGCCAACGAAGCAGCACGGCCACGCCCGCGATGCCGATCGCCGCGCCCATGCCAAACGGCACGAGCGTCCAGAGCTCGGCGCTGATCGCGGCGAAGTCCCGAGCAAGGACACCGTCCTTGAAGCGATCGATCGCCCCGAGCACGGGCACATATTGGCCCAGGAGCATGAGCAGGTAGGAACCGTCGAGGCCGGGGAGGATCGTCGCGCTCGCGGCGATCAAGCCGCCGAAAAAGAGCATCGCCGGGCTTGTGCCCGCGGTACCGATGATGTCCGGGTTGTACTTGAAGATCGCCGCGAGCGATGTGAGCACGACACCGACGCCCATGCCGATCCAGAGCCCGCGCGTTGCGCCGCGTTTGCCGCCCGCGAGGTGCCACACCGTCGGGATCACCCCCAGCCGCATCCCGATGAGCACGCTGTACACCTCAAAGCGATAGGTCACCAGCAGCCACTTCATGGGCCCGGCCAGAAACGCGATGCTGGTCAGCGCACCGAACCCGACCACGGCCACGACCAGCCACGCCGACAAAGAGCGCCATCGCAGGCTCGTCAGGTCGGCCAGGCCGTCCAGAAACGCCTTGTACACACCCATCAGCAGAAGCATCGCCCCGCCGCTGATGCCCGGCACGACGTTGGCAATGCCCATGAGCAGCCCGCCAAGGAGCGATCGCCCGGCCAGAGCGATGCGTCCGCCCTCTGTCCCGGAGGTTTGCAAAGTGGTCGAACTTGACGGAGTAGATTCGGGCATGCGAAGGTCCAGGCGGCGGAAGGGAAGGGTGACGGATTCGGAGATCGGTGAAGACGTTCGTGAGCGGAATGCGGTTCGTGCGGAGCGAGCGAAATCTCCAACGAGGAGGCACTGTATCGAGGAAGTTCGTGCAAGACCCCGAATCGAACGCGATGAGCGGTCATGTCGCTGACGCCCTGACCAACCCCGGACACGGTGGCACCCGCGATTCCCCTCGTCGGTACGCTCAGTTCGTGAACACCATCCGCAAGAAAATCCTTCCAGCCCGTCGCGAGCACTACGCACGTCGATTCTCTCGAAAGTCGGCGGTCTACGCCATGCTCGCGCTGAGCACTTTCGCGGCTGCGCCCGGGTGCGTCACGGAGACCAAGCCCCTGCGTCCGGGCGTGATCCGCCCCGGATCCGCCGGCGGCCCCACCCTGCCCGAGGGGCCGATCGCCCGCCCCGCCGATGCCGCGGGCGGCGCCGTCGCATCGGGACGGATCGTCTCGGGTGTGGCGACGATCGGCAGTCTGGACTATGACGGGCTGACACTGCCGATCTTCAGCCCATCCGGAGCGTTTGTCGCGGTGCATCAGGGCCCGCCGCCGACATGGGAGGCGTTGACCGCGCAGGGGCGAGCCGCGCCCGGCACGGGACGAATCGTGCGGCTGAGCATCCGCGAGCGATCCCTCGAGGCGATCATGTCGGCGGCGGACGGGCGCGGCACATCCGATGGCCTGGTCCCTGCCGTCGGTGCCGGCGAGATCGCCGGCGCGGTGCTGGGGCGATCGGCGGATGAGCAAGGGTTCCTCGTCGAGCAGCCGATGCCCGACGGCTCGCGACGCATCGGCAAGGTCGACTGGCTCACCGGGCGGGTTGATTGGATCGTGCAGGACGGGCGCGTCAATGCGCACGCCGTGCTGCTCCGTGATGGGAGCCTGATTTTCGCCTCGCGCACTGTGGATTCTGAGCGTTTTGCGCTCATGCTGCTCCCCGCTGGCGCGAACGCGGCGAGCGTGCTGGCCGATGCCGATGACGATGCGGCGCTCACCCCGTCTGCCGGCAGGCGTCACGCTTCGCTCGAGTTTCCGATGCTCTCGCCGGATCAGACCACGATGATCGTTCAGCAGGTTCTCGATGCGCCGCCTGCTCGCGGCGTGCGCTGGCGTTCGTGGGTCCGCCAAAGCGCGGATCAGCCGTGGACGCCCGGAGTCGCGATCGATGTTTCTGGCGTGTTCCCGCCATCGACGACGTTCTTGGCCTCTTCGCCGATCGATGCCGCGCCGAGCGCGCCGGGCGTGCGTGCGGACATTTCGCGTCATGTCGCGATCATCGACCCACGGTCGAAATCGATCGCGCTGCTCGATGGTCGGTCGCCATCGGCGCGAGCGATCCGTCAGGGCACGCTCATCGCGTCGATCGCTGGTGCAGGCCGCGTCGATGCCCCGTCATCCGCTGCGGCGAGCCAGGAGGCGAGCGCAGGACTGCTGATTGCAGACAGCCAGTCTGTTTCCTGGCAGCCTTGGGCGAAGATGCAGCGGAGTCCGGATGAGTCTGCGAAGCCGACAGCAGGTTCTGAGCAGTTTGCCGGACTTGGCGCGGGGGCAACCGGGCTTTTATCGAGCCCCGGCGTCGTCCGAGTACTGGCCGGAGAGCCGGGCTCGGCCCTGGTGCTCGTACCCGAGCGGGGCGGGAGTACCAAACTTGTACTCCTTCGCCTGAGGGTGATGGATCCAAAATAGGACAAGCCCGTAGATTTGTCTCAAGTGTCTGTAGGACAATAGTTTGGACTGAGTCTTGCGGTGCTGTGTCGGCCAAGACCTGTGCCTTAACAGCTCCTTTATGGCGGAGCAGGCTGCTTTTTTTGTCACATTTGTTGACAGACTCGCGGCGTGGTTTATGCTCCACCGTCGTGTCGCGAATCTCTCCGCGACTGTCTCACTAAACCTTGGTAGGAAGAAGGAGAAGCACGTGAAGAAGTCTGTTCTTTTGGGTCTCGTTTCCGTCGCTGGTCTGGCCTCCGCGGCCCTCGCCCAGAACCCCCAGCTCGAGCTGCGGATTGTCACTGATGACAACCCCGCCTCGCCGTTCTTCGGCACCGCCGGCGCGGCTCTGCCCGGTGTGGGCACCACGCTCGTTGGCCTGACGCTGCAGGCTCGTATCACCACGACCGGCACGTTCGCCAACTTCGGCATCTCGGCCTTCGGCAACTCGTCGTCGGTCGGTGCGTCGTTCATCCGCCACAACGACTCGGTCTCCAACCAGACCAGCGCCCTGTGGTCGAACATCTCGAACGTCTGGAGCCGTGGTCTGACCGGCCAGGACGCCGAGACGCGTGGCGTGTTCAGCCCGTACCGCAACACCGTCACCGCCGCTCAGAACATCGAGTCGGGCAACGGCACGTTCACGTCGCCGAACACCGCCTCGCCGTTCACGTTCGGCAACATGCCGAACGGCTTCATCCAGACCGGCATCCCGGGTGACAGCGGTGCGCAGATCCGTGCGATCGACGCCGCTCTGGCCGCCTCGGCCGTTCCCTACACCAACTTCGCCGCCGGTGCGACCAGCACGACGGTCGTCGTCTCCCCCTGGGCCAACCTGTACCGCTTCTTCTTCGCTCCGCGTACGAACGTGGGCGACAACGAGCGTCTGGTCACGGTCACCGCTGGCGGTCGTCTCCGCTGGGGCGGCTCGCAGGGCAACGTCGGCGGCCTGAACATCGTCAGCCCGTCCTCGGTTGGCGCTACCCCCGCGTTCTTCTCCTCGGCTGAGGTTCGCTTCGTCGTTCCGACCCCGGGCGCTGCCGCCCTGCTGGGCCTCGGTGGTCTGGCCGTCGCCCGCCGTCGTCGCGCCTGAGCGACCCGGTTGGCTGCAAAGCCTTGAAAATCATCGCTTTTCCTTCGGGGGCTTCGCACACGCGAAGCCCCCGTTTTTCATTTCCGAACGATCCGGAGGGACTCGGTTTCCTCTTCAGAGCGAGTCGGTAGCCCGATATGCACCTATTCTGGGCGTGTGGAACCACAAGGAATTCCCGGGGTGATGCTGAGCGACTGAGAACATCGTGTCAAGGTGCGAGAGTTTTTTGTCCACTTGGCTTGCCTTCGAGGCGATTGTCAGTAGTCTTTGCTCGTGTGCGGTCCGTCCCGCACGACTTCTACCCCCGGAGGATTGAGAGATGACCACGAAGAATGTTCTTTTGTCCCTGACCGCCGTCGCCGGCCTGGCCTCGGCAGCCCTCGCCCAGAATCCGCAGTTCGACATGCGGATCGTTCTGGACAACGACCCGGCGTCGCCGTTCTTCGGCACGTCCGAGGCGCGTCTGCCCGGCTTCGACGCCATGGGCGTCTGGACGACGGCCGTCGGCCTGACCATCCAGGCTCGCGTCCGCACGACCGGCACGTTTGCCAACTACGGTATCGTCCGCTGGACGAACTCGGCCGCCTCGGGCTCGACCCGCATCTCGCACAACGATGCGACCTCGAACCAGACCAGCAGCCAGTGGTCCGACATCAACAATGTCTGGCAGCGTGGCCTGACCGGCCAGGACGCCGAGACCCGCGGCGTGTTCAACCCGTTCCGTAACACCGTTACGAGCGCCCAGAACATCGAGTCCGGCAACGGCACGTTCGCGACGGCTCCCGCCGTCTCGGGCACGTCGTCCACGCACGGCAACCTGCAGAACGGCTTCATCATGAGCACGCACCCGACGGCTCCGGGCACGTCCCAGATCGTCGCCGCTGACGCCGCTCTCGCCGCTCAGGGTGTGGCCCCGACGAACTTCGCCGCTGGCGCGACGTCGACCACGATCGTCACGTCCCCCTGGGTCAACATCTACCGCATGATCTTCGTGCCCCGCACGAACGACGGTACGGATCTGGCCCGCCAGGTGACGGTCACCGCCCGTGGCCGCCTGCAGTACGGTGCGACGTTCGGCACCGTCTCCGGCCTGTTCATCGTGAACCCCGTCACGACGACCCCGACGACGCAGTCCGTCGCCTCGGTCACCTTCCTCGTCCCCACCCCCGGCGCCGCTGCCCTCCTGGGCCTCGGTGGTCTGGCCGTCGCCCGTCGCCGCCGCTAATCCCGGCTGAGACGTTCGACTCCATCACGCAAGTGATCTCAGGAGCCCTGCGAAAGCAGGGCTCCTGTCTTTTTTGGGCTGGTGAGCGGGAGACGGGGCCATCGGCCGTGGGCCGTAGGCCATCGGGCGCGGGGAGCCTTCGGGCGATGAGGCTGTGTCCTGTAACTTTGCACTCAGCGTCCAGCGCTTCGCACTGCTCAATACCGCGGCACTCGAGGATCGATGTCCAAAGACCAGAGATCGATCCCGCCGAACATTGAGTGGACATTCGCAAAGCCGTGTGCGCGAAGCTGAGCGGTCACGCGCATCGAGCGCATGCCGTGATGACAGTGCACGATGATCGGGCGATCGCGTGAGCCTTGTTCGTCCTCAAGTTCATCGAGGCGCGACTCGATCGCGTCCATCGGAATGAGCACGGCGCCGTCGATGCGGGCAACGGCGAACTCTTCCGGACGCCGGCAGTCCAGCAGCAGCGGACGATCGTCCGATCGAGCGAGAAGGTCGCGCGTCTGTCGCGGCGAGACCTCCCAGCCCGGCCGCAATTGCGAGCCGACGGGCAGTCCGTCGGGGCCGAGTGTCGGTCGGGGAAGGTCAGCGGGGGAACGGGGTGTGCCGGGGGCCGGGTTCATGCATCAGGATACGCGTCGCTGTCATTGAGTTGACGCGTTCGGCCGCCCAGCACGGCGGCGACGGCGGCGAAGCAGACATCCGGCGGAAAGCCCCGGCGTGCCAACAGGCCAAAGAGCCGGCGTCGGCGCGCTTCGGGCTCGAGACGAGCGGGCATGCGATCGGCCTTTGCGCGTGCGAGCCGGGTGGCCTCTTGACGCTGATCCACGCTCGCGAGCGCATCGGCGACGGACTTGGTCGCGATGTCCCGCGGCACGCCGCGCTGGATGAGTCGCGAAGTCAGCAGGCGAGCACCGGCGGGCTTGGCGCGCATGAGGGAGCGGATGAACGACTGCGCGAACTGGTGATCGTCGAGAAGCCCGAGACGGGTGAGCTCGGCGAGAACGTCCCGGCAGGCCGCGGGGCTGTGGCCGCGACGCCTAAGGCGCTGGAGCATTCGGGCACTGGTGATCGCCTGCTGGTTGACGATGTTCAGGGCCAGCGCCATCGCCGCGGCGCGAGCCGCCGCGTGAAGCAGAGCGCGCTCGGGAACGTCGGCGAGGCTCATGCCCACGCGCAGTCGCAGATCGGCGACATCGCGCGTCAGCAGCATGGCGATCTTGCGGCGCTCGGCGAGCACCTCGATAAACGCACCCGACCTCGCCGAGCGGAGGCCGGTGATTCGGTGGGCGGGGTTGAGATCGAGAGATTCGACCGGGCTGGTGGCGCGGCGACCTCGGGGACGTTGCCCGGCGGGGCGATCGGGTTGATCGCGGGCAGGGGGCATACGGGAGCTCATCGCGCCTCGGCCAGTTCCGTCTGCAGCGTGCTGAGTTCGCCGAGGGCCTTGTGATCGCCAGCGCGATGGGCCGCGGCGATTCCGGTCTGGACAGTCTGGCGAGCGTCGGCGAGTTTGCCGGCGGCCAGTTGGCTCCGGGCTTTGTGGAAGTATGCGTAGCAGTACGCTGGATCGACGGCGATGGTGCGGTCGTAGAAGTCGATGGCCTGCGCGTGATCGCCGAGTTTGGCGTGTTCCTGGGCGATGCCGTAGAGCACGAAGGTGTCGCGCTCATCGAGCGTCAGGAGCTTAAGGAGTTTGGGGAGTCGGTCGGACATGACCAGAGGGTATGGGCGAAGGGCGTGCGAGCCCACGGACGGCGCGGGCGGGCGTACGCTCAGCGTGACGGCTGGGTGATGTGCGCCCGGCGAGATTGTGGTGCGCTGCTGCGCGGAGAACGAGCGATGAGCATCGAACATGGCGTGAAGACCATCGGCATTCTTGGTGCGGGGCAGATGGGCGGGGGCATCGCACAGGTCGCCGCGGCGAACGGGATCAGCGTGAAGGTGTTCGACGCGTTCCCCGGTGCGATCGACCGGTGCAAGGGCGTGCACAAGAAGAGCATGGGCAAGTTCGTCGAAAAGGGCAAGATGACCCAGGCGGACATGGATGCGGCGATCGGCCGGATCTCCTTCACGGATCGGCTCGATGGGCTGACCGGATGCGACTGGATCGTTGAGGCCGTCGTCGAGGATGCGAAGGTCAAGAAGGAGCTTTTCGCCAAGCTCGCGGCGATGTACCCCGATCACAATGTTGTGCTCGCGACCAATACGAGCAGCATCAGCATCACGGACATTGCAACGGCCTGCGGCGCATCGGCGTCGAGGGTGGTCGGGATGCACTTCTTCAACCCGGTGCCGCTGATGCAGCTGGTGGAGGTGATCCCGGCGATGCAGACGCTGCCGGCGGTGGTGGACCGGACGGTGGCGCTGGCCACCGCGATGGGCAAGACGCCGCTGCGGGCGAACGACCGGGCGGGATTCATCAGCAACCGCGTGCTGATGCCGATGATCAACGAGGCGTTCTACGCATGGATGGAGGGTGTCGCCGAGCCGCAGGCGATCGATGGGATCATGAAGCTCGGGTGCAACTTCCCGATGGGCCCGCTGACGCTCGCCGACTTTATCGGGCTGGATACGTGCGTGAACATCATGAATGTTCTCGCTGATGGGCTGAATTCTGAGCGGTACCGCGCCTGTCCGCTGCTGAAGCAACTGGTAACGGCCGGGCGCATGGGCGTCAAGAGCGGACGCGGGGTGTACGAGTATCCGGGGAAGTAAGGAACCGGCGGGGCGAGGGTGGCGAAAGGTCGGAAGGCTGGCGAGCGGATCGGCTTCGCGGGTGCGTGGCCGCGGCGTTGTGTTCGCTGCGCGGCCGCTACGGACGCGGTTGGGACATCGCAGCCGGCCCGAGCGACGAAGCGCGGCGGATTGGAGCTTGATCATCGCGAACTCTGGGGCCCGGGCGGGGTTGAGGAGGCACGCCGATGAGGATTCCGCACTCGAAGGTTTGGCGGGCGTTTCCGGAGTTCGATCGGTTCAGCGATGAGAGCTGCCGGGCGTTTGTTCGGCAGGTGAGCCGATCCGGGCCGCGCGCCGGGCGGATTTGGGCCGCTTCGGTGTTGCTCGGGTGCCTGGGTCTGGTGGTGATGTACCAGGTGTTGTATCGCATCCGCGACTCATTCTTCAATGATCCGCATGTGTTCGATATCAGCACGCCCGGGCTCGTGTTGCTCTCCGTACTGCTGATTTCTGCTGGCGTTCTCAGCGGCTTGGTCGTGCGCGACGTGATGCTTCGGCTTGAGCTTCGTCGGCTGGTCGGGTCGTCGGCGCAGTGTCCGCGATGCGGGTACCTGCGGATCGGGCTGCACATCGACGAACGCAATGGTGTGCGGTGCCCGGAGTGCGCGTTCGCGACGGAGCTTGATCCTGCGACCATCCGAACGTCGGTGGGGGCCGATGGGAGACGGGTGATCGTGGACGCGAAGTTCGAGGCACCCAGGCTCCGCGTGCCTCGGCGCGTGGTTCTCTGGGGCTTGCGTGGAGTGTTCGTGGCACTGGTGTGTGCTGGCTTGCTGGTGGCGTGCGTGGTCGTGGCGGACCGGATGAACGCCCGATTGGCGGCGGAACTCATGCCCAGCGATGCGGAGCGGGACGCGAACCGGGATGCGATGCTCGGCATCCGCCGAGCGGATTCAAGCGTCGTGAGCCCGCGACAGGCCATCGCCGTGCAGACGATCTGGTCGAAGGGCGATGAGGCCTGGAATCTGACCGCGGCGATGGTCGCCGCTCTTCCGCCGGAGATTCAGAGCTATGGCTTCGACAGCGGCATGGCGGCCCTGATCAGGCGAGCTTGGCGTGCCCCGGGTGACCCGGTCATTTCGTACGATTCTGATTTGGCCCCGATCTATCTGAGTGAGGAACAGGAGGAGGACCTCGGCCGGCGGATGCTGATTGTGCTGCGGTCGGCGGGGTACATCGATCGGCTCGATGCTCTGGAGGAGTTCCTCGCACCGACCGCCGCTGGTGCTGTGAGCGTTGCGGCGTTGATGAGTAGCGGGCGCACGTACCACTCGATGAGCGCCATCTCGATGATCAACGCGGCGCGGATGTGCGAAGCCATCCGGCTCGGCGATGATGCGGAGCTTGTTCGCGCACTCCGCTCGTTTCTGGGGCTCTGGGCGTTCAACCAGCGGCTCGGGTTCTACCCTGGGGCAGATGGCAGGTTTCATCAGTCGATGTGCCTCCCGCTTGCGGCGGTCCGGCCGGGCATGTCGCGAGCCGCGCTGGAGGAGTTCGACCGCGCGGCGGAGCAGGCCTTGTTGTATCAAGTGCCGCCGCGTCTGCTGATCGAGATGGAGCTTCTCCGCCATCGCGAAGATGTGTCACGGGAGTTGGTCGCGTTCAATCGATGGCAGGCCATCAAAGACCGGCGATGGCGCGGGTCGGTGAGATCGAGCTGGGGCGGACTCGAGGCCGCGTTCGGTGCGATCGACTTCATTGGCGTCGGAGGTCTGAAGCGGGATCTGGACACCGTGGCCGAGGTGTTTCTTCAGGGTGAAGCGTTGCGGCCCATGAGCTCATGGGAGCGTGAGATGGTACGAACGAGTAAGATCAGTGACCTAGATGGTCGGCGGCGTGTGGCGTTCGCTCTCCAGTCCGGTTGCAAGTTGACGCTGACGATGCGAGCCGTGCGGGTGCTCGTGGCGATCGAGCGCTATCGGCAGGATCACGGGCGACTGCCGGAGAAGCTCGGCGACCTGCCGGGAGAGCCGATCATGGATCCGCTGAACGGACTCGCGTTCGGCTATCGCAGGCTCGATCCGGCGACGGACGAGCAGGGTCGGGACTTCGTGCTTTATTCGCTGGGGATTGACGGCGTGGACGCGGGCGGCAGCAGCGGGAGCGAACAATCGCTGTTGCGATCGCTCGCGTATCCCTGGCCGCTCTCTGGAATGCTCGACATTCCGCTCAACTGCGGCCCGAAGATGCGCTCGCCCATGCTCGAGCCCTGAGCGGGTGGCGCGGCGGGGTCGGCGATGGAGCCTACTCCACCTCCACCCGGCTCGTAACCTTTCCAGCACCTTCGATCGACACTTCAACCGTGTCTCCCGCCTTGAGCCACACCTGCGGCGTTCGGGCCATGCCCACGCCGCTCGGGGTGCCGGTGACGATGACCGTGCCGGGCAGCAGGGTGGTTCCTCGGCTGAGTTCGCTCACGAGCGTGATGCAGTCGAAGATCATGTCGCTGGTCGACGAGTCCTGCATCACCTGGCCGTTGAGGCGGGTGGTCAGGCGCAGGGCGTTGGGGTTCGGCACCAGTGCCGCGGGTTGGATGTCGCCGATGGGGCAGAATGTGTCGAAGGACTTGCCGCGGCAGAACTGCCCGCCCGATCCGGTCTTCTGCCACCAACGTGCCGAGACGTCGTTGGCCGCCGCGTAGCCTATGATGAACTCGCCGACGCGCTCGCGCGGGACATCTTTGCATGGCAGGCCGGTCTGGCTGGAGAGGCCGATGACGATGGCCAATTCGCCTTCGAAGTCCACCTGCTCGCGATCCTGACAGATCCTGGGGATGCGGATGACGGCGTTATCGGGGACGACGCTGGCGGGACTCTTGACGAAGACGACAGGACGCTCGGGCAGCGCGGAGCCCTGCTCGCGGGCGTGGGCGGCGTAGTTGAGGCCGATGCCAAGGACCTGGCGGATCGGCATCCGGCCATTGGGCGTGAGGATGTCGCAGCCGAAGGGTGTCGGGACGATGCGATGGGTCATGGCTCAAGGATACCGGAGGCCGCGGCGTGCGGGACGGCCGCGACGGGGGCGTGGAGTGGGGGATCTCATGGCGTACTCGGCGGAAATGACAAGCGCCCGGCGGGTGCCGGGCGCTTGAAGTGTTGAAGCGATTGATGTGCGGGCGTGATTACCAGGAGTCGCCGTCGCGATCGCCGCCACGGTCGCGACCGCCGCCGCCCCGGCCACCGCCGTAGCCACCGCGGCCGCCACCACCACCACCACCGCCGCCGTAACCGCCGCGGCCACCACCGCCGCCGAAGCCGCCGCGACCGCCACCACCGCCGCCGCCGAAGCCGCCACCGCCGCCGCCACGGGGCTCGCGCGGGCGGGCCTCGTTGACGACCAGCGCGCGGCCGCCGAGGTCGGACTGGTTGAGGGCCTCGATCGCGCGGCGGGCCTCGTCGTCGTTGGGCATTTCGACGAAGCCGAAGCCGCGGGAGCGGCCGGTTTCACGATCGATGATGATGCTGGAGGAGGAGACGGCCCCGTGCTGTCCGAAGAGGGCCGAGAGTTCCTGATCCGTGGTCCCGTAAGGCAGATTTCCGACGTAGATGTTCACGATGCGATCCTCGCCCGAGCGAAAAACCGTTCACATTCCTCATCACGACGACTCGGGCAGCAGGCATCGCGGCTCGGACCCGGTCGCCGCCTCGCGGATGCGGCATCCACCGGGCTGCCGAGGAACACTCGGCACGTCAGAATTCTAAGGCATCGTCAAGTCCTGTGGCCACAGGACCGCGGGGACTGCGCCATCCGGTGGATCGCATCGGGAAAACTGGGGGTTCCCAGAGGTGGCGATTCGGGTTTGGTACCGGCCGAGCACCTGCGTGGGGCGGAGCAGGAGCGACTGCGCCGCGATCGCACGACGGCGTTCGATCAGGGGAGCCGGTTGATGACGAAGTCCTTGTTCTCGCCCTCCTGCCCCGGGCGAAGGGCGCGGATGATGGCGTTGCCATCGAGGGACGCAGCGTTGTTGTCCTTGCCGTCATGGCCCGGGCTGTAGAGGAGATATCCGCGTTCGCGCGGAATACGCGGGTGGGCAAGTGCGAGGCGGTCCTGTCCCTTCTCAAGCGTTCGATAGATGAACGGCTTGCCGCTGAAGCGGTCGATGGGAAGGGCGGGCAGTTCGGTCGGCACCAGCGCGTTGAGATCCGCGGGGTACGTGCCGGTGCGGATGCGGTGGCGCTCCAGCGCGACCATGACGCGCATGCCGTCGCGCTCGGTCGCGAGTTCGTCGGCCGCGGCGAAGGCACGCTGGACGATGAACGCGACGATGGGGAGCACGGGTGTGCGCAGATCCTCCGGGGCCTTGTCGACGGCGTCGGCGAGGAACCCCATGCGGTCCGAGCGCTCGTATCGCGGCACGCGGATCATGGCCTCGGCCTGATCGAAGAACGCCGCGACCTTTTCCTGTGTCTGGCTGCGCGGGGCGAAGTCGGTCTGGAAGAAGAGGTCGACGTTGTTGCCGCCGAGTTCCGCGGCCTCGAGCATCGGCCCGGGCAGCGCGACGCCGTCGCCCGTGTCACTACGGTCGGCATAGCACCAGCGGAACATGTCCTGTGCGGCGAGACGCTGGCCCGCGACGATGAACGATGCGGGCGGCAGCATGGCAAACTGGCGCTCCATGGCCGCGGCGACGCCATCGAGGAACACGGGGTCGGGATCGCTCTCGAGGATGTGTCGACGGACGATGTCGAGCATCTGCACAACGATCGCGTCGGACGTGTTGCGGTCGAACATCGACCACTGGGTCGCGAATACTCGGGCCATGGCGATGCCGCCCTCGAATCTGCGGGCCGCGGCGGCGGGATCGTTGCGAACCAGGTCGAGCTTGATCTGCGCGCAGACGATTGTTGCCAGCAGACGTGCTTCACGCATCAGCGGAGGCTGGAAGGCCAGCAGTCGCCCGTCCCACGCGCCGGGCTTGTCCGGCAGCGGACGGACGGCGCGCGGCGACCGAGCGGCTTCGTCGAGCCGGTCGAAGAAGCCGGACTTGACCAGGGCCGCCATGTGCTGATGGGCAATGTTCGTGTTCAGTGCGCGCGACTCGGGAGAGGCGGCGCGGGTTGAGCCCGGATCGAAGATCTCGGCATAGGCGGGCCAGTTCTGAAGATTGCCCCAGTTGTCCTTCGGGCCGATGACGCCGATGAGAGACTCCTCGAACGCGGCGTGTGCCGCGACGAGCTTTTCCCAGGCGTTATCGAGGGTTGGATCACTTCCGGCGTCGGCGTTCATCGCGATGTTGAGTTCGTTGACCTTTGCGTGGATGGCCAGCGCGGCGGGTGCGAACTCCGTCGGGGCCGCGGGAGCCGCAGCGGGCTCAGGCGCGGTCGCGGGTGCGGGACTGTTGGCCGGGGCGGGGGCCGATGCGGGTGCCGGTGCCGGTGCCGGTGCTGCAGGGGGCTGTGCACTCGCAAGAGTGGCGAGCGAGAGCACGCTCGCAAGGATGGTGAGTGTCACCGGCGAACGATGGGTCGATTCGGTCATGGTCATGGGGTGCATTCCGGTTTGCCTGATCGGGATTCGCCCGGGGGCGTGATGGGTGTTCGTGTCGGAGGGGCTTGTACCCGCGATGCCGCGGGGCGTTGCTCAGGGTTTTGCGGCGGGCTGCGCATCCGGCGCGTTCGCGGGCTCGGCCGCGGGAGCCGGGGGCACTTTGGGCATCGTCCGTCGAAGCGGCAGGTTGATGATCAGATCCACGTCGGAGCCGGCCGAAGGATCGATCGCCCCGAGATTGCTCATCGGATGCATCGTCGCGTTGTTGTCGGCGAAGTCCGACCCGAGTGAGTAGAGCACGTACGAACGACCGAAGGGGTCGCTGCCGGGATCGAGGCGTCGGAATGACATCGGCCCATCCTTCGGGTTGAACGGGTCCGCGAGCGCAACGCGGCGGGCTTTGGCTTCCGGGGTGTCGGCTCCTGGGGGCAGCACGTCATCGATGCTCTGCGGATATGCGCCGGTGCGGAGGCGGAAGCGTTCGATGGCGATCATCGTGCGCACACCGGGGATCACCGTCGCAGCGTGATCGCGCGTGAGCATCGAGCGGAGCAGTTCTGGTCCGAAAATCCCGACGAGCACCGCCTCGTCCGGCAGGGTCGTGGCCCAGTTGGCCATGGCCAGCGCGACCTCCGGGCGCGTTCGTGGCGTGCTCTCGGCCAGGCGCTTGGCGCGCACGAAAAGGTCGTTGACCTGTGCCATCGCGCGCTCACGACCGGGATTGGGCGGCCGCTCGTCCACCGCGACGCACCGTGCCACCGCGTCACGCGCGATGATCGCGTGCGCGGCGAAAGCGGGAGCCATGTCCGCCGGAGGCAACGCCGCGAGGGCCGCATCGAACGCCGCGAGGGCGTCATCGGTGGGCGGATGCTTCGAGCGGTCGGCCCGCGCGATATCGGCGATGACTTCCGCGGTGCGTGCGGCCAGTTGCGCACCGAGTTCACGCTCGCGCAGGCCGGCCTGCCGCAGATACACGCGGGCAAGGGCGCACATGGCGCGGGCGTCGCGGACGGAGCGATCCCAGTCTCCCGACTCGGCATGGAGCTTCATCGCCAGCCAGAGGGCGCGCGCGATCTGGCGTACGTTGCCAAGATCCGTCAGCGGCTGGTTCATGAGCATCGTGTCGTTGGTCCACGGGCGTACTACGCCGCGGGACTCGCTCAGTGCGAGCAGTTGATCGACCACGCCGCGCTTCTCCATGGCCTCGAGAATCGCTCGGGCTCGCTCCATGGCGCGGCGCGAGTCGTCGGTCGGCTCTTCGATGGAGTCCGGACCGATCCAGAAGTACAGCAGGCCGAGGTCCACCTGGGGCCGAAGGGAGCCCGCGGGCGTGCGCAGTGGCCGCCCGGCGACATCCTCGTGCGCCGAGATGAAGGCGTCGATGGCCTTTGTCAGTTCGGGCCAGTCGTCTTGCGCGTCTTCGGTGATGTTCTGCGTCGCTCGACCGAGCGTGCGAAGTTCCGCCGAAGGGTTGCCGAGCGCGCCGAAGCGCGGACGGTTGAACGGCGCGGGCAGTTCCTCGGCGGGCGTCGGTCGGCGCGCGGGGGCTTCGCCCGGGGCGCCGGGCGCAGCGGGCGGTGCGGCCGGCGGGTTCAGCAGCGGCTGGGCCAGCGCGCCCGTCGCGGCGGTCGGCAGCAGGGCCAGGGTGACGAGGAGTTGGCGGGGGTTCATGCACGGGATCATTCGCCGACCGAGCCTGTCGGACGCAGCACTTGCCGGTTCGGCCGGATGATCCCGAAACATCGCTCGCGCGACGAACAGCCGACGCCTGCTGCGTCCGGAAAGTGTTTGGGGAGTGATCGCGGATCAGCGGGCCTGAGCCGACTGGAGTTCGAACCGCGGCACGACGCGCTCGGCCTCGCTGGAGAGTTCAAAGAAGGACTCGTGGGTGAAGCCGAATCGTGAAGCGATGATGCTTGTCGGGAACTGCTCACGGAGCGCGTTGAGTTCGCGGACGTTGCCGTTGAAGAACCGGCGGGCGGCGGCGATCCGATCTTCGGTCAGCGCCAACTCCTCCATGAGTTCACGGAAGTGCGCATCGGCACGCAGTTGCGGGTAGCGCTCCGCAACGGCGAAAAGGCGGCGCAGCCCCATGCATAACTGCTCCTCATCCCGAGACTGACTCTGCGCATCGCCCGAGCTGGCAACGGCCTGTGCGCGGAGTCGAACGATGAGCTCGAGCGTCTCGCGCTCGTGCGCGGCGTAGCCCTTGACCGTCTGGACAAGGTTGGGAATCAGGTCGTAGCGACGCTTGAGTTCAACATCGATGTTGCCCCACGCTTCGCGGATGTGCTGGCGGAGCCGGACGAAGCGGTTGTACGTCGCGACCAGCCAGATGATCGTGATCAGCGCGATCGCCCCGGCGATGGCGACCAGCGCGATCATGATGCCGCCGGCACCGGATGAGCCTGAAGACGGAAACTGGACTTGGTTCACGTCGCGGCTCCGTGTCTGTCGTCGGCAAAGCCGGCGGCGGTGCGGACATTCTGCAGCACGAACTCGGGCCAGAGGTTGAAGAACTGCGCGAGCCAGTCTGCGCAAGCCGCGAACTCATCGGGCTCCCATCTCTTGGCCTGACCGACCATGCCCGCCGAACCGTTGGCCAGTTCGACCTGCGTGGGAGAGGAGGCGAGCAGGAACTCGATCATACGCGGGTGGATGACGTCATACGCGAAGCGCTTGCTGGGCGACTTGACCCAGAACTTGCGCGAGAACTCTTCGCTTTCAAAGTCGATGTCATCGAAGCCGATCGCGCCTTTGAACTTGTCGAGAATGCCCTCGGGGCGGATGAGCAGATCGGGCACGACCCATTGGTGGGGCCAGTGCACGAACAGAAACGAGAGGTGGTACGTGCGTGTGGACGAACTCTTCCCGTTGCTCGTCGTGACCTTGTAGGTGTAGTCGCCCGCGAGCATCCGGAAGCGTTCGCCGGCAAGCGTCAACTCCGCGGTCATGAGGTTGTACGCGTTCCGCGAGTGGCCCCGATCGAAGACTTCGATGTGCGGGTAAAGGTCGCTGAGCGAGCGCACGGTCGCGGGCTGAAAAGACCAGCCTCGCCGCTGGGCCATGAGTTCCAGGGCCATCTTGCGATGGCGTTCGATGCCGGAAGCCTTGATCGCCGCGGCGATCGATACGACCAGCAGAACGCCCATGATCGAGAACATGAGCATCATCATCAAGGGCGGCGTCATGGTCGTCCTCGGGGGCTGCGTGTGCTGGCAACGGAGGCGGAATTGCCCGGTTCGTCGGCGGATTCTACTGGATACCGTTCTTCCGCGTGCGAGCCGGTGGCTTTCAGGCACGCACAGATCGACGGGCGAGCGAAATGGCCAAGAAGGGCAAGGACAAGCCGAGCGAGGACCGCGTGATCGAGAATCGCCGCGCGCGGTTCGACTACGCCATTGGCGAAACCGTCGAGTGCGGGATCAAGTTGTACGGGCCGGAGGTCAAGAGCGTCCGCGATGGCAAGGTCTCCATCGCCGAGGGATATGTCTCGGCGCAGGACAACCCGCTCGTTCTGCTCCTGCACGGCGTGAACATCGCCGAGTACTCACCCGCGGCTCAGAACAACCCCGAGTCCCCCACACGCACGCGCAGGCTGCTCGCTCACAAGCGTGAGATCCTGCGGATGTGGAAGGCCAGTCAGGTCAAGGGCAACACGCTCGTGCCGCTGAAGATCTATTTCAAGAATGGCTTTGCGAAACTGCTCGTCGGTGTCGGCACGGGCAAGAAAGCCCACGACAAACGCGACTCGATCAAGGAGCGCGAGAGCAAGCGCGAGATCGATCGCGCGATGCGCAAACGCGTCTGAATGCTGCAGGCTCGCGGTATCGATGGGTCCAGCAGCAACTCATCCGGGACGCGTGCGGCGTCCGGTCGAGCCGTAAACCGGAACTTTCGACTGATCAGATGCCCTTGCCGGTGCGGGAGCGGGCGATGGTCAGCTTCTGACGGGCGCGGTCGCGCTCGCGACGGAGGGTCTCGGTGGCGGTGGGGCCGGAAGCGGTGCGGGACTCCGCCGCGGCGAGCTCGGCCTGTGCGGACGACTCGCTGATTTCCTCAGCGGGAACGGCGCGCGCCGCGAGCACGGTCAGTCGGCCGTTGACCATCTGCGCAAAGCCGTCTTCAACAAAGAACGAGCGCTGGCCGCCCTGTCCCTTTGCCGAGTCGGCGATCGAGACCTTCAGTTCGCCCATGCCGAGCTTCACGACTGTGGGCGCGCGATCAGGCAGAACGCCCATGAGGCCGTCGTGGGCAGGGAACGTCACGCTGGACGCGGGAGCGTCGACCAGTTTGCCGGTGGGGGTGATCAGTCGGAACTCGAAGGACTTTCCTGCCACGTGATGTTCTCCGGAGATCCCGTCGTCAGCGATGCTCGTCACGGCCAGAGGTGACGATCCGAGGCCGTTGTCCCCGCGCCAAGGAGACAGCGGACTCACAACCAACCAAGGGGCCAAGTCTAGGTTCGATCGAATCACGCTGCCACGTCTGCCTCTCCCCCGGCCTGTCCCCCGGCCTTCACCCCGCCATCACCGCAAGGGCACTGATGGCCCAGGCCCGACGCCCCCGAGGAACGCCGGACGGGATTCGTCTGGTACTCGGCGGGTTGCCCGGGGCCGCCGGGTTCGTGGACCGCGTTCGGGCCGTGAACGGGGCGATTCGAACGCGCCGGGGGTATGCTCAGACCCTTGACCGCTCGGGCATCCATTGCGCTTGCGTGCTTCGTGCTGCTCGCGGCGGTCGCGGCGATGCTGCGGCTTGTGGTCGGCGGCGATCTCGGTGTACTCGACGATCAGGCTCGCGACGCCGCCATGGAACTGCGGCTGATGCGGGTTCTGAGCGCCGGTGCGGTCGGCATGGCACTGGGCGCTGGCGGCATCATGCTCCAGGCGCTGCTCCGAAACCCCCTGGCCTCACCGGACATCCTCGGCCCAAGCAGCGGCGCGACATTCGCGGTCGTGCTCGCGGCCTATGTCGGGACGTTTTTCGGAGCCGCGGGCGACGCGGGCGGCGCGGCGGTGCTGACGTGGCAGATAGGACCGGCGCTTGCCGGATCGTTCTCGGTACTGGCGGTGGTGTACGCCTTGTCGAGCCGCGGACGCGGGTTGGATCCGCTGAGTCTGGTGCTCGTCGGCGTGATCGTGTCGATCGTTTGCGGCGCGGGCGTGGTGCTGCTGACGCACCTGATGCAGGCCCGCGGCGTTGTGCTGCCCGGGGCGAGCGCTCTGCTGGTCGGCACCATCCGCGATGACACGCCGCGGTGGGTCGTGATCGCCGCCGCGTCGGGCGTGCCGATCGTCATCGCGCTGGTCGCGATGATGGGGCGGCAGGTCGACTCCGCCGGGCTTCATGACGATGAAGCAACCAGCGTGGGCGTGTCGCTCGTGCGGCTGCGCATCGTGCTGTTCGCCGGCGCGGGCGTGCTCAGTGCGGTCGCGGTGGTGCTCGCAGGTCCGATCGGGTTCGTCGGGCTCGTCGCGCCGCACCTCGTCCGGCTGAGCGTTGGCGGCGAACGCGGGCTCGGCACCGGAGGGCCGCTGGGGCGTTGGATCGGCGTCGGCGGGATCATGCTCCTGGCCAGCGCGCTGGCCGGGGCCGCGCTGCTCATCCTCGCCGATGTCGGCGTCAGAGCGCTGAACCTCGCCAGCGGTCGGCTGCCGATCGGTGTGGTGACCGCGATTCTTGGCGGTCCGCTGCTGGTGCTGCTGATTCGCAGGCCGATGAAACGAGGCTAAATCACACGCGTGATGGCGAAGCGGAGACGCCTCGCCACCACGCGGCTCGTGGATGCGCCCTTGCACGGGCAGTGCAAGGGCACGTGGTGCCTCCCGGGCGCCCGCCTAGGCTCAGACGGGGCAGCCGGCGAAGAAGTAGGCGAAGAACGCGGTAAAGTCGCCGTTGTCGACGACGCCGTCGGCGCCTCCGCCCTCGACCGTGGTCTCGCCGTCGGTGTTGGCGATATCGGAAACGAGCCGGGCGGGGTCGGTGTCCGCGAGGAAGAACGCCGAGAAGAAGGCCGTGAAGTCGCCGTTATCGATCGTGTTGTCGGGGCCGCCGCCGGTGAGCGTCGTTTCGCCATCGGTGTTGGCGATGTCGGCGGGCGAGCACGAGGCCGGCGGCGTGAACGGTGCACCCCAGAGTGTCATCGTGAACTGGGCGATCTGCGTGACGGGGTTCGGACCGAAGGCAAAGAGCGACCAGTTGCTCCCGTTGAAGAACGACGCGTTGTTCGTGAAGAAGCCCAGTGTCTGCGCGGTCGCGGTGGAGCACTGGAAGCCGAACGAACCCGCGAAGTTGAAGTTCGTCAGCCGGATCGAGTAACCGACGTTGTTGCACCCGCCGAGGGTGCGCACGTCCGGGAGCGGGACGCTGAGCGTGAACAGCGTCGGCTGGCCCTCAACGGGTGCCTCGGGCAGGACGACGCCGGGGATGGTGATCTGGTAGAGCGACTGGCCCGAGCCGAAAACCAGCCCGGACGGGTCGCCCTCGGTGATCGTCAGGATGATGTCGGTCGTTCCCGCGGTCTGGCTGTTGAACGTCGCCAGACCCAAGTCGATCTGCGAGAGGGTAAAGGAGCCGTTGGCGAAGCAGTCGATCCACACCGAGTCGCCGTAGCGGACTGTGTTCGCGTTTCCTGAGTTGAACGGAGTGAAGAAGCCGTTGTCGTTGCTGCTGAAGGTGAGCGGGAACTGAGCGTTGGCTTGGGCCACCGAGCCGAGGAGGCACGCGGCGGCGATCATCGCTGAGAGACGAATCTTGGGCATCGGCAACTCCGGGTAGTGCGAATCTGGGGCGAAAGACACCGCGTTCCGACACGCGGTTGGGCTGCGTTCCGCAGTGAAGGCACTCTCGATCATACCGCTCGTACGCGGCCGGGTTTATCGCCGCCGACGCACCGCGGCAAGGCCCAGCATGGCCAGACCCGCAGCCGCGGTCGGGCTCGGAACGGTCAGGGTTGCGACCCAGCTCGCCGCGGAGGTGTCGGCTTGAGAGAACGGACCGAAGGCGTACGTGAAGAAGCCCGAGCCGTTGTTCTGCGAAGCGACCCACGTTGCCGAGCCGACGACCTGCCCCGAGAACAGCGTGCCGTTCTTGAATCCGAAGTTCGCGCCGTAGTTGAAGTTCGCAAAGCCCAGCGACCAGCCAAAGTTGTTGAAGCCGGAGTTCAGGACGACACCGGGCAACGGAATAGTCAGGTCAAAGCCCGCGGCACCGCCGCCGTTGAGCGACGGCAGCGCCACATCGCGGATGACCGTGGTGTACAGCGTCGCGCCCGAGCCAAAGACGAAGCCCGACGGGTCACCGTCGGTGAACGTGAAGATCAGGTCCGTCGTGCCGGCCGAAACGGGCAGTTGCCCGAAGTTCGCGACCGCCAGGCCAAGGGTGAGATCCTGAACCGCCAGCGCGGGCGAAGAGCCCGTGCCAACCCAGCCCGAGTCGCCGAGCGTGGTGCTGGCGGCGTTGGAGCTGTTGACGGGGGTGAAGATGCCGTTGTCCCAGGTGTTCTGGAACACCACGGTGCTGGCCATGGCCGAGCCGACAAGGGTCAGTGCGGCAACGGACGAAACGATCGCTGTGCGAATCATGCTCTCTCTCCTCAGGGAACGGGGTTGTACGAACAGTCTACGGCGGGCTGGCAAGTACGCAAGCCAAGAAACAACAACGGCGGCCCGCACGGGCCACCGCCGTTGTTTCACCCGCTTGGGTGGATCCGTTGAGCCTGCCGATGCTCGAGCCCGGGGCGAGGTCGAGCGAACGCACGCATGATGGTGAAACTGGGCAACTTGGGCGTGGGGCCGTCGCCGCGGCTCAGGGCGTCGCGCAGCCCTGGAAGAAGAAGCTGAAGAACGCGGTGAAGTCGCCGTTGTCTACCTGGCCATCCGGCCCGCCGCCGGTCTGCACGGTGTCGCCGTCGGTGTTGGCGATGTCGGCGAGCAGGTGCAGCGGGTCATTCGGCGGAAGGAAGAAGGCCGCGAAGAAGAGCCCGAAGTCGCCGTTGTCGACCGTGCCGTCGGGGATGGGATCGCCGTCGGTGTTGGCGATGTCGGCGGGGCAGGGAGCGGTGCAGGGGACGATCGTCAGAGCCGCGGCCTGGCTTGTGACGCTGTTGCAGGCGTTGGAGATGACGCAGGAATAGGTGCCGACGTCTGCCTGCGTGATGGCGGGGATCGAGAGCAGGTTTGTCGCCGCGGTGGGGTTGTCGAGCACGCTGATCGGAATGCCGTTCCTGCGCCACTGATAGGTGAGCGGACCGGGTCCCGACGCGGCGACGAAGAACTCGGCGGGCTCATTCTCGCAGGCCGCGACAGGGTCCGGATCCATCGAGATGGTCGGCGCGGTGCCGGTGACCGTGGAGAGGGTCGCGGGGTTGCTGAGCACCGCGGCGCATTCACCGGCGGAGGTCACAACGCAGGTGTAGGTGCCGATGGTGTTGTTGCCGACGCTGGCGATGTTGAGCGTCGCGGTGGCGGCCGAGGGATTCGTCGTCGTGTTGATATCGACGCCGTTGCGTCGCCACTGATAGGTGAACGGGCCGGTTCCGCTCGCGGTGACGGTGAAGGAAGCCGCGGCGCCGCTGCAGCGAGTGAGCGAGGTCGGCTGGCCGGTGATCGTCACCGAGGCGTTGCCGTAGTCGTAGCGGGCGAAGCCGAACGCGGGGATCCCGCCAGCGGTGGTGAAAGTGCCCTGGAGGTAGATCCGGTTACCGGGGGCCATGGTCATCGACACGACCGAGCCATTTGTGCCTGTGTTCAGCCCGGCCCACTGCACGCCGTTCCAGCGTGCGATGGAGTTCTGCACCGAGCCTTGGATCTGATTGAACGAGCCCGCCGCGAAGAGCGACCCATCGGGACCGACGCGGAGTTCATAGACCGTCTGGGCGAACATCCCGCCGCCCAGGGGCTCCCATGTCGAGCCTGTCCAGCGGGCCATGCCGCCGCTGCCGGAGAAGTTCAATGGCGCGATGATCGTGCCATCGGGCAGCACCGCGGCGGTGTACACCGTGTTGATCGACCCGCCGCCCATGGCCGACCACGATGTGCCGTTCCAGCGGGCGATGCGGTTGACGATGACGCTGCCGGCCTGGGTGAATGAGCCCGTGGCCAGGATGTCGCCGTTCGGCAGCCGCAGGAGGCCGCGTACGGTGCCGTTGAGGCCCGGGCCCAGGGCCGACCAGGATGCTCCATCCCAGCGTGCGATGTTGTTGACCGGCAGGCCGCCGACGCCCGATGGCCCGCCGCCGGCGACGCTGAAGGTGCCGCCGATGATGAACTCGGTGCTCGACAGCGGCAGGATCACTCTGGGTTGGCCCGATACCCCGCCGCCGCTGACGCCCCCGCCCACCTCCGACCAGGCCGAGCCGTCGAAGCGTGCCAGGCGATTGGCCGAGACACCGCTCATTTCCTGGAACGTGCCGCACACGATCAAGTCGCCGTTGGGCATGGGGCTGATGTTGGTGATTGAGGCCAGCGGGTCGACCGTGCCCAGGCCGGACCACGTGCCCTGCAAGGGGTCGAAGACCGCCAGCCCGCCCGTCGGGTAACCGGGGGCGCCGCCGAAGGTCGTGCCCGCGACGATCTTTGTCGCTTGCGGGCCGGGGCCATCGGGATCCCACGCCTCGAACGCGAATGTGCCGGGGACGAAGCCGCCGAGTTGCGGCAGCGAGATCCCACCGCCATCGGCGATCCACGAACCGCACTGGGCGTGCGCGTGCTGGGGGATGCAGAGGATTGCGAGCGCGAGCGTGATGATCGCCGAACGCACGAATGCCGGATGTGCCATGGAACCTCCTGAAGGACTCGCCGCGTGCCCGTGCCGACCGAGCAAGTTACACGCAAGCGTCACCCCTTCAAGCGGAAAGCCGCGCCATGGCCTGCCAGAGTATCCGAATCACCCGTTGCCCCGGTGCGCGGCGGCGGGCCGCGCGGCGGGCGGGGGCGATCAGGCGTAGATGTACGTGATCGGCGCATCGACCTCCGGGTGCAGCGAGGCGTGCACCGGGCAGGTGTGGCCGATGCGCTCTAGGCGCTCGCGGAAGTCGGCGGGGATCGAGGCGGGCAGGCGCACCACCACGGGCAGGCGGGCGATGCGGCGGGGTGCGGGGGGCGTGCTCATGTGCTTCTCGACGCTCGCGGTGGCGCCGGCGATGCTCAGGCCGTGGCGCTCGGCGAACATGCCGATGGTCGTCAGGATGCACGAGGCCAGTCCCGCGGCGACCAGGTCGGTCGGCGAGAAGGCCGAGGCATCGCCGCCGATGTCCCGCGGCGCATCGGTGCGGAGCGTGGGGCCTTCTGGGTGCGAGAGGTCGCACTTTTTGTTTCCGGCGTAGGCGGTGGAGATGGTGACCATGGCCAATGGTAGAGACGGACGCACGGGGAGAGTTGCTCAAGCGCACCTCCCGCGAAGCGCCCCGGCGGCATCACGGGACGTGGTGTGCTTCTCGCTCAGGCCGGCATCACTTCCGCGTGTCGTGCACCCGGATGGTTTCGGGCGTGACCGTCACGATGCAGCCCGCGACCCGACCAAGATCGAAACTCACCAGAAGACTCCGCGTAAGTTCGACGTACGCCTTGCGGCTCTCTCGCCACGGGCGCATCAGGACGATTCCAAGGCCCTGCGTGTTGACCAGACGCCTGGCATCCGCGAAGCCCGCGTCCGCCGTGACGAGCGACCGCCCCTCGGCGACAATCGCCGGCCAAAGCCGATCGTCGTGCCAGCCAACCATGGACTGCTCGAGCACGGTTTTCGCGTCATGCCCCGCGGCCAGCAGCAGGGCCGTCACCTCCGCGGGGAGGTCTTCATCAACCTTGAATCGACCGCCCGGCACCGCGCTCACGAGGCCCTTCTGTTGGGGTGGACCGCGTACCCACGGACAGCCTCGGCCGCGTAACGCAGGGCTGCCCGGATGTCCTCGGCCTTGAGTTGCGGATAGCTCGCGATGATCTCGGCGGGGGTGTCGCCGTCGGCGATGCTGCCGACGATGACGCTGATCGCCACGCGCGTGCCGGCGATGCACGGCTCGCCGTGGTGAATCGTCGGGTCGAACGCCACACGATCGCTCCAGCGTTCTTCCGATTGCGCGGGCTCTGGTGACTGAGACATTGCTCGCTCCGATTCGCTCGCTGCGATGATTCCGCGAGATTGTTCGATGTTAGGCCCTCAAGCGTTCAGGCTGGCAACGACCGAGTCGGTGGGCGAGAAGGCCGAGGCATCGCCGGCGATGTCCTGTGTCGCATCGGCGCGGAGCGTGGGGCCCTCGGGATGCGAGAGGTCGAGATCTTTGTTTCCGGCGGAGGCGGTGTGAGTGGTGACCACGGGGGATGGACGGGGACGTTTCCACTGCTGTAGTCGCAAAGAAAAAACGCCCCGGCACGGGCCGGGGCGTTGGTGGGGACGTTGGTAGGAGGGTTGTGTCGGCGGGAGTGGGGGGCGGCTCAGGCCTTGAACGTGGTCTTGTACGCCCGGACCGCATCCTCGAGCTTCTTCTCGACGGCCTTGATGTCGCGCTTCTCGGCCAGCTCATCGCGGACGGCCTTGCCGACGTTCTGCATGTAGCTGAGCAGGCCCGTCTCGAACTCGCGGACCTTGGTCACGGGGATGTCATCCATGAAGCCCTTGCTGCCGGCGAAGATGCTGATGACCTGATCGATGACGTTCATCGGCACGTACTGCGGCTGCTTGAGCAGCTCGACCATGCGGGCGCCGCGGTCGAGCTGGCGCTGCGTGGCCTTGTCCAGTTCCGTACCGAGCTGCGCGAAGGCTTCCAGCTCGCGGTACGCGGCCAGGTCCAGGCGCAGCGAGCCGGCGATCTGCTTCATGGCCTTGATCTGGGCGTTGCCGCCGACGCGCGAGACCGAGATGCCGACGTTCACCGCCGGACGCACGCCGGAGAAGAACAACTCCGGCTCGAGGTAAATCTGGCCGTCGGTGATCGAGATGACGTTCGTGGGGATGTACGCCGACACGTCGCCTTCCTGCGTCTCGATGATGGGCAGGGCCGTCAGCGAGCCGCCGCCGTTCTCATCGCTCAGCTTCGTCGCACGCTCCAGCAGGCGGCTGTGGAGATAGAACACGTCGCCGGGGTACGCCTCGCGGCCGGGCGGACGGCGCAGCAGCAGCGAGAGCTGGCGATAGGCCACGGCCTGCTTGGAAAGGTCGTCGTAGATGCACAGGGCGTGCTTGGGGGCCTTGCCGCCCTTCATGCCCTGCCACATGAAGTACTCGCCCATCGTGCAGCCCGAGTAGGGGGCGATGTACTGCATGGGGGCCGGGTCCGACGCCGATGCGTTCACGACGATGGTGTAGTCCATCGCGCCGTTCTTGCGGAGGGTCTCGACCGTCGAGGCGACGGTGGATTCCTTCTGGCCGACGGCGACATAGATGCACACGACGGCGTCGGGCGTGCCCCAGTACTGCTTCTGATTGATGATGGTGTCGATCGCGATGGCCGTCTTGCCGGTCTTGCGGTCGCCGATGATCAGCTCGCGCTGGCCCTTGCCGATCGGGATCATCGAGTCGATGGCCTTGATGCCCGTCTGCAGCGGCTGCGTCACCGGCTGACGCTCGGCGATGCCCGGGGCGATGATGTCGACCTTGGCCCTTTGCTCGGTCATGATCGCCGGGCCGTCATCCAGCGGCTGGCCCAGCGGGTTGACCACGCGGCCCAGCAGTGCCTCGCCCACGGGCACATCCAGCAGACGGCCCGTGCCCTTGACCACGTCGCCTTCCTTCACGGCCAGATAGTCGCCGTAAATGACCGCGCCCACGGTGTCGAGCTCGAGGTTGAAGACCTGGCCCATGATCACGCCCTTGGCGGTCTGGAACTCCAGCAGCTCGCCGGCCATCGCGTTGCTCAGGCCGTACACCCGCGCGATGCCGTCGCCGACCTCCACCACCTTGCCGACCTGCGACACCTCCAGCGCGGCCGAGTACTGCTCGATTTCCTGACGAATGACCGACGTGATTTCGTCCGTGCGGATCTTCAAGGCGATCTCCAGTTCCAAGGCCCGCGGCGGCGACACGGCTCCAGAAGCCCGTCGCCCCGGGGCGGGTGTGCGTGGGGCGGCCACTTTAGGTCGTCCCATCGCCTCCGGCTAGCCCCGGTCGAGGGATTCACCACGCTGATCGAGCGCGGCGACCGATCGTCGAAGTGGTCGATTGCAGCGCTGCGTGAGGGTCTTCAAGCGGTTCGGGCCCGGGAAGGGAGGCCGCGGCGCGGGCTGGATGGGCCGGCGGAAGGCCGCGTGAGAGACGCGCGCGGGCATGTTCGGCATCGCGCACAATGCCCGCGGGGTGGCCGGAGGCGACGGGCGTACCTACGCTTGGCTCCCTTGCCATTCCGGAGCGGTGTGTCCGCTGCGGGAACGTTCGGCTCACAGTGGGCTTGAGCCCACGAACTTCGAGGTTGACTCCATGTCCAGCACCGGCACGATCACCCAGGTCATCGGCTCCACCTTCGACGCACAGTTCGGCGAGAGCAACCTCCCCGAGATCTACAACGCGCTCAAGGTCGAGGCCGACACGCCCGTCGGTCGCTTGAACCTGACGGGCGAGGTTCAGCAGCACCTCGGCGGCGGCCGCGTTCGCGCCGTCGCCCTGGGCACCACCGACGGCCTCCGCCGCGGGATGTCCTGCGTCGACACCGGCAAGCCGGTCGCGGTTCCGGTCGGGGAGCAGGTGCTCGGCCGCGTGTTCAATCTGCTGGGCGATCCGATCGACAAGGGTGCTGCGATCCCCGCGAGCGTCAAGCGTTCGCCGATCCACAAGGCCCCACCCGAGTTCAGCCAGCTCAACCCCAAGACCGAAGTCCTCCCGACGGGCATCAAGGTCATCGACCTGCTCTGCCCCTTCGTCCGCGGCGGCAAGATCGGTCTGTTCGGTGGTGCGGGCGTCGGCAAGACCGTCATCATTCAGGAAATCATCGCCCGCGTCGCCCGTAACTTCGGTGGTTACAGCGTGTTCGCCGGCGTCGGCGAGCGCACCCGCGAGGGCAACGACCTCTGGCGCGAAATGAAGGAAGCCGAGTACATCGACGCGACCGGCAAGAAGTGCCACGTTCTGGACAAGGTCGCGATGGTGTTCGGCCAGATGAACGAGCCGCCGGGCTCCCGTCTCCGCGTCGCTCTTTCGGCCCTGACCATGGCCGAGGAGTTCCGCGACGCATCGGGCAAAGAGACGCTGATGTTCGTGGACAACATCTTCCGCTTCACGCAGGCCGGTTCCGAGGTGTCCGCTCTGCTGGGCCGCATGCCCAGCGCCGTCGGTTACCAGCCCACGCTGAGCACGGAAATGGGTGAGCTTCAGGAGCGAATCACCTCGACGGCCAAGGGCGCCATCACCTCGGTGCAGGCCATCTACGTCCCCGCCGACGACTACACCGACCCCGCCCCGGCCACCGCCTTCGCCCACCTTGACGCGTCGGTCGTGCTCCAGCGCGGCATCGCCGAGAAGGGCATCTTCCCGGCCGTCGACCCGCTGGGCTCCTCCAGCCGAATCCTGTCGGCGGACATCGTCGGCGAGCGTCACTATCGCGTGAGCCGTCGCGTGCAGATCATCCTGCAGCGGTACAAGGACCTGCAGGACATCATCGCGATTCTCGGTGTCGACGAACTGAGCGAAGAGGACAAGCAGACCGTCAGCCGCGCCCGCAAGATCGAGCGATTCCTCAGCCAGCCGTTCTACGTCGCCGAAGTCTTCACCGGCTTCCCCGGCGTCACGACGAGCCTCGATGAGAGCCTCGACTCGTTCGAGCGTCTGTGCAACGGCGAGGGCGACGATCTGCCCGAGTCGGCGTTCATGTACGTCGGTACGCTCGACGACGCCCGCAAGAAGGCCGAGAAGATGCGCGCCGGGTAATCGTCGCGGCTCCAATCAATGTCCGTCTCCGACGCCGACCTTCCGGTCGGCGTCGGTCATTTCCGGGGCCGCGAGTCTCGGAACTCGGCATAAACTCCGGCGATGCTGACCGTCGGCGGCACAACACTGGCCACGCCCCTGCTGCTCGCGCCGATCGCGGGGTACTGCGATCTGGCGTTCCGGCTGGTCTGCCGGTCCATCGTCGATGTTGACGGCAAGGGCCTTGGTCTGGCGTGCACGGATCTGCTCAGCCCGCAGGGTTTGTTGCGTGGCACGGCGTCGTCGCTGGATCTTGCACGTACGAACGATCAGGACAAGCCCGTTGGCATGCAGCTTTACGGCGGGCTGCCCGAGGTCATGGCCGAGGGCGCGATCTGGGCCGCGGAGCACGGTGCGACGATCGTCGACATCAACATGGGTTGCCCGGTCGATAAGGTCACCAAGAAGGATGGCGGCAGCAAGCTGCTGTGCATTCCGGACACCGCGGTGCAGATCGTTCGGGCGTGCCGGCGAGCGCTGGAGCCGTACGGGCTGCCGCTGACGTGCAAGATGCGGTTGGGGTGGTTCGATGATCAGCCGGTGGCCGAGTGGCTCGCGCCGCGGCTGATCGATGCCGGCGCGCAGGCGATCACGATCCACGGCCGGACGACGGTTCAAAAGTTCATGGGCACGGTGCGTCACGAGGGCATCGCGCGCGTTGTGGAGGCGGTGGGCAGGCACTGCAAGGGCCCGGGGGTGAGCGTTCCGGTGATCGGAAACGGTGACGTTCGCGAGCCGCAGGACGCGGTGGAGATGATCAGGCGGACGGGGTGTGCGGGGGTGATGATCGGCCGCGGGGCGTTGAGCACGCCCTGGCTGTTCCGCGACTGCTGGAGCCTGATGAACGGGCGCGGGGTGCCTCCGGAGCCGACCACGCGTGAGAAGATCGACATCATGCACCGGTACTTCGACCTGATGCTGGAGTTCCGGGGTGAGCCGTACGCGATGACGCAGATCCGCCGGCGGATCAGTTGGTTCGGCAAGCGGCTGGGGCGGGAACTCGACGAGAAAGGCCGTCCGATGGGCTGCAGGGCGCTGCGGGAGGCCGTCCGTGAGGCTGGATCACCGGCCGAGGTGCGGGAGCACTTCGAGGTGTTCGCCGCGGGAGGTCTGCGCGGTGCGGAGGTTGAGGGTGGGCGGGAAGTGGCCGCGGAGTAGGGGCTTGGATGCGGCAGTCGGAAGCGGTTCGGGGGCTTGGCGGGTTGCGGGGCGGGGCGAACTGCGGCCGGGAACAGCCCGTGAGGTATACTTCGCGTCCGCGATGGTCGAAGTTGGTGGAAGGTCAGCGCGCGGCGCTGGCGAACATCGGCATGGGCCGATAATCAGTCGAGCATTCCAATCTCCGACCCTGCGACGGCGCGTCGTCGGGGCGGACCGAATTCCGGAGCGATGTCCATGAATCTCGTCAAGTCGTCGTCGGCTGGTGTGGCATTCGGTGCAGTCATGATCGCGGCGATCGCGGGGCTCGCGTCCTCGGCGCTGGGACAGGGTGCAGCTCCCGCGACGGCCCCCGCGGCCAAGCCGCAGATCCCGACGATCCAGCCGCAGGTCATTCCGACCGGCGCGGACGCCAAGTCCCTCGCGGCGGGCCAGCAGGTGCCGGCACCGACGATCCCGGCCGGGTGCGGGCTGACCTTCGACACGATGATGCACAACTTCGGGAAGATCGACGACACGACGCCCGTGAGCCACTCCTTCAAGGTGAAGAACACCAGCGATAAGCGGATCAGCTTCACGAGCGTGAAGGCTTCGTGCGGCTGCACGGTGCCCAAGGCGCCGCAGTTCCTCGAGCCCGGGCAGGACGGCACGATCGACATCACCTTCAACCCAGCGGGTCGGAACGGGCGCGAGCTCAAGACGGTGACGATCATCACCGACGACCCGACGTGTGGAACGCTGACGCTCCACGCCGAGAGCACCGTGCTCAAGCGCGTGGTGGTGGAGCCGGTCGCGGTTTGGATGGGTGAGATTCCGTTCGGCAACCCGGGCGTGCAGGAACTCTCGATCACGGGGCGGGCCGAGAACTTCGCGATCCAGCAGATCTCGCTGGACAACAAGAACCTCAAGCTGGAGGAGATCGCCAAGGACCAGGTCGAGCTGGACGGCGGCACCGGCATTCGCTACCGCTATCGCGTCAGCGCCCCGGCGACACTGCCCATCGGGCGTTTCAACGGCGTGGTCAGCGTCATCACCAACGACTCCCGCAGCCCGTCGACGAGCGTGGTGATCAACGGCGAGGTCGCGGGCAACATCCGACTGAACCCGGAGCGGTTCAGCGTGATGATGCGCGGCCCGGCCCAGCCGATTCGTGCCGAGGCGCAGCTCCAGTCGCGGATCAATCAGCCGATCAAGATCCTTGGTGTGGAACTGGTCGACGTCCCCGCCGAAATGCGCGCGGTCGTTGATGTTCAGCCGATCGCGCCGGGCAGCCGAACGGGCTGGCGCATCGTGCTCTCGGGCACCGCGCCGAGCGATGTCGCGATGATCCGAGGCAACGTCGTGGTCAAGACGGACCAGCCGAACCAGACCGAACTTCGCATGCCGATCAGCGGGTGGATGCCGCCGAACCTCGGCGCGCAGACGGTGCAGCCGGTTCCGGGCCAGCCGCTGCCCGGTGGCACGGTTCGCCCGATCAACCCGCCCAAGCCCGGGCAGTGATCGAGCATCGCGCGGGGCCTCAATCGTGAGGGAGGAATCATGGGTTGTCCGCTGGCCAAACCGGTACTCCTGCAAGCGCTGTGTGTCGGCGCGATCGGCGTGGGTGCAGGAATGGTGCACTCGATGGTCACGTCGAACCCGGTGAAGTTCGGGCTCGATGAGGGCGTGGGGATCCAGCTCCCAACGCCCGCGCCGGGTCCCACCGGCACCGATGCTTCGGGGCCGGCGGTCCTGCCTCAAGCCGCGGCGGGCGAGCCGACGGCGCCCGCTCCGGAAACGTCGATCAAGCAGCCGCAGCAGAGGCCGACCGGTGGGGCGCAGATGGTCGATCTGGCGACGCTGACCTCGTTGATTCAGTCGGGCGACGCGCAGTTGGTCGATGCCCGCTCGGCCGCGGAGTTCGCGACCGGACATATCGCCTCGGCCGTGCAGATCGCGTTCGAGGACTTCCAGGGCCGCAATCCGCCCGCGATCGATCTGCTCGACCGCTCGCGGAACGTGATCGTGTACTGTGGCGGCGGGTCGTGCGATGCGTCGATCCTCGTGGCCCAGCAGCTGGTGGCACGCGGCTTCTCGAAGATCGCCGTGTTCAAGGACGGGATTGAAGGGTGGAAGGCCGCGGGCTTGCCGCTGGTGGGTCTGGACGGCCAGCCGATCACGCCGCCGGGTGATGGTGGGGGTGGCCAGTGAGCGAGACCCAGACTGCTGCCACCACGGGTGCGGCGTGCGCGACGCCGTTTGCCGCCACGGTTCCCGGCAGCGTGCTGATGCTCGGGTTGCGGGCGGGGCTCGGCACGCTGTTCGTGCTCTCGGGTGCGATCAAGGTGGATCTGGCTTCACTAGCCTCGGTCCCATCGAGCACGCCGACGGCGTTTGCGATGGCGATCAGCAAGTTCGAGATGGGCCTGTCCGAACCGACGATCACGTTCATGGCGTGGACGATCCCATGGGTGGAGATCGTCGCAGGGCTGGCGCTGCTGCTGGGCGTGATGACACGCGGGGCCGCGATGATCATCGCGGGGCTGATGGTCGCGTTTTCGGTCGGCATCGCGTCGGTGATCGCCCGGGACATCAGCACCACCTGCTCGTGCTTCGGGTCGATTCGGCTCATCTGTCCGACCGAGGTCGGCCCGTGCCACATTGTGCGGAACGTCGGGTTCGCCCTCGTCGCGGCGGCGATCTGGGCTCTCGGCCCCGGTCGGCTGTCGATCGAGCACGCGCTGCGGCCACGAGCGTAGACGGTTTCTGTTTGGATCTCTCGAGAGCGGACGCTGCGGGCCGGTTCGCTGGACCGGGGCGAGGGTGGGCACTATCATCCTGACCACTTTCCGAACCGTCGCCCGTGGGCATGGACGTTCCATCTGCGCACGGGCACAACCCCCAGGACGGATCGATACTTATGACCCAGTTCGCTCGTTTCGGCCAGAACACCAAGATCAAGGTCGCCAAGAAGTCCGCTGCCGGCAAGATCTACGTCGACTACAAGGACGTGGAGAAGCTGCGTCGGATGATGTCGCCCAACGGCAAGATCCACGGGCGCAAGCGTCTGATGACCAGCGCCGCCGAGCAGCGCATGATCGCCGCGGCGATCAAGCGTGCGCGGTACATGGGCCTGCTGCCGTACACGTCCGCGACGCTCTGAATCGGCGGCCCGGAAGGGCAGGTAGACGATGCATCCATCTGTACAAGTACCCGGCGACCGCCGCGGTCTGCGCGAGCGGTTCGTCCGCGTGGTTTCGTCGTTCGGCGTCTCGACACCCGGCGATGAAGCGATGATGCGGCGATATGTCGATGCGTGGTGGGAGATCTTCGGCGATCACGCGGCGAGCGCAATGCCGCTGCGAGGACGGACGTCTTGGGTGGGCTTCTATCTTCGGGACGCGATGGCCCAGAACGGCTCGGGGCAGGAGCTGGTCCTCGGGCCTCGGCGCGACAAGCCGGCATGCTCTCCGATCGGTCTGCACGGCGCGTGCGGGCAGAGCTTCGTCCGGCGGTCGGTGCTGGTGGTCGAGGTTGTCAAGCGGCTGGGTGCGGGGTACATCGCGTGCGACCCGCGCGACCAGGCGGAACTGGTCGTGGCGTGCTTCAAGTCGGACGGCACGTGCTGGGGTGTGCTCGATGTGGACTCGTTCGATGTGGGCGCGTTCGATCGCCAGGACGCGGCGATGGCGCTGCGCACGCTGCGAATGTGCGGGCTCTCGGGGCATCGGGACGACGCGGCGATGCAGATCGAACTGATCTGAGATGACGCGGCCGCGGCGGGGGACTTTTCAATCTCCGTGCCGCTGACGCAGTTTGGCGCTCAATCGCACCAGCAGCGCAACGCGCTCGAATTCATCGGACCAGTCCTGAATCGTCGCGGCGAGTTCGTCGGCATCGAGCGGCGCACCCGGCAAGGGGCACGACGGGCCGAGAGACTTGGCGGCGACGGCTCGGTACCGCGTGAGGGTGCGGTCGCCAAGGAGGGAGATGAAGTCAAAGTCCTCGTTCATGAAGATCGCGGCGGGGACCCGGTGTCCGCCGCAGATCTTGAAGTGCTCGGCAAAGTCCATGTTCGCGTCGCGCTCAATGAATCGAACGTCGAAGCCCGCGGCGGTGGGCTCGCCCGGGGTCAGAACCGGGTGTGCCTCGGCGAAGCGGGCGAGGATCGGGCACTGCTGCACGCAGTCGCCGCACCATGTCCCGGAGATGACCAGGACATTCACGCGGCGAACGCTGGCTTTGGCCATGGCGATCTGTGCGGGCGTGAGGCGAACTCCGTCGGCGAAGGAGCGCCATCGTGGCCACTCGTGCGGTTGGCAGAGCTTGAGGTACTCCTCAAACGGAAGAGCCTGAGCGAACTTCTCACGCAGCACGTTGTTGGTCACCATGCACGAGCATACGCGCCGCGACACGGAGATTTGCTACGCTCTGCGCATGATCGAACTCTCGGGCAAACGCGTCACGGTCATGGGGCTGGGTCGCTTCGGCGGTGGGGCGGGCGTTTCGCGGTGGCTGTGTCAACAGGGCGCGCGGGTCGTGATCACGGACATGAAGACCGAGGAACAGCTCGGCGATGCGGTGGGCGATGTCGCGGATCTTGTTGCCGACGGAAGCGCAACGCTGCGGCTGGGCCGGCACGATCGGGCCGACTTTACCGCGGCGGACCTGGTGATCGCCAACCCTGCTGTGCCGATGCCGTGGAGCAATGAGTTTCTGTTGGCCGCGGCGGAGGCCGGCGTCGCGATTAACACGGAAGTGGGGCTGCTGATCGAGCGGCTCCCATCGCGAGAGCGCGTGATCGGCATCACCGGAACGGTGGGTAAGAGCACGACGACCGCGATGACGGTGCACGCGATTCGTGCGCTGGGCCTGCCGGCGGTGGTGGGGGGCAACCTTGGCGGTTCGCTCCTTGGCGACCTGGCGGCCATCACGCCGGAGACGCGCATCGTGCTTGAATTGTCCAGCGCGATGTTGTACTGGATCGAGCGTGTGCAGAAGTGGTCGCCGCATGTTGCGGTGGTGACAAACTTCAGCGAGAACCACGGCGATTGGCACGGGCACATCGAGCACTATCGCCGGAGCAAGCAGGCGCTGCTGGCGAATCAGCGCCCGGGGGATGTCGCCGTGCTCGGGCCGGGCGTGGGCGCGTGGGCGGACCAGGTGCGGGCGATCACGGGCCGCGGGCCGGGTCGCGTCGTGGGGATGGAGTCGCCGCGGTTCGACGGTCCACTCGCGGTGCCGGGGCGGCACAATCGCGTGAACGCAGCGATGGCGATCGCGGGGGTATCCGCGCTGGAGCCCGACGCGAAGGCGGGTGACATCGCGCGGGCCATTGCGATGTTTCCGGGGCTGCCGCACCGGCTCGCCCTCGCACACGAACATGCAGGACGTAGGTTCTACAACGACAGCAAGTGCACCACCCCCGATGCGCTGATGATGGCGCTCGCGGCGCTGAGCGAAGAGTCGCCGGGTGACTTCTCGAAAATCCACCTGATCGTCGGCGGGTACGACAAGCACGCGGATCTGTCATCGGTCGCGGCGCTGGCGACGCGGGTGGCCGGATTGTATTGCATCGGCGTGACCGGTCCGTCGATCGCACAGGCCGCGCGGGCTCTCGCCGGGCCGAAGGCGAACGAGAGCATTGTCGAGGGCCCCGGTCTGGCGAAGGTCGTCCCCGCGGCGATCGAGCGCATGCGCGGTGGAGACTCGCTGCTGCTCTCCCCTGCGTGTGCATCATGGGACCAGTATCCCAACTATGAGCATCGCGGCGAGCACTTCTGCTCGCTCGTTCGCGAACACACGGGCGCGTTGTCCACCTCGGAGCGTTGATCGATGCGTTATGCGAATTTCGTGATCACGGCTGCTGGATCGCTCATCGCGGTCGCGTTCGGGCTCCCGGGGTGCGCTTCGCGCTGCGGCTCGACGATCGTTCCGCAGCCGCGGAGCGGTTCCGAGCTCGCGCCAGAATCGCGTGAGCCATCGCGGCGCGGCATCGAGTTGTTTCCGGGAGTGTTCGTCGATCGAGCCGAGCGGACCGTCGAGTTCGATGCGGCGGTCATTGCGGATGTTTCCTTCGCCGAAACGCCGCGCGTGTATCTCGAGACCCTCGTGTGCACGCCGATGACACGCGAGCACGAGGCGCTGCTGATCACCCGCGTAGAGGCCACGCACATCCACGCGGCGTTGCTCGCCCTCGGGCTTGAGCCCGGGCAGCCCGGGAGAGTGGAATGGGACGGCAGCGTCGTGCGGACGATTCCGCCGACGGGTCCGCTGATTGACGTTCGGTTCATCGTGAACGACGCGACGAATCCGGGTTCGCCGCCGCGGGTTTACGAGCCCGCCGATTGGATCGTCAGCACGCGCGAGCCCGCGCCGGGTGCCGCGCCCGAGCGGCCCGCGCGCCAGGGCGCGACGCGAGCGGCCGGTACGGACAAGTCAAACGCGGCTACGCCCGGATCGTTCGTCTTCGCCGGTTCACGCACGCGCACCGCCACAGTTCCCGGTGCCGACGGGACCACCACCCGCGTTCAGGTCTACGCGGCCCAGGCCGAAGGCACGGTCGTCGGCTTTGCGACGTTCTCCAGCGAACTCATAGCGTTTGTCGACGGCTTCAGCCCCGACTCGAATGTGCGTGCTCCGGAGTGGATCGTCGACACGTCGCGCGTGCCGCCTCTGGGAACACCGGTCCGAGTGCGCCTCCGGCCGCTCGTGACCTCCGGTGCGACCGTCAACACGCCCGATGGAGGCCCCGCGGCGGGCACCGGGCGATAGGCACCGGCGAGCGTCGCCGGTGCGAACCGGGCAGGGTACAATCGATGATGCCGCGGGCGTAGTTCAGCGGTAGAACGTCAGCTTCCCAAGCTGAATGTCGGGAGTTCGATCCTCCTCGCCCGCTTTTTCGACTCGGCTTGCACGGCCTGGCAAAGAGTCGCTTTTCCCAGCAGAATTTGAGGATTTCTGACGACCGCGGTCCTCGCGGTCGAATCGCGTCGGCTCGCACGCGCTGGCACCGTCTGGCCCCATTCGGCGCACCGACTGCTGGGAATACTGCTGGGGGTTGGGAACGGGTCCGTCGGTGCCCGTTGCGGCAAGTTCGATGGGAATCTGTGCAATCTTCGGGAGCTTGGCGACTGCCCGGGCTTGGTCGGACAGACGCAGGTCGGTGTAGTGCCGGAGTGTCGTCTTGATGTCGGCGTGCCGCATCTGCCGCTGGGCCTCCTGCGGCATGACGCCTGCTCGGGCGAGGAGCGTTCCCGTGGTCGTCCGCAACGCGTGACGGTCAGCCCGGCGTCCGGCCGAGTCGAACTCGGCGATTCCAGCGGCCGCGAGGTCTGACAGGAAGGTCCGCGTCGTGGGCTGAGTCGGGAAGACCGGATCTGAGCCCGACGCCCTCGGCGGCTTGGCTTCACTCAACGCAGCGACGACCTCGGCTGTCAACGCGATCCAGTCATCCCGCTTGGCCTTGCCAACGCTGGCCCGGACCAGCAACGCGGCGTTCGCGAGGTCCACATCGTCCCACGTCACGTTGCGCATCTCCTTCATCCGAAGACCGGTCATCGCCGCGACGAGGTAGAAGGTGCCACGCTCGCCTGAGGTCTTCACAAGCTTGGCCACATCCTCGGCGGTCAATGCCCGGCGCTTGACGCGCTGGTCCTTGGTCTCATCGACCTTTGCCACGTACAGACAGGGATTGTGCGGAAGTCGCCCGGTCCGGACACACCAGTTCAAGAACGCGAGAATCGCGGATCGGACAGCGTTCACCGTCCGCGGGCCCAGGGTCTTCCTCTTCGTATGGTCCTTCTCCTCGCGGAGCTGCTTGACGGGAGTGGTCTTCAGTGATCGCAAGTGTCGTGCGACCTTGATCGCGTCGAGGTCGGAGAGATGCTTGGCGTTGATGTCGGCGATGAGCCTCTTGAGCTGGCTCTCGACGGTCTGTGTGTGACGCGGATTGCAACCGCGGTGCCGCAGGTCATCGAGGTAGTCGTCGAGGTGTGCACCGAGCGGGCTCTTTCGATGCTCAACGAACCGGTCGGTCGAGGCGTCGATGATGCCCGTCTTTCGGAGCAGCTTGTCGGATTCGAGCTTCTGGGCGAGTTGTTCCGCCCGCCGCTTGTCCGTGGTTCGGCTGGACATCTCGCGACGGTCACCCTTGTGGTCATACCACTGGATGATCCAGGGTCCCTTGCCTCCACGCTTGAAAACGGTTGCCATGGTGGCCTCCAATCCGCGGCGCGATCATACCTGCCGCCTCGTCCACGTCGATCATTGGTCAGAGCCGCTGGTGCGCTCCTCGATCCATTCGTTGAGAGCTTTGACGGGGTAGAGCACCCGGGCACCAAGCCGTACATGCGGGACTTCACCCGCGTTCGTGAGCGTCCACAGGAGCCGTTCGCTGATGCCGAGCATCTGGGCCGCTTCGCGGCGATTCACGGTGAGACGGCGCTCGGTCGGCGGCGGTGTAGATGGGGGCCGGCTCATGCGGCACCTCGTGCGGTCGGGGCAGGCGACAGGAGGCGGATGACTGAGGCGCTACCCGCGCATCCGAGCCGGGCGGCCAGCTCAGACGGACCAACGTGCTCGGCGAGGCGTGTCGCCGCGGTGATGCGGAGGGAGGCGACAGGTCGTTCCAACCACTCCACTTCGGCCAGTCGAAGTTGACGCGAACGGGCCAGTGCAAGGCGGGCTCGCCGCTGGATCATCTTGAAGCACGATGCGATCCCAGGGCACAGATGGTCGGTGGTGACCGGCGAGCGAGAGACGATCCGAGGCCAGAGTTGGTTGAGTTTCCAGTCGGGAACGAACACATGCGAATCGTTCGGCCGCTCAGAGCGGAGCTGGCCGAGTATGTGCACGACGGCGAGTGGAAGCTCGACGACACGCTCTTGGTGGTGCGGGAGCCAGCGGCGGAGCGTCACGTGCTCGGTGTCTCCGAAGGAGTCGACCGGATCGGACGTGACCCGTACCGAGTGCGTCCGCTCGCACACGTCTGTCCAGTGGAGGCGGAGGCACTCTTGCACCCGGAGTCCGGTGGTGGCTGAGAGCTCGATGAACCCTCGCCACCAGCAGCATGGCGCTGCCGTCCTCAGCGCGGAGAGCTCGTCACAGGTGAAGGCTTTGGGATGGATTCGTTGCATGGCTGCTCCTCGTTCACTCACCACAGGACACACAACGGCGAGCGCCGCAGCGGCGACAGCGTTCGGCCGGTTCACTTGCGGGCCAGCCGCAACGCGGGCAGAAGAGCACGAGTTGCACCTGACCATCGGGCGGAGGATCGCCGGTGCGGCGGTCGCAATCCCCGCGGGGTCGCTCCGCAGGCGGGTCGAGCTGCGAAGTGGACGGCATGCGGGCGGGATCGTGCGTGTTCATGATGTGCTCCTGTGGATGAGTGTGTACGCATCTACGCTGTGGTGCGTACATTGTGAACCGACGTCAAGTTTTTCCGGCGGGAGACGCCTCACCCGGGTGCGGAGGGCGTGCGAGCAGCAACGGGACCTGGTCAAACGGGACGGCGACCTCACCGGTCGCGAGTTCAATGTCGGCGAAGCGGTATGCGGCGGCGGTCTTGGACACCGCGAACCGTTCTGCGATGCCGCGAAGGGTCGGGCCGGTGAACGCGGCGCTCGCGGCGACATCCCCCCGCCGCACTCCGGCCAACAACGCGTGCGGCTCAAACCCGGCCGCATTCGAACAGGCGTGGAACGCGGCTGCGAAGGCGGGCAGAGGCATCAGGAACGCCGCGGCGAAGCGGTCGGCTTCACGTTCAATCGAACGCTCGTAGAAGTCGCGGTCGGCATGCTCCCGGAACTCGTCGCAGAGCTTGGCATGGAGCATGACGTGACCGAGTTCGTGGGCCGCCGTAAAGCGGAACCGCGGCTCGTTGTCGGCGATCGTGTGACTCACCTCGATCTCGCGCTCGCGAGGGACCGCACGGCCCAGCACGTCAGAGCCCAGGTGAGACAGGTCGGTCACGGCGAAACGGATACCCAGCGGGCCCTCGATCCAGGCCTCGACGGGGATCGGCAGCGGCAGTTCGGTGAGCTTGCGAGCCCGCACGCAGCGGATGATCGCGTTCCACGCGGCACGCTCGACACGCCGCATCCTCGGCCAGAATTGCACCGTGGGGGTGCTCACGGCTTGTCCCCCTTGCGGTCGGTGATGCGTTTGGCTTCCTTGATGAACTTGTCCCATTGCTCGGCGGTCATGCCTCGTGCCGAGCGGAGGAACTCCGGCACTTTCTCCACCGCGACGGGCGTCTCGGTCGCGAGCTCGTTCACCTCCGACGGAGCGCGGGCGAAGCCGGAACGGAGCTCCGCTTCCGGGATGCCGTACGCCTGGGCCATGCGGACCAGCAGCTCGTCGGAGGGAGTCCGCTTGCCGGTCTCGATGTCCGAGATGTGGATCGGCGACGTGTCGAGAAGGCGGGCCATGTCCCGGACGCTCTTGTCGAGTGACTCGATGCGGCGGAGCCGAAGCCGCTCGCCGATGGGGATGTTGGGGGTGGGCTGCTTGCGGGCCATGGGTGCTCCTGTACCACTGTACGCACTACATGGTACATCGGTTCCCCGTTCCGTCAAGAGCGGCACCGAAACGTTCTTGGCCGTCCCGCGCCGCAATCAGATTGCGATGCGTTCGATCTCGTCCAGCGAGATGGCGTCGCCCCGGCGGTCGTAGAGCTTGGTCGTCCGGGGTGAGGCGTGGGCGGCGATGGCCTGGGCGTTCTCGATGGTGCCGCCGTTCTGGAGATAGGTGGTGATTCCGGTGGCCCGGAACGTGTGACAACAGACTGTCCGTTGAAGACCCGCGGCTCGGACCCTCCGTCGGATCATCCGAAGGGCGTCATTCCTGGTCATCCGTCGGTCGCTGAGGGCGCCCGAGCGGTCGAGACTGCGGAAGATCGGTCGGTCGCCCGCCCCCAGGAGACCGGCGGCCTCAAGATACCGGTCGAGGTACGCCTCGGCGGTGTGGTGGCAAGGGACGATGTGCTGGCGGCCGCCCTTCTCGCGAAGTCGGAGTTGCCAGCGTTTGCCCTCGGGGAAGTAGTCTCCGATGTTCATGCCGACTACCGCGGAGATTCTCGCGAAGCTGAACACCATCACCGCAACAAGTGCCCTGTCCCGCAGGCCGCTCACGGTGTCGGGAGGAATGGAATCGAGCAGTCGCCGCGTTTCATCGGCCGTCAGCACCGGGGTGGTTCCGCGGGTGACCACATGCCGCGGTCCACGGACCGACGCCGCGGGATTGACCGGCAGGATCTGGCCCGTCACGAGCCAGTCGAAGAGCGTGCGGATGGCGGCGAGCCGGAGTTTGACCGTGGGCATCGCATGAGATGCAGTGAGTTGCTCGATGTGTGCGGCGATATGGAGCGGCTGGGTGTCGCGGAGATCCCGAACTCCGCGATCTTCGCACCAGCGCACGAAGGCGGCGGTGGCCTGGAGGTACGCGGCACGCGTGTTTGGATTCCGGATGGTCGCCAGGAAGAACTCAACGAAGCGGCGACATCCGTCCGGGCCCATCGTCGTCACGGGTCGGGGCAGTCCGCCGGGCGCAAGAAGTCGGATGAGTCCGGTTCCGTTCGAGAGCCGATCGTTCATGCCCGGAGCATGGTCCAGATCGGGCAGAGACCGCAAGGGCTCGGCGGTCTCACGCGACCCTGGCGCCGAACTCCGTCGGAGCACATCGGCGACACTCTGTCAATCCCCGGTCGCTCACGCGCGGCGGATTTCGGTGCTATGCACCATAACGTCCTTTATGGTGCATTGTCCCATCAGATGAGAGACGTGCCGTATATGCACATTTCGATGCGCCTTGCGAGTTCCTTCAGTTCGGCACGCTCGGCGTCGTTGTAGCCGCTCGCCAGAATCGCCGTGTTGCGAGCGGTGGTGAAGCCTTCCCTGGAGATCGATTCGAAAAGGGTAGGAAAGTGTGTCTGCATGTTGTACTCCCGGAGAGCACTCACGAGCACGTAGAAGATCTTGCACCGGGCGAGCACATCGTCATAGTTGGCGCACGTCCTCCGCGCACCGAGCAGGCAAGACTCCGCAATCGACCCGTAGCCAGACCGCTTGGCGAGGGCCGCCAATGCAACCAGATGCGTCAGACGCTCTTCGGCCGGACTGATCTCCACGGAGAGTTCGGACAGGCGTTCGAGATCCTCTCGTCGGGCGCGTCCGGCCTCCATCGCCGTCTCGACGCGAGCCAGGATCGTGGCGTACTCCTTGCGGTCATCAGGGTGCAGTCCGTTCGGTGTTCGATCCATGTATTCGGCCTCCTTTGCTTCACGCCCGAGTCGCCGGCGCAGCTCCTGCACTTCGTTCTCTCCAGCCCACTGTCGGGCGGCGTCCTCAAGGTCGAGCAGTACGTGATGAGCGGGTCGACCAGTTGCACGCATGGCTTCGCCTGCGCTCAAGAGTGCATCCAGCAGGCTTCCTCCGCTTGCCGTCGGATCGAGTAGCAGCGTATCAGCGGCGTCACGGAGCGACTTCGAATCAGCGGAAGCGGAGAGGCGTCGCGCGATCGCTTCAAGGTCAGTCGTGTACCGCTCGGGAAGAGGCGCGAGCGACGCCAGGGTCGCGCGCCGCTCTTCCTGAGACCAGACCGACTCTTCCATGCCGCGACTTGAGATTGCGAGATCCCGCGACTGAGCTGCGCAGACCTTGGCGATAAGATTGAGTCCCGCCCGTCTGTGTGCGACAGCGGCACTCAGCAGCCAGTCGTGTCTATCGACATCGGTTGTCGAGGGGCTCGCGGCCATCGCCTTGAAGTACCGGGAGAGCGCCGAGAACGCGGACTTTGTGTCGCCCGACTGTGCCTGTCCGCGTGTCGCGAGTCTCCAGAGTCGTCGCTGATAGGGTGGCAGCGCGGCAAGGTCATCGACAACGCCGAGACGATCAACCACTGCTCGCCAGCGTCCACTCCGCGTCAGATACTGCCACAACGACTCTTCGAGCTGCGCAAGGTCTGAGGTGGTCAGGCCGGGGAGTCGGTCACGGATCGTCACGTCATCAAGGACTCCGCGAAGTGCATCGATGGCATCACCGGCGATCTCCACGTGGTCGAGTTCTGCAAGCATCAGCGCTCGCTGATACAGCCGTGCCGAGGACAACAGGATTGGCCAGCCTCCCGTGCCAGCCATGTCCTGAAAGCGGGCGAACTCCAGACGTGCGGCGATGTCAGGTCGGCGGATCTGCACGAACGTGGCAATCGCGATCTTCTGCCACCAGACACAGGCCTCCGACTCAGGTGCCTTGCTCCGCCCCTTTGAGAAGCCTTCTTCCGCCTCGACGACGTCGCCCGCAAGCGCGCAGGCCCGGTAGTACATGCCCAGCGCGAGAAGCTGGGACTTTCCAAGCAAGGAGCCCTTCGAAGCACGACGGAAGAACCGCCGAGCAAACCGCGGCGATCCGGTGATCCACCGCGCGATCGGTTCGAGGCGAGACGACCAGTGGGTAGTGGGCCCTTCGGCGAAGTAGAGCCACACATACAGCACGGCGCATACTGGCAGACGCAGCAATACTCCGAACATCGGATCAGACCGAGTTCGGTCGGGCGAGCTCGAAGTGGACTTGCCTGCGGTCATGGTCGAAGTGGTCCCTGTGTGAACTCCGACTTCAGAACGTGGCCGGAACGCGCATCGCTTGGGTCGAACAGTCGGCCACTCTGGAAGAGGTAGCAATCGACGCGATGATCTGCGGCCGGCCCGCCCTTTCTCAACCGAGCAAACTGCTGGGCGAGCACGACGGGAACCACCGAGTCGGTGCTGCCGACGGTTCGGTCGCCCGACAGACTTGTTGAACCGCTGCGCATCCGCGTCACTGAGCTCCCGAAAAGCTTTTCGCCCCATTCATTCGTCGTCGGATCGCCGTTCGCGTGGAAGATCTTGGTCTGGAGGTTGCCCACCAGGCTGTCGGCGATGCTGCGGTTGTCGGCGCCCTTGAGCATCGCGTAATAGTTGGGCAAGTTCTGCGTGAGGTACACCGTCGCCGCGCACTTGCTCCGGGCGGTCAGCTGGAACGCCAGGTCCCGCATCGTGACGAAGTACTGGGACTCGTCCGCCCACAGGAACACCGGCGACTGACCCTTGCCGATGCCCGCCGCCTGGTCCACCTCGACGGCCCGGTCTTCGGTGGCCATCTGCCACAAGGTCTTGTACAGCACCTGCACGAACCGGCCCAGCTCGCCGAAGCTCTTGATCGGGAAGTCGAGGATGATGACCCGCCCGTGGTGCGTGAGGTCGGGCGGGAAGGTCGGCGAGAAGGAGCACTCGGAGTCGTCGAGACCCAGCGGTGAGAACATCTGCCGTAGTGGCGAGCGGAGCAGGAAGTCGATCTTCGAGGTGAACATCGTGCGGATGTTGCTCCGCGTCTTGAACGCGAGACTGGCGAGGTCAACGAGCCAGTAGATGGCCGTCTGCCGGAGGTCCTCCTCGTCGTAGAACTCCGGAGGCTCGCCGCGGTCGAACCGCTCCTGCGCCTTGGCGATGCACTTCCAGCACACCGACCCCGAGGCCCGCCACGCCGGGGACTGCCCCTCCTCGTACGTCATCGGGTGGCTGATGACGATGTCCTTGATGCGCGGCAGAGTGACCGCGCCATCCGCCATGATCGCCAAGTCCACGGCGTTCTGGAGGAGTTGCCGAAACGTGTCGTTCCAGAACGGCTCACTGCTTGACCCGGGCTCCTGCGGACGGCCCACCTCTAGCGCCGTCTCCAGAAGCGACACGAGGTTGAGGCTCGGGCTCACCTTCGACCTGGTGAGGCGTCCGAACTCGTAGTCCAGAAAGTCGAGCTGATGCCCACCTGGGGGCACCTCGACACCCCAGGCCGCGTACTGCTCCCAGCGCGACGGCGGCCCCACGACAATCGGCCGGTCCCGCCGTCCGGCCAGCCGCATGTACCCCTTCGGCCCGGCCCAGTCCTCGGCATCGGTCGGCTTGGCAGTGAGCACAAGGCCACCGAAGTCCGCCTGGAGGAGCCCTAGCGCCAGAGCCCGACCGCTCCCGGAGGTCTTGCCCGAGCCGGTGCCGCCGAAGACCTGCACCCCCTCGAACGCATCGCGGACCGTCCACGCGTGGGAGATTCCTCGTTCGGTGTCGGGCAGCGTGAGGACGGGCCGGTCGAATCGCCACGCCGGGACGACCGGAGATCCGGCTGTGGCGGCGCCGTGCGGAGAGCCGGGATGGGGGCGGTTCACGCTCATCGAGGCGACACCCTAACAGCTTCCTTTGGCTGAGCCGAAGAGGGCAAGTCTGCTACACCAAACTCTCGCTTCCATTTTTGCCCTCCAGAACGCAACCCTCAAGGCTCTCGCGCGTACTGAACTCTTGGACCCAAACCACCCACGCGTGGAGACCCTGCCATGATCTCAATGTACGACAGCAAGTCTGGAGAGAGTGCCAAAGCATACTTCTTCAGCGGGCTCATGTACGGGGACTCGACCTCTGAGGGCCAGGAGAAAGTCGGTGACTGGTGGGGCAAGGGAGCGGAACTCCTGGGCTTGGTTGGGAAGGTGACCACCAGGCAGTTCTGTCGGCTGATGGACAACATGCACCCCTTCACCCGGGAGCGGCTCACCCTCCGGACCGACGCCGACCGCCGGGCCGGGTTCGACCTCACCTTCAGCCCGTGCAAGAGCTTCTCCATCGTGGCCCTGCTGCTCAACGACACGCGGCTCCTCGACGCTCTGACCGAGTCCGTGAAGGCGACGCTGTCCGAGGCCGAGGCCCTTGTTCAGACGCGGATCCGGAAGGATGGGGCCATCGGGTCCCGCTACACAGGCAACCTCACCGCCGCCCTGTTCCAGCACCTGACCGCCCGGCCCGAGCCCGGCCACAACCCCGACCCTCAGGTCCACGTGCACGCGTTCCTCATCAACGCGACGTTCGACGTGATGGAGCATGTTTGGAAGGCGATCGACGCGGTGGACATCGCTCGGCACCGGCCGTATCTGGAGTCAGTCTTCCACAACGATCTCGCCCGGCGGGTCATCGACCTCGGCTACGAGGTCGAGGCTTCCGAGCACAACTGGGAGATCAAGGGCGTTCCGAAGGAAGCCATCAAGACCTTCTCCAAGCGGGATGAACGCATCCAGCGTGAGAAGAAGGCACGGGGCATCGACGACCCTGCGGAGGCCGCCGACCTGGCCCGCAAGACGCGGGGCCGGAAGGCTTCCGGCAAGTCCCTCGACGAACTCCGCAAGGATTGGTGGGAGCAGCTGCCGCCGAAGGTGGCGAAGAAGCTCCGCACCGTTCGCCCCGACAGCAGCAACAAGGAACGCTTCTCCTCCGAGCAGGCGGGCCGCGACGCCGCCGAGATCGTCAGCTCCATGGCTCGCCACAGCTTCGAGCGGTCCTCGACGATCCGCGAGCAGAAGTTCGTCGGGGATTGCCTCAAGAAGTCGCTGGGCCGGGTCACCGCCGCCGACATCCGTGCCGCGATCGCCGAGTCGTCACTGGAGGTGCGGGAGTTCCGCGGGGCGATCCGCATCACACACCCGGAGGTCTATCGGGAGGAGCAGTCCATCATCGCTCAGGTGGTCAAGGGCAAGGGGCGGTACAAGCCGCTCTCGAAGGACCCGTCGACCCCCGAGAACATGACGGACGATCAGGTCCGGGCGTACAAACACATTCTCACCTCACGCGATCAGTTCATCACGCTGGAAGGGCGTGCCGGCACCGGCAAGACTCACCTCGCCCGCTCGTCCACGGACGCGATGCAGAGCCAACTCCGCAAGCTCCTCAGCCCGTTCATCGGCGAGAAGGTCGTGGTGCTCGCTCCGCAGACTATGGCCGCACGGGTGGTGCTGCGTGAGGACGGGTTCAAGGAAGCCGACACACTCGCCAAGTTCCTCCTTGACGACAAGCTCCAGTCCCGAGCCGCAGGCGGGTGGGTCTGGCTGGACGAAGCGGGTCAGTTGGGGACGCGTGAGACACGTGAGCTCCTCGACGTTCTCACCAGAATCGGCGCTCGGGCGGTCTTTACCGGAGACCGCAAGCAGACCCGTTCCGTCACGCGTGGGCGGGCGTTCGACCTGATGATTAATGAGGCGGGATGCCGCACCCCGCAGATGGAGGAGATCGTCCGGCAGACCGGTCGGATGCTTGAGATTGTCCAGACCGTGCAGAAGGGAAACGTCGACCAAGCCCTCCGAGCTTTGGAGCAGGATAAGAACCTTGTCGTGGACTCGGAGATCCAGTGCAAAGAGGCCGCCGCCGAGGACTACCTGGCCCGGAAGCGACAGGGGGAGAAGATCATCTGCGTCACGCCGACCCACAAGGGGGCGGAGGACGTGACGTTCGGTATCCGCCAGCGGATGAAGCAGGAAGGGGAGATCAAGCGGACACGAATGGTCCGTACCTGGGTGGATACGCACCTCACCGCGGAGCAGCGGTCAAGGCCCGAGACGTACAAGGTCGGACAGATGGTCCGGTTCGAGAAGCCCACACCGGGCTTCAACCGGGGCGTGCCGTACGAAGTGGTCAATGTCTCCCCGTTTCCGTTCGGACCGTACAAAGATCAGGTCATCATTCGCGCGAAGGGGGAGATCGCGGAAGCTCTGCCGCTGAAGCACGCGGGCCGCTTCTCGCTGTTCGAGCCGAAGGAGATCGAGGTGGGCATCGGCGACGAGATCCGCATGACCCGGAACGTCAAGACCCACAGTGTGTGGGGCCGCCTTGTCGCCAATGTCGTCGATCAGTTCGAGCTGCCGCGGTATGAGGCGGCGTACAAGAAGACCGAACTCGCCAACGGGACCAGCTACAAGATCACCGGCAGGTCTATCGAGGGCGGCTGGATCCTCAACCATCGGATCATCCTCGACGATGACTGTGGCCACTTCACGCACGCCTATTGCGTCACAGCCCAAGGCAGCCAGTCCATCACCGCCGACTCGACCATTTACCTCGGAACCCGCGATCAACTCGCGGCGGTTGATCGTCGGGCCTTTCTCACTTCGGTGACTCGCCCACGGACGACGCTGCGGGTCTATACGGATGACCGGGAGGCCCTGCTCGAAGCCGCGACCAAGGACAGGGAAGAGGTTGGTGCGTTCGAACTGCTGGAGCGTGGCACCTTGGCCTCCTCGGCCCGGTCGCAACAGGCCCGGGAGCACGCGGAGTTCGAGATGTACCGTCAGTGGAAGCGGACAAACGATCAGGAGCATGGCCATGGCCTCTAGACCGACCCGCCGACGGGCTCTGGACCACCTGCCCGTACGGCCAGCCTCCGCTGTCGTGGTGCCGAAGTTCTCCGAACGGGCGGTCGAGATCTATCGCGGCGGTCGCGATGACTGGACCGTGTTCCCGTACGACAAGCTCGTCTGGATGAACTACCAGCCGGGCAAGGGAATCCAGATCCACTTCGCGAGCCACCTGGTCTTCATCGCGGGCCACAGCCTCACACCGCTGTACGAGCAGCTCCGCGATCAGCACGTCAAGTCGCTCGGACCCGAGGAAGGGCCACAAGGACCGTGCACGCCCGGCGTGGAATCGGTGTACATCAAGCAGATCGGCAAGTCCGAGCCAGGGTTCGTGTGGCCGGCGGAGGGAACGCTGCGAACCGAGCAGGCGTGATCGAGACAGTGCATCAGCGGAGGCCGCGTCTGAATCGGCGACACTGTGACCGAAGTGATCTGCAGAGCTCAACCTGTTCACGCGATCCCGCCTCTATTGTTCGGGGAGGAGTGACGGCATGGCCATCTGGTTCACCGCGGACACGCACTTCGGCCATGCCAACATCATCCGGCACTGCCGTCGGCCGTTCGCGAGCGTGGAGGAGATGGACGCGGAACTCATCCGACGCATCAACGAACGCGTTGGGCCGGAGGATTGGCTCTATCACCTCGGCGACTTCTCCTTTCGGGGTGGCGACCCCGCCGCGTATCGGGGCCGCATCAAGTGCCGTCGCATCGTACTGGTGCTCGGGAACCACGACCCCCAGACGCTCTCGGGCTCGGTGCGACCGGAGTTTGCGGGGCTCTTCCACGAGGTCCACAGCCTGCTGCGGATCAAGGTGCCCGTGAACGGCGTGCCCCAGCTCATCGTGCTCTGCCACTTCGCGATGCGGGTGTGGGACCGGGTTCATCATGGGGCATGGCACCTGTATGGCCACAGTCATGGGAGCCTGCCGGATGACCCCGGGTCGCGTTCGTGGGACGTGGGCGTGGACCGGAACCACTTCGCACCGCTGGGCCTCGATGAGGTCGCGGGGATCATGGCGGGCAAGAGCTTCAAGCCCGTCGATCATCACCGCTCGACCGATGCAGCGGACCTCGACGGCGGGGCGGACGGTGCCGACGGCGTCTGATCGTCCGGGCTGCTCGATGTGCCTGACCTTCACCGCTAAGTCACACTTGGCGGTGATCTCTCCATAACCGGCCCCGCGGGGCTCTGCCCTGCGGTCGTCGATATGCGCACAACGCGTGTTCGGCGTGCTCCAGATGGGGCGACGCACTTTGAGCCTGGCCACCAACCAGGCGAAGAGGCCGGACTGACCTTCCGGCATCGCGTCGCGCCCGTAGAGCTGGGTGCCATGAGAGTGGCTCGCCCAGCTCGACGGAGGCTCGCACGAGTAATCCACCGGACCAACCGTCCAGTGAGGAATCCGTGCGCTCTATCCGATGGTTGGTTCGCACCGGCGGAGGCCGGGCGACGCGGGAAAGCTCGGCGTCTGCCGAGCCGCGATGGTTCAAAGCGGGTGTGGACACGTTCACGTGTCCGAATCCCGTGCAGGGGGCTCGCGGCCGAGCGTCCGAAAGGACGTGGCCCGTTCAACCTGTCCGGCGTGGGGAGTCCGTGTGCGGCGACGCACGCGGCCGGTGCCCATCAGCACCGGGCTTCCGGGCAAGTCCCGGAGCACGAAAAGCTCAACCACGAGAGGCCCGAGCCGTCATGGCGTCAAGGGCTTGCCGGTGAGTTCGACCGAAGACGATGCCGAACAGGGAAAGACCGTCGTCGATGGGTAGAGGGGTGCTTCTGGTTTCTGCCCCTCGAAAGCACGCTCGCGTGCGGTGTACGCACGCGGGCATGGCGACTGCGCCGGGGCGGAAGCCCCGGACGTGCGACGACGGTTCCGCCGGGTCACACCGGCTACCGACGTGATCGGTCGGATGGAGTTCATCGCGAACGCGGGAACCTCTGCGGGGACCGGATTGGTCCCCGGTGCCCGGGCGGCGACGCCCGGGTGATTCAAACCCCGCAGAGGGGGAGTGTGGCCTGAGTAGAAGCCGGCGGAAGCCGGGCGGACACGCGGCAAGGCTGTCGCGTGCCGTTCCTCATGTGCTACGGGTGGTGCCGGGCACAGACCTCACGGTCGGAGGACGACGAAAGGGCTGACGGGCTGAACCTCTCGCCATGATCACATGGTGCGAGGGCCCGTCTGGATGCACGCGCCGGGGCGTGGGCGGGAGGCAACTCCCGCCCCGTCCCGGCTCCTTGGTTGGAGGCATGAGCGGTCAGAGCGGACCTGTCCGGGAGGACGGGCCCGCTCTGGCGGCGTTCCGACGATGCACAGGCGAGGTGTGCTCGGTGCACGCCTCGGTGCCGTTGGAGGTTCACGGTGCGCAACCACCATGGATTGGGCACGGACGATCTGGGAAACCAGCGTCCGTGCCCGCCATGCTGGTCAGCTGCACGGATAGGAGGTTGATTCAGGCGAAGGTGCGAACCGCGTCAGAGGTTCGCGGCGAGCCGGGTGCGACACGATGGAAGAGCCCTGTGCGGCGTTCCATCCTGCCCGCCCCTGCTCCAGCAAGGTTCGCGGGGCCTTGCCGGGTGTGCCCTCAAACACCCGGCGTCCTTGCCAACCGCCTCACCCCCTCTCCCCACAGACCCACGTCCCCACGCTGCCCGCACCCGACGCGTTCTTGTGCAACACCGTCGGCCGAGGCCTCCATAACGCTGGGTGCATGAGGGAGTACCGATGCAGAACAACCACTATCGCGGGGTTTATCCAGCAGCTCGCGGTGTCGTACATCGGGCGGGGGTACTGGTTCTACGTCTGCGGGCGTGTGCCCGAGGCCAAGGACCCCGCCGACATCGACGCCAAGCTCATCGACCGCTACGACATCAATGTCACGAAGTGGACGCGGGCCCGACGCAAGCGGGTGGGCCTGGCGAACACTCAGTACCTGCGGCATGGGCGGTTCTTCGTGCTGCTGGCGACGCACGGCAAGCACCGCTTCTTTGAGTCCGAGCGGCTGTGCATCCGAGACGCACGGCGGACGCCGGTGAAGTACGCGGGCTACTCCGTGAGCTATCGGGGCGGGCATCCGCACGTGCGGATCGAGCGGCGGGAATACCTGCGGATTCGCTCGTGGCTGCTCGATGTGGCCGCGTCGCGGGGCAGTGCGGGGGTGCGGGCCGAGATGGCGGCGCTCCGCTTCGAGCCGTACGCCCCCGTCCGGCGGCAACTGCTCAACCTGCTGCGGGCGGCCAACCGCGAGCTCGTCGTACGCGGGCACGCCCGGGTCGCGTCCACGTGCCTGCGGTTCCGCCGGACCGTGGGCCCGGTGTTCGAGGCCTCACTCCCCGCCCCTCACGCCGCTGCTGCCGAGCATGCGGAGATACCGCTCCAGGGCAGCTCGCGGGGAGCGGCCGCAGGCCCGGGCCCAGGACACGAACTCGGCGAGGTCCACGCGGCGGTCGCCGCACTCGCAGTTGTGGACCCATGACTGGGGCTTGCCGAGCGATGCGGCCAGGGCCCGCTGGGTCAAGCCCGCCGACTCGCGGAGGTCGCGGAGGATGGGAGGGATGGGTTCGTAGTCGTCGACGGGGGTCTTGGCAGCCATGGGGTGCTCGATGTTGTCTGATCCGATTTTCGTATCAGGATGCTTGATCCGATTTTCGTATCAGCGAATGATACGGCATGCCGCCCGTCCCGCTTGCCAGCCTTGCACCGGCATGTCCTCCGGCGATCGTGACGGGGGGCGGCCATGGACGACCTGACCACGCGGCGCTTCGGCCTGCTCATCGCGTACATCGTGCCCGGGTTCGTGATGCTCGTGGGCATCGGCTCGCTCTCGGAGCCGGTCTGGGGCTGGCTCGTGGGTGTGGGCGTCGGAGGACCCTCCTTCGGAGCGGTGCTCTATGTGGCGGTCGCGTCGGTGGCCGCGGGCATGACCGCGAGCGTGCTGCGGTGGGCGGTGCTCGACACGCTGCACCGGATCACTGGCCTGCGTCGGCCCGCACTCGACGAATCACGGCTCGCCGAACGTCTGGACGCGTACGACTACCTCGTCGAACAGCACTACCGCTACTACCAGTTCTACGGGAACACACTCGTCGCGGTCGTGCTCGCGTTCGCGATGTGGCGGGCCTCGCCGCACTCAGCCGCACTGCCGGTCGGCTGGCCGGAGTCGGTCCTGATCGTTCTCACCGGAGTGTTCGCGGCGGGCTCGCGTGACGCCCTCCGCAAGTACTACTCGGGGGGCGAGCTGCTCCTCGGGAAGGTCCCTCACAGAAGGAGAAGACGAATGACCAACGGAAAGCACCACCCGTCTCACCAGAAGCCCGACCAGCCCAAGCCGACCACGAAGTCGGCGACACGAGCGGTGGCGGAGTCGGCGGGGTCGAGCCGGAGCTTGAAGCGTGAGCCTGCTTCTCGCAAGCTCTGATGGCGAGGGGAAGGCGGTGGCCCGCCGGAGGGACTCCTCCGGCGGGCCCTCTACCGGGCCGGTGGCACTCAGCATGAGTGCCGCGGCCGGACCCGGCAGTGCCGCGGGGTCAGTGGTGCGGGAGTGAATTGGGCAAGCCGCTCGCCGTGCTCCGGAGCACGCACGACCACAGCCGGAACGTGGGCTTCGCGGCTTCCCAGACATCGATGACGAGGAACCGCCCGTCGCCCAGGTCGAGGTAGCGAACCTCGATGCCGACCATCTCGACGCGTGCCGTGTACTGGCACGCCAGCCCGAACCGCTCGAAGAGCCAGGCGAGCCTCGGGACACGGTGGGCGGTCGGGAGCTGGAACTCCAGCTCATCGATCACAAAGCACTCGTCGCCGGGTGAGCACAGGCGTTCGAGCGACTCCTCCGCGTGCCGAGTCAGTTCGACCTTGCACTCTCGGATCGCCCACTCATCATCGGGATGGATCGGCTCGTGCGTGGTGGCTGCGGTGGTGTGTGCGGGATGTCTTGACATCAGTTTCATTTCGTGTTCTCCACAAGAGTTGTCCATACAGCGGGCGATAGAACGCTCTCACGAATCGCCGCAAATGTCGAGCTTCTTGCGGGCGTTTGTGATGGTTCGGTCCGCCGGAAGAACCCGCCGGGTCGGAGCGAGCCGAGCCCGGCGGGGTGGCCTCACGCGGCCGCCTGGTGCACTTCCTCCTGGCGGTCCGTGAGTGATGCGGCGATCTCGTGGGCCACGCTCCGGACGCGGTTCAGGCACTGGAGCAGCCGCTCCGTATCGCCCTGGTACAGGTGGATGTAGTCACGCGATGCGGTCCCGCTGCTCAGACCTGCCGCGGTCGAGACGGCGAGGGCGACGGCCTCCGCCTCCAGCTCACGCACCGACTGGTCGGGGCGAACAGCGGCGTTCTGGTGCAGCAACTCATGGGCGATCTCGTGGGCGAGCGTGCTGAACTCCTCGGCGGCGGTGAGTCCGGGTCGGAGCGTGATTCGCCCGCCATGGGAGGCACCCATCGCCGTGGTGAGCGAAGGGTCGGTGCTGACGATAATGCCCTTGCCGGCGGCGAAGCTTCGGAGTCGTTCGAGCATCGGGCCCGGGTCGCCCTCAACCTTGGCGAACTCAGGGAGCGACTCGCCATCGGTCTGGGCGACATCGAAGACGTGAGCGATGCGGAAGCGGACACGCTCCTCCTCGCTCTCGGTCGAGGTGCCGGTGCCGTTCCCGGCGGTCTTCGCGGCGGTGCGGAGTCTCATTGGGGCCACGATGGCGATGCCCTTCTCACCCTTGCGGACCTGCCTTCCCAGCGACAGCCACGCCCGGTATCCGGCGACGTGCGTCGCGGTGGGGCGTTGCGACCAGATCAGGAGGATGTTCCCGAAGCTGTAGCTGTGGAACCTCCCGAGGAACGCGAGGTAGCGGGTGAGCTGCTCGCTGCGTCCCGCGGCCAGGTCCTGGGCGAGCCCGTCAAGGGCGCCGTCGATAATGCTCTGAGTGTCTTCTGCTTTCATAATGTGTTCTCCATAAAGCGGGGCGGGTGTGTCCCCCCGCATGAGCAGGGGGACCACACGCACCGCGTGGAGAACGGCGGCCGGTGGCCGACGCCGCGGCACCGGAGGGCCCGAAGGCAGCACGAGCGGTGACAGCCTCAAGCTGGCGACGCTCGTGCGGCCCGCAGGTGCCGAGCGCACGCGACGGCGTCGCCATTCCGGACGCCAGAGTGCAAGGCAGAAGACAGGCAGAGCACGCACGGCGCCCGGGGTGCGCCCATGGACGAGTGGCCCGACGGACGAGCCGGAGCCTCACCGGCCTGTCGCGATCTCGTGGTGGCACGCCAGCGGCGGAATCAACTGATCATGCGAATCGCCCCACCGCGACCCACTTGCCGCGATGATGCCGGGCATGGCCTGCGAGGGAACGCGGCACGCTCGGGGTGAGAAGGTGAGAGCCGGTGGTGCCTGAACTCTCAACCTTGCGAAGAACCTGGGGACACGGAGCCGATCACCGGGCGAGTGCGAGGAGACTGGATGCGCTCGCGTCGGCCTCGGTGCGGTCGCCGGCGTTGGCGATCTGACCGGAGAGCCGGGTGAGGGCGTCCACGAGCGAGAAGATCGTGAAGCGTCCGCTCTGGCGGGCGATCGTCAGTGCCTCCTTCGCCATGGCACGGGTGACGCCGTGGCGGGCGAGCAGCTTGCCGACCTCCTCCTCATCGCTGCCGACGGTGGTCGACATCGCCTTGGAGATCACCTGAGCGAAGCTGTCACGTCGCTCGTCGCGACGCTCGACCAGCCGGTGGATGAGGCGGCGGATCTCGGAGACCGCGTCTCCAACGCGGGCGGTGTGCTTGCGGGAGAAGTCGATGACCTCCACCGCGTCCCAGACGATGTGGTTGCGGCAGATCGCCTGGAACCAGAACGTCTGGATGCCCACCGAGCGCTTGCCCACTTCGGAGTTCCAGAGGAAGAACCCCGGCGCGAAGGCTTCCCCGCCGATCTCGGTCCACCCGGCGGGGTCCACGAGGAAGCAGAACATGTCCTGCTCGCCGCAGTAGAGACCTGTGCCGCCTCGGTCGCCCTCGCTCCCGGCCTGCTGGGGCGGGCCGAAGTCGGTGGCGAACTCGCGGACCACCGCGAGCAGCTCGATGTTGTGCAGCCGAGTGTACGACGCGGCGTGCACCGACCGCACCAGCAAGTTCTGCGTGTGGACCTGCAGCGGCTTGCCGGTCCGCGGCATGGTCTCCTCGAACACCTGGGCCGCCGTCTCCGGCGTGAGCCGGTTGACGGTGTCCTTGCTGATGCCCGCGAGCCCGCAGAGCTGCGTGAAGCTCCAGCCGTTGAGCCGGAGTGCGGTGTCGGACCCGACCGTGAGGTCGAGCCGTCCATCCCCGGCGGTCGGGCGGAGCGATTCGGGCCGCTCCCAGAGGTCCGTCGATTCGGACCGCTGCTTCTGGCAGTGCTGCCAGAGGTCGTCGAGCGTGGCGAACGCCTCGTCGGGCGATCGGCGGAAGAGCTCTCGGCTTCCGCGGGTCAATGTCGTCGTGTTCATGCGTCTGTCCTTTCGTGCGTGGGCGTGGAACTGGAAATGACAACCTCACGCCGTGGAACGTCCACGGCGTCTCGTGCGAGAGAACCTTCACCAATGCACCACCGGCCTCTCGCCGGCACGCCGCGACGCGGCGGACCGAAGAGGGACCGGGCGTGTCCATCTACCCACGGCTTGCTGTGCTGGGGTTATGCCAGAGCTGGCGTCCGGCGTGCCATAGCCGACAGACGCCGTTCAGGGCGGCGATGCCCCGGAGTCGCAGCGGTCGGGATTCAGCGACGGCCGCGGCGACGGCGAGGTCAGCAAGTGTCCGTTTTCGTTCAGAATTGATGAAGATAGCAACCTGGCTGGCCTGTCGTTGAAGGCCCCGAGTGCCTGGTCGAATCCGGCTGGCCGCACCATCAGATCATTGCCCATCTTCACAGCGGCGCGGGCACCGAAATCCTGTTGAATCACTGGGATAGATCCGTTACCACCCGCGCACGAGGAGAGAGAACTCGTCAGGCGTTTCGGTGCCGCTCACAAGACCCGGCGCTGATGATTTGTGGAGTTCTCTCGATGATCACCAAGTCGTTCGTCAGTGCAGTCGCGATTTGTCTCGCTGCGGGTTCCGTCCAGACTGCTCACGCCCAGTGGGCGCCGAACTACTCGATCCAGCGGATCGGGCTTTGGGGCACGGAACACATTGGCGGCAACGGCTTTAGCCGGCCTCAACGCGAACGCGATCTGCTCTTCCGTAAACCGGCTCTTCTTCATCGATCAGCCTCCTGAACAGAGGCCGAATTGAAGCTCGAACACTCTCACTCAGACTGGATCAACTTCCCGGGTGGAGCGCACGGTTCAGCGAACCCCTGTTAGGGTCCAAATGGACGCCTACCTGCAGGGTCCAGCGACCGGATTCTCGAAGATGAGCTCTCTACCGGAGGGTCCAAGCAGCCGCCCCAGGGTCGAGGTTCTATCGGATTACTCCAATCCGGCCCCTGTACCGGACGGGTGTGAACCGTCCGTGTTTGGAGGGTCCGCCGAATTTTCCAACGCGGCCCCTATACCGGAAGCCAGCAACCGTCCCGAGCTGCCGCTCGTAGACTTAGCGGTCGCTAACACGACCGACCCGGAGTGCACGCATGCCCTTCGCGCTCGACCTTGTGGCTGATACTCACCCCGATTCTGACCCGGTGCTCTGCCTGATGCGGAAGAACGGCGAGGTGTCGGCGGAGGTGCCGCTCCGGAGCCGGGAGTGGGCGAAGAAAATGGTCGTGATTCTCCGGCAGGCCCTCGAAGAGGACCGCGAAGCAGCGAAGGTGATGATGCGTAGCGGACAGGCCATGGGCCACAGTGCCAAGGGCCTTTTGACGTTGATTCTCCAGGAGCTCCTCCTGGCCCGTTCGGGAGACCCGGAGCGGTTCATCAAGCGTGCGAACGCGGCTTCAGTCGCTCAGGCAATGTTCGACGCCGCGGGGGGGGCGTTCCGGAAGGACGATTTCAACTACAACGGGGTCGCCACCATGGTCAATCAGTTGTTCCCTGGGGCTCACTGCACGAACAAGGCCGTCGAGGAGGTGGTGGAGCTGCTGAAGCGGCTCGGGCATGACTACGACCCCGACAATGGCGGCAACGGCGGCGGTCGGAGGCGAGGCGGCGAAGGAGCTGAAGGGAGCGGGACGCCGCCCGACGGCACGTCCGCTCCAGAGCTTGGTGCTGAGGACCTCTGGCAACAACTCGAAGATGCGCTGGCAGTCCTGCATGCACAGGCATTCCCGGAGAGCCGCAATCCAAACTTCGAGGACCGCAAGATGACCGGTCGGTCGGCGGGTCGGTCTTCTCCTGTGCGACTCTTGGCGGACGCAGAACGCTGTGAGCACCAACGGCCAGAGAGGGCCGAGGAGTTGGCACTGCCTCTGAAGTCTGGGGCACACAGCAGTCCGAGCAAGGTGAAGACGAGGACCACGACGGCGAATGGTTCTTCGCCTCGCGTGTATCCTCGTCTGCAATCAGATGAAGGTCGGAAGGCGAGCTCGCTCCAGCGTACTTCGGTTGCCCGGCTTTCTCGCCTCTTGGTCCTTCCATCCCTTCTCGAAGCTGGCATCGCTGCCAGCATTCTGCTGGTGCTTGGCTTCATCGTCGTGCCACCATTCAACAACGCCTCGAAGGATGCGGGTGGCTCTCGCATCGTTCTTGAACTCCCAGCTCTCGACTTCTCGGGGTCGCGAGTCACGGAGAACTTCTCTCTTGGTGAATGGACGGCTCGAGAGACCATCACAATCGACGGAGAGCAACGAGTCCAAAGCAGGCCAGTCTCGGTGAGAGTGGCAGTGCTAGGAGTTCCTGAAGAACTCTTGTCTGGTGTGATTCTGCAGTTGAAAGCAGACAAGAGGAGCGGAGACGACAGCGAACGGAGTCCATCGATTCGGAACGGAGAAGTCGTAGAAGTCACTCAAGCGATAGAAGCGGGCTCTCGCTTGTACTTCGTCTCAAGGTCAAGTGCCCTTGAAGAGGCAATCAGAAAGGGATTCCATCCGACAATCCGTATCGAAAGGATGGAGAAGTAGCTCTGTCATCGAAAGCAATTTTCCAAACGGTGCTATTGGTAGACGGTTGTTGAGGGAATGCGACGAGTTCGAACTCCCAGTGTCAAAGTGACCAATCGCCCGTAATCCGTCTCACTGAGTAGTGCGAAACCTTCCACCGGCTCCCTTCAAAGGGGAGCCGGTTTTCTTTCTGGAATGCACAGCCCTAGCGAGAGCTCCCGCCTAGCTGTTGAGTGGAATTTTCCAAGAGGAGCCAAGGAGTGAGGAGACACACAAACCCGCAGGCCTGACTCCTCGGCCTGCAAACAAAGGATGGTTCCGATGAAAAGCAACACCTCGCCGTTCACCGCATCGCTTGTGGCCCTGGCCCTAGCGATCCTCGCACTCTCACCCTTCGCCGCGCCACGCGCCGCCGCCGATGGCGGTGCGGTCGTCGTCAGCGTTATCGCCGAGGAGGGGGGCAGGCTGATCAAGAAGACGATCACGGATGCCCTCAAGAGCTGGAAGTCAGAGCACACCCGCTACTACCCCGACGGCGACACGCTCATTCTGCCGCTCAAGAACCTCGGCGGAAGCCGCGCCAGCTTCAACTTCAACCACAAGTCCTGGGTTCCGCGCGGCTCCCAGCCTGTTGAGGTCCAGATGACGATTCATGGGCTTCCGGACGACGTCCGCGATCGCATCAAGCTCGTCATGAAGGCCGACAAGCAAGGGCGTGAGGATCGCGATCGTAGCGGGATCGTGAAGGACGGCTCGACGTTTACCTTGCGCTACGGCACCCGCGGCGACCGGGCCTACTATTTTGTCGAACGCGAGTCTCAGCTCAAGGCGCTCATCCCCGAGGGTGCCTACATCAAGCTCGTCCTCGTCAAGAAGTGATCGCTGACCTGTCGGATGCGACAACGCCCCGCCGCTCGGTGGGGCGTTGTCGTTTCTGACCGGGTCGCTCTCATCGGTCCACTCACTATGAGAGTCGGTGCATGATATCGGCTCCTTCCCTGCCCGGCGGTGCCGGAGCGGAGGCGGCGCCGGGCAGCTCGCCGCATAGGCCGTCGGGGTCTGCTTGCCCAGGGCCCGCTGGATGCGCCGGTGGTTGTAGTGGAGGCGCCAGCGGTCCACGAGGTACCGCGCCTCGGCCAGCGTGTCGAAGATCTCCGACGACAGCAGTTCGTCCCGCAGCCGGCGGTTGAAGCTCTCGACGATCCCGTTCTGCCACGGCGAGCCAGGGTCGATGTACAACGCTCCCGTGCCGCTCTCGATGCACCAGGCCTTCACCGCCCTGGAGACCAGTTCCGGGCTGTTGTCGCTGCGGATGTGCGCCGGCGCCCCGCGGATCGCGGTCAGTTCGTCCAGCACCATCACGATGTCCTCGCCGCGAAAGGTCCGGCGCACCTCCAGCGCCAGGCACTCCCGCGTGTGCTCGTCGAGCACCACCAGCAGGCGCAAGGGGCGGCCGTCGGCCGTCTTGTCCTGGATGAAGTCCATCCCCCAGACCTCGTTCTTCCTCGTCGCACGCCGACGAACGATCCCGTTGAGTCCATGCCCGATCCGCCGACGTTTCACCCGCTTCTGCGGCACCAAGAGACCCTCCGCCCGCCACAGCCGCTTCATCCGCCGCGTGCCAATCGACCAGCCCTCCTTGTGCAGCAGGTCCATGACGTACCGCCGGCCGCGGCGGGGGTTCTCCACAGCCAGGTCCCGCATCCGAGCCACCAGCCGGTCCCGGTAGAGGTTCGGCGGTGTTGGGCGACGCTGCGTGCTGCGGTGCTGACCCACTACCCGGCATGCGTGCCGCTCGGACACCCGCAGCACCGCCGTCACGTGCTCGATCGCCCGACGCCGACGCGTCGGGCTCATTATTCCCCGTTAGCCACCTCCCGCAAGATCTGGATGTCCAGCTCCTTCTCCGCCACCAGCCGCTTCAGCCCGGCGTTCTGCTTCTCCAGTTCCTTCAGCCGCCGCACCGCGTCGCGATCAACAGCCCCGTACTCGGCTCGCCAGCGGTGCAGCGTCACCGCCGACACCCCCAGCGACCGCGCCACGTCGGCGATCCCTATGCCCTTGGCCAACGCCTCGTCTGCCTGCCTGAGCTTGGCCACCACTTCCTCGGGACGGTGCCGCTTGCGGTTCGAACTCTTCATCGGAGACTCCTCTCGGCCCTTCGGGCCGGACAAACCTCTCACAACGCCTGGACCTGTTCGGCGAACCCCTGTCAGGGGAAGCCCAATCACTACGATTTCATCAAGGTTCTTGTAAGTGCTACACCAGCCTTAGAACCACTGTTTATGGTGAACAGAACGGGTTGGACACCGGGTCACAGAATTCGCCAGCTCCGGCAGCGGCTTTGAATTGGTGCCCAACCTCTACCGTACTCGCCGTAACCCCCCTCAACACCCCGACCATCACCAGCCTGATCAAACTCACGGCGAGGAGGTATTCGAGGAGGGTGGAGGCGGAGCAGTGTTTGCGGTGGGGTGGAGCTTTCGCCACATTGGGGCCAGCAACTTCTGGACACACGCCGAGAAACGTCGTTTGTCTTTGCCGGCCCACGGGCGAGCGGGAGAGCGGGAGTGCTGGCGTTCGGTCGTGACGGCCGCGTGAAAAGGTCACGACGACGAGCACCCATACCACGGCCGCTGTGAGCGACAAGAGCATGGTCGGCCCGTGGGGTGGCGCCCGCCGTCGTGTCAAGGACTGACTGAGTTCAAAGGGTGTCGGCAGAGAGCACCCTTGGGAAACCTTCGGCAAAGACCGCGTGCTGACGAACGATGCTGAGGGTGACGTTCTCCGCGTTGGTCAGACGGGGATGGCGTCGTCCTCGGATTCCTGTCGCTGCCTGGACTCGGCCGCCTTCTGCCGCTGCTCGTAGATGTACGAGTGGGCGGCGTTGAGGGCCTTGGCGAGGGTGAGGAGATCGTCGGCGCCGAAGCTGCCCGACTCCTTCCAGTCCTCGCCGTCCTTGTAGGTGCGTGCGACGGTGACGTTGTGGATGGGGCCGACCGACGTGTGATTGAGCCACACAACGGCTTTGACGGCCCCGAACCGACTGACGAAGACGGGCTTGTTGCCGTTGCCCGCCTTCCCGTTGGCCTGCGACTGCTGCTTCGTGCTCATGAGAACCTCGCTTTCTGTTGGAACCATCTGGCCTTCCCTCCTGTGCTTGCCGACGAATGCGTTATGGAGGGGTGGTCGGTGCGTGTGACGTAGATGTCGCGGGCGTGGCGGCCAGCCCGCGAGCGAGGGCTCGGGCCAGCCGGTGCTCGAAGTGAGCCCGGTCGTGGTCGAACCCCGGTGCGTTGCTGGGGAGTCGCTGCGGGCCCAACTCCGCGAGGCTCCTGCGGATTCCCGGCATCGCCTCCGCCACGACGCGGAACAGAGCCCGGGCAACGTGACTGGCGGTGACCCGGGAGCCGGTCGCCTGGCGGCACGCGTCGATGAGGGCCTGGAACTGCTCGTCGCTCTCGCGGGTGAGGACGATCTCCCGCTTCACCGGCCGGGTGGCCGCGGCGGAGGTATGCGGGCCTTCGGGCGTGCGGGCCCGCGGGAGCGGCTCGGACACGGCGTGCGTCGGTGCCGCGGCGATCGCGGCGGAGATGGCGGAGGTGTCCAGCAGCCGGGCCACGGCGGAGGACGGCGGCGGGCGTTCGAGTTTGCGTGCCATGGCTCAGACCTCCGTTCGCAGAGGTTGGTCGGTGCCTGCGTCATCGCTCGATGCGGCGACGTGTTCGCCCACCTCCGCGGCGACGCCCACGCCGATGCGGTCCTCCACCTCGTCGGCGAGGGCGAGGAACTCGGCAACGGAGCGTTCACGGCGGGGATTGTCGATCTCGAAGACCGTGTGCCCGTGCCCGGAGGCCCACGGGATCACCGCCGCCTGGCTGATGCGGCTCCGCATGAGCGAGCCCGGGGCCGCGGCCTCCAGCGTGTGCTCGATCTCCGCGAGCATGCGGCTGGCGCGACGGTCGACGTTGGTCATCACCACACCGAGCACGCGGAGCCCGGGGTTCGTGAGGCGACGCACGTCGGCAAGGTCGCGGAACGCCTCGGTGAGCCCCGCGAGCGAGAGCGGGTGCGGGAACGCCGTGAGCAGGAACCACTCCGCCGCGGCATACGCGGCGACGGTGGTCACGAACGCGGCATAGGGAGCCGTGTCGAGCAGGATGTAGTCGTACGTCCCCTCCCCCTCGGCGATGGCCCGGGCCAAGAGCCGCGTGCGGTCGGTGTAGCGGGAGAGGGACTGGTCGAGCTCGCTCAGTTGCGGCCGGGCGGCGATGAGGTTCACGCCGATGGGCATGCAGCTCGTGAGTACGAGGGCATCGAGTGCTTCCTCGCTGGTGAGCAGCTCGAACGTCCCGGCGTAGCCGTCGGGCGAGATGCCCAGGTGCTTGGTCGCTCCTGCGGCGGGGTCGAGGTCGATCACCAGGACCCGCTTGCGTCGCCGTCCGAGTGCTGCTGCGAGGTGCACGGTCACGGTGCTCTTGCCTGTGCCGCCTTTTTGATTGCCGATCGCGATGACTCGCGCTCTTCGTCGTGTGCTGTCCATTCGTCCACCCTCCATGATGATGCCATGCCGGTGGCTCCACACTCCGACCGTCCACCAAAGCCCGTGCGGGCATGAGGGCGTGGGGGCGTGAGGGGGGGCGGGCCAGCGGCTTCGGGGGCAGACCTACTCCATCACGCGAAGGCGAGCAAGAGGCCGCGTGCGTCGATGCGGTCGAACCCGGACGTCGCCCCCCAAAAGCAACCCCTTGCAAGTTCCGCCGCAACGTGCTGTGTTCACGCGCCATTCCCGCCTGGAGGGGAGCGCCGCGAGCGAACAGACGTTTGGAACTCAGACTTCTCGAGACCATCGACACCGAACTGGATGATCTGCGTTGGCGGGTGGGGCGGCACGGCCGCCAGTTCACGCATGCCCGCGTCGCACGAGCGTTCCTCTGGACCGTGCTCTGCGATCGCCCATTGGCATGGCTCGATACCACGAGCGGCCGACTGCCCAGCCTCTTCACCGGCCCGCGGGCCTTCCCGACATCCTCCACCGTGAGCCGTCGGCTTCGTGACCCTCTTCTGCACTGGCTTCTCGAAGACCTGCTCTATGGCCTGAGGTTCTCAGCCGCGGAGCCCGACTATTTCGTGCTCGACTCCAAGGCACTCCCGGTGAGCCCGTACAGCAAGGACGCACACGCCACCACCGGGCACGGTCGCTGCGAGACCCAGCGCGGCTACAAGCTGCACCTCCTGACCGACAACCGTCAGCGGGTGTGGTCCTGGCAGGTGCTGCCGATGCACGTCGATGAAGTGGACGCTCTGCGGCTGCTGCTGTCGCGGGTCGCGGATCGCCGCGGGGCACGCATGAGCGGCGTCATCCTCACCGACACCGGCTACGCGCTCGCGAGCCGCGAGTTCGCCGACGCTCACGGCTTCACACTCGTCTGCCCGTTCGACCGCAACGCACGCGATCCGGTCGAGGCACGTTGGCAGAAGGGTGATCACGTCCGCCGCGATTCCATCGAGCGGTTCTTCGGCAACCTCTCCACCTTCGGCGGCGGCTTGCAGGGCCTGCCCTCCTGGGTGCGGACGCTGCACCGCGTGCGGCTGTGGGTGCTGGGCAAACTCATCATCAACGCGGCACGGCTCCAGTTGCTCCGCACGCCGGGACGCACGCACACCCTCGATCGCCCGCGTGCTCGCGTGCCGGCACCCCCGCCACCAGTCCCGCCCCCGGTGATCCCCGACCCGTCCGCCGGCTCACCGGCAAGCCCGTAGACCGTTCATTTATCGGCCGCCCAGTTGCCCCGCAGTCCGGCTGGCCCTCGGTCCCGCCACCCTGATCCCGGCGTGCCGGTGCTCGTGCCCGCCCGCGGGCGGGAATGCCTTGGGAAAGGGGCGTTCTCGGATATACTTTGGCGTTTGGAGCGAGAGCGGAGTGGACTCCCTCTCTGGTCGTTAGTGCCCTCCCTCGACGCCGCGGGCATGCTCGCGGCGGAATGTGTCGGTCTGTGGGTCGTTCGTCAGACTTTGGCTGCCGGGCGATGTAGGTTCCGGTTGTCTCGCGGCGGGAACTTGCAAGAAGTTCGGTAGTTCTTACCCCACTATAGTGTGGGAGAGAGGATGGCTGGTATGGGCAGCTGTCGCGGTGAGATGAGGCAGTGTGAGGAGAGGTGGAGGTTCGGGAAGGAGAGGAGTCAGGAGAGGAAGAGCGGGATCGGGAGCGGGTTCGAGAAGATCGTCCTGTTCGTGGTCGCGCTCGTGATGAGTGTGGTTGTGCAGCCGGTGACGGCGCAGAGCATGCACTCGACCAGTGCGCTCGAGCAGGGGCGGCTGGCGAGTCTTGCGACGCCTCGGAGCACTCTCTGGATGTCTCGTTTCATCGATGGCTTCGGCGAGCAGTACTTCTCTGGGATTCTCATGGGAGAGCACCAGGGGAGGAGCTGGGGCATCACGGCTGGTCACGGCTTTGAGCTCGGGCACACGTTCCGGGCTGGAAACGGGACGAACCGCATCAACAATCGGGGGCAGGAGTTCAACGTTACGAGCTTCATCACGCACCCGACCGTTGCCCCCGGTGGCTTCAACGGCACCGAGATCGACATCGCGGTGTTCTTCCTCGATGGGCTTGTGACGGGCACTCCGTATCCTACGATTGGTTCGGCGGTGCTCAACCAGGTGGTGAGTTACGATGGGTTCGGGCGTCCGGGCACTCCTGCGGGGTTGCTCCCCGGGGACGGGCACAGGAGGACGTTTCAGACGTATGCGGATTTCTTCGGCAGCTTCGGGACCATCTCAACGGACTACATCCTCGGTGGCTTCGTGAGCTCGGGACCGCGGTTCTTGCCGCTCGGCGGCGTCATGACTACTGGCAACTCGGGCTCGGGGGTCTACAACAGCGCTGGCGATCTTGTCGCTATGAGCGTGGCGAGTTCAGGATCTCCGGGCTATCTGGGGAGCACGATCTCGCTTCGGCTGGATCTTTATCAGCCCTGGATCAACAGCGTCGTGCCGTCTCCTGGCGCTGCGTCTCTTCTGCTTCTCGGCGGGCTTCTCGCAGCTCGTCGCAGGCGGGGGTGAGCAGAGTGGTTCGTGAACAAACAAGTACGTAGCGAGTGAGGAAACTCAGTCGCTATGATTAGCAAAGGTTCTTGTAAGTGCTACATCAGCCTTAGAACCACTCTCTATTCATCGCATCCGGGATTTTGCATCGGATCGCAGGGTCCCTCGCTGGCTCCCATGTCTGCTTGAAACCTCTCGGCAACCATTGAAGTGCGGTCGCTAAACCCCCTCAACACGCCGACCATCACCAACCCGATCAGCGACACGGCGAGGAGGTATTCGAGGAGGGTGGAGGCGGAGCGGTGTTTGCGGCGGGGTGGAGCTTTCGCCCCAACGGGGCCACGAGTTTTCAGTTCATCTGCACACTGTCCTCGGCTCGCAGTCACGCGGAGCCTCGCTCCGACGGCCGGGACCGGTGGGCCGTCTGCGAGCCGAGCATGACTCGTCGCGTGTACGCACTCCGGCCAGCGTGGGGGCGGGGGTGCGGGCTCGCCGCTGGAAGGGGATTGCGGCGAGCTTCTGCTGGTGCGACAAAGAGCCGAGAAAGGTGATGGTCCCCCGCACCCTCTGCCGCGAGTGAATCGGCCAGGGTGCGAGGACCATCTGTGTATGGACGCAGGTGAAACATCGCCCCCCGATCCCCCCTCCCCTCAAGTTCCCGCTGGACACAAGGTCCGCGGGGCGTGGGGGGCGGAGGGTGGGGAGTGACGTTTGGTCCGACGGCTCGTGCGGAGCCGCGGAGTGGAGACGAATCGTGCCGACGCTATCCCACTCCACGTTCTGACGCAAGCCCTGACCGAGATCCGCGGCGACGGGCGAGATCTGCCCTGAGGTCGCGACCCCGCCTGCGGGCGTGCGGCGTGTGAGGCTGTGCTTCACCGAGCCGCCGCCGAGTCAATGACGGTGGGGTGAAACATGAGAGAGACGATCGAGAAGCCCGACGGTGGCTTCGTGCTGGTGCCCGCGTGGGTGCTGGTCGCGGCGTGGCAGGGCGTCCGCACGGGTGATCTGCGGCCGGTGGACCTGCGGGTCTGGCTGGCGACGTTCGAGGCCGTGGCGAGGCGGTGCAAGGCCCGGAAGGGCTGCCGTGCGGCGTTCCGCGTCGAGGAGTTCATGGGGCTCACGGGCTGCGCCCGCCGGACGGTGCTGGAATCACTCGCCCGCCTGCGGGCCTGCGGGCTTGTCAACGTGCGGCGGAGCGGCGTGGTCCACGGGGGGACACTCGTGGACCTGAGCTTCGGCGACTCGCCGGTGGTGCGGGAGGCGATGGACCTGGTCGTCAATCAACGCCGACGCGTGCCCGTGCCGCGGCGGGTGGTGCGGATGCTCGCGGCATGCGACTCGCCTTCGCTTATCGCGACGGCGTTCGGGCATCTGCTGCGGTGCCTGTACCTGCGGGGGCGGATGTGCTCCTCGGGCGGGTTGTGCAAGAGCACGTGGGTGGCGGAGGTGTTTGGCATCAGCGACCGGAGCGTCAAGCGTGGCCGGGCGGAACTGCTGCGGCTTGGGCTGCTGCTGAAGTCGCCGACCCAGCAGGGCGTGCTGAACCGCTGGGGGCAGGGGCTGCGGTGGAATCTGCACTGGCAAGGGGCGGCAACGAGGAGGGCGGGGGTGGGGGCGGGGATGGCCGCTCGCGTGTCACCGCCTCGGGCCGTCAAGCACGCTCGTGTGTCACCCCCAAGAAGAACAAGCATCTCCCTTTCGGGATCTGAAAACCAGCAACGCGGCGGCGGCCGTCGTCATGGTGCCTGCGGCCGGTCTTCACGGGGTGTGGGCGGGCTGGGGCACGTGCGGGCGGAAACACTTGCGAACGCCGACGCGCTGCGGGGGCTCTTCGTGCGGGCGGTGGGCGGCGGTCTTGTGCGGGCGTGCGAGGCCGATGCGCTCAAGTTCGCCGGGGCCGCGATGCACGCCCGGCGGGTGGGCACGCGGAACGTGGCGGGGCTCTTCGCGACGGTGGTGCGGCGTGGGCTTTGGAGCCATGTCTCGCACGAGGACGAGGAGCGGGCCCGCCATGTGGCGGCGACGCTGCTGACGAGGCGGTCACGTCCCGCACGTCCGCAAGCGGCGAGCGAGCGTGCGGTGCCGGGGCGTGTTCCCGTGGCGACGGTGACGGCGGAGGAACGCGAGCGGATCCGGAAACTCATCGCCGAATCGCTGGGTTGCGGCGGCATGTACCACGTGGAACACGCTGGTCAAACACGAGTTGAGTTGTGAGACGGAGCACCGTTGGGCGTGGTGTCGATCGCGTGTACCAGTGCCGATCGAATCTCCATGAGCATGCGTCCGAGGCGATTCTCGCCCACGCCGTTGCAGACGCCCCAGTACGTGTCGCCCCAGACGTTGCCTTCGACCAGTTCTGCGGGAGAAGTTGCCGTGAGTCGTGCAGCGAATTCCGTACCCGGGGCGAACTTCTGCACGAGCAGCCGACGCATGACTTCGTCCTTCCGCTCCGCCCATGTGGCGTCGGGCGTGAGACGCTGGCCGAACCGTTTCGCCTTCGAGGGGTGCTTGGCCGCAGCGATCCGCTCGCGGTCCTCATCGGTCGTGGCCTTCGAACACTGGTACGCGTGCTCGACGGTCGGATGCTCGCGGCCGCCTTCGTCGATGACCCGGCAGGGGTAGAAGTTCGAGAGAAAGCGGTACTCGCCACCGAAGCGGTCGATGCGTGCGGGCGGAACCGATGCTGAAACTTCTCCGCGATCGGGCGAGGGTCGCGAGTCGGGATCGCGTTCGCCGTGCGTGCCCGGGATGGGAGGTTCTCCCTCAGGCATTCATCAATCGTACCGGAGTCCGTCCGCGTGGTTGTGTTTGGTGCTCACCGACCTGCGTCGCGGTCGCCGAGCATCTTCCCAAGCGCTCGGTGCAGCAGGCGGAGCACGCCCTCGTCCTCCTCCCGGTACGTCTTGCACGTCGTGGACGCGAGCTCCGTGCCGCGGTCGGTGGCGACGTGCGTGACGCGGACCTCATAGGTCTTCAGACCGCCGGCGCCCTGGCCGGTGTTCTTGAGCGTGATGCGGGCGAGGCACTGCCGGCGTGCGGCGTCGCCGCCGGGGAGCTTGTCGATGGTGACTTCGAGCATGGAGAGTGATACGGCGGCAGCGGGCGGCGGGCTGCGTGGATCAGTTCGATGTATCGGGATGGCCATGCGATACCATCAACCTGTGAGCGCAGCCTTGGTCTTCATCCTGAACCGGCAGCGGCGTCTGGTTGAACGCTTCCAGGATGTTGGGGCAGTCTCGCCGGATGCGGCCAAGCGGTTGGCGGAGATCGGGGTCACGCCCAGCTTGATGTTCTCCCGCATGAGTGCCCGAGGCGTCTTCGTGCCCGAAAGTGGCGAACGCTGGTGGCTCGATGCCGCGGCGTGGACTCGCTATCGCCAGTGGCAGACCAAGCGGATGGTGGTCGGTGGACTGGCAGTCCTCGCAGCCTGCGTGCTTGTCGTGGCCCTGCTCATGTCACGATGAAGCGTCGGGTGACGGGCACGGCAACCTCGCACAGAGTGTCGTGCTGGGGAGGAGAACTCGCCGCTCCGTACGCCCCGCCGCCACTCACGTCGGAGTGTTGCTGTTCTGCCGGCTCGGCGGTCGTCGTCGGGGCTCGCCACGCGGGGGCCCCCGACGAGGAGCGCTGAGACGGCTGCTGCGATGGCCTGCACCCTCCGGCTGCCCGCATGCTGCCCGCACCCGGTGCTTACCGGCTGGCCTCCCACCCCCTGCCGGACGGCGAGAGTCTGAGGGGCTCAGTCCGGGATGCGTTCCTGGCTCCAGACGATACTGACCTTCGGCGTACCTCCGTGCTCGCTCGTCTCGACGATCTCAATGATGCTGATGCTCAGCCCGTACGGGAGCATCTGCCCGGGCTGGTGGCAGGTCGTCCGCCCGCACGTCGCCGTGTGCTGCGGCACGCCCGACCATGCCCGTCCCCCGTCAGGGCTCTCGTGGATGTGTCCCGACACCGGTCGAGAACTCGGTGAGTCAACCCAGCCTCGCAAGAGCACCAGCGATTGATGCCAGAGCACTCGATGAGAGGCTGTCGTGACGGAATCCGACGCGGGCAGCCTCTACCAAGAGAATGCCACCCTGCTTTGCCTGCTTCACAGAAGGGGTGCGGCCACCTCCTCGGAGCCTTCCGATCGAGTACGCGAGACTTCGCTGCCACGGGAGAAGTGATGCAGTCTGCTTGGCCCAACTGCTGATGCTCAACCAGACCTCTGCATCGATGGTGCACACGGCGTCGATGACCGCCTGTTGTTCCGGCGTCGTGGCATCGGACGCGACGACTTCACTCCCGCCTGACGTGCCTGAGTCTTCTCCTGCCGCGAGCGAAAGCTCAAACTGACGCTTCAGCACGGTCTCCCAGCAGTCTTCCTTCTTGCACCACTCAGTGAGGTTCTTCCCGGCCGGTGGCTTGAGAAGTACCTCCCGCACTCCCGTGATCAGAATCCGGAGTGCGGCCATTATCTCATCGGGGAGAGTCAGAGACTTCCAGATCTCGGCTACGGGGAGGCGTTTCCCGAGGTGGTGAGAGAGGCGGGCGATGGTGTACGTGATAACCTGTGCCCGGTATCCGGTGAACCCCATCTCGCCGTACAGAGACTCAGCGGTCCGGAAGAGCACTGCGAGTGATACGACTCGCTTAAACTCCGCATCGTCGGGTTCGGGACGACGGGGAACCACCGACTCCATGAAGCGACCGAAGCACTTCTGTGCACCAAGGCTCACGGTGTGAGGAAGCTGCTCCCAGCTCAGCCAGTACTTCGCGACGTCGGTCTTCGTGAACTTCTGCGAACCAGGATTCTCAGAACGGAACTTCCGCCGTCCGGCCGGAGTGCCCTGAGCCGCGAGCTCGTCTGAGTACTGGCCCCGGGACCGCTCATAGAACCATCTCGTGCCGCGCGGAGCGTCGGGCGTCGAACTGGTCCAGGTGTTCCGCGAAAGACGCTCAAGTGCGATGTGCCACGGGGCGTTGGCGAAGAAGTCCGCCTCCTGAATGCGGTTCTGAGTGTTGGCGAACTTGGAGATCTGCGGCACGAGTCCCTGAAGTCGCTCCGGTGGCACGACGGTCAGCTTCATCGGAACGACGACGTGCTCAAGGTCTACTTTGTCGCGGCGGGAAGCGGCGGCGATCGACGCTGTCGTCTGTCCGCCGTTCACGATCTGGAAGTCTGCTAGGGAACGGATCTGTGCCGTGCCGTTGTTCACGCCCGCGAGGACAACGCTGCTCGCGGTGGTGGAAAGCCCGTTGTTGTACGGGAGAAACCGGTGCGGGGCGGTCTTCAGCGTGTCTCTGATGCCCTTGTTCACCTTTCCGTTGAACTGGAGGAATGAGCGGACGTTGCGCTCCAGAAGTGCCGAGCGGTAATCGTTGTAGATGTCCGCCAGCATCTGCCCCGGAATCCGCGTCAGCAGCACCTGGACGCCTTCATCGTCGGGCTTTGTGACGAGGCAAGGCAGCGTCTGACCGAACCGCTCCTCGAAGTCAATGGTGATGGAGCCGTCCGAAATGGAACCGCAGATTCGGACGAGACGGGTGAGATCCCACACTTCACGGCGGAGCTCGCTATCACTGAGTGCGGCAGCGGCCCTGTCCGATACGACTCCGGTCGTGATGAGATGCAGCTCGACCGATTGCCCCTGCGATGCCGAGGCCTGAAGGACTCTCAGCAGATCGGCTACAGGCTGGGACTCCTCCACAGCGTCGAACTTCCCTGCGAGCGCGTGGCGAACGAAGCTCTCCAGGCGACGAAATGCTCGGTCCACCTGGTCTTTGGGTACTGTCACGGGCTGAGCATCGTCGCCAAGCGTGACTTCGGACGTGGCGTCGATGCAGATAAAGAGTCGGAGAACGTCGTCCTCGACATCAACAGCCCATCCGTGCACTTCCGCCGAGATATTGCCGCGTTCAAAGCGGAAGTAGCTGACCTGGGGTTCTGACACGACGCTCGCGTCTTCGAGTCGCTCCAGAAGGACGGCGACTATCGAGTTGAGTCGAAGCCCGCCCAGTTCCGGATCATGGGCGCGGTCGAAGGCGTCACAGAGAACGGAGTGGAGGAACTGGTGGCTCATGGCAGTGGTGCTGGATGAACCGGGGTCGATCGGCAACCGATCGCCTGGTCGGTGGATACGGCGAACGCTCCAAGCACGGCAAGCTCGATGGCGAACCGCACGGAACGCACACCGGGCGGAATCGACGCTGAAGTGATCCGAGGAAATCCATAACGGACCTCGAAGACGCGAGGCTCAAAGGCGACGTAGGTCTCGGGGAGTGCATCCGCCATACTCGGAAGAAAACCGGCGGCCGCCACACGCTGCCGAAACAGCTCGCAGACGGCGGGGCTGCCTGCCAGAAGGGCTTCGACGGCCAGCACGTACTGGGCGAGAGTGCTGCCTGAGGGTGACTGGTCCAGGGCTATGCACACCAGCTTCATCCGAAGTCCGGAAGGCGCTTCGAGCTGGAGCGCATCAGAGATGTAGATGGACGCTCCCGCTGAAGGCGTGAACGTCTTGGTTTCTGCGTGAAGCGACTCCGCCTCGAAGTCGCGAATGCCTCCGATGGGTCCCTTCCATGCGGTCGTGGCCTGCTCTGCACCGAGAAGACTGATGAGGCGTGCGAGTGTGACGAGCTCGCCGATGAGCCCCCGAACTTCCTCGCCGGTGAGAAGTGCCGAGCGGCGTTGGAGGAAAGCCCTCCAGCGCTCAAGCACTGTCACCACATCATGCGAGACAGCAGCAGGTGTTTGACAGCGACCGACTGCTTCGGCAAGGTCGGAGCACAGGAGACCGAATAGGTCTGTGAGGTCATCGTCCCGAAGTGTGAGAATGAGCGCCGTCGAGTCGGGCGGGAGACCTTCCACAGGCCCACAGTCCACGGAGAATGCACGCGTGGAAAAGGCTGTGTAGCGACTGCGGGGCTGATCGCCCTTGAGTTCGATGATGAACGCAGCCTCTGCCAGCGGGTGACTGATCGCTGCGAAGCAGCGCGAATGGGACGACGTCCCGCACTGCCGCATCTTGAAGCCGCGGCCGGGCAGGGGAGGGACGAGGCGAAGTTGCTGCCAGAGATCAGGCAGGTCGGCCGTCTTCATCCCAGTCTCCCGTTGGGTCCTGCTCACGCCGCCAGACCGTGTTGACGGTGTACTTCAGAGACTTTCCCTTGAGCCGCGAAGGGAAGCCGACACAGATACCAAGGGCGTACTCACCGATCGGGTCGGCGGGGGGTTCACCGTCCTTGGTTCTTGTGAGCGGGTAGAGAAGGAGGAGTCCGCGAGTGGGAGGTCTCGCAGTCCGGATGGACTCCCGCGATGGCACGCCGTTCTCGGCAACGCCGCTCTCAGCCTGTGCCTGCTTGAACTCAGCGTGCGACAGATCGACCGCCTCTTCGATACGTCCTGCGAGCTGGTCCATCCGGTACGTTTCCGGGTCTTCGTCCTGAGCGGAGCGTCGCGTGAGTCCAACGTCAAGGTCTGCGATCTGTACTCGCTGTGTGGTTCGGGCGACCGAAACCAGACAAACACACCACTCGGACAACTCGCCTTCCGAAATCCGATGCTGAATGTACTCCCGGAGTCTCGCCGCGCCGTCGCGGAGGCACGGCTCATGGAATGCCACATAGGACTGGAGGAACGTCAGCACCTTGTCGGGCGACTGCCCCGGCCAGACGTGCCACTCCGTGTCGCGGTCACGGATCTTGTCAGCCGGTCGTCCGGACATCGACGTGACGAGCTGGGTGAGAGCGTGGCGATTCCTTTCCGCTCCCGGACCGGCCCGCGGAACGTCCAATGACTGGATGAGTTCGCCCGCGAACCGCACGTCAACAGTCTCGCCCCGGCGGATCTTGTTGCCCGCGGTGATGAGCAGCTTCTCGGAGGGCTCACGGACTTTGAGTCCGAAGTCGATGGGCTTGCGCCGGGCGCGAGCCATCTCATCGAACGACTCGCGGAGTTCCTCGAAGGCGAGCGTGATCTCCCGGAATGCGCCTTGCAGCCACGGAGTCGTGTAGACGCGGCACAGATCCGCGTATCCCGGTCGGTAGCCGAACCATCGCCCCATCTGCATGAGCGTGTCGAACATGCTGGACGTGCGGAGGAAATAGCTCGTCACGAGCCCTTCGAGAGTCAGACCTCGGCTGAGCTTGTCTCCGCCGACGGCGATAACCCACAGACCGTCTCTCGCGGTCGTGTAGGCGAGCGCATCGGAGGAATCACCGTTGATCGCCATGACCTTGAAGCGGGAGGCGTTGCGCTGGAGAGCATCCGCCACGGCATTCCACGTCGGCATACCGCCAACGTCGTCGGGAAGTGCGGAGCGGAACGCTTCGTACTTCTCGACGATCTCCCGGTCCCAGAGGCTCCGAAGCTCAGCCAGCAGGGTCTGGCGTGTGTCCTCTGATCCGTGCGTGAGCAAGCTCGTGAGGTCGCTCAGTTCACGCTCAAGCTGCCCCCGCACGCGATTCTGGACGATCTTGAATCGCGTGCCGTGAACGAGCATTGAGCTGTGGAATGCCGTGTGGCCCCTTGCAACCCGCGTCGCAGTCGCAAGCAGGAATAGCCGGACAGCTTCGCGAAGGGACGAAGGGAGGGGACCTGGATCGTGGTCCTTCTTGTGCTTGTCGGGAATCCACGCCTGCGAGTCCGTCACAGGCACGTGCATCGGGAGCGCCGGTGACGGCGGAATGCCAGCATCGTCGTCGCCCGGACTTCCGAACACCTCTTTGGGTCCGACGTAGTTGCTCGGAGCCTTCAGGTTGACGATGAATGACCGGGGAAACAGGTCCGGCCCGAACCTGTGGGTGTGATCGCTGTCGGGGTCGGCGAAGATGTTGGCGAACGGTGTCGCGGTGTATCCGACGAAGGACACGCGCTGGAAGTAGAGGAGCAACTGACGGATGTACCCGTTGATCTTCGACGGGTCCGCTTCGGGGTCCGCGGTGTTGACGGAGGCATGGTCCGCTTCATCGTCGATGATGAGGGTCGGGTGGGGGATTCTGGCTTGGTCCCCGGAACCCGAAGCCATGAGGCTGTTGAGCCAGTTCGTCATGCCCCTCAGCACACTCGTGTTCTTCTTCACGACCATCACGAGGCGGGCACCGCTGTTGACCTCGAACCACATCTGCTGCTCGACCGCTCGGAAATCACCGTGGTCTTCGGACGTCGTGTTCGTGATGACCTGAAAATCATCGAACGTTTCGCCGCGCTTCCAGTCAGCTTCGGCTGCACCGATGCGGCCCTGATTCTCAAGCTGGGCGGTTCTGATCGCCTGTCGGATGGCCCGGCTGTCTCGGCCAACGAGGTACTCGTCGATTCGGCTCTGAGTCTGAGCACGCAGGTTGTTGTGGATTCCGGCAAGGATGATGACGATCCGGTAGCCGGAGTCCAGCGCCTTGGCGGCTAACGTCGTGTAGTGCGTGGTCTTGCCAGATTGAACGTGTCCCACCACAAGGCCGCGTCTGTCCCATCGGTCCTTGCGGTCCGGCGACTCCAGGCGTTCCAGCGTCGCATCCGTAGAGCGGTCGAGTTCTGCGAGCACGCTCACGGGGAATCGCTTCTCGTGGGTCAGGTACCGCTGCAATCGGGGCCAGAGCCTCCAGCCAGAGCGATCTGCGGCGGAGAGCCACTCTTCGTGGTTCTCGCTGTTGTCCAGCGCTGTAGCCGCGCCGATCCGGACTGTGATTCGCTTCTGAATCTCGTCAACGATGGTCCGCTGGAGCGGTAGCAAGTGCCTGAAAAACGGAGAACTGCCGAGCAGTTCCGAAATCGTATTGCTGACCTCCTCCGGCGTGGGTGGCGCGTCCGGCCGGAAGAGGTCCTTGAGGTACATGTCGACAATCGTTGATGATCCGACAGTGCTCATCTGGTGCTGCCCTCGCCTTGAGTGCCGGCGGAATGGAGTCGTGCGAGAATCTCCTCGCGGTGCCGGACCAACGGATCGACGGAGAGAACACGGTTGCGGGCATCCTCTCGTGAATACCCGGCACGGATGTAGAACTGTTCAGTGGCTCTTGCGATCTCGACGAGACCTTCGAGACTCACGGCATCTTCGGGAAGTACCGTCCCTTCGAGGGACTTGGATGGCACTTGCAGAATACTGTCGATCGGAAGCGACTGCTCGATCAGCGACACCGCATCCGAGAAGAGTTTGCTCTGCGGACCTCCCGCGTTGAGGAGGGCATAGAGAAGCGGATGTGTCCGGTCCAGACGAAAACTGACCTTGCGCTTCGAGTCCAGACGCTTCCAGAGCCCGCGTGGCGGGTTCCCCTCGACGGTGACCTCCCGTTCACCTCGCTGTCGGTAGACGTTTGAGGCATCGTGCCGCACGTTCCGTGCGATTCTCGCGAATGTGTCACGGAGCACGGGCGGTGCGGCGACGTGTGACTTCATCACGTTCAGCTTCCACTCTGCATCGAGCGTGTTCGGTAGGTCCACACGGATCCGGGCCAGCTTGAAGTGCTCCTCCTTCCGGAGGTCGAGGTTCAGCCAAGTCCCTGGCACGATCAGGCGTCGGCAGCGGTAGATGTAGAAGCCTTGATGTGCATTCCACCCATTCACACCCGAGGCATCGGTGAATTCGTCATCCGTGAGCTGCGACTGATGTGGAAGCACGAACGGAGCTACGGCAATATCTGAGCTGAGGTAGCGTACCGTTTCGGTCGGAAGGTGGAACGACTTCGACAGCAGGAAAGGGTCCCATGCCTTGACCGCCGTAACGCCAAGCCTGATGGTGAGCCCCTCTTCGATGAAGCGGTGAAACACCATTCCGAGGTGCTTACCGAGTTCCTTCAGTGCAGCGGCGAGGTGGGTGTGCTTGGCGTTCTCGGGAACGCGCAGGAAGCTGGCGCGGTCAAGGTCCTCAACGATGATGGCGGTTCCGGACGGTTGTGAAGCGATCCTCTCGATGTACTGCTTCGCTATCGCTGTCGGTTCAGCGAGCAGGGTCCAGCTTCCACTGGTTCGGATGTGTTCAACGTCCCACCGTCGGACCGCGGGCTCCGTGTCGCCTACACACTTGGTGATGACCGTCAGGCAGCGGCCGATCGACAGCGACGCAGTTTTCAGCCCGAGTCCGAACCGTCCGAGGTCGTTGCCGGTCCGTGTGGACAGGGGGCCAGCTGTGCCCATCCGCATCGCCTCGACGAGTCGATGAAGCGACATTCCTGTTCCATCGTCGATGACTGAGATATGGGCACGCGGCGACGAAGACTCTACTGTGACGTGCACTTCTGAAGCACGTGCGGTGATGCTGTTGTCGATGAGGTCAGCGATAGCCGTGGGCAGGGTGTACCCGAAGTCCCTCAGCGACTCGACGAGGTTCGCCGGGTTCGGCGGGATGGGCTCCGCGATGTGGTCTTTCTTCCCCAGCTGCCTCTTCCTTTGTTCTGACTAGGTCCAAGTGGATCGGCGATTGTACGGCGTTTGGGTACTGCCGGTAGAATGCTGGTGATCAGTCCTGCGAGTGCCCGCGAATCCCGGGTCTCGCACTCCCAGATGGTGATCACATGCCAACCCAGCGTGATGAGCTGCGACACATTCCGCCGGTCTCGCCGGACGTTAGTTCGGAACTTCTGCCTCCAGAACTGTTGCCGCGATTGTGGCGCCGCGGCCAGCCGACAGCCTGGGTGCCGATGCCAGAAGCAGCCATGGACGAAGACGACGACCTTGTGCTTGGGAAGAACGATGTCCGGACTACCGGGAAGGTCGCGGCGATAGAGCCTGAACCGGAAGCCCGATCGGTGCAGCAGTGATCGGACCAGCAGTTCGGGCGAAGTGTCCTGCGCCCGGATCCGGGACATGTTCCAGCTGCGGTGCTCTTTCGACAACCTGTCCATGGCTAGGCTCAGCATATTCGGACTGGAGGCGAATGAGTGTGTCATTCGCGCTGGCGAGCGTCACGGGTGGCCGATCGCAGCGACCACGTTGGAGGGCCACAGACTCGTCTCGTCCGTGGCTGCGGTCGCGGGCAGTTTTAGGAGAGTGGGCTCGGCGATGTTCCTGTACAGCGAAGCTATGTGACCTTGAACGAGGGATCAAGGAAAAGCGCTACTGATTCGGCAACCCTGCGGGCAAGCAGGGGCGGCACTGCGTTCCCCACTTGGCGGTACTGCTCGGTACGCGGTCCCTCGAAAAAATAGTTGTCCGGAAAGGTCTGAAGTCGTGCGGCCTCCCGAACCGTTAGGCTGCGGGCCTGCGTGGGATCTGGGTGGATGAAGTAGTGCCCATCCTTCGAGATGTGTGATGTGACGGTCGTCGAGGGCTTGTCCCAGATCTGGACTCTGAAGCGGTCGTTGAACATGCGGGAGTTCACGGCCTCGTCGATGTTGGCATGATCTGGTAGCAGTCCGCGCGGGAAGTCCTTGATCCTCGGCGAACTGCCTCTCTCCGCACCGAATGACGACACGAACAGATATCGCCAGAGGTCTGAAGCGATGTGGGAGCGTGACTCGTGGTTGCAGACGCCCCCGAGCCGCTTGTCGATGAACCACTCGGGAGCAAGCTCTGGTGCTCCCTCCCAGCGGATGAATCGTCCACCGGTGCGGGATCGTGGAAGCCTGAGTCCTCCGACAGCGCGCGCGATTCTCGCAGCCACGTCATGCTGTCCGGCTGACGCGAGTTGTTTGAACCATTTCTGATGCAGGGAAGATCGGAGAAGGTCTAGCCACGCGGCCTCAGAGTCGGTCTCGCGTGAGATGCTGCTCCTCAGCGGAGGGAGGTCCGCGATCGCCTGTCTGCACGTCTGCTGCTCCCGCCGCGAAATCGCGTTGGGCATGCGCGCTCCGGATGGCGCGTAGTCGCTCCGTACGCCCACGATGATGAGACGGTGCCGGGCCTGTGGGACACCGTAGTTCTCTGCGTGCAGCAGGAAGTTCTCCGGATCCGCCTCACTGGTGCGTGCGTCACCACTGAACAGCCCGTCCTCGGAGGAACTGAGAGCGATGAGTCGGTAGTCAAGGCCCGGCCTCGGCCTTCGGAGGTCGCGCAGAATCTGTCCGAAAATGAGAGTGTCGTGCAGCCGTGACGACAGCAGCCCTTTTACGTTCTCCATTATGAAGACGGCGGGAGAGTGCCCTTTGATTAGTCTGAGGTACTCCTGATACAGGGTGTGTCGCTTGTCCTCGTAAAACGCCCGATGTCCGACCTCACCGATCATCCGGGAGCGGCCGACAAGGGAGTATGCCTGACAGGGTGGGCCACCGATCATGATCCAGGGGCGACCGGTTGGAACCGATGCCACTGCTTCGTTCACCCGTCGTGACACGTACACGGCATCTGTCTCCCCGAGTGTCGCCTGCCATGCCTCGTCTTTGGCCGCGTCTCCGGCACGCGGGTGACGGTCGAAGAGTGCCTCCTGTGCCGGAAACTCAGGATCGCCTTGGAGATATCGGTAGTAGTCCGCGGGAACGTCGTCGGGGTCAAACGACCGGAAGAAGCTGCGAAGTCGGAGCGTCCGGTGAGCCGTCTTGTCCATCTCGACCGACAGCGCGATGCGGAACATTCGCCGTCCGCGACGGTCAAAAAGTGAGGAAAAGCCCTCTCCGAGGCCACCGGGACCGGCGAATAGGTCAATCACTGGAATGGCTTGGCTTCGCGACATCAACGGGTGAGGGTACCTGGCAGAAGAGGACATTGCGGGTGCGAGAGCTGCCCGGTGGCCAGCGTTGTAGCGCTGACGATGCTCTGAATGCCCCTTTCCGACCGGAGGTGTCAGGCTCGCGGCCGGCGGGGTCACTCCAGCCTGCGTACCGAATACGAGTCGCCCGTGCGGGACTTGAGACCGGCGGCCTCGTGCTCCGCCTCTTGCTGCCAGCGCCAGCCGGACTCCGTATCGGGGTCGCGGTAAATCACGCTTCCCCGATGATCGACGATGACCCACCACCCCTCGTCGTCGTAGTCGGTGCTGAACTCGATCGTCTGCGTAGGCTTGCCCGCGTCCAACGCCGCATCGTCGGCGTACTCAGTCACCCCTGCCTCAGTGAACTGGATAACGGCGCCATCGCTCCGGTTCACGGTGACCACCCAGCCTTCACCGGGCTTCTGCCACGCCTCGCCTCCAAGGACGGCTTCGAGTACCCTCGCCTGCTTCTCGTTCATGGCTGGTGCTCCACTCGGCACTCTCCAGGATAGGCACGCAATGCCCTAACGTCAGCACAGGGCTGCGAGAAGTGCCCGCTCAACCGACGACATCGGGACGCGGTGCGCGAGAACATAACCGGACACTACGGTCACCATCGCCAGATAGTCCTCTATCCCGCCGCTATGCACCGAGGCGACCTGCAGTGCGCGTGCCCGGACTTTCTCAGCGCAGGCAACGGCGAGTCGGCAGGCAGCCGACGCCGCTATCACGGGGAAGCGGGCCAGCACCGTTTCAGCTGCGTCGCCGCTGACATAGATCGCCCTGAACAGCTGCGCGAGGTCTCGCTCGTCGAGCAGGGCACGGAATGCGCCGGCACGCACGGTTGCATCGAGCCGGGCGAGGTCTTCCAGCGGGTGACCGGGACCGCTCGCCGCGTAGTCAATGAATGCTGGGAGCCGGTCGATCAACAGGATGTTTCGCCCGTGAATATCGCCATGCACGATGCCGCGACCGATCAGTGGACGCAGACGTGCGATAGCCCGATCTGTCAGGCCCAACAAGTCGAGTGCTTGTCCATCGCTGTCACGGAGCTGTGGCAGGATGCCCCGGGCCCCAAGATCCTTGAGCGGCCAATTCAGCCAGAACTCAGCTGGTTCGGTGGTAGTGGTCGGACTCATGCGGTTTAGCTCCGCGAGCCGGTCGGCGGCTCGAAAGACCGCCGCCTGCAAGTCCGCGCCCAGCTGCGCAGGATCTTTGGTGGTGTCCCATTCCTCAGCGCGAAGCCGTTCGATCGCGTCGTCGAGCGTTGGCGCAGGCTGGGCGGATGCATCGGCCGCCGCCTGTAACCTATACGAGATCGCAGCACGTCCCAGGTGCAGGTGCAAGGACGGACTGGTGAGGTTTGGCTCCCAGCCGGCGATCCACCGCTGGTGGCGCCGCAGTTCATCGGAAAGGGATTGTGACTGATGCAGCTTCACCACGAATGGCCCGCCAGAGAGCGGCTGGAGCATGTACAGCCGCGCTCCGGATCTGCCGCCCGCAAGCTCGCGGGTTCCCAAACGACTGACAGCGACAGGATCCGACGGCCGCCGGCGGTCGGCGGCTACAAGGCGCAACAGCCGCACATCTCGCTCATCGATACCGAGTGGAAAAAAGCCGGCGCCTTCAGCCGCGGTGAGCAGGCCGGCCGCGGCGAGCAGGGTCCGAACGTCCGCCGGGCTCAGGTTGCAGTCACGTCCGTGGCAGAATCGTTCGCCGTCGAGCGGGCCGCAGCGAGCGTCGGCGGCGACCGACATCGCGTCAGCCGCGACTGATGGGAAGAGACCGTCAGTGGCCACTCGCGCGAAGAGGAATGTCGAGAGTTCGGCAATCGCGCGTACGGCGGCGCGTTGACCATCCTCGTCGAGGCCGGACCAGGCAGAGGGTGCCACGACGAACCCGCAAAGGCCGCTCGGGCCTACCTGCTGTAGTTGGCTGACGGTCGCAACGCGCAGGACCTTGAGATCGGAGCCACGAAGGAGCGCGGTGTTCTGTGAGTGCTCACTCTCGGTGCCGATAAGCGCGACGGTGAACATCGCACCAGACGGGAGTACGCCCACCTCGGGCGGTAACGTCGGAGTAACTGAGCCGGCCGGTCGTACTGCCGGCGCGGCGGCATCTCCCGGCCCAGCGGCAAGGGCCAGCGGGCGAAACTCCGTCGGCAAGGCCGCCCGCACAGCATTGAGCGCACTCGGGGCGGCCGTCCGCAGGCTCGCCAAGAACCCGACGAGGTCACCGATGGCAGGGCTCAGCCGACCCACAAGCAACCGGATCCGCCGGTCGCGCTCCCGGGTGGGCAGCCCGACCGCTCCAGCAATCACTGACACGGCAGCAGTCAGCGCCGCCGCCGGATCAGCGGGGCCGGGGGGCGCGCACAACGCGGTCGCGGCGGCGTCAAAGGCGGTGGCGCTCGCCGAACCCAGCCCGTCGGATTGGGGGGCTACATCGGTCATGGCCTCTCTTCAGCGAAGGGCCGCGGCGTATCGCTCGTGGCGAGTTTTGAAGGCTTCCTTGCCGCCCTCTAGGATCCGAATGATGTCCGACTTCCTCTCATCGACTGTGCCAGCGCCGCATGGGGCGGCCTTGCGAGGCCCGTCCATCTCCATGACGATGACGCGCTGGGCATCGCCCAGCACGGGGATGTTGGCGTTGTGCGTCACGAAGATCAACTGACGCTTCGCGCTCAACGACTTGATACGGTCGATAAGGTTGTGGAACACGAACGCATTGTCTAGGTCGTCCTCGGGCTGGTCGATGATGAGCGGATGGTCCGCATCGCGCAGGATGAGCGGCAGCAGCGCCGTGGCCATCTGGCCCTTAGAGAGCTGATTCAAAGATCGGGGCTCGCCGCGCACGACCATCGTGATTTCCAGGCCGTCTTCGGGTACGACGGTCTCCAAGTCAAACAGGCGCGGGTTGTCAACGAGGTGCCCGATCAGGCGTGTCATCTGACCGATGTCGCGCCCGAGTGAATCCGCCAGCCGCTTGGCGTCGCCGGCTTCCACAATGTCGACCAGATCGGAGGGGCGCACCCGCTCGGCGAGGTCCCGGGCAACCTCCGCCTGGTTGCGAAGGTTCGACCGCTGCAGCAGTTCCTCAACCAACTTGCGGTGCGGCTCGGTCAGAGCGCCTTGTTGTAGGGTGAGCACAATCTGCTGTCCATACTCGGCGTTGATCGTCTCTACCTGGGCCAAGCGGAGGGTGTAGAGCTCGTCCGCAGCGGCGTCGCGCCGGGCCCTGAGGTCGGCCCGCCGAGCGAGGTCGCGGGCTTGGGCCTCTCGGAGCTGGGCGAGCTCCACGGCGATGCTCTCCATGGTGGAGATCGACCCGCGAAGAGCCTCTTCGGTCTTGAGCGCTTCGTTCACGCTCTGTTGCTCCCTGCGAAGTTCGTAGAAGCGCGCGCTCTGCCGCTCGTATTCGGCTGCGAGTTGCTCCATGGCGGTACGCAGATCGGTAGCGCCGTCGGCGGCAGCGCGGACGCCCACCAGCGACCCCGCGAATGCGCTCAGAGCCTGACCAATGTGGCGGGCAGCCTCCACGTCGAGCGCATTGGCGAAGTCAGCCCCCTCGCGGAGGGCTTGCTCGTCTGCGAGCAATACCCTGGCGCTGGCGATCGCTCTGTCACGAGCCTCAACCGCCACGCGTAGCCTTTCATATGCCTTGCGCCGGACCTCGTACGCCTGACGCTCGGCTTCCAGCGCTGGAGAAAGCGCGGGCCGGCTGGCCTGAACGTCGGCGAGCTGGCGCCGATGCGCTTCCAACTCCCGGACTTTGGCCTCACGAGAGTCGATTTCGGGCCGCCGCTCACGGAGGGCCAGCCCGAGATTCCTCAGGTCATCTGTGACGCTCCTTCGGAGCGCCGCGAGTTCCTCTACTCGCCGCTGGTTGGGCCGGTCGATGAGCGCGAGGCGTCGCTGGGGTTGCTCGGCGATCGTCTGAAGGTCACCCTGTGAGTAGATCTCGATTCGCTGCTGGACGGTGCTGCCATCGATCTGCTGGACGCCGTCGCGGAAGACACGCGTTGGCGTCTGGACGTTCCGTTCCAGCACGAATGTGGGCTCGGCCGGGTCCTTCGGCCGGGCAAGCGTGCAGCGAGCTGTCCCCCCCGCAAGGGTTTCGAGGATGAGGCCCGCACGCGACGCGGGGGCGGCTCCACCCGACACAGAGGGGACAGAGAGCATGGGACGGACGCGGTCGGGCTCACTGTCGAAAACGAACCGGACTGTCTCAACGATCGTCGACTTACACGTGCCGCGGGCGCCGATGATGCAGTTCAGGCCCGCCGAGAACGTGATCGGGCACGAATGTAGATAGCCAGCTGTGGACTCAAGCGAAAGCAGTGTCCAAGTCATTCTCGTCTCCGCAGTCTACGGACCAACCGGCACGACTCCAGCGATTGTAGTTGTCCGATCGGGTCGGTTAGCCTACTTGCCGCGGAACCATCCCGTGATCCGCCGCCAGAGTCTCGGCTCTGCTGCCGCTGGTCGCGGCGGCATCGACGCGTCGATGGGTTGCCCGGACCTGTTGTCGACCCGCGGTTGGTGGCTCTTCCGAATCGCATCGTGCTCTCGACCGGCCTGAATCTGCTCCCGGCTCCACCGGTCGGCCCACTGGACGCCGTTGTGTCGGATCCAGTAGTGGGACTGGCAGGGGAAGCTCCAGTTGCCGATCGAGGGGTCCAGGGTCACGGTCTGGCCGTCGAAGATGAGCTTCCAATCCGTGGGCGTGAGCGGGGTGACGACTTCGTGGCCGCACCCACAGCAGCACTTGTGTGCCGCGGTGGCGTAAGCCACAGAGACGTAGAGAACGCCGTCCTGGAGATCGTCAGGAACGAACTCGACGAACTCGTGTCTGAGATTCATCCTGGCGGGCATGGTTTGTCCTCGTTGATGAGGTTGTTCCCGTCGATGGTGTACACGCTGAAATGCTCCTGGTCGAGGTCCGCGTAGAAGCCACGAAGCTTCTTCCACTTGATCACCGCAAGCGCGGCGTTGAGGGCGTTGAGGTCGGCGATCTGGATGTTCTTGGTGTACTCGTTGGTCCCGCCGCCGGTGAACGGGACCCGGCCCTTCTCATGGACGTGGGAGCGTTGTGTCGGCGTGCTCGTCGTCACGCGCACGATGCCGAAGAGTCTCTCGTCAACACACTGAACCCCGAGGCCCACGTCGATGAACGGGATGTTCTTGGCCTCCAGGTGGGCGATGATCGGCCGCTTGGTCTCGCCGTCGTCCGTGCAAACGAAGACGAAGGTCATCTCGTTGAGCTGGTCGAGGTTGGAGCCATCGATGAAGCAGTCGTGGGCGACGATGTTCCGCCGCATCCGGGCATACTGCGTGCGGAGGTAGTCCACCTTGCGATTCTGGCTCTGAATGTCCTGAAGTGACGGGGCGCCGGGTGCCCGGAAGGCGTTGTGCTGAGAGAATATGTCGTGGTCGAAGAGGTGGATCGCGCGGACGGGCGTCTTGGCCACGAGGTCCAACACGTACGAACCGGTTCCCCCCAGTCCGAGGATGGCCACCCGGTCGCCCTCCAACTTCGCGTTGAGTCCGGAGATCCCGGCGCGGCTGGACGCCGTGTCCAGGTACTCGAACACGGAGTCATTCGAGTCGGCCCCGATCGCGGGGAACGTCATCGCCGTCGCGCTGGGGTCGATCGCCCGTGCGGGCCCGGACAGGATGGCGACGTAGGTGGTCATCTTCTCGTGATGATCCTGGTAGCCCGCGACCGGCTTGCTAGAGAAGGAGTGTTGTGTCACGGTCCCGTTCCCGAGGTCCTGCTGCTGACTCTGATGACGGATCCCCTCGATGGGTACGCCGCGGGCGTCGCAGGGATACTCCCCCGCGAAGTGCACGACGTGCGTGCTCGGCTTGATGGTGACGTCGCCGGCGAGGGACAACTCGGAGACGAGTGTCCCGAGTTGCACCTCTCGCCTAGCGTTCACGTAGGGCACGTGCTTGACCACGAGGTGAGCGGCCCTCACTTCCACGTCGTACCCCTCGTCCCGCAGTCGCTTCAGGTCAGGATTACGACTTATCAGTTGCTGTGACATTGAAGATCATCCTGTTCTTGATGCGGACCGACTGCCCCTCGATGATCGTGCCCTCGGGATTGCTCGCTGGGCCGTTTCTGTAGGTGATGGTGAAGACCCAGTTGGGGCCGTCGGGGATGGGGTCGAACGCGAGGGCGACGACCTGCATGAAGGTCAGCTTGGACTGACGCACCCTCTTCGGACGCCCATTGACGATGACGGCGTAGCCATTCCTGTGCCCCTCCGCGATATAGAAGTGCTCATCCTTGCGAAGGTGCACCGCCGCGTCGCTGTCGGAGATCAACTCGTCTTCGTGGTTCCCATGAACCTCTCGGTAGAGGAAGTGGTCCGGCGGGACATGGCCAAGGCGGTGCAGAGCGTGTCCAGTGGTCGGATTGGGCAAGAGGACGGGGCGGCGGTCGAGGTGGATCCGCGCCTCGTCCTTCGACGGATGGGTGGCTTCGGGGTCGTGGTCTTCGGTACTCATGCTGGAGTTCTCCTTCTTGGCCTGCGGCCATCGGGGGTTGGACGTCGAGCCAGAGGGCTTGGCTTCCCCACTCCGGGTCGCCGGTGCCTACGGCTGTCATCCGGTTATGCCACCCAGCGTTACACGCGGATCGGGTACCCTCTCGGGCGTGTGCAGGGGCCTTCACACTGGCTCGGAACTCCGCAGAGCCGGGCTGTAACGGCTTTACGCATGACCGATGCATCGTCGTTGGTTCCAAGAGGATCGCTGTACGATGGCGAAGAGCACTCAACCTGACAACCTCGAAGAGGAACTCACGCTCAAGCTGTGGGAGGGCGATGAGTCAGCCAAAGGCGAGCTGCTCGTCCAGTGGGGTACCAAACTGGTCGGAGCGATCCGCAAGTCGTTCCCGACCTTGTCGGCAGAGGACGCCGAAGATGTCGTCTGCGAGGCCATCCAACGATTCTGGGTGTGGCGTGAGAAATTCGATCCCAGCAAGAGCTCGCTCGGCTCACGCCTGTACTGGTTCGCCGAGAAGGTGGCGAGGGAGTTCAGAGCGGGCCATCTGAAGAGGCACCAGGCCCGGATCCGGGAGAAGGGCGTCGATGCGGAGTTTTTCGCCGGCGTTGCGGCGCCAGCAGAGGAACCCGAGCCGCCCGACGACAGGGGCGTGTCGCCGTCTCCCGTGCAGCGAGCGTTGCAGGACTGTTTCAAGGCCCTCAACGACCTGCAACGCGACATTCTTCAGGCGTACGGAGACGCGGGGTCGTACGAACTGGATGCGGCGTCGCTGGGCGTTGAACTGGGCCACAAGCACAAGGGCGGCGTGCCGATTCCAGCAGGGACCATTCGGACGAATAAGTCGCGGGCGTGGGATGCGTTGGAGTTGTGCATGAAGCGGAAGAACTTCGACTTGGCAGCACTGGGGTACTCCAATGAATAGCAAGCAGCCCAACATGCGACGTGATGCGTTGCTCCGTCGGGCCCTGGTCCCCAAGGGCTACCGACCGACAAAGGGGTCGGACATCGACCGTCTCCTAGACGCGATGGGCTCGGCACCGATGGATCAAGAGACCAGGGAGCGGATGCTTCGCAAGATCAACGGAACGGAGGCGACATTCCCTGATCGCTCTTCGTCTCCGTCGGTATTGCCCTCGGAGTTGACCGAGACCGAAAGGGAGCTTGTGGCGATGTATCGGTCGAGGAGCAAGGAGTTACCCCCAGACCTGGACGCTAAGGTCAAGGCTATGGAAGCCCGCGCGGCTCAGCGGCCGAAGCCGGACGAGGAGTCTGCGGGTGCCTGAACCGGCGTGGAAGCTCCAACAGGCCGCTCGGGACGCGGCCCTCGCGAAGGGTGAGGAGATCGCGAAGACGAGCGGCTTCGCGACCGGTCCCGTCGATCCATTCCGGGTCGTCGAGTCCGAAGGCGAGCAGATCCACGCGGAAGGGGAGGATTTCCGTGATGCCTTCGACGGTCGGCTAAGCTATCACAACGGTCGGTTTCTGCTCATTTACAATACGCGGTACAACGCTTGGGCACGCAACGGCGCGCATCACCCGAAGGTGCGTTTCACGGTCGCCCACGAACTCGGGCACTACTTCATCGACCGGCACCGCGAGTTCCTGGTGAACCGTCGATTGCCCATTGAGTCGTTCACGGAGTTCGAGTCACAGCGAGAGGTCGAGCGGCAGGCGGATGCGTTCGCATCTGGGCTACTGATGCCAAAGTACCTCGTCTCGCCGGTCATCAACGCCGAGACGGACGCGACGATCGAGTCCGTCAAGATGGCGGCGAGTCAGTTCGACGTGAGCCTGACCAGCATGATGGTGCGATGGACACAGTTGTCGCACTTCCCATGCGCAACTATTTGCGTCCGCGACGGGCTCATTCAGTGGGGATTCGTGTCTGAGGCGTTTCGCGGCTGTGGCCTGTGGAAGGCCAGACGATCAATCGCACTCAGCGGTCGTGATTCGAGAGCGTTTCTGGCAGCGGAGCCGTCCTGTGGGACCTTCAGGGAAGGCTCGGGTACAGGTCTGGCTGCCGCTTGGCTTGAAGGCGAGTGCGACCCGGTGGACGTAAAGGAGTCGTACCTCGCGATCCCCTACAGCCGCTGCATGCTCGTGTTCCTGACCGCGGACGAGAATGACCTGCCGAGTGGTTGGGAGGATGAGGATTGAGCGAGACCATGTGCGACGGTCGGTCCCCGAATGTTCGTGGCGATATCGCTGACGCGTGTTGAAGCATCCGCCGTACCCGGGGACGACAGAACTTGACCACCGGATGGGTCCATCCGGTGGTCGCTCCAATGCGCGCGAAATGCTTGCAGACCAGAGCAATACTGGTCCGAAACTGTACGCAGACTTGCGTGCGCGCGACCCTCGTGGCGGCTCATTAACCCCCATTCTGGAGCAGCACGAGGGGGTCGTCGGAACACCAGAAGTGCCTGTCGATCCGGGATTCTCCGTGCTCACGAAGCCCGGTGGGCAGCCTCCGCCGCGGCGAGGATGGCGGTTCGGATTGCCGGCGAGAGCTGAGGCCAGATTTCGAGCAGCCGAGCGACTTCGCCAGTCGAGCTCCCGGCTTGACCGCTGGGAATACTGCTGGGGGTTGTCAAAAAGCACCCGTTTTCTGCGGGTTTTTCGGGGGGTGCACTCAGCTTCCCAAGCTGAATGTCGGGAGTTCGATCCTCCTCGCCCGCTTTCTGGATCGATATTGGGCCGCCGATGTCACACCCACCGGGGTGATGACACCGGCGGCTCTTCGTTGACAAACCCCGCAGATTCCGCGAGTTCTGGCGACGCGGGCGGTGACGGCGAGATTGGGGCCGAAGGCCTGACGACGACAGGGAATGACCTGGGTGGACGCTCGCGTGTGCAAGTGGTTGTGCAAGGTGGGGTGGGAGAGGGCTTCCGGCTTAGGATTTCGCCATGCACGGCCGCCAGTTCTGCACGCCCCATCTCGTGAGCACCCTGGGAGCGACGCCCCTGGAGCGAGTGGTCTTCGATGATCGCTCGATCCGGGAGGGGTGGTTCCAAGACCTCTTGTTCAAGAATCCGTCACTCATCCCGATCGACGAGATCGAAGAGGTCTTCGGCCCCTTAGTCCCGGTTGCTCGCGAGCTGCCCACCGCAGCCGGGCCCGTTGATGTGGTCTATGTGAACCCGCGCGGGTACATCACGCTCGTCGAGACGAAGCTCTTCCGCAACCCCGAGGCCAGACGGGAAGTCGTGGCCCAGATCCTCGACTACGCGTCCGCCATGTCCGGTTGGACGTATCAGGATTTCTGCTATGCCGTGCGCCTCAAGCGCAGAATCGACGATGGACGACCGACCGGCCCCAGCACGCCGATTGAAGGGGACGACGATCCGATTCTGCCATTGGTGCGCGACCATCCGGACTTCGACGAAGCCCGCTTCATCGACTCGGTGACAAAGAACCTTGAGCAAGGGCGCTTCCTGTTACTGGTGGCGGGCGATGGCATTCAGCACGGCGTGGAGCAACTCGCTGACACACTCGCCGCCGCGCCGGCGCTTGGATTTACCTTTGCGCTGTTGGAGATAGCCCTGTTCAAGACCGGGATGGTGGACAAGGCGATGGTGGCGCAGCCACGGGTGCTGGCTCGAACCCGAGAGATCGTGCGGGCGGTGGTAAAGTTGCGGGCGCCGCTTTTGCCGAAGGATGTCAGCGTCGACCTGCCGCCGCCAGAAGACACCAAGCCGACACGTCTCACCGAAAAGGTGTTCTACGAAGAGCTCGAGAAGAACGCGGGTAAGGACGCGGCCGACTTCGCCCGGTGGTTTGTGTCGAAAGTCACTGAAGGCGACGATCTCCATTTGACTTGGAGCAAGGAAGGGCCGGCGCTGTGGTGGAACAACGAAGAGACCGACAGCCAGGCGGGACTGTTTCGGCTCCGAGCGAGCGGCGAAATCTCGGCCACCAATGGGGTGCCGAGGTATTGCGCAGCGTGCGGATTGCCGAGCGGCATCGCTGACGACTTTCAAGAAGGGTTGGTGCGCTTGCTTCCCGACGCGCAGTTGATCGAGCGAGGCGTGAAGGGCTACAAGCATGTCATGGGGGCTGCTGGCAGCCATGCAAAGTTCGCCGCCTTCAATAAGCACCGCGACGACATTTGGGCGCTCATCGTGAAAACAACGACGGCGATGGCTGCCGCCATCGCGGCGAAGCGGTGAGAGCCGGCAAGAGGCGTGCGATTCACTTTGTCATTGCAACGCCAAGCAGCGTGGACGCGCGTGTTCGTCGATCAGCGCGAGATCACGCTGGCCGATCTGATGCCGAAGTCTACAGAGTGGTTCCAAGCCCTTGCCACGGTGATCGCCAAGACTGAGGAAGGCGGAGCATCGCGACGCGAGGATGCATGAGGCGGTGATGCTGGTGCGGTGCACCAATCTCAGCGAGCGGCCACCGCTGCCGTTCGCTCGCCAACCCCACTCAGCGGCAGGTCTGGCAGGCTCGCCACCGCCCCGGCCACGTGGAGGAGTTTGGGGTCGGTGTAGACGTTGGCCGTCAGGCTCGGGTCGCTGTGCCGCATCGCGGCCTGGGCCGTCCGCAGCGGGACGCCCGCCTTCGACAGGTGCGTGCCGAAGGTGTGCCGCAGGGCATGGATGTCGATCGTGCGGCCGCGGTCGTCGGTCTTGACGACGACCTCCTTGCCGCCGCGACTCTCGATACGGGCCAGCCCGGCGAAGACCAGGTCGCGGTCGAAGATCCGGATCAGCCCTTCGGGCAGTTCGAACAGCGGCTCGTCGCGCGGCGGTGCGGTGGGGATCGGCGCGTTGCCGCAAACACCCTTGCCATCTCCCGAACAGTGACTTCAGCGTCGCGAATCTGGCGTCTGTTCGCGTGCGCGACCAATTGAGGACCGATCAGTCAGTGGCTGACAAAGTGAAGGTGCGGTTGGGTATAATCGAGGCAGCGGTTTTCGCCTATGCGGAGCGTGTGCCGAGCGAAGGCCGCTGACATGAATCGCCGCCGACAGGTGGCAGAGGAGAGAGATGAAGAACTCGATTGCTATCGGTGCGTTGGCGCTCGCTGCCTGCGCGGGTTCGGCTTCTGCCGCGGTTGTGAACGGCACGATGGGCTTTGTTCCGATCGGCTCGCCGGGCACCTTCGTTGGCAGCACGTTGGCGCAGGCGACGTCGTTCAACTGGGGCGGGCCTCTGCACTTGATCAACAATCCGGGCCCGGCGACCTTCGGCGGCCTTCCGAACATCTTCAACGGTGCGATAGCGGCTTCCGTGACCGTGAGTTCGCCGATCACTCTGCCCGGCGGCGTTGTGGCGTTTGCGCCCCCCGTCACCCTCAACAACAACTACCCCGCGCTTTTCACCGTCGCCTTCGGCGGCTCGATTATCCGGTTCTCTTCCACTTCTCAGAGCTTCACGTCCAGCGGCCCCAACAGCCTGAACATCAGGTTCGAGGGAACGGCCGTTGATCTCAACAACGTCTTCACGGGCGTCGCCAACGCCGCGATGACCATGAACTTCACGATTCTCAGCGGAAAGCAGGTCAACTACTCCACCAGCTTTGCGACCAGCGGCCTCGTGCCGACCCCCGGCGCGGCCGCGATCCTTGGTTTGGGCGGCTTGCTCGCCGCTCGGCGCCGCCGCTGAGCATTCTCGGCTCTGACCGTACAAACTGAGTTCAGTTCTCCACGGCCCGGGCTGATGCTCGGGCCGTGTTCTTTCGCGGCTGCTCCAGTTGCCATGGGCGCAGCGAGACTCTCGCCCGTTCAGCCAGTCGGGATGGCCCGGTGCCGCAACGAGACGAGAAGCGGGGCCGCGGCGGCGCTGGCGGCAATGGCGGTTCTTCTCGCCAAAAACAAACCGCCCCGCGGGACAGATCCCGCGGGGCGGCGACTTTCGTCCGGGGCGAGCCCGGGACCTCATTGCCTTGTCGCCGAGCGGGTCGGCGAGTCGGTCAATCGGCCCAGGTGCTCCGTCGAGCGGCCTTTACAGGCAACGCCCCTTATGCAATCCGTAGTTCAGCACTGGACCACCTCCTTTCGCGAAAACCCTGCCGAGCCGCCATCGGGGAGTTGCTCCCGACCGCCCGGCCCTTTGCCGCGGGCCGTCGCCCGCGGGACATCGCCCGGGTGCCCTTGATCGGAGCCGGCATCGCTCGCCGGGCGATCGTCAAGGTGGGCACCCGCTCGTTGTCTCGTCGAAGCCGGGATGGGCGGGTTCATGTGGTTCCGCCGATGCCCGGTCTGCGAGACTTCCTCACTATGCCTGATACGCCCGGCTTTGGCAAGCGGTTTCGGCTTCGTGGAGAGATTTCGCGTCTGTGCGATCCGGAATCTCGGTATCCGTTCGCGTGCTGGTGCCGGAAACCAAGGGCCCGCGGCGGTCCGGCCGGATTCCCGGCGGTCGCTGGCCCGTGCCCCGGTTGACGCTAGCATTGGCCCCGCTCTTCCGGCGATGCGCCGGTCGATGCGGCCCGAGTCCCTGACGCCAAGGATCACGCGACCATGGAAGCCGGCATTGTCGGTCTGCCCAATGTGGGCAAAAGCACGCTCTTCAACGCACTGACCAACGCGGGCGTGCTCGCCGCGAATTATCCCTTTGCGACCATCGAACCCAACGTCGGCGTCGTGCCGATTCCGGACAAGAGGCTCGAGATCATCCGGTCGTTCATCAAGACCCAAAAAGTCATCCCCGCGGCCCTGCGTCTGGTCGACATCGCCGGAATCGTCCGCGGCGCCAGCAAGGGCGAGGGGCTGGGCAACAAGTTCCTGAGCCACATCCGCGAGGTGGACGCGATCCTGCACGTGGTGCGGTGCTTCGAAAAGGCCGCGGGCGGCGAGGATGTCACGCACGTCGATGGCACCGTCGACCCGATCCGCGATATCGAAACGATCGAGATGGAGCTGATTCTCGCCGACCTGCAGTCCATCGAGGGCGCCCTGCCCAAGGCCGAGCGGGCGGCCAAGAGCGGAGAGAAGGAGAACATCGCCCGCTTCAACGTGCTCAAGAAGCTCGCCCCGGTGCTGAATGACGGAAAGCCCGCCCGCGGCGTGGTCTCGGCGCTGACCGATCCGGAGGAGATCAAGATCGTCAAGAGCCTTGGGATGCTCAGTGCCAAGCGGGTGCTGTATGTCGCCAACGTTGACGAGTCCGATGTTCACGGCCAGGGGCCGCTGGCGCAGAAGGTGCGGGCGCGGGCCGCGGATGAGGGCATGCGCGTCGTGCCGGTGTGCGCGAAGATCGAGGCGGAACTGGCGCAGTTGGCCGATGATGAGCGTGCGGAGATGCTCGCGGCGTACGGCATGTCCGAGCCGGCGCTGAGCGCGTTGGCCCATGAGGCCTACGCGCTGCTGGGACTGCAGAGCTACTTCACCGCGGGCGAAAAGGAAGTGCGGGCATGGACGATCCCCGTTGGGGCAACGGCGCCGCAGGCGGCTGGCGTGATCCATACGGACTTTGAGCGGGGCTTCATCCGGGCGGAGATCTACAGCGTCGCCGACCTGGAGCACTACAAGAGCGAGAAGGCCATCCGCGAACACGGCAAGATGCGGACCGAGGGCAAGTCGTACGTCATGCAGGACGCGGACATCTGCCACTTCCTCTTCAACGTCTGAGCCACCGGGCGGAGATTCGCGGCCCGGGGGCTTGACTTGTCGTCAAGTTGATGTATATACATCTGCATGTCCGTTGCGGATCGCATCCCGTGTCTGTGCGCCGCGCTGCGTCGAGCCAGCAGGGCGGTCACGCGTCTGTACGATGAGCAGATGCAGGTTTCGGGGCTCAGCAGCACGCAGTACACGCTGCTGAGTGTGCTCTCTGCCGCAGGGCCGCTGCCCCAGCACGAACTGGCGGACATTCTCGCTGCGGACCCGACGACGCTCTCGCGCGTGCTCGCGACGATGCATGGCCGCGCATGGATCCGCCCGCACGCGGGAGATGATCGCCGCGTGAAACTCTGGGGCATCGCCCCGGCGGGCCGGCGCACGCTCGAGAAGGCCGAGCCCGGCTGGAAGGCGGCACAGGAGCGGATGGCTCGCCTGCTCGGCGAGCCGGCGTTTGCGGAAGTGCGGGCGACCCTGCTGCGTGTGGGCACGATCGCCGCGGAAGACCTCTGAGGCCGAACCTCTTGACGTCACCGGCCCGCCGGGCGGCGGCTCGGAGTCTCGGCCAGAAAGATGCATGTACAATGAATATCGCGATGCTCCTCATCGGTCTGAAGATGCTCGTTGGCGATCGCTTCAAGTTCGCCGCGCTGGTCTTTACCATCGCCTCGTGCGCGTTCCTGATCAGCCAGCAGGTGGCGATCTTCACGGGGCTCATGGTGCGCACCACCAGCCAGATCCGCGATGTGGGCGGCGCGGTGTGGGCGATGGACCCGTCGGTGCGCTACATCGATGAACTCCGGCCGATCGCCGACGAGCAGGTTCATCGGGTTCGGTCGGTTCCCGGTGTCGGCGCAGCGTTCGGCGTGTCCAAGAGCTTCACGCGTGCGACGGTTGCGGGGCAGTTCCGGCAGGCGGTGCTGCTGGGGGTCGATGACCACACGCTCTTTGGTGCACCCGGCTGGATGGTCATGGGCGATGCCGCGGCCCTGCGCGAGCCGGATGGGATCATCATCGACGACCGAGGCTTCGCGGCGTTGTTCCCCGGTCAGCCGCTTCGCGTTGGGGACGAGATCGAACTGAGCGACCGTCGCGCGAAGATCGTCGGAATCTGTCGGGTATCGCCGCCCTTTGCGACCTTCCCGGTGATCTACGCGAAAATCTCCGATGCGAGGCGGTTCGTGGGCCGCGAGCGGAACTTCATCAACTTCGTCGTCGCCAACCCGGACGCGGGCGTTTCGGCCGACGAGCTCAGCGACCGTATCGCCGAGCGCACCGGGCTCAAGGCGATGCCCGCATCGGCCTTTGCCTGGCGGACGGTCCTCTTCTACATCGCCAACACCGGCATCCCCGTCAACTTCGGAATCACGATCTGTGTCGCGGTCATCGTCGGTGTCGTCATCACCGGGCAGACATTTCTGGTGTTCGTCTTCGAGAACATCAAGGTCTTCGCGGGGCTCAAAGCGATGGGCACGACGCAGCGAACGCTCAGCGCGATGATCGTGCTCCAGGCACTCACCGTCGGCGTGCTGGGTCTGGGCATCGGGCTCGGCGCGTGCGCTGTTTTCTTCGATGCGACCGCGGAGATCCCGCACCTGCGGAACTTCAGGCTCTACCCGCAGATCCTCGCCGGCACCAGCGCGGTCATGCTCACCATCAGCGTTCTCGCCAGCATCGCCGCGCTCGTTCGCGTCGGCAAGGTCGAGCCGGCCACCGTGTTTCGGGCATAGGCCGGGCTCTGTGCGGCCGTGCGCTCTGGGTACCATCCTTCTCCATCGATCCGGGTTTTGCTTCACGGAGGTTCTCATGTCCGTCCGCGCGTTCGCCGCCAAAGCCGTCAAGTCCTCGTTCGAGCCCATGACGTTCGATCCCGGACCGCTCGCCGACGGCGATGTGCATGTGCGCGTGACGCACTGCGGCATTTGCCACAGCGATCTGAGCATGCTCGACAATGAGTGGGGGATCTCGCAGTATCCGCTGGTACCGGGACACGAGGTTGTCGGCGTTGTCGAGTCCGTCGGGCGCAGCGTCACGCATCTGCGAGCCGGTCAGCGCGTCGGGCTCGGCTGGCAGTGCGGCGCGTGCATGCGATGTGAATGGTGCTCGCGCGGACGTCAGCATCTCTGCGGCACGCAGGCCGCGACGATCGTCGGTCGCCACGGCGGCTTCGCGACGCACGTGCGTGCTCAGGCGGAGTTCGCCGTGCCGATCCCTGATGCGATCAGCAGCGAACTGGCCGGACCGCTCATGTGCGCCGGCGCAACAGTCTTCACGCCGATGCTCACGCACAAGGTGACCGCGGGCGATCGGTGCGCGGTGGTCGGCATCGGCGGGCTCGGCCACTTGGCGCTGCAGTTCCTGAGCAAGTGGGGCTGCCCAGTGACGGCGATTTCCTCCACGCGCAGCAAGGAGGCCGAGGCGCGGGCCTTCGGAGCGAGCGCTTTTCTCGCGACATCGGAGCCCAACGCGCTGGCCGGTGCGACCAACAGCTTTGACTACATCATCTCGACGATCTCGGCTGATGCGGACTGGAACGCGCTGGTCAACACCCTGCGTCCGCAGGGACGGTTGGTCATCGTCGGCGTGCCGAACTCGCCGCTGTCGATCGCCGCGTTCCCGATGATCGCCAGCGAGCGAACGGTCGCCGGCGGGCGTCTGGGCTCGCCGGCCGATGTCACGCAAATGCTCGACTTCGCGGCCCGAACGGGTGTCCGCCCGATGATCGAGAAGTTCAAGATGAGCGATGTGAACCGTGCGATGGATCGCCTGCGATCGGGTCAGGCCCGCTATCGCGTGGTTCTTGAGAGCGAGGGGTGAACGCGGCGTGCGACGCGGCCCGGCGCGGCACGCTGAGGGGGGTGGAGCACGCGCAGGTCGAATTCGTCGGGCGTCGCTGCCTCGAAGTTGTCCCGCTCGATGTCGTGCCCTTCGGCCTCGATGACCCAGAGGTCGCGGCGCTCGCACAAGTCCCACGTATCGCCGAGATTCTCGTCGCTGACCTCCATGTCCGCGCCGATGTATCGGACATGCCGCACAACCGGGCGGCACGGGCTTGAGGGCGTGAAGCGCTCGACAACCGCGGTCTGGCCGGTGTTCAGTCGCACGATCGTCCCCGGCGCATAGGCGGGTGCCGCGTGCAGCAGGGCCTTGAACACCACGGGGTCGATCGCGCCCGACCGTGCCTCGGTGAGCAGGCTTCGGAGCACCCTCACCACGGGCGTTCGGTGCTGCTCGGCGAACGAGCCGCGAACCGGGTTGCGAAGCGCATCGAAGCGGTCCGCAACAGCGCAGATGCGTGCGAAGACGTGGATCTCACTGCCGATGAGCGGCCGAGCAGGGATTCCTCGGACCGCGGGATATCCGGAGCCATCGAAGCGTTGGTGGTGGTGGAGCACCACCGCCGCGGCGGAGGGCTCGACCTTGCCCCGGACAAGATCAAATCCGAGACGGACGTGCTCGCGCCACGCGGGGTCGTCTTCGCTGAGTCCCTCGAGCCAGCGTCGACGCACCCCGGGTGCGAGGCGCTCGATGCCGACATCGTGAAGCAGTGCGCCGAGCCCAAGGCTCTCGACCGCGCGAGCGGCCCTGGCCGAGACCCGTCGGCGTTCCTCGATCAGATAGGCATCGAGCTTCAGGCCCATCAACAGGCTCATGAAGCACACGTTGCCGCTGTGCAGCGCAAGCGGCGAGGTCGCGCAGAGAAGATCCCCGATCAGGATCGCGGCGTTTGGTTCGGCGACGAGTTTGCCGACCAGCGAGCGTACAGCGCCGGCGTAGATGTGGAAGTCCATCTCCGCCGTGCCCGCGCCGTTGCCAAGGCGCGCGGAGTCCAGAAGGCGTCCGAGAAGGTGCGTGACCGCCGCGTGCTCGAACGCGATCGTCGGGCTGACATACTTGAGCACGTTGGCCAGAGCCGGGTAGCGGATCCAGATGCTGCCGACGTGGAGCTCGGTCAGTCGGGCGATGGTTAATTCGTCGAGCGTGAACCCGGGCCTGAGCAGGGTGTGTCCCGGCAGTGTCGGGTGGAAGATCGGCATGGCCAGGGTCATGCCGGGTCGTGCGCTGGCAAGGTTCACACGGAGCATCGAAAGATCCTTCCAGACAGGATCTTCCGATTTGTTTTGCGCTGAAGCCAAGATACGCCCGAGCGCACGCGAACTTCATCACGTTCTCGGACGCTGAGTCGATGACTCCGCCCCGTCAGGGCAACAACCTGAATCGCTCGGGCACGCTGGGCACCACGATGATGACCGCCGACTGGCGGCGCTGGCCGGAGGGCGCGGGCACATCTGTTGCCGCCGTGCCGGTGCCGCCGAGCAGCAGCTGTCCGAGTGTTGGCGGGTCCGGCGGCTCGGAAAGTTCTTCCACGGTCGGTCGAGCTGACGGACGAGGATCATCTTTCGCCGGCGGCGCATCGAGCGTTGCGACCTCGCCCGCTCGCGGAGCGCGACGCGACGGCTCTGCGGGCTGTTCCTCCGCGCGCGGAGCGACTTTGGGCAGCAGAACCAGAGCCATACCGGGCGAAAGACGGCTCCGCAGAGTGAGGCGTTCAAAGGAGAGTCCCTGACTCTCCGCCCGCGTTGTCGATCGCGACGGCAGGAGAGGGTCGTCGGCTCGCCCGGCAAAATCCTGAAGCTGAGGGAGGAGTTCGACCGCGAGCAGGCCGTTGGCGGTCGTTCGCTCCGCAGAAGCCGCGAGCCCGGGCGTGACCCAGCATCGCGCGAGCAGCCGCATCTGGCCGCCATCGACCACGAGCCGGGATTGGTCGAGCATGATCACGCTTCCCGGCGCAACGCTCGCGCCGCGAACCGCCTCGGACCACCGAGGCCCCTGATTGATCCACTGCCGCTCGATGTTCAGCGGGCGTGTTGACACCGGGTTCGCGGAGGACGCGATATCGAGCGGACCGCCGGCCATCGCCGCATGGAACGTCGCGAGTCGCTCGATGCGCACCTGCATCACCCGAACGCCCAGACGATCCCACGCGAGCAGTGCATCGCCGCCGATGTCCGCCGGCTCGAGTGCCGCGACGGCGATCGCGGACTCCAGGTCCTCGCTGGTGGGTCGGACAGACCACGACCGGACTTCCATGCCGACCGCGCCCGCAACCGGCGGCTGGTTCAGACCAACACCCCTGAGTGTGGCAATGTCCAGCGCTCGTCTGGCCTCCAACTGTGCCGCGGCATCGGGAGATAGGCCCCCGGCGTCGTTCGGTCGGGTCGCGTCGGCGGTACAGCCAGCGATCGCGGCCATCAGGAGCGGCGCGGCGAGCAACCCCATGGCCTTGAGCGGCGGAACACGGTTCCGCGACACTCGCGTTCGCGCGGCCACGGGGTACCCGGGTTTGGAGAACCGACGCATCACCTCGATCGTATGGAGGATTGAGCCGACGCCGTCCGCGATCGGCTCGGAGCACAGCATGAAGACCTCTACGGGCAACTTTCCCGGCGGTACTCGCGTCCAGCGGTTCGCGATGCTACTGGTTTCGGCAGCGGCGTGGGGAGCGGTTGGCGCGGGCGTCTTGACGACGCTGACCTCCCCGGCGAGCGCCGACGAGAAGTCGCCACTCAACACCGCGACGATCATCGTCCCGCGACCGGGGCAGGAACTCGCCTCGTCAGACCGGCCCACCGGCCTTATCGCCGTGCCGACGAACACCGGTGGCCGAGCAGCCGGACAGCCCGCGGTGACCAGCCTGCCGCCGGCCCCGCTCGCAGGCCCGCGCACGCGGACGCTGCCGCCGGGCGTCATCGCTCGCAGTGACTATGTGCGACGCACCGGTGACGACCGGATCAGCTTCACGATCATTCATCCGCCGCGAGGACCGTTTGGCGTCCCGTGGCTCAACCACGGAATGCCCGCTCAGCACGCCGGCGGAGGTACCGAGCCGGCTCCGAGCGCATCGCCGACGATCACGCCTGCGGGCACTCGTTGATATCGTCGATGAGCTTGCGCACAAGCCCGAACTCGCGGCGCGTGTGCGTAAAGACCAGCCGTGGCAGGTGAAGGTTGTCGTTCTCCTGCTCCAGCGGTCCTCGCTGCACCATCGTCCCGCTCTTGATCAGCCGCGCGTAGGTGCTCGCGAGGCGTTGCACATCGGCGTTGGCCAGCGGACGGCGCAGACGGATGACCAGGTCATCACGCACGTAGCGCGAGCTGTGGTACACGCTGTAGAACTTCAGGACGTGGTCGCGAGCCTCTTCAGCACTGCGGCAGATGTGGAACAGATGGACATCCTCTTCGCTGATCCACTTGCGCTTGAGCAGGCCGCCCTTGATAAACGCCAGCCACTCATCCCAGAACGTCTCGCCCTTGCCCTGGCAGAGGACGATCGGAACCATGCTTGCCTTGCCCGTCTGAACGAGAGTGAGCAGTTCGAAGGCCTCGTCCATCGTGCCGAAGCCGCCCGGGAACAAGGCCACCGCCTCGGCCTGCGAGATGAACATCAGCTTGCGCGTGAAGAAGTAGCGGAAGGTGATGAGCTTGCTGTCGCCGGCGATGACCTCGTTGGTCGTCTGCTCGAACGGCAGGCGGATCGCCACGCCGAATGACTTCTCGCGTCCCGGCCCGACCAGCCCCGCCTCCATGATGCCCCCGCCCGCGCCGGTGATCACCATCCAGCCCGAGTCGGCCATGAGCTTCGAGAACTCGACCGTCGCGGCATAGTCCGGGTGGTCTTTGGGCGTGCGTGCCGACCCGAAGATCGTGATCTTGTGCGGCTCCGGGTACTTGCCAAAGACCCGGAACGCGTAGCGCAGTTCCTTCACCGCGGCGGTGATGAGCTTGAGTTCGCCGGTGTGGCGACCGTCGGGGATGAGCTTGAGGCCCGACGCAACCAGCTCGTGGACCAGATCGCTGTCAAACGTCCCGGGCTGCCCGCCGACGTCACGCACGAGCTGATCGATCCGCGCCGCGATGTCCGCGTCATCAACGCGCTTCTGCGCCAGACCCTCCGGGCCGACGGGGTCGCGGATGATCGCCGGGTTGTTCGCGGCCGGGCCGCTGGCGGTGGGGGAGGGGACGGGATCGAGTTCCTGACGGTTGCTGCTCAAGTTCGGTTCCTTGGGGTCGGTTCCTCGGGGCCTGACCGGCCCGCGAAAACGCATCGGGCTCGCCGCGCCATCGTCGGCGGGCTCCGAATCATCGGGGACAATAGGGCCGGCGTGTGGCCGTCAGTTCGTCCTGCTGAGCGGCCCACTGCTGCGGATGCTCGGCGGCATCCCTTCCTCGTCGCCAGCGCGGCTAGCGTTCGGTCGCATGAACACGCTCGCCGCGTACTTCCACACACTCGACCCGGTGGTCGTCCCGATCTCAGGAGATCTTGCCGTACGGTGGTACGGGCTCTCGTACGTCGCCGGGTTCCTGTTCTGCTTTGTCATGCTCGTGCAGTTGGGTCGGCGGGGGCTGTGCCTGATCCCGCGCGAACGGGTCATCGACGCCATGCTCTACATCATGCTGGGCACCATGATCGGCGGGCGGCTGGGGTACGCGCTGATCTACAGCCCCGAGATGCTCGGCCCTAAGTTCTTCAGCATCCATCACGGCGGCATGGCCTCTCACGGCGGGATGATCGGCTGCGCTGTCGCGTGCTGGTTCATCTCGCGATGGCACGCGCAGGAAGGCACGCGGCTCACGCCCACGATGACCCATCGCGTGCCGGCGTTGCACGTGCTGGACATGCTCTGCCTGGCCGGGCCGGTGGGCCTTGGTCTGGGCCGCATCGCGAACTTCATCAACGGCGAGCTTCTCGGCGCGATCGTCGCCAAGCCCGGCGAGCCCGGGCCGTGGTGGAGCGTGCGGTTCCCTCAGGAACTTTCCGGCTGGATCGCGCCGGACAAGATCGATCCGGCGATCTCGCATACCCCCGAACTCTCGCCCGTTCAGCAGGAGCAATTGCTCGCGCTGGTGACCAAGGCGGTCGGCGGGCCGATCACCGACTCGCGTGTATGGAGCGACGGGCTCACGAAGGTGATCCGAAACGCCGAGCAGTATCGGCAAGATCTCGAGCCGCTGCTCTCGGCGCGGCATCCATCGCAGCTCTATCAGGCCATCGCCGAGGGCGTTCTCGTCGGCGCGGTGGCGTGGGGCGTGTGGTGGCTCATGCGTGTTCGCAATCGCACGATTCACGGCGTGGTCAGCGGTTGTGCGTTTGTGGCCTACGGCGTGCTGAGGGTCGCGACGGAGTTCTACCGGCTGCCCGATCCGCAGTTCGGCGCCTCAGCGAGGATCGCCGGGCTCTCGCGCGGGCAGTGGCTCAGCGTCGCGATGGTCATCATCGGCGCGGCGCTGATTGTCTGGGCTGTTTCGCGGGCCCGTGGTCGATCCGGTGACGCCGCGGGCTCCGCGGCGTAGCCGCTCGGGCGGCACGCGGTTCATCAGCTCAGGTCGCAGAGCCCGCCGAACGCGGCGTGCTGACCGCCGCAACCGGGAAGTGGCACCGGACCAGACGCGTTTCGCCGGTGGGGCCGCTCTCGATGGTGTCGAGCGTCGGCTCGCCGCTCACGCAGCGGTCCTGCCTGTACGCGCAGCGATCCTGGAATCGGCAGCCCTTGGGCAGGTCGAACAGCGACGGCACGATGCCCGGAATGATCGGCAGCCGACGGCCGGCCTCTCGTTTGCCGGCTTTGGGGATGCTGCTCAGCAGCGCGGCGGTATACGGGTGCCGCGGCGAGCGGAAGATCTCGTGCACGCCGCCCTGCTCCACCACACGCCCCGCGTACATCACCATGACGCGGTCGCAGACCTGCGCAACCACGCCGAGGTTGTGCGTGATGAGCATCACCGCGGTGCCGAGACGGCGACGAAGGCCCTCGATTAGCTGGAGAATCTGGGCCTGGATCGTCACATCGAGCGCCGTGGTGGGTTCATCGGCGATGAGCAGCTCGGGCTCGCAGCACAGCGCGATCGCGATCATCACGCGCTGACGCATGCCGCCGGAGAGCTGGTGCGGATACTCGCCGGCGCGTCTTTCAGCGTTGGGAATCTCCACGAGTTTGAGCATCTCGATCACTCGGGCGCGGCGCTGCTCGTGCGACAGATTGGTGTGGTACTTCAGGGCCTCTTCGATCTGCCAGCCCACGGTGAAAACCGGGTTGAGCGAGGTCATGGGCTCCTGAAAGATCATGGCGATCCGCGCTCCGCGCACGCGTCGCATCGTCGCGTCGTCGCACGAGGCCAGATCGACTTCGCGCGGCAGCGTGTCCTTGGCATTCCCGGGTGTGTCCGGGGCGCTCCGGGAAGCGGGGCGGAAGAGCATGCGTGAGCCCGGGGCGAAGAAGCTCGTGCGCTCCGGCAGAAGCCGCATGACGGACTTGCTCGTGACGGTCTTGCCGCAGCCGGACTCGCCCACAATGCCCAGAACTTCGCCGGGAAAGACCTCGAACGAGACATCATCCACCGCGCGGACGACGCCCCGATCGGTGCGGAAGCACGTCGTGAGATTCTGCACGCTGAGGATGGCGTTTCGGTCGGCGGTCATGGTGTCCGGGCTCCGCGAGAAGACTCAACCGACGTGACGGGGATCAAAGGCGTCCTGCAGCGCGTCGCTGACAACGTTGAAAGCCAGGACGAGCACGAGCATGAAGAACGTCGCTGCGCCGATCTGCCAGAACACGCCGTTGATCACCTCTGGCGCGGCGTCGGAGATCATGCGGCCCCAACTGGCACCTTCCTTCACGCCGATGCCAAGGAACGTGAGGATGACCTCGGTCTTGACCGCGCCGATGAACAGCAGCGAGAAGTTGATGAACATCAGGTGCGACGTGTTGGGGATGATGTGGCGGATGAGGATGTACACGCGCGAGAAGCCGATGGCCTTGCCCGCTTGAACGTACTCGAGTTCCTTGATCTTCATCACCTCGCCGCGGATCACGCGGGCCGGGCCGATCCAGAACGTCAGCGTGAGCGCGACGTAGATCGGCACGAGCGTCGTTTCCCAGCGCGTGTTCAGGAACATGAACGCCAGCACCGCCAGCAGCACCAGCTGAGGCAGGCTCGAGAGCGTGGAATAGCACCAGGTCACGAAGATATCGATCCACCCGCCGAAGTACGCCGCGGCGGAGCCCATCAGGGCGCCGATCAGCACCGCGAGCAGCGCGACGACGACGCCGACCTGAATGGCGGTTTTGGCGCTGTAGATGCCGCGAAGGAAGATCGACCGCCCGCTCGCATCGGTGCCCAGCAGCAGACGAATGTCCGTTCGCAGTCCGGCGGCTCCGGTGGGCATGGGCATGAGCCGCTGCACCGCCGACTCGATCGCGGCGATCTTGGCCAGCGTCTCGGGCGAATCCGCGCCCGCGGCACCGGGTGAGGTGGCCGAGAGTTCCGCCGCGAGCGCTTCGCGAAGCGCCGCGAGTTTCGGACCAGCGCCGTCGGTCTTTCCCTCCCGAACGGCATCGGCGATGGTCTGCCACGCGTCGACTTCGCTCTGTCCGGCGCTGATCCGCGTCGACGCGTTCGCCTTGCCGAGGTCCTCCAAGGCGAACATCACATCCTCGACCGAACGCGACGCATCATCACGAGCCTTCGCGGCATCGCCCGCACCTGGCAGATCCGCAAGAGCACGCTCGGCGCCCGTGACGGCGGTCGAGAGTTTGTTCAGCAGCACGCGGACCTGCTTGCCGCTGTCGAACGCCTCGAAGAGCGTTCGCGCAGCGTCCCGAAGGCGGACGAGTTCATCCAGAGGCAGGTCGGCGATGCGACGCTCGGCCATCGCGGCCTGGTCGAGTTTCTGCTGCACGCCCGCCGGGTCCGCCGGGCCGACAAGAGTCGCGGCGGAGATCGCCTCGCTGGCGCGACTGAAGACAAAGTCCGCCTGATCGATCCTCCGCGATGGCGTGCTCTCGCTGCCGAAGCCCCCGACCCATCGCGGCCCGACGCGTTCAGCGACCGAGCCCGACGTGAGCATCGAGGCCCAGCCGTTGGCGGGAATCAGGCGCTGGCCCATCCGCTCACCGACGGCGTCGAGCGCTTCAACGAGCATGATGCCCGCCGCGATGACGGCGTACAGGCCGATGACCGCCAGCGACACCATCGCCCAGCGATTCCGCCTGAACTTGCCGATACCACGGGATTTCTTCAGTCGCTGGAACATGGATCGTGAGGCTCAGCCGAGGCGAACGCGCGGATCGACAAGGGCGTAGAGGACGTCGGTGAGGATGTTGGTGGCGATGAAGATCGCGGCGAACACCGCGGTGAACGCCTGGATAAGCGGAAAGTCCTTGCTGTTGATCGCGGTGATGAGCGTCTGGCCCATGCCCGGGATCCGGAAGAAGGTCTCCATCACGATGCTGCCGGTGATCAGGAACGGCAGGGTGATCATCACGTGCGTGATGATCGGGATCATCGCGTTCTTGAGCATGTGCACGAACATGATCTTGGGCTTGGTCGCGCCCTTGGCCCGTGCCGTGACGATGTAGTCGCGGCCCGTTTCCTCGACCATCACGGCGCGGTAAAAACGCGTGTCGTAGCCGATGGTCAGGATGACCGTGATGATGACCGGCAGCAGGCAGTAGCGAATCCAGTTCCCCGGTACGCTCTCGTGCACGGGTTCGTACCCGCTGATGGCAAAGACATCCAACCCTTGCTGGGCGGTCCAGTACGCGCCGAAGTACTGGCCCATGACCACGTACACCAGCAACGAGATACTCATGCCCAGCACCGCGGCGAACATGAGCGCCTTGTCGGTGATCGAGCCGCGCATGTACGCCGACAGAAGCGCGATCCCGATGGCCACGATCGTCGTCAGAAGCAGCGCCGGCACGGTGATGGCCAGGCTCGGAACCACCGCCGAGGCGAGGATCTCTCCGACCGGCTGCTTGCGCTCCCACGACTCTTCGCTGAAGTTCAGCGTGACGATGCGCCCGATGAACGAGACATACTGAGACACGAAGGGCTCATCGAGCCCCATTTTCTCACGCTGGGCCGCGATCGACTCGGGGCTCGCCGACTTGCCCAGGTACGCCTGAACAGGGTCGTTCACCCGCAGGCAGAGCATCACGATGAGCACAATCCCCAGATACACCGGGATGCTCGCGAGCAGCTTGCGAAGGATGAACGAGAGCATGGGAAGGGATTCACGCGGGGCGGAGTGAGGCGGAAAGGAAACGCTCAGAGCAACGGGCGGATCGGGTACGAACCCGTTCGCCGAACGCTCAGATTAGCCCGAACGATGGCCCTGCGTCGAGGCTGCGGGCGTGTTGGCGATCGCGCGGATGCCCGCCCAGGCCGCCGAAGCGGCAATGACCGAGAGCGCGACGCCCGCGATGAGCACCACCGCGCATCCCATCTGTTTGCCTACCCAGCGCTGCCGACCCGACCGGGTCAGCGGCACGCCGAGCCGTCGCGAGAGCCGGGCCTTCGCGCCCGAGATGCCCACGGCACGCTTCCACGAGAACGACAAGCCGGGGATGCCCCGTCGACCCATCTCTCTTCTCCTGCCGCCTTGCGGATCACTTCCTCTTGGAGTCGTCAACATCCAGGTACTTGAGCCACGACCACGTCCGCTCCGTCGGGCGGCAGTTCACGATCCACGGGGACATGAGGTAGAACCGCGTGCGTCCCATGCTGCCGATGTAGGGCACGTCCGCCAGGAGCATGTCGCGCATCTGCTCGTAGATCTTCGTGCGCTCGGGGCTCGGTTCCATCACTAGGATCTGCTCGTAAAGAGCGTCGTACGCGGGGTTCTTGTAGTTGTAGTGGTTGCTGCCCGGGCTCTCGTTGGGACCGTAGAAGAGCGCGAGGTTGTTCTCCGCGTCCGGATAGTCGCTGCCCCAGGCAAAGCCGAACATCTGGGCCTTCTTGTTGTTGACGTTCTCGATAAGTGTCGAGAAGTCCAGCAGTACGGGGTTGAAGGACACGCCCAGACGCTCGATCTGCCGCTTGAGCAGGTCGCTGATCTTGCGGTTCTGCTCGCTGTTGCTCGTTGAGTATCGGAGCGTCAACTGCTCGCCCTTGGCATTCCTGCCGTTGGGCCATCCGGCCTTGGCGAGGAGTTCCTTGGCGCGATCGAGATCGGGCGTGGTCCATGAAACGGGTGCCTTGCCGCCTTCGGGGTGCCCCGGCACGCCGACGGGGATCGGACCGTCGTACACGCTGTTGATCCCCTGGTACACGACCTCGTTGAGTTCACCGTGGTCCACGGCCAGGTGCAACGCCTGCCGGAGCGCACGCGCCTCAGGAGTCAGGCCGCCGACGACCGGGTCGGCCATGTTGAAGCCGGTGAAGATGAAGTCCAGCAGAACGTCGCTGTGCGACGTGATGCCCTTTTCGGCCATCTCGGGCTTGAGCCCGCGGGTGCGCTTGTCGAAGGCCTGCTCGAAGTAGTCGTTGGGGACCTCGATGTAGCCGAGCTTGCCGGACTGGAACTCCAGCCACATGGGCTGGTCCTGCACGAACATCGTGAATTCCATGCGGTCGACAAACGGCACGCGCTGCCCCGCGGCGCGATCCATCCGACGCCGCCGATCCTCGCGGCTCCACGCCTCGCGGGCCGGATAGCGCACGTCGTGATAGTTCGGGTTGCGATTGACGTTGAGCCGCTGCTTCGGCTCCCACTGGTCGAGCACAAACGGACCGGTGCCGACGGGGTTGAACGAGAAACGATCGCCGTACTTCTCCACGGCTTCCCGCGGCACGATCGACAACTGGAACTGCGCGAGCGTGTACAGGAACCGGTAGACCGGACGCGTCAGAACGATGCGAAACTCCTTGTCGCTGACCTTCTGGAAGCCACGCACCGGGGCGTCGTAGTTGAAGGTGCCGCCGGAGTCCAGCGCCTTGTTCTGCTCGTCCTTGTACTCGTCCAGGCCGTCGATCACGCCCTCGAGCAACCACCAGTTCTTCAGGCCGTTGCGCTTGTCGGCCAGACGCTTGATCGAGTAGAAGACGTCGTCGGCGGTGATCTCTCGGCCCTTGCCGCCGGGGAAGCACGCGTTGTCGTGAAACACAACGCCGGGCTTGAGCTTGAAGGTGATCACCTTGCCGCCCTCGGAGCGCACGGGCATCTCGCTCAGCAGCACGGGTTCGAGCACGCTGGGGTTGGCGTACGAGAAGGTCAGGAGCGTCTCGAACATCAGCGACACGGCGATGTTGTCGTACTGCGTGCTGCCCTGCGCCGGATCAAGGCTCTTGGGTCCATCGGTCCGCATGGGCATCTGGAGCACCTTGCGAGCACCCGCCGATGCCGTGGCCTGGCCGGCGTGCGCGGTGGCCGTGAGTGTGCCGGCGAGCAGCCCGATCGACGCGACGCCCGCCGCGGCCAGGGCCATGGCCCTCAAGGCCGCACGCCGAGACAGTTCGCCCAATCGAGAAGTCGCCGACGAGCTCGGGCGGATCTGTGCCCCGGTGCATGGACGGTTGCGCGGATGGTCGCTCATGATCGCCTCCAGACGGATGAAAATCGTAAGGTGAAAGAGTCCCGATCGGGCCCCGGCACCGATTGACGCGGTCCGGCCTCAGACTAGCCGACCTTCCCGACGATGGTACGTCCGCCGCGGCATGTGCATCCCCGAAACATGGCCCATACCGGCGGCCGGAAGTGCCCCCATGGGCGCCCGACTCTCGGGTTCCCGCTGGCTTCGTCCCCGGTGCATGGGGGGATGCACGACAGGCGACGGAGCGATCACTCCGGCGGATTTGCGGCTCGGCCGTCAGCGCACGTACACTTCATCCGTCTCCGGGACCCTTTCCCCCGCGGCCATTGGCCGCTCTGCAACTCACGCGACTTTCCCGCACGACGCACGAAGGGACTTACGACATGACGCAGGCGCTTGCGACAATCACTGACTCGACGATGACCCCCGGCGTGATGCTGCTCGGCGACGGTTCCGGCCCGATCGCGATCTTCATCTGCCTGGGCATTCTCACCCTCGTTGCGCTGCTGGGCATGTGCCTGAAGTGGGTCCGCAAGAACCAGGTGACCTTTGCCACCTGCATCATCATCCTGACCATCGCCGTGACCACCGTTTCCATGGGCCTGCTCATGGGCGTTGTGCACCGCTTCTTCGGCGACCAACTGACCGGCAACTACTCGACCACCCGCTGACCAGTTCGACGTCACGGCGTCGTCGCCGAAGTGGGGGGATTCACCGCGCATGGCGCTGCTCGAAGTCAAGAATCTCGTCAAGCACTTCCCCGTCCGCGGCGGGGTCTTCAACCGCCAGATCGGCGCGGTGCATGCCGTCAATGGCGTGTCCTTCGCCGTCGAGAAGGGTCAGACCGTCGGCATCGTCGGCGAGTCCGGCTGCGGCAAGAGCACGCTGGGCAAACTCCTCCTGCGGCTCATCGAGCCGACCAGCGGCAGCGTGCGCTTCGATGGCCAGGAACTTATCGGCCTGGATCATCGCGCCATGATGCCCATCCGCCGGCGCATGCAGATCATCTTTCAGGATCCATACTCCTCGCTCAACCCGCGGCTGACCATCCGCCAGCTTCTTCGCGAGGTCATCGCGTTTCACGGTGTCGTTGAGGCCGACGACTTTGATGGAGCGTGCGAGAAGTACATCGACGAGCTCCTCAGCCAGGTCGGCCTCCGCACCGATGCCAAGGACAAGTTCCCGCACGAGTTCTCAGGCGGTCAGCGCCAGCGCATCGGCATCGCCCGCGCCCTCGCCGTCAAGCCCGAGTTCCTCGTGGCCGATGAGCCCGTTTCGGCGCTCGATGTCTCGATCCAGGCGCAGGTCCTCAACCTGCTCATGGATCTCAAGGACCGCCTCGGGCTCACGCTGGTCTTCATTAGCCACGACTTGAAGGTCATCGAGCACTTCTGCGATCGCGTGCTGGTCATGTACCTCGGCGGCGTTGTGGAAGAGCGGCCGTGCGACGAACTGCTCACCGCGGCGAGCCATCCGTACACCAGGGCACTGCTCGGCGCCAACCCGATCGACGACCCCAGCGAGCGAGCGACCCGTCCGCTGACCGTCCTGCAGGGCGATGTGCCCAGCCCGTACAACCTGCCCGTCGGCTGCGCGTTCGCCGGGCGCTGCCCGAAGGTCATGGACCGCTGCAAGGTCGAGCGTCCGGTGCTCGAGGTCAAGCGCGACGGCCGGCGCGTGGCGTGTTTCGCCGTTGAGTGAGCCGCGCTTCGGGCGCGATTCGGTAACTTGGCGAAGTTCCGGGCCCCGTTACCGGCCCCGTTACCGGCCCCGTTACCGGCCTCGCCCCCGGTCCCGCCGATCGGCACGCGATCGCGCCGGGCCTATCCTCCGGTCCCACCTTGAAGGTCGCTTTGGAAAGGCGGACCATGGACGGACAATCAGGTTCTGCGGGTTCCCCGGCCTTTGCCGGGCAGGGTGTGCTCATCATCGGCGGCGCGGGCGGAATCGGTGCGAACGTGGCCGAGAGGCTCGTCGCGGCGGGCGCGAGGGTCATGATCGCCGGCCGCGACGAGGCGCGCCTGGCGGCGGTTTCGTCGCGGCTCGGCTGCGAGCACGCCGTCTGCGACGCGACGAGTTTCGAGCAGGTTGATGCCCTCTTTGACCAAGCCATCGCCAAGTTCGGTTCGCTCATCGGCGCCGCCAACCTTGCCGGGTCGATCATGCTCAAGGCGGCGCATCAGACCAGCGCCGCGGACTTCCGCTCGGTCATCGATCAGAATCTCACCAGCGCCTTTGCGATCGTGCGCAGCGCCGGCCGCGTGATGCGCAGCTCCGGCGGCGCGGTCGTGCTCATGAGTTCGACCGCCGGCGAGGTGGGCCTGCCCAACCACGAGGCCATCGCCGCGGCCAAGGCCGGCGTGAGCGGACTCGTTCGCGCCGCCGCCGCGACGTACGCCCCGGCCATCCGCGTCAACGCCGTTGCCCCGGGCCTCACGCGCACGCCGATGGCCAAGCCGCTGGTCTCAAGCGAGGTCGCCGAGAAGGCCTCGATCGCGATGCACCCGCTGGGACGGCTCGGCGAGGCAGCTGAAGTCGCCGCGGCGGTGGTGTTCCTGCTCGATCCCGCCAACTCATGGATCACCGGCCAGACCCTCGCGGTCGACGGCGGCCTCTCGCGTGTCCGACCGCGCATGAAGATGTGACGTTCAGGAGCATCGGACATGCCCATCGCACGCACGGCAAACCTCGCCCTGACGGCATCGATCTCCGCCGCCGTTTCGGCCGCGTCGTTCCACGCGGCGAGCGCGCTCGCGCAGGCGCCCGCCGCCCCTGACGCGGCGGAAGTGCGCATCTCTGAGCCCTCAAGGCCGTGGCGACCGGCGGTGAGGGTCACGCGTGCGGATCTGGCGAGGGCGTATGTCGCGCTGGATCGCGTCTACATGGCCGCGGCGGCGGCCGCGTCGATGCCGGGGGGCAGTGGGTGGGCGGAGTCGCCGCTTCGGCTGTCGGCGCACCGTTCGTTCGATGGGCTGACGAGCGACTTCTTCACGGGAAACTTCGCGAGCGCGGTGCGGAAGGTCAACGCTTTGCACGCGGAACTGGTCTCCGCGGCGGGCGTGAGCGACTTCCGCTTCGATCTGCCGCAGCAGTTGGTCAGTTCCGTCAAGGCCTCCGTCACACCCTCGCGCCTTGTGCAGCCATCACTCGGCGGCAGCATCCAATCCGTGCAGGTCCGCCTGACGTCCATGTACCGGGTGCAGTGGCGTCCTGACAGCCAACCGGCTGCCGATAAGCGTGTCGGTCTCGTCTTGCACATCGGCAGCGAGCACACCTGCGGGCCCGGAATCACGATCGACGTGGGCGTGCCCCGCATCGAGTCCGGCCCGGACAACGCCCGTTGGGTCTGGGTTGACACCACCATCGCGGTCCCGACCAAGGATTTTGCACAGGGCTGGCACGAACTGCGTCTGCGCATGGATCGCGACGGCGTGGACCCGGACAAGGCCGCGGGCCCTGCAGCGTTCGCCGAGCAGAATCTCGGTGTCTTCTACGTGCTGCCCGAGCCCATGAGCACGACGCGAGATCGCCTCGAACGCGCGGTCGGCGAGGCCGAGGCAACGGCGCGGCCCGGTGATGCGTTGCTCGTTCGCTCGCGCATCGCGTTGCTCGTCGACGAGCCTTCGCCCAACAACAGCGCCGAGTTCCAGAGCCACCCGATCTCGCTCACCGAGCAGATCCAGCGCGAGATCGGGAACATGCGCGCGGGGTCGCACGCCTTCGCGGGCGCGGGAGACTGGCATCTCACGCTCCCGATCGACGGTGTCCCGACGCTGCCGGTGCGCGTGGTCGTTCCGGAGTCCGCGGCGGCCGCGATCGGTGCGGGTCGGCGTGTTCCGGTCGTCATCGCCCTTCACGGCGCGGGCGGTGATGAGAACATGTTCCTCGACGCCTACGGCGCGGGCCTCATCGCGAGACTCGCGGAGCAGCGCGGCTTCATCGTGCTCTCGCCGCGGACCGAGACGATCATGGGCGCGACGACGCTGCGTGCCGGTGATGGCCGACCGCAGGGCAACGCCATGTTCGCGGCGCTGCTCGACTTCGCGAGCGAGCGGTGGGACATCGACCCGGCGCGCGTGTACGTCGTCGGACACTCCATGGGCGCGGCGGCGGCGTCGGCCCTGGCCCTGAGCGAGCGCGATCGACTGGCGGCGGTGGCGTGCATCGCCGGCGGGCCCAGGCGCGCACAGCCGCCGGATGTCGCGCCGATGCTGGTCATCGCCGCCGAGAACGATCCGATCATCCCCGCCGCCCCGCTGCAGCGCGCGGCCGAGGCCTCGGCGGCCGCCGGAGCGCCGATCGAGTTCATCACGGCCGCCGGCGCGGGGCACACACTTGTTGTCAACGACGAACTCCCCCGCGCGATCGACTGGCTCCTGGCCGGAGCGCGGGCCGGCGACGCACCGAACGCACCAAAGGACGCCCCATGAGCACCACGACCTCCGCCGCATCGGCCGTTCATCACGGAGCACCGGGTTGGATCGCCCGCGGCGGCGACCGTCGTCCCTGGATGGGCCCCGTGCTCGCCGTCGCCGGGCTTTACAACATCCTCTGGGGGGCCGTAGTGATCCTCTTCCCGCAGTGGACCCTCTCGCTGCTCGATCTGCCGGATCAGAGCGCCGTCACTCTGAACTTCTGGGCGTGCATCGGGATGATCGTCGGCGTGTACGGCGTCGGCTATCTCGCCGCGGCGCGCGACCCGCTTCGTCACTGGCCCATCGTGCTCGTCGGTTTCCTCGGCAAGATCTTCGGGCCGATCGGCCTTGTCAAACCGTGGAACGACGGCACGCTCCCGAGCGAGTTCTGGCTCACCATCATCTTCAACGATCTGATCTGGTGGGTCCCCTTCGCGCTGATCCTCCTTGCCGCGTGGCGCAGCCGCGGCGGCGTTCGCGGTTGATGCACCGGGCGTGCGGAGTGTCCCACCATGAACAACCATCGCGATCGTGCCGGCGCGGCTTTGCCCCCCGGCGAAGAGTTCCGATCGGCCGATGAGGCCCTTTCGACCGCCGTGCTCGCCGACGGGCGGAGCATCGCCGCGGCCAGCGCGGGCGCGGGTGTGCTGCTGGTCTTTCTCAGGCACTCCGGGTGCACCTTCTGCAAGGAAGCGCTGGCCGACATCGCCGCGCGGCGGGCCCGCATCGAGGCCTCGGGCGTCCGCATCGTGCTCGTGCACATGACCCCTGCCCATCTGGCCGGCGACTGGCTCGAGTCCTCGGGCCTCGGCGGCGTCGATCACCTCTCCGATCCGGATCGCCGGCTCTACCGCGCGATGGGGCTCGGCCGCGGTTCGCTGCGGCAGCTCTTCGGTCTTCGCTGCTTTGTCCGCGGTGTTGTGGCGACCCTCCGCGGGCACATCGTCGGCCGCCTGGTCGGCGACGGTTTCCAGATGCCCGGGGCTTTTCTCATCCGCGATGGGGTCGTGACCTCCGCCTACCGGCACGCATCGGCCGCCGATCGGCCTGACTACGTTGCCATCGCCTGCGCGGTCCCCGTCGGCGGCCCGCGGCGTGATGGAGATGCTCGTTGATGAACCAGGCGGACGTGATCATCGTCGGCGGGGGGCTTGCGGGGATGTGCTGCGCCCTTTCGCTGCAGCGTGCGGGGCTCTCGGCGCAGGTCTTCGAGGCCTGCGATGCCCCCGGGGGCCGTGTGCGGACCGACCGTGTCGATGGGTTCCTGCTCGACCGCGGTTTCCAGGTCTTCCTGACCGCGTACCCGGAGGCTCGGGCGGTTCTGGACCTCCCCGCGCTGGATCTGCGAACGTTCGAGCCCGGCTCGAGGGTCTTCTTCGGCTCATCGTGGCACACGCTCATGGATCCGTGGCGGCGTCCGGGCTCTTTGCTCGATGGTGCGCTGGCAAAGGTGGGCTCCATCAGCGATAAGGTGCGGGTCGGCACGCTACGGGCGGAGGTCCAGAAGCTCCCGATCGCCGGGCTCTTTGCGCCGGAGCGTCCCGAACGCACGATCGAGCAGCTCCTGCGCGATCGCGGGTTCGGCCCGTCGATGATCGACCGCTTCTTCCGCCCTTTCATGGGCGGCATCATGCTCGATTCATCGCTGAAAAGCTCGAGCAGGATGATGGAGTTCGTCTTCAAGATGTTCAGCGAGGGAGATGCGGCGGTCCCGAGCGGCGGGATGGGGCGCATCAGCGATCAGCTCGCCTCGCGGCTGGCACCGGGGACGCTCTGGCTCAACGCGAAGGTCGAGCGTGCAGCGCCGGGGGAGGTCGATATCGCGAACGTGGGCACCATGCGGGCTCGGGCGGTGGTCGTGGCCGCGCCGGGAGCATCCGCGGAGGCGCTGCTGGGCGCACCGATCGGTTCAGCGCGCTGGCGGCGGCCGTGGAGGGGTGTCACGAACGTGTGCATGGCGATCGATGGCCCTCCGCCGCAGGCCGGGCGCGATGCGTTGCTGCTGCTGGACGGTGAGAACACCGGTCCGATCACCAACCTGGCGTTCATGTCCTCGGTCTCGCCGCTCTACGCCCCTGCGGGAAAGAGCCTGGCGAGTCTGAGCGTGCTCGGGATCGATCACCGCAGCGACACGGAGCTTCTCTCGGCCTGCCGGAGCCAGTTGTCGCGCTGGTTCCCGTCAGAGGACACCGCCCGGTGGGGCCTGCTGCGGATTCAGCGCATCGCATCGGCGCTCCCGGATCAATCGCCGCCGTGGTACACGCGGGCGGAGTGGCCCGTGCGGCTTGCGGAGAAACTGTACCGGGCGGGGGACGATGTCGACACCGCCAGCATCGACGGCGCGATGCGATCGGGGCGTCGCGCCGCCGAGGCGATCATGGCCGACCTGGGTGTGCCGCTGCCGCAGCGCGGAGTGCGGCCGTGATCGAGATGATCATCCACGCGCTGCACCTTGCCGGCACGCTCTGGATGACGGGGCTGGTGCTCTTCGTGGCCGTTGTGCACTACCCGCTCATGGCGGCGGTGGGGCGCGAGGCGTTTGTCGCCTACGAGAAGCGGCACGTCTCGCGCACGGGGCTGATCGTCGGGCCGCTGATGCTCACCGAGGCGGCGACGGCGGGGCTCATCCTCACGCGGCAGATCACCGGCGGGACGATCGGCACGCTCGGCGGGGCGCTGAGCATCGCCGGGATCGTGCTGCTGGCCGTCTGCTGGGGCGTGACGTTCATCGCCAGCGTGCCGCAGCACGAGCGACTCTCGCGCGGCTTCGATGAGGCGACGCACAGGGGGCTTGTCGCGTGGCACTGGGTGCGCACGGTCGCGTGGGTGGGGCGCAGCATCATCGCGGTGTGGCTGGCGGTGCTGTCGAACGCCTAAGCCCGCGCGGCAAACGCCACCGCCAACGCCGCGAACGCCACTGCCCGCGCCGCGAATCTCACCGCCGCCGTACCGAACCTCTCCAGCGCTGTCGCGGGCCGCGTTCCCGGCTCCTCACGTCGCCTTCTTGCTCACCGTGCGCTGCTCGATGCGCTTCTGGCTCGTGGTGATGACCAGCCGATCGATGTAGTTCCCCGGCGTGTGCACGCTGTCGGGGTCCAGCGTGCCGGTGGGGACGAATTCCTCGACCTCGGCGATGACGAAGCGCGCGGCGGTGGCCATCATCGGGTTGAAGTTGCGGGCCGTCTTGCGGTAGATGAGGTTCCCCGCCGCATCGGCCTTCCACGCCTTGACCAGCGCAAGGTCGGCAAAGAGCGCGGTCTCCAGCACGTACGCGCGCGGGCGTGCCCCGGGGCGCGCCGAGCCCTTCACGCGGTTCATGCCGCGGGGATCATCATCGGGGCGGAAGAACTCGCGCGTCTCCTTGCCCTCCTGCACCGGCGATCCGACGCCCGTGGCGGTGTAGAAGGCGGGGATGCCCGCGCCGCCGGCGCGGATGCGCTCGGCCAGGGTCCCCTGCGGGTTGAATTCGATCTGCAGCTCGCCGCCGAGGAACTGCCGCTCGAACTCGGCGTTCTCGCCGACGTAGCTGGAGATCATGCGGCGGATCTGCCGGGTCTTGAGCAGCAGCCCCAGGCCCCAGTCATCGACGCCGGCGTTGTTGCTGATGCACGTCAGGTCCTTCACGCCGCTGTCGCGGAGGGCCAGGATCAACTGCTCGGGGATCCCGCAGAGCCCGAAGCCGCCGACCATCACCGTCGCGCCATCGGTCAGCACGCCCATGGAGGTCAGATCGGCCATGGCGGCGTGCGGGGAGGGAAAGAGGCGTTGCTTCATGCCCAAGCGTAGTGCCGGGGCGGGGCGCGCGGGAGTGGTGGGGCGGGGGGGGCAAATGGTCAAATGGTCAAATGGCCAAATGGTCAAAGCAAGGCATGCGGGAGGGGGCGTCGGGGGGTTTGTCAGGGGTTTGAGAGGGGGGATAGGGGCAGCGACGCTCCGCGATGCGTCAAAGGTGAAGCCCGATGCGTCATCGGAGCTCCTCGAAGCGTCAAAGGAGGAGCTTGGTGCGGCATGGATGGAGCTCGATGCGTCAAAGAAGGAGCCCGATGCGTCCTTGATGCTCCTCGATGCGTCAAAGGAAAAGCGCCAAGCGTCATTGGGAGAGCTCAAAGCGGCATTGGTGGAGCTCGATGCGTCAACGATGCTCCATCTTCGCGCCCCGGAGCTTCATCCGGGCGACCAGAAACGCCCCCGCGTCGACGTGAAACTTCACCGCGTCGACGAGAAACCTCTCCGCGTCGACCAAAAACCCCTTCGCGTCGACGCGAAGCTCAGCCGCGTCGACGTGAAACCCTTCCGCGTCGACGAGATGCTCCTCCGCGTCGACGAGAAACTCCTCCGCGTCGACGCGAAACTCTTCCGCGTCGCCCGCAGGCCCCTCAGCAGGTGCCCCGACCGGCCCATCATCGCCCCCCCGCCCCCCGAGCGCGCAAACCCCCACACCAACCCCGAACGCGCATTACCCCGATGGCCTTCATTTGGCCATTTGACCATTTGACCATTTGCCCATTTCGCACCGCCCCCCCGCGATGTCGGAAGGCCCGCCGGCCAGCGCCCCTAATCCCGCCCGTCATCCTGCTCGTCGACCATCGTCTCCTCGCTGCCAGCCACCGGCGGCCCGAAGATCGTGCTGCCGACCCGCACCATGTTCGCCCCCTCGGCGATGGCGACCTCAAAGTCGCCGCTCATGCCCATGCTCAGGATGTTGAAGTGCGGCCCGCCGATACCGGCCTTGAGCGCTTCCTCGAACAGGTCGCGGCAGCGCGCAAAGGTCGGCCTGCTGTCCTCCGCGTTGTCGCTGTGCGGGGCCATGGTCATCAGCCCGCGCACACGCACGCCCACCATCGTGTCCAGTTGCTCGGCCAGATGCAGCGCGGCGGGGATCGAGCAGCCGAACTTGCTCTTCTCTCCCGAGCAGTTGACCTGCAGCAGGATGTCGACCGTCTGCTCCTGCCGCGCGGCGGCCTGCTGGATCTCCTCGCCGATGCGCAGCGTGTCCACCGAGTGAATCAGCCGCGAAACATCGAGGACCTTGCGCACCTTGTTGCGCTGCAGGTGGCCGATCATGTGCCAGCGGATGCCCCCCGTGGCCGCCACGACGCTGGCCGGGGAGCCCGGCGCGGCGTTGCGCACCGGCGGAACGATGATGCCCTTCTGCCGCTGCAGCCACTCGGCCATCATCAGCGCGCGCTGGGAGAGCTGCTGGGCGTGGTTCTCGCCGAAGTCGCGATGGCCGAGGTTGATCAGCTCGCGGACCTGGTCCGCGCCCGCGTACTTGCTCACCGCGATGAGCACGACCGACTCCGGCGCGCGGCCGGCGCTGCGCGCCGCCGCGGCGACACGATCGCGCACAGATTCGTAGCGTTCGCGGAGCGTCTCGAGCGTCATCACACCGTGGCCCTCGGGGAGTTGCGCCCATCATACCGCCGGATGCTGATCGCTGCACAACCGCCGGCGCGGCCCGGCGCAAGGGGGACAAGGTTTGGGCCCCCGCCGCCGCGCTCGGCGATGCCGTCGCCGGGCCCCGATGCCGGACTATCCTCCGCCGTCATCGCGACAACCACCACGTCCGCACGCCGAAGGAGCTTTGTATGTCCTCCGCCGCCGCCAGCAACCCCAACGCCACGCTCACGCCCCGCGACACGTTCATCCAGCCCGGCGAGACAGCGCCCGACTTCATCCTCAAGGACCAGACCAAGGCCGACTGGCGGCTGAGCGATGCGCTGAAGAAGGGCGATGTCGTCCTGTGCTTCTACCCGCTGGACTTCTCGCCGGTCTGCACCACCGAGATGAAGTGCGCAAACGATGAGTTCGCCCGCTGGACAAGCAAGGGCGCGACCGTCGTCGGCATCTCGTGCGATTCGTTCTTCGTCCACGAGGCCTGGGCCGCCAGCCTCGGCCTCAAGCAGACCCTCCTTGCCGACATGCACCGCCAGGTGTGCAAGGCGTACGGCATCTACTGGCCCGATCTGAACGTCAGCGGGCGCGGGACCGTCATCGTCGGCAGCAACGGGAAGGTCAAGTGGACCCAGCGCCGCGAGATCAAGGACGCGATGAAGTTCGATGATGTCCTGGCGATGCTCTGAGCCCCGCCACGCGGCCAAGAGCCCATCCCACGCGGCGACAACCCGCGCCGACGACGCTACGAACCCAGCCCAAGCCCCGCCGCCATGCGGATGAACGCCGCCACCTCGCGCGCGTGTGTCCAGGTGATCAGGTGGTGCGCGCCCGGCAGCGTCAGGTCCGCCCGCGAACGCGGATCGGGGATCACATCATCGCGCTGGCCGTGGATGTGCCACACGCGGACCCCGCAGAGGTCGGGCTCGCCCGACCACGAAGCGCACGCACGCGCCGACCATCGCAGGAACAACGGGTCGTTGTCGCGCGCCATCTCCACCAGCGTGCGCGTGTGCTCGGCGCTGAGGCCGCAACGCGCCGCAAACCGCCGCGCCATCGGCCCGTAAAGCCGCCGCTGGATGAACAGCGGCACGAAACGCCCCAGCACCTGCTGCGCGGCAAAGGCCCGCGTGAACTGCTCCCGCCCGCGCACGCCGCAGATCAGCACCACGCCGCGCGGAAGCGGCGAGAGGTGCCGCACCATCTCCATCGCGACCTGCCCGCCGAAACTGAACCCGCCGATGAACATCTCCCCGCCGCCCTCACGCTGGTGCTGCGCCCCGACGGCCTCCGCCATTCGCCGCGCATAGGCCGACAGAGCCTCATCGCGCTCCGGCGGCAGCCACGCGGGCAATCGCACCTGCTCGACAAGCTCCGCCACGGGCCGCAGCAGCCGCGCATCGGCCGCGAGCCCCGGCAACAAGTAGATCCGCACACCCGCCATCGCGCACACGCCTCCGCTCGATCACCACCGCCCGCGCACCGACACGGCGCAGCGTAGCGCCGCCGAGCGCCGCGGCGATCATGGCTGCGGATGATGCCCGATCGTTATGCGGTTCTTCCCCTCGCGCTTGCTCTGGAGAAGGAACTCATCGGCCCGCGCCAGCAGCTCGGCGGTCGTGGCCCCGTCCCACGGGTACGTGGCGATCCCGCCGCTGACACTCAGCGGCCCCGGCGCGGCGGTGCCCAGCTTCGGGAAGCGGTGCTCCTTGATCTGCTGCTGGAAGCGCATGGCCACCGGCATCACATCGGTCATCGGCCGCGACCCGGGCTCGCGCTGGCCCGCGGGCTCGTAGAACACCACGGCGATCTCGTCACCACCGAGCCGGCAGACACGGTCGTTGCCGCGGATGCACGAGCGCAGCAGGCGCACGACCTCCTGCAGGATCTCATCGCCCGCCGCGTGACCGAAGCGATCGTTGAAGAACTTGAAGTTGTCCACGTCCAGCAGCAGCACGCTCAGCGAGTGCTTGTTCTTGCGGCATTCCTCGATCGCCGCCTTCATGAACCGCTCGAAGTAGCGACGGTTGAACGCGCCGGTCAGATCGTCGACCAGCGCGCCGCGACGCAGTTCGCTCTGCTGTTCCTGCAGCGCCAGCCAGTGGCCCAGCCAGTCCGCCGCGGTGATGAGCCCGGACTCGCTGACCTGCCCCGATGAGTCCACGAGCGACCCGAAGACCCGCGTGCGGTACCGCACCTCGGCCGTGCGCGTTCCCGCCGGCTGATTCGTGCCGCCGGTCTGAAGGTACGAGATCCCCGCGTTGAGCAGTCGGCGACGGATCATCCCCAGCGCCGGCAGCAGCACATCGCGTCCGGACATGACCGCGGCGACAAGCTGCGAATCCCCCGCCGACCCCGTCGCCGGCCCCGTCGCCGGCCCCATGGTCTGGTCGGTGATCACCGACGCGCTCGCGCCACCGATCGGCCCTTCGGTCGGAGCCGGTGCTCCGCCGGTCGGCGTTGCCTCGCCGATGATCGCGCGCGTCAGGTCCGCGCTGGCCATCGGCGCGGCCGGCTGGCCCGATGTTCCACGCCCGCGCGGCGCGAGCTTCGCTTCCACCAGTGTCCGCAGCAGACCCGCGCTCGCGTCCGACGGAACGATCGCGTCATACGCGCCGTCCGACGGCCCCGGGCTGAGCCGATTGTCCGCCACGCGCAGCACCAGCACGCCGGGATCGATCTCGCGAAGCGCCGAAATGAACGACTCGAGCAGCGTTCCCCGCGTGCCGGGCGGCGAGGTCTCCGTCGGATCGATCGGTTCGGCCTCCGCCCCGACGAGCACGACCGAACGCTGTGCGCCGGTTTCGGTCATGTCCTCGGCCAGTTCGCCCACGGCTTCCAGGGCGGTTCTCGCCCGCACGAGTCGAACCCCCGCCTCGCGCCGAAGGGTCTGTTCCAGCGGGAGCTTGCCCACGAGAATCACGCGCAGCGACGCCCCGCCGATCTCGCCACCGCCGCCGCCCGTGGGCGCGCCGCCGCCGCCGGCATCGGAGCCGGGTGATCGCAGCGTGTTGGCCCTGGGCATCGTCATCGTCGCAAAAATCTCGTCTTCTCTGCTGGCCATCGCGTTCTCGGTGCCTTTGGTTCCTCGCCGAAATACCCCGTCGTGCGTTCACCCCGGCACCGAACGCGCGGTCGCATTCGGCGTTCGGTTCTCCGTCGGTCTGCCCGTCAGCGAAGACCCTTCGGCCTCCGCGTTGTCCGCTCGCTCCTCTCTGCCGAGCGGGACTCGATCGTCCTTGACCCTGAGACCCGCGAACTAAACCGACGTTCCCGGGCCCTGATCGCCGAGCAGCAGGTCCAGTTCCTCGGGAGTGAGCACCTCGCTCGCCGAGGTACCGACGTTGTGCGCCGCGCGGCCGCCATCGGCCCGTCCATCGCCGGGAAGTTCCACATCGCCCGCCAGGCGAAGTCGCGGCGTTCCGCTCGCTGTTCCGCCGGCCGCGGCCGGACCACCACGAGCGGGATTCGATCGTGAACCTGTCGCGCCAAATGACTCCGGAATCGTCCCGATCCGAACTTCACCCCTTCGTGACCAGGTCTGCGCCTCACTCGCCGTCACGGCGCGCAGCGTGGACTGAGCACCGTCGCTGGCGAACGCCCAGCACGCCGCACGCGGCGCGTAGCGCCGGATCGAATCGACAACATCACCGGCGAACGCGAGCCGACGGGGCTCGGCGAAGACGATCACCACGCCGCGCACCGCGCGATCACGAGACTGCTTCACCGCCCGCGCGACCAGCGCGAACGGGTCATCACAGGCGACCGTGCTGATGCCTCGCTTGGCGAAGCTCTCGCGCAGAATCGGCTCGACCCGCTCGCCGCGCGGCACCAGCACCAGGCACCGAACGCCCGTGGCACCGCCCGCGACGTTGGTCGCCTCGGTTGCATCTGGGTGTCGGCCCGCGTCGATCTGTGGGCGGCTCTCGGCGCCGAAGCCTGTCATGCTCCAAGTCTACCACCCATGCCCACGCTGCCATGTTTTCCTCGAATCTTGGCCTCAAATCCCGCACATCGGCATCTTTGCCCATCTTCACAGACGCGGTGCCGCGCCTCCGGGCTCATCCGCAGGTCTGCACCGACCCCCGCAGGCGGAGCCCTACCATCGTCCATGCGCGAGGTTCTCGGGCTTGACGTCGGGGGAACATCGGTCAAGGTCGCCCGGCTCGCCGATGGCCGGGTCGCGGGTGTCGGACAGTCCGATCCCTATGCCCGTCCGGATGCTCGCGGGGTGGTCGCCGCGATCGCTCAGGCCATCACCCGTTCGGAGCCGGATCAGATCGCGGCGGTCGGCCTCTGCGTCCCCGGGCTTGTCGATCCGGTGCGCCGCGAGATCACCCGTTCGGTGAATCTGCCTGCGCTCGTGGGTGTCAGTCTCGATGAGCTCGTTCGCGGTGCGCTGTCGGAGGCCGGGCTGGCAGGGGCGATGCCGTCGCCAGTGACGATCGTGTCCGATTCCCTCGCCGCCGCGATCGACTTCGCCGCGACGGTTCCTACGCGACCCGCCGGGCCGGACTCACCGAGTCCGCCCCGGCTGCTGGCGATATCGCTCGGTACGGGCGTCGGGGCCGCGGTGCTCGATGGCGATGTACCGCTGCGAGTTTCGGGGAGTTCTCCGGGGCATCTCGGACAGATCGACGTGAACATCGCGGACGCCGACGGCACGATCCCGATCGGGCCGGATCAGGGTAGAGGGTCGCTGGAAGCGTACATTGGCGTTCCGGGCCTGCGCGGCCGATTCGGAGATCCGATCTCGGATTGGTTCCCGCGTGCGAATCTTGCGGACGTTCCGATCCGGGCCCTCATCCAGGCCCTGCGGATCGCCCATGCAGTTTACCGACCCGACGCGATTGCCCTTCTTGGTGGCGTCGGTTTGGGACTCGCCGGTTCTCCTGTCGCGGCCGGTCTGCGGCAGGCCGTTGAAGACGGCCTCACGAGCATCGCTCGCCCCGCATGGACCCTTGAGTTTGCGCGTTCAGCCCACCACGCGGCTGCCGGTGCGGCGCGGGTCGCCGGTGGCGGCAGAAAACACTAACATAATTCAAACAGAGACATGTCTTGGCATCAGTAGTCGTACGGGCGGTCGTGCTGCGCGCGCCGGTATGCATGCGGTCGGGGCTCAGAATCGGCGATCGCCGTCGGATTTCTGGCAGCTTCGCCATCACGTTCTAGAATCTATGGAAGTACGTCGAGCCTGGCGCGTTCCGCGCCCCCGTTCTGGCTTGGCGGCCAACCTTTTTGCGGGATACATGGGAGAACTCAGAATGAAGACCAAGTGCATTGCTCTGGCGTTGGCGGCAGCGGCGGGGCTCACCTCCGCGGTGTCGGCTCAGGTGACGCTCCAGCTTCGTCGTTCGTGGGTCGGCGCTGAGAGCCTGTTCCCGATCAAGGTGAACAACACCGGCCCGAATAACTTCTACATCGGTGGCTTCATCGGTTCGGTCGAGCACGGCGGCTCCAGCAACACGCTGTTCCTCGGTGGTCTTTCTCCTGGTGCGACCCCCGCTGGCCAGAGCTGGAAGTCTCAGATCGTTCGTCTGGACTTCTCCGGTCCGGACGGGATTCTCGGCACCGGCAATCGCGCATTCACGCCGATCGTCGCAAGCCGGAATCTGACGCAGGGTGGGGCGGCTCAGGGCTACGTGAGCATGGACTATCGTCCGGCCACGGACACCTCGCCGGCCCAGCTGCTTGTCGGCACGGACTTCAACACGACTTCGCGGCACACGATCTACAACCTGACGGCGACGACGCCGCCGGTCGCGACGGACTTTGAGACCGCCGTCGGGAGCCTCGCCGCGGGCGGCTCGGCGTGGGACTTCGGTCCGCGTCCGTCGACGGGTAATCTCGGCACACCCGAGCCGCTGCGCAGCGGTTTCCCTGTGGCGTCGTTCATCACCTTCCGCTCTGGCGGCGGGTTCACCGGACCGATCGGCATGTTCCGCGGCGACTTTTCGCCGCTGGACATCTATCCGGACGGGGCGGCGTACTTCTTCGGGCAGAACATCGGCGGCTCGATTTTCGGCAACCTCGCCAACTCGCCGCGGTTCATGCCGCTGCTGGCGACGGATCCGAACCTCGTCGTTGATACGACCAACTCGCAGTATCGCGACATGGACTTCAGCCCGACGGACAACGGCTATGCCGTCGCCCGTGCGAACAACAGCCTGATCGTTATCCAGCGTGGCACGGACAATCAGACGATCAATCGCGTTCGCTTCGATATTCCTCTGGCGTCGAACATCGTGGCCCAGAACGTGCGCTACATGGATAACGCCGCGGGTGGCGACATGATCGTGTGGAACAACCGCAACGCCTTCGGCGGGATCTCGTTCAAGACGCTCTTCCGCATCACCAAGGTCACGGACTTTACCGATCCGAATCCGTTCCCGACGCTCACCCCCAACGACGCAAACCCGGCCAATAGCATCAACATCTTCAATCAGGCCGGCGTGCTGATGGATGATGCGGCGCTCGAGGCCGCGTTCCCGACCTCCGGCGGCGTTGCGGACTTCGCCTGGGTTCCCGGCGAGCAGCGGATCATCATGGTCAACGACGCCTTCAACGGCGAGATCTACGTCTTCGACGTGATCGTTGCCCCGACGGTCAGCACCGATCCTCAGTCGCTGACGATCAACTCCGGCGACAACGCCACGTTCAGCGTGACGGCCGCCGGCGGCAATCTGTCGTACCAGTGGCGCAAGGGCGGCAACCCCCTGACCAACGGCGGGGCCATCGCCGGCGCGAACTCGCCGACGTTGACGATCACCGGCGCGACCGCGGCCGACGCGGGCTCCTATGACGTCGTGATCACCAACGTCGCCGGCAGCATCACCAGCGCAGCGGCCACGTTGACGGTCAATGGCGGTGGCGGCGGCGGCTGCTCGCCCGCGGACATCGCCAACACCGACGGCGACCCCGCTCCGGATGGCGTGATCGACAACGGCGACTTCACGCTGTTCTTCGCGGCGTTCTTCCTCGATCCGTCCGATCCCAACAACCTCCTGGCCGACATCGGCAACACCGACGGTGATCCGGGTGCGGACGGCACGGTCGACAACGGCGACTTCACGCTGTTCTTCAGCGCGTTCTTCACGGGCTGCCCGTAATCGCGGTCCGTCGCGATTCGAGATGATCATCCGAGTTCTCAAGGCCCCGGGAGTCGCTCCCGGGGCCTTTTTGGTTTTGGCCCAGACGAGGCGGCTAGGCCGGGGCAATGATCCGGCATGAAAATGCGACCCCTGGGCAATTCGGGCGTGATGATCTCCGAGATCGGCTTCGGCTGCTGGACCATGGGCGGGGCGAACTTCTCGCCGGTCAACGGCGCGCCCATCGGCTGGGCCGACGTGAACGAGGACGACATCGTCGAGGGAATCCGCGCGGGCATCGATGCGGGCGTGAATCACTGGGACAACGCCGATGTCTACGGCAACGGGCGCGCCGAGAGGTTGCTGGCCCGTTCGCTTCGGCTGTTGGGCGTGGATCGTTCACGCATGGTTATCGCGACGAAGGTCGGGCACTTCAAGGGCACCGCCCCGCACGCTTACGAGCCGCGGCACATCCGCAACCAGTGCGAGCAGTCGCTCCGCAACCTGCGGACGCACCACATCGACCTGTACTACTTCCACCACGGAACGTATGTGGGCCCGGACTACGACGGACGCGACCACGACTACCTGCAGGAGGCGGCGGAGACGATGCATGCGCTCGTGCGCGAGGGTAAGGTGCGGGCCATCGGCCAGAGCGCGTACACCGATGAGGACTTCGAGCGTGCGATCCCCGTGCTCAAGCCTCACGCGCTGCAGACAAAGGTGAACCTTCGTGCCGATGGCTTCATCCGTCCGGGCTCGCGCGTGCAGAAGCTCATGCGCGAGCATGGGTGCACGATGATCGGCTTCGGGCCGCTCGATCAGGGCATCCTGCTGGACAAGTTTGATCCGGAGAAGCCGCCGCGCTTCGGGGAGGGCGACTACCGCCTCAATCGCAAGGACTTCGAGCCGGCAACGCTCCGCAAGGTTCGGGAGAAGCTGGCCAAGGTGCGAGCGTACTTCGGTATCGCCGGCACGCCGGAGGATGTCACCTCGGCTTTGGGCAGCGTGGCGTGCAGGTGGGTGCTCGCCCACGAGAACGTCGCCGGAGTCATTCCGGGCTTCCGCAACGCGGCGCAGGCCAAGGCCAATGTCCGCGCAGCGAAGGACCCGGTGATGAGCGATGCGGACGTCAACTGGCTCCGCGATCTGTTCGCGGATCAGGCCCCGACGAAGTGGACTTGACGGCACCGAGCGGCCGGCCTCACTTGCCCTCGACAGACCATCGCGCGGCCCAGACCTGCGATGTCGGGCGCTGCTCGCCGGGGCGAGGGCCGGCTCGCTGGCTGGTGAAGATCAACCACGATCCATCGGAACTGAACGCCGGAAGGCCGTCGAATCCAGTCGCGTGCGTGATCCGACGCTTGACAAGCGCGTCGCGTTTGGCGGGCCATGATTCGGCCGGGCCCGCGGCCAGAGTCGACGCATCGGGCAGTTGCATGGAAAAGATCTCGTAGTTGCTGTGACCCTCTTCGCTCGTGGCGTAGACGATGAACTGACCCGACGGGTGGTAGAACGGCGCCCAATTCACCTGCTGATTGTCGGTCAGCGCAAACTCGTGGCGCACGCCGGTGATCCGACCCGCGTCGGCGGGATCTTCGAACGCGAGTGTCGCGGTGAAGAGTTGGAGGAGGTTGTCGCCGCGCCGATCGGAGCGGTACACGATCGCGCGATCATTCGGCGCGAAGAACCCGCCACCGTTGTAGCCCTTGGCGTTGATCAGCACCGTGTGGGTCTGCGTTCGTGTGTCGTAGGCCCAGAGGTCCGGGTTCTTCGTGCGGGGATCAACGTATGTGTACAGGATGTGCCGGCCGTCGGACGACCACGAGCACTCCGCGGCGTATCCGCCCGCGTCCTGTCCGCCCGGGCGCTCAAAGAGCGGACGTGCCGCGAACACACCCTCGTCGATCGGAATGCTGATCGGTGTGCGCGTGCGCTGATCCTCGAGGATCGGCCGGATCACGCGCTGCATGACGCGCATCTCCTTCGGGAACTGCCACTGGTATCTGCTCCGATCACGCGAGAAGCCGGCGGGAGTCTCTTCCGTCGGGGGGATGACCGTTGACCCGAACATCAGCGTGCCGACGGAGGTCGGGTGGAACCAGCCGCAGGTGTTGGCCGATCCGGGTTCGGAGATGAGCATCGGTTCGTCGATGCCCGCGAGTTTCGCCTCGGCTCCTTCACCCTGCCAGCGGAGGCGGGCGACGTACATGGCAAAGTGGGGGGACGGGGCCTGGCCCGATGCGGGTGCCGCGACGGCCTGGAACACGATCCACCGAGGCGGCGTCTGGTGATCGAAGTACGCCTCACCCGCTCGGGAGAACTGCTCGGGGAATGTGAGCTGAACGTGATCGCTGAGGGTGCCGGCCTCGAGCGCAGCCCAGTCCAATGGCGGGGCCGGCGGCGCGGCGGCGGCGGGTGCGGGTGGGGGCGCCGAAGCCGAAGCGGGCGCGGCGGATGCCGGGCGGTCCTGGCCCCAGGACGGCGTCACCGCCACGCCGAGGCCTGCGGTCAACGCCAGCACGAAGTACACCCGTTGGCCGACTGAGAACGACACGAGGCGGCCGCGAGCCGAAGGCGAAGTGCTCATGCACGCAGGATAGCAGACGGCATGAAGATGCCGGGAAGCCAGCGGACGCGTGCGTGGATTTCGGCCTGCGTGCTTAGCGACGGCGACGCGACGCGATGAGGCCGCCCATCACCAGAGCCGCGGCGGCACCGGGCGAGGGGATGTATCCGACGAACGACGGGAGGTGGATCTCGCTGCGCTGGTCGATGCTCTTGACCGCGACCGAGCCGGAGATGACGCCCTCGTGGGTGAGGTGTGCCAACGGCGCGAGGATTGCGCCGCTGAAGGCCCGTCCCTGGAGGTTGATGCTGGTCGCCTCGAAGAAGTTCCAGATGATCCTCGCGCGGGCGAAGTCATTGGCGAGGTTGCCGATCATGTTCCCGTTGGTCCAGTTGATCGTCGTTCCCGAGACGTTGATGACGATCGAGGTGGCCGTACCGAAGTTCACATCCATCTGCTGAACGCGGGAGTTGTTGAACACGCTCGCGCCCGAGACATTGAAGACGGCGACACCGGCCGAGGGCCCGGACGAGGCCGGAACGGCGTTGAAGTTCAGCGGGCCGGGCTGGCCGGTGGGGATGATCAGGGTGCTGGTGGCGGTCATCTGACGCAGGAAGTTGGAGTTCCAGAGCAGTTGGCCGCGGGCGGCGGGCATAAGGCTCGCGACCGACGGGTCGGCGAAGCGTTGGCCGCCACCGTTGAAGTTCGTGTTGCCGGTGATGGAACCGCCGTGGCGGATGCTGCCGGCTTCCATGTTGATGTTCGAGACCTGAATGCTGCCGCCGACGCGAAGAACGTCCTGCGGGCGGAACAGATCGCGGTTGAGCCGGGTGCCGTAGTCCGACGCGCTGCCGGTGAGGTTGCCGCCGATCCAAGCGCGGCCCTGATTGTTGGAGTTGCTCGAGGCGTTCTCGAAGGCGATGAGCGACCACTCACCGAGGAGGTTCGGCGTTGAGGCCTCGGCGGCCGGAGCGTTGACGCCCACCAGTGCCGACCCAGCGATCATGCCGCCAATCATGAATCGACCCGACACCCCGCGCACGCTCATGCGATTCATCTCTCTCTCCTCAGCGAACATGCTCATTCTGGTCCTGCAGGCACCCGCGGACCCGCCGAGAGATTGTCACATACCCTTGCTTGAAGTCAAGGACTATCCGGTGTTCATTGAGGTTGACCATCAAGTCTTCATGCTTCTCCCAGAGTAGTTTACCTGAGCCACCGGGCATCTGTTGCCCAGATTACCGTCTGCCGTCTCGCGAAGGTCCTGCGGTGCCGAATGCTGAACAGCTCTTTGCTTCAACCCACGTGGCTCGCAGTGCTGCTCGCCGTCGTGAGTTGCGCGGCAGTTCTCGTCGGCCTGTGGGTTTGGCTGCACTCGCGTCAGCCGCGAGGGGATCGGGCGTGCCCGCGCTGTTCATACGCAATGGTCGGTGTCGCCGGTCGGAGGTGTCCTGAGTGCGGACATGAGGGGGCAGAGGAGTCGGCGATGTATCGTCGGCCCAAGCGGCGGGTGTTGACCATGGCGCTGCTGAGCATCGCCGCGGGTCTGCTGATCGCGGCGTGCTGGCCGATGAGCGTGCGGCTGGGCCGCGCACTGGTGATGCCCGGTTTTTCGGTCGTCGAACGTTGGGAGATTGGGACGCTGCGTGTGAGCATCGAGGAGGCGACGGACCCGGACGCGTTGCCTCCTCGGCGGGTGCGGGTGGATCATCGCGGTCGGACGGTGATCGAGTTGGCGACGTTCTATCCCGAGATCTACTCGATCGACGACACGCCCGCGGGGCGGAGAATTCTCTTGAGTCCGGACTCGTCGGCGGTGCTGGCGATTTTGGAGCACAGCGGCGGCAGCGGCGGCCGGTTCTCGATGACCCTGGTTGCGATTCCCGAGAGCGATGAGCCGTTCGTGCAGCCGCGGTTGCTCGGCGTGTATGACGACTTGCTCCTGCGCGATGTTGATGGCGACGGCATCGCGGAAGGTTTGGCGATCGAGCACGCGCTGGCGTATGTGCTGACCAGCAGTGCGGGATCGCCGCGGCCGACGCTCGTGCATCGATGGGATTCGAGCCGACGGATGTTTGTTCCGGCCCTCGATCTGCAGCGCGTTCCCGCGTGGTCGGTTGAGGAGTTCTCGCGTGCGCGTCGGGCGGTTGCAACAGCCGACGCAGCGGGCGAGGCACGTCTGGCCACACTGCTGGCGCTGGTCAGCGAGCGCATCTACGGCGGACAGGCCGACGATGGCCTTCGCCTCTTCGTCGAGTCATGGCCCGGACCGGAGACGGAGATGCGTACGGCGCTCGATCAGTATCTCGCGGCGGTTGAGGGCAGTACGTTCGGTGCTTTCGTGCGGGCGGTGAATGAACGTGGAAACGTGCGCGGGGAGTAATCTTGTCGGGCGTGGTGGGCGAGGTGCGAAGTGACCGGTACATGTGATGTGAGCCGGGCGGACGGAGATCTTCGTGGTTTGAAATCGCGTCCGGTCCCGATGTGAGGAATTGACGACGCCCGAGCGAAGGGGGAGGATGAGGAACGCGGACGCCAAGGCGGCCACGCACAGGTCGAACAAGATGGGCGGGGCGGCAAGAGCGGATCGAGGAGCCATGACAAAAGTCCAAAACTGTGCTGCACTCAGTTGCTCGGCGATGCTGGGGCTTGGCCACTGCTCGGCGCAGACACTCCCTGTGGAGAATGATGGCGTTCGCGATGAGGTCAGGGCGATCGTTGCGGAGATGCTCAGCGATGCGCAGTCGCGCAGCAGCCTTCTCGCGCTCGACAAAGCAACCGCGGGGCACGAGAACGGGTTCTTTATCGGCTCCGCGGATGGCAACTTCCGTATGCGGATCGATGGTGTTCTCCGCATGCGGTACATCGCGAACCTCCGCACCGATGATGGAGTTCGTGGCGTTCCCGGTGGTTCGACGGATCCGGGCGGATCGCCCCGGACGGGCGTGAACTCGGGCTTTGAAGTCCGAAAGGCGATGGTGCGATTCGCCGGTCATGCGATCTCGCCCGACCTGCGATACACGTTGAGCTTCTCGAGTGAGGATCCGGCGGGAAACGGTGGGTCGCCTCAGTTGGAAGATGCGATCGTGAACTACCGGATCCCGCGCGGGTTCGCGGGCGTCGGCGAAGGTTGGAACGTCCGCTTTGGGCAGTTCAAGTTTCCGTTCATGCGCGAGTCATTGATCGACGACTCGGTGCAGGTTGCGGTCGAGCGATCGCTCGTGGAGCAGATTTTCGGTGCCGGTCGTTCACAGGGCGTTGAGATCGGGCATATCACGCCCGGGTCGCGGGTGCTTCTTGGGCTGCACGACGGGTTCTCGTCGAGCAACACGTCGTGGACGAGTGAGAGCGTGCGGCCCGGAACACGGCTGGCCCCGCGGGGCGAGCGGGCGCTCGGGTTGTCGGCTCGAGGTGAGTGGATCCTCCAGGGCAAGCGTGAGAATCTGACCGATCTGGGTGCGCCGCCGGGGCAGGACCTCGCGGCCCAGGTCGGGGTCGCCGCGTCCTGGAATCAGAGTCGCCGCATTCAGGACAGCGTGGACGGCGGGAACTGGCGTGACTTTGATGCATTCAGCTCGACCGTCGATGTCCAGATCGACGGTGGCGGGCTCGGGCTCTTCGGGGCGGTGGTGTCGCAATGGAATCGCGCCGAGCGGAACAACGCCGGCGCGGGCAGTGGTCGCAGCGTCGAAGCGTGGAACCTCGGCTTTGTCGCGCTCGGAACCGTCCGGCCCAGGAATGAGCTGGAGTTGTTCCTGCGGTACGAGGCTCTCATGATTGGCTCGCAGCAGGGCGCGTTCGCATCGACCGACCCGGATCGAGAGATTCGCAGCCGCTCGTACAACTTCGTGACCACCGGCGCGACGTGGCTCGTCGCGGGTCGTGCCGTGCAGTTGACGGTGGACACGGTGTTGAGTCTCAACCGGACGGCGCGGCTGTTCGACGGCGCGCCGGCACCGACGGGCTCATACACGGACCTGGTCGAGCTCGGCGTACTGCCCAGCACAACCGTGGGGCTGCTCGGCTCGGCCAAGGGGCTGGAGGCGGTGGTGCGGGCGCAGTTCCAGTTGCTCTTCTGAGGCCCGCGGCTTTAGCGGCCGCTCAGGGCCGCTACGCTTGAGCGTGAAAACAGGTAATTGTGATCATGGATCATGCCGCGCACTCGTGATGGAGCACGCGGCATGAGGTATGTGACCGATGGCGAGCCGGCGGTGGGCGGTGTGTTGCGCCAGCGGCCGGAGGACTTCATCGTCGAAGAGATCCCGGCGTACGAGCCGTGCGGCAGCGGCGAGCACATCTACCTCTACATCCAGAAGTACAACATGAGCACGCTGGACATGGTCCGGCTCATCGCGCGGCACTTCGGCGTGCGCGAGGGTGATGTCGGCTACGCCGGGCTCAAGGACAAGCGCGCCGTTACGCGGCAGGTGATCTCGATCCACACGCCGGGCAAGACGCCCGAGGACTTCGGCAAGATTCAGCACGATCGCCTTCAGGTGCTGTGGACGGATCTGCATACCAACAAGCTCCGACGGGGGCAGCTCAAGGGCAATCGCTTCGCGATCCGCATCCGGCGCACGCCGATCGCTCACGTGACGACGGCCCGGCGTGTGCTCGAGGCGCTCGCGAAGCTCGGCGTACCCAACCGTGCGGGCGAGCAGCGATTCGGGTACTTCCAGAACAACCATCTTCTCGGGCGTGCGCTCGTGCTCGACGATGCTTCGGGATTCGTGAACGAGTTGCTCCGGCCGCGGAATGCGGCGGACAGCGCCGAGGGACCGGAAATGCTCCCCTCGCTGGAAGGCCAGCCGCACGTGCCCGACGAGTTGGAGGCGCGGGCACGTGAGCTCTTCGCGGCGGGGAACGTGCGCGAGGCGGCCAGGCTGATGCCGCGGTTCGTGGATGCTGAGCGACTGGCGCTCGAGGAGCTCGCCAGGGCGAAGGGTGAGTGGAGCGAGGCCGATGCGCGGCGTGCGATCGCGCGTCTCGGCGGTACGCGCCGAGGGTTCTTCATCAGCGCCCTGCAGTCGGCGGTCTTCAACCGTGTTCTGGATGAACGAATGGCGCGCTTGGGGCCGGAGGGACTTCGGACGCTGTTCGAGGGAGACGTCGCGTTCAAGCACGAGAACGGTGCGTGCTTCGCCGTGACCAGCGAGACGCTGATGGATGCGGCAACGGCGGGCCGCCTGGAGCGGTTGGAGATTTCGCCGAGCGGGCCGATGTGGGGCGGCGGGGATCGGCACATGCGGGCCGCGGGGGCGACCGATGCGGCGGAGGTCGCGGCTCTGGAGTCGCTGGGTCTCAGCGTCGAGCAGCTCCGTGCGTACGACGCGCGCGTTCAGGACTCCCGGAGCGGCCTGACCGTTGCGGACGCAATGCCGGGCTCGCGAAGGCCGTTGCGGGTGCCGGTGGCGTATCCCAGCGTCAGCGCTGGTGCGGACGAACACGGGGTGTACATCCTCTGCTCGTTCGAATTGCCGCCGGGGTCGTTCGCGACGGCGGTCCTGCGAGAGATCATGAAGCCCGAGCGTGCAGGGGCGTTGCTGCCCGCGGTGCTGCGTGCGGCGGATGCTCGTGCCGCGACGGCCGGCGATGCGGTCGCCGCCGAAGGTTCGCCGGGGAACGCCGGCACGTCTCTCGCTGGGGGAACGGGTGAGGCAGAGCGCGACGGTGAGGATCCCGCTCGTCGAGCGGGGTTGAGTTTCTGGTAGCAGCCCGGGGTCGTTCCGGCCCGTTGCGGGCGTGCGCTATCCTCGACCATGGCCCGCAAACTCGATCGGCAGACGCTGGATGAACTCGGCATCGACGCGGCATTGGCCCAAGCAAACAAGTCGCGGCGAGAGGGCGGCATTCCGATCGGATCGGCCCTGATGGACCCCACGGGGACCATCGTCGCGCTCGGCCACAACCTCCGCGTGCAGACGGGGGACCCAACCGCCCACGCCGAAGTCGTGTGCATGCGGAACGCGGGTCGACGGCGAGATTGGCGATTCCTCACGCTTTACTCGACGCTCTCGCCCTGTGTCATGTGCACGGGCACCACCCTGCTGCACCGCGTTCCGCGGGTCGTTATCGGCGAAAACAGCACCTTTGTCGGCGGAGAGGAGCTCTTCGCGGCACACGGTGTGGAACTGGTGAATCTCAATGACCAGCGGTGCGTTGCGCTCATGAAGGCGTTCATCGAGTCGAGCCCCGACCTGTGGCAGGAGGACATCGGTGATCCGGAGGCGTGACCTGTCTACATCTGGTGCGTCCTGAGGATGTGGGCCACTAATCTTGGAGGTGTATGGTGGCCAGGAGTGCGCACTACACCCCAATATTCCAAGATTCGCAAATGCCGGGAATAAGGGAGCGTGCCTGGCTGTTTTCGTGGGTGAAGCATGCTGCGAGACGAATTCGAGAGGCTTGCACTGGCTGAGTTGGAGCCGGTGTACCGGTTTGCTCGTTCATTGACGAGGGATACCGATCGCGCCGAGGAATTGGTGCAGGAGGTCTACGCGCGAGCATTTCGCGCCGAGTCGATCGCTTCGTTTGTGAGCCGAGGTGGTGGCATGCGTGCCTGGCTGATGACTATCGCGCGGACGCGCTTCTACGGGATGCTCGAGCGTGAGCAGGCCGGGGCCCGGGTGATCGAGGGTGCTCGGGATCTTGCTCGCTGTGATTCGGCTGGTGAGGACGAGGCGCCGGTTGCCGTGAGCCTCGATGCGCTGGATTGGTCGGCCGCTTCAGGAGTGCTGTACGAGCGAATGGGAATGATGAACGCGGAGTTGCGTGAGGTTCTGTGGTTATGGGGCGTGGAGGGCCTGCGGTACAAGGAGATTGCCGAAGTGATGTCCACACCGATCGGCACCGTCATGAGCAGGCTTCATCGAGCGAGGGCGCAGGCCGCGAGGGTCCTGCTGTCTGACCCGGCAACGGCGGCGGCGGTTCGGCGTCTGGGGTCGATGAGCAACACGGCAGATGCGGGTGACCGGGATGGCCGTCCATGAACAACCGTGAGTTCGGATCCAGGAGCGATGCGATGAGCTTGGGAACGGAGCAAGGGGATCACGAATGCGGGAGGCTGGCGGAAGCGGCGAGCTCGCGGTCTGGTTTGCTGCGCGCGGCGGCGGACGGTGAGTTGTCCGCTGCCGACGAAGCGGCGCTCCAGCGGCATCTGCGGAACTCGCCGGACGATGCGCTCGTGATCGAATTTGAGCGTGGCCTGCGGCGTGCCGTCGCGAGCATGCCAGAGGCGAGCGAGCCTCTGCCGAAGGGGCTGGCCGAACGGACGCATCGGACGATCGAGCAGGCAATGCGCTCGGAGTCGTCCGAGAGTTCGGCCAACAGTGAGCGGGCTCGGGCCCGGGGTGGGCGGGTGATGGTGGTCATGTCGGTCGCCGCGGCGGTCATGCTCTCGGGTGGGCTTTGGTACTTCGCGGGCCACATGTTCCCGCAGAGGCCGGCGGCGATGGTGCGTCAAGACATCCCGATGCCGCTGCGAGAGGCGATTACGACGTTCGTCGCGACGTATCACCAAGAGTGCGAGATTCATGCGGACTTGGTGCCGCAGTGGTACCGGATCACGAGCATGAATCAGGTGCCGGCGAGGCTCGAGCGCGTCCTGGGACAGGCTCCGGATGTGTCGACGATTCAGTCGGCGGGCTTCACACTTCTTGGGGCTGGGCCGTGCGCCGTGCCGGGGCGGGGTCGATCGTTCAGGCTTGTTCTGCGTGCGCCGGCGAGTCTGAACGGTTCGATGGTGTCGGTTCACATTCAGCAGGACACGGGCGATCTCTCGTTCGAGCCCGGCCGGACGTTCCTGCTCGAGCCGACGAAGCCCGATGCGATCGATGCGGCGAGCAAGATCTACGTCTGGCGTCGCGATGGGCTGATCTACTTCCTGACGTCGGGTTCGCCCGAGGCGATGACCGGAGTGATGGAAGCGCTCGGCGCAGAACCACCCAGCGGAACGATCTGAACGTCGGACGATCCGGCGGGAGTGTCTTGCGAACTCGCCCCGTCGCTCGTGCTGGCTGCCGGTGCGGGAGATGACACGGCGTGCGTCGATGCAGGTCCGAGTGGTCTGGTTGCACGGTTGCGCCAGGCCGCGAGGCGCGCCGGATGGACACTCAGCGCGTACCCGGCGATGCATGCGGCGTTGATCAACGCCATCTTGAGCACCCCCGTGTTTGACCAGCGTCGCGCCGAGGTGACGGCGGGGACCGATAGGGTGCGGATGCGTCCCATCGCGCGGGCCCGCCGGACAAGCTCGAAGTCCTCCATAAGGGGCATGTCCGCAAAACCGCCGAGCGCGGTGAAGGTCTGCCGCGTCAGAAACAGAGCCTGATCGCCGAAGGGCAGACCGAGCCATCGGCAACGCAGAGCAACGGCGAGCTCGAGCGCGCGGAAACGCAGGCCCGGACGGTCGAGCGCAAAGCCGAAGGCGCCGAGCGCGACGCCATCCGTCCCGAGTGTCTCCCGCACATGATCGACGAAGCGTGCCGGCAGGCGGGTATCCGCGTGCAGGAACAGCAGATTCTCGGAACGAGCGAGCGCGGCACCGGCGTTGAGTTGGCTGCCTCGCCCACGCTGCGAGAGCACGACGCGCGCACCCGAAGCCGCGGCGAGCTCTCGCGTCTGATCTGTGCTTCCGCCATCGGCGACGATGACCTCGATATCGCTACCGGTGAGTGATGAGGCGAGCTCGCCGATTCGTTGGGACTCGTTCAGAGTCGGGATGATGATCGAGAGCACGGGAGCCGGGACGTGGGTCGCGCCGCGGATGCGCTCCCAGAGCGGCAGGTCGGAGGGCTCGTCGACGTCGGACAGCGTCGGGAGTAGCGCTGTGCGCAGCCCCAGCGCGCGCGCTCGATCAACCGTGATTCGCAGCACGTCACTGGTGCTCCAGGGCATGTCCGCGAAGAGAGCGGGTGTCGGGCGACGCATGCCGATGAGGTAGTAGCCGCCGTCGACCGCGGGGCCGAGAACGACATCGGCCGAACGCAACTGCTCGAAGGCCAGCCGGAGGACTCCCGGAGAGATTTCGGGGCAGTCGGTGCCGATGAGCACGGCGCTGGAGGCGCTGCGCAGCAGGGACGAAAATGCCTGCTGCATGCGAGCCCCCAGGTCGCCCGCGGGCTGAGGGGATGCATCGAGATCAACGCCGAAGTGACGCTTGAAGTGTGCGGGCTCGGCCCCGGAAACCCAGACGTGAGCGTGCAGTCCGCGCTCCCGACGAGCGGCGAGAACCTGGCGGAGCGTGTGACGCACCATGGAATCGTGAATCTCGGCGGCGCCATCGGCGCCGAGCGCGGGGATGAGTCGAGTCTTGGCCAGGCCCGGCACCGGGTGCTTGGCCATGATGCCGAGGGCTTCGCGAGCGCGGGTATCGATCGTGGGTCGGAGGATGAACTCGCGCGCGGTGCTGGAGAGAATCTTCGCGCCCGCGCGGATCACGCCGAGCGCCGTGCCGGAGATCTTGGATCGGCCGGCCTTGCGGCGTCCGTAGTCGACGGGAACCTCGAGAAAGGTCAGGCGGGCGCGAGCGGCGCGGATTTGCATCTGGACCGTCCAGCCGAAGGTGGTGTCATCCATGCGGAGTGCGCGGAGCGAGGATGCGCGGATTGCGCGGAACGGACCGAGGTCGCTGAAGCGTGCACCCCACAGCAGCCCGATGAGCCAGGGCGCAAGGGCATTTCCGATGCGCTGCGGAGGTGTCATCGCGCCGACGCTCATGATGCCGCGGGTGCGGGAGCCGATGACCATATCGGCAACACCGTTGGCAATTGGCTCGACCAGGTCCGGCATCTGCTCCGGAAAGTCGCTCCCATCACCGTCAAGAAAGACGATGATGTCCGCATTGGCGCTCGGCGGCTCCAGTTCACGAATTCCCGCGAGGCACGCGCGCCCGTACCCCCGGCGCGGCTCGTGCACGACCCGCGCACCCGCGTCGATGGCGGCGCGGGTGGTGGCGTCGGTCGAGCCGTTGTCAACGACGATGATGCGATCGACCCAGGCGGGAATTCGGGCGATCACTCCGGGAATCGCGGCTTCTTCGTTCAGCGCGGGAATGATCACCGCGACGGAGGCTCCGTTACGCATGGGCGTGTTCCTGAGGGTGAGAGCGGAGCGACACAAGCGCGGTGAGCCCAAGTGCGGCCCACACCGGCGCGTGCTGTGCCGCGTTGATCCATGGCGACATCACATACTCCTGCAGGATGTAGATCGGCAGGAGCGCGGTGTACAGCAGCAGCGCGGGCGCGGGAATGACCGTGAGCATTGGCAGCAGCCAGAGCCAGTACCACGGGAACTGCGTCGGGCTGAGCAGGAAGAGGGCCGCGGTGATGATGAGCATCCGTCGGCAGGAGTTCGTTGCACCGACCGGCGGTCTACGGCAGACCCAGAATGCCGTCAGCAAAACGAGCCCGGCGGCAACCGGCCGCATGATGCTCCGCGCCTGCGCCGCCTCGACCGAGAAGAGCGGCAGTGCGTTCGACAGCGCCCACGTGCTTGCCCGGAAGAACCCGTCGTTGAACTGCCACCGTTCGGTGTACGCGACAAAGCCGCTGGTGTGGTCGTGTGTCACGCTGAGCACCGGCGCCCAGAGCGCGGCGATCACGGCCCCAGCGGCGAGGCCCGCGAGAACCAGCCGCCGCGGGGATCCGCGCGGCAGGAGGGCGATGATGAGCAAAGCGGGCCAGACCTTTACCGCCGACGCAGCCGCCGCGATGCATGATGCCAGCATGTGGCGATGATCTGCCGCCGCGAGCGCGGCACCGGCGATCATGGGCAGCAGCAGGGCCTCCATGTGCACCCCTGAGTACACCTCACGCAGAAGGAGTGGGTTGAGCACGTACCACGCGAGTTGACCGTCCGGGAGATTGAGCGTCCGGAGCAGACGCAGAATCAGCACCACCGCGAGCGCGTCGGCCGCCGCGAAAACAAGGCGAAGTCCCAGAGGATCGAAGGGGCGGAGCAGCGCGGCGAGCGCGAACGCGGCCTGCGCGAGGGGCGGATACACAGTCCGGACTTCGGGGTGGTTGATCTTCGAGTGCACGTTGTCCGCCGCGGCGGAGTCCCGAATGAGGCTGGCCAGCGCCGGAGCGTCGGGCTGGTCGCTGGGCATGGCCAGTGCGCTCGCCGGCGCGTGGCGGTAGGGATTGACGCCTGCGACGATCGATGCGCCGTCCCACAGGTATCGCTGGTAGTCGGTTTCGAGCATCGGCGGCGACGCACAAACGATGAGCCTCGCGACGATCGCGGCGGCCAGGAGCATGCGAAGATCGGCCAGATGCGCACAGTGACGAAGGAGCAGAAGTGTGATGAAGTACGCCGCGCCGGCGAGAACGCCAACGATCGCGACAGAGTTGGCGGCCGTGACGCGGTCGATGAGGCCGTGACTGAGAGCCGGCGACAGCGCGGCCAGAGCGATGGCGTACATCGGCAGCCCGAGCACCGCCGGAAGGGCCCAGGCGCGCGATGTTGGAGGCCTCATCGCCGCCACGCGAGGAACCTGGTGAAGAGCTGCTTGACGCCCGGCGTCAGACGTGTGCGGTTGTAGGCGTCGGCTGCGCGCTTGATGATCTCGGCCTGCGTCGGATACGGATGGATCACGCTGGCGAGCTTCTTCAGGCCGATGCCCAGCGTGATGGCGGAGGTGAGCTCGGAGATTGTCTCACCGGCATGGCGCGAGACGAGCGTGGCTCCAAGGATGCGGTCGGAGCCCTTGGCGAGGATGACCTTGAGAAGCCCTGTCTCGCCATCGAGGATGGCGCGGTCGACGGTCTCGAGCTTCAGGCTGATCACATCCACGGCGATGCCGCGCTCGATCGCTTCTTTATGGTAAAGACCGACGTGGGCGACTTCGGGGTCGGTGTATGTGCACCAGGGCATGACGAGTTTGCTTGCACGGGCCCGGCCGAAGAACAGCGCGTTCTGAATGACGATGCGGGCCATCGCGTCCGCGGCGTGGGTGAACTTGTACTTGCTGGCCACATCCCCCGCGGCGAAGATGTGCGGGTTGGTCGTGCGCAGGTTGTCGTTCACGTCGACGCCCGTGCGGATATCGAACTTCACCCCCGCCGCGTCGAGCCCGAGGCCCTCGACGTTGGGCGAGCGTCCGATGCCGACGAGGATCTCGTCGACTTCCAGCATCGACTCGCCCGCGGCGGACTTGATCGTGAGCAACTTCCCCGTGGCCGATCGGGAGACTCTCAGCACGGAGGTCTCAAGGCAGAACTCGACACCATCGCGGCGCATCGACTCGATGACGTGCTCGGCGGCATCGCGATCCTCGCGAGGCAGGATCTGGCGGTCGCGCTCGATGATGGTGACGCGCGAGCCGAACCGTGCGAAGCTCTGCGCAAGTTCACAGCCGATAGGGCCGGACCCCAGAACCGCGAGGCGACGCGGGAGTGTCGTGAGCGTGAACACGTTCTCGTTGCTGAGCATGCCGACTTCGGCAAGCCCGGGGATGGGCGGCACCGTCGGTCGCGCGCCGGTGGCGATGCACGCACGGGAGAACCGGAGCGTCTGGCCATCGACCTCGATCGTGCTCGGGCTGGTGAAGCGTGCATCGCCGATGAAGACATCGATCCCCAGCGAGCGGAAGCGATCGGCCGAGTCATGTGGGGCGATCGAGGCGCGGAGGCGACGCATGCGCCGCATGACGGTCGCGAAGTCGATGTCGTTCAGACTCGCGTCGACGCCGTGTTCATGGGCATCGCGCACCTCGGCAACGCTGCGGGCGGCACGGATCAGGGCCTTGCTGGGCACGCAGCCGAAGTTCAGGCAGTCGCCGCCCATGAGCCGACGCTCGATCAGGGCAACGCGGGCACCGAGCCCCGCCGCGCCCGCCGCGGTCACGAGCCCCGCGGTGCCGCCGCCGATGACGACCATGTTGTATCGCCCCGCCGGCTGCGGATTCACCCAGTTCGTGGGCCGAACGGCGCTGAGCAGCGCGAGATTGTGCTCGTCGAGCGGCTGAAGGTCCTCGAGGATGTGCGGGTCAAGCCCGCCGAGCGAGTCAGCGTCGGCAAGCGGGGTTGACGGATGCTCGGAGGGAGCGATGGTCATGTGTATGCTCGGTCGTATGTGGGCGTGCGATCGATCAGGGAGCGGTCGCTCGCGCGGCGTTCTCGATGCTGTTGAGAGTCCAGTCGTAATCGAGGAAGGTCACGCGTGGCTCTCTGCCCGACTTGATGAGTGTCATGAGTTCCGGGGAGGATCGTGCGGCAAAGGCCGCGACGGTGGGAGCCTGCTGCAGGAAGTCGCCGGCGAACCAGTCGTACAGCGCCGTGAGGCGGAGTTCGCCGGCTTTCGTGTCCAGTCGCAGCCAGCGAGGGCTCGCATGGACGTACGCGGCCTGGTCGGTCAGTTGTTCCTGAATCCGCGAGCCGACGTACGCCTCCTGTCGCAGCGGAGGGCAGCCCACGGCGGCACAGACGAGCGCGAAGTGCACTCGGGGCTCGGCGAACTTTGGACGGATCTGCTCATGCTCGATCTGATCAAGGCTGTAGAGCGTGCCGGCGAGGTTCCAACGGACTGCCTTCCATCTCTTCTCCGCCGGGATGTCCCGGATCGAGGCGACGGGGGCGTGATCGAGAATGAGCCTGAGTGTGAACGCGTTGTAGGCGTTGATCAGCAGGGCGAGTCGCTCATCACGGCTGAGAGCGTCGGGCGTGGCGTTCGCGAGCGAGGCGATGTACGCATCCAGCTGCGCCGAATCTCCGGCGAGCGCGGCGTAGTCGACGAAGCCGCCGTCGCGCACGTGCGTCTTGAGGACCCGATCGAGCGCCGAGTGATCGAACGTGCCCGTCGCGGTCGTGTCGGCATAAGCCTCCGTGAGCGTGGCCTTTGGTGGGCCGAAGAGCCCCGCGAGGCGCGGCTTTGCGATGTGAGCGCACGCCGCCAGGCCAACGGCGAGCGCGGCGACCGCACCCAGACCGACGAGCGAGCGGGCGCGAGCCGCGGGTTTCGCGGCGGGAGCCTGTGTCTCTTCATTGCTGGCCGCGGGTTTCGTCAAGGCGGTCTCCTTCAGGGCCTTTCGTGCGAGTCGTGTCACGTAAACGCTGACGGCGACGGTGGCAAGCAGTCCCGCGGCCAGCAGCACGTACTGCCACACGTTGCGTCCCGCGGGCGCGGCGGACGACGCGGCGCCCGCCGCGGTTCTGCCGACAAAGCCGAGATACACGTACAGAAAGCTCCCCGGCATCATGGCGATCCACGAGGCGATGACATAGGGCCAGAACTTCACGGGGGTCAGGCCATAGAGGTAGTTGCCCAGCGAGAACGGCACCGCCGGTGAGAGCCGCAGCAGCGCGATGATGCGCCACCCGCCCTGCGCGATCGCGCGATCGATGGCACCGAACGTGCGGTTGCTGTCGGCCAGGGCGCGGACCTTGTCCCTTGCGAGGTATCGAGCGATCAGGAAGGATGTGCCCGCCGCGGCCGTGGAAGCGATCGACACGGTCGCGAATCCGCCGGGGATGCCGAAGATCGCGCCCGCTGCGAGCGTGAGCGCCGACCCCGGGACGAAAAGGACCGCCGCGAGGAAGTACGCAACGCCGAAGATGATCGGTCCCCACGGACCGAATGCGGTGACCTTTCGCTGGAGCAGGTCCAACCCGGCGCTGATCGGAAGCGAGCGCAGAATCACAAACGCGGCGACGATGATCAGCGCCCACAGGACAACGCGGAGTACTTGACGCGTCGACTGCGCCGATCGCGATGCGGTTCCGACCATTGCCGGTGCGACTGGTGTGTTCATGGTGGTCGGGGGCGAAGGCAGTCGCGAGTGGGAGGGTGTTTGCTGAGGCAACGTGCGTCAGGCCAGGGAGCCGGTACAGGAACTGCCGCAGCCTGCGGTGCAGGCGAAGCAGTGGGGGGCGGTCGCGATCGGGCGGGTCGTGAGAGTGTGGAGCACTTCGGGCCGCAGAAGGTCGCGGACCTTGGGGCTTGTTCCGTTCACGCCGAGCTTGAGAGCGAAGTTGAAGTCGCAGTCGCTGAGCGTGCCGTCGTAGGCGACGTGAATCTGATGCCGGCACATCAGAGCATCGATCGTCGATGGATTGAAGGCGTTGCGGAGTTTGCTCAGGTATGCGTCGGCCCGTCCGGCGCGCTCCAGGTCACGCTGGAATCGGCCGATGGGCATGTTGGTGATCGTGTAGAGCCGCGTGAACTTAAGGCCGAACTGACGCTCGAGCTCGCGTCGATAATCCTGCTCGAGGGCATGCTGATCGGGCGGGAGCGACGGGCCGCCCGGGTTGTACACGAGGTCGAGCTCGAGGTCGGGCATGATGCCGAAGCCGAGCGCGTTGAGCCGGCGGATGACCTCGATGCTCTCGGAGTAGACATGCCTGCCCCGCTGGCGATCAACGTTGACCTCGAGATAGCAGGGCAGCGACGCGACCAGGTGCACGTTGTGTGATCGGAAAAAGTCGGGCAGATCCGCATAGCCCGGCTCGAGAACGATCGTCAGATTCGTCCGGACAATGACCTCGAAGCGCATCGAGCGAGCGCGCGCGACGAGCGGCTTGAAGCACGGGTTCATCTCCGGCGCGCCGCCGGTGATGTCGATCGTGCGTGCACCGGCGCGCTGGGCCACCTCGAGCGCATCGAGCATGACATCCCAGGACATCTCCTCGTTTCGCTTCGGACCGCTCTCGACATGGCAGTGATGGCACGCGAGATTGCATCGAAGGCCGACGTTCAGCTGCACAGTTCGGATGTCCATCGCTCGCAGCATGGAGCCCGTATGTCGCGCGATGGTGAGGTCGAACTCATTAGGCTCGAACGACGGGCAGCCATCGAGCGTGAGCCGGACTGGTGAGGCGGGTGGCGGTGGTGAGGCGGCGTGTGATGAATCCCCGCACGGCGACTCGTGCGAGCAACAGTCCTCGGCGTGGGTGTCTCGGAGGCTCATGCCAGGGACTCCAGTGGGCGAACGGCGGGCGAAGGAGCGGGCTCGATCGCGGACGGCGCTGGCGGTACTTCTCGCAGGAATAGTCTGTCGATCAGAACACCCGCGGCGGCGCCGAGCGGCGGCGCGGAGAGATAGATCCAGAGGCTCTCGATCTGGCCGGATACGACCGCGGGGCCAAGGGAGCGGGCGGGATTCATCGACGCTCCGCACATCGGCCCGGCAAACATCGCCTCGAGCGCGACCACCGCTCCGACCGCGATCGCCGTTACGAGCGAGCTCGCCCCGGGCACGGCCGCAACCCGAAGAATCGTCAGCAGCAGAATGAAGGTCAGCGTGACTTCAAGCACAAACGACTGCCACACGCCGGCGACAGGCATTGTCTGCCCGAGCGTGGTCGCGGCGGGGAAGAGTGCTCGCAGCAGCAGCGAAGCGGCGATCGCACCGCAGCATTGCGCGACGATCTGAGGTAGCACCGAGCGACCGGCCACCTTGCCATCAAGCCAGAGCGCGACCGTCACAGCGGGATTGAAGTGAGCGCCGCTGGTCGCGCCGAAGGCCAGAATCGCCGCGGCCACGACCAGACCGAATGTCAGCGCAACTCCCGGATGCGTGATGGAGCCGCCGGACACGTTGTTCACGACGATCGCACCGGTCCCGCCGAAGCAGAGAACGAAGGTCCCGATCACTTCATTGGCGAGGCGTTGCTTCATGGGGGAGTCGGCCTTGATCAAGGTGGCGGTCTTGGATTCAGTTCCGGCGGGAGCAGGGCGTGACGATCAGCAGCAGGTCCCGTCGGTGCAGCAAGCGTCGCCGGACGGCGCGATGTTCTCGCGGTAGTTCAGACCCTTGGTCTGGCGCGGATCGCGGCGAGCCTGGGTGTTGCAAGCGAAGGGCTTGGCGTCCGCAGGATCCACCGCCGTGCGGGGCTCGATCCCGAGGACCTGCCCCGAGTACGGGCCGTGGTCGTTGGTGAGGATCTTGAAGGTCTTGTCGCAAACCGCCATGCGCTCGCCGCGAACGAGCGTGTGCCCATCGTCATCGATGACCTTCTTCCAAGGGCCCTTGTACACGACGGCCTGGTTGTGCTCGAAGCACGGACCCTGCTTGCCCTTGAACGCTCGGACGGTCATGGAGCGGAACTCGATTCCATCGATGACCTGCCAGGGCTCGGCGGCGCGATCGAGGATCTCGATGCCGTGAAAGCCGGCGCGCTCGAATCGCGTGAGAAACTCGTCCTCACGGAACGCACCGGAGATGCAGCCGCTCCAGAGATCGGGGTCGTTCCGCATGGACTCTGATGGCGTCTCGTCGCAGACGATGTCGCTGATCACGGCTCGGCCGCCCTTTCGCAGCACACGGAAGATCTCGGCGAAGAGCCGGTCCTTCTCCTCGGTCGCGACAAGATTCAGCACGCAGTTTGAGACGACGACGTCCGCCACGCCTTCCGCCACCGCCGGCGCCGTCGCGCGAAGGTGACGCTTGTGGGCCTCCAGCGCGTCGATGTCCTCGAGCGAACGAACAGGGTGCTCGGTGATCCAGCGCTCCAGCGCGTCCAGGTCGAGGCCCATGTCCTGAATGCGGGCCTTGACAAAGCGGGTGTTGTTCCAGCCGATCTTTCCGGCGATCTGGTGCTGGTACTTGCGTGCGAGCGCGAGCATGGGGTCGTTGAAGTCCACACCGATGACGCTCCCGGCAGCGCCGACTTTCTGCGAGAGCATGTAGCAGATCTTGCCGCCGCCGGATCCAAGGTCCACGACGGTTTCGCCGGCCTGCACATAGCGCGTCGGGTCGCCGCAGCCGTAGTCCTTTTCGATGATCTCTGCCGGGAGAACCGAGAGCAACGATCGGTCGTAGTTGATCGTCGGGCAGCACAACGCAGCCTCCGCGACTCGCGATGCACTGGCATAACGCGTTCTGACTGCGTGCTCGAGCCCGGATCGAGGTTCGACGGAGAACGAGCTTTTGGCGGCGGCCTGTGCGGCTGGGGACATTGGTGTGCTCCGAAGGTCGAGGGCGCGTCCACCTCACCGGCTGATCGTCAGTCCGATGCGGTGTGACGGTGTCATCCTTATGGGGAATAGGGTTCTGTCCCCGCCTATTCCTCTGGGTGCGCGGGGTTGGGCCAAGTCGAGGGTTTCGAGGGTCCACCTGAGACGAGTCGTCACCGAAAAGAGGTAGTCATGCGGATCGCGATCATCGGCGGTAGTGGACTCGAACACCGGCTTTCTGAGAGTGGGTTGCTTTTGGGGGCAGAGTTGGTGCGATTGGATACACCCTTTGGTCCCACCAGTGCCCCGATCGCGGTGGGCACTATCGCCGGGAGCGGGGTTGGCGTGGCGATTCTCAAGCGACATGGCGAGGGCCACGTCATCCCGCCTCACGAGGTTCCGTATCGCGCCAATATCTGGGCCCTCAAGTCGCTCGGCGTGACGCACGTGATCGCCACGGGAGCCGTGGGTTCGCTCCGCGAGGAGGTGCGCCCGGGCGGCGTCATGCTTGTGGATCAGTTCATCGACCGAACCAGCGGCACGGGCTCGCGCGGGCACAACCGCACCTTCTTTGACCGAGCGGCCGTTCACGTGGAGTTCGCCGAGCCGACGTGTGCACAGATGCGCTCCTGGCTGATGGCCGCGGCGACCGATGGTCAGGGCGTTGGGGTTGCCGTGCGCAACGGCGGAACGTACGTGTGCATCGACGGGCCGTCGTTCAGCACGAGAGCGGAGAGCGTGATGCATCGCACGCTCGGTGCGGACGTCGTGGGCATGACGGCTCTGCCCGAGGCTCGGCTGGTGCGCGAGGCCGAGATGGCGTACGCCCTTGTCGCGTTGCCGACGGACTACGACTGCTGGCGTGAGCGGTCCGTTGCATCGGGCCAGTCGCTGCTTTCGGAGATCATCGGCAACCTCCGGGCATCGGCGGACGCCGCGGCCCGGCTGATCGAGCACGCGATGCGTGATGTGACGGCGTTGCGGGACACGCCGAGTCCTGCGCATGACGCGCTCGGACTGGCGATCTGGACGAGCAAGGACCGGATCGATCCGGATGAGATCCGCAGACTGGGTCCGATCTGGTCGCGGCACTTCGTCTGACCGCTCGCGTGCGGAGCGACGGACGGGTCATCACAGCCCCGCGGCGATCAACCAGGCGCTGGGCTGCTTCTCGAGCGCCCGGGCGATGTCCACGAGTGACTCAAGGCTGGGCAGGTGCGCACCGCGCTCGATGCTGCTCAACTGGCTGATGCTGATGCCAGAGGCCTCGCTGAGTTCCTTGAGTGTCCAGTCGCGCTCGGTGCGTGCCAGGCGGAGCTGGCGGCCAAGTTCGATGCGCAGCCGATCCTGCGGCCGCTGTCCTAGACCGAGCTTGGCCACCGCCGCGCGGAGGCTGTTGTTCAGGTCGGCGATCGAAAACGGCTTAGCAAGGTAGTCGAAGACGTTCTGCTGAAACGTCTGCCGCATGGAGTCCATCGATGGGAAGCCGGTGATCACGATGACGCACATCCGCGGCCAGCGCTTGCGCAGCTCCACCAGCACATCCTCTCCGGATGCCCGGCCCATCTTCATGTCCAGCAGCACGACATCCGGCAGCTGCTCGGTGCACGCCGCAAGCAGTTCATCGGGGGTGCTGCACGTGCGCACATCGTGCACACCCGGCGGCGTTACGCACGCGCTCGGAGAGCTCAGCAGGGCCGAGAGGTACTGGCGGAAGTCCGCGTCATCATCGAGCGCGACGATTCGCAGCGGCGGGATCGGCGCGTTCGCATCGCCACCTCTGGCGACTGATGGAGCGCGGTCGTCGGGAGTGCCGGGCTGATGTTCGTGCTGCGGGCTCATCGGTGCTCGGTAGAGGCTTGGCCCGGACTGCGTGTCTCGGGTGACGGTTGGGAGTGTACGGGATCCGATTCGCCTGGGGTTCCGGCCCGGTCCTCGCCGCCGAGTGGCAGCAGCACCTCGAAAATGGCACCGGTGGCGGGCGCGTCGCCGGGGGCGGAGTGCGCGGTCGGGGCTGCCGTCGCGGCGTTTCGGGCGATCAGGAGACCGCCGTGCTCCCGAACGATGCCTTCGCTCACGGCCAGGCCCAGACCGGTGCCGCGGGCATCGAGTTTCGTGCTGGCGAATGGTTCGAACAGCCTCGCGAGCACCGCGGGATCGAGCCCCGGGCCATTGTCGCGAATGGTGACGGTGATCCAGCATCGACCGTCACGCGTCAGGCCCTGCGCACGGGCTTCGACCCGCGGCTCGCACGGACCCGGAGCCGGCTCGTCGCGTCGGCCGATGCTCCCGCGGGCCGCGGCTTGGGTGGCCTCCGCCGCGTTGCGCAGGAGGTTCACGAACACCTGGAGCATCCGGTCCGGATCGCACGGGACCTGTGCGGTCGGGTCGATCTCGTTGAGAAACTCCGCCCGCGGCACATCGCGATCGAGCCCGACCAGTGTCCATGCTTCATCCACGAGCGAGCGGAGATTCGTGCTCACGGCCTTCGGCGGGCGGACACGGGCGAAGTCCAGCAGGCTGTCGCTCAGTCGTTCCAGCCTGCCGGTGACCCTGAGCAGCAATTGAGCCTCGGCGTCGTCGAGGTGGCCGCCCTGCGCACGCAGTTTCTCGACGAGCCCCTTGACCACCGCCAGTGGCGTGTTCATCTCGTGAGCAAGGCCCGCGCTCATCATGCCGAGGCTCGCAAGTCGATCCGCGTCGGCGAGATTGCGCCGAGCGGTCTCGAGCATGTGGTTCTTGCGCTGAAGATCGGTCGCGGTCGTCTCCAGATCTTTGAGGGCTCTGGCGAGTTGCGTCTCGTGTCGACGAAGATCGCGCACGGTCCGGTTGCGCGAGCGCATGATCTCGCCGAGTTCGTCCGCCGGAATCGCGCGCTCGTCGATGAGCTCCTCCGCCACGAAACCTGTGCGAACAGCCTCGTCGGCGTTGAGCAGCCTGCGGATCGGTCCGTACACGTGCTGGGGGAGCACGAGGACCTCCAGCGCCAGCGCGATCAGCGCGTACACACCGAGCAGCGCAACGGTCATGACGATGTACAGCCGAAGAACGCTCGCGCGCGACTCGCGCAGATACACACTGGCGACGAATGCTGAACCGTCGACCGGGTCGATGAGCACCGCGGCGTTGTAGCCCGGGGGCGTGAGCAGTCCCGTGTCCTGACCCGAGATCGGACTCAGGCGGAACTCCACCGCTTGGCCGGGCGTCGCGCGGGCTTCGGCGAGCGCGACGGCGTTGACGCCCAGCAGTTCGCCGGTCCCGGCCTGAAGCCGGACGCCCTCCGGGAGCGTCGGGGCGAGCTCGTTGATGAGGCGCTGGTGGGCCTCCGGCCCCGGCTGAAGCGTCCGGGTTGCTCCGAGTTGGGCACGCACGAGCGCGATGGCCAGGCGCGCTTCGTGGACTTCGGCCTGATCGATGATGCGATCGAGCGTGGGCTTCATCGCCACCACGAGCACAACCGCCAGGATGATCGAGAAGAGCGTGTGAAGGACGATGAGTTTCTTGCGGATCCGCATGGTCGCGAGCAATCCGCCCCGAGAGAACCGCCCTGCGACCCGGTTCTTGAGAATGGTCGGAATGACGCGTGCGGACGGCGGACCGCCCGGGGGCGGTGTTCCAGCGCCGGGTCCGGCCTGTGGCTCGCCCGGTCCGGGAGATGGCAGCGTCGAGCGGGATGGCGGAGGTGTTCGGCTCAAGATCGGTCCGGCGATGACGCGAGAGTGGGCCGTTCGGGCCCGGCGGGGCGAACTGATTTCGCCCGCCTCATTGTTGGCCCGCGCACTACGCTCCCTCGAATGCCCCCATCTGACCGTCGGCCAAGTCGCGACTCTGACCCAACCAAGCCCGCCAAGCCCGCCAGGCCCGCCAAGCCGACCGGAGCGAAGCCAGGATCCACGTCCGGGGCGCGGCCCGGCAATCGGCCCGGCACGGCGCCCGGCGGCAAACCCGCCCGCAAGGGGATCCCGCGTTCGCAGAAGACCAACGCCCAGCGACGCGGCAACGGTCCGGCTCAGCCCGCGCACGCCGAACGCTCCGGCCCGACGGGAACCGGCGACCCCGGGCGCGACACGGTCGTGCTGTTTCTCAACCATCAGGTCCGCCGGTACCCGCTGCTGGACCTCAAGCCGCTTCGGTTGCCGCCGGAGGTCATGCAGAGAGACGCGAGTCTTGCGCACGCCATTGCCGACGCCGCGGTCGCGAGGCTGCTGACGCTGCGGTGCCTGATTCAGTCCCGCCTCGATCAGGGCTTCGACGGGCTGGAGGCACCGTTGCGGGCGACGCTTCTGTGCGGTGCCGCGCAATTGATTCTGCTCGACCGCGTGCCCGCGTATGCGGCGATCGACCACTGCGTGCAGTGGGCCAAGGTGAACATCCGTCGCGGCGCGGGGAACCTGACCAACGCGGTGCTGCGGAAGATCGCGGCGCTGGTGGATCACGCAACGCCGCGAAGGCCCGCCTGGACAAACCGGCGCGACGAATTGCCGATGGCCGATGGAACGGCACTGGTCCTGCGGGACACGGTCCTGCCTGAAGACGAGGTCGAGCGGCTTGGCGTCGCGACCAGCCACACCCGCGCGCTGATCAAGGCGTGGGTCGAGCGCCTCGGTGTTCCCGGCGCGATGGCGCTCGCGGCTCGGAGTCTTGTTGAGCCCCCCGTGACGCTGAACGTCGCGCATGTCGATGCCGACGCGATCGCCGCCTTTGGTGAGGACTTCCGGCCTCACCCCGAGCAGGGCTGCAGGCTGTTTGTCGGCACGCGTGAGTCGCTGACGGACCTGCTGGGTGTATCCCCTGCCGTGTGGGTGCAGGATGCGGGATCGCAGCGTCCGGTTCGGACACTGGCGGAGATGGGCCTCAAGCCGTCGGTGATCGTCGATGCCTGCGCCGGTCAGGGCACAAAGACGCGGCAATTGACGATGACGTTTCCCGATGCGAAGGTCATCACGACCGACGCCGACGATCGGCGTCGCCTGATTCTGCGAGATGTCTTCCGCGATGCGCGACGCGTGCATGTGGTCGCGTTCGACGGCCTCGAGGAAGCCGTCGCGAGCGGGCCGGCGCGAGGCAAGAGCAGGGGCGGCGCGGACCTTGTGCTGCTGGATGTGCCGTGTTCGAACACCGGTGTGCTGGCGCGTCGGCCCGAGGCCAAGTACCGCTTCGGCGACATCTCCATGAAGGAGCTCATCGATCTGCAGCAGCGCATCATCCGCCGCGGAGCGGAGTTGCTCTCAGCAGATAGGAACGCCGTGCTCGCGTACAGCACATGCAGCATCGAGCCGGCGGAGAATCAGGACCAGGCTCGCTGGGCCTGTGCGGAACTCGGGCTCGAGCTCGTCGCGGAGCACGCCCACATGCCCAGCGCCGCGGGCCAGGCGTACAGCGACGGCAGCTACCTTGCGGTTCTGCGGCGGAAGCGCTCAGCGGCGAGCGTTTCGTGAACGCGCACGAGCGGGAGTGACGGTGGAATCGCTGTTTCCTCAGGCTGAAGCCTCGGCACTCGGCACGCTTGTGAGCGTGGTGGTCCATCGCGGGATCGAGCGCGTCGGGACGGCTCGCGGAGCAGAGGGTGCGGGTGCGTCGAGCGCGGGCGGCGCGTCCGGTGCCGCGCTCGCGGAGGATGTTTCGCTCGCGTATCGGCTCGGGCCGGGGCAGGAAGCGCCCGTTCCGGGGCAACTGGTGCGTGTGCCCCTGGGCCGAAAGGACACGCCGACAACGGGCGTCGTCATCGGCACGCCCTCGGCGGAGCAAATTCGCGAACTGGCCCGGCTTGATCCGAGCAAGATCAAGCCGCTTCTCGAGGTCACGCCCGCGGCCATCCCGGGCTCGCTGCTGGAACTGGGCCGATGGCTCAGCACGTACTACGTATGTCCGCTCGGCATGGTGCTGCAGGCGCTGCTCCCGTCGGCGGTCAAGAAGCAGGTCGGGCGCACACGCGTTCGCCGTCTGACCCTCGCGACGCTCTCGCCCGGTGAGGCTGATGAACGGGTGCGTGCTCTTCCGCGTATTGGCAAGCGGCTCAACGCAGCGCTCGATCGTCTGCGTGATGCCGCGCGAGCGGGCGAGGTTGCCCTGCCCGCAACCCCCGCGGCGCTGCGGTCGGCGATCCCGGATCTGACCACGCCCACGCTCGCGCGGCTGGTGCGAGAAGGCGCGCTGATCGAGAGCACCAGCAGCGAGGTCGTCGCACGCGGCGCAGCAAACAGCGCCGTCGATGCGCCCGCCGCGGCCATCGGCCCGAAACCCAACGCGGAACAGCAGCGGATCATCGACGCTGTCGCATCGACGTTCGGGTCGTTTCATTCGCATCTGGTGCTCGGTGTGACCGGGTCCGGAAAGACGGAGGTCTATCTCCGGCTCATCAGCGAATTGCTGGCACGGTCCGCGCGCGGCGGGGAGAGCGAAGGACCGCCGCCGGGCGTCATCGTGCTTGTGCCGGAGATCGCGCTGACGCCGCAGACCTGCCGAAGGTTCACGGACCGATTCGGGCACTCGAGCGTCGCGGTGCTGCACTCGGGCCTGAGCAACAGCGAGCGGCATCGTCAGTGGTCGCTGGTCGCCAGCGGAGCGGTGCGTGTGGTCGTCGGCGCGCGATCGGCGGTGTTCGCGCCGATGGCGCGCGTGGGCCTGATCATCGTCGATGAGGAGCACGACACGTCGTACAAGCAGGATCAGTTACCCCGGTATCACGCACGCGACGTGGCCATCAAGCGTGCGCACCTTGAGTCTTGCCCGGTGGTGCTCGGGAGTGCGACGCCGTCGCTGGAGAGTTACGCCAACGCGAGCGCCGCGTCCCCGAGCGGCGGGTCGAAGTGGACCATGCACCGGCTGACACGCCGCGCGACCGGCAGCCCGATGCCGACGGTGCGGATCGTGGACCTGCTCGAGGAGCGTCGCATTCGCGCACAGCAGGTACCGGCCAGCGTGCGGGACAGGCATCTGCACCTTCTGGGCCCGACGCTGGAGGCCGAACTGACGCGAACGCTCGACACGCCCGGAGCGCAGGCCATTCTGCTGCTCAACCGCCGCGGATTCGCGAATTACCTGTGCTGCCCGGATGCGCGCTGCGGCTGGATCATGCGATGCGACGCGTGCGACGCGACGAGTGTCTATCACCTTGCGATGGATCACGCCAGCGGGGTGCCCTCGCGGTCGTTGCCGGGGTTCGTACGCTGCCATCACTGCCTCGCCGAGACGAGGCTGCCCGCCAAGTGCCCGCTGTGCGCGCGGCCGGTGAACACATTCGGGCTCGGAACGCAGCGGCTGGAGCAGGAGCTCGAGCGCAAGTTCGGGTCCACGCACGGGCTGAACATCGGCACGACGATGCTCCGGTTCGATGCCGACACGATGCGCACCGCGGCCGACTACGCGCGGGCCCTGGACGCCTTCGCATCGGGCCGGGCCCGTGTGCTGCTGGGCACGCAGATGATCGCCAAGGGGCTCGACTTCCCCGGCGTGGTTCTTGTCGGTGTGGTGCACGCCGATACGGGCTTGGAGATGCCCGACTTCCGCGCCAGCGAGCGCACGTTCCAGCTGGTGTCGCAGGTGGCCGGTCGCGCGGGGCGCGTCGGCACGGTGCCGGGGCGGGTGATCGTGCAGACGGTGCATCCGCAGCAGCCGGCGATCGTTCTGGCCGCGCGGCACGAGTACGAGCGATTTGCGCAGGAGGAATTGCGCACGCGGGCGCAGGCCGGGCTGCCGCCGTCATCGAAAATGGCACGTATCGTCTGCCGAGACTTGGACTTTGCCGCGTGCGTGAGGCATGCGCAGGAGGTCGCGGCGGCGTTGCGGGAGGCCGCGGCGGCTCTGGGCGCTCCCGGGCGCGGGCCGGAGTCGCACGCGGTGCGTATCCGCGGGCCCGCGGCGGCTCCGATCTCTCGCATCGCCCATCATCACCGCCAATCGATCGAGCTCATCGCCCCGACGCGCGGCACGATCCAGGCCATACTCGCTTCGGCGCGTGCCCGGGGCCTTCTGGTCAGCGATGATCGCACGGCGGTGGATGTCGACCCCGTGTCGCTGCTCTGACCGACGCCTCCGGTGCCGGGCATACCCTCGGTCCATGCGTATCTCCGCCCGCGCGAACTCGCTCAAACCCTCCTCGACCGTCGCCGTGATGAACCGGGCCAAGGCCCTGAAGGCTCAGGGCGTCGACGTACTGAACTTCAGCGCCGGCGAACCGGACTTCAACTCCCCGCAGCGGGCCAAAGACGCCGCCATCGCGGCGATCAACGCCAACCAGACGCGCTATATCGAGACCGCCGGGGATCTGGCAAGCCGCGAACTCATCGCGGGGTTTCTGCGTGAGCGCAATCGCATCCCCGGAGTCACCGCGGATCACGTCATCATCACCAGCGGCGTGAAGATGGCCCTGTATATGGCCTTCCAGTGCCTCTTTGATGTCCCCGCCGGCGATCAGGAGGCTCAGGAACTGCTTTTGCCGGTTCCCGCGTGGGTGAGTTTCGCGCCCATGGCCCAGTTGGCGGGGGCGAAGGTCGTCGAGCTGCCCACCACACCCGAGTCGGACTTCAAGATCACGCCCGAGCAGCTCCGCGGAGCGATCTCGCCGCGCTCGCGTGCCCTGTTGATCAACTCCCCCAGCAATCCGTGCAGCACCATGTACACCCCGGGCGAGCTCAAAGCCCTGGCGGAGGTTGTCGCCGAGGCTTCGCGCACCGTCGCACCGGACCTGGTCATCGTCAGCGATGAGCTGTACCAGAACATCGTCTTCGGAGATGTTCCCTTTGCCAGCATCGGGTCGTTCGCATCGGTGAGCGAGCGCACCATCACGATCAACGGCCCCGGCAAGAGCTTCGCGATGACCGGCTGGCGGCTCGGTTGGGCCAGCGGAAGCGGCGAATTCGGCAAGAAGGTCGTTTCGGCGATGACCAAACTCCAGGGTCAGAGCACCACGTGCGTTCCGGCCTTCTGCCTTGCGGGTCTGCGCGAGGCCCTTTCGCACTGCCAGAGCGACCTTGAGGTCATGCGGGCGGCCTTTGCGGTTCGTGGCGCGCTCATGTACGACCTGCTGCGTGCCGTACCGGGCGTGAAGGTCGCCAGACCGATGGGGGCCTTTTACGTGTTCCCCGATATCTCCGCCCATCTGCACCGAACCAGCGCCGGCGGGCGTTTGCTCTCGGGCGCAGCGGACTTTGCCGCCGCGTTGCTCGATGAGCAGCAGGTCGCCGTCGTTCCGGGGGAGGACTTTGGCAGCATGGGCCACCGCCATGTGCGCATGAGCTTCGCCTGCGGCGAGGATCAGATCCGCAAGGGCATCGCGCGGCTGAACGCGTTCATCGCGGGGCTTCGCTGAGCGGTTCGGCGTGGCGACGGCCGCGTGTTCCCGGGCGGCTGCGCGGTTCGACCGCGCGACGGCGCGGTTCGGCCCGCCGCCAGCGCGGTTTACCCCGCGCTCATCACGGCTTCACCCGCCCTCATCACGGTTTCGCCCGCCCTCATCACGGTTTCACGGGCGCACGGCCCACGCTGTAGTGCGCAAAGCCGTGTTCCTTCATCGTTGAGGGGCGATAGAGGTTCCGACCGTCAAAGACGACCCTGCCGCGCATCGTTGCGGCGAGCTTTTCCCAGTTTGGGCTCTTGAAATCATCCCAATCGGTGCAGACAACTAGGGCATCGGCGCCTTCCGCGGCCGCATACATGTCGTCAACGATGTCAAAGCCGCTGCCCATCTCGCGTCGGGCGTTCTCCGAGGCGACAGGGTCGAACGCGCTGACCGATGCGCCCATCCCTCGGGCCTTTCTCATGAGGGTGATGGCCGGTGCTTCGCGGATATCATCCGTTCTGGGCTTGAATGCGATGCCCCAGAAGGCCAGTTTGCGGCCGCTGAGGCCCCCCGCGAGCTCTTTGCCGCCGAAGTGCTTCATGATTTTGGAGAAGAAGCGCTCTCTCTGGGCCTGATTGAGGTCATGGACGGCCTTGTTGACCGGTGTGGGCACGCCCGCCTTCTCACCCATCATGATGCAGGCGAGTGTGTCCTTGGGGAAACACGATCCGCCGTAGCCCAAACCCGGATAGAGGAACTGATTGCCGATTCTCCGGTCGGCGCACATCCCTTCGCGGACCTTTCCGACGTCTGCGCCGTAGGCTTCGCAGAGATTGGCCATCTCATTGATGAATGAGATCTTGCACGCGAGCATGGCGTTGCTGGCATACTTGACCATCTCGGCGCTCAACACATCCATGATGTAGATCGGGTGCCCGTTGCGGACGAACGGGTCGTAAAGGTCGCGCATCAACTGGGCTGCCCGCTCGTTCTCGACGCCGACGACGACGCGATCGGGCTTGTTGAAGTCCTCGATGGCCGCGCCTTCCTTGAGGAACTCGGGGTTGTCGGCCACATCGAAGGGAATCGACGGGCCGACCTTCGCTCTGATGCGGTCTCGCACGCGGAAGGTGGTCCCCACGGGCACGGTGCTCTTGACCACGACGAGTTTGGGCTTCTGACTCGGCCCGAGTTTGATCAGAACATCCGCGATGGCATCCGCCGCGCCGTCGATGTACTTCAGATCGGTGTGTCCGCGGTCGTCCGAGGGGGTTCCGACGCAGATGAAGATCGCATCGGCGTCCTTGTGGGCCGCATGGGCGTCGGTCGAGAAGGACAGGCGGCCCGCCTTGATGTTCCGGTCGAGCAGTTCGTCGAGTCCGGGCTCGTAAATGGGGCTTCTGCCCTGCCGCAGAGTCTCGATCTTCTTCTGATCCAGGTCGAGGCAGACCACTTCGTTGCCGGTGTTGGACAGACAGACGCCGGTGACGAGGCCGACGTAGCCGGTGCCGACCATGGAGAGACGCATGGGATGCTCCGTGAGCGATTTGGGAGAACTTTGGCGCGAATCCGGACGGGATCGATCAACAGTGGGGGGCAATGGTACACGCACGACGGGGCGGTTTCCGCTATCCTCGGCCCCCCATGCCCCACCCCCTCCCCCCAAAAGACCGCCGATCGTCCGCCAACCGCGTTTCGCGCTCCGGCAAACGCGGCTCGCGCTCCGCCACTGGCGCTTCGCGGAATGGCAAACGCTCCGCACGCCCCGTCCTCACGGCCAGAGCCGCCGACAAGCAGCGCTGCTACGAGGCCGCCGTGCAGGAACCCGATCCCGAACTCGACTTCCTCTGCGCCGCATACCGCCATCATCACGGCCGCGCGGCCCGACCCCGCCTCATCCGCGAGGACTTCGCCGGCAGTGCCTGGAACAGCGTCGAATGGGTCAAGCGGAGCCCGCTCAACCGCGCGGTGGCCGTCGACCTTGACCGCCGGACACTCCTTGAAACCTCCCGCCGCCACACCGAGCCCCTCTCCCCCGAGCAGCGATCGCGCCTGCGGCTGGTCCATGACAATGTTCTCTCCGAAGCGCTCATTTCAAAGCGCGCTGAAGACAAGCCCGACGCCATCATGGCCCTGAACTTCTCCTACTGGATCCTCCACACCCGCGCCGATCTGGTCCGATACTTCGCAAACTGCCGCCGGGCCCTCGCCAAAGGCGGCCTGCTGATCATGGACTTCGTCGGCGGGAGCGAAGTCTTCGTCCCGCAGCAGGAACGACGCCGCTGCAAAGGCTTCACCTACATCTGGGACCAGGCCAGTTACAACCCGATCGACGGCCGATGCGTCAATCACATCCACTTTGAGTTCAAAGACGGCAGCAGACTCGATCGGGCCTACACCTACCCCTGGCGAATCTGGACCATCCCCGAGCTGCGCGACTGCCTCGCCGATGCGGGCTTCGCCGAAACCCAGGTCTGGGCCGAACGAGAGGACAAAAAGGGCAAAGGAACGGGCACGTACCGCCCCATCACCAAACATAACCCCGACCCAACCTTCCTCTGCTACCTTGTATCGCGCGGCTGACCCCACACACCCCCCCTCCCCCCCGCCAACCGCGACGGGATTTGCACGAAGACGCGAAGACGCGAAGGAAGACGGGAGGGAAGGGAAGAGGGAAGAGAAGAGGGAGAAGAGGGAAGAGAAGAGGGGGGAGTGGGAAGAGAAGAGGGGGGAGGGGGAGGGGAAGAGGGGGGAGGGGGAGGGGAAGAGGGGGGAGGGGGAGGGGAAGACAGGGGAGTGGGAGGGGGGGGGACTGGGTTTGGCGCGGTGTGGCGATCGGTCAGCGCGGTTCGATGCGGCGGCGGTGGGCATCGAGGGTCCGGGGAAGGGGCATCAGGCGTGCTCGGTGCCCGATGAAGGAGCTTCAATGGGCATTGAAGGAGCTTCGTTGGGCATTGAAGGAGCTTCGTTGGGCATTGAAGGAGCTTCAATGGGCATTGAAGGAGCTTCGTTGGGCATTGAAGGAGTTTCGTTGGGCATTGAAGGAGCTTCGTTGGGCATTGAAGGAG